>OLQO01000006.1_pt1 | contig 222569 bp, 212 predicted proteins | sample 1672281 | NCBI WGS metagenome assembly OLQO01 (sample SAMEA3136667, study PRJEB25190) | human gut metagenome | biome: human gut; feature: human-associated habitat; material: faeces | place: Austria | collected 2013
CTTATCAGGTAGGAGATACAATTTATACACCACCGCAATTTATCGGTGAAGATTCAGATGGTGACACTATTCCTGATATCGTAGAAGATTATGGATTAAAGCCAAACGGTCAGCCTATCGGAACAAATAAGCTTTTAAAGGATACTGACGGTGACGGTCTTGACGATAATGTTGAACTAAGATTTTCAGTAGACAACTTTAAAAATGATATGGATAATGAGAATTATTATTATTGCAGAGCTCTTTACTTGGCTACTGATCCGACAAAGCCTGATACCGATGACGATGGATTTCCTGACAATTATTTGGAATCAATGGCAAATAAAGATTATTATAGATATACTGATCCTAATCCTTTGAAATCAGATGTTACTGAAATTGCATTGGAAAATGATTTCTTTTCTGTAAATTATGAAAGTAGAGGAACAGAAGATTGGGCAGAAACTGCAAATAATAATTCTAATTTATCTTATGGTGGATATCAGGGTTGGTTCGGTGACAAGTATGGTAATACTGGTCAAAATGAATTCTGCAATGGTAAAGCTTCTGGAGAACTAATATGGAGCAAAGGTTGTGGTTTAATTGCAGTAGCAGATGCACTTTTATATTTATCGTTATCTGATCCTAAATATGCAGTTGATGGACAAATAATAAATTATCAAAATGGTAAAATCAGTTTTGATGATTATATATCATTTGTTAGTAATTTATCAGATATATTTGAAATTAATTCAAGTACTGGAATATTAGCATTTTCTCTTCCCTTAATATCTGATTCATCTATAGAAAAGGGAATAAATCATTTAAGTGACCTCAATGAAATGGATATAAGAGCATATTGGGAAGGAAAATATACGTTTTTATATAATGGTGATGCTAGTTTTTTAAAAACTATTGAATGTATGAATAACATTAAGGAAATGATATCAAATGATACACCAGTGATAATTTCATATAGTAATGATCTAACAATTGAAAACATAAAAGATTATTTTACTAAAAAAGAAAGTGCTCCAAAGCTAAATTTATATTCATTAGAAGGGAAAAATTTTATTGCGAGTGAAACAATTGGCAGTCATTACATGAATATAACCGGTGTTTTAGAGTTTAGTGATGATGTTTGCGACCTTGTTGGATTTAAAACAATGTTAGAAGTTGCAACCTACGGGAAAAAATACTATATTAATTATGATGAATATAAGAGTCATATTGACTTAGTAACTAACATAATGTGTATTGAAAAAACATAAGATAGTCATTTAGTTAAAAATCCAAGTCATAGGTTTTAAGAGGTAAGTATAATATGAAAAATAAAATCATTTGTATAATATTTTTTAATTGTGTATTATTCTTGCTAATAATTCAAATATTTAAAAATCCTGTAATTGATGAATATTCAAAAATCAATAAAGAACTTTATAATTTAAATTTGAATCAATTTAATTTTTATCGTGCTGAAGAAGCCAAAAACTTATCGAATTATATTAACATATTTTTTTGTTTAAAAGATTTTAATGAGTATAATAATTCTGAATGTATCAATGATATTTATTATATCAAAGAAACAATAAATACTTGTTTGTTAAATGAAGAATGTAATTTAAATGATAAGTTAATATGCGTAAATTTTGAAATGCGCCCCGGAGAAGTTATTAGTGTATATAATTATAGCTTTTGGGAAGAAAAACAAAAACAAAAACCAGATAGTTTATTATATTATAAAAGGCTGTCAGTTGATAATATATCGTATCTGAAATATTTTGATGATGCTATAGCAATAGAAGCATATGCATCATTAATAGACAATATAAAGGTTTTTGATTCCTTTGAAAATTTAGAATATTTAAGTATTGGTGGAGAGTTTACTGAAAAAGATAAAAAGTACTTACTTGATATTCTCCCTAATTGTACTATTATTTGTAATGGAGAAACTTTGAGAAAAATTAGTGATAATGTTACTTAATTATTTAGCAGAACAAGCAAAACTTGTTCTGCTTTCTTTTTTGCCAAAGGATTTCAGGTACACCTGATAAATGCCTTAGTGATATCACAAAAGTGATGCCTGCCGACAGTTCGTAATTTATACCCCATCTCACCATGACATGTTTTAACTGCACAACCGCCCCCGGTGTCAAAATATAATTACCTGTGCAAAACAGAAAATGTTTCCGAGAGGCCTTGACAAACATATTGAAATGAGATACCATAAAATTGGAAACAAAGTTCGTAAAGATTTAAAAGTCTTTACGAACTTTTTTGTTTGCAGAATTATTCAATTAATGGATATAGGACAATTTTTTTGGCTTCTGTCTCAACCATTTCTCTATAATATAAAAAGAAAGGATAATGTGAATGAAAGAACAACTGAAAGTAAAAACATGCGAAGAAATAATGACAACGATATACAAGCCGATAGAATTTTATGTTGAAAATCTGATTGCACAAGGTCTGTATATTCTTGCAGGAGCGCCGAAGGTCGGTAAATCGTGGCTATCACTTGACATCTGTTTGAGTATAGCAAAAGGAGAAAAAGTTTTAGGTCAGCCAACATCTCAAGGTGCAGTTTTGTATTTGTGCCTTGAAGATAACTTTAGAAGAATTCAAAATCGTTTGTATGATATGACTGACGAGCCTGTTGACAATCTTTTTTTCTCTGTTTTGGCTGATTCAATCGGTAATGGTCTTGAAGAACAGATCGAATTCTTTAAAACTGAACATTCAGATTTAAAAATTGTATTTATTGATACGCTTCAGATGATTAGAAACTCAGATGAACCAAACTACAGTTCGGACTATAAGGAATTAACTGTACTTAAAAACCTTGCAGATAATCTCGGAATATCAATTGTTATTGTTCATCACACAAGAAAAAGCATAGACCGCGATCCGTTTAATATGATCTCAGGAAGTACAGGGTTAAGCGGTTGTGTTGACGGAAGTATGGTTTTAATCGAAACAAAAAGAGGAAGCAGAAAAGCTGTTATGCATTGTGTCGGCAGGGATATTGAAAATTGTGAAATCAGCCTTGTGTTTGACAATGACATAAAAAATAGATCGTAACAGACGAACTTAAAAAGCCAAAAAGCAAAGAAAATATTTTTCTTGCTGCACTATATGTTTATCTGAAAGATAAAATATCATTTTCAGGTACTGCTACCGAGTTAGCTCAAGAACTAAAAAAAGTTTCACCAGAAATATTCTATCCTAACAGAGTAACAAGAGATTTAGTTCAAAACGGTTATGCTTTGAAAAAGTACGGAATTGATTTTCAATATAAAAGAACACGAATAGAAAGAAAAATAATTTTGCATTATGATCCAAAGTGTGACAGTAGTGACAGCAAAGATTCTACTGTCGTTACTGTCAACACAAATGAAAATGAAAGTACGTCAAGCCCTTTGTACACCTTGATTTGCGGTGATGGCAGAAAACGTGACAGCAGAAAAATGTGACGGTAAGTTACTGTCACAAATTTAGTTACTGTCACGGAAAATCAAGCAAACATAAGCCGATTTAAGCCCTCATAATTTTAATCGGGAAAGTATCCGCATAGGATAGAAAAACGGCACACAAAGCAACGTAGAGCGTTTGTGGGCAAATACATAAAACATATAGGCGGTGATAAAAAATGTGGATTAGAAATTATGCAAAAAAGCATAAAAGTCAGCTTATTTATAACATCAGATAAAAAGTTGCAGGTTAAAGTCATGGCGTCTGAAGCCGCCATGACGTTCACAGCGGACAGCAAAGCTGACCGCAAAAGTGCCGAAAATACGACGTTTCAGCACAGGTCTTGTGCATGTTTTCGGCGGTCGCCTCATGGAGTCAAAATACGGCTTTTTATGAAAATCAGGGGTCGCAAGTGCAGAAATGTGCGTAAAATCGGCATATTTTCAGGAGTCGTAAGAGAAAAAGGAGTGGATTTATGGCAAAAGAAAAAGTGGCTGTATATTTTCATCCGGAAAAAATTATGAAGAGTGAACAGGAGTATCAAGAGGACAACTGTGCCTCGAAAACAGAATTTATTGAGAAAGCTGTGAAGTTTTACATCGGCTATCTTCGTCAGGAGGAGGTGAATTACCTCTCCCCAATGATAACCGAGACGGTGAAAGCGCAGATCAAAGGTACGGAACAACGGCTTGCAAGGTTACTTTTTAAGGTCACTGTTGAGCTTGGAAAACTTTTCCATATGACTGCCGCACTCAACGATGTTGACGATGAAATCTTGAAAAGTTTACACGCTATGTGTGTTACAGAAGTCCGTAAAATCAACGGCATCATTGACTATGAAGATGCCGTTGATTATCAGCAAAACTAAAAAATCTAAGAAAGGAAAATTTAAAATGATCAATTTAATGTTCACAGGGAACTCAAGCATAAGAACAACAGGGAGGTCGATAAAATTATGCCAAGACCGAGAGCGATACCCAAAATTAATTCAGTCGTTGTCAAATACAATGGCGATAAAAAATCCTTTGAAATTTTTATGGAGTCCATGATTAAAAACTACTTGAATTCATGTAGTATAGCCAAATCCGAGCCTCCAGAATTTGTTGGTAAGGTAGAAAAAAATATGAAATCGGCGTGATTGCTGGACTTTTGGAAACGGTTGTGATATGGTTGTCGTAGCATCAGACAAGGTGCTGCGACTGCCAGCAACATAAATTCAAAGGAGGTTGATATGATGAGAGCCTGGCTGTACTACAGACTTTCTCGTGATGAGAACGAGGAAATGAACAGTTTACAAAATCAGCGACAGATACTAATCGACTACGCTGAACAGAACGGATATGAAATCATTGGCGAGAGCTTTGATGACAATGTTTCGGGTATGACGTTCAACAGAAAGGGCTTGGGAGAACTTGAAATCGCTGTTGATGATGGTAAAATTGATGTTGTTTTAGTCAAGGATTTATCAAGATTAGGTCGTCATAGAACGCAAACAGAGTTATTCATATACCACTTAAGACAAAATAATGTTAAGGTGTACTCAGTAACCGAGGGCATTGATTCCACCAACGAAAACGATGATCTTATGATTGAATTCAAGCAGATTTTTAATGACTTCTACGCTAAGGATATCAGTAAAAAGGTCAAGGCTGGAATGCGTCAAAAACAGAAAAGCAAAGGTCTGGTTCTCACGCTGCCGCTTGGTTACTACCTTGACCGCAACACTAATGAGGTAAAAATTGATGAGGATACGGCATGGATAGTGCGCGAAGTGTTCCAACTTTATGTTGACGGTTACGGACTGACTACCATTGCCAAAAAGATGAATGCTGATGGTATTCGTTCGCCTGATTACTACTTCAATCGAAAACTTGCCGACTGGAAACCAGATATCTCAAAAAAATACTTATGGGTTCAGACCGCCGTAAAGCGTATGATGACTAACGAACTTTACATCGGTACGATGGTAAATCACAAGACTGTGACAAGTAAGATTTATAAAACTAAAACGTTCATACCGCAGGATGAACAGTATCGGCATGAGAATTTCTGCGAGCCTATCATAGATGAAACTACATGGAAACAGGTGCAGTTTTTACTGAAACAGCGTTCAAAAATCAATCCACGTTCGCAAAACGGGCGTAAACTTCATCGCTATGCAGGACTGATAAAATGTACTGACTGCGGTTCGGGATTTACTGCACGAACTCGAAAATGGCGTGGAAATGAATACGTTGACTACACTTGCAATAGCTGTAACAGGTACGGTAAGGAGTACTGTACTCCACACACCTTAAGAGAGAATCAGCTTGACGAACTTGTAGAAAATGAGGTAAAATCGCTGAGAGATAACATCTTGGCGGAGAGTGATAGATATGACAAAATAGTCAGGGATTGGCTCAGAAAAAAGCCTTTGTATGAGCAACAGATTCAGCAGAATAATGATAAAATTCTATCGCTTAGACAGCAGATTGAGGACTTAATTATTGAACGAATCGGCGGTCGTGAACATGCTTCAATCTATAACAGTATGATCGCTAAGCGTGAGGAAGAAATAGCATCCCTTGAAAAAAAGATAGCAGAACTCAAAGAATATGACAAGGTCTGTAAGCAGCGAAAAGAACACCTCAAAAATACAACCCAGATACTTGATGAAATCTTATCCGATGGCAAAATTTCAGATGTGAATCTCAGAATGCTTGTCAATAAAATTCTGATTCATCAGAATGAAGATAAAAGCCTTGATATCAAATTCGAGATGAATGGGGATTTTAACAACACATCAAGTATGCCTATTACATTGGAAAGTCAGTTAGAAAGTGCATAAATTGAAAAAGCTGTAAACTACCGTTGCTTACAGCCTTTTTTGTCGTTGGCAGGAGCAGGCGTTTAAATCGTGTAAATGTCAAATATTACAAATAGCTTTTTCTTTTGTTTCTCATTTTTTTAGATTTCTATGTTCCTACAATCCTGCTATTAGGTACATCATTGCTTATCATAGTGCTACTACAATGTATAAATGAAATAAAGAAATTTTACAGACAAAAAAGCTCCATGCCATACTATACTTTTTTAGGTACAATAAGGCACGGAACTTAAACTTAACTTTAATTCGGTGTATCTGTTCGTTAACCTCGATTAACATTCTACACACAATCACACATCTATAATATATATCCTGACCTCAAAACTTAGTTGATTTCGTCTTAATAATGTGCCAGTTTAAGATAATACTAAAATAAAGGTTAAATTATAATGATTAGTCAAATAACGATAGTTGTTCAGGTTGTTCATTATAATTTAAAATATTTACCAATTTATCCAAAAAGCCTAATTGACCTTTAAATATTTTTATTCGTGCAATATCAATATCAAACCATTCTGCTCTATCATTTTCCGGAAACTCCTCCATTTTTCCTGATTTTGGTGGCCATTCCATCTCAAAAGTATTACTTACTACCTTTGTTACATCTACATCCATTTCAACCGTAAATATAGTAATTATTTTTCCACTAGATTGTTTAATTGATCCAAGTTCAATTAATTCCTTTTCTATTGTACAGCCTATTTCTTCTTTAAATTCTCTTATTGCGGCACTTTTGGTTTCTTCTCCATCTTCTAACAATCCTTTTGGAATTGACCAAGAAGCTTTATCTTTTTTCATCCAGAACGGTCCCCCCGGATGAGCAAGCATAACTTTTAATGCACCATCGACGTATTTATACGCCAAGATACCAGCGCTATGTTGTATCATATCAAATCCTCCATTTTATAATTTTGAAAACAAATCATCTTGAGATAATCCGTCTGTAATTAAACTATAATAGCTTGTTTTTAATGTATTATAAAACGATCTATTATTATTACAAATCTCAAATGCAAAGCTTTTTCTAATTCCCACTTTATATGGTTTCGTTTCAATTTGTATAGTTCCAGATTCTAAATCTCCATCTAATATAATTGCACTACCAAACGGTAAGGTGTTATGAACTTTTAAAATAAATCGCTTTTGCTCTTCATCACTTAATTGTGCTCTAAAGTCTCTTAAAGAAACTAGTGCGTCTTTTGTATTTTTTTGTAGAGTTTCAGCTTGTTGTCCAAATAGTGGAGATATTGTAAAATAAAGATTATCTAAAAAGGGATTTAGCAATGAAATTGTTACTTTAAAATCCTTTATCTTTTTAATTTTATTCTCTATCACTTTGCAAATATCATCAAAAGAAAGTCCTGTTGTTAATGTTATACTCACAATAGTAATGCTCTTTTGTGCTCTATCTATATATTTGTCAATTGAAGCTGCATTTATTCGATGTTTTGCATAGTCATCTCTTGATGAATAAAATGCGCTTAAACCAATAAAATTAATTTGTTGAACAACATCATCTGAAAGTTTAATCATCTGCTTTTGAGAAGATGTATCGGAGGAACCATATTTTTTTAATATATTGCGAATTTGGCTTATTACAGGTCCAAGTGCTGCTTTTATATTGTCGTCACTTCTATTTGAATTAAATTTTAATAATGTCATTCCCGTTAAATCTGTAGGTAAATGTATCGCTTCTGTGGATTTTGGCATTATAATAAAACAATTTTTGGGGCCTAATGCTCCCATGAAAAGCCCTAATTCTAAAATAACATTGTCTCGTATAGCTTTTTCTTCTTTATTACGTATTATCAATTCATCATCAGGAGAAAAAATGAAAATTCCATAATCTGATTTTTCTAACTGTTTTATCAAATCAGGAATAGTATATGACGAAGGTTGAAATACTCCTTGATCCCAAACTGTACACTCAGCATTGTTATCTAATAAATCTTGAACAGAATAAGCTATATCTAACCCCTCAGTTGAGGAGGCAATAAAAACTTGGGGGATGTTTATTTTCATGTTTATCCTCCTTTTCTGATTTTGTGTTCTTACTAACATACCTTATTTTCGTATTTTTAGTGAAGCATCCAACACGCTAATAAAAACTTTATATTTTATAGTATATCAATCTAATTATTCTTTTTTTCAAAACTTTTTCTGCATATTTTCTGAAACCAAGTCACACATATACAATATATATCTTGCCTACAAAACTTAGTCGATTGGGAGGGGAAAAGTCACATAGGTAAAAATTTAACCCTTGTAAATGCCTGATTTACGAGGGTTTCTGGTGCGGATAACAGGAGTTGAACCTGCACCGAGTTGCCCCGACTGGCACCTGAAGCCAGCGCGTCTGCCTATTCCGCCATATCCGCACATATTATGAATCCGAAATTTTTACTCGGCTCAGATTCTTTAACCGAGGTGAACTTTCACAAGCTGCTCCACAAAATACGCTAAGGTGAACAGCGAAACCATTTTTACACAGACGTAACGCTACCTGAAGCTAGCGCGTCTGCCTATTCCGCCATATCCGCATTACAAAATACATTATATCATAAATGCGAATGAAAGTCAATACCTTTTTAATTTTTATTTTAAATTACTCAATTCAAACTAAAGCCATACGGTAAAATCTCATTTAGTGTTAAAATTTTATCAGAAAGTATAATTTTAAAGTAATTATGGCAAAATTCCGTCATAACTTGACGGCATGATCCGCACGGATAACATGGTTCACTCATATTGTCATGACCTCCGGCAATAGCAATAGCCTCAAATTCTTTCTTTCCTTCTGATATTGCCTTGAAAAAGGCTGTTCGTTCAGCACAGTTTGTAAGCGAAAAGGAAGAATTTTCAATATTACAACCCGTATAAATTGTACCGTCACTGCACAAAAGCGCTGCTCCCACTTTAAATCGTGAATATGGCGAATACGAATTTTCAGCAGCTTTTACAGCACGTTCAAATAACTCCTTGTACAAATCATTCATTTATAACTCCTTAAAATCCAGTAAAAAAATATACTTTTACAGCCATACTCCCCAATCGCCATAATTAAATGTACCGCTGCCATGATGAAGCTTACCGTCAGCTTTGAGTTGTCTGAATGCTTCCCGCATACGTATTAAAATTTCCGGATGTATATCCAAGGAATGATGTGCAGGAAATACATTTTTCACTGGCAATGCCGCAACTTTTTCCAGTGACGTAAGATATGCTTCCGGATCAGTAGACGGATAATAAGCAAACAAAATATCTTTATATACTAAATCACCGGTAAATAAATATCCTTTATTTCTTTCCCAAAAACATAAATGACCCGGAGAATGTCCCGGCGTATGCAGTACTTCAATTTCCCGACCGCCAATATCAATGATATCATGATCATTCAGTACTTTTGTCGGCTTACCTTGAAAAAATATGTAATCGTTCACATTAAAATCATTAGGTAAATCACAGCGATCAACAACCATTTTTTTAATTGTTTCGATTGATAAGGGAAATTTGCCATTGAGCCAATCCAATTCCTCAGAGTGGGCGTAAAAGTCTGGAAAGTACTTATGTCCGCCGATATGATCCCAGTGAATGTGAGTAGCAACAGCCGTAACAGGCTTATCAGTAAGCTTTACTACTTCATCATATATATTTGAAATACCAAGTCCCGTATCGATCAGCAAGCTTCGATTATTTCCATTCAACAGATAACAATGAGTTTCTTCCCAATGGCGATATTCACTGATAATATAAGTGTCAGCGTCAACTTTATCAATTGTAAACCAGTTATCCATTTATCTCGTACTCCTATAAATTTCAATTATGAAATAATAACCCGAGAAAATCACTCCCGGGTTATTTTAGAATATACTCTTATTTCGAAATTATTGCCAAAGTATCTCTTGCAATAAGCAGTTCTTCATTTGTAGGAATTACCCAAACCTCAACCTTTGAATCAGGTGTTGAAATTTTAGCCTGAGTACCTCTTATAGTCTTGTTCAGTTCAAAATCAATCTTTATACCCAGATAATCCATGTTTGTGCAGACACCTCCGCGTACTTCCCATGAATTTTCGCCGATACCGCCTGTAAATATAACAGCGTCCAGACCATTCATAACAGCCGCATAAGAACCAATATATTTTTTTATTTCATAACGCAGCATATCTGCTGTAAGCTGAGCCTTTTCATCACCGTTATTAATAGCCGCATAAATTTCTCTGTTATCAGAAGAAACGTCCGATACGCCAAGGAATCCACACTGTTTGTTAAGATAGCTGCTCATTTCGTCAGGAGAAAGATTCATTTTCTTTGCAAGATATGTAACAGCTGAAGCATCAATAGCACCGCTTCTAGTACCCATAATTACACCATCAAGAGGAGTAAATCCCATTGAAGTATCTATGGACTTTCCGTTTTCAATAGCAGTAATGGAAGAACCGTTGCCAAGATGACATGAAACGATCTTCAGATCCTTAAGATCCTTGCCCATGGCTTTTGACAGTGCAGCTGAAACAAATCTGTGTGAAGTACCGTGAAAACCATATTTTCTTACATGATATTTTTCATAATCTCCATAAGGAATACCGTACATATAAGCTTTTGGAGGCATTGTCTGATGGAAAGCGGTATCAAATACAACAACCTGAGGAACGTCATCTGAAAATACTTTTTTACATGCTCTTAAGGCAAGTGCATGAGCATGATTGTGAACAGGAGCAAGCTCTGCCAGCTCATCGATTTTATCAATTACTTCATCAGTTGCAATAGTGGTTTCACTAAAAACTTCAGCGCCCTGTACTACTCTGTGTCCTACTGCTGAGATTTCGGACATGCTGTCAATAACTGCTGCTTCACCGTTTACAAGAGAATCAACAAGCTTTTCAAACGCTTCTGTATGAGTTGGGAAAGAACAATCTTCATCAATTTGTCTTCCGTCGTAAGTTTTATGTGAAATATGACCGTCAATACCTATTCTGTCACAATTTCCCTTAGCCAGTACTTTTTCGCCGTCCATATCAATAAGCTGATACTTAAGAGATGAGCTGCCTGCATTTACAACTAAAATCAACATCTGTAAAAACAACCTTTCAAAATGATTTTTAACAATAATATTATATAACTTATTTTGTAAAATTGCAAGAGCTTTACTAAAAAATATGCATTATATGTATAAAAAACAAGATATATAAATTATTAAAAACGAATATTCTTAACCTTTTGAATAAGAAACTTTATATTTTTCAAAAAACATGAGAAACGCTATACTGAACAAAGTCATTGCCATAAGTATAGCTATTCTCCGATTCATAAAATAAACAACAATCGAAGTAAATGAAATAATAGCTGAAACAATCAAAGCAGATTTTCTGTTAAGTAAATTCTGATTTTCATCAAGTGGCTTATTGGGATTCTCCATCGGAGCAAATTCATATACTGCCAGCATAAACACTGCCGTCAGTATAATCATATAAATAATTGAAATAGTAGACACCATAGCTTCCGTTACAAGCATAACCACAAGAAAAACCACTGTAAAAACAATATTGCATTTGAGATATGAATCAGCATGATAACCGCCTGTAAGCTGCCTTACCGGAACAAAAACGCCAAGAAACAGCAGTGATTCAATAAATCTGTTCATTAATATTCCAAGAATTATAACTATAGCAAATCCTATTAATCCTGAAATCAGCACCTCATAGCCATACTGATAAATTTCTTTCTTATCTTTATCAATAATATTTTTTCTGCATAAATACGACGCTAATTTTTTACTTATTGATGTAATCATATTCTCCCACCTTTCTGATTAATTTTAACATAAAAAAATATTAATTTCTATATATAAAAAATGTATAAATATTGTACAGATTGTTAACATTATAATTTCCTGTGCGGTTGACTTAAATACGTATAAAGTGGTATAATGAATAAAATAATCAAAAAAGGAGGCGCATTATGAATATAAAAAACTTATTTGCCGTTTCTGCGGCTTTAGCAATATGCATTAGCTTTACAGCGTGCAGTGAAAATAACAGTTCCAAGAAAAACAAAACTTCTTCCGCAGCAGAAAGTAATAATGAAATGTCAGCAGAAATCCCTGCAAAAATAACGGTTTCACCTAAATCCAAATTAACCGAAAGAGAATACAAAGGATATTATATCGCAAACGGTATTACGACCGGTATTAATCTCCATGCTCCTGAAGGACTTACCGTAACCGACTGCGAAACTTTTGAAAACAGCGACGGAACCTTTACTTGTATGCCGGAATGCGTTCCGACTGCATCAAAACCATTTGTTATTTCTGATGAATCCGGAAAGGATAATATGAATTTTTTTGCTTCTGCCGGTCCGGGACAGGAAGAATTTAAAAAAATAACAAAAGAATCATATGAAGAAGAATATGTCAAGGGAGTCTCTGACTACTTCACTGATGTCGAAATAAAAGATTTTGAAAGCTTTGAAATTGAAAATTATCCCGCATTAAAAGCTGTTATAAAAGCCGAATACAACGGTGAAACCTTTGAACAAACACAGGTAATACTGGATGTTGCTGAGTATGGCTGTCAATCCGGATATATGTATACTATTACATATACCGATTATTCTGGAACCCTCAAAGAAAAAATTCAGGATTCTATTGACAGCATTGACGAATGTAATTCACTGAATATCTGGAGAGCGTATAAAAATCCAGAAGACGCAGCAGCTGCAAAAGAAAACGGTACTTATACCATTTACGGCAATGTAGATAAATATAAGAAAAAGGCAGTAACTGCAACAACATATACATATGTGACAAAATCCTCAAGAATCAAAGATGTTGAAGAGCTTCGCAAAAAATTCAGCATTACATTCAAAAGAAGAACCGAAGACGAAAACAATGAGGACGACTTAAACGCCGTCTATGAAAGCAGCGGCGAGAGTACTCAAACTACTATAGATATGGAAATGGTGGAGAGATTCAAAAAACAACACGGTATTGAATAACAAGGAGAAAAAATGAAAAAATTAACCGCATTAATTATTCTGACAGCAGCAGTGCTTGCAATAGCATCCGGCTGCAATAAAAAAGAAGAATCATCAGTAAATAAAACGCCGTCAGCCGAAATAACCGAAGCTGTAACGGAAGAAACTGCTGAAGAAACTGCTGAAGAAACTGCTGAACCTGTTCCTGACTGTCTTACTCTAACCGGTACATATGGCTATAGCCTTATACTTCCGGATAGTATTGATTCTGTAAACGGTGACAAAATTACAGGCTCTGAATATATATCCAACACTGATTATGTTATGGTCAACAGCAGTACTTCAAAAGATAATATAAATGTTGTAGTTGAACCGGGTAAGGACAAGGATACTTTTGACAGCTATACTAAGGAAGTTTTTCAGGAACAATGCGAAGCCCTGGGCGTTTTTACAAATTTTAAAGTAAATAAATATGAGCGTACTGAAATCCAAGGCTTCGATGCAATCCATATAGAAACCAGTGCTGAAAGTCCTGACGGGGATACTTTCAGCCAAATTCAAATTATAGTCAACAGAGCTGAAAAAAATGCTGATTACTGCTATACATTTACATACACTGACTTTTCCAATACATTAACTGACGAATACAAAAAATCCATTGAATCAATCAAAATGATTGACGCAGAAAAATCCGACGACACTGTCGACGAGCTTGCAGGAGAACCATTCACATTTGAAATGTGCGAAGGTATGACATTTGACGCACCGGATGGATGGACATTAACTGAGGGAGAATCAGACACTCCTCATCTTGTTACAGAAGATCGTGCAATGTTCTCTTCGTCAAAAGCGGAAGATGTAAGCAATCTTCTTATTACAATTTCCAGCGGTTCCGATGATAATGAAGAATTTCTTAACTATACTCAAGAGGATTTTGAAGCACTGTTAAGCGGTACATATACCGAAATAGAATCCCTTTCCTTTGAAGCGGTGAAAGTCGGAAAATACGACGCTTTTAAGTATATTTACAACGTTGGAGGAGAAGATACGGAAGATCTTGATCTCCGTCAAACTATGCTGTTTATAAACTGTCCTGATAAAGAAGCAGGAGTTATGGTATGTCTGACTGACTTTAATCAAAATAACAGTGATATATCAGATACGCTGGAAACATTAATAAAATTTTCATAAATAATAAAGAGGTAAAAAAATGAAATTAGGAATGGTTGGACTCCCGAATGTGGGAAAAAGCACACTTTTCAATGCACTTACAAACGCCGGAGCAGAATCGGCAAATTATCCTTTCTGTACTATCGAAAAAAATATAGGCATCGTATCAGTGCCTGATGAAAGACTGGACAAGCTTGCAGAAATGTACAATCCCGACAAGTTTACTCCTGCAACTCTGGAATTTGTCGATATTGCAGGTCTTGTAAAAGGTGCTTCCAAAGGCGAAGGCTTGGGCAACAAGTTTTTGGGAGATATCCGTGAAGTTGACGCTATCGTTCACGTTGTACGCTGCTTTGAAGATATTGATATCATTCATGTCGACGGTGAGATCAATCCGGCAAGAGACATTGAAACAATTAATCTGGAGTTGATTTTTTCCGATATAGAAATGATCGACAGACGTATCGACAGAACAAAAAAGCTCGCAAAAGGCGACAAAAAGTACCTTACGGAAATTGATTTTCTTGAAAGATTAAAAAGTCATCTTGAATCAGGAAAATCCGCAAGAGCTTTCGACTATACAGACGATGAAAGAGAAGTAATCAAATCTACTCCTCTGCTTTCAGGCAAACCGGTAATTTACGCCGCAAATTTATGCGAAGACGATTTTGTAAACAACATTGAAACTAACGAACATTACAATACAGTCAAGAAAATTGCGGAAGAAGAGCATTCTGCCGTACTCCCGATCTGTGCACAGATCGAAGCTGAGATTTCCGACATGGAACCTGAAGACAAAGAAATGTTCCTCGGAGAAATGGGACTAAAAGAATCCGGTCTTAACAGAATCATCAAGGAAGGTTACTCTCTTCTGGGACTAATATCATACCTTACAGCGGGACAGCCCGAAGTAAGAGCATGGACTATCAAAAAAGGCACAAAAGCTCCACAGGCAGCGGGAAAAATCCATACAGACTTTGAAAAAGGCTTTATCAGAGCAGAGGTTGTCAGCTTTGACGACCTTATGGCATGCGGTACTATGGCGGCTGCAAAAGAAAAAGGACTTGTCCGTCTGGAGGGCAAGGAATACGTCATGCAGGACGGAGATATTGTTCTGTTCAGATTCAACGTATAAAAATAAAGGTACTTTTCCGAAAAGAAAAGTACCTTTTTATTATTATAAAATATTAGTAAGTTTAGGAATCTCACTTTCTATTATCCATTCAAGACCCGACTTTGCATTTTCAAATTCCGCATTAAGTTCGTCATTATCTTTTTCAATCAGCGGTTTAAGTCTGGACATAGAAGTCTGAACACTTGTAATTTTATCGTTTCTGACAAAAACACTTGCATAAGTGTGATATTTCTCCCATTCCTTTTCAAGACTGTCTGCCGCCTCCAGTGCTTTTTCGCTGTCTCCCTTATCGGAATAACTTCGAGTTTCATTAAGAAGTTCCAAAACACGATCCGTTTTATAATTAAGAATAAATATTCCGGAAACACTCATTACAAGCATTGCTATTATAATTCCCAGACTTATTTTAATTCTTACCATTTGAACCTCCCTTTTTTATCATAGTATATTCACCGTTACAATCAGCGGTAAGAAGAAAAATATCTTCTTCCGTAAGATGCTTTCTGTCAAGCAGGTCTGTGATCCATTGCTTTTGAAGTCCGGCGTCCTCAAGACCCTGCTTAATAATTTTACCGTCTGAAATGATTATCACCGGCGGATCAACAGACTGTCCCTCAATTGCCATGTCTTTATTAATAACTTCCCTCTGGGGATGTTTTTCATAAACTGACACGCTTCCGTTTGTTTCAACTACTGCAAATTGTACGTCGCTTATGTTAAAAACATTGTTGTTTCTCAGAGCAGTCATAAGGTCGTCCACAGAATACCGCAGTTCTTTCAGTACGCTTTGGTCAAGTATCCCGTTTTTTATTATTATTTTTGGCGTACCTGATACAACATGTCTGAGCTTAGGAGATTTCAAAGTCAGCCATGACATCAGAACCTCAAAGCACACAAGGGACAGTATCGGAAGAATTCCCATTGTAAGCGGTATATTAAGGTCTTCCAACGGAAGCGTAGCAATATTTGATACTAAAATGGTTATAACAAGTTCAGAAGGCTGCAACTCCCCTATCTGACGCTTACCCATCAGTCTCACAGAAAATATTACTATAATGTATAAAATAATCGCACGTATAAAAACAATAATCATAAATTTATCCTCCGATTATTATTTTATACTTTTTTATACAATGTATTCAGTTCTTTTTTTAAAACTTAGAAAATTTTTTATTTGTCACATTGTTCATTTCTTGCCTTGCCGCAAGAAACGAACCAAAACTTTTATGCCCTCCGCTTTTGAAAAAGCGGAACCAAAACTTTTATGCCGGATTTCATCAACTTCATACACTTTTTAAAATCTCGCAAAGCAGCTTTAAACTTATTTAATCCTTAATATATACTATAATATCATTTATATCACAATTTAAAGAATCGCAGAATTTTGAAAGAATGTAGCTATCATATCTCTTGTTTTTATTCTTAAAGTATCTATCAATAGTTTTATATTGAATTCCTGTCATTATTTCAAGTTGATATTTTGTTATATGCTTTTCCTCTAAAATTTTATCTAAAGTCAATTTTATCATTTTTATAATTACCTCCGTTATTTTTTACTATATCCACTATAACGTATATATTCACTATTGACAATTCCCCTTTTAAGGTATATACTTATATAGGGGTATAGCATAGGAGGTGATTAAGATGCCAAATTTTGAAAAAATGTTTTATATGTCACAAGCAACTATAGCAAAAACAATTGATACACTTGAAAAAACAAATGCTAAATTAAAAGAATGCATGAGATATTGTGAACATGGAGTTGCTGAAGAAGATGCAGAAGATATAGAAAACAATGATTCTGAAAGTAAGTAAAAAAAGTCGGTATCACCGACTTTTTATTTTTATACTATTTTAATCTTTAATGTATATTAAAATATCGCTTATTTGACATTCAAGTGCACAACATATTTTTGTAAGTATAAATTTATCATAGCGTGTAACTTTATTTTTATAATAATTATCAATGGTTTGATATTTTATTCCAGTAACTTTTTCCAACTCATATCTTGTTATTCCTCTATCATCTAATAATTTATCTAAAGTCAGCTTAACCATAATTTCCTCCGCTATAGTATTATATACTTACTATAACGTATATATTCAATTTACACAATTCCCCTGATTATGTATATACCTATACATGGATATAGTAGCACTCATTTTAAATGGGAGTGAAATTTAGGTGCAGCGTCTTGCCTTTTACGGGGAGACCTATTAGTTCAGCAGCAGTATGACGGATAAAGTTTTTCTTTGTTTTACTTTCTTTCACATGAAAGAAAGTAAAGAACGCATTTCTTTGTAACTTTCTTGTTGCGAAACAAGAAAGTTAAAATAAAAATAATTTAAAAAAACTTGTTTCTTTGGTTCGTTTCTGAAATGAACAGAATTTTGTAACTTTCTTGTTGCGAAACAAGAAAGTTAAAATAAAAGAAATTTTAAAGAAACTTGTTTCTTTGATTAGTAATAAATCAGCCTTCGCTTGCATAAATTAGCACAGAATCAATTTACGGTTTTTGTTCAAAACGCAGAATTTAATATAATATGTCGATTATATAATAAAAATATTTGATTTTCTATATAAAATTTGATATAATTTAAAATATAAAAATTAGAGGAGGTTATTTTATGATTCAAGAAAGAAATATTGTCACATGTATAATTCTGTCAATTATCACATGTGGTATTTACGGGATTTATTGGGAAATCTGTCTCGTAAATGACCTTAATGTCGCTGCTGACACACCAAACGATACAAGCGGAGGAATGGTATTCCTTCTGAGTATTATTACATGCGGTATCTACCTGCTTTACTGGATGTACAAGGCAGGCGAAAAGGTACAGGCTGCTCAGGCAAAGAGAGGTCTGCCGTCTGATGCCAACAGCGGAATACTTTATTTAGTCCTTTCTCTTGTTGGATTTTCAATCGTTTCATACTGTCTGATCCAGAATGAATTGAATAAAATGGCAACACCGCATGCGTAAACGATTAAAAAAGTATTTGATAATGCTTGCTGTCGGTCTGACAGCAGGCGTTATTTATTTTCTTCTTACACAGCTGGGATTTGTGATCCCATGTATATTTCACCGTATAACGGGTTTTTACTGTCCAGGCTGCGGCGTTACAAGAATGTGTATCAATATAATAAAACTGGATTTTTATAGTGCGTTCAGGAGTAATCCGGCTGTGTTTGTTATCGTACCGTTTTTAGCGGTCATTTTTGCCGTAAGGGCATACAGCTACTTAAAATTCGGAACAGCTAAGCATGAAAAATGGATGACTGTAATTGAAATAACCTCCTTAACAATACTGATTATTTTTGGAGTTTTAAGAAATATTCCTGCATTTTCATTTCTGGCTCCAATGTAAAAAGTCTGCGGATTTATATTTATTCCGCAGACTTTTTTATATATTAATTTTTTCTACACATTATTTAATTAACGAAAAAGCAATACTGTAAGCAAGAATACACCAAGGTTTTCCTAAAATAATAATCCAAATAAATTTTCGTACTTTCATTTGAGTTAATCCCGTAAAATAACAGAAGAAATCATCGGGAAAAAGAGGAAGTACCATTGCGGCAAACAGAAATGCTGTAAAAGATTTACTGTTCCCTGCCCGTGCCGACCATTTTTCAAACTTACTTTCCGGAAAAATACTGCCTACCAAACGCATTCCGAATTTTCTTGCAAGAAAAAATGCAGCAACAGAACCGATACTTATGCCAATATAATTACAGATAAACCCTCCCCAGCAGCCAAACATAACCGCTCCTACCGAACAGCCTAAAAAGCCCGGCAGTATAGGAACTACTACCTGTGCTGCTTGAATAACCGTCAGCACAACAGGTCCGAATAAACCAAATCTTTTAATATATGCTTGTAATGTCTCTACTGAATCAAATTCTCCGTCAAAATAAGCTTTCACTAATACTATCATGATTCCCACACAAAATATAATGATGAACACTGATAGTAGTTTCATATATTTGTTTTTCATTTAAGACTTCCTGTATATTTGCTAATTTATTATTTATACTTCTCTTCTTGTAAATCCGTCCCATGCAATCATTAAGAATATCACCATATGAACTGCAATTACAGCAAATGCAGAAGTAAGAGTCTGTCCCATAAACATTCCTGAGCCTTCCATAATACCGCTTAAATCAACATTTGCCCAAATCAAGTATCTTGCCCAGCTGATGTTTAACTGGCTCAAAATAAGCATTACTGTATTTCCTCCGAAATACGCCATAACGCTAACACCGATCGCCAATGCAGAGCTTCTTGCAACTGAAGAAATTGCAAAAGCAAGACTTGCCATTACAACAATTTCAACACTGCCCAGCATATAATTCTTGAACACATAAAGGAATCCCGGAATTTCCTTCACAACACCGTCGCTGACTGATATAAATGAAGCCGACAGATTATCCGCTCCGAACACAGTAAGAGACATAACTGCTGAAATGATATATGTTATTATTATAAGAATATATCCAAAGGTGATAGTTGTAACATACTTGGAAACAAGTATTTTCCATCTTTTTACCGGATTGATCAGCAGGAACTTGATAGTACCGCCTGAAAATTCACTGGAAACTATTCCGCCGGCGATTATAATTACAAGAAGTCCTATAAACGAACATATCATAGTTGTAGTGCAAAATACTGACCAGAAATTAAATTCACCTGAATTTATCCAACTTGTGTTTTCAGAAATGTCAAATTTTATATTATTTTGCAGTCGATACTCAGATTTAACCTTTATTTCTTCATAATTCTTATACTCATTACTGTCAACATAAACTCCTGACTTTTTTGATTCATCAAGATTCTTTATTTCACTTTCAGCATTTTTCATTTCCATAACAGTTTTATATTTCCAGTTGCTTTCATCAGGTCTTATATCGTTGTCAAGACAATACTGATACATTTCCTTGCTTCCCTGTGAATATGCATCCTGAACTGTTTTAGCGTCCATCAATTCAACTGCCGTCTGAAAATAACCCTTCCAGTTGCCGGATTCGATATCTGACGCCATACTATTTACATAATTATCAGTCTGTTCCTGTGAAAATTTATAGCTTTCGTCAGAATTGTACTTTACGTTGAACATTTCGTCTGCGGCTCCAATTTTCCAACCGCTTGTAATGTTATTATCAATTTTATACTGAATACATTCTACTTCATTTTCCCAACCTTCTGTTTTTACATCTTTCAGATATGCAATCTGCTCTTTATAATCGTCAATACTGTATTCCTCTGAATCAGAATAATTATCGCCCACCAACTGATACTCTGCAAATTTCACTGCAAACGGATAACCTATACAGCCGATTAACAATATTATCAGCATGATCCATGTACTTTTTTTCAGTGAAATTTTTATATATTCATTTTTAATTAAATTGATAAGTTTACCCAATCTGACTACCCCCTGACTTAGTAAGTTCAATAAATACATCTTCAAGCTTTTTATTTTCCTTTGGAGCTACTGTACCCAGTTTGATTCCTCTTGAAATAATTCTTGAAGTGATCTCAAATAATTCTTCCTCAGCATTTTCCTTTTCAACAGATATTGTAATATGTCCGTCATCAAGCACTGATTTGTCACTAATAAAGTCAAGCACTTCAATTGCCCGCTGACAATCGCTTACTCTTAAAATAAACTGTTCTTTATCTCCTGAAGCTGCGGATATCATTTCTTCAACAGTATGAACTCCTGTAAGCTTACCGTTTACAATAATTCCTACTCTGTCACACATAAGCTCCATTTCAGACATAAGATGACTTGAAACAATAACGCATATATTTTCCTTGTGCGCTAAATTTTTAAGAATATCACGAAGTTCCTTAATACCTGCCGGATCAAGACCATTTGTAGGTTCATCAAGAATCAAAAGCTTTGGTCTGTGAAGTATTGCCTGTGCAACACCCAGACGCTGACGCATCCCCAGAGAGTATTTTCCTACCTTATCGTTGATTCTCTTTTTTAATCCGACAATTTCAACGACCTCATTTATTCTCTTTTCAGAAATATTACCCCTCATTCGTGCATACTGACGAAGATTCTGCATACCGGTCATGTACTTATAAAATTCCGGATTTTCAATAATTCCTCCGATATCGGATATAGCTTCTTCATATTTTTTTACAACACTTTTACCGTTGATTATGATGTCTCCCTCGTCAAATCTCAAATGACCTACGGCAATTTTTATAGTTGTGGTTTTTCCGGCGCCGTTTGGTCCTAAAAATCCGAATACCTCACCCGGATAAGTTTCAAAGGAAATATCATGAAGAATTTGCCTTTTCCCAAAATACTTATTAAGATGTTCAATTTTTAATGCAGGTGTCATTCTTCATTTCCTCCTTCCTCACTGTCTACAGCCGTGATTTCACTGCTGTCCCAGCCATAACTTTCTGCCATACATATTTTCCATTTACCGTCTTTTTGAGTCATTAACATCTTGTAATAACCGTCAATGGAAATTCTCGAAAGTCCTGTCGGAACCTTCTCGCCGTAATAAACATAGTTATTGACAGTCATTGCATCGCATGGATTTACTATACATGCATTACCGGAAAACTCCGCTACTATCTGACAGTCAAACGATACCATCGCATATCCCGGACCGGCTTTTGAAATGTCAATATTATTTACTTTAGCTGTCCATTTTGACACATATGCGTTCAGGTCGCTGTCATTCATGTTTAATTCAAGGATATTCTTAAATTCATTCTGATTCAGACTATAATAAAAAAGATCTGACTTTTCATCTGAAAATGTCCAATAATTATTTATAAGACTGTCAATACCTTCCTTATATGAAGTCTGATCAGATCCTTTATTTACCCCGACATCTTCAAGCATACTCACATATGATTTTATTTCATCTTCTATAACCGGTTTGTTTTTTTTAAAGGAAATTGTATCAGTAATGACAAACACTACAAAACCGGCTAACACAATTCCTCCCAGAAGCAGTCCCCTGTTTACACGCCTTAGAAACTTCTTCAATTTATTCATCTCCTTTTTGTTTTATGTGTACTAATTCATATAGAACACTTCATGAATTGTATTATATCACTTAGTACAGTCTTTGTCAAGCGTTTTCCAAAAAAATTTCAAAAAATTTATAAATAGAGTATTTACTAGAATATTGTCGAGCCTTATTTAAAATATTTCATCATACTAAAGACGATTTGAAAGTTTTTTGCTTACTTTTTTTCAAAATTTTTTTCTTCAATCCTCTGCAAAATTTACTTTGCGAGTCTTTGAAAACCGTTTCAAATTCATGAAATCCGGCATAAAAGTTTTTTGCTTACTTTTTTTCAAAAAAGTAAGGAAGATTGCAATTTACAATAAAATATGATATAATTAAAAATAAGAATATAAAGTAATAAAGGAGGCGGTAATGTGAAAATAACCGGAATAGTCTGCGAATATAATCCATTTCATAACGGACATTTATATCATCTAAAAAAAACCCGTGAAAACGGGGCCACTCACATAGTAGCAGTAATGAGTGGAAACTATGTTCAGCGCGGAGATACGGCTGTTATGGATAAATTTGAACGGGCAAAGCTCGCAGTAAAAGGCGGAGCCGATCTGGTAATAGAAATTCCGACAGTCTATGCGCTGTCTTCGGCAGAATTTTACGCTAAAGGAGCCATATACATTCTTGATTCTCTTGGGTGTGTAGATGAGATCTCATTTGGCAGTGAAGCGGGTTCTGTATCAGAACTGGAAAAGGCGGCGGAAATTGCAGATGAATGCTCCGGAGCGCCTGAGCTTGAAGAATACCTTAAAAGCGGTATGTCTTACCCTAATGCCATCAACACCATGATATACAGCAGTTACGGAAAAAAATTAAGCAACCGTATCAGCGACATACTTGCATCTCCGAATAATGTTCTTGCAGTGGAATACTTAAAAGCTCTGAGGCGATTAAATTCATCAATAACGCCCTTTACTATACAAAGAAAAAGCGCCGCACACGATTCTATGACTGTACTTGACGGTATTTCAAGCGCCTCCTATATAAGAAAATGTATGAATGAAAAAAGTGATTTTTCCGGTCTTGTACCTGCATATGTCAGTCAGGCATATATAAATGCATACTCTGCAGGAAAGACCGCAGACATTTCAAATCTGGAACGTATTATTATATATAAGCTCAGAACGTCTTCACCGGAAGAACTGAGAGAAATTCCCGATGTGGGTCAGGGACTGGAATACAGGATACTTGCAGCGGCAGATAAAAATAATCTGGACGAAATTTTTATGAGCATAAAAACAAAACGATATACCATGGCAAGAATCAAAAGAATCCTCCTTAATATGCTCATAGGCGTCAAAAAAAGCGACCTTGAAATACTCCCCCCTTACGGCAGAATTTTAGCAGTTACTGAAAGAGGACGTGATATTCTTTCCAAAGCCAAGAATACCGGAAAGATCCCTTTTGCAACGTCTCTTTCCAAACTGGCTCAAACAAGTGATGATGCAGAACGTTTTGCCAAACTTGAGGGAACTGCTTCGGATATTTATGCTCTGGCACAGACAAAAATAGGAAAAGCACAATCCGACTATAAAGCACGAATAGGAATTGAACCTGATGAACAGAAATATTAAAGGCATAATTTTTGATTTGGACGGTACTTTACTGGATTCCATGAGCGTATGGGAAAATGTTGATAAAATGTTTCTTGAAGAAAACGGTATCGTACCTCCAAAAGGGATTTCAGACATTGTCAAAAAAATGACCATTCAGGATTCCGCTACGTATTTTAAAACCAGATTTGGATTGAAACTTTCATGCGAATACATTATAAACCGTATTGAGGAAATTGTATCGGAACAATATAAATGCATAATACCTCTCAAGGAAGGCGCTTTGAAAACTGTAACACTCCTAAGACAAAAAGGCTATAAAATGTGTGTTGCTACAGCTACATACAATAGTCTTGCAAACAGCGCACTAAAACGTCTGGGACTTTATAACAATTTTGATTTTATTATAACGTGCTCCGACGCAGGCGCAGGTAAAGACAAACCGGATATTTTTATTCAAGCGGCAAAAAAAATGAAATGCTCTCCTTTTGAAACAGCTGTTATCGAAGATTCTCTGCACTGTATTGAAACAGCCGTAAACGCCGGATTTTTCACAATAGGAGTATATGACAAAATTAATGAACCGGACTGGAAAGAAATCTGTCTTAAATCAGATGTAACAGTAAAAAATATAAGTGAAATTACAGATATATTAAAGAAAGGATAAACAATGGCAAAAGTTATGGTAGGAATGAGCGGAGGAGTTGACAGTTCTGTTGCTGCAAAGCTTCTGCAAGATGAAGGATATGAGGTCACAGGAGTAACATTAAAGCTTTTTGACGGCGAAGACGTTGACCAAAGTACCCGAACATGCTGCTCTCTTTCTGATGTTGAGGATGCAAGGAGCGTAGCATACAAGCTGGGTTTTGACCATCTGGTTTTTAATTTTAAAACCGATTTCCGAAAAAATGTTATGGAACATTTTATTGACAGCTATCTTAAAGGAGAAACTCCTAACCCATGTATTGAATGCAACAAACATATAAAATTTGACAAAATGCTCAGAAGAGCCGAAGAACTTGGATATGATTACATTGCCACCGGGCATTACGCTGTACGTCAATTTGACGAAAAAACCGGAAAATATCTCCTTATAAGACCTGCCGACCGTTCTAAAGACCAGACATACGTTCTTTACGGTCTGACACAGTATCAGCTTTCAAAAACTCTGTTTCCTCTTGGAGAATATGATAAAACTACAGTCCGAAAAATTGCAGAAGAAGCCGGACTTGTAAATTCCAGAAAACCGGACAGTCAGGATATCTGCTTTGTTCCGGACGGCGATTATGCAAAATTTATAACCGAAAATACGGGAAAAATTATACCTGAAGGAGATTTTTTAAACACTTCCGGTGAAAAAATCGGAACTCACAAAGGCGTTATAAATTATACTATCGGTCAGCGCAAAGGACTTGGAATTGCCCTTGGAAAACCTGCATACGTAACTGATAAGGATGCTATAAACAATACTGTTACAATAGGTGATGAGACCTATCTTTACAAAGACGAAATAACTGTATGCAATGTTAACTGGATATCATTGGACAGTCCGACCGAACCTATTGAAGTGACCGTCAAAACAAGATACAGTCAAAACGAACAGGAAGCAACAGTTTGCCCGCTGGAAAACGGCGAAGTACTTGTAAAATTTCACAAGCCTCAAAGAGCTCCTGCAAAGGGACAAGCAGCAGTATTTTACCAAGGTGACATCGTTCTAGGAGGAGGAACAATAAAATAGCTATAATTTCCAATGTATTTATTTAATTTTGCTATTGACAAACATCATATAAAATGTTAAAGTGTTGATATGTAAGTTATAAACTTATAATTTTTGATTTACGGAGGAAACAATGAAAAGCTATATAAAAAAGATCGCAGCTGTCGTTTCAGCTGTTTCAATTATCGGTACTATGAGTATCAGCGTATCCGCTGCAACTGCCGACGACGTAGTCGCAGCCGCAAGATCAGCAGGATTCCTTGAAGAATATGTTCAGATGCTCCAGAACTATCTTAAAGTAAATAAATTTTCTGAAAGCCAGTATGATATTCTTGTGGATAAGATATCAAATGTCGGTTCCGAGATGGACGATGTTGCATTGAAAAATTTTGGTAAAACAATTGCCGAAATGAAAGGCGAAGCAAAGGTCGATCCTGATACAGGCGTAGTTGACGATTCATTTTTAAAAGACGTAGTAGACAAGATGACCAATGAAAATATTATGAACTCACTGAATGAAATCGTTGAAGCCGGTAAGAAAATGGGACTGAATATCACAGTAGAGCAAAAAGGAGATAAAAATTTCTTAATGACAGTCCGAGATGCAGACGGCAATGTGCAGACTGTCGTACCTGTAGGAAAACTTGTTGATACGACAGGCGCTGAAGATAATTCCGCAGAAGGCTATCCCGAATTTGCATTGCTTTGCAGTGCTGTAATAGCAGCCGGAGGAATCGGCGCATGGCTTCTTTCAATTGCAAACAAAAAAACGGAGAATATAAATGGCTAAACACAACGCAGCAGTAATGCTGATAACTCCGGCTGTTATTCTGGCAGTGTGCGGCGGCATAATTGCCGGAGCGGGTTATGTACCCGTCCAAAAAATGAAAGCCGCAGCAGATTTAATTTTTTCCGCTGATACCGGACACGAACAGATAAACGAAATAAAATTTACCGAAAAAGAAGTTGAAGCTCAGCTTGACGATGGCAGCAAAATCGTTTATCCGTCATTCGGCTCTCAATATGCGACTCTTAAAATAGATTCAATAGGACTTGAAGCTCCCGTTTATTTCGGTAGCACTGACGAACTGCTTCAGCTTGGCGTATGCCAATACCTAGGATCTGTTTTTATAGGTGAAACAGGACATGTGGTCCTTGACGCACACTGCAATACTTTCTTTCTGAATCTCGGAGACGTAAAGGTCGGCGATATTATTGTACTGACCACTTCCTACGGTGAATTTACATATAAAATGAAGGAAAGCACTATTTTCAAAGAAACCAACAATGAGCTGATCGCTCCTACAGCTGACGACCGTCTGACTCTTTATACCTGCTATGGAAATCTATTGGGTTACACCGAGGACAGACTTGCAGTTATATGCGAATTGGTAGAAAAGAAATTCTATGACTAAGAGGAAAGGATCAGACAGTTTATGAAACGTATGGAAAAATATATTCCTAATCTTCTGCTGACAATGATTCTCGTCTTTGCTCTTATAGGTCTGGAAGGAATCATGTTTGCAAAAAATCAGCTTATGCGTTCAGAACCGTATATTGACGCTGTTGATACAAATGATGTTGCTTTAAAGTCTATGAATGCAATTGAAAAATATTTCAGCGACAGTGAAAGCTATTCCCGCATTCCCGCAGATGTTTATATGTCGGCAATCACTGAAAAAGACGTAAAAAACATGATTGAAATGAAAATCAACAATGTGTTTGATTATATTGACGGTTCAAACGCTGAATATAATGAAGTGCAATATGATTTTTCTAAGCTTGAAAAGAGCGTCAGCGATTATTTTGCAGACTTTGCTGAAAAAAACAACGTGGCAACAGACGAAGAATATAATCAGCAGCTTCAAAAAACAATTGAAACAGCTGAAAGTGAAATCAATAATTTTACAGATGTATATATGCTGAAAATGATTGAGAAAACAGGAGCATTTTCAAAACTGAATAAACTTTATGGATTTGTTAATCCATTAATTTACATCACTGCCGGACTGGCAGCATTATGTATAATTATAATACTGTTCTTGAGCAGAAATAACTTTTTTTACTGGCTTTCTTCAGCTTTCCTCTGTTCATCGGTATTAGCGCTTATCCCATGTCTGTATTTTAAGTTTTCAGGATATCTTGACAAACTGGTTATAAGAAACGACTATATTTATTCTGCCGTTACAGGTATGTTAAACGGAACACTTAATAAATATATTGCCTTACAGGCAGGAATATTTGCAGTCGGAATCGTTTTAATGGTAATTTATATATTAATCAGTAAAAAAATATCGTCTAAGGACAAAAACAATAATTGATATTATAAAAGAACAGCTTAAAGCTGTTCTTTTTTATGCAAACTGACGGTTTTAAGTCAAAATATACAAATTCGCTTGACAAAAGTTAAAATTAATAGGATAATAACATATATATGAAACGGAGTGAAGTATAATGAAAAAAATAATAAGCTCGGCAATTGCTTCCGTAATGATCGCAGCGTCGGTTTTTACTGGAACTGTACCGCAAAAAACAAATACCGCTTCCGCAGATACTTCTATCAACTATGCAGAAGCACTTCAAAAATCCCTTTACTTTTACGAATGTCAGCAGGCAGGACCTCTTCCGGATTGGAACAGAGTTGAATGGCGTGCAGACTCGACAATGGGTGACTTTATTACAGGTGGTTGGTATGATGCAGGCGACCATGTAAAGTTTAATCTTCCTATGGCATATTCCGCTTCAATGATTGCTTGGGGACTCTATCAGTATCCGGAAGGTATTGAAAAGTGCGGAGAAATGACAAATTACGTTAACAACCTTACTTTTGCTCTTGATTACTTTGCAGCATGTGATTTAGGAGATGAAGTCGTATATCAGGTAGGAAACGGTCAGGACGACCATTCCTGGTGGGGACCTGCTGAGCTTGTAGAATACGGTATGAAAGACCAGAATATCAACAATGAAAGACCGTACTATTCCGGCAGAAAATGCTCTGCGGCATTAGGTGAAATGGCTGCCGCTCTTGCAGCAGGCTACTGCGCATTACAGGGTAAATCGGACAAAGTTAATGATTATCTTGAACACGCTAAGAATATATTCGCCATTGCCGACGCTGAAAAAAGCGACGATGAATATATGGCAAGCGACGCCAAGAATTTTTACCGTTCATCTCATTTCTATGATGAACTCTTCTGGGCTGCAAACTGGCTTTACAAGGCTACCGGAGATAAAACCTATCTTGACAAGGCAACAAGCTATATACCTAATCTCAGTACAGAACTGGGTACAAACGAATTAAAATACAGCTGGGGACAGTGCTGGGACGATGTACAGCAGGGCGGTATGATACTATACGCTCAGAATACAAATGATCCAACTTATATAAATCAGGTAAAAAAGCATCTTGATTACTGGACATACAGCGTTAAAGAGCTTGACGGCGGCTTACGCTGGCTAACTGACTGGGGCTGCCTGAGACATGCAACTGCTGCTGCATTTACTGCCGCAGTTGCATGCGATACACTTCCTCTCGGAGATATTTCAGCGTATAAAGAATTTTATGAAGAACAAGCTAATTACTGTCTTGGAGCTAATCCTGATAATCGAAGCTACGTGGTAGGCTACGGAGAAAATTCTCCTCTTAATGTACACCACAGAACAGCTCATTCATCATGGAAAAATGCACTTGATACTCCTGTTGATAACCGTCATATCCTATATGGTGCTCTTGTAGGCGGACCTACATCTGAAGGTGTTTATGAGGACGACCGTCAGAATCATATAAATAATGAAGTTGCATGCGATTATAATGCAGGATTTACCGGACTTATGGCAAAAATGGTAAGCGAATACGGCGGTACTACCGATCCGAACTTCCCCGAACCGGAACAGCGTGAGGCTGAATTTTACGTAGAAGCTAAACTAAAACATTCTGCAACCGGTTCTGATTTGAGTCTGAAATTCACAAACCATACTGCATGGCCGGCAAGAATTGTTGACAATATGTCCTACAGATACTATCTTGACGCTACAGAAATAATCAATTCAGGATTTAAGCCAGAAGATATTGTAGTGCGTGTTGACCGTGATCAGGCAACAATGTACGGTGAAGAATATGCCGCAAAAATCTCCCCTATTACACACTATCAGGATAACATCTATTATATCGAAGTAACGTATCCGGACGGCAGAGCAGTAATGCCGATTTCCGAAGGCAGAAATCAGTGCGAAACTATGCTGGCACTTGTATTCCCAAATTATCAGACAGGTTGGGACGCAACTAACGACTACTCAAACTCTGACTTACTTAGTCTGAAAGAAAATGAAACAGCAATCACAGATAAAATAACAGTATATGAAAACGGCGTTCTGATTTACGGCATAGAACCGGACGGAACAACTCCTTCCGAAACTGAAAAACCGGAAATTTCAAAAATCAAAGGTGATACAAATCTTAACGGAACTATTGAGACAGCAGATTTAGTACTGCTAAATAAACATCTTATCAAAGAAACTGTACTTAAAGATCAGGCACTTTTAAATGCTGATGTAAACGATGACAGCAAGCTTAATGTATTTGATGCGATTGCTCTCAAACGAATGATATTAAAGTAAAATAAAATCGGGTTCAGATGAACCCGATTTTTTATTTAAAATACATATAAAGATTACATTTAATCATACCGTTATAAAGTTTACGTTTTTTATCAGCTTTTTTGCCAAAGAACCTTTCAAAGTCCTCATGAGGAGAAATAACGTAGCATGGATTTTCGCTGTCAGGCTTAAATACTTCGCCCATTATTTTATAAAGCTGTTCCGCTTCTCTTATTTCCAGCATTCTCTCGCCGTACGGCGGATTGCAGACTGTAATTGCATTCATAGGCTGAAAGTCACAAATATCAGCTTGTTCAATTCTTATTCTTGATTTAACGCCTGCTTTTGCACTATTATCAATTGACAGCCTAACAGACTCTTCGTCAATATCAAACCCGAACGCCTTAAACTCAGCACTTTTATTTACAAGGCTTATAGCACGCTGTCTTTCACTCCTCCATACTGATGCATCAATACAATCCCATTTTTCAGCAGCAAACTTCCTATTGATACATGGAGGAATATTAAGTGCTTTTAATGCGGATTCGATGAGGAATGTTCCGCTTCCGCAGAATGGATCACAAACTGTACTATTACTTCTCACTCTTGCAAGATCGATTATTCCTGCCGCAAGGGTTTCCTTGATTGGGGCTGCGTTGGAATTTTTTCTGTATCCCCTTTTATGAAGTCCTGCACCGGAAGTATCAAGATAAATATTTACGTTGTTTTTCAGTATGCTGAACTGAATCTGGTGTACCGCACCTGTTTCTTCAAACCATCCTGTATGGTACTTTTCTTTAAGCCGTTCAACAGCGGCCTTTTTTATTATTGACTGACAGTCCGGAACACTGTGAAGCTCAGAATTAAGTGAATGTCCCTTAACCGGAAATGCATCCTTAATTCCTATAAAATTTTCTAGCGGGATTTTTTTCACTCCCTGAAAAAGCTCTTCAAAGGTTTCAGCATGAAATTCAGCCAGTTCAATCAAGACTCGCTCGGCAGTAGACAGACTGATATTTGCTCTTGCCAGTAAATCAAATCCACCATCAAAACTAACTCTACCGTCCTTAACGGTAATATTTTCACCACCGATTTTAGTAACTTCAAATTTTAATACGCTTTCAAGTCCGAAATGACACGGACAAGTTATTTTTAATTTTTCCTTCAAACTTAAACTCCTGTTCTTTATTCAGACGGCGGTTCATCTTGACTGCTATTGTCAGCGGAAGAATCTGAACTGCTAGAGTCTACAGATGAAGATTCATCCTGACTGCTCTCAGAAGATTCCGAGCTTTCAGAATCTTCACTGCTTTCATCTTCTTTAGACGTTTCTTCATCCTTTTTAGGTGCGGAAGAATGATTAGCACATGTAGGCGCATTAGAGGATTTCCAGTAACCTGTTATACTGCTGCTGCAATACGGTCCTGCTATCAATCCCGTCGAAGAACACATAGGCGCTTCAACAACCGAATCACATGTCGGATAACTGTTATCGGATTCAATACTGTTTGCATATTCGCCGATGATATTATACCATACCTGAGCTGATGAAAGACCATGATTCAATTCCTGTTTCTCATCATATCCTATCCATACTCCGCTTACAAAATCCTCAGTCAAACCAACAAAGCAAAGGTCGTTCCAGTCTTCGGAAGTACCGGTTTTTCCGGCTACGGTTTTATTGGAAAGCTGAGCTGCCGTACCAGTGCCGTTTTTTATAACCTCCTGTAAAAGGTGATTCATAACATAAGCAGTTTCCGGATCAATGGCTTCATGGGGATTTCCGTCGTTTTCATAAACTACCGATCCATCTCCTCTTTCAACCCTGCTCACAATATGAGCGTCACAGTAAGTGCCGCCGTTTCCATAAGGAATATAAGCATTCACAAGATTCTGCGGAGAAATACCATATGTCAATGCTCCGACTGTAAGAGGAGCATATGCAATATCAGTAGCGCCCTCCTCTGTAATATCTACAAGGTCCACATTAAGATTCTGAGTAGCGAAGTTAAATACTGCCTGAGGCGTAAGCTCCTGACAAAGCTGTGCCGGAACAGTATTTCTGGACTCTCTAAGTGCTTCAAAAATAAACATGTTATATCCTCTCCACACATAGTCATAGTTTTCAGGCCATTTTTCACCTTCAAGCTTTATAGGAGAGTCCTTATACATGCTTCCCCAATGAATATGGTCACTGTAAAGTGCCAGACCATAAGTAGTTATAGGCTTTATACATGAACCTGGCTGTCTTTTTGCCATGGTTGCACGGTTAAAAATAAGTAATTTTTCTTTAACGCCTATGCCGCCTGCAATACTTAAAATATTGCCGTTATAATCCATTGCTATAAATGCAGATTCAGGATACAGCTGCTCATATTCGCCGTCTTCATCTTCATCTACCCAAGTACTGTTTGATTCTGCGTCCATAAGATTATTAAGATCGCTGTATTTTTCTTCAACATATTTCTGCATTTCCAAATCAACTGTAGTATATATCTGATATCCTCCGGTATTGATTCTCTTAAACGCTTCTTCTTCGTCAATACCATATTCCTCCATTAATACCGCCGCATATTCTCTGAGTGCAGTATCAACAACCCATGAACTGGCTTTCTGTTCGTCCATAAGTTCTTCAGCGTCGGACTCCGGATGAGCTTGCTTATATTCCTCCGAATCAGTAAAAATCAATTTTTCATTAAGAGCTTCCTGATACTGATCATAGGAAATGGCGCCGTTTCCATACATATGATAAAGAACGCTTTCCTGACGTTCTCTGTTAGCCTCTTTACCGGTATTTACCCATTTGCCATTTTCATCTTCATACCCTGCAAAAGGATTAATAGTTTCCGGACTTTTTGGAATTGCCGCCAGACATGCCGCTTCTGCAATAGAAAGCTCTGAAACATCCTTGCCGAAATATTTTATTGACGCCAGCTGAATACCGTTAGTCGGACCTCCGAAACCAATATAGTTAAGGTAATTTTCAAGAATTTCGTCCTTAGAATATTTCTTTTCAAACTGCATGGCTCTGAAAATTTCTCTGATTTTTCGCTCCGGACTGGGATCATCGTCACCTGTCAGATTTTTAATAAGCTGCTGAGTGATCGTAGACCCACCCTGCTTGGTATCGTAGATATGCATAAACATATTGGCAAACGCCGCAAATGTACGTTTATAATCAACTCCTTCATGAGAGTAAAAACGTTCATCCTCAACGCACACAAAGGCGTCTCTGACATGCTGAGGAATTTGCTCAATATCCACCGGTATACGCTGAACTTCACTGGTTACTGCATAAAGCTGAACCAGCTTATCGCCGTCCTGAGCATAAACGATTGTATTTGCACTATTTTCCAGTTCTTTAATGGTAACGTCTGTAGATTCGTCCATAAATTCAAGCACATATACGGTCATTGCAGTAGCGACAATAGTTCCGGTTATAACGACTACCAGAAAAATAGACAGCAAAGTAGTTCCCAGAACCGCAGCAATTTTCTTTGCTATTTTTACCTTAGGATTTTCAGGCTTTTTTCTAACTGTATGCCTTGCATTCTGAGACGCAGTTCTCCTGACGTTATCGGCAGCCGTACTTTCTTTTTTAAACTGTCCGTTGTTGGAGTCGGTTCTTCCTGCATGGGATGATCCTCCGGTTTTTCCGGACGGCTTTTTATAAGTTCCGTCTTTACCGGTATAAGCGGCATAAGGAGATCTTCTGCCGGCATTCTTTCCGGATCGATTTACTGATTCTCCGGACTTGCTGCGTCCGGTATTTTCCCTGTAATTTCCCGAACCTTTTCTATTATTTTTGTTATCAGCCATTTTGTAATACCTCTTAAAATTTTATAATATAAGCGCATCATTTTTTCTCTATGTATAAATACAGACGCTTATACTTTTATATTATAGCACATTTTAAGCAAAGTGTTAAGAGTTTTTTTGAAAAATAGATGGTATATTTTAAAAATTCCGGTCAATAATAAGTGAAACACCAAAAAATGGAGGAATTTTATATGAGCAGACGGGTAACTTTGGCAGTTTTGCTTGCAGGAATGACAGTTTCAGCCATTATTATTATAATTACTATTTCTAATAGTATTAATAATCAAAGAATACGCGCGGAACAAATGGCAGAAAGTGCCATAACCGAAACGCAGCCCGTCGCAATCGGATATTATTTAAAGGAATATAACGGCGAGCTTGCAGTTTTCAGAGGAAACAGCGATACGCCGTTCAAAATGCTTGGAGTCAGTATAAATGTTATGACCGACTATGATAAAAAATTACTGTCAGACGGAATTTTTGCAGAAGATGAAATTAAACTTGCCACACTAATTGAAGATTATACATCATAATATAAAAAATACCCGTCTAAAAAGACGGGTATTAAATATAGTATTAAATTTAGAATCAAGCCTTGCCAATAGAACCGAAGAGTTCCATCTTTTCTTTAACTGTTGCCTTAATTGCTTCAAAACCAGGTGCAAGAAGCTTTCTTGGATCAAAGCCCTTACCCTGCTGATCCTTACCTTCTTCAATGTACTTTCTTGTAGCTTCCTGGAATGAAAGCTGGCATTCTGTATTAACATTGATCTTAGCAACGCCAAGTGAAATAGCCTTCTTGATCATGTCTTCAGGAATACCTGTACCGCCGTGAAGTACTAAAGGCATATCGCCAACCTTTTCCTTAACAGCAGCCAGAGTTTCAAATGAAAGACCTGCCCAGTTTTCAGGATATTTACCATGAATATTACCGATACCTGCCGCAAGCATAGTAACGCCCAGATCAGCAATAGCCTTGCATTCGTCAGGGTCAGCACATTCGCCTGCACCGATAACGCCGTCTTCCTCACCGCCGATAGAACCTACTTCAGCTTCAAGTGAAAGACCAAGAACATTACAAGCGTTTACAAGCTCCGTAGTTTTAGCAATATTTTCTTCAATGGCATAGTGAGAACCGTCAAACATAATTGAAGAAAAACCTGCATTAATACAAGCCTTAGCGCCTTCAAATGAACCGTGATCAAGGTGAAGAGCAACCGGAACTGTAATGTTCAGTTCTTCAAGCATGCCATTTACCATGCCAACAACCGTTTTATAGCCGCACATATATTTTCCGGCTCCCTCGGAAACACCTAAAATAACAGGTGAATTACATTCCTGAGCTGTAAGGAGAATAGCCTTAGTCCATTCAAGGTTATTGATGTTGAACTGACCAACTGCATATTTTCCTTCTCTTGCCTTATTGAGCATTTCTTTAGCTGATACTAACATTTTTCGTCCTCCTAAATGTTTTTAAAAAATATCAATATTAATATTATAACCTATAACGGAAAAAAAAGCAATGAAAAATAGTAAAAAAATATCAAAATTTACTGTATGAAAGTCAAAAGCTTATCCACAGCAGACATACAGTCAAGTGTTTTTTTGCCGTCCGATTCTTTAATACATGATCGTACTGCTTTTTGGATATCCTCCTGGCTGTCAGAAAGATATTTCATATTTCCCGACGTACAGATAAAGCTGTTGCCATCGGAAATATCAATAACAAGCATTGCGCTGTCGGAGTCCTTATCATAGTACTCATTGAACTTTTCCTTTGCATAATCTTCCATAGTCTGTTCTCCGATAGTGTCTGTCAAATATATATTCAGATTGTTTTCTCCGGCAGCGTCTTTTAATTTACCATTTAGCTCAGATATTTCTTCCTTTGAAAGCGTACCGCTTTTATCGGTAATATATTCCGGAAGCTTTAGCTCAGCAGTTTCCAGAACACGCTTAGCTGCGGACATATAATCGCCCTTTACAAGCAACGGGGAAATTTCTGCAAAAAGCATTTCTATATCATCATCGGCAATAAACTTTGACGGAAAACCTTTACGGTAAATATAGTCCGTATTTGTATCATTATTCAGTAAAAACAGAATACCGTCGCCGCTGTATAGATCATTATAGTATTCTTCTGCATATTTATCAGGTTCTTTATCTCCGATATTATCAGTTATAACTACCGCCGCATTAATTTTAAATGTTTTTGCAAGCCATGCCGTATATGTATTTAAATTTTCCAGTTCATCTGCACTTAAAACACCGGCATCATCAAAAACAAAATCTGTATCCGTATTGATCTCTCTGTCACGGGGTCTGAGTTCTTCCTCAGATGATTCATCCGAAGAATTGTCATTCTGTTTTTCAGCAGCAGATTCTGAAACTGATGCATTTGTCTCTTTTATTTCATTACAACCGACAAATGCGACTGTAATTAAGCACAGTAAAGCAGTACAAATCAATTTTTTCATAACAGCCTCCGTTTCATTATTATATATTTAAATTATATAGTTTTATATAAAAAATGTCAACTGTTGATTTTTTCATTATCATAATGTATAATAATTTCTGAGGTGAAAATAATGACGAATTATAAAGAAAACGGAAATAACATAGAACTGATACAGCCGGACTTTGATCTTGACGAAACTCTTGATTGCGGTCAGGCCTTCCGATGGGAAAAATTAGAATCTGACTATAAATGTACATATACAGGCTTTTTTCTGGATAAGCCTTTAACAATTTCCCATGACGGTGAAAAATTTATTTTTCATAATACCACAAAAGAAGATTTTGAAAATATCTGGATTGATTATTTTGATTTTGAAAAAGACTACTGCGAAATCAAAACCAGACTATCATCAGATGAAACTTTAAAAAAGGCCTGTGAATTTGCAGGCGGAATAAGACTTCTTAAACAGGACAGTTGGGAATGTCTTTGTTCATTTATTATTTCACAAAATAATAATATTCCACGGATAAAAACAATAATTTCCAGACTTTGCGAGCATTACGGACATTTCCCCACTGCCTCGGAAATGGCACAGGAAACAGTGGAAAGCCTAGGATATCTGCGCTCCGGATTCCGTGCAAAATATCTGGTTGACGCCGCATGTAAAACAGCGTCAGGTGAAATAAATCTAAGAGAAATCAAAGAAATGCCCATTGATGATGCAAGAAAAGCGCTTATGACTATTAAAGGAGTAGGCCCGAAGGTTGCAGAATGCGTACTGCTGTTCGGTATGCACCGATGTGACGCTTTTCCTGTTGACGTATGGATAAAACGGGTTATGGAAAAATACTACCCTGACGGTCTACCGGACTGCACTAAGAAAATTGAGGGAATTGCCCAGCAGTATCTTTTTCACTATGTGAGAAATCTGGAAAAATAAAAATATGTTTTAATAAAAAAACTTATTCCAGATTTTTTTTAAAATATACCCCATAATAAAGAATAAGGCAAAGCATAATAATACACATACTATAATATATAACAAATCTGATCCCCCGCACTCCTTATAGTTTTGTGAAAATAATCTGCAAATTCCCTTTCCTGTAAGCTTAAAAAGCAAAAATAATTTTGAAAAAAAAATATTAAATATCAAGTCCATTCTTTTCATTAAAGCACCACATCACTATTAGAATATATACAAATTATATACTAATTAGTCGAATTTGTCAATATGATGTTCTAATTTCTAGTATTTATCTTTTTTTAATTATTTCATATTCTATAATGTGTATGAGGTGAATAAAATGAACATCGGAAATGTTATTATAAATTTGCTTGACAAAAATAATATGTCTCAGCGTGAGCTTGCTGTAAAACTTAAAATAGCTCCTACAACACTTAACGGATATATAAAAAATAAGCATGAACCCGATTGCACAACATTAAAAAGCATTGCAAAAATATTCGGAGTGTCAGTAGATTATCTCCTTGATTATATTCCTTATGAAAACAGTGAAGAAAAACAGCTTTTAAGCGATTATTATAAATTGACCGAACAGCAAAAAGAACTGCTGACAGCTATGATTAAATTAATGATAAAACAAAATACAAAAAAATAACTTCAAAAAAATACCTTTCATATAAAACAAATTAACCGGTAATAATACTATTACCGCTTGAAAAAGCGGTATGAGGTGGCAGAATGAATGTAAAAAAAACTGTGATCACTGCTGCCCTGATATTAACCCTGATACCCATACAGCATGTTAAAGCTTTAAGCAGTGAAAAACACGGCTATGGTCAGGGAACGGCTACCGACAGTCAAAACTGTCCTGTCGGGGCGGCAGACTTTAACTCTCAATACAATCAATATGACGCTTATGCACTGACAAACGATAAAAAAAGAATAATTCTCACCTTTGACCAAGGATATGAAAACGGATATACGGCTCCGATTCTGGACGTATTAAAAGAAAAAAACGTTAAAGCAATATTCTTTCTGACAGGAGACTACGCCAAAAAGGAAGAAACACTGGTAAAAAGAATGATAGACGAAGGACATGTTCTGGGAAATCACGGTATGACTCACGCTTCAATGCCTGAACTGAATGCCGGAGAATTAAAGGAAGAAGTCATGAGTCTTCATGAATTTGTAGCGGATAAGTATGGATATGAAATGCAGTATCTGCGGCCTCCATGCGGCGAATTTTCTGAAGAATCACTGTCAGTATGCAGTGAAATGGGTTATAAAACTTTAATGTGGAGCTTTGCTTACGTTGACTGGAAAACAGATGATCAGCCCGATCCGGGGCAGGCGCTTGAACGTATAGTTTCATCGGCACACGGAGGAGGTATTTACCTTCTTCATTCTGTCTCAAGTACAAATGCCGCAGTACTTGGTGACGTAATTGACAGGTTAAGAGCAGAAGGATTTATTCTTTAAACTAAAAACTGCCTGATAAAACGGCAAAAACAACAGCCTGAGAAAAATATTTCTCAGGCTGTTATCATTATATATCTATTATTTAGCGTTTCCAAGGAATGCTGCACCGATTATACCGGCGTCATTTCCAAGCTTGGCAATAACAATTTCAGTATTTTTAGGAGAATTCTTTGTATAGACCTCTTGTTTTACAAGCTCCTTAACAGGAAGAAGAAGCGGATCTCCCTCATTGCATACGCCGCCGCCTATGCAGAGAATATCAGGCTGGAAAATATTTATCGTATTTGTGATTCCGGCAGCCAGATACTTAATATATTTGTCAACAACTGCTTTTGCAGTTTTGTCACCCATTCTCATAGCGTCAAACGAAGTTCTTGCAGTGACCTTACCTTTGCGTTCGGCAGTGATTTTGTGCATAACGCTGTCTTTATCGGCTTCCATAGCTTCCTTTGTCATTCTGATAAGACCTGTAGCAGATGAGAATACTTCAAAGCAGCCTTTTCTTCCGCACGCACACTGAGGACCGTCCACTTCAATTACAGTATGACCGATTTCAGCGCCTGCAAAATTTGAACCGGAGTAAATTTTACCGTCAATAATAATACCGCCGCCAACGCCTGTGCCGAGAGTAATGCACACTGCGTTTTTAGCGCCTTTTGCCGCACCGGCAACATATTCGCCGTAAGCCGCCGCATTGGCGTCATTTTCAATAAACACCGGCTTGTCAATAGATTTTTTTATATATTCAACCATAGGAGTGTTATTAAAACCTAAGTTACATGAATATTCAATAATACCCTTTTCGCTGTTTGCAATGCCGGGAGTTCCAATACCTACCCATTCAATTTGCTCCATCGAAATTCCGGCTTCCTTGACTGCTTGTACGGAAACCTTTGCCATATCGTCTGCAATTTCCTTTTCAGGTCTGGGTAGATTTGTTTTTGTACTGGCTTTTGAAATAATGTTGTAATTTTCGTCAACCACTCCTGCAACAATATTTGTTCCGCCCAGGTCGATACCAATATAATATTTCATTCCATACTTCTCCTTGCATTGATTAAATTTTCTGTAAAATTATACATTTATATCATAAACTAAAAATGAATTTTAGTCAATAGTTTTTTTGGGATTTTAAAAAAGAAATCTGTTAATTTTTCATATTTTATGAATTATTTCAACAAAAATAAATATATTAAATTACTAATTATACATTATTTACAAATTATTTTTGATTATTTTTAACTAAAAAAGGTTGAAATTAAATCAGAAACATGTTAAAATATAATAACTAAAATATCAGGAGTTATCAGATGCTTGAAAAAAATAAAAATGAATTTATTGAGATTTATAAGGAAAATATAACACGCCCCGGTTCGGACAAACTGTTAAATTATCTTATTTCCGAACAGAGCGATTTTTTTACTGCTCCATGCAGCACACGTTTTCATGGTTCATATGCCGGAGGACTGGTTCAGCACAGTATTAACGTGTATAACTGTCTTAAGGATTATCTTTCAAGACAGCGTACCAAAGACGTTTACGGAATGAATTATACTGATGAAAGCATTGCACTTGTATCCTTGCTTCATGACGTATGCAAAATGAATTTTTATTCGGTGGATTACCGCAATGCTAAAAATGAGCAGGGAGTATGGGAAAAGGTTCCTTATTATACAATTAATGACCAGCTGCCATATGGGCATGGTGAGAAATCAGTTTATATAGTATCAGGCTTTATGCGGCTTACCCGTGAAGAAGCCTTTGCTATAAGATATCATATGGGTTTTTCCGGCATTGAAGACAGAAATAGTATCGGAAAAGCATTTGAAATGTTTCCTCTTGCATTCGCATTAAGCGTTGCGGATATGGAAGCTACATACTTTTTAGAATCAAAATAGAAAGGTGAATAACAATGAGTAATTTTTGGTATGATAATGCGATAGTTTATCACATTTACCCTTTGGGGTTTTGCGGAGCTCCTAAATATAATGAGGGAGGAGAAGTTCAGTACCGTCTGAACAAGCTTGTTGACTGGATTCCTCATCTTAAGGAAATGAATGTTGACGCTGTTTATCTTGGTCCTGTATTTGAATCTGTTGAACACGGCTATGATACCATTGACTACAAAACTGTTGACAGACGTCTGGGCGACAACGCTTCATTTAAAGACATTTGCCGTCAGCTTCATGAGAACGGTATTAAAATTATACTGGACGGCGTTTTTAATCACGTTGGAAGAGGCTTTGAAAAGTTTAAGGATATTCAGCAAAACGGTCAGAATTCTCCTTACTGCGGATGGTTTCATAATCTGAACTTCGGCGGACAGAGTCCGTGCGGAGATAATTTCTGGTATGAAGGCTGGAACGGTCATTATAATCTGGTTAAGCTGAATCTTAGAAATCCTGAGGTTTGCGATTACCTTATTGATGTTGTCGATTTTTGGATGAATGAATTTGAAATTGACGGTATCAGATTTGATGCTGCGGACTGTATTGAATTTGATTTTTTCAAGAGAATCCGTTCACACTGTAAAGGAAAAAATCCGGAATTCTGGCTTATGGGTGAAATTATTTTCGGTGACTATAAACGTTGGGCAAATCCGGAAATGCTTGACAGTGTAACAAACTATGAGTGCTATAAGGGAATTTATTCATCACATAATACAAAAAATTATTTTGAAATAGATTATTCTATAAACCGTCAGTCGGGAAGCAATGCTATTTATCCCGGAATAAATCTTTACAATTTCGTTGATAATCATGACGTAAACCGTATAGCAAGCACTCTTACAAATCCTGAGCATATTTACAATGTATATACAATGCTTTACGCTATGCCGGGTATACCGTCGATCTATTACGGTGGCGAATATGGAGTAAAGGGTATTAAGGAAAATAATTCAGACGATAATCTAAGACCATGCCTGAATCTTGGTGATATGAATTCTGAAAACACAAAGCTTTATGCTCATATCGTAAAGCTGGGAAGAATCTATAAAGCTTATCCTGCATTGAGAACAGGTAAATACCATACGATTATAATAAGAAATCAGCAGATGCTTTTCCTTAAAGAATTGAACGGTCAGCAGGTTTATGTAGCGCTCAATCTTGAGGACAGAGATTTTGACTTGAGTTTTGGTACTGACAGACCGGCGCTTGTTGATGTTCTCAGCGGGAACAGAGTAAATGTTGAAAACGGTAATGCGTATATTAAAATGCCGCCGTTTTCATCAATGATAATTGTTGAAGACGCTATTGTAAACGAAGAACCGGAACCAGTACATGAAGAAAAGCCGACTGAAACAGAAATTGTGATCGGCGGAAAATACCGTCATTATAAAGGCGGAGAATATGAACTTGTTTCAATTGTAAAGCACAGTGAAACTCTGGAGGAACTTGTAATTTATAAGTCACTTTCTACAGGTGAAATGTGGGCAAGACCAAAATCACTGTTTGTCGGACTGGTTGACGGTCAGCCAAGATATACATTATTATAATAAAAAAGCGGTACAATTAAGTACCGCTTTTTTAATTAGCGATTGTTGTTCTGCTGGTTGTTATTCTGCTGATTGTTCTGCTGATTTTTCTGATTCTGATTATTCTGCTGGTTGTTGTTCTGCTGATTGTTCTGATTCTGGTTGTTTTGGTTGTTCTGATTGCTCATGATTAATCTCCATTCTCCGCACGACATTCAAAAAGCTGCTTTAGCTTCCCGTGCGGAGGAATGGAAAAAGCACAAATGCATTTTGAATCCGTAATATTTAAGCGGTGAATTTTTAACCGCATAAGTATTATTGACATTAATCATGGAATCATTCAAAATTTTAAAAAAATTTTATTATATTAAAATATTAATTATTTTTTGATTTTGTTTTCTTAATGAATTTTTCTGCAAAAACCACAAAACGCTTGTGAGTACCTTCACCAATTAAACCTGCTTCATCTTCTGCCCAAACACGGAAGGTTATTTCACGTCCGTTTACTTCGGTCACTTCAGCATATGCTTTTACTTTCATTCCCTCCGGAGTAGCGGAACTGTGAGTAATATTCAGCATAGTGCCAACTGTTGTTTCGTCATTTTCCATGCATTCTGATACGGTAGCTGCCGCTGCTTTTTCCATAAGTGCAGTCATCATCGGAGTTGCAAAGACTTCCAGAGAACCACTGCCAACAGTAACAGCAAAATTTTCTTTTGTAACAATTGTTTCTGCTTCTGATTTCATTCCAATTTTAATTTCTTTCATATTAGATTCCTTTCAATTATAAATTCGGACGTCTTTTTACAGACGTCCGTTTTTTTATTATTCTACTTCATCAGCGGTTTTTCTAAGTTCCTCGGGAATCGCATTTGATGAAACAATATCGCCTAAAATTCTGTCATAAGTGAGAATATCCAAATCCTCATCTCTGCCCACAGATGCATCATAATTTGTTGAATAAACAGGTGTAGTTTCCATTTTATCCATCATAGCCTGAATAAAACTGTCCCTTGGAGCGTCAATAAGATCCATTAAAACATACGGTGCATAGAATGTTGAAAATTTTTCTTGCGGCATACCGCTGTAATCAAGATCATAATTGCTCCATACGATAAATGGCTGCTCGTAAAGAACTCCGCAATTGTCACCGTTCATGCCAAGCTGATCATAAACACTGTTTTCACCTTTGAGAGAAGGATAATGATCACCTATCATAAATACAACGGTAGGTTCGTCAATTTCTTTGAGATTATTGATAAATGCTTCAAAATCAGTACCTGTATGTTCTATCCATTGGAAGTAATTTCCCATTTCATCTTCAGGATTTTCGCCCTGATCATAAGGCTGATGATTCTGCATAGTTGTTGTGTGCAGGAAAAGTGGTTCATCGGTTTCTTTAATAAGCTTTTCCACTTGGTTAAAAACTGTTTTGTCTTCAATATATGTACCGTAATATTCGATCGGTACTGTAAAGTCCTCATCAAAAATCAACTGATCAAAGCCGAAATTTGCATAGACTCTTTCTCTGCTGTAGAAGGAACTCATAAACGGGTGTACATAGGCGGTTGAATAGCCCCAGTCCTTATAATAAGACGCAATGGTAGGCTGTGCTCTGTCAAGAAGCAGTCTCTGCGGCATGTTAGGATCGTTCAGTGATCTAACCGGCAGACCGAAATTAAGTTCGAATTCTGTTCTGACTGTCCAGCTTGCATAGGTCGGAACAATTGCAGTACCTGTATAGCCTTCTTCTGCAACAGCGTCAAATCCGGCGTATGTATCGCCGATATTTAGATCAAGCTGATCTTCAAAGCGTCTGAAATCAGCAAAGGCTTCAGACATGATCATAATAACATTGGGTTTTTCTTTTGAAAAGGCTGTACTGTCATTATCAATATCAACATTCATCATTGCCGTTACAGTATCGTCATTGTAATTTTCCGGTTCTTTCAGTTGATTTGCCAGATTTTCAGAAGCTGTCTGGCAGAAAAATGCCAGAAAACTGTTATTATCAAATTTTTCATTCAGCTTAAATGTATTATCGGCAGAAGTTGTATCAAGATCAAACAACGAATATACCGGTTTTGAAACTGCGGGAATAGTAATAACCGAAACGCACGCTCCTATACAGGCAATAGCCGGAGCAATTCTTCTGGAAATTTTCATTTTCATTTTTGGATTGAACCAGAAAACTGCCAGAAAATAAGCCAAGACAATCAGTACGTATGCAACAAGCATAGGAGTGATTTTTATGTACGCAAAAGATGTTAAACTTTTTACACTTTTTATAAGCTTCATATCTGTCATTATCAAATGGTTGCCGTTGGTATTGTATTTAAACAATTCCGTAATACTCAGCGCCATATAAATAAATGATTGTGTGAGTACTGCTATCCAACCCTTTCTAAAAAGAAGAAGAAATCCATAGAATATCAATGACGCAATTAATACGTTAAATAAAATAACTGACGGTCTTGAAGCGGCAAATAAAATAAATTTGGACGGGTATTTTCCCTGATTTATTTCTGCCATACAAACTATGAATATCGGAAATAATACGGTTAGTAATAAATTTGTCATTTTATACTTTTCGGAATTCTCGTCTCTCTTAGCATTTAATTTTCCGAAAGCTGATTTGACTTTTAAAAATTTCTCTTTCATTTAGCCCCTCATTCTTTCTGAATTGAAATTTATTTTTGTTCCATAACATAATATATCACAATAAAATTTAAAGTTCAATAGGAAATTTCACTTTCAGCAATTTTATTTCCGTACTTCTACAACGGGAATAAATTTTACACAAAAATAATATTTATTTTTGTGGTTTTTTACAAATTATTAATATTTATATTTTTTAAATCAGATAATAAATCCACCGTTTACACCGAGAATCTGACCGGTAATAAATGAACTTTTTTCTGATGCAAGAAAAGATATTGATTCGGCTATATCTTCGGGTTTGCCAAGTCGTTCCAATGGAGCTTCATTCTTTAAACTTTCCATTGTTTCTTCACTGTAAGAATTGTTCATATCCGTCAGAATAACGCCGGGAGCAATACAGTTTACATTAATACCTGAAGGTCCTAATTCCTTGGCAAGAGCTTTAGTAAATCCAATTATTGCCGCTTTTGACGCAGAATAATGAACCTCACAGGAAGCGCCTGTTTGTCCCCACATGGAGGAAATATTTATTATTTTCCCGCTTTTGGCATTTATCATAAACGGCAGCGCACTTCTGGTACAGTTATACGTACCCTGAACGTTTACTTTCCATATAAGTTCTTCCTGTTCAGGAGTAATATACATAAAAAGTCCCGATACCGATATACCGGCATTATTTACCAGTACGTCAATTCTCCCTGTTTTTTTCATAGTCTCTCTGATCATATTGTCAACTGCAATTCTGTCTGATACGTCTGCACAAATTGCAAAGCCTCCGGTTTCTGCGGCAATTTTTTCTGCTTCGGCCTTATGTGTGCGGTAATTTATAACAGGTATAAAACCGTCCTCCGCAAGCTTATATGCCGACGCTTTACCTATTCCCCTTGAAGCGCCTGTAATTATAGCTGTCTTATTCATTTTTCTCTCCCCTGCTTTTTCCTTTTATAAATATAATAACATATTTGCAAAAAAATGCAAGCACATATTGAATTAAAATTAAAAATATGTTATTATATATGTATATTCAAATCATGAAAACTGGTGATTGGAGAAAATATGGAACAGTACAAAATTGACAGAATAAACTTTCTTGCCCGAAAGTCCCGTAGAGAAGAGTTGACTCCGGAAGAAAAAAAAGAACAAGCAACGCTGAGACAGGAATACCGTGACAGTTTTGTCAGAAGTCTGACTTCTCAGCTTGATAATACATATATAGTCGAAAAAGACGGCTCAAAACACAAGGTAACAAGAAAAAACGGAGGTAATCATAATGAATGAAGACAAAAGAAAAAAACTGGCTATAGTCCGCGCTATACTTTGCATACTGGTAATAGTAATAGTTATTCTTGGATGGATCGAAATCATTCCAAAAACTATAGGAATGATCATATCTACAATTATTCTTTGCGTGGTTTCAGGCTGGAACGGCGTTGAAGCTCTGCAAATGAAACGCAAAGGTGCCGGCATTTTTAATTTTGTTATATGTGCATTAATACTGGCTCTCTGTATAATTACTATTATTTTTTAAATATGAAAAAATATATAGCGGTAATTTTACATTATCTTTACTCCTTTCCGTAACCATTCAAAATCCAATAAACGTACAACAGAGGAGGTATAAATGTCAATCGCTTTGCTGGCAGCAGCGGCTGTAATAATAATCTGCGTACTTATCAACAGAATTTCAAATAAAATCGGAGTACCCGTACTTATCGCCTTTATCGGACTTGGAATGCTATTCGGTTCTGACGGTATTCTGAAAATTCCATTTGAAAATTATGACTTTGCAGAACAAATCTGTACTATTGCATTGATTTTCATTATGTTTTACGGAGGATTCGGTACCAGATGGAGCGAAGCTAAGCCTGTAGCGGCAAAATCAATAGTTATGTCAACTGTAGGCGTTGCCGCTACCGCAGGACTGACAGGATTATTCTGTCACTTTATTCTTAAATTTCCGCTATGGGAAAGTATGCTGACCGGATCGGTAATAAGCTCTACAGACGCTGCGTCAGTGTTTTCCATACTACGTTCAAAAAAGCTTGGTCTTAAGGAAAATACAGCTTCCTTGCTTGAAATGGAAAGCGGAAGTAATGACCCATGTTCGTATATGCTGACTGCAATTATACTTTCGATCATGGGAGGTAAGATCAGCGGCGGAGCTATTGTATATCTGATTTTTGCTCAATTTGCGTATGGTTTGATCTTAGGTTTTGTTATTGCAATCGGGGCAAAATTAGTGCTGCAGCATTTTAAATTCTCTACTGAAGGCTTTGATGCGGCATTTGTCCTTGCAGTTGCCGTCCTCGCTTATGCGCTTCCGTCAGCAATAGGAGGAAACGGTTACCTAAGTACATATATAGTCGGTATTATTCTCGGTAACTCCGATATAAAAAATAAAAAGTCCATGGTGCATTTCTTTGACGGTCTGACAGGACTTATGCAAATGCTTATTTTCTTCCTTTTGGGACTACTTTCCTTTCCATCTGCATTACCTAAAGTATTTCCGACAGCGCTGGCAATTTCACTTTTCCTTATGCTGATAGCAAGACCGATTGTCACATTCGGAATACTGACTCCTATGAAATGCAGTATAAGGCAATCGCTGCTTGTATCATGGTCGGGGTTAAGAGGTGCTGCTTCAATTGTTTTTGCCATTATGGCTACTGTTACAGCAGAAAATTTAAAAAATGATATTTTTCATATAGTATTCTGTATAGTACTTATTTCCATATCGCTCCAGGGTACTCTTATTCCATTTATGGCAAAGGTATTCGGCATGGTCGACAATAATTCAAACGTACTCAAAACCTTTAACGACTATGTGGAGGAGCTTGACGTTCAATTTATAAAGCTTACCGTTCAGGGAGAACACCCATGGAAAGACAAAAGGATCAGGGAACTTTCCATTCCGTGGGATCTGCTCTTTGTACTTATAATTCGTGGAGATCAAAGTATTATTCCAAACGGAAAAACTAAAATCAAGGACGGGGACATTGTAGTAGTAAGCGCTCCGGAATACCACGGTACCGGAGATATACAGTTTACAGAATATAAAATATCTTCGGGAAATAAGTGGATAGGTCAGAAAATATCAGACTTTGCAAAAGTATCCAGCAATCTTGTTATCCTTATTAAAAGAGGTCAGGAGGTCGTAATTCCCAGAGGACCTACGGATATTGAGGAAAATGATGTTCTTGTTCTTCATGTTCCGGAAAAAATTGATATTACAAAAATAAAAAAGGACTGAATTTTCAGCCCTTTTCTTATTTAAATATTTTTCTGATAAATAAGCATTAAACCGTTCAGCAGGAGTTCATCATCAGTAATAATTTTATTGGTACAGTAAGGTACTATACTTTCAGCTAAACCGCCTGTTGCTATTACCTTAGGCTTATATCCCAGTTCTTTTTCAATACGGCAGATCACTCCGTCTATGGAAGCGGCAGTACCGTAAACGGCACCGCTTTTCATACAGTCAGCAGTATTTTTACCTATAATTTTTTTCGGAGCTTCAATTGCTACATTCTGAAGAAGAGAAGTATTTTTTGTCAGCGCTTCGTGAGCAGTATTAACTCCCGGCATTATTATTCCGCCTATATAATTGCTGTTTTTATCAATTACCGATACGGTCGTGGCAGTACCCAAATCAAAAATGATAAGTGGTGAGCCGTAATAGTGTATGCCGGCAACTGCGCCTACCACCAGATCTGCACCCAGCTGCGCAGGATTGTCAATTACAATGCTTAACCCGGTTTTTATTCCCGGTCCTACGACCATAACCTTTTTTCCTATAATTTTTTCAGCGGCAGATTTTACATTGCCTGTGACGGACGGTACGACCGAAGCAATTATTGCCCCTTCAATGTCATTTTCATTTACATTATATATTTCAAGAATATTTTTAAACAAAATTGCAAATTCAAGTGCTGTTCGGTTGTTGAATGTAGATAACCTTTCAACAAAATTAATTTTTCCGTTTTCACCGCATCCTATGACAATATTTGTATTTCCGATATCTATTGAAAGAATCATTTAAATCTCCGTTTCATTATTTAATTGTTTTTAGACTGAAATGCTGTGCTCATGTCACATTTATATATTTCCTCACTGTAATAGAAACATTCATATGTCTAAATTATACAATTAATATTTATCCTTGTCAAGTAAAAAATTAAAATCATATTTGGTGCAAAGTATAATTTTACAGAATTTTCTTGTAATTTTTTTCAAAAACTATTGACAATTTATCTTTTTTTTGTTATAATATTCACAGTGGTTGGTATGTACTTAACTTACTTAAGCTATTTGGAGATTTTAATATGCGTTATTCAAAACAACGAGAGCTAATTCTGAATGCTGTATTAAACAATAAGGTTCATCCTACTGCTGATTTTGTTTATAATTTTCTCAAGGAAGATAATCCTGAACTAAGTCTGGGAACTGTTTACCGAAATCTTAATTTTCTTGCTGAAAATAATATGCTGAAAAAAATCAGTGTGCCTAACGGTTCCGATTGTTTCGACGGCACACTTACAGACCATCAGCATTTGGTATGTATCAAATGCGGTGAAGTCAGTGATATATGTATTCCGGAGCTTAGCGTAATTGAAAAAAAAATTTCTGATAAAACAGGATTCAGTATAAATACGTCTTCCCTTGCTTTTGAAGGCATTTGTAAAAAATGCAAAAAAAATAACTTATGATTTTTACAATATTTTAGATACTTGTTGAAATACGGTATCTTCATTGTTTTTTTCTTTCTCTATACCACACAACAAAAAAGCGTCTTTACAGACGTTTTTTTGTTTATATTGTTTTATATGATATAATATCAGGGAATGAGTTTAAAACTCATTCCCTGATTTTTACTTATATTTCAACCTTGCCTATATGCCATATATTTTCAGCATAATCATTAATAGTCCGGTCAGAGCTGAATTTGCCTGCATTACACATATTAAGCCACATCTTTTTACCGATAAGCTTTTTATTACCGAAATCGCCTATACATTTCAGCTTGACGTCAATATAATTCTCCAAGTCACCCAGCAGATAATAATTATCCGGAGAATGCCATGACGCTCCGTCTGTAAGGGAGAAGTAAAGCTCTCTGAAATATCCCGTACCGCCGTCGGAAACAGTACCGTCAATAAGAGTCTGAACGACCTGTCTGATCCTTGGATTTTCAGAAAGAATCTTACGGCTGTTATATTCAGGCATAATTTCCTTGAGTTCTTCGACTCTTGCTCCGAAAATGTAATTGTTTTCTTCTCCGGCTTCCTGAACAATCTCAATATTTGCACCGTCATATGTTCCAAGAGTAACCGCACCATTAAGCATAAGCTTCATATTGCCAGTACCGGAAGCTTCTGTACCGGCTGTTGAAATCTGTTCTGAAACGTCTGCTGCCGGAATGAGTTTTTCAGCGTATGATACGTTATAATTGGAAACAAAAACGACCTTTACATATCTGCTTACTTCTTCATCATTATCCACAAGCTTTGCAATTTCATTAATAAATTTAATGATGCCCTTTGCTCTTCGGTAGCCCGGAGCGGATTTTGCACCAAAAATAAATGTAACAGGATTCATATTGATAATTTCTCCGGACTTAATACCGAAGTAAATATAAAGGATTGAAAAAGCGTTCAACAACTGACGTTTGTATTCGTGAAGTCTTTTGATCTGAATGTCGAATATTGAATGCGGATCGATCGTAATACCTTCATTTTTTTGAATATAGTCTGCAAGAGCTTTTTTATTATTCTTTTTAATATTCATGAAGCGGTTTATTACTTCCTCGTCCTCAGCATATCCGGAGAGCTTTTTCAGTTCGTCAAGATTTGTGATCCACTTGTCAGAGCCCAGAAGTTCTGTAATAAGGTCAGAAAGCTCCTTGTTGCACAAAGCAAGCCAGCGGCGCTGAGTAATACCGTTTGTCTTGTTCTGGAAACGTTCCGGATAAAGCTTATACCAATCTGCAAGAACAGTATCCTTAAGGATTTCAGTATGTATTTCTGCAACTCCGTTAACATATGAAGAGCAGTAAACAGCCATATCAGCCATATTTACAAGACCATTTCTTACAATCTTGATTTTTTCGATTTCTTCGGAAGTTTTTTCTTTTGCGAACATTTCGGCAATAAGCTTTTCATTTATTTGGAGTATAATTGAATAAACCTCCGGCAAAAGCTCTTCAACAAGTCCGCATTCCCATTTTTCTAGGGCTTCAGGCATTACAGTATGGTTTGTATAGTTGAAAACTTTTTTAGTAATGGCAAAGGCTCTTTCAAAGTCCATACCGCTGTTTACAAGTATCCTGATAAATTCAGGTATGGAAATAACAGGATGAGTATCGTTCAACTGAATTGTAATGCTGTCTGAAATATTTTCAAGACTGCCGAAACGGTCAAAATGCTTTTTAGTAATGTCCTGCAAGGAAGCGCTGCAAAAGAAATACTGCTGTTTCAGTCTGAGCTTTTTACCTTCTCTTGTATCGTCGTTCGGATAGAGTACTCTTGAGATATCCTCTGCGGAATTTTTTTCTAGACTTGCTTCAGTATACTTCTGCTGATTGAACAGATTGAAGTCAAATTCGTTTACAGCCTCCGACTGCCAAAGTCTCAAAGTACTTATATGATTTGTCTTACAGCCGAAGATCGGCATATCATAAGGAACTGCCTTTACAGTCTGACCGTTAAATTTTACTTCAACAGTTTCTTCGTCATGTCTTACAGACCACGGATCACCGTATTTAGTCCAGTTATCAGCGGTTTCAGTTTGGAAACCGTTTTCAATTCCCTGCTTGAACAGACCGTATTTATATCTGATTCCGTAGCCGTCAAGGGGCAGGTCAAGTGATGCTGCACTGTCAAGAAAGCATGCGGCAAGACGTCCTAAGCCGCCGTTACCAAGAGCGGCATCCTCTATTTCTTCCAATTCTGAAAGACTTTTGCCCATTTCATTGAGTACCGCTTCAGTTTCGTCATAAATGCCAAGACAAAGAAGATTGTTAAAAACAGCTCTTCCTACTAAAAATTCCATTGAAAAATAACAGGCTCTCCTGCTGTTAAGATGTGCATTTTTAGATTTTTGCCAGTTTTCCGACGCATATTCCATTACTGCATTGCCAAGTGCATTGTGTATTTCCTGAGGAGTAGTGCAGCCTTGAAGAGCAGATCTGAGTTTTTCTTTGTACTGTTCCATTGAAGATCCTCCTTTAAAATTATTATCTGTTATACATTTTATTCAACTTGAGTATACGTTTTGCCAGCTTGTCGGTAAAATCGTCTTCTGAGGTTCTGAACTGCCAGTTATTTCCCAGTGTTGACGGTGTATTCATTCTTGCTGACGCATCGGAATTAAGAAAATCCTGCATTTGTGCAATTGCTGTTTGTGCAACACTTGCCCACGTCTGCTTTATAATATTTTTAGGAATATCCTTTTTCTTTTTTACGCCGAGGTATGCCATACAGTATTTAAGTGTATCTGACGACTGCGAACTTACCCAGCCTTTAAGAGTTTCATTGTCATGAGTTCCTGTATATGCAATACAGTTGGAGGATGTGAAATTGTGGGGGAGATGCTCGTTTGCACTGTCCTCGCCGAATGCAAATTGCAGTATTTTCATTCCCGGGTATCCTACATCGGCAAGCATTTTGTAAACGTCTTCGGTGATAAAACCCAGATCCTCGGCAATGATGTTAAGTTTGCCCAGTGCTTTTTCAGCAGCTTTGAAAAGCTCTGCTCCCGGACCTTTCCGCCATTCGCCGTTTTCTGCGGTTTCATCACCGTAAGGAACAGCGTAGTAGCTTTCAAATCCTCTGAAATGGTCTATTCTTACTATATCGTAAATGGACGCTGAGAATTGAAGTCTGTCGATCCACCATTTATAACCGGTTTTTTTGTGGTATTCCCAGTCATATAAAGGATTGCCCCAAAGCTGACCTGTTACAGCAAAATCGTCCGGAGGACATCCGGCAACATCTTTCGGTTTTTTATGTTTGTCAAACTGGAAAAGCTCCGGAGACACCCATGCTTCAACGCTGTCATAGGAAACATATATAGGCATGTCCCCAATGATTTCCACGCCTTTGTCATTGGCGTATTTTTTCAAATTACTCCACTGTCTGAAAAATTTATACTGGATAAATTTAAAAAATTCTGTTTCTTTTTCAAGCTCGTCGGAAGCTTTTTTCAATGCATTACTGTCTCGCATTGCCAGTTTTTTGTCCCATTCATACCAAGGTTTACCGTTATTTTTGAATTTGAGAGCCATAAACAATGCATAATCATCAAGCCAAGAGCTGTTTTTTTCAACAAAAGTTTTGTACCTTTTGGAAATGTCCCTTTTATATGTTTTATAAGCTTGTCTTAAAACTTTAAAACAATTATTGTAGATTATACTGTAATTTACCTGATGGTCATTATCCTGCCATTTTATATCCTCATAATCGGATTTTTTTATAAGTCCTTCACGTTTGAGCGTTTCAAAGTCAATAAAATACGGATTTCCGGCATATACTGAAAATGATTGATACGGCGAATCACCGTAGCTTGTAGGAGAAAGAGGCAGGATTTGCCAGCACTTTACTCCGGCACTGACAAGAAAGTCCACAAAGTCATAGGCGGATTTACCCATTTTTCCTATTCCGTACTTTGAAGGAAGACTGGATATATGCATTAAAATACCGCTTTTTCTCATAAATTTCTCTCCGTTCTGCCGCATTGTATACACGGCTTTTTTGATTTATATTGCATAATTATGTTTTATAAAATACATAATAAAAACATAGAGGAGGTGACCCTTTGAAAAATATTGGAGTCAGAATGCTGGTTTTTTTAACCGGCTGCTTTGTATACAGTTTACTTGAAATAGCCTCCAGAGGATTTACACACTGGACAATGACCCTTACCGGCGGTTTGATTCTTACTATACTCTATGAAATGCATGTACGGCTTACCGGTACGCCTCTGTGGCAGAAATGCCTGATAGGTTCAGTTATAATAACTTCCGTAGAATTTACGGTAGGAGTTATCGTGAACATTATACTTCGATGGAATGTGTGGGATTATTCAGACATGCCGTTTAATGTGCTGGGTCAAATATGTCTGCCGTTTACAGTTCTGTGGTTTTTTCTTTGTATACCTGCATATTATGTTTGCAGAACCATCAGCAGACGACTTAGCAGTTAAAAATTAATAAAATGTTCACATATATTTTTATTATAGCACTAATTGGGCATATTTATCAAGTATCTTGAGGTAATTTTTATTTATTACAAATTACAATAAATTTTTACTGTTTATTATGTATTTTTACAATTTTATGCAATATTAGAAAAAAACGGCGATTTCTCTTGAAATGCCGTTTTTTTTCTGATATAATAATAAGTGTATGTATAAGAATCTGTTCTGAAGCGTACCTAAACTTATGGAAAAGAGGAAAAGAAATGCCTGCTAATATTGTTGTCGGAACTCAGTGGGGCGATGAAGGCAAGGGAAAAATTATAGACATTCTTGCTTCACGTGCTGATGTTGTAGTTCGTTCTCAGGGCGGTAACAACGCCGGTCATACTGTTGTAAACAACGGTGAAACATACAAACTTCACCTAATTCCTTCCGGAATCCTTTATCCGGACAAGCTCTGCCTTATCGGAGCCGGAGTAGTTCTTGATCCTAAAGACTTTACCGGTGAGCTTAAATCCCTCCACGAAAGAGGAATTTCTACCGATAATTTGAAAATAGATCCGAGAGCTCATGTTGTAATGCCTTGGCATATTATTCTTGACGGTCTTTCTGAACAGTTCAGGGGTAACTCAGATATCGGTACTACTAAAAGAGGTATCGGTCCTACATATATGGATAAATATGAACGCTGTGGGATCAGAATTTATGATCTGGTTCATCCTGAGGTATTTGCTGAAAAGGTAAGATCTACAGGAAAGCTGAAAAATAAAATTATAACAGAGGTTTACGGCGGAGAAGCTGTTGACATAGAAGCTGTTATTAATGAATATAATGAATACGGAAAGATCCTTGCACCTTTCGTTGACGATGTTTCTGTACTGACATTTGATGCTGACAAGGCCGGTAAAACTATAATGTTTGAGGGTGCTCAGGCTACATTGTTGGATATTGATTTCGGTACATATCCTTATGTTACCTCCTCTCATCCGCTGTCTGCCGGAGTGTGCGTCGGCACAGGTATAGGTCCGAGAATGATCTCAAATATTATCGGTGTGGCAAAGGCTTATACTACAAGAGTAGGTAAAGGACCTTTCCCTACAGAGCTAGACGATGAAATCGGTGATAAGATCAGAACTGTCGGCGGAGAATTCGGTACAACCACAGGCAGACCAAGAAGAACCGGCTGGTTTGACGCCGTTATTGTTAAGCATTCCGTAAGAGTAAACGGTCTTGACGGACTTGCCATCAACAAGCTTGATACTCTTTGCGGTCTGGGAACTTTAAAGATCTGCGTAGGTTATAAAATGCCTGACGGAAGTATTATTAATAATTTCCCTCCAACTCTTGAAGAATTGGAAGGCTGTGAGCCTATTTATGAGGAAGCTGAGGGCTTTACAGAAGACATTACAGGATGCAGAACCTTTGAAGAACTGCCTTTAAACTGCCGTAAGTATATTGAACGTCTGGAAGAGCTTTGCGGCTGCCGAATCGCTATGATAGGAGTAGGTCCTGACAGAAGTCAGATTATTGAAAGATAAGTAGTATTATAGAAAAAAATAACCCGGGACAAAATTCCGGGTTATACTTTTTATGGCAATACTTTTTTATTATTTACACTCTTTCTTTTATAGCGGCTTTCGCCTTATTTACGATTACTCTGTCGTTTTCGTACGTCAAAATATTAACGGCGTACCCTATGTCAACCCATCTGATTTCAGCAATTTCCTCCTCCTGAGGAATAAAGTCAAAATTTTTTGCCTTTGCCAGAAAATATACGACAATTTTATGGGTATCCTTTTTCGGAGAATATGAAACGGTTTCCCGAAAAGTCGGATCAAGAATAACATCAATACCCGTTTCCTCTTTAATTTCCCTCTGAGCTGTTTCCAGTTCGGTTTCATTACCCTCTACATGACCTTTAGGAAACGACCAGTGACCGCTGTTTACATGCTTTATAAGCAGGATTTCTGTGTTTCCGTGGGACTTGCGATAGACTATTGCACCACAGGATTTCTCATGAAGCATACTTACTATAATCCTTTCCAAGTATTTTATTTATCGCTAACATTATACCATATTTTTTAGTCTTTGTCCACAACTTTTCATCAATAATTATTTGACTATCTGTCAAATTTGATATATAATTATAATTAAATAGTTTTTATATGGAGGATAAAATGGAAAATATTCAAAACAAATCAGAAATCAATACTGAAAGTAATGAATTAATTTATGAACCCAAATACACTAAGCCTATAAACCCTCATAATGCATTTGACAATCCTACAGAAAATCCCGATTACAATGATGATTACGGAAAAATAGTACCGCAAATATCAATTGAAGGCTGTAAAATTCCTCACTTACCCAGTAAAGCAGAAAAAAAGAGGATACGTTATTTTTACAATATTGCCGGAGGAGGAATTCTTTTTCATTTGGTAATATCTGTTACACTTGCAAATATTTTAAGTTTTGCAGTAATGGGGGTCCTTATGGGAATAAATGGAATCAGCTTGTCAGATGTTATCTCAGGAGAAGGAGCGAAAATTTCCGAATACATGAACAGATCTTCTATAACGTCCGGAATTACTCTCTTATGCTACCTGGCAACTAATCTTACCGCATTTTTCATTGGCTGTAAATTTGCCGATATAGAAATAAAATCATTGTTTAAAACTCAAAAACTGACGGGATCTCTCATCGTTCAGTATATTTTAGCCGGACTGTTCATTCAAAGAATTGCCGGCATAACAGTAGCCTTTCTTGGTAATATTATGACTCAGAGCGATTTAATAGGAAACTCTGATGTTGTAAAATATACTGATCCAAAAGCTTTTATAATTTCCGCCTGCTATGCATGTATTATAGCGCCTGTAACTGAAGAATTTCTTTACCGTGGATTTATTATGAAAACATTTTCTAAAGTAAGTCAGCGGTTTGGTATCTTTATCAGCGCCTTTTTCTTTGGAATTATGCACGGAAATGTCGCTCAGTTTATACTTGCATTTCTCGTGGGAATTTTCATGGGTTATCTTGATGTTAAACATAATTCACTGATTCCTTCAATATGTGTACATTTTGCGATTAATCTTATGTCAACGGCTTCAGGATTTATTTTAAATTATGCCGAAAACGAATCGGCGCTAATGATAATTTTCAACTTATTGATATTCATAATATTTTTTGCCGGACTCATAGCGTTTATTCTTTTTTGCCGGCAAAACAAATTACCCAAATCCAATATTCATCAGCAATTCAGAAGCCTGAATCTTTTTCTGACTTCTCCGGCAGCTGTTATAGCTGCGGCAGTATATATTATAATTCTGATGGTTACTACTTTTTAAAAATATTTAAATCAAAACCGTAGAAGATCATTCTTCTACGGTCATTTTATGTATATAATTATAATTGACAACAACGGCAAATACATATTACTCTTCTAATTGTTCATGTAATACCTCCATGATCTTATCAGGCATTATATAGTAAAATGTCATTGCATATTCCGGAATTTTCATATTTTTGACTACATCGCTTGAAATTACTTCTTCGATATATGAACTATCCAGAAATGTTGTAATTGTTGCAATAAGTTCATATTCTCTATCTTTATCAGGATCCTGTCCCCATAGCATAGTTTTCTCCTGATATACCAGCAGTTGGTACTCAGGTATCAAATCATCAGACAACTCGCTTTTTTCTTCCCAATTATAAGTACTAAATAATTCGTTTACAACAATCTGGTCATCAATAGTTTTTAAAAGCTTTTTATCTTCAACAGAATATATTTCTATTCTGCTTTGTTTTTTGGATTCCATGCTCTCATCTTGATAACTGCAACCGACAAGAAACAAAAAATTAATTATCAAAAATACTGCTGATATTCTTTTCAAAGCAACCTCACCTTCTTTTTTTATGATATTCCTCATTCATAATCAATATTCGATAAGTCCTAATAATGCCGGACATATAAACGCAAAGAAAAGCACCTAAACCAGCTAATATCATTCCGCAAGCAAAAACAATATTATCTACGACATACATTTCCACAGGAACAATAAGCGGACACAACAAAAATCCTACGGCAATCATAGCAATTCCCACTAGTGTGATAACGTGTACTGTTTTCTTTTTATCAGAATAATCAGAAATCAGCTCTGATTTTACGGCTTTATCGAAGGATAAATTTTCTGTCCAAATCCTGCGATAAGGATCATCTGCTAACTTCACAGAAAATAAAAGTACTATCCCTACAATAATACATATCATAAGCAATACCATACTTATTTCTGCATCCCAAAAAGAAATGGATAAACCTCCGAAAAACAAACCGACTGCAATTCCCGTTTTCTGCAATTTTCTTTTTTGGTATGAAAGAAAACCCTCTGCCATTTCCCGACTGATATACAATCCTTTTTCATCGGGACTGATCTCCGGTTTTTGTAAATCATCATCATTGAGAAGATAATCCAAAGAAACATTAAACAATCTGCTCATTCGGACTATTTTCTCAGTTTCCGGATATCCGTTGTCACGCTCCCACTTGCTGACCGCCTGTCGTGATACCCCTAACTGATAAGAGAATTCTTCCTGGGACAGACCGGCTTCCTTTCTTAACTTTTGTATTTTTTCTCCAAAGGTCATATAGCTTTCCCCCTTCTGATACTTCCATTTTACTATTTTTTGCAGCAGTACGCCACCAAAATACGGTTTCCTTTACGCAACTTTGAGTTGCAACTGTATGTTACATACGATTTTCGTATCCTTTACATGCTTTTTTATAAAATTATACCTAAATGCATATTAAAAGTCAAATATTCCAAAAATTTTAAAAAAACTATTGACAAGTGGAAAATTATACTGTATACTTAAAGCATACCAAGTCGCTAGGAATAATATGTTTTAATCTTTGGAGGGTTTTTTATGTATTATTATAACTTTAAATGTTATTCACGAATGTGCTGTTAAAAAATATTAACAAATTAACGCTATTAAAAATATTATTAAATGAAAGAGGTAATAAAAATGAGTATAAAAGATAACAGAAATTTCCGTTTTGAAACAAAGCAGCTTCATACAGGTCAGGAAAATCCTGATTCCGCAACAGACGCAAGGGCAGTTCCTATATATCAGACAACATCATATGTGTTCAGAAATTCTGAACATGCTGCCGCAAGATTTGGTCTGACAGATGCAGGAAACATTTACGGACGTCTTACCAACCCTACACAGGACGTTTTTGAACAGAGAATTGCAGCTCTTGAAGGTGGTGTTGCAGCTCTTGCAGTAGCAAGCGGAGCTGCTGCAATTACTTACGCAATTCAGAATCTTGCCCAAGCAGGTGATCATATAGTATCATCAAAGACTATTTACGGAGGTTCTTATAATCTGTTGGCACATACCCTTCCGGAATACGGTATTTCAACAACTTTTGTTGATCCGGATGAGGAAGGAAGCTTTGAAAAGGCAATTCAGGAAAATACAAAAGCAATTTTTATTGAAACTCTTGGAAATCCGAATTCAAATATTATTGATATCAAAAAGCTCTCTGATATTGCCCATGCACATAAAATTCCGCTTGTTATTGATAATACTTTCGGTACTCCATATCTTATCAGACCTATTGAATACGGTGCTGACATCGTTGTTCATTCAGCAACAAAATTTATCGGCGGTCATGGTACTTCACTGGGCGGCGTCATAATTGACAGCGGTAAGTTTGACTGGGAAGCAAGCGGCAAGTTTCCAAGCATTACAGAACCAAACTCCAGCTATCATGGAATAAGCTTTTCCAAAGCTGTAGGCGCAGCGGCATTTGTTACAAAAATCAGAGCTATTTTACTTCGTGATACAGGCGCTGCGATTTCACCATTCAATGCCTTCCTTTTAATTCAAGGACTGGAAACTCTTTCACTTCGTGTTGAACGTCATGTGGAAAATACTAAAAAAGTGGTTGAATATCTGAAAAATCATCCCAAAGTTGAGCATGTAAATCATCCGTCTTTGCCGGAAAACGGTTATAAGGAACTTTATGATAAGTACTTCCCTAACGGCGGAGGTTCAATATTCACCTTTGAAGTAAAGGGCGGAGAAGAAGAAGCTAAGAAATTTATTGACAATCTTCAGCTTTTCTCACTCCTTGCAAACGTGGCAGACGCTAAATCACTGGTAATTCATCCGGCTTCAACAACTCATTCACAGCTTAATGAAGAAGAACTGGCAGAACAAGGAATTAAACCGAATACTGTTAGACTTTCAATAGGTCTTGAACATATAGACGATATTTTATTTGATCTTGAAGAAGCTTTCAAGGCAATTTAAAGGAGGAAAACTTATGTCAAACATTTATAACAGTGTAACTGAGCTTATTGGTAAAACACCGATAATCAACGCCTCAAACTTTGCGTCTGAAAATAATCTTGACGCATCTATTCTGGCTAAACTCGAGTATTTTAATCCTGCCGGAAGCGTCAAGGACAGAGTTGCAAAACAAATGATAAAAGACGCTGAAGAAAAAGGCATTTTAAAACCCAGTGCTACTATTATCGAACCCACAAGCGGTAATACAGGAATAGGTCTTGCGGCAGTTGCCGCTGCAAAGGGATACAAGGCAATAATGACCATGCCCGAAACCATGAGTATTGAAAGAAGAAAGCTGCTGAAGGCTTACGGAGCAGAAATTGTCCTTACAGACGGTTCTAAAGGCATGTCTGGTGCAATTGCAAAAGCCGATGAACTTAATAAGGAAATTGCGGACTCTGTAATACTGGGACAGTTTGTTAATTCGTCAAATCCAAAAGCACATTATGAAACAACAGGTCCGGAAATCTGGGAAGATACTGACGGTAAGGTTGATATTTTTATTGCCGGAGTCGGTACAGGAGGTACTGTAACCGGTGTAGGTCAGTACCTTAAATCAAAAAATCCAGATGTAAAAGTAATTGCCGTAGAACCGGAATCTTCTCCGGTATTAAGTGAAGGAAAAGCCGGTCCTCATAAAATTCAAGGCATCGGCGCTGGATTTGTACCGGAGATCCTAGATACTAAAATTTATGATGAAATAATACCAGTACCGAATGAAGCCGCTTTTGAGACTGGAAGAAAATTTGCAAAATCTGAAGGTATTCTTGTAGGAATTTCCAGCGGTGCGGCTCTGTGGGCGGCAATACAAACGGCTAAAAAACCGGAAAATAAGGGAAAAAATATTGTGGTACTTCTTCCGGATACAGGCGAACGCTATCTTTCAACAGCACTTTTTGAATAAACAAAAAAATCAGTCCGTTTGGACTGATTTTTTATGCTGTTTTTTAATTATTTTCATTACTTTCTGACGAAGCAGGAGTTTCAGTAACTTCCTGTCCCTGAGTCACAATAACCTGACCTGAACCGTTTGAATCCTGTGAAGTCGCTGAACCGGCTGACTGTGTATCAAGATTATTTCCGCAGCCCTGACAGAATTTCTGTCCCTGACTTATTTTAGCGCCGCACTTAGGACATTTTGAAGCAGACTCAATATTGGAAAGTTCTTGTTTAAGTCTTTCAATTTCATTTTTAGCTGTATTGATTCCGGCAAACTGATCTTCAAAACCGGCAGGTGCAGAAGAATTTTCATTAAAAATTTTTTCGCCCATAACCATATAAAGATTATTGATCTTACCCTCTTCAACCTTTATCGCTCTGTTTATTTTTGATTTTTCATTCATTTCCTTAGCACTTTCGGTAACATCCTTAGCTGCATCACTTAAAGTGTTCATTGCGTCATTTGCAACGCCCTTTACCTTATCCCAAAAAGCCATAACCATTATCCTCCTGAAATTATTTTTTATCTATAGCATCATCAATAGGCGGGATTCTTATATCCTCCTGTTTAAATGCCATTATGCCAAAAATTACAAATACCACGGTTTTTATCAGTGAAATAATACTGTTAAAAATGTCGTCAAAATTCAGCGGAACTTTAATAAAAGTATCAAATAAATTGCCAATTATACTCAATATTTCATTAAACGAGCTTAGAAGAGTACTTACTGCTGAAAAAAACAAAAGCAAAATTGTTGATTTAAATGCGGCTTTACGTACAAAAGTATTTTCTTCTTTTATCAAGACGTAACCTGCGGCTATAAACAGCGGAACATAACCGCCGAACAATGCAGTAAAATACAGTATTGCGCCCATCATTCCGGCTGAAATACCCAACTTTGTCTTCATATTGTCCTCCGCCTCGTCAAAAATATTATTACATTTATTTTATACTTTAATCTCAAATAAGTCAATAGTAATAATGAACAAATAGTTTTTTTCAAATAATTTTAATTACAACGGGACTGATTTTCGGCATGATTCCTGATATTTCAACAGCATCAGCTGCCTTATTTATTACTTCATCAAAGTTTTTTACTACAGATGAATAAAATGTCATAATAACATCGCCCTGATCAACGCAATCTCCTACATGCTTATTCAATATTATTCCTGCTGAACTATCAATATTATCATTTTTATTTCGGCGTCCTGCACCCGTCAGCAAAGCGACCATTCCGATTTTTTCACTGTCTATTGAAGAAATATATCCGCTTTTCTCAGCTTTTAATTCACACTTATAGGCCGCACGTTTAAACAATGAATAATCTTCAGTAATATTGGGATTTCCGCCCTGAGCTTCAATCATTTTTTTGAAAGTATCTATTGCCCTTCCGCTGGTTATTGCATCTTCTGCAAGCCTTGTACAATCCTCCAGACTTCCCAGTCCTCCAAGTTCCATCATGTTTGCGGCAAGAGCAATACAAAGTTCATAGAGTTTGCCTTTTTCTCTGCCGGACAAAATTTCACATACCTCAATTACTTCCAATGAATTTCCAATGGCATTTCCCAACGGTTCATTCATATCGGTAATAATTGCACGGCATCTTTTACCCGCATTTTTTCCAACCTGAACCATAAGCTCAGCAAGTTGCTGCGCATCGTCAATATTTTTCATAAAAGCACCGCTGCCTGTTTTAACGTCAAGAAGTATGCAGTCTGCGCCTGTTGCAAGCTTTTTACTCATAATACTTGAACAAATAAGCGGTATACTATCAACAGTTGCAGTTACGTCTCTCAAGGCATATAATTTTTTATCAGCCGGAACAAGATGACCGCTTTGTGCAATTATTGCAGCGCCATTTTTATTTATAATATCAATATATTTGTTAAAATCAATATTTACTTGAAACCCCGGAATACTTTCCAGCTTATCAATAGTACCCCCTGTAAAACCCAGTCCTCTGCCCGACATTTTAGGCACATAAATTCCGCATGACGCACATATAGGAGCTATAACAAGACTGGTTTTATCGCCAACTCCACCAGTACTGTGTTTATCAACAGTAATTCCATGTATACTACTCAAATCAAGTATATCTCCTGAATCCTTCATAGTCTCAGTTAAAACCAAAGTTTCATCAGTAGTAAGAGAATTGAAACAGACCGCCATAAGCCATGCTGACATCTGATAATCCGGAATCTCATCATTTACATATCCGTTGATCATGCATTTAATTTCATCTTCATTCAGCTTTTCCTTACGCTTTGTTTTAAAAATAATTTCACAGATATTCATATTTTATCCTCCGCTGAATACTTTTCGTTAATATTATTTACGGCATTGCCGAGTTTTATCAGCAATGCCGTTTTAATCAATAATATGTACATTCAAATTTAGGTGATTTTAAACCTAAATAATATCTGAAATCATTCCCCTTAACAGTAACCTGTCCGTCGACTACAACATTTGCAACGTAACCGCCATCACCCTCAATAATTGAAACCCAGTTTGAAGGGTCATCTGACAAAGTAATTCCAAGATTTGATTCAAGAATTGATTTCAACTCTTCAGCGCTGAACACTTCTACTGTTCCGTAATGGGGATCACACTGACTGTCATATTCACAGGAAACGCTTCTTAAGTAAGGAATATCTTCATAGAATATATCGTAGCATGAAGCGGTGCTTCCCCCGCTTGATGCACAGAACATTGCCAAAGCATAATTCCCATCGTAGTATACTGCCTCACCAAGTACTGATTTTACTGCATCTACAACATTCTGAGGAGGATTTGATGCCGGATATAAATCGCTGGCATTTCCGCCTTTGTATTTAATATAAGTATAAACTGCTACTGCCTGAGCCTTAATCGCTTCAGTACTCATTGAAGAACCGACTTCGTTGTATGTAACCATAGAAACAATATCCAGCGCCGAACCGCTTACGCCGCCTGCTGAAATAGTTTCCTTAGCAGCAGTACCGGAATTTGAAATATAGGTTCCGGGATAATAATGCTGCAATATCTGCTGATAATCCCAACCTGCATAAGTAGCATAATGATTTGCACCGTTCTGACTTAATCCTACTCCATGACCGTAACCATAAGTTGTAAATCCAAAATTACCAGATTCAATATCAATAGAATCATATTCCGGTCTTTCCGGAACATCAGCAATAACTGCCCCGCCGCTTGACTCAATATAGCTTGTATCATCATATTCGCCCTCAGAGTCTGCAATATACTCGCCTTCAGGTTCTTCTGCTTCAGAAGTAACTTCCTCTTCAACCTCTACCGTTTCATAATCAACCAATGAAAGGCTGCCGCCATATTCAGAAAGTACTGCTTTCCACATAGGTACAGTTTCTTTCTTTGTTTCCGATTGAGTTTTTACGGAATTTTCAAGATCCGAAACAATTGTTTTCGGTTCTTCTTCAACTGCTCTAATAGGATACACAATACTTCCGCATACTGCCGTCCCCATAACTAAAACGGATAAAGAAGCCGCCATAATTTTTTTACTTTTACTTATATGCATATCTATCTCCAATACTGTTTTTATTCCTGAGATTCATCAGACTCCGATACGTCAGAATCATCAGACTCAGTTTTTGCAGTGCTTGCTTTGTCAATATTGTCCGCTGTTTCATGTTCTCTCAGTCGTCTTCCTACAACCAACATACGTGAATTGTCTTCGTCCATATAACAAGTCTGAAGAGTAATCAACTGATCGCCGTATTCAACATCAATATCAGGAGAGATAACTGATCTGTCACGGACAGTTTCAACATATTCGTTAAACTCCTTTTCGTCCATGTTTTCCATATCCCAGTATGCAAACTCAGGACCGTAAGCGCTTTCGCCGTAGCTTCCGCTTGTAATAAAGTAGCCGAATATAATATATTTATAATCATTATAATTTGAACTGAATTCAATTATAGGATTATCATCATAAAACGTATCGTCCTGCCTGTAATAATGAAGCGTAGCAAATTTTGTGCCATTGAGCATATTATGACCGTAAAGCATAATATTCTGCGACTGTTGGCTTTTATCCGGTCCGAAATTATCACGGTAATCCATAAATATCGTACCTGAATCCAGGTAATTTCCATATATGTCTTTATCCATATAATAAGCGTTTCCGTTTTCATCAAGATTCTCACCGTCGTACTGAACTACCGGATAATCAATATAAGTATTGCTGATCCTAATATAGCCCACAACATCGTCGTTTATAGCTCTCAGAGATCTTGCTCTTCCCAGCATACCATCCGGTTCCGGCGAAAAATTCTCAATATCCGGATACTCCTCCGGTTCTGTAACAGCTTCTGTTTCAGGTTCCAATACGTCAGCTGCCTGAGAAGCATCTGATTCTTTTTTGTTGCAGCCGGTCGTCATGGATAACGACGCAATTATTGCCATTGACGCTGCACAAGCAGCAAGCATTTTCTTTGTTTTCATTTTTTACCTCTGTTCTTCTATTCTTATGTTCTTTATTTTTTATTAATTTGACGCAAACGGATAACCCTCAAATTCTGCATCAGGATCATAATTATTTTCATTCCAATTATAGTAAATGGACGGCCAGAGAATATTTTCATTGTCTCTGACATTGTCTGTACCCTCATAAGGATCTTCGCCTTCTCTTACCATTCTTGCCATGACAAAAAGCCTTGCGGTATCAAACATACCGTTGCAGGTTTGTAAAGTCAGCAGCTGATCGCCGTATCTAACATCAACATCATTAAGAGTCAGCGCACGCTTTCTTGCGTTGTTGACATACTCATAAAACTGCTCTTCGTTTTCAAAGTCAAGAGTATTCCAACAGTCAAACTTTGTTTCAGTTTCGTCCTCAGCGTCAACTATAAAATAAGCGAAGATTTTATACTGATAAGTTTCGTAATTTGAACTAAGTTCAATAATCGGGTGTTCGCTGTAATATCCGTAGCTATCCTTATAGTAACCCAGACTTCCGAACATTGAATCGTCTTTCATATCATGACCGTAAATAACAAGATTCTGCGAATTTTCCATCACCTTTGTTCCGTTAACCACATAATCGAAATTATTTCTCCAGTCAAGGAAAATCGTTCCCGCCTTTGCTTCTTCCTTGTCGATATTCTTGTCCATATAATAATCGTTGCCGTCTTCCGACCTTCTCTGAACTACAGGGTAACTTATCACAGTATCGGGAATATTAATATATCCCACAACATCGCTGTTTCTTTCAAGAAGAAGCTTAGCGCCGTCTTTTAAAGTCCATACCTTCTGGGGCTGTGATTCTTCTGTAACCGACGAATATGAAAATTCCGCTTCACTGTATATTTTCTGAAGGTCGTCGCCTAACTGCTTATTCTTGTGATTTTCCCAGTAATAATCTACCACCATAAATAGGCACACGGTAAACACGATCACCGATCCCATAAATACAATTTTTCTGATTATCTGCGAAAACGGATCACCTTTCCAGGGAAGAAGATTTTTAACAACGTCCATATAATCCTTTTCAGGAATATCAGGCTCATCACCGTTCTGGGGAAGATTATCAGGCATCACCGAAACCATCTGCAAAAGGAATTCAAAAATCCTGTAAGCCGCATTCATTCGTATATTGTCACGGCTTTTATCCTCAAGCTCCCATAACTTAAGAAGCTTTACTATTCTCTTTTTACCGCAGCTTATTCCAACATAAACAGTACCGACAGGCTTTTCAGGAGTTCCTCCAGCAGGACCTGCCGTTCCGGTAACTGAAACGCAGATATCCGCTCCGGACTGTTTCTGAAGTCCCGAAACCATTGCAAGAGCGACCTGTCTGCTTACCGCTCCGTACTCCCTGAAAAGAGATTTGGGAACGCCCAGATACTCGTGTTTAATTTTATTTGAATAGGTACACACTCCGATTTCAAATATTTTTGAAGCTCCGGGTACTGACGTAATAAGCTCTGAAAGAAGTCCTCCGGTACAGCTTTCGGCTGTAGCTATAGTAACCCCTTTACTTAATAACAATTTTACTACATCTGTAACCAATTTGTCAAGATTCTCAGCAGTCACTTTGGAAGTTTGTCCTATTTCACCTAAGTTTCTATCTGATTTTTTCATATTTTCACCAAAAAATTTATTTACTTAACTATTTCTTTATATTAATTTTCAAGATTGAATATTTTAAGTTCTGTTTTTTCTACAGCTTCGTTAATAAGCTCTGAAAAATCAAAATTATTTTCCGCCGCTTCAACGTCAGCAAGAAGAGGTCTGACTTTCGGATGCCGTGGTGTAAATACCGTACAACAGTCCTCATATGGAAGAATCGACGTTTCAAAAGTATCGATCTTTCTTGCAATTTCTATAATTTCCGTTTTATCCATACCTATAAGAGGACGGAAAACAGGAATTTCACATACTGCGTCGGTACACGCCAGAGCGTTCATAGTCTGACTTGCCACCTGCCCCACGCTTTCGCCTGTTATAAGTGCCAGACAATTTTCTTTTTCACATATTCTCTGAGCGATTTTCATCATAAGTCTTCTCATTATAATAGTAAAGAATTCTTCAGGACAGTTATTTTTTATAGCCTCCTGAATTTCAGTAAAAGGAACGCAGAAAAAAGCGATACTTCCGCAGTAACCGGTAAGCTTTTCACAAAGTTGTTCAACCTTTAGTCTTGCTCTTTCAGAAGTATACGGCGGACTTACATAGTGTATCGCAGAAATATGTACTCCTCTTTTTGCCAGCATATATCCTGCTACCGGACTGTCAATCCCGCCTGAAAGCAGGAGCATTGCCTGTCCGCTGGTACCCACAGGCAGTCCCCCTGCGCCTTTTATATTCTCAGCATGAATGTATGCTTTTGTATCACGGATCTCAACTGTAACAGTAATTTCCGGATCATTAACTTCAACCGTCAGATGAGGAAATTTTTCCAGCAGAACTCCGCCCAGTTCACGGCATATCTCAGGGGACTTCATAGGAAAACTTTTGTCTGCTCTTTTTGCAGTGACTTTAAAAGTTTTTGCATAGCTTAAAACTTCGTCCAGATACTCAATACTTTTCGATTTTATATCTTCAAAATCCTTTTCACATACTGCCGCACGGCACAGTGCGGCAATACCAAACACCTTTTTTAATCTTTCAATCGCTTCATCTGCGTCAAAAAATTCATCCAGCGGAGCAATGTAAATTGTAGACTGTGCTCTTGTTATTTCAGTTTTACCAAGAGATTTTATACGTCTTTTTATATTTTTTACCAAAATGTCCTCAAAAGTCTTTTTGTTCATTCCTTTCAAAGCCATTTCGCCGTATTTAACAAGTATAATTTCCTGCATTTTTGCATGTTCCTTTCATTATTCAAAATAAAAAAGCTCTTCAAAGCTTTTTTCAAGAGCAACACATATAAGCAGCGCCAGCTTTGCACTGGGACAGAACTGATTATTTTCAATAGAACTTATGGTCTGTCTTGAAACCCCTACCATTTCTGCAAGCTCTCCCTGCGACATCTTTTTTTCGCCTCTGACTGATTTAAGGCAATTTTTCAGTACTAATGATTCCATATGTAAGAAACTGCCTCCCGTCAGAATTTAATAATGGACAGCAATGCCCAGCAAACTGCGGCTATTGAGGCAATTATTCCGAAAATCAAGTCACGTTTTTTTCGCAGTTTAACATATTTATATAAGTACTCAGCCGCACAGTAAGCCATTGCTATTAAGCAGTAAGGAAAAGGATTTTTATCACATATTATACTGAATACGATAAATATAATACATATAACGCAGCCGACTGTTCCGGCAAAGCTGTATGCATCGCACTGAATTTTCTGTTCTCTTTCGTCAGGACCGTCCTCACGTCCTCTTTTTAAAATTTCTTCCTTGTCCATTTTACAATTCCTTTTACTGTTTTTTTACTAAAAATATAATATCATATAGTCAAAAAAATGTCAAGTATACTTGACACTTACTTTTTTGAAAAAAAGTATGCAAAAAACTTTTATGCCGTTTTTCATTCAATCGAAACGCTTTATAAAGACTCGCAAATTTAACCTTGTAAAATATTTATTATTTTAACAATCTTTCCTTGGCATACTCAATATTTTCAGCAAGTATTCTTAATTCCTGTACTGTATTTTCACTGCAAAGACTTATTCTCAGAGCCGAATCTGCAAGACGGTCATTTAAACCGAATTCAGTCAGTACTCCGCTTTTTGCTCCCTTGGAACATGCCGAACCGCTTGAAACATAAATATCACGTTCTTCAAGATAATGCAGCATAATTTCCGAGCGTATTCCAGGAACAGAAATATTTACTATATAAGGACTGCACTCCTCACCGGAATTTATATACACTCCTTCAATTTCAGACAATCTCTGGCAAAGCATATTTTTAAGCTTCTGTACTTTTTCATACCGTTGATTGATATTTCCGCAAAGTGCCTTAACAGCGGCTCCCATTCCTGCAATCATAGGTACGTTTTCAGTACCTGAACGTATTCCCTTTTCCTGACTTCCTCCAAATATCCTCTGCTCCAGCCGGATTCCTTTTTTTAGGTACAGCGCTCCTACGCCCTTTCCGGCATGAATTTTATGTCCGCTTAAGGATACTATGTCGGCATTAAGCTCAGAAACCTTAAAAGGAATTTTCATAAATCCCTGAACGGCGTCTGTATGGGTTATACACTGCGGAAACATTTTCTTGATTCCATAAAATGCACGTCTTACAGGCAATATATATCCGGTTTCATTATTTACCATCATTATGCTTACAAGGCAAGTCCTCTCATCAACTGCGTTTATAATCTGTTCATGGGTAATCTGTCCGTTTCTGTCGGGAGAGATCCTGACAATTTCATATCCCATTTCCTCAAGATGATCCATAGTTCTTTTTATTGAAGCATGTTCGATCGTAGTAGTAACAATCTTAGGCTTGCGCTTTCCGTATGCTCCGGCAGCGCCGATTACAGCAAGATTATTGCTTTCAGTAGCACCGGATGTAAAATAAATACATGCCGGATCGGCAGCTATTGCCCTAGCAATAATTTTTCTTACATTGTCCACTGCGAGCTGTGCATTCAGCCCCTTAGTATGGAGCGATGAGGGATTACCGTAATTTTCAGTCATACAGTCGGTGACTGCCTTAACTGCCTCCCTGCATGGTTTTGTGGTTGCTGCATTATCAAGATAAATACTCATTTTCTTCTCCGTTTTCATCATAAAAAATCGTAACTTATATTATAACACATTCCGACATAAAATCCAATATCATTATATAACAAAAAACCGGACTTTTCAGTCCGGTTTTTATATATGGAGTTAGTTTTTACCATAATATTTGCGGAAAAACTCTACAAACATATCCGGTATAAACTGCCAATGACCTGAATTTTCATATATTTTACATTCCGACTTGGTATCGCCATGCTCTTTAAGTCTTTCCATTAAATGCGCAATACCTTCCAGTGTAGTATCGTATCCGTCGTAATATTCTTCATATTCGGGATCTTCGTTTTCTCCTCCGCAGGCAAAAATAATTTTATCAAATGTTTCGTTTCTGTCCCAATAACCGTAATCTGATTTATACGCCTCGGGATCTTCTTCGGTCTCCAGACGGTGAATCTCCCATAATGCCGGACTGCCGATGATATAGTACTTAAACGGCTGATTTTCATATAAATCCGAAGTAAAGGCGGCGTTATGGGAAAGCACTCCCCCTGCGGAATGACCGTAAAACGCCGAACGTTCAAAATCAATATTGTACATTTCACTTAGATAAGGAGTCAAATTATTTGTTATAAAATCAATGAATTTTTCACGTTCCTCATAGAAATATTTTGCTCTGACGCCCATTTCCGTTCCATTTACACTGTAATCATACCCTATAGTTACCAAAATTACGTCCTCCGTTTCGCCGTCCTCCATTAATTTTCTGAGAGACGGACAGTTGCCGAATCTCCATACTCCGTCCGACATAACAAACATTGGATATTTTTTCTTTTCATCAAAATTCGGCGGTAAGGTTATGTGTATAATAAAATTTGATTCAAGCTCTTCGTCATAAATCGACATTTCCCGGACAGAATCTTTTATAGCTTCCACTTCTTCACGTTTATATTCCCAGTCGCTTTTTGAACCCGGAAAAATATCGGCTAATGAAGCAGTTTGTGAAGGATAAGAGCTCAGTTCTTTCCAAGTAGCGTCAATTACGCTCTGAAAAACTATCGGCATATCCGCATAAGTCTGGTCTGCCATATCCTGTGATATATATCCGGATTTTACATCTTCATTAAGATTCTCTCTGTACCATTTCTTAAACTCGTTAAATGAATCAAATTCAACATGCTTCGTTTCTTCCGTACCACCAGAGATCCAATATTCCAGTTTGCCGCCGTCATATTCATACAGCGGATGAAATCCGGAATATAATCTGCCGTCAACTAAAATTCTATGAGCAGAAGTATATCCCCCAGCTTCCTCAGCTTCATCAAGATCCTGCATTAATTTCTCATATTCCCCTTCAGAGAACATTTCCGGATTCGTTTCTTTGTCCTTCTCATACTTTTTCCGATAATCTTTATCCGTCCACCATTCTATTTCAACAACATGCTCTCCGTTGGAAGCTTCCTCCGTAACGTCTCCGTCAAGCAGTGTAAGTTCCCCGATTGAAACGCTGTTTTTCTCCGTTTCAGTCATGTAATTTTTCAGTCTTACAGCTTCACCGCCGGATTCAGCCGTATCGGATTTCTGACATGCACAAACGCTTACCAACATTAAAGCCGCTATTAGCCCCGTAATTATTCTTTTAGCTTTCATTGTTCCGTCCTTTCAGTTTTAATTTTAGGCAGGGACATTTTTTATATATCAGTCCCTGCTAAATCTTATATTTTATCTTTTGTTCTTATTTCTTTTTGTCTTTATTTTTTATTAATCATATATGGCTTGCTGATTATTGTCAGAATCTTCGGATTCAACAGCTTCCTTTGTAACATAAATATTGCTTACTATCTGTTCTTCAAAAGAACCTTCATTAACAGTTTTTAACAGAACTGTGTACAATACATCATTATCCGAATAAACAAACTTATAATTATAATCCATTTCCGAATCATATTCAATCAAAGAAATTCCGGACACTTCTTTATCCTGATAATAAAATCCTTCATTAAGCTGAATATCAATTGCTTCAAGAGACATTCCTACATATATATCCGGACACATTTCATAATAATCGCTTTTTGTTGAAATACCGTTGACAAATACCTTACCGTTATCATTGTAATATCCGTCAAGTATAACATCCGGTAATTCATTTGATGAATAGTAATCAACGCCATTTTCGCTGTAGCTGTATTCCAGATCCATTTCTGACCAAAGTCCCGCCGCCAGACATGAACTGTCTGATTCAACAAAAACTTCAACCGGTTCGCTGCCGTTTACAATTTCATTTACTCCGATGCTTGTACTTACAACTATCTGACCGGTATCGTCAGCCTTAGCTCCGTACATATAAATAATTTTATATTCAATCTGCTGGTCATTAAGAACAGTACCCGCATCGCCTATCTCCATTCCTATAATATCCGGCATCTGTTTTCCGCTTACTATAATTCCTATTACAGCATTCTTTCTTTTTACGTCTCCCGGCATAAGACCGTAATCATAGCTTATTACAGTATCATGCAGTCTTTCATCAATTACATATCTTTCAGAAATATTTGTGTATCCCGTATTTTTCAGAAGTCTTACCGCCATGTCTACATTCATATTTTCAATTTCAGGCAATTCTGCTGTTTCATAACTTGCATCGTCAGCGTAAACAGTTTCTTTCCAGTAATTGTCATAGCTTAACTGATTCTGACTGTTTCCCTGTCCGTCCACGAGAAAATAAACATTTTCGTCAATAGTATCAACATCAGCTTCCTGTGGAGCTGTAACTGTAAATACCGCAGGAAATCTGTATACTATTCCGTCCGGAGCGGATTCGTTCGATTTCAAAGACGGAAATAAAAGAATTCTCATATCATACTGATTATTATACGAAGATTCATATGGATATTCTAAACTGCCATATTTTTCCACAGAATATTCAGATACTAACTTATCAAACGAATCAGATAAATTTACATCAGCAGAAATTTCATTTTTATATTTCTCAGGAATTTCAGATGAATAGTCAACATTTGATTCAGTAATGCTCAGTATATTTTCTTTCTCATACCCATTTCCGTCATAACCTATAATATACTCATGATTTGTATAAATTCCGTCAATCGTCTGAATATACTTGACAAAAATATTTGTAACTCCGGCGTTTTCTGCACCAGTTTCTACTGCTCCCTTTTTAATAGTATCTATACTATACATTTCAAACCACGGTTTATCTGTGAACGGAAAATAATTGTCCTCCTGCAAAAACTCTATTTTTTTATAGTCATGCTCTGTAATTTCCTTGTAAACCTTTTCAGCATAATCTGAAAACTCGTCCGTACTGTTTCCGTAAAATGAATTATCCTCGCCGTTGTGTTTGCTGCTGAAGTTATCTCCGGCCATAAGATTTGCAATAACCCCCAAATTTATAACCAGAAGAAAAGCTACTGCAACTGGAAGAAAAACCGGTTTTTTGCTTACTGTTATTTTGTCATTTGCTTCCGCTGCCGTCATTATTCTGTTTTTCATTGATCTGTCCGGTTTGATCCCTTCAATGCTCCGGTATAATTCCGCTTTTTTCATTCTCTGCCGCCTCCATTTCCAGTTTTAATTTGCTCCTTGCTCTGCTTAGTCTTGAAGTTACGCCGTTTACGCTTATTTTCAGTATTTTTGAAATTTCCGTTACAGAATACCCCTCATAATAATAAAGCTGCAGCACCGTTCTATTTTTCGGAGAAAGTTCAAAAACGTCAATAAGCCTTACTGCGTCTTCAATAACGCCCACTGTCAGTTCCGCAGTTTCATCAAGTCCTACTGTTTTTTTCTGCCAGAAGCTTTTCTGAAAATCTTTGCATACATTGATAGCTACTCTTATAAGCCATGCCTTTTCAGATTCCGTATCCGGAAACTCCGGCGCTTTATAAAAGAATTTTATAAATGTATTCTGCATGGCGTCTTCGGCGTCCAGACGGTTTCCCAGCCGCAGAGCGCAGATCCTATACACCATCGGTGCATATTCATCATACTTTTCAGAAAATTCTTCCGTACTGTATCTTGCTTTTCTTTTCATCTCCATCCCCCTTTATAAAGGCATTTTGAGGTCCTCTGTTTATATAACGATTCATAACTTAAAAATACTGCACAATTTTTATAATTTTTTTCAAAAAAATTCTATGTGTAATTTATTTTATTTTAATTTATACTATTGCAATTTGTCAAATTTAATAGTAAAATAGAAATGATATGATTTTATCTTCAGTAGTTTTCGGATTAATTATTCCGTAAATTACTCCGATTAATTTAGGAGGAGCAATTTATGCCAATTAAATATGTATTTGTAACAGGCGGCGTTGTTTCCGGTCTCGGAAAAGGTATAACCGCCGCATCATTAGGACGCCTTCTGAAAGCCAGAGGCTATAAAGTAACCATACAGAAATTCGATCCTTATATCAATGTAGACCCGGGTACTATGAGTCCTTATCAGCACGGAGAGGTTTTTGTAACCGACGACGGCGCCGAAACCGACCTTGACCTCGGACACTACGAAAGATTTATTGACGAAAATCTCTCGATAAATTCAAATGTAACTACAGGAAAGGTTTACTGGACAGTACTTAACAAGGAAAGAAGAGGCGACTACTTAGGCGGAACTGTTCAGGTCATTCCCCACATAACCAATGAGATTAAGGAAAGAATCTACAAGGTAGGAAGAGAAACTGATACGGACGTTGTTATTACAGAAATCGGCGGTACTGTAGGCGATATTGAAAGTACTCCGTTCCTTGAATCCATAAGACAGGTCATGACTGAAGTAGGACGTGAAAACGCTATTTCTATTCATGTAACCTTAGTTCCGTTTATTGCCGGTTCAAACGAACTTAAATCAAAGCCTACTCAGCATTCAGTAAAAGAACTGCTTTCTTTAGGTATACAGCCGAATATTTTAGTATGCCGCAGCGAATGCGAGATTCCTGAGGACATGCTTGAAAAAATCGGTCTGTTCTGCAATGTACGCAAAAAGGACGTTATTCAGAATCTGACTGCTCCGTCTCTTTACGAAGTTCCTATTATGCTGGAAAACGAGGGACTTGCAGAATGCGTATGCGAACATTTAAAACTTAATAATCCCAAGCCTGACCTTACCGACTGGATCGAAATGATAAATCGTCAGAAGGCAGCCAAAAAAGAAGTTAATATCGGTCTTGTAGGTAAATACGTTGCTCTGCCGGACGCTTATCTGTCAGTTGCAGAAGCGCTCCGTCACGGCGGCATAGTGAATGACGCAAACGTAAACATTGAATGGATAAACTCCGAGGAAATCAACGAAAATACTGTCGGCGGAATGCTGAAAAACTGCGACGGTATAATAGTGCCGGGCGGCTTCGGAGACAGAGGTATCGAGGGTATGATAGAAGCTATACGCTATGCCAGAGAAAACAAAATCCCGATGTTTGGTATTTGTCTGGGTATGCAGATGGCTGTTGTTGAATTTGCAAGACATGTTGCAGGTCTTGAAGGAGCAAACTCAACTGAATTTGTACCTGACGTTCCTTACAGTGTCATCGACATCATGGACGACCAGAAGGATATCACTGAAAAGGGCGGCACAATGCGTCTGGGACTTTACCCATGCAAGCTTGCGCCCGACTCCAAGTGCGCTTCTATTTACAATGACTCCCTTATTTATGAACGCCACCGCCACCGCTGGGAATTCAATAACGCATTCAGAGCAAAGCTTACCGAATGCGGTCTGAAAATCGCAGGTATTTCGCCTGATGAAAGATTGGTAGAAATTATTGAACTTGCAGACCACCCGTGGTTTGTGGGAGTTCAGTTCCATCCGGAATTTAAATCACGTCCTAATAAACCCCAGAAGCTCTTTGCAGATTTTATAAAAGCGTCGGTTGAAAATCATGAAAAAAACAGTACCCAACAGTCTTAAGGAACATAAGGAAAGCAAGATCATTCAAACCAAGGCGGACAAAATTATTTTTACCGCTGCGGTTGCAGCTTATGCTATAGTAATGCTGCTTGAACTTAAATTTACTCCCCATCACAACACCATCTCATCTTCAATTGCCGCATTCGGCATAAGCGCTTTTCTGATTTCCAAGGCGATCCATAAAAAGAAAACTACAGAATTGGTTCTATGGAAAGACCGTATTAAATGGCTTGCGATGCTTGCTATTTCAGCAATACTTATAGCTTCCGGAATATTCTGGCTGGTTAAAGAATATCTAATTTAATAAATATCAAAAGCCGTATTACATTATCATGTAATACGGCTTTTATTACAATAATATAATATTTAGTAATAAAACACATCAGCTATTTCCGAAAGCTTAATGTGATAATTGGTAAATTTATCCTCCGGATACGGTCTTACTGTTGAACTGAGTTCTGCAATTGGTTCAACATCATCGCAATAAGGAAATTTAAGACTAAAGCATTTTAAATCATCAGAGGATCCGGAAACAAAAAGAGTACCGTTAAAAGTCCGGCAAAAACGGCTCACAACAAACAAATCTGAATCAACCGCATCTTCCTCATATAATTCCGAAGTTCTTGTAAATACTCTTGAACTTCCGTCGAATCCGCTTCTGTCAGCTTTTACGGTAATAGATACAAATCTTCCGATCTTTTCCGCATTAAAAAGTATTATATTATTTTCAGGATTTTTTCCGTTAACAAGTACTGCCAATGAAAGAAGGCAAGATACAAATCGTTCCATATCAGCCTTTATATATAGATCCTCCTGCACTTCTGTTCTGATTTCAATATTTCTTTCAAGTATTTCACTGCACTTTTTTGTAAATTCTTTAAGTACAGTTGAAACGTCTATTTTCTTTATAATAATACTTCCGTCAGTATATCGTATCAGCTCTGTTGTATTTGCTACAGTTTTTAAAAGCTTGTAACAATTTCCCATAATAATATCAAGATACTTCTGATCAGAATATAAATCCGCTTCCTCCAGAGCTTTATGCAGCGAACTGCTTGAAAGAGTAATACCGGTTATAGCCTGTCTTACTGCTCCTGCCTGATTTATGAAAAATTCCTGTATTCCGTGACACTTGATAAACGAAAACATAATGTCTTCCTCATCAGTCTGAATTACATAAATACCGTTTTCACAATCCGGATAATTTATAATTCTGCATGCAAAAGTCAAACCATTTTGTTTTACATTATATTCGCCGCTTTTGAGCGGAAGCTGCTCATTCTGAAAAAGTTCACGGCAGCTTTTCCCGCCGAACAGAAAATAATCCTCGGATTTATTACTCCAGAGTATATTAAAATCATAATCAGTTATAACAACATTTTCTGACGAATATTTAAATAAATCCTTTAAATTCTCAATTATATTATTCTGCATTTATTTCTCCTTTCGTTCTGAAACTACACTAATTTATATTATACAACAAATTTATGAATAAATTAAGTACAAATAAAAATAAAATTTATTAAATTGTGAAAAAAACACAGGAATTATGTATATATATGACGAATTTTGTTAGTTATTACATTTTAATTTTTATAATAAATTTAATTTCAATAATTTATTTTGAAAAATTTGTTAATTTTATATATTGTTATATAAAGTAAATCTATACACATATTATAACAAAAAACGAACATAATAATAAAAAATTAAAATTTCATAAATCACTGAATTTTGTTTATTTTTACTAATAATAGTCCCTTATATTAATGTTTATTATACTATCAAAAATAAATTAGTTATTTTTTTGTCAAAGGACTTGAAATAAATTCAAATTTAGTGTACAATAATATATATAAATATTTAGGAGGTATTTTCCAATGTCAGTAAAAGTTGCTATTAATGGTTTCGGCCGTATCGGTCGTCTTGCATTCAGACAGATGTTTGGTGCTGAAGGTTACGAGGTAGTTGCTATCAACGATCTTACAAAGCCTTCAATGCTCGCTCAGCTGCTCAAGTATGATACAGCTCAGGGCGGATACTGCGGAAGAATCGGTGAAAACCTTCACACTGTAACAGCTGATGACGAAGCTGGTACAATTACAGTTGACGGTAAGACACTTAAAATTTATGCTAAGGCTAATGCCGCTGAACTCCCATGGGGTGAAATCGGCGTTGACGTAGTTTTAGAGTGTACAGGTTTCTACTGCTCAAAGGACAAGTCACAGGCTCACATCGATGCAGGCGCTAAGAAGGTTGTTATTTCTGCTCCGGCAGGCAATGACCTCAAGACAGTTGTATTCAGCGTTAATGAAAAAACTCTGACAGCTGACGATAAGATCATTTCAGCTGCTTCATGCACAACTAACTGCCTCGCTCCTATGGCTGACACACTTAACAAGTATGCAGAAATCCAGAGCGGTATCATGTCAACTATCCACGCTTACACAGGCGATCAGATGATTCTTGACGGTCCTCACAGAAAGGGCGACCTGAGAAGAGCAAGAGCAGGTGCTGCTAACATCGTTCCTAACTCAACAGGCGCTGCTAAGGCTATCGGTCTTGTTATTCCTGAACTCAACGGCAAGCTCATCGGTTCTGCACAGAGAGTTCCAGTTCCAACAGGTTCTACAACAATCCTTACAGCTGTTGTTAAGGGCAAGGACGTTACAGTTGACGGCATCAATGCTGCTATGAAGGCTGCCGCTTCTGAATCATTCGGTTACAATGAAGACGCTATCGTTTCTTCTGACGTTATCGGTATGAAGTACGGCTCACTGTTTGACGCTACTCAGACAATGGTTTCTAAGATTGCTGACGATCTGTATGAAGTTCAGGTTGTTTCATGGTATGACAACGAAAACTCATACACAAGCCAGATGGTAAGAACAATCAAGTATTTTGCTGAATTAGGCTAATAAATAACTTGTTTTAGAAAAGGCTTTGCCATAACGGTAAAGCCTTTTTGTTTTCATATTTAATAATTGAATTTCCATAAATAAAAGCCTGAGAAACAATTTCTCAGGCTTTTTATGACCAGACCGATAAGCCGGGTTCTGTCGTGTACGGCAATTTATCTAGGCTTACGGTCGCCCGTAAGCTCAAGCCGCCATTACTTTTATGCCCATCGAGCAAATGTCGGCGTAAAAGTACCAATAGGCGTTGCATCGGATAGGGTTTACACGGCAATACAGTCTCCTGTATTCCGGTGAGCTCTTACCTCGCCTTTCCACCCTTACCCGTAAAAAACGGGCGGTATATTTCTGCTGCACTGGCCCTGGAGTCGCCTCCGGCTGACGTTATCAGTTATCCTGCTCTGTGATGCCCGGACTTTCCTCGTAAACTATATCGTTTCCGCTGCCGTATAGTCTGCTCATTTTAATTGTATAATATTTTTTTAAATTTGTCAACCGGAAATTATGAGTACTTTATCAAATTATGCAGATACTATTAAAATCACAATAAAAAGTCTTAAAATCAACTTGACAAATATTTTTTATATGATTACAATAAATTATATATTCAAAATACAAAAGGAGAACGTTATGAACAAACAAGCAATGTTTAACTTAAGCTACGGTCTTTATATCCTGACCGCAAAGGACAGTCAAAAGGATAACGGATGTATCGTTAACACCGTAATGCAGGTTACGGAAACTCCTAATCAAATAATTGCGGCAGTAAACAAACTCAATTACACTCATGACTTAATTTCCAAAACAGGAGAGTTTAATGTTTCCATATTATCACAGGATTCAAAATTCCAGACATATAAGCACTGGGGATTCCAAAGCGGACGCAATACGGATAAACTAGAAGGTATTGAATTTAAAAGGTCGGCAAACGGAATAATTTATACTACCAACGAAACAAATGCGTTTATTTCAGCAAAGGTAATTTCTGTTTCTGATCTGGGTACTCATTCTCTATTTCTTGCCGAAGTTACAGACTCTGAAATTTTATCAGACAGCGAATCAGTCACTTACAGCTATTATCACAAAAATATCAAGCCTAAATCCGATGCACAGGAAAAGAAAAAAGGCTTTATATGCAAAGTTTGCGGATATATTTACGAGGGCGAAACTCTTCCGGAAGATTTTATTTGTCCATGGTGTAAGCATCCCGCTTCAGACTTTGAACCTATTAAGTAAATTAATTTTCTTTTAGTATCAATTAGTATCAATAGTAAACTTTGCAGAAATACCGGAATGAATTTATTCCGGTATTTCGTAATAAACTATAAAATAAATAAAAAATTGTCAAACCCCTTGCTTTATTTAAGTAAAAATAGTATAATAGTTAATGTTGGAATGTTATTTTCCGATTAATAATAATACGGAGGTTTTAAACAATGGCGTTTAAAAGCGAATATTTACAGGGCGTATACGACAAGGTATGCCAGAGAAACAAGGGTGAAGAAGAATTTCTTCAGGCTGTAAAGGAAGTACTGGAAAGCTTTGAACCGGTAGTTGAAAAGAGACCTGACATCGTTAAGGCAGGCATTATTGACAGACTGGTTGAGCCTGAAAGATTTATTCAGTTCAGAGTACCATGGGTTGACGATAACGGTAACGTTCAGGTCAACAGAGGCTTCAGAGTTCAGTTTAACTCTGCAATCGGTCCATACAAGGGCGGCTTGAGATTCCACCCGACAGTTTGCGCATCAGTAATCAAGTTCTTAGGTTTTGAACAGATTTTCAAGAACAGTCTTACAGGTCTGCCGATCGGCGGCGGTAAGGGCGGTTCCGACTTTGATCCGAAGGGCAAGTCTGACGCTGAAGTTATGAGATTCTGCCAGAGCTTTATGACAGAACTTTCAAAGCACATCGGTGCTGATACAGACGTTCCTGCCGGCGATATCGGCGTTGGAGCAAGAGAAATCGGTTTCATGTACGGTCAGTATAAGAGACTCCGCAATGAATTTACAGGCGTTCTGACAGGTAAGGGTCTGTCCTACGGCGGCTCACTTGCAAGAACAGAAGCAACAGGCTACGGTCTCTGCTACTTTACAGACGAAATGCTCAAGTCCATGAAGAATGAAAGCTTCAAAGACAAGACAGTTGTTATTTCCGGTTCAGGTAACGTTGCTATTTACGCTACTCAAAAGGCTACAGAGCTGGGCGGTAAAGTTGTAGCACTTTCCGACTCAAACGGTTACATATATGATGAAAACGGCATCAATCTTGATGTTGTTAAGCAGATCAAGGAAGTTGAAAGAGGAAGAATCAAGGAATACGCTGACAGAGTTCCTGGTTCTGTTTACACAGAAGGCAAGGGCATCTGGAGCATTAAGTGCGATATCGCTCTTCCTTGTGCTACTCAGAACGAGCTTAACGGCGACGATGCTGATATGCTTATCAAAAACGGCGTTATAGCTGTTGCTGAAGGCGCTAACATGCCTTCAACTCCTGAAGCTGTTGAAAAGTTCCTTGCAGCAGGCGTTATGTTCGGTCCTGCAAAGGCAGCTAACGCAGGCGGTGTTGCTACTTCTGCTCTTGAAATGTCACAGAATTCCGAAAGACTCAGCTGGACATTTGAAGAAGTTGACGCTAAGCTCAAGAACATCATGATCAACATTTTCCACAACTCATACAATGCTTCTAAGGAATACGGTCTTGAAGGCAATCTGGTTGCAGGCGCTAACATTGCCGGATTTGCAAAGGTTGCAGACGCTATGATGTGGCAGGGCGTTTCATATTAATTTGATGATCAACCACAGTATTTAATAAAAAAACTGACTTCGTTCAATAAGCGAAGTCAGTTTTATTTTTGAAAGTTTTTCTTACAATTATTTTAAATTTTTCTTGAATTCAATAAATTCCTCATAAGTTCCCTGACGGTCTATACATCCATCGGGAGTAATTTCAATAATTCGGTTTGCGACAGTCTGAAGAATCTCATGGTCGTGAGAAGCCAGAAGAATAACTCCCTTAAAGCTTACCAATCCGTTATTAACAGCCGTTATACTTTCAAGGTCAAGGTGATTGGTAGGTCTGTCAAGAACCAGTACGTTAGAGCCGAAAAGCATCATTCTTGAAAACATACAGCGAACCTTTTCGCCTCCGGAAAGAACATTTACTTTTTTATATACATCGTCTCCCGAAAACAGCATACGACCTAAAAAGCCACGCAGATAAGTGTCGGTCTCATCAGTGGAATACTGTCTCATCCAGTCAATGATAGACATTTCACAGCCGTCAAAATACTTGTTATTGTCAACAGGGAAGTATGAAGTTGAAGTTGAAACACCCCATTTAAAAGTACCCTCATCAGGCTGTTCTTCTTCCATTAGTATTTTAAACAGCATAGTTATTGCCTGTTCGCTTTCACTTATAAAAGCGACTTTGTCGGTTCTTCCCAGAGTGAAATTAATATTGTTCAGTAATTTTTCACCGTCTACAGTTTTTGAAATTCCATTTACTGAAAGGATTTCCTTTCCAAGTTCTCTTTCCGGAGAAAATCCGATAAATGGATATTTTCTGCTGGACGCAGGCATTTCTTCAACTGTAAGATTATCCAGCATTTTTCTTCTTGAGGTTGCCTGTTTAGATTTAGATTTATTAGCGGAGAATCGTTCAATAAATGCTTTAAGTTCCTTGATCTTTTCCTCAGCTTTTTTATTCTGCTGCTTTATCATTCGCTGCATGAGCTGACTGGATTCATACCAGAATTCGTAGTTACCCACATACATTTTGATTTTAGTATAGTCAATGTCCACAATATGAGTACAAACATTGTTAAGAAAATGTCTGTCATGGGATACTACTAAGACAGTACCGAAATATTCAGCCAGAAAGTCCTCAAGCCACTTAACAGCGTCAATGTCCAGATGGTTAGTAGGCTCGTCCAGAAGAATTATATCTGGATTGCCAAAAAGAGCCTGTGCAAGTAAAACCTTAACCTTCTCATTACCGTCCAGCGTGGACATTTGAGAATACAGAATTTCTTCCGACAAACCAAGACCCTGAATAAGCTTTGAAGCGTCAGATTCTGCCTCCCAGCCGTTAAGCTCTGCAAATTCCGCTTCAAGTTCGGACGCTAAAACGCCGTCTTCTTCGGAAAAGTCTTCTTTTGCATATAAAGCGTCTTTCTGCTTCATTATCTCGTAAAGACGGGCATTTCCCATAATTACGGTGTCAAGTACTGTAAATTCTTCAAAAGCGAAGTGATCCTGTTTCAGTACAGAAAGACGAGTACCTTTCTGAATAGAAACTTCACCTGTTGTAGGTTCAAGATCACCGCATAGTATTTTCAGAAAAGTTGATTTTCCCGCACCGTTAGCGCCGATAATGCCGTAGCAATTTCCTCCGGTAAATTTTAAATCAACATTTTTAAAAAGCGTAGAACCGCCGAATTGCATACTGACGTTTGAAACTGTAATCATTAAATAGTTCTCCATTTCACAAATATAATTATTATCATTATATCATAGATTTTATGGCAATTCAAGGGCGGCTTTTTAAAATAAAATAAAATTAAGAGCGGCTATTTTATTAATCAGCCGCTCTTAATTATCAAAGAGAGATAAACAGTGAGGATAATAATATGACGATCATACAAGCCGGACAAATATATTTTATCATTATGCGATAAAGTGTTCTGGACTTGAATTTGGCATTCAGTTCTATTTCATCTTCAATATATTTTGCCTTAACAACAAAACCAATGAGTATACACGTCATAAGCGCAACAACAGGCATCATTATATTATTGCTTACAAAGTCAAAGAAATCAAGCATCTGCATTTTAAAAATCGTAAAATCTGACCATATACTGTAACCGAAAATAGAAACCATACCCAAAAGGAACGAAAATGCAATTACTATCAAACAGCTTGTAACTCTTTTGAGCTTGAAACGCTCGCACATAATAGACACAACGGTTTCCATTAATGAAATCGACGATGTAAGCGCCGCAAGTGCGACAAGAACAAAAAATACAGTACCTACAATCTGTCCGCCGGACATAGAATCAAAAACATTCGGAAGCGTCACAAACATAAGTTTAGGACCGGCATTCAGTGCGCTTCTGTCACCGCCTGAAAAAACAAATACAGCCGGAACAATTATCAAACCGGCAAGAAAAGCCACCAACGTATCAAAAATTTCAATTTGTCTTACTGATTTTTCAATATTATCCTCTTTACGCATATATGAGCCATAAGTAATCATAATTCCCATGGCAAGGGACATAGAGTAGAAAAGCTGCCCCATTGCGGCTATTACTGTTTTAATGGAAAACTCCGATAAATCAGGTTTAACATAATATATCAGACCGTCAATTGCTCCCGGAAGAGTAAGAGTGTAAACACCGATACCGATAATCAGCAGCATTAGTACAGGCATAAGAATTTTACTGACTTTTTCTATGCCTTTTTCAACGCCAAGCATTACTACAGCGGCGGTAAGCACAATAAAAATCGCAAAGAATACCATTGGTGCAGCAGGACTGCTTATAAATGCAGAAAAGTAATCACCACTGTCGGCAGTTGATTTTCCGCCTCCCGTAGCAAATTCTGTAAGATATTTTAAGACCCAGCCTCCGATAACACAGTAATATGGAAGTATTACAACAGGAATCGCCGCAGCAAGCCAACCAAGAGGAGCAAAACGTTTGTTAATAGCTGAATATGCACCGATAACGCTTTTACCTGTTTTTCTGCCAATGGCAATTTCTGTTATCATAAGTGCAAATCCAAAAGTTACTGCAAGTATAAGATATATAAGTAAAAACATTCCTCCGCCGTATTTTGCTGCCAGATATGGAAAACGCCAAATATTTCCTAATCCCACCGCAGAACCGGCAGCTGCCAGAATAAATCCAAGTCTAGAGCCGAATCCGCTCTTTACGCCATTAATTTGGTTACTCATTTTAAGAATATTCCCTTCTGCGGAAACAGTAAAAGCCGTTTCTTTATCTGTTTATCCGTCTTTATTTAATTTTACATAATTATATTTATTTTATAATAAATTTATAAAAATGTCAAGGATTTGGGATTTTATTTGATTTATTAAACTTATGTTTGTATTTAACAAAAAGGACGCCTTAAAAAGCGTCCTTTAAAATTATACCGTTTCATTTTGATTTGGCATAATTGATTTATTTTTCTTACGAATTATTTTCACTATAACCATAACAGCAAGAGTTATAAATGCCGTCAGTGTAATGATATATGATATTATTTTCAGAGGAGTGACCTTATATTGAACCATAACCTTGCCCTGGGCGTCTGAGGTATCTACCCTTACAAAGCCGATTTCATTCATAGAAATATCAAGCTCTTTTCCGGTTTCATCCTCAGCAGTATAGCCTTTGTACCAGATAAACGGTACGTCGGCATAATCTGCTCCTTCCTCCGGCATGATAAACTCAAGATACCCGTTATATCTTCCGAACGGCACTTGCTGACCGTTATTCAAAACAAGTTTATCTGTCATTTCTCTGGCATAATCTATATTAATTTGAGTTGCCCACGGAAGCCATTCTCCGTAACTGACATCATATGTTTGTTCAGGATCGTCATAATAATTATCAGGATATTCCCCCAAGTGGAACGGAGCAATTGTTTGAATGTGAATGCATGAATATATAACCGCAGCCGCAGTCACAACAACCATTCCTAATTTATGTGAATTTGTAAATTCAGTTAAACAATACACAAATATTGCAGCAGCAACAGCTATCAAAGCGGTAGCTAATGCAAATAAGCGATACGGATATTGCAGAAAATCAAGGATCGGCGCCAATATTTTCCAAGGAGCAATATCTGTTGAAGCAATACATATAAGAAATCCGATAATCATAAATGAATCAGCGGCAACAAGAAGCTTAGGACGCTTCTTATCCGTATCGGAAATATTAAGAGACTTGTAAATCGGAGATTTCTTACAAAGGGCAATTCTCGGAAGGCACAGCAGAAAAATCACTATGCCTAAACCTGCATCGGCATAAATCAATGGAATATCCTTAAACAGGTTTAAAAATTTTCCTACAAACTGCGACGCTGCATTTCTGGGATGAGCAACTGTCAAATCACATGACGACATAAACTCCAGAAGGGGTATCCAATAAAAAGACGTTACTGCAACGACTATCAGTGCCGTAATACCAAGCTTTATAATTTTTCTGGGATTTTTAATAAGTCTTTTGATAAATATGAGAACATAAAGAACACACAATCCTAATGCAAGCGCTGTAGAAACGGTATGAGTAAGCAGCATACCGGCAATTCCTATTCCAAGTACATACGGCTTTTTGAATTCATCAAATATCAAGTCGTATAAACCGTATATAATTATCGGCCAGAATATGTACGCCTGAATCTCACCCAGCGCAAATCTTGTAAAAAGATTATCAAGTCTGTACTGTGACAATGAAAAAATAACGGCGGCAATAGTTCCGCAGACCGGACTTCCGGAAATTTTTCGCACACATAAAAACATCGAAAAATAGCTAAGAACATGGCATACGATTAAAAAAATCGACATGCTCAGACCTATTCCGACACCGGCTGTCCGCAAAAGAGCAGGAATGTATAAAAGCAGATCCGGATAAGCCAAGGAACTTGCATATCCCGCACCGTTGTAAAACAAATAATCAATACCGCCGTTGAAAAAATTCATATCTTCAATTCGCTGCTTTAAGGCTTCAGTACGAAGAAGATGATAACCCACGTCATGACCGAATATCGGTTGATCCAGAGGAAGCATAAATTTGATCTGGATCAGAATTACCGCCGCAAAGCAAAGAAAACAAAAGACAATAACTGACCACTTTTGATAGGTTTTTGAATTTGAAATTTTGTTATACCAACTATCAATCAGACATTTTAAATTCTTTAATTTTATTAACATAAAATCCCCCAAATAAGAATTTTTAACTTGTTAATAATATTATATCATATTGTTATTCTTTAAACAACCCATAAAAAATGTTGGATCATACAAAAAACGATTAATTAATTCGTCATTTTGCACAATGAATTTATAAGTCAAAATAACCAGTATTTTATATCAAAAGTTTTATGATTTGTTTATTTTCTATTGTAAAAGTCGTATTTACGTTGATTTTGCACCGAAAAATCAAAAAAATTGCTGATTTTAGTCAAATTCACATCAAAAAAAATCTACATTTAAACAATTGACTTCTTTATGAAATTTATGTTATAAATATAATATGAAAAAATAAATTGAACGCTTGATGCGTAAACATAGCTAAGTATATTAAACAGGAGGATTTTAACTATGACTTATGAAGAAATCGTAGCTAAGGTAAAGAAAGAATTCGGTTCGGCAGATGTAAGCAAATACGAAGGTCATCTTGCATTGCAGATCAATATCACTGGCGAAGGTTCAGGTGCGTTCTACGCTGAAATCAACGACGGTCAGTTGTTTATAGAACCGTTTGACTATAAGGATAATGACGCTATACTGACAGCCTCTGGAGAAGATATTGTTAATATTTTAAGCGGCAATCTGGGCGCAGTTGAAGCTTTTGAAGCCGGAAAAATTACAGTTGACGGTGATATTTCAAAAGCACTTTCTATTCAGGCTGTTATTGAAGAAAATAAAAAGCCTAAGGCTGCTGCAAAAAAGAGAACAACCAAGGCAGCTGCTAAGACAGATAAGGAAGAATCAGCTAAGGCTGCTCCTGCAAAAACAGCAAAATCAACCAAGGCGTCCGTAAAGGCTGATTCCAAAACTGCTTCTAAGGCTGTTAAGGCTTCTACAAAAACAGCAAAAACAACAACAAAATCAACAGCTAAAAAAGGCTGATAAGTGCTTTATTTTGTCAGGCGTTCATTTAACCTTGATAATGATAAGGCGCTGCATAAAAAGCAACTGAGAAAATCTGTTTATACTGCGTTATCAGACGGGCTTAAATCATACGGTATTGATTTAAGTGAAAGTTCGGTATCATACAACAAGTATGGAAAACCTTTTCTCAAAGACAGTAAAAATCTTTATTTTAATATAAGCCATTGCAGAGAGCTTGCTGTATGCGCTATAGAAAAAACAGAGGTTGGCGTTGATGCAGAGGATATTCGCAAGTTACGTCCCGGTGTGATCAGACGTGCTTTTTCTGAAAAAGAAAAATATATTTTAGAAAATTCCGCCGATCCGGATCAAATGTTTTTCAGAATATGGACTCTCAAGGAAAGCTTTGTCAAGGCTTTGGGAATAGGTATATCTTATCCGCTGAAAAGTGCAGAATTTTTGATAAATGATGATATTATAATGTCTGTAGGCTGTGATGGCTATTCATTTACTCAGATTATTGTAAACCAAAAATTTGTTTGTTCACTTTGTCTCAAAAAGACAGCTGAAAATAAATTTTTCAGAGTGCATACAGATAAAGATTTTTTCACTTATAAAATTTAAACATGACATTTTCATTGATCTTTTAAAAGGTCTTTAATAACACGGTAAAACTGACCGTGTGATCCCCCTCTCTCAGCACCGCATAACAGCGGTGCTCTTTTTTATATAAATAAAAAAAGCCCGCTTCAAAGCGGGTTTTTACTTATAAAAATTACCTTTCAGGAATATACCAGAATGAATTGAATTTATGTAAATATGTTCTTGAACCTTTAGGCATCTGTACTAGCGCATGTATTGCATTATAATAATCGCCGGCACCCATACAAATTGATACAGCTCCGAAAGCTCCTAAAATTGAAGCCGACGGTATAATCATAGCAATAATATACGGAATAAATCCAAATATCAGATTAGGCAGAAGAGACATAATAATAAATCTTGATTTGCTCATTGTTTCAGTACCGACTACAAAAAGCATGCCTTGTTTGAAATTTGTATATAAATACACATCTTCCTTAAAGCAGACAGCATGTAAAATTTCGTGAGGAAACAAACAAAGCATTGAAAGGAGCGACCCCCAAAACAAATTAATAAGACCGTTTCTGCCGCATCTAAAAAATAAAATTATTAATAATGGAATAAGCAGCAGAAAAGCTGCAATATTACAAATCATAGCCATGGTTTTGGTGTCTTTTGCCTCCTTAAAAGGAACGGCGTTGGGTTTATGAGGCTGATGCGGAAGGGAATCCGGATTTAAATCATATTTGCCCTTATAGTGAAGTTTCATAATTGTTACTCCTGTAATCAAATTTATGGAGACTGTATATAACAGTCTCCATAGTTTTTATTCTTCTGTTTTTGTAGAATTTTCATTGGTAACATTAGTGCTTTCTGGTTCTGAATTTTCTTCAGTTTTAGTATCTTCCGGAGAATTTTCAAAAACCTTTGAATCCATTTCACCCTTCATAAGAATTTCAAAGTCATTGCTGTCAATCTTTTCAAATTTCATAAGATATTTTGCAAGAAGATGCAGCTGATCCATATGTTCTTCAAGAATATCTTTAGACTTCTGATAACCGCCCTCAATAATTTCTCTCATCTCAGCGTCAATTTCAGCGGCAACGTTTTCAGAATAGTTCCTGTTGCTGTTGAAGTCTCTTCCTAAAAATACTTCGCTCTGGTCATTTCCGTAAACCATTGGGCCAAGCTTTTCACTGAATCCGTATCTTGTAACCATATTTCTGGCAATTGAAGTAGCTCTTTCAAGATCATTTGAAGCGCCTGTAGAAATATCGTCAAGTATCAGCTTTTCAGCAACACGTCCGCCAAGGAGCGTTACAATATTTTCATACATTTCAGTTTTACTCATATAGGACTTGTCATGCTCAGGAAGTGACATTGTAAAGCCTCCTGCCATGCCTCTGGGGATAATTGATACCTGATGCACCTTATCCTGAGACGGACAATAATATGTGCAGATTGCATGACCTGCTTCATGATATGAAGTCAACTTCTTTTCACGTTCAGTAACCACACGGGATTTCTTTTCAGGACCTGCAACTACTTTAATTGTAGCTTCTTCTATATCTTCTTTAGTGATAGCTTTTCTGTCAGCACGTGCTGCAAGAAGCGAAGCCTCGTTAACGAGATTTTCAAGATCAGCTCCTGTAAATCCGACTGTCGTCTGTGCTATTGTCTTAAGGTTTACGTCCGGAGCTAAAGGCTTATTTCTTGTATGAACCTTCAGCACCTCTTCACGTCCTTTTATATCAGGATAGCTGACTACAATCTGCCTGTCGAAACGTCCCGGACGCAGCAGTGCGGGATCAAGAATATCACGACGGTTTGTAGCTGCAATTACAATAACACTTTCATTGCCCGTAAAGCCGTCCATTTCTACAAGTAACTGGTTCAGAGTCTGTTCACGTTCATCATGTCCGCCGCCCAGACCTGTGCCTCTTTGACGTCCCACAGCGTCAATTTCATCAATGAAAATAATTGATGGAGCATTTTTCTTTGCCTGTTCAAAAAGGTCTCGTACTCTTGAAGCGCCGACACCTACGAACATTTCAACAAAATCAGAACCTGAAATTGGGAAAAACGGACAGCCTGCTTCACCGGCAACAGCCTTTGCAAGCAGCGTTTTACCTGTACCAGGAGGTCCTAAAAGAAGCACGCCTTTTGGAATTCTTGCGCCGATTTCACTGTATTTTTTAGGATTTTTAAGGAAATCAACGATTTCTTCCATTTCATGCTTTTCTTCATCAGCACCGGCAACATCGGCAAAGGTAACCTTCTTACCGTTATTATGCGCTTGATTTTTAATGTTTGCTTTGCCGAATGAAGAATATTTACCGCCGCCGCCTGCCTGTTTCATCATAAAAATGAACAATGCAATGCCCAATCCAAGCATTAAAACAGTCGGAACCACAGAAAGAATCCATGAATTATCCTTGATCTTTTTGTAATCCTGTTTCAGCGGAGCGTCAGGATGCTTTTGGTTGTAATTTTCTCTGTAATTTTCAGTATCGTCAAGAAAAACGCTTACATTAGGAACTGTATACTGACGGGGCTTCTCTTCCCCTTCAATTGTAAATTCAAGCTCGCCTGATCCCAGATCAAGGGTGTAAGAGCTAACCTTGTAATCGTCAAAGTACTTAATTACATCCGAATACTGAGTTTTTTTGCCTGATTCAGTAATTTGAGGAAAAATAAACACAAATGCAAGAATCAGAACTGCTGCAACTGCAATATATGCTGCTATTCCTCTGTTGTTTCTGTTAGATGCCAATAATAAATTCACTCCATTCTTTTGTCTGCGACAATACCGCTGTGCGGCGCTGCCTTATGTATTTTCAGATTCGTAAATGCCTATAAAAGGCAGGTTTCTGTATTTCTCATTCAGATCCATGCCGTAACCTACCACAAACTTATCGGGAATAACAAATCCGCAGTAATCACCTTTAATATCGGCAATGCGGCGGGACGGTTTATCTAAAAGAGTACAGATTTTCAAGCTTTCGGGATTTCTGCTGCTTAACATTTTTTTCAGATTATAAAGGGTAAGACCTGTATCAATAATATCTTCTATAATGAGTACATGCCTTCCGTTTATATTTTCCGTAAGATCCTTTAAAACTTTAATTTCTCCGGAGCTTACCGTATTACTATTATAACTTGAAACAGTCATAAAGTCAATTTCACAGGGAATTTTTATTTCCCTTACAATATCTGAAAAAAACATAATAGAACCCTTCAAAGGGCAGATTAAAAGAGGATTTTTGTTTTTATAATCCTCAGTTAGAATTTTTCCTAATTCTGCAACACGAGTTTTTATTTCCTCAGCCGAAAAGAGGACTTTTTTTATTTCGTGTTCTGACAATTTCATATCACATCCTCTGTTTTTACGGATAAAATCCGATTTGATTCCCCTGTTACTTTAACTCTGTCTGCAACGCCGATATTTTCAACATAAATGAGTCCCATATCATCGGACAGATAGTGAATAAACGGACGTTTTTCAGATGGAATATTTTCATTTAAAAGCTTTTTCACGGAAGATGTAAAATCCCGTCCGCTAAGCTTGATTTTATCCCCGTATCTCCGGTTTCTAAGAATAATCGTACCGCAGACTTTATCCAGGTCGATCAATAAACCGTCTTTTTTATTTTTTTCAGCAATCAGAACTTTATTCTTAAAAATATAATTCCGACCAATTTTAAGAGGAGTTTCAAGCTCCGGAATTCTTTCAGATTCGCCAATAATAGAAATACTGCCATTTTTTCCGATAATAAAAACTCCTTTTGCAATATTGATTTTGCCGTTTTTTTCGGCAAGAGAGCATACTGAACATATTTTATTATAATCAAAAGGAAGATTATTTTCAATAAAAAACATAGAAATGATTCTTTTTTTCACAGCGTCGGGATATTTATCCAATCCGCTTATTACACCCGAACCGTTTCGGCACTTTCTGTATGCATCCTCGGCACACTGAGCGATAAAACTGTTTTCTTCCTTTAGAATTTTAATTTCAGAAGAAAAAGTTTTATAAAATCCCTCATTTATTTTAAGCAATTCAGGAATGATTTTATGTCTGATCCTGTTTCTTGTATAATCGTCTGAAAGATTTGTGGAATCAGTCACAAACCCTTGATTTATGCTTTTTAAATAATCTTCAATATGCTGTCTTGTAACATCTATAAGAGGACGGATTATATTATCTCTCACAGGCGGTATACCGCATAATCCCTTCAAACCTGTTCCTCTTGCAATATTGAGAATTACCGTTTCCGCATTGTCAGAAACCGTATGGGCGGTTGCAATTTTACCTTTGTCTCCGGCATGCTTTTCAAAGGCTTGATACCTGATGTCCCTTGCGGTTTCTTCAAGCGACTTTTTTGATTCTGCTGCAGCCGCGGGAACATCAGTACGGATAACTGTCAGTGGTATATCATATTTTTTACAGAGATTTCGGCAAAATTCCTCATCTCTGTCGCTTTCTTTTCCTCTGATACAATGATTTATATGCAAAGCGTCAAGTGTGAAACTATATTTGTCTGAAAGTTCTTTTAGAATAAGGAGCAGACAAACACTGTCAGCACCGCCTGAAAGCGCAGCGGTAATACAATCGTCCTTTTTTATCATACCATACTCGTCAATGGTATTTATTACTATATCTAAAAACATTTAACCCTCCGGAGGAGTATTAAAGTCAGCGTTTGAGAAACGTGTAAACTGACCGTCCCAGATAAGCTTTACCGTTCCCGTATCGCCGTGACGGTTTTTCGCCACAATACATTCAGAAATATTCGGCTCAGCGCTTTCCTTATTATAATATGCGTCTCTGTATAGGAACATAACAATGTCTGCGTCTTGTTCGATAGAACCGGATTCTCTTAAGTCCGACAGCATAGGTCTTTTGTCAGGACGGCTTTCAACGCCACGGTTGAGCTGTGAAAGCAGTATAACAGGCACATCCATTTCCTTTGCCATAATTTTTAGATTTCTTGTAATTTCAGAAATTCTCAGTACCTGATTTTCAGATTTAACGGTTGAACCTAAAAGCTGCAGATAGTCGATAACTACCAGTCCTAGGTTTTTTACACGTCTGAGCTTTGCTTTTATTTGCTGCACTGTAGTTCCGGCAGTATCGTCAAGATAAAGCGGCATACCGCATAAAACGTCTGCGCTTGACGCTAGGCGTACCCAATCGTTATCCGAAAGGAAACCGCTTCTGAGTTTATTTGAGTCAACCAAGGCTTCGGTTGAAAGCATTCTCGTTGCAAGCTGTTCCTTAGACATTTCCAGCGAAAATACTGTTACGTCCTTTCCGCTTCTTCTTGCAACGTTTGTTGCAATGTTAAGAGCGAACGAGGTTTTACCCATACCCGGACGGGCGGCAAGTATAATAAGGTCGGATTTGTTAAGACCTGTCGTAATCGTATCAAGAAGCGTAAATCCCGTTTTTGCACCGAGATACTTGTCCTTATCAGGACCGGAAATTTTTTGGAGTCTGTCCCATGATTCAAATACAACATCGCTTATAGGAGTAAGACCCTTAACGTCTCTGCCCTGCCTTATGTCAAATATTTTCTGTTCAGCGGAATCCAGAAGTACCTGAGCGGTATTCTGTCCCATAGCAATTTCATGAAGAAGCTCGCGGGCAACAAGCGCTAAGCTTCTTATGTAATATTTTTCCGCAACAATTTGACAGTAACTGTCAACATTGTCTACGGAAGGCACCATATTAACAAGTGCGCCGAGATAATTTCTTCCCTCCTGAGCGGATTCAAAGATGTTTTCCTTGACCGATTCATTCAAAACGGTTATGATATCCGCTTTTATACCGGAGGTAAACATTCTAAGCATTATATTAAAAAGAGCACGGTGCTGTTCATTGAAAAAGCTTTCCGGCTTTACTTTTTCCAGAACCACGGAAATAACCGACTGATCAATTAAAATTGCTCCCAAAACGGTTTGTTCCGCCTCAAGGCTGTACGGAAGCTCCTTATCGGAAAAATCCTCGTAATCCATTTATTAACTCCTTGGAATTTTTGCTCATGATCAGCTTTCAGTAACATCTACAGTTACTTTAGCTGTAACTCCGTTGTAGAGTCTGATTTCTGCTTCATAAGTACCAAAATTTTTAATTTCAGTCTTAAGAGATATTTTTTTCTTATCAATTTTTTTGCCGAACTGCTTTTCAATAAGGTCGGCAATATTGCCTGTTGTAATTGAACCGAAAAGTCTGCCGTTAGAGCCTGCGTTTGCAGCAGTCCTGACTGTTTTGCCGTCTATAGCCGCTTTGATGTCCTCAGCGTTTTGTTTTTCAACGTCTTTTTTGTGCTGTGCGGACGCTTTTTGTCCGTCGAGAAGATTCATATTTTTGGCTGTAGCTTCAACGGCGAGTCCTTTTCCTATCAGGAAATTTCTGGCATATCCGTCGGATACGTTTTTAACTTCGCCTTTTTTTCCCGATCCTTTAACATCTTGTAAAAAAATCACCTTCATTGTTTTGTCCTCCTAATCTGAATTGATTGCTTCAATAAGCATTTGCTTTGCCAGTTCAAAAGAAGTATCTTCAAGCTGTACGGCTGCCATGGTCTGATGACCCCCGCCGCCCAGCTTTTCCATTATGACCTGAACATTCATAGCACCCAGGGATCTTGCCGATATATTCGTAACATTTCCTATTTTATAAATTACGAAGGAAGCGTCAACATCCTGAATACTAAGAAGTTCGTCCGCTGCCTGAGGAGCGATTATTCTCATATCGTCTGACAGGCTGTTCGCTGTTGCAACAGCACATTTGTTTATGATCTCAGCCGATGAAATAAGCGCAGACTTTTTCTTATAAGCGTCAATCGAGCTTGTAAAAAAGTTTTTTACTTTTACAGTATCGGCTCCGTTTTTTCTTAGATAAGCTGCGGCCTCAAAGGTCCTTACGCCTGTTTTCATAACAAAATTCTTTGTATCAAGCATAATTCCCGCAAGCAGCGCTTCTGCAAAAACCTGCGGAATAACCGTAATGTTTTTAAAGTACTGTATGATTTCCGTAACCATTTCCGAAGCTGATGAAGCATAAGGCTCGTGATGGAAAATTACAGCATCGTCTATAAAATTAACAGATTTTCTGTGATGGTCTATAACTATCTTCTGATTAGCCATTTCATAAAGCTTGTAGCTTTCAAGCATAGCTGCGTTGTGAGTATCTACAATAATAAGCAGACTGTTTTCACCAAAACGGAATTCCGCTTCCTCAGGAGACATAATAATATCCGGATATTGTTCAGTTATTTTGTCTATAAGCATTCCCGACAAATTTTTCTGCATATCTACGACAAAGTAAGCGTCTACACCGATTTGCCGTATAGCTCCGGCAAGACCTGTTCCCGAGCCGACAGCGTCCATATCGGCAAACCTGTGTCCCATTATGTACACATCGTCGCTGCTGTTGATCACTTCCTGTATAGCGTTCGAAATAATACGGGATTTGGCTCTTGACTTCTTTTCAACTCCCTTTGCAACTCCGCCGAAGAAGCGGAAACCGTTTTCAGTTTTTACCGCTGCCTGATCCCCTCCTCTGCCCAGACACATATCAAGAGCCTGCTTTGCAAAAGATTCGCTTTCTTCAAGAGTCGAAGCGCCGTGACCTACTCCTATGGAAAGGGTAATAATACTGCTTTTTTCACTGACAGTTATGTTTCTGGCATTGTCGAGAATACTGAATTTAGATTTAATTATTTCATTCAAATGCTGTTCTTCAATAACTGCAATAAATTTATCCTGACTAAGCTTTCTTAAAACGCCTGTCGTCTTAGACATAAATTCTTCAAGCAAAGTTTCAATAGCCGCCGCAACCTGCGCCTTTTCACTTTCCTTGAAATTTTGTAAAACGTCCTCATAGTTATCGATTACAAGGAGGATCACTGAAGGACGGGTTCTTTTATATTTACTGAAAAGTTCCGCAAATTCTGAAATATCTGTAAAGTTGAGATAAATCATTTTCCGATTGTTTTTGTCAATTACAATAGAAGTGATTTTATAGGTTCTGCCGTTGTATTCATTGGTAGTAACGCCTTCTATCATAAGTTCCTTTAAATCAATATCAAAAAATTTACCGATATTATTTCCGAATATTTCATAGTCAGGCATTATCTGGCTGTCAAATTCCTTATTGCACCACAAAACTAAAAAATCTTCGTTCATAATCACAGCCGGCGACTCTGCATAATAAAGAACCTCATTTTCCGTTACGCCTACAGATTCATTCAATGAAGCAATAAATCTGAGGGAATTTTTATGAGCAATAAACAGTTCTGTAATAAGGATTCCTGAACATATTACGGCCGGAATTATTGCCAGAAGGAATCGCTGAATACTGTATTCTCTCAGCATAACTGCCGAAAAGACACATGAAAGTATAAGCAGGCATATAGATATTATAAAACTGACCGGAAACTTTCTTCTCAACAGATCCACCTCCGAAAATTTGTAAAAGCCGTACCGCAGAATTTGCCATACAAGCGCTGGTAATTTATCACACTTCCATTATAATAGGCAGTATCATAGGACTGCGTTTTGTTTTTTCATAAATATAATCTGAAAGCGCATCACGCATACGCGTTTTTATGGAATTCCATTCTCTGAAATCCTGAATAGAACAGGAATCGAGAGTATGTCCCATAACAGCCTTTGCACTGTCAATAAGCTCTTCCGATTCTCTCACGTAAACAAATCCCCTTGAAATAATATCAGGACCGGAAACTATACTGTTTGTTGCTTTATCTATTCCTACAACAACTATTATCAGACCGTCCTGGGCAAGATGCTTTCGGTCTCTGAGTACGATTGAACCGACGTCTCCTACACCCAAACCGTCAACAAGAACTCTTCCTGCCGGAACCTGTGAAACGATAGACATTTTATTACCGTCGGTTTCAATTACATTTCCGATTTCACCGATAATAATGTTTTCTTTAGGCATTCCCAATTCAAGCGCAAGTTCAGCATGTTTTTTCAGATGCTTATATTCTCCGTGAACAGGAATAAAGAACTTAGGTTTTGTAAGAGCCTGAATTAATTTAAGCTCTTCCTGACATGCATGTCCTGAAACATGAACTTCGTACATTGCTTCGTATACAACTGAAGCGCCGGATTTCATAAGCTCATTTACAACTTTAGTCACAAATTTTTCATTGCCAGGGATAGGAGTAGCTGAGATAATAATAAAGTCCATGGGCGTGATATTGACTTTTTTATGATCGTTCATTGCCATTCGGGTCAAAGCGGACATAGGTTCTCCCTGACTTCCCGTCGTAATCAGCACTATCTGTGAACTGTCATACCGATTCATCATGTCAATGTCTATAATTATACCCTTTGGAACTCTCAGATATCCCAGTTCAATTGCGGTAGTAATAACATTAATCATGCTTCTGCCGAATACCGCAACCTTTCTTCCGTATCTTTCAGCACAGTCAACAATCTGCTGTATTCTGTGTATATTAGAAGAAAACGTAGCAATTATTATTCTTTTTCCTTCAGCCTTTGTAAAAAGCTTTTCAAAGGATTCCCCTACTTTTCGTTCCGACTGAGTATATCCCGGACGTTCGGCATTTGTAGAATCAGCCATAAGCGCCAGAACGCCTTTGCTTCCAAGTTCTCCGAAACGTGTCAGATCTATAATTCCTCCGTTTATAGGACTATAATCCACTTTGAAATCTCCTGTATGGACGATAACTCCGGCGGGCGTGTGTATAGCCATTCCGACAGCGTCCGGAATAGAATGATTGACCTTTATAAATTCTACCGCCATACAGCCCATTTTTACTGTTTTTCTCGGCGCAGTGACAATAAGCTTAACCTTTCCTGAAAGACCGTGCTCTTTAAGCTTTCCGTCTACAAGTCCAAGAGTAAGTTTTGTACCGTAAACAGGAACGTTTACCTTTTTCAGAAGATAGGCAAGTCCGCCGATATGGTCCTCATGACCGTGAGTAAGAACAACGCCCCGTACTTTATCCCTGTTTCTTTCAATATAAGTAAAATCAGGTATAACAATATCAACTCCAGGCATTTCAGTATCAGGGAAAGCCAGTCCGCAGTCAATAATAAAAATGTCGTTGCAGCATTCTATTACGGTCATATTTTTTCCGATCTCATTAAGACCGCCCAACGGAATTATTTTTACAGGAGTTTTTCTTGATTCTCTTTTCGGTCTCGGAGCAAATGTAGTTTTTATCGCCGATGCTGGAGGCAAGGCTTTTTTCTGACCTGCCGTTTTTAACGGTTCGTTTCTTTTAAGTCCCTTTCGTCTGTTGTCATTCGCCGCTTTTGTCTGATTGTTTTCCACGTTATAACCTCGCTTTTCTTTTTTCCGGTTATTTTTCAATGATTATTCTTTTTTCTGATTTAGAATGATTGTTCCGTTTAATATCACCTAAGTAAAGGCGGTTTTAAATAATGGTAGAAAAAATAAATAATAAGACTATATACCGGATATTATGTATTAATTTTGTATAATTAATTTACTTTAAGATCCCAAGCCGCTCGGATCTTTAAAATATATTTAAGGCATAATAATGCCATAAAAACTTTATATATTATCCGCCGGAACTGCAAAAGCGCATTCCGGCAGACAGTAAATATATTGTAAAATACGATTCATAAAAATATACATATTCATTATACGCAAATTGCACAAAAAAGTCAAGGAAAATTTTTCTAATAAACTTACAATAATTATAAAATTAAAAATTATTCTTTTTTAACTTTTCCTCAATTTTACCGCAAAGCTCTTCTGCCGCTTCCATTGAACGGCTTTCAATCTGTAACCATAATCCCTTTCCAGAGGAAGACGGCTGCATTATAACACGGCTTTCTCTCTTGGAAAATGTTGTACCTCCGGGAGTAATATTACCCTCCCAGTGATTAAGAATTTTATCTATCCTGTCCTTTTCAAGCTCTACAAATTTTTTGGCAGTATAAAATTCGGGAATAAGCTTTGTGATTCCTTTAAGGTCAAGCTCCTTATCAATTGCAATTTTTATAGACTTCAGCGCCAGATAAAGACCGTCCAGAGTAAAATTCTGTTCTCTTGCAAGCTTTCTTGCGGCTTCATCACAGCCGTCCTGAGGAGACGAATAATATCTGTATACTCTGCAGCCGTATTTGGAAGCAAGATTGTCCGCAGCAAAAGGAAATTCAAAAGGAAGAGCGACATCTTTACCGTTTTCCAATATATCCAGACAGCAGATAAAAATCAGCGTTTCATAAGAAATGAAACCGCTTTTGTCAGAGTAAAGCGAAGCTTTTGTACCGTCTGCACTCAGCTGAATTATAAGTTCCTCGCCTTCGGTTTTCGGAAAATGAATCTTCTGACCGTTTTTACCGGATTTACTGATATAAATCGAGTAAGGACATTTTGACGGTAAAAGTCCTTCAATGTGACGTCTGTATACGTCTTTAAAGCCCCGACTGTCAGTAACAGTACCCTCTGAGGATAAAAGCTCAGGAACTTTTCTTTCGTGCAGAGCGCTGCTGATAATCTCCATGCATTGTCTGTCAATAGGCAGACCGCCTTTTGTACGCACTTCAATTTTCATAAGCGGTTCTTCCTTAATATACAAACAAAGATCGCATGAAGCAAGACGGGACGTAAAAAACAGTTCTGTTTCAAGACACTTGCCAAGGGATATGACATCTGAACCGGATGCAATTATTCCTGCCGACAAAGCCATTTCTGCCGCTCTTGAATCACCGTTTCTGCCTATGGCAATTCTTTTTGAATATTTAGCCGCCGCACTGCCGATGAATACCGCTTCATCCGGGGAATATGTTCCGATTATTTTGTTTTCCTGTAAAATAGCTTTCATTTTCTTTCTCCTTTCAGTGGCTTTTGCACTGAAAACAGTATTGCCGTAAAAGGGTACTGTTTATTCAGATTTTACTTCCTTTCTCAGAAGAATAAGTCCTATAAGATTAGGGATAGCCATAAGACCGTTGAATATTTCCGAAGCTGTCCAGACTGTTGTGAGCTTGGCAACTGCGCCTATAACAATAAATACCGTAAAAATAAACTTGTAAAAAGGAACGCCCTCATTTCCGAATATGTATTTTACCGAGCATTCTCCGCAGTAAAACCAGCTGATAAGAGTTGCAAACGCAAAAAGCAGTATTGATACTGCCGTAAAAGCAGGAGCAAAATTGCCCATAACCGTTTTAAATGCCTCTGTTACCAGTGGAGCGCCGTCCTTACCGGATTTCAGCGCGCCGCTTGAAAGTATTGCCAGCGCTGTAATTGTACAGCATATAATAGTGTCTATAAAAACTTCAAATACCGCCCACATACCCTGTTTTTGAGGACTGGTATTTTCCGACGCAGAATGTAACAACGCAGAACTTCCCAATCCTGCTTCGTTGGAAAAAACTCCTTTTCTTAGTCCGGTGTTTATACTCTTTTTTAAAACTTCTCCGCAGATCCCTCCCCCTGCTGCTTTTATTCCGAAAGCGTCTTTAAAGATAAGTGAAAAGGTGTCGGATAAATTGTTTCTGAATTTGATAATTATTAAAATAGCTGCGCCTATGTAAACTACGGAAAGTATGGGAATAAGAAATTGCGAGGCTTTACCGATTCTTTTGATACCTCCAGATATAATGATAAAGGCAACTGCCGCTGCCGCAATACCTGTAACTATTTCAGGGATTCCAAAGGAATCCTTTGCAGCGGAGGAAATAGAATTCACCTGCGTCATATTACCCATTCCAAGAGAAGCAAAAATACAGAAAACCGCAAACAATACTGCAAGAAATTTTTTACCTGCACCTTTTTCCAAATATGCCATAGGACCCCCTACGCACAGACCGTCGGATTTTTTTCTGTAAATTGTGCCAAGATAATTTTCAGCGTAAACCAGAGCCATACCTAAAATTGCAGATATCCACATCCAGAATATTGCTCCAGCACCGCCTATAGTGAGTGCAGTAGCTACGCCTACGATGTTTCCCGTACCCATTGTAGCAGCAAGAGCAGTTGCAAATGTCTGAAACTGGGAAATACTTTCTTTATCGGAAGAATTGACTGAGTTTTTTTTATTAAACAACGTTAAAATGGTATTTTTAAAAATATATCTGATTTTAAAAATCTGAAAAAACTTAAATCTCAAGCTGAGCATCAGACCCGTCCCCAAAAGTAAAAACAGCAGAAAATCTCCCCATACCATTTTATTAATTGTTTCAAGCATTTTTTTGCACCTCTTATTGAATTCAATATCTGTTTTATGATATAATAAACGTAAGCATTTATTTTATTTTGCGTCCGACGAACATATAATAAACTATATAATAATTAAAAAGAAAGCGGAGGAATTATGAAGCATTATTATGCAGACAAAACATGTCTAAATATACTAAAAATACTTATACTATCCGTAACATTTATACTGCTTGCCGTTACCGTATATTTCCTGTCCTTTATACCAATAGTTATGATTTTATTGTGTATTATATTCTTGGCCGCCGGTTTTTTTACAGCAATAATTTATCTTCCGATTTATTTTAAAAACCTTAATTATTATGTTTCAAACGATAGAATTATTAAAGAAAGCGGATTTTATTTCAAAAAAAAGCAAATAATCCGTATTGACAAAATTCAGTTTACAACTTCTGTCTCTACACCTTTTTCAAAACTTACCGGATTGAATTTTATAGTTTTATATGCTTACGGAGGAATGATGACAGTAATGTTTTTAAGCGACCATGATTTTGCCGAGTTTAATTATAATCTTAAGGTTTAAGGAGGAGGAAAAGCTTGTACCACGAACATCCGCTGAAAATAATAAAAAATGCAGCCAAAAACATATGGCTGCTTGTATTTCCTCTTCTGAGAGGCATACGGACATTCACTCTTGACTTTAACGCTTTTTATACATGGATCAAGGGTGCATGGTTTGATATTCTTGTAATACTGTTCATTTTAGGCTTTGGATATTTCAGGTGGCTGTTTACATGGTTTCGTTTTGAAAAAAATAACGTTTGCCTTATAAGCGGAATATTTGTAAATAAGGAGATTATTATTCCTTACAAAAATATATCGGCAGTTACTGCCGAACACAGTTTTTTTCTCAGACCGTTCAAGGCGGCAAAAGTCAGCGTCGATACCTGTGCTGGAACCTTCGGAACCTCCGATATGTCCCTGCTTATAAGACGCGAGGATCTGAAAATGCTTCGGCGAAAGCTTCCGGAAGTTCATAAAGAAGGCAAAAAAACATTTGAATTTAAACCCAAATGGTTCACAATAGTATTCTTTTCCTTTGTTTTTTCAAACAGTCTTTCAGGGATAGTTTATCTTTCAACTTTTCTTTTTCAGTCAGGAAGAATCATAAAAGATTTACTGGAAACCGAGCTTGTGGAATTTATTAAGCTGGCAAACGGCGTTTCTGCGAAATTAGCCCTTAAAATTCCGCCGGCAGCAATTATCCTTGGATTTCTGGTTATTATAACATGGCTTTTTTCATTTGCAGCCAATATACTGCGCTATGCCGGATTTATTATGAAAAAGGACAAAAATATACTCAAAATAAAAATGGGAACGCTGACTAAAAGAATCTACCATATTGTCCCTGATAAAATTAATTATGTTGATCTGAGGCAAAGCCTTATTATGAAGCTTTTTAAAACGTCAACGGTCAATATAAGCTGTTCAGGATACGGTAATCAGAAAAATGAGCTTCCCGTACTTCTTCCCATACTTACAAGGCAGCAGGCAAACCGTGCCCTTGATCTGCTGGACTTCAAAAAATATATTACCAAACGCAAAGTAAAGGTTTCAAAACTTGCATTTATAACCTATACAGGTACTCCGGCTGTTTTCATTCTGCTTATTCCGGTAGTTGCTGCGCTGCTGATCTGGCTGTTTCCCACGGTTTATGACATCATTATTTTTATTTCAATTATGGCTGAAATACCTTTTGTCTGGTTGTTTATTATTAAAATTGTTGCGCTGTATACATCAGGTATTACAATTGAAGATAATTTTTGCTGCATACGGTATTCCAGATTTTATGCTTTTCATACAATTCTTGCTGATAAGGATAAACTGATTAAAATACAAATTGTACAGAATCCTTTTGATAAAAAACTCGGCAGATGCCGTCTGGACTTTTATTTTAACACAGAAGTACCGAGAAACAATAAGGTAAAGGGAGTTCGTATTCAGGACGCAAAAAGGATCCTTGAAAAATTTGAATTTTCGTAAAAAAATGGAGTGCTTAGATGAATAATTGATCTAAGCGCTCCATTAAGTTTATCAGAAACTGGTATTTATTATATTGTTATTAACAAGATTGTTTAATAATGCAAGTCTTGCTTTATCTTTATATTCAGGTTTAATCATATAATAAAGATAAAATTCAACTAAATTAAACATAGTAGCAGTTCTGCCCTCGATTTTAAACTGATTGAATCCCATTGGCACATATTTATTTAAAATATCTTCCGGAGAAATATGTGTTGAAAGACTTCTTACGTCAACTGCGTCATAATCCATAGAAGGACAACTGAGATTGCTTACCTTTAGATTATAGTCCTTAGGATTGAAAGGCTTGTTTGGATACTTTTTCAGATGATCGCAGTATGCAATCTGGGACAGACCTATTTCACGGTAATGCTCAACACGGTTTTTGCATCCCGGAATACAGCAAGCATTAACCAGTATCTCGCATTTTTCCTTATTCTGTACTTTTTCCAGCATATCAAATTTATTATTAAAATCGTAATCTAAAACAACTATATCATAATTTTTGTCAAGCTCGCTGTTTAAATTGTTAATGTCCGTAATACGCTTACAAGTAGAGCTTGTGATTTTATATCCCGGGTACTTATCCCTTATATATTGTTCAAGTATTGGAGATATGACAATAACGCCGTTTTTACCGTTTTCAGCGGTTCTTAAAACAAAATTGCAGAAATCGTCATTAAGATGTTCTTCCGTGATCATAGGGTTTGTAAAAGTAAATCTGAGAGGTATGCCGAGCTTGTTAAACTCCCGAACAACCTTTTTTACAAATGATTTATCGCAAACTCCAGGCATAGTTCTTCCGCCGTTCCATAAAGACTGGGGGAAGCAGCCGTAAACGGAAGCTATCTCTACTCCGTCGTAAAAATATTGAGGACAATGTTCCAGCATTGATAGAAATATTCGGTTAAAATGATACCTCACGGCAAAGTCCGGAAGATGAAATTTAATACTCATTATTTTCTCCTTGATTGACAGCGATTCTATTTTGTTAATATCATTGATAATATTTAATTATACTCTTATCTTAAAGAAAAGTCAAGAAATGAAATCTATACCGATAATAATACAAAAACTGACTTCTAATACCATTGAAGTCAGTTTTTCAGTATTTTATTTTATATTTACTTCATAAAACCAATAGCGCTTGAAATAGTTTTTTCAAAAGCTTCTCTGCCGTATTTATCAACTTCATTTTTATCCTTTACTCCATGAGTAAGGCATCCGGCGCCGCCTATACATCCTCCGCTGCATGCCATACCTTCTATAAAATTATTAGGCAGTACGTTTTTGGAGGCCCTCAGAAGCGCCGCACGGCATGCTTCTATACCGTCACATGAAATAGGATTGTAATTAAAGTTTTCAATTCCCTGTTCAGAGATCGCCTGACTTACAGCGTCGGCAAGACCTCCGCTTCTTGCAAAGATTCTGCCGTAATATGAAGCATTGTCAAGAATGCCCTCGTCAAGCGTTGTAATGTCGACACCGCAGCCGTCAAACAGAGCCTGAAGTTCTTCAAAGGTAATTACGCTGTCAATATAAGGTCTGACGCTTTCTTTCTGGAACTCCATTTTCTTAGCAGTACACGGACCAATAAATACAATTTTTGCATTTTCATCTGTTTCCTTAATATATTTAGCAATTGCAGCCATAGGAGACAGATTATGAGAAATATGCTCAACCATATCCGGAAACTGTTTATGAATGTAGTCCACAAATGCCGGACAGCATGAGCTTGTAAGGAATTTTTTCTCAGCAAGCTCCGCCGCTTCCGCATACGCTACCATATCAGCACCCAGCGCCGCTTCGACTACAGTATGGAAACCGAGTTCCTTGATACCTGTAACCACCTGACCTAGCTTTGCATAAGAAAACTGACTGGAAATTGAAGGCGCAACCACTGCGTAAAGCTTGCATTCATTATTACGGCTTTTCTTCATCAAATTAATAACGTCAAGTATAAAGGACTTGTCAATAACTGCTCCGAATGGGCACTGATAAACACATGCGCCGCAGGAAATACATTTATTATTGTCAATTTCAGCGCATTTGTCCTTACCCATATGTATAGCATTGACCTTACAGGCTCTTTCACAAGGTCTTTTTCTGTTTGTGATCGCACCGTATGGACAGACTGACGCACATCTTCCGCATTCAACACAATTTTCCTTATTAATAACTGCTTTCTGATTCTCATCAAAAGTAATAGCGTTTTTTGCGCATACGTCCTCGCATCTGTGAGCAATACAGCCTCTGCAAAGATCGTGTACTACGTTATATCCGCTTACCGGACATTCATCGCATGCAATATCAATAACCTCAATAACATTAGGATTAGATTTATCGCCTCCCATTGCAAGCTTGATTCTCTCGCTTACAATAGCTCTTTCCTTATAAATACAGCATCTCATAGTCGATTCAGGACCTTTTACTATAATTCCCGGAATTTCTGTATAACAGTCCAGAAGTCTGTCCTCCATTGCATATCTTGCAACTTCTCTTAAAATCTTATATTTGAGATACTGAACCTTTGTATCAAATTTTCTCATAGCATTTCTCCGTTTTTTAAAAATAACTGACTTTTATTTTCTTCCCCATTTTCTTAAGACACTCTGAAAGTTCTTCAACTATCCGCATTTTCAGACTGAAATTAATAGGCAGTCCCGGGTTTTGATGTGCCGGATTCATTGCCCTGCCCACAAGAAAATTAATATCCGTTGCCTCTTCAAACAGCAGTCTTGCAATTTGTGAAGCGCCGTCTTTTTTAGTACTCCAATCATAATAGCATACGTTATCCGTCAGGTAGTTCTGTGCATATTTCAGAACCTGAGTCATTGTTATAACACCCTCCGTTGTCAGATCAATACCCTTTATATGAGCAATCGGAGGTATATCCGGATCAAAATAATCCAAATCAGGCATAACCTCTTCACCCAGATATTGAGCCGCTAGCATGGAAGTCGTACCGCCGCAGACAATTCTTTTTCCGTCCTTTGAAAAGAAAAGCGACATCATTTTGTTAACGTCATCTGGATTTGAGGGCGGCCCAAACAGCATATTTACCGGCTTTCTTGTACGGATCTTTATAGCCGCAACAGTGGTATCGTCTCCAGGTTCGCCGCCGTAAAGACAATTGCACTCATCAAGAATAAGCGTAGCGATAACCTTTGCAGTATAATTATCGTCATAAAGCTTTTCAATATAATCAATTATATTTTCACGCTGCCAGCCGAAGTTCATGTACTTGCCTACTCCCGCATAAATAGCACCGTCGCTCATTGCAATAAATACGTCATTCTCACAAAGCTGGATCTTTGAAGTATAAATAATCTTTCCGCCTGTTTCCATACGTTGTTTTTCATACTCAAAATTTTTCCCGTCTCTCAGCAAAATAACATGAGGATTATCATACTGAATAAGCTCCGCCTCGCTGTTATTTAATATCCTCATGATCGTAAACGTTGAATACGCAACCTTTCTCACTTCACAGACCGGAAGTGTTGCAGCAATTGTAGAAACACATTCTTCAATACTCATTTCATTCGCCATCATTGTGGAAATAATTTTTGATGTAAGAGTTGAAAGAATACTTGCCTTTACTCCGCTGCCAAGACCGTCCGCAAGAACAAGAACAGTATAATCGTCGCCTTTTTCAATTACGTCTACATGATCGCCGCAAAGCTGTTCTCCATGCTTATATAAGCTGTGATATCCCACATCAGTACATAGATTATTCATCACCGAGACTCTCCTTCAGATTAGTCAGCGCAACCTTGGTTTCGGCAACCGTTTCGCCAAGGAGTGACGCAATTTCCTGTACAGTTCTCATTTGCTTTTCAATAACCTTGTCTGTAACTTCAATAGTATTGGTTGTGATCTTATTTCGTTTTTCACGTTCATTTTCTTCAGCAGTAATATCTCTCATAATGCTCATAATAATATGATAATCAGGATCATAGATAATAGTTTCTTCAACATACTTACCGTATTCTGCAAGATATACTTTTTTATCATGAACATTCCGTTTAGTATCCATAACATTAAGATATTCTGTAGGATTTAGTACTCTTACAACCGGAGAATTAAGAATATCCGAAGAATTTTTTATATTCATGATCTCACATGCGGCATTATTGATCTGCTGAACAATCAAATCTTCATTGAGCACAATAATTCCGTTAGGAGTATTTTTAATTATCTTATCGGAAAACGATTCTGCTTTGTCCTTCAAAAACGGCAAGCACATTGTAAAATCCGCTTTATTCTGGTACACTGCAATCGCTTTTTCACGACATGTATCATATCCGCAGCTTCCGCAGTTAAGCTCCTGTTCAGGAGTGGTTTTACCCATTTTATGCAAAATTTCATTGATCATACGTGTACTCGGCATTGCTCTGTGAAGAATATCGCTCTTAAATTCTTTTTTCAGTTCTTCACTGTCATAATCAGGTATATTATAATTGTTCTTTCCTGCATATCTGTCAACGGCAATAAAATCAGTAACAGGAAGTTTGTTTTCCTTGTTCATTACCGGACCGCCTATGCAGCTTCCGGTACATGCTGACATTTCTATAAAACAGTTTTCAAATTTACCGTCAATTATATCCTTTAGCGCATTTATACAGTTTTCTGTACCGTCAACAGAAAAATAACTGTATTTTTCATTTCGGTTCTTCATGGTTCTTAAAATACCGCCGTTAGTAGGATAAAGTCTTGTAATAAATTTATCATCAGTATCTTCTTCAACTGACTCAAATGTTACATTTTCCTGTTCCATCCATTCACTAAGTTCTTCAAATGTAAGTACAGTGTCTACCAGTCCGGCATATTTTTCAGCTTCTTCCTTTTTGGAAATACACGGACCGATAAATACGGTATAGCAATCAGGATAATCATCTTTAAGCTTTTTGCAGTGTGCCTGCATAGGTGAAAGAACATCGGCAAGATATTTCAAAGCTGTAGGAAAATACTTCTGTATAAGCGTATTTACCGAATTACAGCATGATGAAATAATAATGCTCTTATTACCTTCATTGACCATCTTTTCATATTCGCCGGTAACGATCTGTGCGCCGACAGCCGTTTCTTCCGCTATACAAAATCCTAGCTTCTTTAACGCTTTTTCCATAGAAGTGATATTAACGCCGCTGTAATTCGCCGCAAAGGACGGTGCAATACTGGCAACAACTTTTTTGCCTGATTTAATTGCGTCTTTTACTCTATGTATATCATTGCGTATTTGTTTTGCATTCTGGGGACAGACTACAAAACATGTTCCGCATAAAATACATTCGTCAGCAATAATATTAGCCTGATTATCAGAAAATTTTATTGATTTTACCGGACAGTGACGTATACATTTATAGCAATTTTTACAATTAAGCTTTTTTAACTGCAAATAATCTTTCATAAAAAATCAAAACCTTTCTATAATCAGATTTTATCAAGTACATACTTCTGAAAAGTTTCGTCAAAATTATCCTCCGAAACGCCACATACTATTTCATCGTCAAATTTAACTGAAACTCCCTCAGTACATTTTCCAAGACAGAACGCTCCGGAAAGCTTAACCTTATCATTAAGATTGTTCCTTTCAACAGCATTTTTCATTAGTTCCACTATTCTTGCAGAACCGCTTAAATGACAGGAACTTCCAACACATACAAAAATATTCATCTTTTACCTCCTATTGTTAATTTGTTAACAATCACATTATATCATATAGTAAAAAGCGTGTCAACGGATTTTATATCATTTAATTACTGAAATTTCCTACCAATAAAAAATACAGCAGAATTAAACTTCTGCTGTATTTTAGTTAGTATATTAATAAAAATCTACATCAACTTCATAAATAATTCCGTCATTGTAAAATAAAGTTATTTCCCCGTAAAATTCTCCGTTACCTGAATCTTCAATATAAGTATAACCATTTTTAGGATCATCAAGCTTACAACCGTATTTGCTTACCGCATCACTTATATTGCTTCCGGGTCCTATACCGTCAATTGTTAATTTAATATCCGATTCATCAGTAACAGATAATCCGGTAATTGTACAATCCTTTGGGGCAAGTGCGGCTTCGGTCAAATTTTCAACATATACCGCAGTATTACCGTCTTCCGAATAAAAGTATTCAGCCATGCCTGCTTCAACTTTATCAACATCAACCTTTACCTTATCGAGAACACCGTCAATTTTGCCAGGAATAGTCACATCTTTACCATTAAGCTGAATTTTAATCTTGCTGAAATCGTATGATGCTGACTCAGGAGTTTCAGGAGCTGTACCGGTAACTGTAGGATCAGTTACAGTCGGATTTTCAGGTTCTGTAGGAACTATCGGTTCTGTAACAGTACCGTTGTATCCATTCATCAAAGAATTGAGATCTATTCCGATAACATCGCTGATTCCCTTCAGGAAGCCTTCCATATCCGCTTCGGCAATATACTGCTGAAGCTCTGCTCCGTCTGATGAATAATTATAAACCTTTTCTGCGTCGTTGAAAGCAGGGATTCCTTCCGGTTTGTTGTCGCTGTATTTCAAAGTCACATTGGCATACTTTGTTCCGCCGACATTAATTTCAGTAGAAATTTCCTGACTTTTGCCGTCTGAACTGAGATTTACTGCAATGTTACCCATATCCAAGGCTGAAAGATTCAAATTAATTTCACCGCTGCAATATCCCTTGTCTTTATTTTCAGTCTTTATATCCTTAAATTCAATATCAAAAGACTGATCGCCGTCTGTTGTTCCTACAGCTGTAACATTTATTTTTCCGCTGGATTTATCTGATTTTTCTGTAATGTCCCCACTGATTTTAAGACCTTCGCCGTCAAATATAATATTTGCTTCAAATGCGTTATTATCATTGTCCTCAACACTCATATAATCAAGCTTTACGTCTTCCTCATCAGCAATTTCAAAAGATCTTCCCTTTATTACGCCCTTACTGTCAACATAAACATTCATTACAGCAACTACGTCGCCGCCTGACACATTATATTCGCCAAGCTCTCCAAGAAGCTTATCTACAGCGGACTGATAATCATCCTTAGTCATAGAACCGGTTGATTCAACAATTTTAATAATTGTTTTATCATCCTTAGCCTTCTTTAAAACATCCTTAGCAATGCTGTAAAGACAGCCTTCATCAATTTCTGCAACTAATTGATTATATTCAGTTTTTACACCGTTTACTTCACATTCAATATTCTTTTTCAGCTTAACATCATCAATATTTGTAAATACAATATCAAAATATTTTACAAGAAGCTCTTCAAGTTCATCGTCTGTAATAATTTCCTGAAGACCCTTACCGGTTGACATTTTTGTAAAAACATTGTTTATTACTGGCTGCGAGTCTTCCTTATTTCCAATACCGTTTACCAAAGAATCAGTTTCTGAGAATGCCTCTTCTATAATCTGACTCAAATCCATCGAAATATAACTTGAAGAAAGCTCCGGAATCTGATAATAATATTTACCATCCTTTAAGTATCCGTTAATTGTAAGAAGCGTTTTTTCATCAGCATTAAGCTTTGCGCTGAAGGCTGTATTACCGTCTACTACGGTACCCGCTTCTGTAAATGAAATACTGCCTGGAATTGTAATACCAGCATCAGACAGTGAAACGCCTGAATTAGATTCAAATAATGAAGCTATAGCGTCTTTTTCAAGATCAGCTTTTAATTCCAGATCCACATTCTGATTTTCAGAATTGGTCATTTTATCATAAGCCTCTGCCACTTTCTCCGCAGACTCTTTTATATTCTGATTTTCAACCCACGAATAATAATCCTCAGGATCGTTAATAATCATTTTTACATTATTTTTTACCCATGGACTAAAGCTGTATGCAGCAGCACTGCCGCCCAAAAGTAAGACAAGTATAACCGCTATTACAGCAATTACAGCGGCCGGACCTTTTTTTGCCTTTTCAACACCGCTTATGATTTCTGTTCCAGCCATTATCGGTTCAACTGCTTTTGCCGGCTGATGTTCTTCCGGCTTAATTTCTGAAACCGGAATATCAGATACTTCATTCTGACCGTTGTTATCATTAAACTCTGACATTTTGTTTCCCCCTAAGTTATTTTTATTAACATATAAATTAGATTATATGCTGATACCTAACATGTTAACAAATTTATTTTATAAAGTCAATATGTTTTTTAAAATTTTGGATAAATGTATATATTTTATATGATTTTTACACGATTAAATGTATTATTTTTTTAGTTTCAGGTTATAATAATTTTGTTCTCAGAACGAGAATACATTTTAATGAAACGGAGACTGATATTATGGAAAAGAAAAAAAATTCAAACATCCACTGCACAGTTAAGCAATGTGCAAACAACATGGAAACTGAAGATTACTGCACACTTGATATGGTAAAGATCGGCACTCACGAATCAGACCCAAAGGTACCTGAATGTACAGACTGTAACTCTTTCGTTAAGCGTTCAGGCTGCAGCTGCCACTAATAATTAAAAAGGACGGTTTTTAACCGTCCTTTTTAATTATTTATTTTCATTAGAATTTTCAGTGGTTATTTCCATTTCAATCTCCAAATCATCTGGAATATCTGATTCATCATAGTATTCATAATATTCTATATTAACATTATCATCGCTATTTTCATCATCTATTTCAAATTCAACAATACGGCAGTCTTCATCACCATCAATTTCTTTAATCTTTGCCGGCATCTCAACCTCTTCACCGTTAATATAGACCGTAACATTTCCTGTCCATTCCTTGATTTTATTCACAACAGCGCCGTCTGTAGCGGCATTTACTGTGAATACTGATGCAGCAGACACTGCCAAAACTGCTCCTATAATTGCCAACGGTTTAAAGCTTCTCTTTTTCATATAAATTACCTCGCCTTTCTGTTCTGAAAGCTTTTCTCCGACAGAATTTCTGATTCTTTTGCAATCGGCTTTTTCATAGTCTATCATAGGATAATCCTTAAGCCACTTATCTTTTGACCTCATAATCATAACCCCTTTCTGTCAGATATACTTTTATTTTCTTCCTTGTTCTGCATAATTTTGTTTTACAATTTGAAAGCGTCAGATCGGTTATTTTTGCAATAGCTTCAAGCTTTTCACCGTAAAAATAATATCTGATAAAAATTTCCTTATCAATACTGTTGAAATTTTCAACTGCATCATAAACTAAACTTAATGCCTGATAATTTTCAATCAATTCCGGAATATTATCTCTATCGGCGGGTTCATCGGAAATGTCCTCAAAAGAATATTCCGCATGAAATTGCCTAAACCGATTTTTAGCGGCATTTCTGGCTATTGCAGATAAATACGGAGTCAGCGGCCTGTCCTCAGAAAGCTTGTCTGAATTATTCCAAAGGTTTACAAGACTATCGCTTACAACCTCTTCAATATCTTCCTCAGTCATATAATCTCCTATAATATTTCTTATAACAGTATATACATAAGAAGAATATTTTTCAATAATTATATTAAGAGCTTTTGAATCCCCTTGCTTAAGCTTTAAAATCAAACGTTTGTCTTTCAAGCCTGCACCTCCGTTCTAACGGCTTTCACTAATATATACACTAAAAAAACAAAAAGGTTACAGTTTTTAAAAAATAAGTCCGGATTTTTCCGGACTTTAAATTTCTATTTATATAAATAATTTTCAAGTTCTTTCAGCATTTCATCATATGCTGCCCCTGTAAGATGAATACCGTCACCACTGGAATATTCATTATTTAAGCTTCCATTATCATTTTTCAGTACTGTTCCTGCATTGACAAAATGTATTTTTTCGCCATAATTTTCAAATTCTTCTGATAATTTAATGTTGTATTCATCAATGTTTTTATTAGAAGTATATTCGCAGTCAGATTTTACGGGAGTAATTCCCATAATATAAATTTCTGATTCGGGACACGATTCTATAATACTGTCTGTAAATTTTTTATACTTTTCAGCAAAATTTTCAGCGGAATAAGTGGTTATATCATTAAGTCCCATTGAAAGCATAATAAACTCCGGCTGCAAATCGTTTAATATTGTCAATGCCGACGCTTCACCTCCGGCATATTCAAACTTAAAATCGTCCATTTTCGACGGACTTGCATTAAGCTTTGCAAATACATGCTTCATAGGAAGTCTTTCATACGCTCCGTATCCCAGAGCAATGGAATCGCCTATTACCACAACATTGTCTTTAAAATCATTAAATTCGTCATTATTATCTATCGGCTGTACATTTTCAGTTTCTCCGCACAAGATCTCAGTTACAGCAGCTTCAGTTAATATTTCGGTATTTATAGTTTCAGTATACTTAACTGTTTCACGTGTGCTTTGGACGCTTACTGCTGCGGCAGCTTTTACCTCCGAACGGGATTTTTCTTTTTCTCCTCCGCACCCCGAAAGTATAAGAGTCAAAGCCAGAAATACTGTTATTTCCTTGCCTTTCTTCAACACAACAACCTCTTTTACAAAGTAAAAGGCGAGATAACCTCGCCCGCTACTATTCAATATTTTTAATCAATATTATTCAGCGTCTTCTGTTTCTTCAGCTGCTGCGTCATCAAGCAGTGCACGAATAGAAATGCTGATTCTCTTCTTGTCCAAGTCAATTTCAGTAATCTTTACGTCAACTTCCTGACCTACAGAAAGGACGTCGTTTACATTATCTACTCTCTTATCGGCAATTTGAGAAATATGAATCAAACCGTCAACGCCTTCAATAATCTGAGCAAATGCACCGAAAGGCGTTATAGAAACTATAGTTGCCTTAACAACATCGCCTACATTATAATTATTCTGGAATTTAACCCAAGGGTTGTCCTCAGCCTTTTTAAAGCCAAGAGAAATTCTTCCTGATTCCTTGTCAAGCTCCTTAATATAAACTTCCAGTATATCTCCAACCTTTACAACCTGACTTGGATGCTTGATTCTGCCCCATGAAAGCTCGGAAATGTGAACCATTCCGTCAATTCCGCCGAGATCAACGAAAGCGCCGTAATTTGTAAGAGACTTAACTTCGCCCTTATAAACCTTGCCGATTTCAGCAGTTTCCCAAAATGCAGCCTTAGCAGCTTCCCTCTGAGCTTTTGCAACAGCCTTAATAGAACCTACTGCTCTGCGGCGTGATTCATTTACTTCGATAATCTTGATCTGAACCTTCTGCTTGAGAAGTTCGTCAAGATTCTTATCTCTGCCTAAACCTGTCTGTGAAGCTGGAACGAAAACTCTTACTCCGTCAACGGAAACAAGAATACCGCCCTTTACAACGTTCAGTACTACGCCGTCAAGTACTGCGTCTTCTTCCTTAGCCTTTGAAATATTATCAAAGCCTACAAGTTCGTCAACCTTTTTCTTTGAAAGTGTAACAATGCCTTCCTGATCGTTGATTTTAGTTACAATCAAATCAACTTCTTCTCCGACACTAACTATGTCAGAAGGCTTCTTGGTCTGATCGTCAGTCAGTTCTGAAAGCGGAACATAACCGGTATGCTTTGTTCCGATATCTACGATTGCTTCGCTGTTATTAACTGCGGCAATATAGCCCTTAACTCGCTCTCCTGTATGTACTTTTTTGAAAGACTGTTCAAGCGCCTCCTCAAAATTAATGTCATCTTCTAAGATTTCAGCCATGGTATTTTGTACCTCCTTAATTATATAAGCCGGTGTGGATGCTCCGGCAGTAATGCCTATTTTTTCAGCATTTTTCAGGTTTAATGAATAAAGCTCGTCCGCATTTTCTATGTGGTAAGACGGACAGTTTTCAGAGCAAACATTATAAAGCTTTATTGTGTTTGAGCTGTTTTTTCCGCCTACAACGATCATAACGTCAACTTCCTTTGACAGCAAAGCCGCATCGGACTGCCTCTGTGAAGTTGCATTGCATATCGTATCAAAAACCAGAATATTTTCATCGTCCTTTGGAATAACCTTTAAACACTCTCCCCATATTAATATATTATACGTTGTTTGAGCAACAATTGCAAGCTTTTTTTCTAAATTTTTATAATTTTTACTAAAAAAACTTTTTAACTGGTCTTCATCTTTAAAAACATAGTAATTTTCGTCGCAATGACCAACAATTCCCTGTACCTCAGGATGATCCTTATCACCGGCAATTAATATAAAGTATCCCTCTTCGGTTTTTTCACGGACAATTTTATGGATTCGTGCAACAAATGGACATGTAGCGTCAATATACGCATTGCCCTTTTGATCAAGTCCTTCGTAGATTTTTTTGCCTACACCATGAGATCGTATAACGGCTTTTTCTCCCTCTTTAAGATCGTCAACACTATCCGCTATTCTGACGCCCTTGTCTGTAAGGTCGTTTACCACATCTGCATTATGAATAATAGGTCCGAGCGTTGCAACACTTTTATTGCCCTTTTCAAGTTCACCGTAAACAAGCTTTACCGCACGGTCAACACCAAAACAAAATCCTGCCGACTTTGCAACTTTAATTTCCGCCATTACTGCCCTCCACGAGTTCTTTTATTTCTCCCATAATTTTCACCTTCACTGCTTTTAGCTTATGAGGATCCAATTCTTTTTCAAGCTGAATATCTTCTGGGGCAATGGGTTTTCCATATTTTACAGTAACCTTGCTTCTGAACCTCAGCTTTCCCTCAAAAACAATACCCGCCGGAACAACGGCAGCACCGGATCTTGCAGCAATGAGCGCTACTCCGGTTTTACCTCTTCCAACTTTTCCGTCCTTACTTCTTGTTCCTTCCGGAAAAATAACAAGATTTCTTCCTTGATTTATTCTTTCGACAGAATCGGAAATGACCTTCATGTCTCCTTTTCCCCTTACTACCGGAAACGCCCCCAATTTTCTTATAAGCCAGCCAAAGGGCGGAAACCTGAATAACTCTGCTTTAGCCACAAAAGAATATTTAGCACACCCTGCCGTTACTGCAATTAACGGAGGGTCTGCAAAGGTACGGTGATTAGAAGCAATAATAAATCCGGATTTATCCGGAATATTTTCCCTGCCTTCAACTTTAACATTATATAACCCGTAATAAATTCCTTTAACAAGTCCATATAGACATTTGAAGAATATATTCATTTTGCACACCTATCCTATGCTTTTTTCCGTTTCATCAATCAAAGCCTTAAGCTTCTGCTTTACTTCCTCTATCGTCATACCAGTAGTATCCAGCAGCACTGCGTCCTCTGCCTGCTTAAGAGGTGCTACATCTCTGTGCATATCATTATAGTCACGCTGCTTTATTTCCTCCAGCACCTGTTCATAGCTAATACTGCTGTCGATCATTTCCTTAAATCTTCGATTTGCTCTTTCCTCGGCAGACGCCGTAAGAAATACCTTTAGATCGGCGTCCGGCAGTACTACTGTCCCTATGTCTCTTCCGTCCATTATTATATTATTTTCAGCGGCAATTTTTTTCTGAAGTCCGAATAGAAATTCCCTTACCTCCGGAATTGCCGAAACTTTTGAAGCGCCCATTGAAACTTCCGGAGTTCTTATTTTATCCGAAACATCATTGTCGTTTAAAAAAACATGCTGACATTTATCAATAAATTCCAGTCTTATATTTATTTTATCCAGTGAATTTACAAGTGATTCATTGTCAAGTTTGTTTTCTATGGAATAAAGGGCAATTGATCTGTAGAGTGCTCCCGTATCAACATATATATACCCGATTTCCTCAGCCACAGCTCTCGCAATAGAGCTTTTTCCGGCGCCTGCCGGTCCGTCAACAGCAATATTAATACTCATTTTCAATTTCCTTTCAGTTACATATTTAAAGCCGCACAGTATGCGGTTGAAAAAGCGATCTGCAAATTAAATCCTCCGGTATACCCATCAACATCTATAACTTCTCCGGCAAAGAAAAGTCCCTTTATTTTTTTTGATTCCATAGTTTTAGGGTTGATTTCTTTTATATTGATACCTCCGCTGGTAATTATCGCTTCCTCTATTGGTCGGAATGCTTTTACCGTCAGCGGAAAAGCTTTGAGAAGTCTTACAAATTCCAGACGTTCTTCTCTTGTTATCTGATTTACTTTTCTCTCCCCCGGTATCCCCGACAACCTTACCGCTGTCGGTACAAGCTTTGCAGGTAAAAGCTTGGATAGAGAATTTCCGAATATACGATTTATATTTTCACTGAAATCCCGTAAGATTCTCGCATCAAGCTGCTGCTCGGAAAGTCCGGGTTTTAAATCAATAAGAAGTTTATATCTGTTATTTTCCATACTGTCAATATGAGAGCTTGCGCTTAACACTAGCGGTCCGGACACACCAAAATGAGTAAACAGCATTTCACCCAGCTCGCTGTATATTTTCTTACCCCTGTCATATAGCGACAGCGTGACATTTTTCAGGGAAAGTCCCATCATATCGGCGCAATATTTTTCATTGCACACTAGCGGTACAAGAGAAGGTTCAAGCTTTGTAACAGTATGTCCCACAGATTCTGCAAGCTTATACCCATCCCCCGTAGAACCGGTACTGGGATAGGATTTTCCTCCGGTCGCTATTAAAACAGACTCCGAAAAATACTGCTTTCCTCCTGCTTCAACACCCTTGCATACGCCGTTTTCAATAATAAGTCCGTTAACCCTTTCCTTGATGATTTTTACATCAGCTTTTTTCAGTCTGCGTTCCAGAGCCGAAACAACATCCGCCGCCTTATCGCTTACAGGAAAAACTCTGTTTCCTCTTTCTGTTTTCAGAGGCACTCCCGACTGCTCAAAAAAATCCATAACATCTGCCGTTGAATACTGCGAAAAAGCACTGTATAAAAACCTTGGATTACGGGGAATATTGCGAATAAGTTCATCGTCTGTACAGTTATTGGTAACGTTACATCTTCCCTTACCGGTGATCATAAGCTTTTTACCTATTTTTCCGTTGGGTTCAAAAATAATTGTTTTCTTTCCCCATTCGCCGCAATAAACACCTGCCATTGCTCCGGCGGCTCCTCCGCCTATTATAATTACGTCTGCGTTCATATTCAACTCCACAAGCTGTTTTGCAGCTTTAATATTTCTTTTCTTCGGCTTTCTGTTTTCTCTTTGTCAATTTCATATATACTGCCGACTTTTTTCAGTACGTCTCCCTCACATGCATTTTCCGGCAGATCCTCTCTGCTTACTTCAAAGTGCTTGCCGCCGTCCTCAATAATGCCAGTATTTCCCTCAAAGCGTTCTATTATCAGCATAGCTTCTCCTTAATTTTCAGTTTTCACTGATAATCCGTCTTTATCAGACGTTATCACAATATTTCCGTCTATGTCTGTTCTGTATATTTTATCCGTATATTCGGAAAGTCTTTCCATAGTTTCCTCATGAGGGTGCTTGTAGGAATTATCTCCGCACTCTATAACTGCATAATCAGGATCTACGATATCAAGAAATTCCTTGCTGCTTGAAGTATTGCTTCCATGGTGAGCAACTTTAAGAACATCTGCACTGGTAAGATTTCCGGCTTCAATAATATCCTTTTCAGCTTTTTTCTCAATATCCCCTGTAAACATAAACTTATTACTGCCATGAGTAAGTACTGCCGCCGCAGAATAATTATTTAAATTATCATAATCCTTTACCGGTGATATTATTTCAAGCTCTCCCTCTCCCGCATCAATGGTCATTCCGGGTTTTGCGGCAGTCAGCTTGAGATTTTTGTTCTTAACGCTTTTTAAGAAATTTTCATAAACCTTCGTTGTTGGTATCATATCGTCCGTAACCTTAGGAATGATAATTTGTTCAACGTCCATATTGTCAATAACATAGGAAGCCGCACCCATATGGTCAGAATGAGGGTGAGTAAGGATCAGGCAGTCGATATTATCAACATTGTGTTTTTCAAGATAACTGCATATTATTTCACCGTTTTCCTTTTCACCGGTATCAATAAGTATTGCCGTATCTTCAGACAGAATAAGAGAACAATCCCCCTGCCCCACATTTATATAATGGACCTGAACCTCTCCCTCTGCAACGGATTCCTTTTCAATAACGAAAAATTCTTTCCATTCCTCAAAGGTAAATATATTAAAATAATCAGCCGCAAAAACACCGACAGCAATTATTATGACCGCCGCCAAAAGCTTTGCAAATAATCCGTTTTTCTTACCTTTTTTTCTTTTTCCTGATGCCATTATTTTTTGCCTTTCCCGATTTTCTGCCATTTACCGCCCGTGTTTCATTTCGTCCGTTTTCAGGCGTTACCAGACAATTTTTACCGTAACCTATCAAGTCGTGCCGTCCGGCTTTTTTCAGTGCAGAAATAACGATTTTTTTATTTTCAGGCTTGAAATACTGCAAAAGCGTTCTCTGCATTTTTTTCTCTTCCGGAGTTTTCGGAACATAGACCTCCTCCATTGTATACGGATCATATCCCGTATAAAACATACATGTAGAAAGTGTTCCCGGAGTAGGATAAAAATCCTGCACCTGTTCCGGACGCATATTATTTTCCTTTAAAAACACTGCCAGATCTATAGCTTCTTTAAGAGTACTTCCCGGGTGAGATGACATAAGGTAAGGTACTAAATACTGCTCCTTACCCATTCCCTTTGTAATTGCATAGAATTTCTGCTGAAATTTCTTATATGCCTCAATATGAGGCTTACCCATTTTATCAAGAACTGCCGCCGAACAATGCTCCGGAGCAACTTTAAGCTGTCCGCTGACATGATTTTTAATAAGCTCCTTTATAAACTCGTCACTTTCGTCCTCCATCAGATAATCATAGCGTATTCCCGAACGAATAAAAACTTTTTTTACACCTTTAATATTACGAAGTTTTCGTAATATATCAATATATTCCCTGTGGTCAACGTCAAGATTGGGACATGGTTTAGGTGCAAGACATTTTTTACCCTTGCACAATCCCAGCTTCATCTGCTTTTCACAGGAAGGTTTTCTGAAATTAGCGGTAGGTCCGCCTACATCGTGTATATATCCTTTAAAGCATGACATTTCTGTCAGCTTTTTAGCCTCTTCAAGTATTGACTCCTCGCTGCGGCAAGTTACTCGTCTGCCCTGATGAAGAGCAATAGAGCAAAAATTACAGTACCCGAAACAGCCTCTGTTATGGGTAATAGAAAACTGAACTTCTTCAATTCCCGGTACTCCTCCCATACTCTCATATGACGGGTGATATGTTCTCATATACGGCAGACTGTAAACATGGTCAAGCTCTTCAGTTGTAAGACTAAGCGCCGGAGGATTCTGCACAAGCATCATCTTTCCATGACGCTGAATTACTGTTTTGCCGTAAACCTCGTCCTGCTGATCATACTGCTGTCTGCACGCTTTTGCATATAGCTTTTTATTATCTCTGACCTGTTCAAAGGACGGACATTCCGCCGCACCGATCGGCGTGTTTACAGGTTCTGTCAGGTAGCAGGTTCCCCGTACATCATGGATCTCACGTATATCCTCTCCATGGGAAAGTCTGTGTGCAAGCTCTGTAATCTGATGCTCGCCCATTCCGAACATAAGGATATTCGCAGTACTGTCAACAAGTATTGACGGACGGACGCAATCGTCCCAATAATCATAGTGAGCAAACCGACGAAGTGAAGCTTCCAGTCCGCCTATAGCGATGGGAACATCTCCGTAAATTTCACGGATCTTTTTACAGTACACTATTACTGCCCTATCCGGACGCTTTCCTGCCTTTCCGCCGGGAGTATAAGCGTCATCGGAACGCTTTCTTTTTGCGGCGGTATAATGCGCAACCATAGAATCAATATTTCCGGCTGTTACCAGAAATGCAAGCTTAGGTCTGCCGAAGCGTTTGAAATCTCTATCGCTTTTCCAGTCAGGCTGTGAAATTATTCCCACTGTATATCCCAGATCTTCAAGTACTCTTGATATTATCGCCACGCCAAAGCTAGGGTGGTCCACATATGCGTCCCCTGTTATATAAACAAAATCAAATTGTTTTATTCCACGTTCCTCCATATCCGAACGTGAAATAGGAAGAAATCCATTCATATTATACTTCCTTATTCCTGCATACTTTTTCTTGCACGGCGTTCCGCCCACTGCTGTTTTGACATTATAACCTTTCTTGGTTTCGCCCCTTCATAAGGACCAACAACGCCCATACTTTCCAGTTCGTCAATTATTCTTGCAGCTCTTGCGTATCCGAGCTTCAGCTTTCTCTGAAGTGAAGAAGTAGAAGCCTGTCCCATTTCCACAACAACGTCAATTGCTTTTTCAATAAGAACATCGTCTCCATTTCCAATAGGTTCGGAAGCCTCCGCAGTACGATCGCCCTTTTCTGCCGGCATATTCTGTTCAACCGCTTCAATAATTTCCTCATTATATTCAGATACGGACTCTTTCTTGATAAAGTCGACTATCGTTTCAACTTCCTTGGTAGAGCAAAAACAGCCCTGAACTCTAAGCGGTTTCTGCATACCGTTTGGGTAATAAAGCATATCGCCATAGCCCAGAAGCTTTTCAGCGCCCTGAGTGTCCAGAATGGTTCTTGAGTCAACCTGCGACTGAACCGACAGCGCAATACGGCTTGGGATATTAGCCTTGATAAGACCTGTGATAACGTCTGTAGTAGGTCTTTGGGTTGCAATTATAAGGTGCATTCCCGCCGCTCTCGCCATCTGTGCAAGACGGCATACAGAGTCTTCTACTTCCTTTGAAGCCGCCATCATAAGGTCTGAAAATTCGTCTATTGCAATAACGATCTGCGGCAGCTTGTCATATCCCTTACGTGCTGCCAGTTCATTGTATCCGCCTAAGTCCCTTACATTATTATCCGCAAAAAGCTTATATCTTCTTAGCATTTCCTGAACTCCCCAGTTAAGTGCACCTGCCGCCTGACGGGGATCAGTAACGACAGGTATCAGAAGATGAGGGATACCGTTATAAGTTGTAAATTCAACCATCTTAGGATCTATCAGAATAAGCTTTACCTCATCAGGAGTTGCACGGTAAAGTATACTCATGATTATTGAGTTTGTACATACCGATTTACCCGAACCTGTTGTTCCGGCAATGATCATGTGAGGCATTTTTGCAACATCGCCTATAATTATATTTCCGGCGATATCCTTACCCACTGAAAACGCAAGCTTGCTTTTGGCGTCACGGAATTCACGGCTTTCAATTATTTCACGAATAGAAACTACGTCCTGATTAGTATTCGGTATTTCAATACCGATAGCAGCCTTGCCCGGGATCGGAGCTTCTATTCTTACTCCTGCCGCTGCAAGGTTAAGGGCAATATCGTCTGACAGATTAGTAATCTTTGAAACCTTAACTCCTGCCGCAGGCTGAATTTCATATCTGGTAACTCTCGGACCTCTCTGGATAGCAACAATTCTAGCCTTTACCCCGAAGCTTTCAAGAGTATTTATAAGAGTATCCGCCTTTTCTTTCAGTTCTGTAGCAGCAGCGGGATCATTTGCCTTTGAAACACTTTTACTGAGAAGATTAATCGGAGGCAGTACATATTGTTTTGTTTCAATGGGTTTGATTTCTGTTTTCTGTACACTTTCCTCCGCTTTAGCTGCTTTTTCTGCAAAGGTCTCAGGAAGCTTTTCTTTTTCTCCGCCTACTACCGCCTTTTCAACAAGCGCATCCAGTTCATTCAGCGGCTTTTGATTTTTCTCGGCCGGCTTATCGTCAGCGTCATGTACGTTTTCAGAGTTATTATTATTTCCTAAAACGGGCTTGTCAGATTCAGACTGTAAAACTCCATCAATAGGTATGTCTATTGCCGAACCGTTCTGACTGCTCAATTTCGGCGGTTCAAAATCAGGAAGATCAATATTATCATTCTCATTTACCGGAACGTCAAAATCAAAATTATCGTCCGGCACCGTATCACTTTCATTATTTTGGGAATTTGCAAGAGAAATAGCTTCCTGTTCCTCATCATACTCCCATTCCTCATATGCGTCAAGTATACGGTTTTCCTCCCGAAGCTCCTGTAGCGAATGATACATTTTGACAAACGGTTTGTAAAAGAATCCGAAAAACTGAAAAAGCGTCAGATTGGACAGAAGCATTATGAAAATAAACAGAAGAACACAAACTATGATCTTAGCGCCTACATTCCCAAAAAACTTAAGCAAAGGCCATGCGATCAATGCACTTAATAAGCCGCCGCCTTCCAGATTTGAACCGGATTCATAAAGATATCTGCATTTTTCAGTAAAGCTGCTGCCCTGTGCTTCTCCTGCAAACATTATCTGTACCACAGAGCTGCAAAGCAAAGTAAGACCGATACCCCACATTGCTCTTCCGGCTACGGTTTGCTGGGATCTTTCCATGCTTATAAGAATCGCCGTATAGACAAGTATGACCGGCACTAAAAATACCGATACGCCGAAAAGTCCTCTGAAAAGATTATGTATAAAATACCAGCCGCTGCTTCCTTCAATTACAGTAAGAAGAAAAACCAGAATTCCCGCCGCAAACAATATTACGGACCAGAACTGATTTACCGGATCCTTCTGAGATTCGGTTTTAGATCCGGCAGACGGTTTTGTCTGAGCTTTTTTTGTATTTCCGCCCTTTTTTGCACCGCCTGACTTTGCTTTGGAAGAGCCGCCGCTTTTTTTACTTCCCGCCACTGTTATTTTCCTTTCGTATTCTAAAATTATTTTTTCAGATAGTCAACAAGATTCATTCCAACAGCATGTTCAAAAATTCCTATTCCAATTACTACTACGCCTAAAATCAAAGTATAAACCGCAAAAATCTTGAATTTATCCGATTTCACAAGCCAGTTAACCATTTTTATCGCACAAATTCCTACAATTGCTGAAACAATAAATCCAACTGCAAAATTTAAAGGCTCTATGTCCATTGCTTTCTGATCCACGGCGTCTTTAACCTGCAAAAGACAGCCGCCTAAAATTGCCGGTATTCCCAGAATAAATGAATACTGAACCGCTGTTTCCCTTTCAAATCCGCAGAAAAGTCCGCCGGAAATTGTAGAACCGGAACGTGATACGCCCGGAAGCAGTGCTACACCCTGAAAAGCGCCTACTGTTACGGCATTTTTTACCGTAATATCACCGAATTTTTTATTTCCCTTAACGCATCGGTCGGAAAAAAATAAAATAGTTGCAGTATACAAAAAGCAGATACCCTCAACAATAATATCACTGTCTTCGGACACTCCCTCGAAAAAGTCCTTGAATATGTAAAAAGGAATAAGCATAAGAAGCGAAATTATCATCATTATTATCGCCCGCCTCGGAGGATTCATTTCCTTCCATTTGAACTTTCCTGTAAAGATATCCTTTATCATAAATCCCAGCTCTTTAATAAGCTCCCAGATCGTTTTGCGGAATGCAGTAAACACTGCAACCAGCGTACCAAGATGAAGAACTGCCGAAAACAGCAGTGCACCCTCTCCGCTGTTGCCTGTAAAGTGCTGATAAAGTGATAGATGTCCCGAGCTTGATACCGGAAGAAATTCCGTCAGTCCCTGTATAATTCCCTGCATAATCGCTTCAAAAATATTCATTTTGTCCTCCTGATATGTAGCGGAAATTCATTTCCGCATTTGTATATTTTGTTTGTAATACTCATCCTGTTCAAGGTAGTGAAAAGGGTCCGTAATGCATATTTCCTCATTTTTTTTAATATTTTCCATATTCTTGGAAAAATCGTAAAAAATGTCTGCCGGACTGATAATTGTATGAAGCACCATTGCTTAGTCCTCCCTTTTTTCATTATCAGGATACTTCTCACCAGATTCTTCAATAAGTGAATATAGGCAGTCAATAGCGTCGCTTAAACCGCCCAGACTGTCAATAAGTCCCAGTTCAACAGCACGTTCGCCGTCTACAACCGTTCCCATATCCATCGTGAGTTCTCCTGTCTGCAACATCAGATTCCTGAAATCCTGTTCGCTGATATTGCTGTTAGAGGTTACAAAATTTACAATTCTGTCCTGCATTTTATCAAAATACGAAAGCGTCTGAGGTACTCCCAAAACGAGTCCGTTCATTCTGACAGGATGAATTGTCATTGTAGCCGAGGGAACAATAAAAGAGTGCTTAGCGCTTACCGCCAGCGGTACGCCGATTGAATGACCGCCTCCTACAACCAGTGAAACCGTTGGAGTTTTCATTCCCGCAATAAGCTCTGCAATAGCAAGACCCGCCTCAACGTCTCCGCCTACGGTATTGAGAATTATCACCAGTCCCTCAATGCTGCGATCCTGTTCAATTGCCACAAGCGCCGGAATAATATGTTCATATTTCGTAGTCTTATTCTGGGACGGCAGAACATAATGCCCCTCCACCTGACCGATAACGGTAAGACAGTGAATAAGGTGTTTGGCATTATGGGGAACCACTTCTCCGGTTTTTTCAATCAGCTCTGCCTGATCAAGTCTTTCCTCTGTTTCACTTTCTGAATTATTATCGTTGTCCTTTTCATTTTCATCGTAATCCTGTGTATTCATAACCTATGACCTTTCTTAATAGAATATTTCTATTATTTTCATAAAAGTCAAATTTATACACTCTTACTTATTCTTATAATTATAAACCATTTTGCATTTAAAGTCAAATTACAAAAAGTATAAATTTTACTGATAAAATGCAAAAGGCACGCATAAAAGCGTACCTTTCACTTATTTACAACAGCCGAATAAAGACTGCCCTTAGAAAAATTTGTATCCTTTGCTATCCTTTTGCATGCTTCAGACGGCTTCACACCCTCGTTAATCAGACCTTCCGCCATTCTTACTGCCTGCTCAAGGGTAACACTGCCGCTATCTTTACGCTCCTGAGCGCCTTCAACTACCAACACATATTCGCCTTTTGGATTGTGCGACTCATAATAGAAAATTGCCTCGGAGACTGTCATTCTCAGGATTTCTTCATATACCTTTGTCAATTCACGGCAAAGAGAAATTTTTCTATCCCCGAAATATTTAAGAAAATCTTTCAGCGTATTGCGAAGCTTATGAGGAGCTTCATAAAAAATCAAAGTTCTCGTATCGTTTTGTATATTTTCAAGATGCTCGTATCTCTGTTTTTTATTAACTGATAGAAAGCCCTCAAAGGAAAATCTTGAGGTACTAAGTCCTGAAACCGCAAGAGCGGAAATTACTGCGCTCGGTCCGGGAACAACTTTGACATCAACCTCGTTTTCAGCACAAATCTTTACAAGATCCTCACCCGGATCGGATATACACGGCATTCCGGCGTCGGTTACGATCGCCGCATTTTCACCGTTCTTTATACGTTCCATTATACTTAAGGCACAGTTTTCTCCGCTGTGCCTGTGATAGCTTACAAGAGTTTTTTTTATGCCGTATCTGTTAAGCAGCTTCAAAGTAACTCTGGTATCCTCTGCGGCAATAAAATCTACTGATTTGAGGGTTTCAAGCTGCCGGAACGTTACGTCCTCCATATTTCCTATCGGAGTTCCCACAACATATAATGTTCCCATTAATTGATTTCCTTTCTGTCAAGTCCCATACTATATATCTTTTCCATTTCCTCCGAATATCCTGATTCGTTCCACACGTAAAGCTGCGGCAAAACTTTCATAAACGGCTTTGACCCTTTTTTACCTTCAATCAGAAAAAGCCACGGCGCAGTATCGGGATTTTTACTTACAAATCTAAGCCTTTTAGGTTCGATTCCATTGTTTTTCATAGCCGAAATTACATCGCTGAGCCTTTCAGGTCTGTTGCAAAGGCAAAGCCGTCCGCCGAATTTAAGCAGCTTTGCCGCCGCACGGCATACGTCGTCAATATTACATAAAATTTCATGCCTTGCTATCTTGTGAGCGTCAAGATTGCTTTCTATACCTGCCTTTGCAGCTTTATAGGGCGGATTACAGGTAACAAGACTGAACTGTCCCAAAGGCGCACCGTCCCACAATACTTTTAAATCGGCGCATATTGGAATAATACTGTCAATTTTATTTTTATCCAGACTTATTCTAAGCTGTTCTATAGCAAGCGGCTGAATATCTAAAGCATATGTAATTTTCGGAGGTTTTTCTCTTTGCATAATCAGAGGTATAATTCCGCATCCCGTTCCCAAATCACAAGCCGTATCGTTTAGTTTATACTCCGAAAAATTCGCCAGCAGAAATGCGTCCGTACCAAAACCATGCTCACGGCTTACACATATACTGATTTTTTCAGACAGCTTTTCAAACTCAAATTTATTTTTTTCCACATACACCTCCGAAGTCAGAAAACGTTTAAACTACCAAATAAATAATATCACAATACCGGAAAAATTTCAATACTTTCAAACTTATATTTTAGCAGATGTGCGTGTCTTATATATGCTTCATGTTGAATATGTACAGCATAAAAGTAAAAACCGGCACAGATTTTGTACCGGTTAAAAATTTAAAAATCACCCGACGTGTCGGTCATTAGCTTAAATTCAATTTCAAAATACGTAATCTTTCCGCTTTTATCGACTCTAGCACACTCTGCTTTTATCTTATCTCCGCCTTTTTTACCCTTGAGCAGCTGATTCAGTTCACTGTAATCAGCTATTTGCCGTCCTTCTATTGAAACAATAAAATCACCGTTTTTAAGCTCGGTATTTGCAATATCACAGTCTTTACTTATATCGCTTATCCACAGACTGCCCTCAAGTTCTTCAGGTATATCAAATCCGTATTTATCTTTAAATTCAATATTTGCATAATCAGCATATGCTGAATAAAAAGTAATTCCTACTCTCACTCTTCCGCTTACATATCCCTGAGAGATCAATTCTTCTATTATCGGCTTTGCTTCATTGATAGTAATGGCAAACCCCAGTCCCTCCGAATTAACAGCCGCATATTTTGACGAAGTTATGCCGATTACCTGACCGTAAAGATTAACCAAGGCTCCGCCGGAATTTCCGGGACTTATCGCCGCATTAGTCTGAATACAGTTCATTTCAAAGCTTGTTGCATCAGTCTTGATTTTTCTGTTCAGACCGGAAACTATTCCATCAGTAATAGATCCCGTCAGTCCCGCCGGATTTCCTATTGCAACAACAGCTTCACCCTGATTGACCTCGTCGGAATTTCCCAGCACTGCCGCCGATAAATTTTCTGCGTCGATCTTTATCACCGAAATATCTGTTTTAGCGTCCCGCCCTACGATTTCGGCAGTATACGATTTATTATCATAAGTGTTGACTACATATTTTTCCATGCCGTCCAATACATGAGTATTAGTTACAATATAACCATCCTCGGTAATAATAATTCCCGAACCGCTTCCCGACACAATATCCGTTTCCTTTGTTTTATATGTATATATTTCCACCACCTGAGGTCTTACTACCTGAACAAGTCCTTCAACCGTATATCTTCCGGTTTCATCAGTAAGCTGTTGATTATCTGTCTCAGGCTTGTGTTCTGTCCGCAAAATAATATTTCTTCCCTGAAATTCCGGTTCAAATCCTGCGAGGTTTCCGCGGTTTATATCCGAAACTATACAGTAAACGGTCAGAACGCACACAACAATAAAAATCATAGCCAGAAATATCGCCGCTGCCGGAATACGGCGTTTTTTCTCATCAGATACCGACTGATTTCCGATATTATTGAGAATATCATTTTCAATAATATCAAAACGTTCACACTCTTCTGCAGCTGTACTGCGATCATCGTTATTTTCAAAATTATCGTTCATTTTTTTCTCCATTTATCGGTTTATTATCACTGTCTTCATTATCTTCGGATTCCGCTGCCGGGACAACGTTAAATTTATCTACAGGAAATGTCAGCAGGAATTCCGTATATTCGTCCTGATTGCTTTTAAGAATTATACTTCCATGATGAAATTCCACAAACTTTTTAACAATTGACAATCCAAGACCTACGCCTGAGGTATCATGACTTCTGGAAAAATCCGTTTTATAAAATCTGTCAAAAATCCTGGACATCTCCCTGCCTGAAATGCCTCTGCCGGTATTTCCAAACCATAAATATATATTGTGCTGATCGCTATGGGTATTTAACTTTATTACTCCGCCGCTGTTCACAAATTTTACTGCATTGTCCACTAAATTATAAACTATCTGATACAAAATATCTTTATCACCGTATAACATTATTTTCGGACTGTCTATACCCTCAACGGTTACATTTTTATCCTCGATTTGTTTTTCAAACATAAAGAGAGTTTCAACAAACAACGCAGTCAGATCCACCATTCGCCGATTAAGCTGCATATCTCCCGATTCTATTCCGGAAATTTTCATCATGGTATTAATTGATCTGACCATTCTGTTAGTCTGATCCGAAACCCTTACCAGATATCTTCTCTGCTGGTCTCTTTCAATAGTTCCGTCAAGAATACCTGTAACAAAACCGTTTATTATAGTTACAGGAGTTTTCAGTTCATGTGAAACATTTGACATAAATTCCAGTCTGTGTTTATTGTTTGAAGCAATTATCTCTGTCATTTTATTCATTGCGGATATTATAGATGCAAGCTCCATGTCAGATGTCTCCGGAAGAGTCTTATCGGTCGTACCGGTCTCAACAAAATCCGATGCATATTCATTCAGTTCCATCAGTAAATTAAACTTTCTGCGCTTCACAAGATAAAGTATTACTGAAAAAATAGTAAATACTACAGTTATTGAAATAATCAGAACCTCTCCGATCCTGATTACCGAACGGTAATACTCGTCGGCAGGTTTCAGTGCTATAAAATATACTCCTCCATCGCTTAGAACAGACGGCATTTTTTTGCTGTAGATTATTACTTCGCTGTTTACAATATCAAATTCCGCCGCATTTATAAGTCTTGACACTGTTTCAGGCTTATATTTTTCCGTATCCGCCTCGGATTTAACAATAATACCGCCGTCTTTGTCAAGTATATAATAATTAGTGTCAAACACGTCTGAATATACGGCAAAAAAACGCTCCATATCTGATACTGCCGTCTCTCTGCTGTCAGATGAGTTTAAGCATATTTCAAAATTTTTTATAATTGTGCGGGCCGTCTTATCTATCTCATTATATTCAGACTTTTTTACATAAGACGCTGAAAACGCAAAAACGGAAATTCCTGTAAATACTGCTCCCAAAGTAAGCATTGCAATTGCAGCCAGATACTGAACAATAAGCTGTTTTTTCATACTTTTCTGTCTCTTTACGTCAGCTGCGTTCTTCATCGCATTCAAACTTATATCCCACTCCCCATACTGTTTTCAGCGCCCATTTGTCTGAAACTCCCTCAAGCTTCAAGCGAAGCCGCTTTATATGGACGTCTATGGTTCTGGAATCGCCGTAATACTCAAATCCCCACACCTCGTCAAGAAGCTGATCTCTTGTAAATACCCTGTTGGGATTGGAAGCTAAAAAGAACAAAAGCTCAAGCTCCTTAGGAGGAGTTTCAACCACCTTGCCGCGCACCTTCAATACATACCTTGTCAGATTGATATGCAGATTATCATAAAACAATTCTCTTGATTCCGACGAAGAAGTTGTCTGTCCCACTCTTCTTGAAACAGCCTTGATCCTTGCCAGCACTTCTTTTGTGTCAAAGGGTTTTACTATGTAATCGTCCGCACCCAGTTCCAGCCCGAGAACCTTGTCGAAAACCTCTGATTTTGCCGTAATCATCAAAATAGGCGTATTATAATTTTTTCGTATTTCACGACAAATCTGCCAGCCGTCCATACCCGGAAGCATTATATCAAGCAGGATAATGTCAGGTTTTAAGGCATAAAACTTAACCATACCCTCTTCGCCGTTATTTGAAATTATAGTACTATACCCCTCTTTTTCAAGATAAATCCTCAACAAATCACAAATATTTTTATCATCATCAATTATCAGAATTTTTCCAAGTGACATTTTTTCTTCCTTTTCCTTAACTATATTCAATAAAAACGTGCTAATAAATGGTTATCCTCTTCACTTGTAATACATATATTTTTATTTAATATTAACAAATTATGTGTTAAAAGTCAATACTTATAATATTATAAAAAATAACCAAAATATTTTTCCAGTTATCCTTTGTATAATTTTAACATTAATTTATGCCAAATCTAGTCTGGCATTGTCTATAAATACAAAAATCATTTATATTCTTAAAATCCCCTTGATTTTTCTGAGAAAGTTGGTAAAATAGTAATTAGCACTCAGAGAGTTTGAGTGCTAAAAAAGCTAATAAAATTTTCAGGAGGAATAAATATGACTATCAAACCATTGGCAGACAGAATCGTTATTAAAATGACAGAAGCCGAAGAAACTACAAAGAGCGGTCTTATACTGGCGGCTGCTTCAAAGGAAAAGCCTCAGGTTGCAGAGGTTGTTGCTGTAGGTCCGGGCGGAGTCGTTGACGGTGAAAAAGTTGATATGTATTTAAAAGTGGGCGATAAAGTTTTACTGAGCAAATATGCCGGTACAGAAGTCAAGGTTGACGATGTTGAATACACAATCCTCCGTCAGTCCGAGGTTCTGGCAATAGTAGAATAATCACATTTTAATTTATATTGTAAAGGAGAAATGTTATCATGGCAAAGGATATCAAATACGGCGAGGAAGCCAGAAAATCTCTTCAGTCAGGTATTGACAAGCTGGCTGATACTGTAAAGATCACATTAGGTCCTAAGGGAAGAAACGTTGTTCTTGACAAAAAATTCGGTGCGCCTCTCATTACAAACGACGGCGTAACAATTGCCAAGGAAATTGAACTTGAGGACGCATTTGAAAATATGGGCGCTCAGATGCTCAAGGAAGTTGCTACAAAAACTAACGACGCTGCCGGAGACGGTACAACAACAGCAACACTTTTGGCTCAGGCAATGATCCGTGAAGGCATGAAGAATATTGCAGCAGGCGCTAACCCGATGATCGTTAAAAAGGGTATGGCAAAGGCTGTTGAAACAGCAGTGGGTACCGTTATTTCAAATTCAAAGAAAATTGAAGGCAGCGACGATATCGCAAGAGTTGCAACAGTTTCTTCAGCTGATGAAAATGTAGGCAAACTTATCGCAGACGCTATGGAAAAGGTTACAGCTGACGGCGTAATTACAATTGAAGAAAGCAAAACTGCTGAAACCTACAGCGAAGTTGTTGAAGGCATGCAGTTCGACAGAGGCTACATTTCTCCTTATATGGTTACAGATACAGAAAAAATGGAAGCTGTTTACGACGATCCATATATTCTTATTACAGATAAAAAAATCGCTTCAATCCAGGAAATTCTTCCTCTTCTGGAACAGCTTGTTCAGTCAGGCAAAAAGCTTGTGATCATCGCTGAAGACATCGAAGGCGAAGCTCTTACAACTCTTATTCTCAACAATCTCAGAGGCACATTCAAGTGCGCAGCTGTTAAGGCTCCGGGATTCGGCGACAGACGTAAGGAAATGCTTCAGGATATTGCTATTCTTACAGGCGGTCAGGTAATTTCAGAAGAACTCGGTCTTGAACTTAAGGATACAGCTATCGAACAGCTTGGACGTGCAAGACAGGTTGTTATTAACAAGGAAAATACAATTATTGTTGACGGTTCCGGAAACTCTGACGATATCAAGAACAGAACTGCTCAGATCAAAGCTCAGATTGAAACAACAACATCTGATTTCGATAAAGAAAAGCTTCAGGAAAGACTTGCAAAGCTTTCAGGCGGTGTTGCAGTTATCAAGGTAGGCGCTGCAACTGAAATCGAAATGAAAGAAAAGAAACTGAGAATTGAAGACGCTCTTGCTGCTACAAAGGCAGCCGTTGAAGAAGGTATTGTAGCCGGCGGCGGTACTGCTCTGATAAATGCAATTCCTGCTGTTGAAGAGCTTATTCCTTCACTGGAAGGCGATGAAAAGACAGGCGCTCAGATCATTCTCAGAGCTTTGGAAGAACCTGTTCGCCAGATTGCACTCAATGCAGGTCTTGAAGGCAGTGTCATTATAGATACTATTAAGCGTTCAGGCAAAACAGGCTATGGTTTCGACGCTTACAATGAAACATACGTTGATATGATTCCTGCCGGAATCGTAGATCCTACTAAGGTAACTCGTTCCGCACTCCAGAATGCAGCTTCAGTTGCCGCTATGGTTCTTACAACTGAAAGTCTTGTTGCTGATATTCCTGCACCGGAACCGGCTCCTGCAATGCCTCAGGGCGGTATGGGAATGGGATATTAATCCGATAACCTCCTCTTATTTAAACTATATATGTCTGAAAAGACAAACCGACCTCTGCATTATGCAGAGGTCGGTTTTTTTTGCTGATTTCATTCTGTTTGCCCTTTTAATGTCCATCCGGCATAGTTAGCTGTCATAACATTTAGCATATCCGCATATTCAAGCTCGGAAATATAAAAACCGATATAAAGTGTATCATTGCCCATATCGCTTGTACTGCCTGAATCCACCAGCTTTTCATTATGAAGTATTACAGCATAAAAGCTGTCCTTGCATATCTGATAAATATCATCTGACTCATAATAATCGTCCGAATTTATAAAATCCGATATATTAGAACCGCCCAATTTATATCCGTTCATATTTGCTGAAAGCGTTTCTTCAAGCTCTTCTTTTGTAAGACCGTATTCTTCCATAGTCGACAGTTTATCAAAAGCTTCCTGACCGTAATACACCTCATATGTTCCCGTACAGTAAGGTTTGTTATGATCCTCTTCTGATTGATAATAAATAAATTCTCCGTCAGATCCAAGACAAAGCTCCGAACCATCTTTGGCAATAAATGTATTTCCGCTGATATAATCCCCTGCTGCAATATTAAACGACGCTGTTTTTGTAATATCACGTACATCAACCGAAAGATCATTTTCACTGGGACTCTGACCGGCAAATGTAACAACCGTATTCTTCTGAGGAACAATCAAAACATCAATTGAAAAGAAAATACCATTTACTTTCATATCTATTCTGCCGATATATGATTCCAAATTATCAGACGTAACAAATGATGTAAGAGTATCATCAGACCTGACTATCTCATTGCTTTCAGAGTATATATCCTTCAGATGCTGAAAAAATTCTTCAGGAGTATAACTGCCTAAACTTGAAACGCCCTGAAGCTGGTAAACATTTTTTTCGTCCGGCGTAGCAAATGTGCCCTCATGACCATTCAAAGGCTTCCAGCTAGAGTCAACCATAAAGGAAACATTGTCGACTGTACATGTCTGATACGACAATGCTTCTGTTGCCTGTTCCGCAAACGCCTCCGTATTGATTTCTGTTGTTTCCTCGGACAGTTCCGATGTAACCGATGTTTCAGCAGAGCTTTCATCACTGCTTTCGATTGTACTTTCTTTTTTAGCATTTCCGCACGCTGTCAGGGCAACAGATAATGCAAGCGCCAATATTGGTAAATAAAATTTTTTCATGAAACAAATTCCCCCTTATACTAGTAATTTTTATAATTATACTATATTTTTTAATTAAAGTCAAAAATACTCAAAAACTGAAAAAATTAAATACTATGAAAATTATCTCCAGTTTTTCAACACTTTTCTATTGATTTTTTATTCAAAATGTAGTATAATAAAATTATTATATTTATGTTAGGAGAAAAATAATGGTAAATGATATTATAGAGGAAATTAAGAAAGGACTTACCGGAAACGCCTCCCATGACGCAAATTATCTTCATGATCAGGCAATGAAGTACAGAAACCATGAAAATTCGGAAGAAATCCTCCGCATACTCAGCGACATGACGTTCGATCTTCTGCCCGACGATAAAAAAGAAGCGCTGCATAACGCTATGTTTATAGGCGACAAAAGAATTGATCAGGCGTACAATGAAGTAAATAACCTTTTTAAAAACAGAAAGCTCGACGAAGCCGCCGAGCTGATGAGTAAAATTGAAAAACAGGCTGATACATACTTTGACCACACGGAAAAAACTAAAAAATATTCATTCAGAAACCGTTTTGACGAATACCTTTTCGTAGAACTTTATAAGCCGGAAAAGCAGTATGAAAGAACTCCTTTTGATTTCTGCACTTATCTTGCCTTTTACGGATATATCCTTGTTGAAATGAAAAAGCCTGAAGAAGCGGTAAGGGTTCTCGAAAAGGCAATCAAATATAATCCTGTGAACACCGGACCACGTTTTGAAATGGCTGAATGCTATAAAGTTCTCCGCAATCCTGAAAAGCTTTTTGAGTGCGTAAAAGAAACACTTAAAATCGCTTCCACTCCGGCAGATATCGCTAGATGCTACTGCAATCTTGGATATTACTGTATTGATATCAAGGATTATGATTCGGCTGTATGCTTCTATTATAACAGTATGCTTTACGTTCCGAATGATAATATAAAAGGCGAATTGCAGCATATAAGCATGCTTACCAAAAAACCAATTACACCTCCTTCCAAAGAAGATATTCTGAAAGCTTTTGAAAAGTATAATCTTCACCACGGTCCAAGTCAGGTCGTAATCAACATGGCATACTCTCTGGGCGAATACTGTGTTGAACACAATGCCCGTCCGGAAGAATCTATATACTACTACAGTATAGCATACAATCTGACAAGAAATGAAGATATCAAGAAAAAAATAGACAAGCTTTCTGCACAAATAAAGAAACAGTAAAATTACTTCATTAGCTGCTCACGCATAAACGTGAGCAGCTTTTTCTCACGCCTTGATACCTGAACCTGAGTCATACCAAGCTTTTGTGCGGCTGCCGACTGAGTAAAATTCTTATAATACCGCAAAAATATAAGTTCACGATCTTTTGGCTCCATCATTTCCAGAACCTGACGCAAAGCAACGGTATCTCCGATTTCTATATCCGGCGACGGTGCGGCAACATCTATCTGTCCGCCGCCCTCTTCGGAGCTGTCAGTAAGAGAAACGGGAGGTAAACTGACCGACAATGCCTCTGCAATGGCACACTCGTCAGTATCCAGCTTTTTTCCAAGTTCAGACAATGTAGGTTCACGTCCAAGCTCCTTTGACATTTCATCTCTGACACGTACCGCTTTCAAAGACAGCTCTTTCAGGCTTCTGCTTACCTTAACCGTTCCTCCGTCACGGAAAAGACGTTTGATTTCCCCCAGAATAACCGGTACGGCATAGGTCGAAAACTTAACGCCTCTTTCACAGTCAAAAGCCTCCGCAGCTTTAAGAAGACCTATACAGCCGGCAGAATATAAATCATCATATTCTATACCCCTTCCTCTGAAACGGTTAGCGCAAAGATGAACCAGTCCCAGATTCTCTTCCGGCAAAGGCTTATTCATTTGCCGCCCCCAGCTTTTTTCTCATTGTTACTACAGTACCTTTTCCCACAGTACTTTTAACTGTCAGCTTGTCCATAAAGCTTTCCATAACGGCAAATCCCAATCCGGCTCTCTCTTCACAGGGAGCAGTAGTATACAGCGGTTCCATAGCACGTTTAACGTCCGGAATTCCGCAGCCCTTATCCTTAATTCTTATGTATATTTCATTATCGTTAAGTATTCTTGCAGTTATTTCAATTATTCCTTCCGTACCTCTGTAAGCATGAACTATACAATTGGTAACTGCTTCGGAAACGGCAGTTCTTAAATCGGCAATATCCTCGATCCCCGGATCAAGAAATGCTGCAAAAGCACAAACTGCCGTTCTGGCAAAGCCTTCATTTTCCGATTTGCTTTTAAAACTTATTTTCATTTCGTTTACAATCTTCATTTTTTCGCCTCCTCACACATTGCAGATCGACGCTAAACGGTCAATTCCTGAAAGTCTCATAACCTTTTTTATATGAGGGGGAGGATTTCTGACAACTAAGTTTCCTCCGATTTCCTGCATCAGCTTATACCTGCCCATAACCAGTCCGATTCCTGAGCTGTCCATAAATCCCACTTCAGAAAAATCCATAATAAGCTCTTCCGGCTGATTTTCACGAAGAGAAAAATCTATATCCTGACGAAGGGATTTTGCGTTATGATGGTCAATTTCACCGGATAATAATGCAATCACTTTATTATCTTCATTTATAATCTTTACAGACATTTCTTTTTAACCTCCTGTTTAAAAACTCTGTATTTTTATTGTATTATAAGATGTGTAAATTTTTTGTAGAAACATGCAATCATTAAAACTATTATATTTAAATCAACTATAAAAGTAATGTGCTGCATAATTTCTTATGCAGCACATTACTTTTTCTTCTTTTAACAAACAAAAGGCTTCCTTACGGAAGCCTTTTGCCATGATATAGGGATTATTGGGGATTTTAATTTAACGCTGGGGTAAACGTTAAATCGAAATGTTTATACTCATTTACGAGTATGGTCATATTATATAATTCCAGTGTGAAATCTTTGTGAAAAGTCCTTGAAAAAACTCTGAAACAATATGATTATTTCTGTTTTGTCTGATTATTATCTTTTTTGTCATATTTTTTCTCGGAAAACCGTTTACTGTAAAATTTATGCTCTGTTTTCTTACTGTCTTCCACACTTTCAGACTGTTCCGGCTTTACAATATCCTTAATTTCAAACCAGAATGTAGAACCCTTTCCTACAACGCTGTAAACTCCGAAATTATATTCATGCTTCTTAAGAATAGCTTTTACGATTGAAAGTCCCAGTCCTGTCCCCACTACTTCCCTCTTATGATTTTCCGAACGGTAATATTTATCAAAGATAAGCTTTATCTTTTCAGGAGCAATTCCCTCTCCGGTATCCGATACTTCTATACGGACGCAATCCGCTGAATTTTTCTGTTTTATGAAAATCTGCTTGTCCTCACCGGTATAATTAACGGCATTATTAATCAGATTGTAAATAACCTGCTGAATCTTTATTATATCGCAGCGTACTATTGCGTCTCCGTCAGGTTCAAATGAAATATGATAATCGGATTTTTTTGAAATCCCTTCATATCTTGCAACTATATCCTCAAGAAGGATTCTTATATTGAATTCAGTATAATTAAGCTCCTGATTACCGTCCTCAAGCTTTGAAAGGTCAAGCATGTCGTTTACAAGCTGTGCCAGACGGTCCGTTTCTTCAATTATTATTTCAAGATGTTCGTTTCTTTTCTGAGGATTATCTCCTGACAAATCCCTGATCATTTCAGCGTAAGCCTTGAGCATGGTAAGAGGAGTTCTAAGGTCGTGGGAAACATTTGCTATAAGATCGCGCTGCATAGCGTCGACCTTTGAGATCTGCTGACCGGCATAAGTAAGCGTACTTGCAAGCCGCTGAATTTCAAGGTAGTCTCCTCCCTCAAATTTTATACTGTAATTTCCGGCAGCCATTTTTTCAGCTGACTTAGTAATTTTTACAATCGGTTCGGCTATTTTTCTCGCCATAAAAAATGAAATTACAATACTGAGAATAATAAGATAAATTGTTATAATAAGAAGCTGACGTTTTATTATTGACGCAGTGGAGCCTACGGGCACAAGCGGAGTATTGATGAGTACATACCCTTCAGGAGAGTCGGCACTGCCTATTACCACAGCGAATACCAGCATATCATTGCTTATTGCACTGTTATATTCCTTAAAATATATTTCTTTTTTACCGCTTTCCTTCAGCTTGTTTAAAAATTCTCCTTTCATGGAATCAGGACTGTGTATAAGGCAGCTTTTGCCCAGAGTATCCTTTGTATAAATGACTCTGCCGTATTTGTCCACAATTTCAATACATAAATCATTTGAAATAGCAATTGTTGTAAGCGTTCTGCCGTAATCGTCATCACCGTATTCATCAACTATTTTTTTCGCCGAAAGCTTTACATCGGAAATCTTCATTTTTTCATAAAAGTTTTCTAGAAAAACAATCTGAAAAAACCACAGCATTATAAATACTACAGCCGTAAAAAACATGAAGTATTCCCATACTTTAAATCTAAGGCTTACGGCATTTTTAATTTTGGACGTATTCAAATTTATATCCCATTCCTCTCAATGTAACAATAAATTTTCTGTATTGTCCCAGACTGTTTCTCAGCATTTTAATATGAGTATCTACAGTTCTGTCATCACCGAAAAAGTCATATCCCCAGACTTCCTCCAGAAGCTTGTCCCTTGTCAGAGCAAGATTTTTATTTTTTACCAGATAAAAAAGCAAATCATACTCTTTCGGCGTCATCGAAGCTTTTTCACCGTCAACATAAACTTCGCGTCCGGCAATATCAATTTCAAGGCCCTCAAAAACAAGCTTTTCCGGTACAGTCGATTCTGAAACGTTGTTTCTTTTCAGTACAGCCTTTATTCTTGCCATAAGCTCCTTAGGAGAAAAAGGCTTTACAACATAATCGTCAATTCCAAGCTCAAAGCCGAAAAGCTTATCATATTCTTCGCCTCTTGCAGAAAGCATGATGACCGGTATCGTTTTATATTTCTTTATTTCCTTGCAGGTCGAAAAGCCGTCCAGCTTGGGCATCATTATATCCATTACAATAAGGTCGAAATCTTCGGACTTTACCATTTCAACGGCTTCCATACCGTTTTCCGCTTCGGCAACTTCATAGCCCTCAAATTCCGCATACTCTCTGACAACTCGTCTGATATTTACTTCATCGTCAACAACAAGAATTTTATACATACGTCATTCTCCTTTAATCCTTTTATATTATCATGAATTTACAGCTATATTATAATTCATAAATGTGTATATTAAGTGAAAAATAAAAAAAGATTTGAGTATTAAACTTTTTAAAAAATATGTTAAATCAAACTGTCATTGTTGACATTTTCAATAAAAATTGGTATAATACTATTAATCTGTTATATGTTTTCAACAAAATAAATTTACGGCGTGCCGTTCGCCTAAATAATAAGCGGCTGGGAGGTAAAAATGAAAAAGCGTATTGGTATTCTTACAAGCGGCGGAGACTGTCCCGGACTTAACGCAACCATCAGAGGCGTTGCAAAGGCATGCTATGAAATGATGGGCGAGGATAATGTAGAAATCGTAGGAATTGCCGAGGGGTATTACGGTCTTATAAACAATATCTGCCGTGATATGAAGCCGGAAGAATTCTCCGGTATTCTCACAAGAGGCGGTACTATTTTAGGCACAAAACGTCAGCCGTTTAAAATGATGCAGGTCATCGGCGACGATAATGTGGACAAAGTAAAAAACATGAAAGAAACCTACAAAAAACAAAAGCTTGACTGTCTCCTTACTCTCGGCGGCAACGGTACACATAAAACTTCACGTCTGCTCTCAGACGAAGGACTCAACGTAATCGGCCTGCCGAAAACTATAGACAACGACATTTACGGAACTGATGTAACCTTCGGTTTCCATACCGCTGTTGACATTGCCACAGACGCTCTAGACAGACTTCACACCACCGCAAACAGTCATTCAAGAATTCTTCTTTGCGAGATCATGGGCAACAAGGCCGGCTGGCTTACCTTGAACGCCGGAATCGCAGGAGGCGCCGACATTATTCTTATTCCTGAAATTCCTTATGACATTGATAAGGTATGCGAATCTGTACTGAAAAGAAGCGAAAGCGGTAAGAATTTCTCGATCGTCGCCGTTGCAGAAGGTGTGTTTGACCAAAACGAAGCTCAGCTTAAAAAGAAAGAACGTGCAAGACTTCGTGCTGAAGCGGGAATCACTACCGCTACAAACAGAATAGCCGCACAGATCCAATCAAAAACCGGACTTGAAACCAGAACCTGCGTTCCCGGACATATGCTCAGAGGCGGTAGTCCAAGCGCTTATGACAGAATCCTTGCAACTCAGTTCGGAGTACACGCCGCAAAACTTATTTCCCAGGAAAAATACGGCAGAACTGTTGCAAAAATCGGCGGAAAAATTACAGCAAATAAGCTTGAAGATATTGCAGGAAAAACAAAATTTGTGGATCCGTCCGATCAGCTTGTTAAAACCGCTAAAAATTTAGGAATATCTTTCGGGGATTGATAATGACTGATACTAAAAAAGGATTTTTTAACAGTCTTCCGGGATTTAGAAGCGGAAAAATCGCCAAAAAGATTATAGCTGTAGGTTTGATTTATATTCCGTTGATTATTTCTTTGCTGGGTATAATTGTATATATTAATAACGCTTTTAAAGAATATAAGTATGATAATATTATTAATGCGGTAATTTGCACAATTATAGCTGTTTTGGAAATTTTGGCTGTTATTGCAGCTTTAATTATTGAAAAAAAGTCGAGTTCTAAAAATAAGCATGCTATTGAAATAATTACCGGATTTATCTTCACAATACTTGCCTTTGCATTGTTTACTGCATTTAACAGTTTTCATACCAATGAATATAATTTATACCTTGAAAACAAAAAGGAGTCCAAACAAGCAGCCGTTATTACAGAACTTTCAACAACTGCGGTTTCTAAAAAAGAAAGCATTACTTTAGCTTCGACAGCTGTGTCAGTCAAAGTAACCGAAACCGAAGCTGACGCTGAAACTGAATTGCCAAAAACCTCTGGAGCGGAAACTAAAGCAGAAACGACAACAACTGTGATTTTACAAACAGAACCCACAGAATTACAGGAGAAAACTGAACCTACCCAATATACATGGCTTCGTGCAACAGGACATTTATATACGGGTGTTGATTTATATCTGGTCATGGATACAGGCGAATTCCTTTACGGAACCATCATGGATATAGACAACGATACGGATCAGGTTTTACTATACACTTATGAAAACGACACAACTCAATGGGTCGACCGCCGTGCAGGAATGTTTCTAAAATCTCTTTATATAAGGTCTGACGATGATTGCTTACCGCAATAAAGAGCATAATTTATTTTATTGAATGCAAATATAGTAAGTATCAATATAATAAAATCAAATCCTGTTTTAACTATATATTTTTCTAATAAATATAACAAAAGCAAGCAGAACTGATAAAATTCAGTTCTGCTTGAACTGTTTATAACGATATTTTGTGTATTATTTTTTTATAAATAAACTAAATGTTGCTATAAACAGTGAGAATATGGAAAATTTTTAGTAAATTTTAATAATGACATAAATCAGGATAAATGTTATAATGGAATAAGTATAAAAAAATTCCGAAATACTGAAAATAGTAAAAATTTTACAGAAAGATTGGGATTCATATGCCGAAAAATTATGACGTAATTATTGCCGGAAGCGGTACTGCCGGACTTTATGCAGCTATTAATCTTCCGTCCGAGCTTAAAATACTGATACTGTCAAAGCGTGATTTGCTGCTTTGCAACTCTGCCCTTGCACAGGGCGGTATTGCAGGTGTATACGATTCGCCGAATGATAATATTCAACTCCACCAGAATGATACTATGATCGCCGGCGGTTTTAAAAACAATACTGAAAACGTTCATATTCTTGTTTCCGAAGCCGCTCAGGACATTCAAACGCTTATTGATCTGGGTGTTGACTTTGACAGAACTCCAGACGGAAATCTTCACAGAACACTTGAAGGCGGACACTGCCGCCACAGAATTTTTCACCACAAGGACGCTACAGGCTTTGAAATTGTTTCAAGACTGCTGGACAAGGTAAAAACTCTGCCTAATGTTGACATTATGGAAAATACTTATTTATGCGGAATAAAAAAAACCTCTACAGGATTTTCTGTCGATACATGGAAAGAGGAAAAACGCCAAAGCGTCAACTGCCATTATATGATTCTTGCAACAGGCGGAATCGGAAGAGTTTATGAATACACTACAAATTCCGCTATCGCTACCGGAGACGGTATTACATTTGCTTATGAAATGGGTGCGGACATTAAAAATCTGAGCCTTGTTCAATTCCATCCCACAGCTTTCAACAACAAGCACACAAGGGAGTGTTTCCTTATTTCCGAAGCTGTAAGAGGCGAGGGCGCATATCTGCTCAACAAAAACGGCGAACGGTTTATGCATAATTACGACGACAGACTTGAACTTGCTCCCAGAGACGTTGTTTCCCATGCAATAATTCTGGAAAGCCGAAAGCTTAATTCCAATGATTTTTATCTCGACATTTCAAGAAAAGATCCCGAATTCCTTAAAAACCGTTTCCCTATGATCTATAAAAATCTGCTTAAGCAAGGTTATGATCTTACCAAGGATAAAATTCCTGTGTTCCCATGTCAGCACTATCTTATGGGCGGAATTAATGTGGACAATTACGCAAGAACAAAAATTGAAAATCTTTATGCGGCGGGAGAATGCTCTCACACAGGCGTACACGGCAACAATCGTCTTGCAAGCAATTCTCTGCTAGAAGCTCTGGTATTCTCAAGACGTGCGGCTTCTGATATTGCTGAGAAGTCAGCTGATATGCCTAAGGAATTTGAAAATTACGAATTTGAAATACATAAAGACGCCGTTCCGATTCCTCATGGCTTCAGAACAGAAATCCGCCGCATAATGCAGCAAAGCTATTTTGTTATTCCCGACAAAAAAGCTGCCGTTGAAGGCTTTGAACGTATAAAAGAAATCAAATCTGATTTGACAACCGGTAACTATTTAATTAATCCGGATTACATTGAGGCAAAATCGCTTGCTACAGTAGCTTATCTGATTTTAAAGGAAGTAATTTGAAAGGATAAAAAATATGCTTAACCAGATTTATATTGACAATATTATTAATACGGCTTTATTCGAAGATATTAATTATATCGACGTAACTACAGATAATCTTATTGATGACAGTCATCAGAGCAGCGCTTATTTTATCGCCAAGGACAGCGGAGTTCTCTGCGGTATTGACATTGCCGCAAGAGTATTTGAGCTTGCAGGCGGAAACGTTGAAACGGAAATTCTTTTAAAGGACGGTACTCAAGTAAAAAAAGGCGATGTCATTGCCAATTTAAAGGGCAGTACCAAAACCCTGCTCAAGGGCGAACGCACCGCATTAAACCTGCTTCAGCATATGTCAGGCATTGCTACCGCTGCAAACAAATGCGTCAGGCTGGCTGAGGGAACTAACGCTAAAATTACCGATACCAGAAAAACCTTGCCGGGACTAAGAGCCTTACAAAAATATGCCGTAACAGTAGGCGGAGGAAGAAATCACCGTTTTAATCTCTCAGACGGAGCCATGCTCAAAGACAATCATATCGACGCTTACGGTTCTATCACAGCCGCTGTCAGAGCGCTTCGTGAAAAAGCCGGACACATGCTTAAAATTGAAGTAGAGGTGCGTACCTTTGAGGAACTAAAAGAGGCTCTTGACTGCGGCTGTGAAATTATAATGCTTGACAATATGAGTACGGAGGATATGAAAAAAGCAGTTGAAATCACCGCCGGACGCGCAAAGCTTGAAGCTTCCGGAAATATTACTCTTGATAACCTTCGTGAAACTGCTCTGACAGGGGTCGACATTATTTCATTGGGAGCGCTCACCCATTCGGTTAAATGTTTTGATATATCTATGAGAATAAAAACGGCAGAATAAGGAAAATACGGAGGGCGTTTATGCAGAAAAAATTTTCTTTCAAAAACAACCGACTTGCCAAAACCATCGTATTCAGCGGTACTGTACTGATTATTGTCGCATTTATTATAATGCGATATGAGGGATTTTTTGCGGTAGTTTCGGCTATTATGAATATTTTCCGTCCGATCACAATCGGATGCGTGATCGCTTTTGCACTCAACCGTCCTCTGAATTTTTTTCACGTCCGTTACAGACGTCTTTTTGCAATGATAAAAAATTCATTCAGAAACAAAAAGCACGGCAGAAAGATCCATTTGGTATCGGGAAAATCTCCTTTTATTGCGGCGTGTCTGACGACATATCTTCTTACTATCGCCATATTAGTCGGTATCATTTGGTTTATTGTACCGCAGATATCAAACAGTATAACTCTGTTCAGAGACAATTTCAGCGATTACGCTAATAATTTTGCAAATTTTATTGAATCAAACAAATTCAATATCCATTCATTCTTAGACGATAAAATTGATATTAACGAGATAATGGAAAAGATACAGAACAAGCTGTCAAGCATAACCGAATATATACCGACAGTATTAAGCAAAACCTACGATATTACTTCCGGTATAATCAACGGAATTATAGACATTGTTATCGGCATTGTTTTTTCAATATATATTTTGCTTGACAAGCAAAGTCTCAAGAAGAATGCAAAATCTATTACCAAACTTATTATAAAAGGCAGCAAATATGATAAATTCGAAAGAATTATAAAAATTGCTTATGATACCTTTTCAAACTTTATAAGCGGACAGCTTATGGAAGCGGTCATTTTAGGTGTATTATGTTTTATCGGCATGACGATATTCGGCTTTGACTACGCTCCGCTTATCAGCGTTATAATTGGTATAACAAACATGATACCTATTGCAGGTCCGATTCTGGGTACTATCCCATGTGCGCTGATACTGCTTCTTGTAAACCCGATAAGAGCCGTATGGTTTGTTGTATTTATAATTATTATCCAGCAGATTGATTCTAACCTGATTTATCCAAAGGTTGTAGGAAATTCAATCGGACTGCCAGCACTATGGGTATTGTTTGCTATTACGGTCGGCGGCGGACTGGGAGGCGTTCTGGGAATGATTCTGGGAGTACCGATAGTATCGATTATATATACTCTGGTGAATGAAAAAATAAGAGAAAATGAGAAACCGAAAAAAGAAATGTTATAAAAGGTTTTAGTAAAAATTAGAAGTTAAGGTTTAAAAAATTAAAAGTTTCGATTAAACCTTTTCAAAGGTTTGCGGAAATTGCTCTCCGCAGAAATAAAAGTTTTGGTCAAGCTTTTTTAAAAGCTTGCGGAATCCAAAGGCAGAGCCTTTGGTCGCCCTCCGCAGAGGGCGAAAGTCTTTTGCCGTAGGGGCGCATTTTTTCGGGTGAATTGACGTTCTTTGAACGTCAAGAGGGTGCTTTTTTGCAAGTGAAAAAAGCACCCTTTATCTTTTTTAGATTAGCGTTACAATTCAATTGATAACCGTTACATTTTGCTACTTACATTTTTTATGATGATGATATATAATTAATTTGTAACGTTACAAATTAATTATATGGAGGTATTAAAATCATGGATCATATAGATAATTTTTATAAACGAATTGAATATTTAAAATCTCAAAAGGTTGTTTTAGATAAGGAAATTGAATTATTAATGAACAAAGACGTAGAAACTATGGATATTGGAGAATTTTTAAAAATATGCAAATATTTTGAAATAATTCCAAGTATTTTTTTTAATTATAATATAAAAGATCCTATTTTATTTAGTAAATTTATTAATGAATTTAAAAAACTTAATAATAATCAAAGAAATTATATGTTGGAAATAATTAAAGACATAAATAAAAATAAAAACAAAAAATAAATAAGGGGACGCTTTCACTTGCAAAGCGTCCCCTCTTTTAAAACAGTCCACCGGACTGTTTTAAAATTCACCCCCGTAAATGCGCCTCTGAGGCAAGGCTTTTCGCCCTCTGCGGAGGGCGACCAAAGGCTCTGCCTTTGGATTCCGCAAACCTTTGAAAAGGTTTGATCGAAACTTTTAATTTTTTATCTTAACTTCTAATCTGTTTAATCCCTATTTTCCCCGTTTCCCGTAAGCTTTGAAGCAATTAAATATACCACGCCCCCAGCACACACCGCAATCGGTAATGCATATCTATTAATGAGCGGTATATGCGGATACACACTCCATGCCGTTAACGCACAAAATAGTCCTGATATGACCGCTGGCATAAGTGATTTTAAAATGCGTATTTTAACTCCGGCGGCTCTTGAGTAAACCAAAATTGATAAAACAAATATTACAAAATAACAAAGCAACGTCGATATCGCCGCACCTGATACGTTTATTTCCGGAATTGGTATTAATAAAAGATTTCCTGCAAGCTTTACCGCTACTCCTATAAGCATGAGCTTGACGGGAGCGTCCGCTCTGCCGATTGCCTGAAGACAACTGAACAGAGGAAATGAAAGGGCAAGAAAAATTACTCCGACCCCAAGAAATATCAGACTTTCTTCTGAAACTAAACATTCCTGTACACGGTTGGGAAAAAGAAAGAGAAGTATCGGTTTTGCAAGAAAGCTTATGCCTAATCCAGAGGGTACGGCGAGAAAGGCAGTTGCCTTTATAACGTTTTCCGACAGCCTTTTTACAGCGGTTGAGTCCTTTTTTGCCCAGCTTTCTGCAATGTTTGGAAGTATTCCCTTGCCGAACATATTGGTAATTGATGGTATAAGATTGAAAATGGTAACGGCAAGACCGTTAAATGAACCGTATATAAATTCTGAAAGTTCAAGGGGGTCTATATCGTTCAGACCGTATTTGCCTATAAGATATTCCGGAGCGGATTTGATGGATTTGTCAAGACAGCGAATTATTGTGGCAAGGTCAATGAGAGAAGTAAGATTGGTGACAATCGAACCGAGAGCTACGGGAATAAGTATTTTAAAAATGGCTTTTATTATTGTTTTACTGCTCTCTTCATGACCTGATTTTATTTCAGGAGAATTATTTTCCAGACCTGTGCCTCGTATGTAAAGGAATAGCGTACCTGCAAGAGTAGAAAGGCTTATTCCAAGTACGGAAGCGGCAGCAGCAACGGCAAGTATGTCTGTTCCTTCGGGAAAATGGGTAAGAACTTTGTCAGGATTAGTCAAAACATAGGAACAAAGAGCAAGTCCGGCGGCAAGACGTACTAACGCTTCTATAACCTGTGACACTGCGGTTGGGTACATGTTTCGCATACCCTCCCAGCAGCCTCGGTAAACGGCTGTTAAGCAGCCGAAAAATACCGACGGCGCTATCATCAGTATGGAAAGCTCGGCTTTTGGACATGCGGCGATTTTTTCCGAAAAAGGTCCTGCAAGAATAGCTACTGCTACAGTACCGGCAAGTCCTGCGGCGGAAAACAAAAGAAGTGAAACCTTCTGTATTTTTTTTACGTTTCTATAATTTCCGAATGCACAGCTTTCAGCAGTAAGCTTAGCTACAGCAGTGGTAAGCCCTGTGGCAGTGAGAGCATAGACCGGCAGAAACAGACCGTAAGCACAGCTGAAATAACTCATTCCCACTCCGCCCAGCATGTTTGTGAGTGGAATTTTAAATAAAGCGCCTATTGCCTTTGCTATTATTGCAGAGGCAATAAGTATAACTGAACCTTTCAGAAAGCTTTGTTTTTTCAAATTTATCTCCTTTCTGATATCCTTATTGCTTAATAAAATAGCATTGATTTTGTTTAAAATGCATAATGATTTTGTAATTTACTAAAAAAAATATTGCTACTAGTGCAAATGTATGTTATAATTATATGCAGTTATATTTTTGTATATGAAACGAGGTTGAAAAAATTTATGAACTATAAATTTTCAGATAAGGTTTCAGGACTTCAGGCGTCTGCTATCAGAGAAATTCTGAAGTTTACGGCAGATCCGGAGGTTATTTCCTTCGCAGCCGGAAATCCTGCGCCGGAGGCTTTCCCTACAGAAGAAATTGCACGTATTTCAGCAGATATTCTAAAGAATGATCCCGTTCTTGCTTTGCAGTACAGTATTTCGGAAGGATATCCTCCGCTGAGAAATCTTCTGAAAGAAGATTTGGAAAAGAAAGGCTGTTTTGATCCTGATACCGATGATCTTATTATTACTTCAGGCGCACAGCAGGCAAATGAATTGTCATGTAAGGTTCTTTGCAACGAGGGCGATACGCTGATCTGTGAATCTCCAAGCTTTATCGGTTCGCTGAACGCTTTCCGTTCTTACAATGTAAATCTTAAGGGAGTAGAAATGGAAAAGGGCGGCATTAAGCTTGATGTTCTGGAAGAAGTATTGAAAACTTCCGCCGGACAGAAAATGATCTATGTTATTCCGAATTTCCAGAATCCTACAGGGGATACCATGACTCTTGAAAAGAGAAAGGGTCTGTATGAACTGGCTTGCAAGTATGACGCTGTGATTCTTGAGGACAATCCCTACGGAGATCTGAGATTCGCGGGAGAACATATTCCGTCAATCAAGAGCATGGATACCGAAGGCAGAGTTATTTATTCCGGAACCTTTTCAAAGGTACTTGCTCCGGGACTCAGGGTCGGCTATGTATCCGGTCCTAAGGAAATCATACAGAAAATTATTGTCTGCAAACAAGTTGCAGATGTCCATACTACTATATGGTCACAGGTTTTATGTTACCGTTTTATGTCAGAATGTAATCTCGATGAGCATTTTGCAGGACTTCGTGAAATTTATAAGAAAAAATGCGGACTTATGCTTGAAAATATGGATAAATATTTTTCGAAGAAAGTCAGCTATTCAAAGCCTGAGGGCGGCTTGTTTATCTGGGCAACGCTTCCGGAGGGCAGTAATATGATGGATTTCTGTACAAGAGCCGTAAGAGATTATAAAATCGCAGTTGTACCGGGTACGGCATTTATGATAAATGAAACAGATAAAACAAATTCCTTCCGCTTGAATTTCTCAACCCCGACTGACGAGCAGATCGTAAAGGGAATAGAAATTCTCGGAAATATGACAAAAGAAATACTTGATTAATTTAATATCAGAAAGGAAAGAATAAAAATGGCTAAAAAACGTTCAATACTGGACAGATATACTGCATCTCAGAAATATATTGTATCAAGAGGCAAAGCTCTTACGTTTCCGGCATCACCATTCAAAAAAGAACTGAAAAACGACGAGGTATACGGCGCTGTTATCGATATGCCAATGTCGCCGACTGTTCTGTCGACACTGGTATGCTTCGTAAACGGTGCTGCAAACCTGTATTTCAATCTGGGCGGCGAATATGTAAATGCTGCGGCACGTTACAGAGGCGTTGCACAGGCTTCATTTGATTTTATTAAAAATGCGACAGCATGTCTTGACTGCTGTGAAAAAACTACAAAATTTGATATGCCAACAGCTGGCAAAAATTTTGTATATCTTCTTACTAAAGGCGGAGTATATAAAACAGAAATTGCGCCTAATGCAATTCCTAAGGAAGCTGAAAGCAAGAAAAAACTGCATTATTATTATCAGAGAGTAATGGCTGAGCTTAGAACCGCACAGCTTAAGGATCAGGCTGCCGGTATAAGCGATGGGTATATTTCTGCAAAATAATTGAGAATATTAACAGATTTGATGCAGAAAAATACGCATATTTCAATAAAATTGCCAAACTTGCAAAAAACTATTGCAATTTATTAAATTTTGAGGTACTATAATAAAATACTGGAAATCGGGTGAAAATATGACTGACTTTAAGTTTAAAGAAACATACGGCTTAGACGATCTGCTTGAAATTATGAAAATTCTCCGCAGTCCGTCAGGATGTCCGTGGGATATGGAACAGACGCATAAATCAATAAAAAATGATTTTATTGAAGAGGTTTACGAAGCTATAGAAGCTATAGACCTTGACGATACTGCTTTGCTTCGTGAGGAACTGGGCGATGTTCTGCTGCAAGTCGTTTTTCACTGCCAGATCGAAAAAGAAAAGAATAATTTTGAATTCGATGATATATGCGATGAACTCTGCAAAAAATTGATAGTAAGGCATCCTCATGTATTCGGAGAACTGACAGTTTCCGATTCCGGCGAAGTACTGAAAAACTGGGATAACATAAAAAAAGAAACTAAGGGACAAAAAACTTATACCGATACGCTGGAAAGCGTTGCAAAGTCCCTTCCGGCACTTATGAGGGCTCAAAAGCTCGGTAAGAGGGCTATGAGGGCAGGTATGGATTTTAAATGTACTGAAGATGCTTTAGAATGTATAAAACTGGAAACTGCCGAACTAGAAGAGGCTGTAAAAAGCGGCGAATCAGAACATATTGAAGAAGAATTCGGAGATTTACTGTTTTCATGCGTTAATACTGCAAGGCATCTGGGATTAGATTCAGAACAAGCACTGACAAAAGCATCGGAAAAATTTATAAAAAGATTTGCAGAGACAGAAAAATTAGTAAAGCTGAGCGGAGCTGATATGAAAGCTCTTAGCATAGATGAGCTTGACGTGTTCTGGCGTCAGGCAAAGCAAAATATTTGATTTGGAATCAAAAGAAAAATGGAGGAATTTATAATGACAAAAGCAGAATTAATTACACAGATAGCAGAAAAGAGCGAACTTTCCAAAAAGGATTCTGAAAAGGCACTTGCAGCAGTAATTTCATCAATTACAGAAGCCCTTACAAACGGAGATAAGGTTCAGCTTGTAGGTTTCGGAACATTTGAAATTCGTGACCGTAAGGAAAAAGAATCAAAGAATCCAAGAACAGGCGAAAAAATCATCGTTCCTGCAAAGAAGGCTCCTGCATTTAAGGCTGGCAAGGCACTTAAGGATGCTGTAAACGCATAATTGACGTAAACTTCAGGCAGAGTGTATTCTCTGCCTTTTTTGTTTAAAGGAGAAAATATATGAGATTGGATAAATATCTTAAAATTACACGGCTGATCAAACGCAGAACAATTGCAAATGAAGCGTGTGACGCCGGTAAAATTGTTGTCAACGATAAAATTGCCCGCGCGTCATACGACGTTAAAGTGGGCGATATCATAGAAATCAACATGGGTTCAAAGCCTTTGAAAGTAAAAGTTTTAAATGTTACAGAGTATGCTACCAAAGAAAATGCAGCAGATAATTATACCGTAATTTCATAGAAACAAGCTGAAAACACACTTCTTTTTTCATTATTTTTTTATTCTGCATATTAAGACAGTATTAGAACAAAATTTCTCTTGACAATTTCTCTAAAAAAGTATAAAATAAATATATTGTATAACTTTGCACAATTATTACTGCGGCTTTTTATGCGGCTGTAATTAAATCATAATTTTTAAACGGACCGGACTTTTATTAATAAAAAAATATAATGTTAATCCGGGTGCGTCGAGTGACATGATAAACTATATTCTTGCATTTGATATGCTTAAGGCAGCACCGCAAAATCAGCGGCTTATGACTTCATCTGTACGACAATAATTATGCGGTGCCGCTTTCAATAATAAAAAATATGAATACGATTATGGCAACATTATCCTGCCGGAGTAATACAGTTATTGTACAATTTCTATAACTATATTAAAGGAGGTAATGTGCGGGCAATGAATACTACTGTTGCAATTATATGCTGCATAGCAGCATTGATAGTCGGGGCAGCTGTTTCCGGAGTTATATTTTTCCGTCAGGGAATTGCTTACAGACAAAAACAGGCAGAGTCAATAATGGGCTCCGCAGAAAAAGAAGCTGAGAAAATTCTGGCAGATGCTGATAAAGAAGCTGAATCCAAGAAAAAGACAGCTTTAGTTGAAGCTAAGGACGAAATTCATAAGCTTCGTTCCGATGCAGAAAAAGAAATTAAGGACAGGCGTTATGAAATTTCACGCCAGGAAAGAAGAATTCAGCAAAAGGAAGAAAGTCTTGATAAAAAGAATGATAATCTTGAACGCAAGGAAGAAACTCTTCAAAACAAAATAAAAAAGGCTGAAGAAAATTTAAAGGAAGCTGAAACAATCAAGAAAAGTCAAATGGATATTCTTGAACGTATTTCAGAATTTACAAGAGATCAGGCTAAGGAATATATTCTGGATATGCTTGACGGTGATTTGGTGCACGAAAAAGCTTTGAAAATTGCTGGATATGAACAGCAGATAAAAGACGAATGTGAAGAAAAAGCGAGAAGCTATATTTCTCTTGCTATCGCTAAATGTGCCGCTGATCAGGTATCTGAGGCTACTGTATCCGTAGTTCCCCTTCCTAACGACGAGATGAAGGGAAGAATTATCGGACGTGAGGGAAGAAACATCAGAACCTTTGAAACTCTTACAGGCGTCGACCTTATTATTGACGATACCCCGGAAGCAATTACGCTTTCCTGCTTTGATCATGTCAGACGTGAAGTGGCAAGGATCGCTCTTGAAAAGCTTATAGCCGACGGTCGAATCCACCCTACACGTATTGAAGAAATGGTTGACAAGGCAAAGCGTGAGGTTGAGTACAGAATCAAACAAGAAGGCGAAAGAGCAATTCTGGAAACTAATGTACACGGTATGAATCATGAGCTGGTCAAGCTTATAGGACGTCTCAGATTCCGTACAAGTTACCGACAGAACGTACTTAATCATTCAATCGAAGTAGCGCAGCTTTCCGGTATACTGGCTTCAGAACTGGGAGTAGACGCTAACCTGGCAAGACGTGCGGGACTTCTCCACGACATTGGTAAGGCTCTTACCGCAGAAATTGAAGGCTCTCATGTTCAGATAGGCGTTGACGTCTGCCGTAAGTACAAGGAAAATGCTGAAGTTATCCATGCGATAGAAGCTCATCACAACGATGTTGAACCGAGAACTGTTATTGCCTGTATCGTTCAGGCAGCTGACGCTATATCTGCTGCAAGACCTGCTGCAAGAAGTGAAAATTATGAAAATTACATAAAGCGTCTTGAAAAGCTGGAAGAGATCTGTACTTCATACGAGGGCGTTGACAAGTGTTATGCCGTTCAGGCAGGACGTGAAGTCAGAGTTATGGTTGCTCCAGAAATCATTAATGATGAACGTATGGTAATTGTTGCGAGAAATATTGCAAAACAAATTGAAGATGAAATGGATTATCCGGGTCAGATCAAGGTTAATATGATTCGTGAAAGCCGTGCAGTTGACTATGCTAAATAAAATAATTGCCCTGTGTATGTAAACACAGGGCTTTTTACAGAGGTGAAAAGTATGGCCGGAGTAATAGTACATCTGGCAGTTGCAGACGCAACTTTTAAAGAGCTTAATATAAAGAATCTTCCCCTATACTACGCTGGAAATGTAGCGCCGGACTGTATTCATTCACGAAAAAATTATCAGCGTCAAATGAAAAAGCATACGCATCTCAGGGACGGTATAAGTGACTGGGATTTTATTCTGCCGGAAAATCTAAAATTATTTCAACAGCGTCTGGGCAAATTTCAAAAGGAATACTGTAATAAGGTTGATAACCAAGAGCTTTATTTAGGCTATCTGACGCACCTTATAACAGACGAAATGTTTATGAGGACAATTCGTCTGCGGTGTGCTGAAGAAGCTGAAAAAAGCGGTATTTTGCAGACTGATAAAAGCTTTTTCGGTTATATGATGAGAGAGGTCAACGGCGCCGACACTCTAGCGGCAAAAAATATAAATTTTATCAACGATCCTGTTGAAATGATGAAAAAATCTTACGGCTGCTATTTACGGGATTATATAACGGCAAATGAAATGAAAGACGGTATGGAATGGATAATTGATAATTTCTTTTCAGATAAAAACAATTTTGAAGAACCGGCTTTTCTGACTATGGAAATGATTGAGGATTTTATACAAATTGCCGTAAATGAAATTTATAAGAGAATAAACTAAAAAACCGACGGATCTACCGTCGGTTTTAATTTTACATTATATTCCAGAATTCAAATAATCTTCCGAATGAAACCATATCACTCCTGATATCCATAGGAATTCCACCCAGACTGTTTCCATAGTCAAGCACAAATTCATAAATCAGGGCAAAATTAATTATTACTGACGCAATTGCCGAAATCAAAAATATTTTATCAATAATCCGCTTATTTGTTGAATTAATTTTACCGTAAAGCGAGAAAAGTACTGCAAATGCGCCGAATATCATCTGCCATGCAAAGTCAACAGCATACCTCGGAGTATAACCGTATTCCCAGATCATTGCCATCTGTATCAGAGGTACTAAAATACACCCTGAAACTATTATGACTGCCGCCAGACGTCTGTTAGGATTATTTGATCTTTTATAAGCTTTACCGCCGAATATATATCCCAAAACAGGTACGGCACGGAATATAATACCCGCTGAACTAAATCCTGCAAGGAAATAATATCCGTTGACCGAAAGCGAATCATAATTGCTTGTCACGAACGGAAATACTGACGAAACCTTTGGTACTGTAAACAAATAATTTATTATTGCTATAAATACCAACGGCAAATGGAACTGTATATGCTGATAATCATAAATGGTAAGGGTATAAGAAATACCAAAATCAAGTATTGAACCAAATCTGAGATAATTATATATCATCTGTACAGAACCTATCAGTACAAAAGGAATCAATGCTGAAAGCAGGAATGTTATGACAGGTTTTTTGTTTGCCTTAAATGTAGGATTTGCCGATGTCTTGACGATTTTCTTCACTCCTGCATATATAAACAACAGTGAAACTATACAATAAAGCGCCAAAGCCGCACGGCATAGTACCGCTATGGACAGAAGAATCGTTGCCACGCAAATATTGGGTCTTGATATTTTTCCCTCGCCGACAACTCCGGAACGAAGCAAAAAGTACATACCGGCTATCAGAAATGCAAATCCGCTGACCTGTGCCAGCTCGTAAAAATTACCTATAGTAATACAGTACCACACAAACGACGACGCCTGAACGATTACCAGTCCGCTTACAGCCGTTCTATTGGGGATTTTAGGAAACAGACGTTTCATAAACGCACAATATGCAAGACTTAAAAATATAATACCAATTATACTATATATAAACGTCGCCCAAAGAGACGGGAAGTACTTCCCTGTAATCATATGATACGGTAAGAACAGTGTTAATACAGTACCTATACCGTAATAAGAATAATACTTACCATCAAAAAATAGGTGATCCCAAGGATATGAAACTCCTGCCGCACTTCTCTCTGACAAATCATATGGATTTTCAAGATTCAGCATATCCTGCGATGGAGTTTCAAGAAGACTGACCTGTCCCGCTTCAAAAGCGTCAACCAATTCTTTATTCATCTGATTGGTGTCAGGATGGTCAAACAAGCTGAAAATCATGTCTCCCCGTACCGCTAAAAGGCAAACAGCCACAGAAACAAATACAAGCGTAACAGCCGCCGCACTCAATTTAAAGGTTTTAGACTGACCGCATGATCCTTTCATATACGGACAGAGTGCAATCGTTACAGCGAACAGTACAAATCCCAGAATAATAAAAAATCTCAACCAGGAAAAGTCAAAAGGTATAGGCTTGTTGACAGAAATTCCTTTAACTGTCACTACACTGTTATCTTGAGCAGAAACTTCAAATTTAATATTTCCCGTCTCGCCGAAATAACTGCATACTATGTATTTGCTTGATTCGTTACCGTTAATATACTCCAGATTAGAAACATTCCTCATATCCTTGCTGGTTTCGTCGCTGTTGTATATTCTGACTGTTCCTCCTATAGAATTTTCGCTTTCAATATCAATGTAAATATTTTTTATTTGATAATTTACATTATTGAATTCTATAGATACCGTTTCTCCTGAATTTACAGTAATAACATCGGAAGAATTTGCACTGCCGTTTACAGTCGCACGTGATAAAGGCAGTATCATTTCATTAGGCGACGACGGCATAATAAGATTAAACGCTCCGAAATTACAGATAAACGCTTCAAACAACAGTACTGCTGCTGTTCCTGCCGCTATTCCGGTTAGCCATTTTTTATTATTTTCAATAAAGCAAATTATTTTCTTATTTGTTATTTTCCCGTACAATATTTTCGGCAGACCAATAAACAGATCAGCCGCCATTACCGCAATACTCATTGCAGTAAAACCGTTTCCGGCAAAAAAAGATGCTATAACTGCTATTAACTGAACTGCAAATCCGCAAAGTATGATCGCCGATTGTGTTTTGTCTGAAGCTTTGCCTGTTTTCACTAAAATATACGATAATATTATAATAATAACAGATAACAAACTAAGAATTACTGTCAAAAACATTGAAAAGTCCCCCGTCAATTTTATTATATATTTTATTATACTATATATAACATAAAAAGTCCAGCAAAAAGCCGGACTTTTTAATTTAATTACGAAATTATTTACATAATATTCCAGAATTCAAACAGTCTTGCGAAGGAAGCCATCGAACGGCGAACATCAGCGGAAATATATATAGGCATACTTCCATAATCAAAAATATATTCATAAATTAAAGCAAAATTTACTACTACTGATATGACCGCCGAAACAGCAAAAATAAAATACATTACTCTTTTCATTGGTTCGGAAATATGTTCATGCAATACAAACAGAATCGCAAAAGCGCCGAATATCATCTGCCAAGCAAAGTCAACGGCATATCTAGGCGTATAGCCATTACTCCATACAAGAAACATTTGAATAAACGGAACAATAATACAGCCTGAAATTATTATTATCGCCGCCAGACGTTTGTTGGGATTACTTGACTTTTTATAGGCTTTTCCGCCAAATACATATCCCAATACAGGTACGGCACGGAAAATCAATCCGCATGCACTAAACGATGACAAAAAGCAATATCCGTTAACTGAAAGTGAATCATAATTGGTTGTTATAAACGGAAATACTGTAGAAACCTTTGGTACAGTAAAAAGATAATTATAAAATGCAATGAGCATGATGGGTATATGAAATTGTATGTGAGTAAAATCATTGATAGTCAAGCTATACTTTATACCGAATTCAAATACAGAACCAAATCTGAGATAATTATATACCATCTGTACAGAGCCTATCAGTACAAAAGGAAGAAGCGCCGCAAGCAGAAATGTTATAATTGGTTTTTTATTTGCCTTGAATGTCGGATTTTCAGATGTTTTTACGATTTTCTTCACACCTGCATAAATAAACAACAGTGCAACAACGCAGTAAAGCGCCAGAACCGCACGGCATAACACCGCTATTGAAAGAAGAACCGTAGATATACAAATTTTTACTCTTGAAACCTTACCCTTTCCTATAACTCCTGAGCTAAGCAGGAAAAATGCACCCGACATCAGGAAAGCAAAACCGCTGGTCTGTGCAAGCTCATAAATATCGCCTCTAATCATAAGGTACCAAATAAATGAAGACGCTTGTACAATTACAAGTCCTGCTGTTGCTATACCGTTTGAAATTTTAGGAAAAAATCTTTTGATAAATACGAAGTAAGTCAAGGTTAAAAACACTATCCCTATTATACTGTAAATAAATGACGCCAACAACGAAGAAAAATACTTTCCTGTTATCATATGATACGGCAAAAACAACGTTAAAACAGAACCTATTCCGTAATAGGAATAATACTTTCCTTCAAAAAGTACATGATCCCATAAATATGAAATACCTTTGCTTTGACGCGTCAAATAATCATAAGGATTTTCAAGCTCCAGCAGCTCCTGCGGCGGAGTTTCAAGAAGACTTACCTGTCCTGCTTCAAAAGCGTCAACCAATTCCTTGTTTATCTGATTTGTGTCCGGATTTGAAAATAAATCTGAAAACATATCCTCCCGAACAAACAGCAGTCCTGTTCCGATCAACACAAATACTGCCGTTATCACTACAGAACTTATTAAAAGGGATTTTGATTTTCCGCATTCCCTTTTCATCAGCGAACAATATGCAAGAGTTATTAAAAACAACACGCCCGCCAAAATTATAATAAATCTTATCCATGAAAAATGAAACGGTATAGCTTTATTTACAGAAAAATCTTTCAGTACTACCGTACTTCCATCGGGCGCTTTAACATTGAATTTCATATTTCCGACTTTGCCTGAAAAACTGCATATTATGTATTTACTGTTTTCATTGCCGCCTATGTAATTAAGATGAGCATCGTAACGGTATTCTGCTGTGGTTTCATCAGAATAAGCTATCTCAATTGTACCCTCTCCCGCATCACCGGATAATTCAACATCTGCGTATATTGTTCTCACATCATAATTGATATTAGTGAACTCTATTGATACCGTTTCTCCTGAATTTACAGTAATAACGTCGGAAGAATTTGCACTGCCGTTTACAGACGCACGTGATAAGGGCAGTATCATTTCATTAGGCGACGACGGCATAATAAGATTAAACGCTCCGAAATTACAAATAAAAGCTTCAAACAACAGTACTGCTGCCGTTCCTACAGCTATTCCGGTTAACCATTTTTTATTATTTTCAATAAAGCAAAATATTTTCTTATTTGTTATTTTTCTATACAATATTTTCGGCAAACCAATAAACAGATCAGCCGCCATTACCGCAATACTCATTGCAGTAAAACTATTTCCGGCAAAAAAAGATGCTATAACTGCTATTAACTGAACTGCAAATCCGCAAAGTATGATCGCCGATTGTGTTTTGTCTGAAGCTTTGCCTGTTTTCACTAAAATATACGATAATATTATAATAATAACAGATAACAAACTAAGAATTACTGTCAAAAGCATTAAAAATCCCCCACTAAGTATAATTATTTATTTCATTATACTATAATAATATAAAAAAGTCCAGTAAAAACTGGACTTTTTTGACAGTAATTTATATTTTTTGACTAATTCCTATGCCCGTACACACCTGCATAGCTTTCAAGGGTAATTGAATTTTCTGCATTATACATTTTTATCAGATCTTCTTCCGTAGTATAAACATCTGCGGTATCGCCGCTGCTGCTTGTAAGGTAATCGCCGTACCACAGTCCGAAGAATGACCACAGTGAATTATCACGAATCATTTCATCAATTCCCGGAATAGAACTGCATTCCCCAATTGCCAGAATTTTTCCGCTGTCGGTCACCTGCTTAAGCCACTGATACTGTTCGGAACGGCTTCCGTATACCATATTAGGCCCCATATATATATCTATAGCCGCAATATCATACTTGCTGCTGTCCACCATATAATCCTCGCTCTGACCATTCCAAATCCAGATAAGGTTGTCAAGCTTGTGATATCCGGTCATACGGTCATACATGAGATCATAAAGCCACTGATACGCTTCCTCACCGTCAGCACCCCACCAGTACCAGCCGCCGCCTGACTCATGCAAAGGTCTCCAGAGAATAGGTATTCCCTCTTCGGCAAGCTCTGAAAATCCTTCTGAAACAGCGTCTATATCCTCTACAAGCTTCAAACATTCCTTAGTGATTTTTCCCTGCTTATAGAGATCCTGTATTTCTGCAATTCCCATTTGAGAAATATCTTCTTCTGTCATTGCAGATTTCAGACTGAATTTAGTATCCTTAGCATAAATTGAAGAATCGCTTGACGGAGAATTCCAGTACCACATAAAACCTACTATACCGCCCTTTTCGTTCCAATCCTTTGCCGCTTTAATTTCGCTTTCGTCAGGAATACTTCCCTGCGCATAACCGCCTATATCTCCAAAGCGTATAGCAGGATATTTGCCGGTTTTTTTATAAATCAATTCCAGCTCTGTATTTTTATAGTTTGATGCATATTGTCCGGTAATAATTTTTTTACCAAAATTATCATTTAGATATTTCAAAAGTTTTTTTGTTTCATCAGACGCCTCAGGCGCTACAGGTTCAGTCTGAATCTCAAAATCATTTTCATAGATATTATCATTATTATTGATTTCTATATAATCAATTTCAAAATTATCGCTGCCCTGATTAATCTGAATCAAAGCTTCACCTTCGTCCATATACACTCCGTAAAAAGTTACACGTACAAACCTTTCATCCTCGCCGTCGATAACAAACTCACCGATATTGCGGTCATTAACATTGACGGAGCTTGTAACATTGCTGTCAGCTGCAACGCATACGGTAATATTATAATGCTGAGACGACGGAATATCGGCAGGTATGACAAGATAATCAGCTGAACCGCCGTAAAAGCCTGTAACGTATCCGTTTCCGGAAAAGCCTTTGCGCTGTTCATCGGTATAAAGACTGCCGTTAAGCTTACAATCCTCTGCTTCTATGGTCATACTGGCTTCTGTGGTATTTATTTCCGGAACCTTCGCAACATATTCAGTAAACGATACAGTTTCTTCTACATATTCAGTAACTTCTTCCGTTGGAGCGTATGCTGAAGAATCGGTTTTATTTAAAGGCTCCTGTGAAATCTCCTCGCAGGCTGTAAACAGTGCTGCCATTGACATTATTACCGCAGCAGTTATAATTTTTTTCATGATTTTTTTAATTTAACTCCTTATCATATAAATACGTCCCTTTTCAGTATCAAAGGTTATAATACCGTCAGACTGAAGAGCGTTAACGCTCTCTCCATCGCACGAGATACTTACTATTGTATTCGGACGAACAACGCATTTATTTCCGCAAAGTGATTTTAATTCAGCAGTTTTCAGCTTACCGTCCGCCCAATTTATCGAAACTTCAAATCCTCCCTTTGCTCTCAGTCCTCTTATTTCTCCGGTTTTCCATTCCGAAGGAAGCGCCGGAAGAAGGTTAATTTCTCCGCTGTGACTCTGAAGAAGCGCTTCTGTCATTGCAGATGCTCCTCCGAAATTTCCGTCTATCTGGAAAGGTGGGTGAGTATCAAACAAATTAGGGTCAGTAGAGTAAGCAATAAGCTTCTGAAGATTTTCATAAACCATATCACTGTCGTAAAGTCTCGCCCACATATTAGCTATCCACGCACGGCTCCAGCCCGTATGTCCTCCTCCGTGAATAAGACGTCTTATAAGGGTTGCTCTTGCAGCATCAGCAAGCTTAGGAGTTTTATACGGCGTGATAAGATCTGCCGGATGCAGGGCAAAAAGCTGTGAAATATGTCTGTGACCTATTTCAACCTCGTCGTAATCCACTGCCCATTCCTTTATCTGACCGTATTTTCCCACTTCCGGTTTGGGCAGCTTTTCAAGCATTTCTTTCAGTTTATCTGCAAATTCATGATCATCATCCAGAATTTCAGAGCTTTTAATAACATCGCTGAATAATACTGTTATGATCTGGCTGTCCATAGAAGGTCCCATGCAAAGACTGCCTTTCACACCGCTTTGCGTAAGATAAGTATTTTCAGGAGAAACTGACGGACTTGTCACAAGTCTTCCCTCGTTATCCTCGATCAGATAATCAGTAAAAAATTCTGCCGCTTCACGCATAAGCGGATATTTAGTCTTCAAAAATTCTATGTCCTGAGTGTATTCATAATGTTCAAATATATGCAGGCAAAGCCATGCGGCTCCCAAAGGCCAAATTGTTGACGCTTTACACGTATCCTGCGGAGCAGTATCTCCCCACAAATCAGTATTGTGATGACATACATATCCGGAACAGCCGTACATTTCACGGGCAGTAACACGTCCGGATTCCCTTATTTTTTCAATCAGATCAAAAAGCGGTTCATGACATTCCGAAAGATTACAGCTTTCAGCACACCAATAATTCATTTCCGTATTAATATTTACTGCAAATCTTGAACCAAGCTCCGGATTCATATCCTGATTCCATATTCCCTGACGGTTTAAGGGCAGCGTACCCGGGCGGCTTCCGGAGATCATAAGATATCTTGCAAAATCAAAATATAGAACCATAAGACCGTTATCATGTATATGGCTGTCACATTCCTTGTCGTCAAAATCGTCTCCCCGCATTCTCATAATACGCTCGTCTGTAGGAAGAGAAGAACCCTCGTCACTGTTGTCGTTAAGCTTTAACGATACTCTGTCATATAAAGCCTTATAATCGCATTCATGCCTGTACCTAAGCTCGTCGTAACTGCACTCAAGGGCGTATTCTACGTCCATGACAGCGGCTTCCTCATAGGCTTCATCTGTGTAGTAGCTGCTTCTCACGCCAAGCACAAGCGTTACTTCTTCCGCATTTTTGACAATAAGCCTGCCGCCTTCAGTGCATATCGTACCGCCCTGAGAAAATGCTGACAAAACCGCCGCAAAAAACAATCCGTCCTTACCGCCCGAACCTCCCGAAAACATTATCATATTTTTCTTAACAGGACGATTATCATCATAATAACCGTTTCTGCCGTCAAGGTATGCAGAAAGCTCTACAGTACCGTTTTCCGCAGAAATGTGAACAATCATAACATTATCAGGTTCAGATACAAAAACCTCCCGTCTGTATCTTGTTTCTCCCGACAAAAACTCCGTAAATGCTGCTGCATTTTCCAGATCAAGACCTCTTTTGTATTCCTTTGCACGTCCGTCAAGCTTCATATCTATATTAAGATTGCCTAACGGCATATAATGACGGCTTTCCGAAGATACGCCCTGTAATTTCCTGAACGCAATTTCCTCTGCTTCGGGAATTCTCTCCTGTTTAAGCAGTTCTCTTACTTCCTTTAACCCCTCGGGTGCGTCCGGATTATTTCTGTTTCTTTTGCCTCCCGACCACACGGAATCTTCATTTAACTGTATAAGCTCATGTTCGGTACGTCCGTAAACCATTCCTCCGATGCGTCCGTTGCCCACCGGAAGAGCGCTGTTAAAATTTTCCGCAGCATTATTATACCATAACATTGATTCGTTCATAATAATCTCCATTCATACGCTTCTAACATTAACGTCACCTTAAATATTACTATATTTTATCACATTTCCATTAACAATGCAACGTGAAAAAGGTCTTTTTTACAATATTTGTAGAATTTAACGATTATTTTACCGTATTTATAAAAATGTTTCCCGACACTAACAAATTTGAAAAATTAATAATTATTGGTTATAATAATTAAAAACAACATTGAATAATGGAGGATACCATATGGAAAAAAGCTATCAGATAACGGGCATGACATGCTCAGCCTGTGCAGGCCGTATTGAAAGAACTCTGAACAAACTTAACGGTGTAGATAAGGCTAACGTCAACTTTGCCGCTGAGAAGCTATATGTCAGTTTTGATGATAAAAACATAAATGAAAGCGAAATAGTGTCTGCCATAAAAAAAGCAGGGTATAATATTGCCGGAAAAAACGCAAAGTCTGAAATGCCGGCACACAAAAAGCTGCTGATACGCTTTATCATATCTATGATTTTTACCGTTCCTCTTCTTATTATAAGTATGGGACACATGGTGGGAATGCCTCTGCCGAAAATAATTGATCCTATGGAAAATCCGCTGAATTTTGCGATTATACAGCTTGCGCTTACTATTCCGGTTATGGCTACCGGTTACATGTTCTATTTAAAGGGTATTAAAAACCTGTTCAGACTTAGTCCGAATATGGACAGCCTTATTGCAGTAGGTACTCTATCTTCTGTAGTTTACGGTATTTTTGCCATTACCAAAATAAAAAACGGTCATGAGCATATGGCTATGGAACTTTATTTTGAATCCGCTGCCGTTATTCTTACCCTTATCACTCTGGGAAAATATCTTGAATCACTGTCAAAGGGCAAATCTTCACAGGCAATTAAAGAACTTATGGAGCTTTCCCCTAAGATCGCAACTGTAAGAAGAGGCAAAAAGGAACTTCAGGTCAAATCCGAGCTTGTACAAATCGGCGATACGGTAATTGTAAAACCCGGTGAGAAATTTCCGGTTGACGGTACTGTGACCCTAGGAACTACCTCTGTTGACGAATCCATGCTAACAGGTGAAAGCATGCCGGTAACCAAAAACGTCGGCGACAAAGTCATCGGCGCTACAGTAAATAAAAACGGCTATATTGAATACACTGCCGAAAAAATAGGTGAAGATACAGCAATTTCACAGATAATTAAACTTGTTGAAGAAGCACAGGGCAAAAAAGCTCCGATCGCAAGACTTGCTGACGTTATTTCAGCATATTTTGTACCGGCTGTAATCTTACTGGCAATTATAGCCGCTGTGGGTTGGAAAATTGCCGGAGAAAGCAACGATTTCTGCATAACTATCTTTATTTCAGTACTTGTCATCGCCTGCCCATGCGCTCTGGGACTTGCCACTCCTACCGCTATAATGATTGCTACAGGCCAAGGCGCTAAAAACGGTATTCTCATAAAAGGCGGCGAAGTACTTGAAAACGCTCATAAAATAAATACAGTTGTATTCGACAAAACAGGCACTATTACAGAAGGCATACCGGTCGTTACTGACATTAAAACAAACGGTATTAATGAAAATGATTTACTGCTCTATGCCGCAGCTGCCGAAAAGCTTTCAGAACACCCATTAGGCGACAGTATTGTAAAAGAAGCTAACAGCAGAAATATAACGATACCTGAAGCGGAAAACTTTGAATCTATCTCCGGAATGGGAATAAAAGCAGTTGTCAACGGTAAACAGATCATTATTGGCAACGAAAAAATGATGAATGAATATAAAATTAAAGATGATTTTATTTCACAAATTACAACCTTTGCAAATCAAGGCAAAACCGCCGTTATCTGCGCTGTCGACGGCAAAGCCGCAGGTATTATTGCTATATCCGATCAAATCAAAGAAACCAGTCGCAGCGCAGTAAGCAAGCTTGAAAATAAAGGAATCAATACCGTTATGCTTACAGGGGACAATAAGCAGACTGCTCTTACAATTGCCGGATACGCAGGTATTAAGAACGTTATCTATGAAGTACTTCCGGAAGATAAAGCGGCGGAAATAAAAAAGATTCAGGAAAGCGGAAAAATTACCGCTATGGTTGGAGACGGTATCAACGACGCTCCTGCCCTTGCACAATCAGATGTGGGCATTGCGATAGGTTCGGGTACTGATATTGCTATTGAAAGCGCTGATATTGTTTTAATGAACGGAAGTCTTGAAGGTGTCAATACTGCAATTAAATTAAGTCATGCTACAATAAGAAATATCAAACAAAATCTTTTCTGGGCGTTCGGTTACAATATATTGGGCATTCCTATAGCTATGGGACTGCTTCACATTTTCGGCGGACCGCTTCTCAATCCGATGATAGCCGCCGCCGCAATGAGCTTAAGTTCGGTATCCGTTCTCTCAAACGCACTGAGACTGAGAAATTTCAAGGCAGATGCATAAAACCACAGCAAATTAAAAAGGGCGTACATTAAGTAAGCCCTTTTTTGTTATATATTTTCTATTTTTACTACTTCAAATTCTTCTTCGGCAATAGCTTCAATAATTTTATTATCATCAGCGCTGATTTCAGCTTCCGCAAAACCTCCGCTGAGATCTACGGTAATATCAGTACCGCCAAGCTCTTCAAGTACATTTTTAACAGCTTTTACACAATGCTCGCAGGACATTCCCTCAATTTCAATATGCTTTTTCATAACAAACCTCCAATTATTTATTTTAATCCGTCAGGATTTTTTACAGTAAAATTCCAGCTGTCTGCACACATTTTATTAATATCAAGCTTAGCTTCCCAATTAAGAAGCTTCTTAGCAAGATCTGTTTCAGCGTAAGACTCGGCAATATCACCTGCACGTCTGGGTGTAACCACAACAGGAATATTTTTTCCGCACGCCTTTTCGTATGCCTTAACTACTTCCATAACACTGCTTCCTTTGCCTGTACCGAGATTTACAGGCTGAAAGCCTTTATGTGCTGCTGCATATTCAAGCGCTGCAATATGACCTCTTGCAAGATCCGTAACATGAATATAATCACGTACCCCCGTACCGTCAGGCGTTTCATAATCATCTCCAAATACACGAAGATGCTCCAGTTTTCCTTGAGCAACCTGCGCTATATAGGGCACTAAATTATTTGGTATTCCATTTGGATCTTCTCCTATGAGACCGCTTTCATGTGCGCCGATAGGATTAAAATATCTCAGTGCAACAACGCTCCAATCTTTATCGGAAACCGTCATATCATTCAAAATCTGTTCTATCATTACCTTTGTATAACCGTAAGGATTAGTTGCCGATGTAGGCATGTCCTCAGTATACGGAACTTTATTGTTCACGCCGTAAACCGTCGCTGAAGATGAAAATACAATATTTTTGCAGTTTGCCTCTCTCATTGCCTTGATAAGATTAAGCGTTCCGCCGATATTGTTTTCATAGTATTCCAGCGGTTTTTCAACTGATTCCCCAACTGCTTTTAATCCTGCAAAATGAATAACCGAATCAATATCATTTTCTTCAAAAACACGCTTTGTGCCTTCAAAATCCAATAAATCAGTTTTATAAAATTTAACATCACGATCAGTTATCTGCTTAATTCTATCTATACTTGACTCCTTAGAGTTAACAAGATTATCCAGAATAATCACATTATACCCTGCCTGAAGAAGTTCAACGCAAGTATGACTGCCAATAAATCCTGTTCCGCCGGTAACTAAAATTGTTTTCATATTAATATCCTTTCTCCTTTTTTATTATAGTATATATTGTTTTCAATTTTTTTTCAAGTATAATTGAAAAAATCTTGAAAATGTTGTATAATATATACAAATTAACTTTTTCAGATTGGAGTTTACTATGCAGAAAATGTTAGGATATATGCGAAAAGCCATTCAGGAATTTGATCTTATTTCTGACGGCGACGTCATTGCTGTAGGAGTTTCCGGCGGCAAAGACAGTCTTGTTCTATTAAACGGACTCGTTATGCTGCGTCGTTTTATCGGCATTGATTACAACATTGTAAGTATTACACTTGATCCGCAATTTGACGGAGTTCCGGGAAATTATGCGGCTATTGAAGAAATGTGCCGTAATCTTGACGTTGAATGCCATATTATCCCTACTCATATTGGTGAAATTGTTTTTAACGTACGCAAAGAAAGTCATCCATGCAGTTTATGTGCCAGAATGCGTCGCGGCGCCCTTCATGATGCCGCAATTGAGTACGGTTGTAATAAAATTGCTCTCGGACATCATTTTAATGACGCAGTTGAAACATTTATAATGAATTTATTTACTGAAGGCCGTATAGGCTGCTTTTCCCCAAAAAGCTATTTATCAAGAAAAAATCTTACTCTTATCAGACCGATGGTTTTTGCTCCTGAAAAGGAAGTCAAAAAAGCTGCAATAAAAAACAATTTAAATATTGTTAAATCAAAATGTCCGGCAGATGGTCATACTAACCGCGAAAGCACTAAACAATTTATTTCCGAAATGGACAAAACCAATAAAGGTTTTTCCGACCGTATTTTCGGAGCTATGCGGCGTGCTAATATAGATGGCTGGGGAGGGATCGACTGGATTCCCAATGAAAAAAAGTAAAAAGAACGCAAATGCGTTCTTTTTTTTATACTATTTATAATAATGGGAAATAAAAAAAGCTCTCCTTTACGGAGAGCTTTTTATAAGAACATTAATTAAAAATTAGTGTCTCTTCTTAAGAACTACTGCTGTAGCACCTGCTGTTACAAGACCTGCAACTGCAACTGCAACGCCTGTTACACCTGTCTTAGGTGAACCAGTTGTCTTCTTAGGAGCAGCTGTTGTAGCTGCTGCTGTTGTAGCCTCTTCTGTAGGAGCAGCTGTAGGAGCTTCTGTTGTAGCTTCTTCTGTAGGAGCTTCTGTTGTTTCTTCTGGAATTTCAACAGTGATTGTACCGTTTGATAAAGATAAGCTGTCAACTGCTACGTCACCGTCTGTTGCTGTAGAGAATGATGTCACGGAGCTAATAGTAACATTATAAACCTGACCATCTTCAGCGTCTTCAGGAATTGTGAAGTTGATACTAGCAACTGCACCGTCAGCCATAGTTGAGCTTGTGTAACCAACTACTGAAACCATCTGGTCGCCAAGTACAGTGTCACCATTGCAGCCTGAGAATGTAGCTGCTGAACCTGTAAGAGTTGCATCGTCCCAAGCTACGAGCAGATCAAAAGAGTTACAATCATTATTAGCAGATACTGCTATTGGCATAGTAACTGTTTCGCCAGGCTGACCTACAACGTCTGAAAGGCTAATAGCCTCGCCTGCTGCGCTAGCAGAAATCATTGATGCTGCACCAAGTACTGCTGTAGAAGCAAGTACTGCAAGTGTTCTTGAAAATACATTTTTCTTCATTTTAAATTTTTTCCTTTCTTTTCTATATTTGTTAAGCAGGAGACCGGACCTTTTCCGGTCCCTGCGAAAACAAAGCAAATTAATAAATTAAGCTAATTACTTCTTAAGAATAGCTACATCGTAAAGTGTTAAATCCTTTTCGAATGCTGAACGAGCAAGGAAGTTAGCAAGTGTTGCCGCATCCTTTGCAGCAAGATCATATGGTGCATACTTGCCGTCCTTCATACCTTCATCAGAGTTAGCAAGGAATACGCCGAAGCCATCTTCCTTGGTCAGGATAGTCTTCTTGGAATCATCAAGCTGAGCCAAGTTGAATGCAATGTAAGAAGCATCCATAGCGCTTAACTTATGGTCACAGTTAGCGTCACCGCGCTGACCGATCTTAGCCTTAATTGTACCTTCAGCTGTCTGATCGCCTACAGTTACAACGAATGGAACTACATAATCAAATGTCTTGCCATCGTATGTTGATTCAGGAGTTGTATCAAAAGTAATAAGATCTTCTGCGTCAACTTCTTTACCGTCAACGAATACCTTAATACCGTCAATTACAAATTCCTTTTCATCTGCATAGTACCACTGGAGGTTGCTGCCGTTAGCGTCAATTTCGCTTGTATCAATTGAAATAGCAACTGTCGTTGTCTGTCCGCCGTCTGGAGTTGAAACAGGAGTTGTCTTATCTGTAACATAAATAGTTACAATCTTTTCAGAAACAGATACTGAAACTACTTCAGATGCTGATGCAGATGCTGATGCAGATACCGAAACTACTTCAGAAATTACTGGAACTGTTATTATTTCACCATCTTTTCCTGTAACAACTGATACTGATACAGATACCTTTTCAGATACTGATACGGATACTGAAACCTTTTCAGATACTACATTAGAAATAGATACTGATACTTCCTTAGAAGCTGACGCTGATGCGGATGCAGATGCAGAAGCCGATGCAGATGCAGAAGCTACTGGAACTGTTACTATACTACCTTCTACTGCAGAAATCGAAACTGATACTACATTAGAAACAGATACTGATACTTCCTTAGAAGCTGACGCTGATGCAGATGCAGAAGCTGATGCGGATGCAGAAGCTACTGGAACTGTTACTATGCTACCTTCTACTGCAGAAATCGAAACTGATACTACATTAGAAACAGATACTGAAATTGATGCGGATGCGGATGCAGATGCTGAAACAGAAACTGAAACATTTGTATCCACTGAACCCTTTGTTGTGCTAACTGTTGTAGCCTTTGTTGTGCTAACTGTTGTTACAGCTGGTGTTGTTTCAGCCGGTGTAGTAACATCGCCGTCAATAATGATTGCACCGTCAGTTACAACAGGTGTAAGATAATCATATTCCCACAGAGGTGCTGGCCAATATTTCTGTAAGCATACTGGAACATCTCTTGTAGCGCCTACAATTTTTACAGGAATTTCACCGGATGCATCAGCACTAACCTTGAAGTGAAGTAATGCAATAGGATCTTCTGCATAGTTTGTAATCTGGCCTTCACCAACCTGCTTATATGATAATACTCCAGTCGATATAGCCGTATCAATAGCTGCAGGATCCAAACCGCACAGTTCCGGAATTTCTATTTCTGTAAGTTCAAGTACTGACTTATCATAGCTCATCTTAAATTCAAGAGCTTCAATCAGGTATTCGTTTGTATCACAATAAACTGCTACAACAACATCGTCTGCTCCAGCTTCTGCTTTTACCTTTTCAGCAGATAACTTAAATTCGTCAATGTAATTTCTGTTATCTGATGTGCTAACAGTTGTAGCCTTTGTTGTTACAGCTGGTGTTGTTTCAGCCGGTGTTGTAACATCGCCGTCAATAATGATTGCACCGTCAGTTACAACAGGTGTAAGATAATCATATTCCCACAGAGGTGCTGGCCAATATTTCTGTAAGCATACTGGAACATCTCTTGTAGCGCCTACAATTTTTACAGGAATTTCACCGGATGCATCAGCACTAACCTTGAAGTGAAGTAATGCAATAGGATCTTCTGCATAGTTTGTAATCTGGCCTTCACCAACCTGCTTATATGATAATACTCCAGTCGATATAGCCGTATCAATAGCTGCAGGATCCAAACCGCACAGTTCCGGAATTTCTATTTCTGTAAGTTCAAGTACTGACTTATCATAGCTCATCTTAAATTCAAGAGCTTCAATCAGGTATTCGTTTGTATCACAATAAACTGCTACAACAACATCGTCTGCTCCAGCTTCTGCTTTTACCTTTTCAGCAGATAACTTAAATTCGTCAATGTAATTTCTGTTATCTGATGTGCTAACAGTTGTAGCCTTTGTTGTTACAGCTGGTGTTGTTTCAGCCGGTGTAGTTTCAGGCTTATCACCGATTGTAAATGTAATGCCTGTTGTTTCTGGGAATGCGTCTGCCAAATCTACACCACCACGATGTAAATCAATAACGCAACGAGCATCCATAAAATCAATAGTATATTCGCCTTCAGCCAAATCTGTTGGGAATTCTACATCAAATTCACAAACTGCATCACCTTCACCCGGTTTAATGTATCCGATTGTTTCATCTGTTATGTATTTAAAAATCGGATATGCGCCTGGTTGGTAACCGCCCTCTAATTCTACTTTCAATGCATATGAAATCGGGTTTCCTCTGACACTGTCTGGATCAGCCGGAAAATCCTTAGTCCAGATACTGGATGTATTTGTAGAATCTTTTCTAAAGCTACTAGGCTTAGATCCCTTGTCATTAGCAATCTGACATGGGTACGGGAGTGTCATATTTGTTGGAACAACCTTCCAATCACTGTCGCTGCAATCAAATTTACTCTCAAGACTTAACATTTTTTCACCAGACACATCGCCTGTAAAATGTACCTTTACTTTTGCAGTAGCGCCTGCTTTAATTTCATCCAGTGTGAAATTAGTTTGATCAGCAGTCATAGAAAATTTGCCCGCTGTCTCAACTACGTCACCGACATAAGCAGAAGCTGTAAAAGGTACGGCACTTAACACCATGCTGCCAGCCATAGCAACAGTTGTTAAGATAGAAAGAAATTTACCTTTCTTCATCACTATTTTTCCTTTCTGTTTGTTATCCTCAACAAACTAACATTATTTTTTTGGGTGATCCCCCTTTTATATTAAGCCGAACGGCTTAAAGGCAATCAATTTAACAGTTCAATTCCAAGAACATGCTGAATAATAAACAAACTATCCTTTGTAGTTAAATCCTTATCTTTATCGCAGTCTCCGTTTGCATATGCTGAACTGTCCTGAAGCGGATACTGAACTTTATTTAAAAGATATTTATTTAACACAACAATATCCGTACTGTCTATAACATCATCACGGTTTGTATCACCCAAAAGCGTAACCTCGCCGAAGTCAATTGAAGTTCCTGTATTTCCGGTGGACTCTTCAGTTGTTGCTTCGCCTTCAACCTCAACATAACCGTTAGTAATTGTAGGATCATAAACAATCGGAGCTTCTTCGTCTGAACTGTATAATCCAAAAATTATTTCATCATTTACTGATGAAGATGTAGGAGTTGTCTGTCTGTCAACAGCAACAATTTCCAAATCGGATTTTGTACCCGGAGCTGCCGATTCGCTTACAGTACCGGAAATTGTAAGGAATGTACCTGAACCTGTCATGTAAAAATCAGTGTTAGTTGTACCTACACCATAAGCTACACAAACCAGATCTTCCTCAATATTGTAAACAAACGGGTCAGGCATGCCCTCAACCGAAGTGTCGTCACCCTTTGCCAGATCTCCTAAAGCAACGTCGTCAATTGTCAGAACTGATGAATCATACTTGATACCAAAATCACATGCGTTAATTCCGGCAGACGGTATATCTGACAGCTCCATCTTTACCGTAAACGTTTCGCCTGGCGCAGCTGTTGCGTTACCTATAGTAACGTTTACGCTTTCAGCAGCTGTAACAGTCGTAATAGCAGAAGCAGCGATCATAAGTGAAGCGCATGCGCCCGCTAAAAGTTTTTTTGTTCTCATTTGCGTTTTCCTCCTTTTCTAATAAAACATAAAAAATAATATATAATAAAGAGATACTTGCTCTGTACATCTCTTTAATTATACTCGCAATCTAAATCACATTACAATTATAAATTATGACAGTGTTAAAGTCAATAGGTTCAGAACTTTTTTGTATAATTTTCTAAAATAAATCACTCTGAATTGTTGAATATAATGAATAAAAGTCGATTTAATGTCATTTTGCAAATTACACTATATTTTTTTAACATGTAATATATAAATTTTGCAGATATGACAAACATGCTGTACTTATATTATAATCTATGTTTTTAAAAAAGTCAATAGATATCTTTTACAAATCCAAGATTTCTCAAGTTTATTCCGAATAAATTCTTTTTTATATTATACTCTATAAATACTGTTATGTAAAGTGTTTTTTTTGAATATTTAATATATTTGTTTATTTTGGATAAAGCCGCTTTTCATTTTATTATGTTTTTTTAACAAAACTCACTTTTATATACCCATATTTTTTCAAATTCTTGACTTTTTTATTTTTATGTATTGTATTTTTTGCACATTTCAGGCAATAATAACCTGTGAAATATAACCGGTCCGCCGGAGAACGGAGAATTATATGAAGCAGAGTATCTTAAAAAATATACCTATAATACCTGATTTATCCGAAAATATTAAAAAAATAAAAGAAATTTCAGGTGAAAGCTCAGACGTACTTATAAATGAGGTTGAAATAAGCGGCTTAAAAGCTTGCCTTTTCTGCTGTGAGGGACTTGTTTCCACCGCCACGATTACCGAACTCATTCTTCACCCTTTAATGAAAATAGATCTGCCTGACAAAAGCGCCGAAGCACTGTTAAACCACATAAACGGAAAAATGCTGTTATCCATAGACCGTCCCACAGCATATAACTATGAAGACTTTTTCCGTCTGCTGAATTCCGGTTTTGCTCTGCTTGCAGCGGACGGAGCAGATTACGTACTCGCTTTCGGGGTTCAGGGGTACGAATCAAGAGGCATTGACGAACCTTCGGGAGAAAACAATCTTACAGGCTCTCACGAGGGATTTGTTGAAGTCATACGTACTAATATGTCCCTGATAAGAAGAAAAATCAAATCTCCCGTACTTGTCCAGAAGCTTTTTGTTCTGGGAGATAAAAGTCAGACAGATCTGTGCATCTGCTACATGTCTGACCGTGTTCCCAAAAAGCTCATAAAACGTATTATGGATTCCCTTAATAAAACTGAACTTGAATCCATTCTTTCAACCGGTTATATTCAGCCGTTTATCGAATCAGGCAAACATCGGATTTTTTCCTCTGTAGGTATGACTGAACGTCCGGACGTATTATGTTCCAAGCTTATTGAAGGCCGTGTTGCCATTCTGGTAGACGGCAATCCATATGCGCTTATCATACCAAAACTTGTCAGTGACAATTTCCAGACTGTTGACGATTATAATTTCAAACCTTATTTCGGTACATTTATAAGATGGCTTAAGTATGGAGCGTTTTTTCTGTCGGTTTTACTGCCCGCGTTTTATGTCGCCGTTGCCATGCATCACCCCGAACTTTTAAACAGTACTCTTCTTGTGTTACTTTCGCAATCAGAAGAAAACGCACCGTTTTCTATAGTTGCCGAAACCATAGGCGTTCTTATAATGTATGAAATCATAAAAGAAGCCGGACTAAGGCTTCCTAAAGCCGTAGGCGGAGCAGTCAGCATCGTTGCCGGAATTATAATAGGAGATTCCGCCGTACAGTCGGGACTGATAAGCACTCCTCTTCTTACAGTTGCCGCATTATCGGTAGTAAGCGGTTTTGTTATCCCTGAGCTTACTCAAAGCATTACGATACTGAGAATAGTTTTTGTGATCTGCGGAGGAATCTGGGGTCTTTACGGGATCAGCCTGTTGGGCGCTGCCGTTCTTTTCAATATGTGTGCCACAGAGGATTACGGCTTTCCTTACACCGCACCTTTTGCTCCGTTTATAAAAAAAGCTATGGGAGATACAGCGGTACGGTCAGGTTTCAAGAAAATGCAGAATAATGATTTTACAGTGGAGGATCTTCATGAACAGAATTAGCCACAGTCAGCTTTTTGCCGTTTTAATAGGAATAAGAATGTTCAGTATTATATGCTCTGCACATCCGTCGGATGCCGGACAAATGGCCGGGGCAGCGATTTCAATACTTCTTCAGCTTGCAGCAGTTTTACCTATGCTGGCTCTTTACAGACAAAAGAATTTTTCACTGAAAAAAGAAATGCTTTTCGGTAAATTCGGCAAATTTCTTTACTTCCTGTTTTTTATTTTATGGGGCTCGGTTTCCTTCAGTAATCTCTGGGGAGTTACTAAAAGCGTATACTTTCCCATAGACAGCAGTCTTGCCGGAGCAATCATACTTGCAGCCGTATGTATTTATACTGCGTCAATGGGAATAAAGTCCTTTAACAGATATGCAACAATTATGCTGGGACTTATTATCTTTTCTCTTTTTGTAATGATACTCGGCGCATACCCTAAAGCAGAACTTTCAAATTTTGCTCCTAATGCAGATTTTAAAGAAATAACCGAATCTGTTATACGGGAATTCTGTTCGTCCGGCGAGCTTGTAATGATGTTTGTTCTTCTGGAATTCGTTCCTGAGCCAAGATCCAAAAGCATAACTGCATTTTTTACCGGTAAATTTATTCTGACAGAGCTTATTGCGGTTATAGAAATAACTGTGCTGGGAAGAATCATGGAACTTTCCGATTATCCGTTTTTCTCAGCAGGCGCTTACTCCCAGCCTTTCAGTATTCAAAGAGCAGACTCTTTATATATGATTTTGTTTACTATGCTATGTGTAATGACCGTAACTCTTCAGATAGTACTTTGCTCAATGCTTATAAAGGAGATCTTTCCGGATCTGAAATACAATACTCTCCTTTCAACCGTACTGATGCTCGGAGCGTCGTCAGCCGTAAATATTCTGAACATTGATCTGACCGCCGTAACAGGCATATTAATATTACTGCTGGCTGTGATAGTTCCCATTATAATGTATACAAGGAGGAAGTTAAAACATGAAAGCAAAACGTCTGATTCCACCGTTTCTGCTTCTGCTGACGCTTAGCGGCTGTTCCGGCAGATCCGAAGTAAGAGACAAAGGCTTTATAAGAACAATAGGAGCTGATTGCAACGACGTTCAAACTATATCTTTACAGCTTTACGGCAGCGATGAAGTATTGACAGGTCAAGGCACAACTTTGTTTTCGGCCATTGCCGATTCAGAAAGAACTCAGGGAAAAAATTTGTTTGCCGGACATCTGGAGCTGTTTGCCGCAAGTCCGGAAAATATATATAAAAACCTGAGTTCACTTTTGCAGAACAACCGTATTTCCCCTTCATGCTCAGTAATATGCGTACCTGAAAACGCCGCCGGACTTGTCGCCGAATCTGAAAGTGATTTTCTTCCGGAGATAATTGACAGCAGCAGCAGAAGCGGGATTATTGTCAAAAAAAATATAAGCTCAGTTATTGACGATCTACTCGGCGTTGACTGCAAGGCGGCCGTTCCCGTATATAAAGACGGCGAGATTTATATGTCCGTAATAAACGGGGAAAAACTGATCGGTATTCTCTCCCGTGATGAATCAAAAGGACTTTGCTGGTTAAACGGCGGTATTAAAGACATTTATCTTCCTCTTGACATAAACGGCAGAAATGTTGATTTTTATGTACGGAAAAGCAGTACAAAAATTACCGCTGAAAAGCAGGACGATAAAATAAATATTACTGTTGAAATAAAAATAAACGGCAACGCTGAAGAAAACGATATTGACCGTGAATCAGTAAAGAAAAACGTCGCAGAACAAATTTCGGGACTCTGTGCAAAAACTATTGCAAAAACGGTAACAGGAATGAAAGCGGACGTATTCGGAATAGAAAAAAGCATAAACGCCAGAGGAATTTCAGAAAACCGTACATGGGAAGATCTTATTCCCAATCTGAATTTCTACTATAAAATAAAAATTTCGGAATAAACTTTACAACAGATAATATTAAATGTATAATAGGATTCGGGAGATGATTTTGTGTTTTATTATACATTTATATCAGATATAGGAGAAATCACTGTTATTGCAGATGAAAACTATATAAAAGCCGTTCACTTTGGAAAATCCGAATACAACAATGAAAAAACTCCGCTGATTTCCGAAGCTGTAAATCAGCTTCAGGAATATTTCAAGGGAGACAGAAAAGTTTTTACAGTACCTTTAAAGCCGGACGGTACTGATTTTCAACGAAAGGTATGGAAAGCCCTGACTGAAATTCCATACGGTCAAACGGCAAGCTACGGAGAAATTGCCGAAAAAATAGGTAAGTCCGGCGGTGCAAGAGCTGTAGGTAACGCAAACAATAAAAATCCCATAGCTATAATGATCCCCTGTCACAGAGTTATCGGTGCAAACGGCAGTCTTACAGGCTATGCTGCCGGTCTTGATATAAAGAAAAAGCTTCTGGATCTTGAAAAATTTTACTGCAAAACACCGTAAAGCCTATTGACAGACGCGGTTCATTGTGATATACTTTATTTAAAATTTAACATAGTCTTCAGGGCAGGGTTGAATTCCCTACCGGCGGTAAAGTCCGCAAGCGTAAAGCGCACGATTCGGTGAAACTCCGAAACCGACAGTAAAGTCTGGATGGAAGAAGACATTTATAATGTTATTGCCCTCTGAAGTGTTTTTGGCATTTCAGAGTTTTTTATATCTTCCGTCAAATTTATAAACTTATGCCCTGATTGATTTTCAGGGCATTTTCTGTTTTAAGGAGAGCTGTTAAAATGACTAAAGAAGATTATATGAGCGTCGCTCTGGAGGAAGCCAAAAAGGGTATGGGATTTACAAATCCCAATCCAATGGTGGGAGCGGTCATAGTAAAGGACGGCAAAATAATCTCAAAGGATCATCACCGCAGATACGGCGAATTTCATGCCGAAAGAAACGCTATTTTAAAATGTACTGAGGATATGGCGGGTGCAGAAATATACGTTACTCTTGAGCCATGCTGCCACTACGGCAAAACGCCTCCCTGTACTCAGGCGATAATCGACAGCGGAATAAAAAAAGTATATATGGGTTCGGACGACCCCAACCCTCTTGTTGCCGGAAAAGGAGCAGAAATTCTCCGCAGTCACGGCATTGAAGTGGAAACGGGAATATTAAAAGAAGACTGCGATAAACTAAACCGTGTTTTTTTTCATTATATAACCCACAAAACACCTTATGTTGTTATGAAATATGCCATGACTGCCGACGGAAAAATTGCATCAGTCTCAGGAAAATCAAAATGGATCTCCAATGAACAGTCACGTCATGACGTTCAGAAAAGCAGACTGAGATATTCGGGAATCATGGTTGGCATAAATACTGTTTTAAAGGACGATCCAATGCTCACCTGCCGTCTTGAAAACTGCAGAAACCCCATAAGAATAATATGCGACAGCCATCTGAAAACGCCCTTAGACTGCAATATAGTCAAAACCGCAAAGGACGTTCCTACAATTATCGCATGTCTTGAAAACGCTGAAAATACACAAGCTTATAAACAAATGGGAATAAAAATAATTCAAACTCCGTCAGATAAGGGACATGTCGACTTAATATATCTTATGAAAAAACTAGGTGAAGAAAAAATCGACAGTATTCTTCTTGAGGGCGGCGGTGAGCTTAATTTCAGCGCTTTGCAGTCGGGGATAGTAAACAGGATACAAGCTTATATTTCCCCGAAAATATTGGGAGGAAAATCCGCTCCCTCACCTGTAGGCGGTATGGGCTTTGATTCGCCGGACAGCGGAATAATTCTTTGCAGTCCCGAAATAACTTACTTTGGAAATGATATTTTAATAGAATGGGAGGTTACTAAATGTTCACAGGAATAATCGAGGAAATCGGAACGGTATCGGCAATTCGTAAAAATCCTCTTGAAGCAAAGCTTACAATTTCCGCAGAAAAAATATTTTCCGACCTTAAAATAGGCGACAGTGTCGCAGTAAACGGCGTGTGCCTGACCGCCTCGGAAATATCCGGAAATACTTTCACTGCCGACGTTATGAACGAGACATTTCACAGAAGCTCCCTGTCGGAACTCAAATCCGGAAGTCCTGTTAATCTGGAACGTGCCATGGCGGCAGACGGACGGTTCGGCGGACATATTGTTGCAGGTCATGTTGACGGAACAGGCATCATAACCAATATAAAAAAAGACGATAATGCTGTGTGGTACACAATTTCCGCAGACAGCAGTATTATGAAATATATAATAGAGAAAGGTTCAGTGGCGATAGACGGTATAAGCCTGACCGTTGCCGAAGTCCTAAAAGACAGTTTCAGCGTTTCCGTCATCCCCCATACTGCAAAAGAAACTATACTTTCACAAAAAAAGCTGGGAGATACAGTAAATCTTGAAAATGACCTTGTGGGCAAATATGTCGAAAAACTTCTGAACTTTAATCACGATGAAAAACCCAAAAGCAGAATAACCAGAGAATTTCTTGCAAATGCAGGATTTTAGGGAGGTAAATATTATGTTTGAATTCAATACTATTGAAGAAGCCCTTGAAGATTTAAGGCAGGGCAAATTGATCCTTGTTACAGATGACGAGGATCGTGAAAACGAAGGTGACCTCATATGTGCGGCGGAATTTGCCACTACTGAAAACGTTAATTTTATGGCTATGCACGCTAAGGGCCTTATCTGTATGCCAATGAGCCATGAATACATTAAAAAGCTTCGTCTGCCTCAAATGGTAGATGACAACACCGACAATCACGAAACCGCATTTACAGTTTCAATCGACCATATCAGCACCACAACCGGTATATCCGCCGCTGAACGTTCGGTAACTGCAATGAAATGCGTTGACGAAAATGCAAAACCTGAAGATTTCAGACGTCCGGGACACATGTTCCCTCTTCTTGCCAAGAAAAACGGAGTACTGGAAAGAAACGGTCATACCGAAGCTACAGTCGACCTGTTAAAGCTTGCCGGACTCAAAGCCTGCGGTCTTTGCTGCGAAATAATGCGTGATGACGGTACTATGATGAGAACTCCCGAGCTGATTCAGATGGCTGAAAAATTCGGTCTGAAATTTATTACTATCAAAGCATTACAGCAGTACAGAAAGGTACACGATAAGCTTGTGGAATGTGCGGCAGTTACAAAAATGCCCACTAAATACGGCAATTTCAATGCCTACGGCTACATGAACAAGCTTAACGGAGAACATCATGTTGCTCTGGTAAAGGGCGATATCGGAGACGGTGAAAACGTTCTCTGCCGTGTTCATTCCGAATGCCTTACAGGTGATGCTTTCGGTTCAATCAAATGTGACTGCGGTCAACAGTTTGCCGCAGCCATGACTCAAATCGAAAAAGAAGGCAGGGGTATTCTTCTCTATCTCCGTCAGGAGGGACGAGGTATAGGACTTATCAACAAACTTAAAGCCTACGCTTTGCAGGATCAGGGTATGGATACCGTTGAAGCTAATCTTGCCTTAGGCTTTGACGAGGATCTGAGAGAATATTACATCGGCGCACAGATTTTACGTGATCTTGGAGTAAAATCTCTGAGACTTCTTACAAACAATCCTCTTAAAATAGAGGGACTATCAGACTTTGGTCTGACAATAAGCGAACGTGTTCCCATTCAGATGGACGCCACTGAATATGATGAATTCTATCTGAAAACCAAACAGAAAAAAATGGGTCATATTTTAAATTATTAATAAAGGAGTAATAAAAAATGAACGTATTTGAAGGAAAAGTTGTATCAGAAAACATTAAAATCGGTATTGTTGCCGCAAGATTCAATGAATTTATTACATCAAAGCTCTTAGGAGGAGCTCTGGACGGTCTGAAAAGACACAACGTAAACGAAAATGACATTGACGTTGCATGGGTGCCGGGAGCTTTTGAAATCCCTCTTATTGCAAAGAAAATGGCTAACAGCGGTAAATATGACGCTGTGATTTGTCTGGGAGCAGTTATAAGAGGTTCAACCAGTCACTATGACTATGTATGCAATGAAGTATCAAAGGGAATTGCAGCAGTTTCCATGAATTCCGATATTCCTGTAATGTTCGGCGTTATTACTACCGAAAACATTGAACAGGCTATTGAAAGAGCCGGTACAAAGGCTGGCAACAAGGGCTATGACTGTGCTCTCGGAGCTATTGAAATGGTAAACCTTATAAGAGAGATGGATAAATAATGGCTAATATTATTCTTGACTATGACGGTACTATCCACGATTGTGCAAAAATATATGTCCCGTCTTTTTATATCGGATACAAATACCTTACAGATAACGGACTTGCACCGATATATGAATACAGCTATGAGGAAGTCAGCAGTTATCTGGGGTATTCTGTAAAGGATATGTGGAACAGATTTATGCCCGATCTGCCGCAAAGTGAAAAAGATACTTGCAGTAAAATAATCGGCGATTCAATGATGGAACTGATAAACAAAGAAAAATCAGTACTTTACAGCGGAGCTGAGGAAGTACTGCAAAATCTTAAGGAATGCGGACATAATCTGATTTTTCTAAGCAACTGTATGCATGATTATATGGAAGCGCACAGAAAAGTACACCGTCTTGACAGATTCTACTGTGATTTTTATTGTACTGAAGATTTTGATTTCAAATCAAAGCCGGAAATTTTTACAAGTATTGCCAAAAAGCATATCGGTGATTTTATCATTATAGGCGACAGATATCTGGATATTGAAACGGCATGTAAACATAACCTTAAATCTATAGGCTGTACTTACGGCTATTGTGAACCTCATGAGCTTGACAAAGCGGATATAACAGTATCTGAAATCTCGGAAATTCCAAAAGCAGTTGAAAAACTATTATAAAAGAAGCGTGTTCTTCGGAGCACGCTTTTATATTTACTGAAACAATTAAAAAAATAAAGCGTGTCCATTCAGAACACGCTTTTTTACATGCATTATTAATCTGATTTTTATAATTAACCAGCTGCATTAAGCTTCTTAGCCAGCTGAGCCTTCTTTCTGCTTGCACAGTTCTTATGCATAAGACCCTTAGCAGCTGCCTGATCTACTTTCTTTATAGCAACTCTGATTGCTTCTGCCTTGTCTGCTGTGTTGTTAACACAAGCTGCATCAGCTTTCTTGAGAACAGTTTTAAGATTTGATTTTCTTGCCTTGTTAGCGGCAGCCTTTGTCTTGTTAACCTTAACTCTCTTCATTGCGGATTTAATATTTGGCATTTCGTTGCACCTCCCTGACAAAATATTGAATTATCTGAATCTATTATTGACAAAAATACAAATAATAATTCAGAAAAAGCAGCATAGAATAAAAACAACGCAGACTTAAAAAAGCCGGACACGACCGTTGTTTTAAAAAATACAGATGTAATGATCATCTGTATTGTGCATTCTCTGCACCAACACTAATAATTATTTTACCATTTTATACTTTAAAATGCAATAGGCAATTTCAAAATAATATAACGAAAAAACACGGTTGATTTAAAGCATAATGCACAACTTTTTATTAATAGTGCAAGGAAAGGAGAAAAAATGAGTATAAGAACCGACTTAGCGCTGGAAAGTATTAACGCTGCAAAAATCAGCGAAGGTATAACCAAAACCGAAAGAGGTAAAGCGTTTAAAATTACCGAAATAAATATTGCCGAGGATAAGCACGGCGAAAAAATAGGCAAGAAAAAAGGAAAATATATTACTCTTGAAGGCAGTGTATTCAGTTGTTTTTCAAAAGATTTCCGTGAAATGTGCGAGGAATTTTCAGAAGAGCTTTCACAGTTTGTTCCCGACGGTAAAGTACTCGTTGTGGGGCTGGGCAACAATGATATAACTCCCGACGCATTAGGTCCGCAAACAGCTTCAAAGATACTTGCCACACGTCATCTCAAGGAAGAACTGAAAGACGAGGACGATTTTCTTACCAGTCTGCGCCCTGTTGGCGTACTTGCAAGCGGAGTTTTAGGACAAACAGGTATAGAAACTGCCGAACTGATAGACGGTCTGATGGAAAAAATAGATCCACAGGCAATTATCGCAGTTGACGCTCTTGCATGTTCTGATATAAACAGACTTGGAAAAACCATTCAGCTTTCAGATACCGGTATTTCTCCGGGAAGCGGCGTTCAGAACAAACGCCGTGAGCTTTCAGAAGCAACACTGGGCGTTCCGGTTATAGCGGTCGGAGTACCCACAGTTGTGGATATGCATACAATAGTCCATGATTATACGGGAAACAAAATTTCCGGCAGCATGCCCAATATGATGGTAACGCCCCGTGACATAGACCGTCTTATAGAACGTTCCGCATCAATGATAGCCGCCGGAATAAATATGACGCTCCATCCTCAGATGTCGTTTGAGGACATTGAATCTATCATGTTTTGATCGGTATGGTTTCATAATTTTCAATAAAATCAGTATAAAAATTGACCGCTCTTGCAAGAGATGAAATATTAAGATTTTCATTGACTGCATGGGCGGATTTCATTTGTTCATCCGTCATGGTAAGAGGAACGAATCTCAATACACAGTCACATATTTTGGTATAGTGACGGGCATCTGTTCCCGCAAGCATTACATACGGAATAACGGGAATATCACCAAATGTCAGCTCGATCTGCTTGACTACCTTTTTATATGCAGAGCATTTTGTGTCCGCCGCCGGAGGAATATCAAAACCTGTTATCATTTCCATCCATATATCATTTTTTCTGGCAAGCTTAAGCATTTTATGTAAGGACGCTTCAAGCGGTTCATGAACCATAAACCTCATGTTTGCAGTAGCTGTTGCAGTTTCCGGAATAACATTTGCTCCGTGACTTCCCTCAGCCATTGTAAATACGCAAGTCGTAGACACCAACGCTGCCGGCTGACCTCCCATTTTTCTCATGAAGTAAGGCATAATCGGACCTAAAAGCCACGTATTTCCCAGTAAAAAACGATATTTAAAAGGCATATAAGGAGCCATCGCCTTATACATTTCCTTAACGGGTTTTGTAAGCTTCACTTTAAAGGGCGGATGACTTTCTACCTTGTTAATCAGCTTTGCAAGACGTGCAAAGGGATTGTGTCTGAAAGGAATACTGGCATGACCGCCATGTGAATGAGCGATAAACTTGACGTTTGCCCTGCCCTTTTCCAGTATTCCGACCATTGCGCAGTTAGCTTCACACCCCATCATATTTCCCATTACAGAACCGCCCTCGTCCATTACAAGCTCCGGACGGATGCCTTTTTTATACATATACTCAACAGTTTTAATTGCTCCGTCTCCCGTTATTTCTTCATTGCAGGAGGAAGCTATGTAAAAATCTCTTTCCGGCTGAAATCCTTTTGACAGAAGATATTCCACACTTTCCAGTATTGCACATAACGCACCTTTCGTATCAACAGTACCTCTTCCCCAAATCTTACCATCAGCGATCGTTCCGGAAAAGGGAGGATACTTCCATTCACCTACAGCTTCAACCACGTCATGATGAGACATAAGCAGCACAGGAGCTTTTTCAGAATCCTTACCCTTCCAGCGGTAAAGGAGAGCGCCGTCGATATCTTTTACTTCAAGCTTACTATGGATCAACGGATAAAGCTCCTCAAGACGCTTATGCATTTCATAGATTTTTGTAAGGTCATTGCTGCCTCTTCGACTGACAGACGCCACCTGAATCATACGTGAAAGATGTTCGGCATGAAGCTTCGGGTCAATTCCGTCCTTTTCCATATCATACGGCTTACTGTCTCCGCATTCTTTTTTTATCAGCACAGCACGTATAAGAGCAACGCCTAAAAGTATGATTATTAATAAAACAATAAAAAGAATTATATAAAGTACCATATGTTCACTCTCCCCATATTCATTGTAACAATTATACCACAAAGCCTAAAAAAATGCAAAAAATAAAGGCGGAAAATCCGCCTTTTTATCATTTTTTATAAAATTCATATTGACTCATTGTTTTAAGACTATAAAGATTCAGATATTCATAATCGGGCATATAATAGCCGTAATATGCAACTTCGTTCTCCTCAGAAAGAGTATTTGCACCGTTTTCAATACATTCTTTATTGGTCAGAATAAGAGCATAGTAATAATTTTCATCTACTCCAAATCCAACCATTGCCGAACGCTGGCTTTCTGCCGGAAGTGCATGAACTTCTTCAAGATATTCAACGGCTTCACTGCCGTTCTTTACTTCAAACGTTCCGGAATAATAGTTGTCTTCCTTATCGGACTTGTCTTTGAAAAATTTAAAAGTCCCTTCCTTGTCAAGGTCAAGCAGCATACCTGCTGTACTTTCCCATTTGTTTCCTGACAAATAATCGCCTTTTTCTTCTGCCTCTTTATTTCCGCAGGCAGACAATGAAAAAATCATAATTGCAGTTATAGAAAAAGCCAAAAATTTTTTTAACATAATAGTTCTCCTTAAAATTTAAGAAAAAAGCTGTGACACCAGAATTAATAACGATATCACAGACAATAAAATAATTTAAAATAAGGGGTTGGTCGAGGTGACGGGACTTGAACCCACGGCCTCTGCGTCCCGAACGCAGCGCTCTACCAAACTGAGCCACACCTCGACAGCTTTTTTATTATAACATACTTTTTTTAATTTGTAAAGGGGGTTCCCATACTTTTTTTACGCTTTTTGAAAAAAGCAGCACATATTTGTGCTGCTTACATATAATATCAAACGAGCTAAAGAACCAACGCTAACCCTCAAAACTAATCTAAAACACTCGTGTCTCCATTGAACAAAGAGATGGACTGTAAAAATTTGATTTAACCATGATCATAAATATATAACCTCAATTAAGAGGTAAGGGAGATTAGCAGAGCCCTAACGCTCATTAGCGCTGCCGTAAAGCAATGTTCTTTAACTCGTTTCATATTACATTAAAAAAATATATCCTTACTTGGCATTATATATGCTTTTTTCAAGTATAATAAAATTAATGTTGGTTATTATTACCATATTTATATTATAGGGTAAATCGACCTATTTGTCAATTAGGCAATATGACATAATTAATATAGATATTTTTGGTAAAGGAGCATAAAAAAATGCATAAATTAAAGAAAATAAGACTTGAAAAAGGCTTAACACAACTTCAAGTACAGATGAAAACAGGTATTGACCAAAGCGATTATTCTAAAATTGAACGAGGCTTACGTTATCCAACAGTTGAACAACTGATTATCTTATCCGAATTATTCGGAACCAGCGTTGATTATTTATTGGATCTGACAGATGTAGAAAAGCCGTATCCCAGAAAAACTAATCCTTGACTTTTATGCTGTTTTAGAGTAAAATAAAATGGAATTATTATTAGTAAAGCGAGGAATAAATAAATGACTTCCAACAACGATAAATCTATGGACAAAATTGTCGATCTCTGTAAATCCAGAGGGTTTGTTTACGCCGGTTCCGAAATCTACGGCGGACTTGCCAACTCATGGGATTACGGTCCTTTAGGCGTTGAACTGAAAAACAATATAAAAAAAGCATGGTGGAAAAAATTCGTACAGGAAAACCCGAACAATGTAGGACTTGACAGCGCTATTTTAATGAATCCCCAGACATGGGTAGCTTCCGGACATGTAGGCGGATTCTCCGATCCTCTTATGGACTGCAAAGAATGCAAATCCCGTCACAGAGCAGACCAGCTTATCGAATCCCAGTCGGACGCCAATCCCGCAGGCTGGAGCTTTGAAGAAATGGCAAAATTTATTTCCGATAACGGTATTAAATGCCCGAACTGCGGAAAATCAAACTTTACAGATATAAAGCAGTTTAACCTTATGTTCAAAACATTTATGGGCATTACAGAAGATTCTCAAAATACTGTTTATCTCCGTCCGGAGACTGCTCAGGGAATTTTTGTAAACTTCTTAAACGTTCAGAGGACTACCAGAAAAAAACTTCCTATCGGTATCTGTCAGATAGGTAAATCATTCAGAAACGAAATTACTCCTGGCAACTTTATTTTCCGTACCAGAGAATTTGAACAGATGGAAATGGAATTTTTCTGCAAGCCTGAGACTGCCCTCGACTGGTTCGCTTACTGGAAAGATTACTGCATGAACTGGCTGAAGTCCTTAGGTATCAGAGAAGAAAGCTTAAGATACCGTGACCACGATCCGGAGGAACTTGCATTCTACTCGGAAGCCACAACAGACATCGAATTCAGATTCCCGTTCAAAGAATGGGGCGAACTGTGGGGCATTGCCGACAGAACTAACTACGATCTGGGCAGACACATGGAATGCAGCGGAAAGTCCCTTGAATTTTTTGACCCCGATACAAATACAAAGTACATACCATATGTTATTGAACCATCCTTGGGCGCCGACCGTGTAACGCTTGCTTTTCTGTGCGAAGCGTACGAGGAAGAGGAGATCGCAGAGGGCGACGTAAGAACGGTTATGCATCTTCACCCTGCTATCGCACCTGTTAAAGCCGCAGTACTGCCCCTTTCCAAAAAGCTGAGCGAACAGGCTCGTGAGGTTTATGCAATGCTTGCGAAACACTTCAATGTCGAGTACGACGAAACAGGTTCGATTGGTAAAAGATACCGCCGACAGGACGAAATCGGTACACCTTTCTGCATTACATACGATTTTGACACACTGGAAAAAGACGGCTGTGTAACAGTACGAGACAGAGACACCATGGAACAGGAAAGAATCAGAATCGAAGAGCTTACGGACTTTATTAATAAGAAAATTGAATTTTAAAAGAAAAAGACGGTCGAAAGACCGTCTTTTTTTTGTTCAGCAACATTAGGTCAAGCAAGCAAAGGTTAAGCATGCTTCTGAAAAAAATTTTTTAAAATAACCATGATTTTGCAGAGGTATTTGGGAAGTTTCACTACAAAAAAAACTCAGAAACTCTCGCTTGCTTGACCTGATATTGCCTAACAGCAAGTTCATTGTCTCAAATGAACCGAAACGACATTGAGTGACCGTAAAATACTATCTCTATCAAATTAGGCAGCACAAAAACCTAAAAGAGATACCTCTTATATAATTTACGATATCAATGCCTCTCAACGAATCGGTTCATTTCAAACAACAAAAATCGCTTTTATTTCTCCTATATTTATATTATAACACATATAATTCTTTTTTTCAAGTGTTTTATAGAAAAATTTTCCATTTATTTATGTTATAATATTATAGGTGATGACATGAACAATCGTGAAAATTTTGTATATCGAATAATGCAGCTTCAAAAGCAAAACAATTTGAATGACCATGAGTTAAGTCGGTTGTTAGGCTATAAAGCCAATAACATGAATAAAATCATAAATTTTGTATCTTTACCAAGAATGGAAAAATTCTTTGAATTATGCGATTTCTTTAATATTTCGCCTGAAGAATTTTTCCGTTACAACGATGAAGATCCAAAATGGACTGATCAGACTTTTAAAAGGCTGCAAAATCTCAATGAAGAAGAACGCAAAATAATTGATTATATTCTTACAACCTTTGAGAATAATAAGAAATGAGCGTTTATTTTCTCAAATGAATCGGAAATTTAAAAAAGAAAAAGGGTTTAATGAAAACGTTCGAATTAGAACAAAAGAGTAAATTTCCGATTCATTTCAAAAGACAAATTGAGTTTACTATACAGTAAACTCATGTCATTTGTTTTATAAATAAACGAAGATATTCCGTCTGCTTATAGTCTAACTTTTGAATTTCTTTCATTAATTCATTTATCAAAGTCGGATCTTCGACTTCATAATCAAAAAATTCTTTTGGAGTAATTCTAAAAAAATCACATATTTCAAAAAAAATCACTATATTTGGATATGTCTTACGATTAATGATTCTATTAATATAGCCTTCATTAAAACCTAATGATATACTTAAATGTCGTGCAGATAAATTATTGTGCTCCAATAATTGTAGCAAACGATTTGAAAATTTATCAGATTCTGTCATATTATTCACCCAATTTATTATAGCATAAACCATATAAATTATTATGACACCCATAAAACTTTTTTTATGAAATATATGACGAAATATGCCATACAGATAAATTTATCCCACTTTTTTTGCCATTTTGCTTAAATTTATAAATAATATAGCAATCTATGAAACTTTCTGCTTATAATTAAGTTTAGATGTCCTTTACATAACCTATGCCATTATATCATACATTCTTTATATCATTATATCATATTTTTTTTGTTAAATCCGATAATCATTACAGGAAATGCTTGAAATCTGGTAATGAAAATTGTATAATGATAATTGCAGTTTATAGTTTACTATTTCATATTTTTATTCCTATGTTAAAATACGATAGAGGTGATTAAAATGTCTAACAATGAAGAAAAATTTGAAGAAGATTTTGAAGAAGATTTTGAAGAAAATTTAGACGGATTATTTGAAGAACTGGAAGAATTAGATGGATTTGGTATGCGCTTGGCAAAATTAGTTGATCAAAGTGATTTAAATGACAGCCAACTAAGTCTTTTTATTGGTAAAAATAAAGGTTATATTAATAGAATAATAAACGGCGAAACATTTCCAACAATAAAAAATTTTGTAATAATTTGCAGAGCTTTAAAAATAACTCCAGAAGAATTCTTTCGTTTTGATGATGATAGTCCAGCTGAAACTAATGCGCTAATTTTAGATTTTCGCAAACTTAATCATGTGGAAAAACAGCATGTTCATTATATTGTTAATGATATAATTAAAAATCGTCCAAAATAAAAGAATATTTCATTTCCCCCTTGACAAAAATAAATTTGTGGTATATAATATAAATGGATTAAAGGACAATAGGTTATTCTTAACTAAATTTAAGAATAAAATCCATGAAACACCATAAAAAAAGACCTGAGAGCGCTACCTCTCAGGTCTTAAAATTATGCTAGTTGTCGGTATCATTACGGCGGTCTAGCCATTTGCACACAAAATATGAAACTATGCGTGCTCCGACTGCCGCACAAAAGGACAGTATGTAGTCCATTAAACCCACCTCCCTCCTGACGGAAGAAGCCGACAATGTTATAATTATACATTATTCTACATAATTCGTCAAGTTAAATATAAAATAAAAAATATTTCTTTTCCCCCTTGACAAAAATAAATTCGTGGTATATAATATAAATGGATAAGACAGTATGTGATTCTTAATGAAAATTAAGAATGAAGTCCATTAAAACGAAAGACCTGAGAGCTGCCACTCTCAGGTCTTAAAATTATGCTAATTGCCGTTATCATTGCGGCGGTCTAGCCATTTGCACACAAAATATGAAACTATGCGTGCTCCGACTGCCGCACAAAAGGACAGTATGTAGTCCATTAAACCCACCTCCCTCCTGACGGAAGAAGCCGACAATGTTATAATTATACATTATTCTACATAATTCGTCAAGTTAAATATAAAATAAAAAATATTTTTATAAACCCTTGACAAAAATAAATTCGTGGTATATAATATAAATGTCACAAAAGAGAGATGATATTTGAACAATTTAAGGATCTGAGAGTTAGCCGCTCTCAGGTCTTTTTTTAATTAATACTTGACAAAAGTAAATTTGCGATATATAATATAAATGACCATAAGAGAGATAATTCTCAGGTCTTTATTTTAGGCTATTTGTCGGTCTTATTGCGGCGATCTAGCCATTTGCACGCAAAATGACCAAATAAAACCCCCCAGATTAGCCACTCTGGGGGTTTTATTTTTTTTAAGAATAAGATGATACTTTCCTGTCAAAATTAAACTTAACTCCTTTACGAAAATTCAAAAACAGATTTGTCGGTATTTGTAAATTCGATTGACATTTTACACTAAAAATGCTATTATTATTTAATAGGCACATTTTATATATAGAGGAAAGAGATAGGAATGAAAAAACCAATAAGATTTTATATTTCAGTACTCGGGGCAAAAATCATGATAAAACTTATGCGTCTGATGAAACGCAATGCGACCAATCTGCCCGGAGAAATTATGCTGATTTTTTACCCTGACCTGCTTAAACACTTCGATATGCCGGAAAATGTTATTGCAGTTACAGGTACAAACGGTAAAACTACCGTTTCAAATATGATAGGCAACATACTTAAAGCTAATGGGTACGATATTATCAACAACAGCTTCGGCGGTAATGTGGATACGGGAATTGCGTCACTGCTCCTCGATAACTGTACTCTATCGGGCGGCTTCAAAAAAGATACCGCCGTACTGGAAGTCGATGAACGAAGCGCTGCGAGAGTTCTCCCCTACGTAAAGCCCGACTGGCTGGTGTGTACCAATCTTCAGCGTGATTCCATGAAGAGAAACGCTCATACTGAGTTTATTTTCAACATTCTCAACAGTAATATTCCGGAAAAAACAAAGCTCATTTTGAACGGTGATGACCTTATAAGCAGTCGGCTGGCTGAAAAAAATCCGAGAACTTATTTCGGTATCGACCGACTGGAAAACGAAAATCCCACTCTGGACAACCTAATATGCGATATAGTAAACTGTCCTGTATGCGGTAATAAGCTTGAATTTGCTTTCAGACACTATAATCATATAGGACGAGCTAAGTGCAGCTGCGGTTTTAGCTCTCCTGATATAGACTTTGACGTAAAAGCAAGCGAGAACAACGAAGCAGTAATTATGCACAACGGAAAAGAAGAACGCTACAAGCTGCCTAACAACCGTATAACAGACCTTTATAATACTGTCGCTGCCGTTACCTTTTCCCGTACGTTCGGACTTTCCTATGAACAGGTAGCAAAGGCAATGTCTGAGGTCAAGGTAGTTAAGTCAAGATACGACAGCTTTAACGCAGGCGGAAAAGAAGTACTGGTTTCCCTCGCTAAGGGACAAAATCCCGTTGCATGCTCGGGTGTGTGCGACTTTATACGACGTGAAAGCGGTAATAAGGCTGTAATTATGATTCTTGAGGATCTTTATGACTCAAAGCGTACTTCCGAAAATATTGCTTGGATCTACGAAACAGACTTCGAATTCTTAAAAGGCGATGACATAAAACAAATTATTGTAGGCGGAAAAAGAGCCGATGATTATATGGTACGCCTGCTTATTGCAGGTATCGACAAGGATAAGATTGTCTGCTGCCGCAACGAAACAGACACTCCAAGCCATCTGAAACCGGAGCTTTTTGACAAGCTTATTATTATGTACGACCTGTTTAATGTGGAATCCTTGAACAGTATAAAAGAACAGCTGAAAAACTGGAGGTAAACTATGAGCATAATTATAGAAGAACTGTTTCCGGAGGTCTGCAATCTTTTCGGTGACACAGGAAATATGCGATATCTTAAGCTTTGCCTTCCGGAAGCCGAATATATCAGTACCAAACTTAACGACACTCCTTATTTTGCTGAACATGACGTCAATATGGTCTACATGGGTCCCATGACCGAGCAGACGCAAATCAATGTAATAAAGCGTCTGATGCCGTATAAAGACCGTATTGCCGATATGATAAATAAGGGAACGATTTTCCTGATGACAGGAAACTCCCATGAAATTTTCGGCAAAAGCATCACGGACAGGGACGGCAGTATAACCGAATGTCTGGGACTTATAGATTTTTATGCCACAAGAAATATGATGGATCGTTTCAGCGGACTGGTTCTGGGGACTTACGACGATATTGAGATAGTCGGTTTCAGAGCGCAGTTTACAAACGGATATTTGGGTGAAAATACCAGTCATTTTGTAAATGTCACCAAGGGCGACGGCATGAATAAGGATTCGAAATGCGAGGGATTTGTAAAAAACAATTTTTTCGGGACTTATATTTTAGGTCCGATTCTTGTTTTGAATCCGTACTTCACAAAGAAAATACTTTACAAGCTATGCGGAGAAGAAAAAAAGCTTGCCTTTGAACAGGAAGTTATAAAAGCGTACAATTCAAGGCTTGAGGACTTTAAAGACAATCATGTGGGGATACATTAAAAAAGAATTATGTTTTACTTTCTTTGCACAAGCAAAGAAAGTAAGGAAAAGATTTATTTAAGATTATTTTAAGAATAAGGTTATATAATTTAGTCATGGATAAAGAAGAAGCAAAGTTTCTTCATCAATGATCCTTAATTCCCCCTCTATATATCTTTTATCTATCTGGCTATGTCGCTATTTTAGACATAGCTTACTTTTTTGAAAAAAAGTAAGCAAAAAACTTTAATATCGTCTTTAGTCTGATGATATTATCTATATAAGGCTCGACAGGTAAGTCAACAGAAAATTGAAGAAAAATATTTTGAAAAAAAGTAAGCAAAAAACTTTAATATCGTCTTTAGTCTGATGATATTATCTATATAAGGCTCGACAGGTAAGCAAACAGAGAATTGAAGAAAAAATTTTGAAAAAAAGTAAGCCTCCGCTTTTGAAAAAGCGGAACCAAAACTTTTATGCCAGATTTTATTAATATAAAATTGTTTTTAAAGACACGCAAAGTTACTTTTGCAAACTTTTATATCGTCTTTAGTAAAAGCTTTTATGGACTATAAATCAGTTTTTCATAAAAATTAATATATTAGTTACAAATTTGATGAAAATATATGTTATAATTATACTATAGCTTTATACAGGGGGGAATTTTATTTGGTTAATATTGACATTTTAACACTTATATTTTTAATTATTAATGCCATATTGCTTTCGGGACTTACGGTGCTGGCAATAAAATTATTTAAATATTTAAAGAAAAAATAAACAGAGTAATTTAATTACTCTGTTTATTTTTTGCAAAGTAGCCTTGACAAAAAATGCAAAGTATGCTATACTAAAAATGCAAAGTTAACTTAGCATTCTGTATGCTGCGGCAGTGCACACCGTATCATATAGAAGAAGGAGCATATAAATGAACACCAGAATAAAAGAATTAAGGAAAGCAAGAAAGCTTTCCCAAGAGGAATTGGCTGAAGCTGTCGGTACTACCAGACAGACAATTACTTCAATTGAAATAGGTAAATATACTGCCTCGCTTCCTCTTGCCTATAAAATTTCACACTATTTCGGTCTGACTATTGAAGATGTTTTTGATTTTTCAGATTTGGAAAATGATTAAAGGAGTGCTTAAAATGGAAGAATATCGTAACAAATTAAAAATTCAGAATGTATTTTTTTCTGTATGTTCGGCGGTACTGATTGCTGTTCAGATATTAGCATATTCAGGCGTGATAGACCCTGTAAATTCCGGTAAAAGCTGGGCGGATTTCTGGAACGGATTTATTGCCGGAGTTGCTTTGGGAGTCACAGCTATCATGATTTTCGGATTGATAAAAAACCTGATTGCATTAAAAAATAATAAACAGCTGAAAAAACTTTATGTAAAAGAAAATGATGAACGGAAAAAGGAAATATGTACAAAAGGCAAAAGTGCCGGAGCTACAGCATATCTTTGCTGTATGATAGCAGCTGCTATTATATGCGGATATTTTAATGTTATCGTATGTATTACTTGCATTATATGTACATTTGTTCAGTCACTTTTTATGGTCGGAGGAAAACTTTACTACAACCGAAAACTATAATTAAAAAGCCACGGTTTAACCGTGGCTTTAAAAAATATAAAATCATATTTCATCGGATTCAACAGTATCTTCGACTTTATCGAGAATTTCTTCTTCAGAGCAGCCGCATGCGCATGCGTCTGTTATGATAACGCTTTCTTCTGCTTTTTCAGCGGGAATATCATTGATATCCTCATCGCAGTCACAGCAGTCGCCGCAGCAATCATCGCAAGCAAGATCTTCGTCTTCCAGATCATCACAGCAGCAATATTCGTTTTTCTTTTTTGAATAAATAAGTGCAGCAGCGCCTGCAGCGGCAGCGCCTGCAATAAGTCCCAGAATTAAACCTTTTTTCATTGTAGTCCTCTTTTCTCCGCAAGAAAGATTGCCACGGCTTGCGGTCCGTTAAATGGCGTAGTTTTATTTTTAAATTATTATATCATAGTTTTAAATAAATTTCAACATTAAATTTATAAATTTTTTGTAATAAACATCAAAATCGAAATGGCAGTCAGGGGAGCAGTTTCGCATCTCAGGATTCTTTCTCCCAGCCATATTGACGCAATACCGGCTTCTCTGGCAGCTTCCGCTTCGCTTTCATCAAATCCGCCTTCACTGCCTACGAATAATGCAAAGCTTTTTTTTTCTTGTGTATTAAGTTCGGAAAATCTTATTCCGCCCTCTTCATAAAGCATTGCCGGACAATCATATTCTTTCATTTGTATAATTGCTTCATCAAAGGAAATCATAGGTTCGACAGTCGGTATAATCCCTCTTCCGGACTGTTTTGCCGCTTCAAGGGCTATTTTATTAAGTCTTACAAGCTTTTTTTCAAAGTCCTTTTTATCAGGACGGGAAACGCATCTTCGGGTAAGAACGGGAACAATTTTTGAAACGCCAAGTTCAACGGATTTCTGAATAATATGTTCAAGCTTGTCCTGCTTGGGAATAGCCTGGAAAAGCGTCAGGTCGACCGAAGGCTCAGCGGAGCAAAGCTTTTGTTCTTTTATATTTAAAAATACAGTATCCTCTGTTATACTGCTGATTTCGCAGAAATAATCAGTGCCGCATGAGCATACGGTTATTTTTTCTCCCGGTTTCATTCTCAAGGAACGACCGATGTGTCGGGCGTCTTCTCCGGTCAATACCGGATTATCTGTATTTATATTTTCAAGAAAAAATCTGGGCATAAATCCTCCGTAAATATTATGTGTAAAAAATCAAAAAAATATATAAGTAAATTATACTATATTTTCACAGTTTTTTCAATACATCAGAAATAGTTTTTTCGGTTTTCCATTGACATAAAATAAAATTTGTGATATTTTATTAATATAAGAATTGGTGCTGCGCTTACCGTAAAAAGCGTCAGCTGAATAAATATTCAGTTTTATGGAGACAATTATGAAAAAGATAATCGCTTTAATTTTTACAATGATTTTTTCCGCCGTACTTTTATGCGGCTGCAATGAAGACGAAAAAGGAAATTCAGTAGCTTATGAGGATCTGGAATACGGTTCCACAATGCGGCAGATCTTAAACGGTAATATTGACCTTTACTTTGACGGACGTTTTCTTACAGATGAAGAAATGAATGCAGTATCCGACTATTATTATGCTGTTGAAACAGATGATTTGGAGCTTTTTAAAACAACTCAGCCGGAATACTATGTGGAATTTCTGGAACAGCAGAGCGGAAACAGTCTGGAAAGCTATCTTAATGATGAAAAAAAGGACGTAGTAGACGCAACGGGAGAAAACTTTAAATATACTTCAATCGAAGTAACAAGCTGCGGAGACAGTTCTGAGGATCAGGGAATAACGGATATTATAGATATGCTTAACGGAGTGTATGAGGATTACGGCGCTTCGTCAAAATTTGAAGACACTCTGAAGGATGCAAAATTTATTATGGCTGATTTAACAGTAACTGTGGGCGATGAAGAATATTTGTATACTGATAAATTAATATATATATTTAACTGCGGAGATAATATATATATTTTATGATACGGAAAGGAGCCGTAACCTATGAAAGACAATCCTTATATAAAGAAGCTTGTGAACAACATTGCTGAGCATTGCAATGAACTAAAAAAAGTTTATCTTATAAGCAATAAAATAAACACTAACGGCGAACTTACCAGCTTTAAGCTTGCTATAATTGTAGATAACAGTGTGGAAAATAATTCTGAACTTGAATGCAGACTGTATCTCAATATCGACTGCGAATTGCCTTTTGATTTAGTAATATACCGTGAAGACGAATTTAATAAGCTGAAATGTGAAATAGGAACTTTTGCGTGGAAAATAAACAATTCGGGGACGGTGCTTTATGGGTAGGGGATATCGTGACAATGACAGCCGCAGATACTTTGACTGGCTGTACTATGCAAATCTTGACTTGCTGGCGGCTAAAACACTTCTTAGTGACGAACGCTGTTATAACGGCGCTGCGTTTCACTGTCAGCAGAGCATTGAAAAGGGACTTAAAGGTTATCTTCTTTTTAAAAAGCATAAGCTTTATGACGGTCACAACCTGACGTGGCTTTGCAAGCAGGCAATGCAGACGGACAGTCACTTTTCAACGTGGCTTGAAAAGAGTACTATGCTGAACCATTATTACATAGAAACACGCTATCCGGCAGATATTCCCTTTGATATAGATACCGATACTATAATGGAGCTTATTCATTCAGCGTCGGAAATGCTCAGCTTTATAACTGAAATTATTCATTTCGATTTCAGAAGCTACCATAAGAGGTAATTTATTTGGAATTTAATTTGTTTATTTCTTTGACTAAATCAAGTATAAGCCTTGTTAGTTTATTATCAAGCTTCTTCATTTCTTCCAGTAAACTATTAGTTTCTGTTGGCCATGTATCGTCAAAATCAAAAAATTGCATGGGAGTAATGCCTAAATATTCACATATATAGAAGAATGATTGCATGGTGGGGTAACTATTTTTGTTTTCAATTCTGTTAATATAACCCTCGTTTTGACCTAATGATAAACTCATATTTCTTGCTGAAACGTTCTTTTGCAGTCTTAATTTAGAAATACGGAGAGCAATTTTATCTATTGTCATCATTAAAAAAACTCCAATCTAAATAAATTCAGCCATTGACAAATTAACCCAAATAATGATATACTACAATTAAGTGTCGATTAAAGTAACCATTATTTAGGCTATTTTTAATAGCTTAATTATATTATAGCGCACTCACGTGCATTTGTCAATGAATTTTTGCTTACTGTGGTGCATTTTTGTAAATTTTGAACATTTACGGAGGATTTTATTTTATGTTTTATGACAGATTTATCAAATTATGTGAAGATTCTAACATAAAGCCAACCCCATTATTACGTAAATTAGGACTAAGTTCAGGAAATTTACAAAAATGGCAAAACGGAGCTACTGTAAATTCGGCAGTTCTTATAAAAATTGCTGATTACTTTGATTGCTCCACTGATTATCTTCTTGGAAGAACCGATAATCCCGATTCACATAAAAAATAAACTGAAACTTCCAAAACTGTACTGAGACGTTTTTGCCACTTGCGTTCTCCACTTAGTATCGCCCATCTTACTTGGGCGTGAATTTTTTATTTTACGTTTTGCCTTTTATTGGGAGACCTATTAGTTCAGAAACTGTATGACGGATAAAATTCGGCACTTTATGTGCCGCAAGCCGCCCACGGCGTTTGAGTGGGCGCATTTCTTTGTTACTTTCTTGTTGCGAAACAAGAAAGTTAAGAAAAGGAAGTTTTAAAGAAACTTGTTTCTTTGGCTCATTTCTTTTCGTTATTTTCTTTGGGCAATCAAAGAAAATGACAAATATGTTTTGATTACGCTTTTGCAAATAAGGAAATTATTTATTATGGATAATATACAAATGGCTGAAAAAATTAAAATTTTATGTAAAACAAAAAAAATAACTGTAAAATTGCTTTTAGAAAATTGCAACATTAACAGAAATTTTATATATGATTTAAAAAATAACAATAAACCTTCTATTGAAACATTAGAAAAAATTGCTGATTACTTTGATTGCTCCACTGATTATCTGCTAGGCAGAACCGATAATCCAGATTCACATAAAAAATAAACTGAAACTTCCAAAACTGTACTGAGACGTTTTTGCAACTTGCGTTCTCCATTTAGTATCGCCCATCTTACTTTGGCGTGAATTTTTTATTTTACGTTTTGCCTTTTATTGGGAGACCTATTAGTTCAGAAACTGTATGACGGATAAAATTCGGCACTTTATGTGCCGCAAGCCGCCCACGGCGTTTGAGTGGGCGCATTTCTTTGTTACTTTCTTGTTGCGAAACAAGAAAGTTAAGAAAAGGAAGTTTTAAAGAAACTTGTTTCTTTGGTTCGGCATCAATCACGGTACAAGAAATGAACAAGAAAGTCTTGTTCATTAATAAGCCGCAGTTGAAGCTACTGTTTCCAAAGCAATTTCCATCATATCTGTAAAGCTTGTTTGCCTTTCTTCAGCGGTTGTTGAAATTCCTTTAAGGGGACAGTCCGACACTGTAAGGATACACAGAGCATTTTTTCCGGCACGGGCGGCATTCATATAAAGTGCGGCAGACTCCATTTCAACTGCAAGAACATTCATTTTCTGCCATGCTGCTAAAGAATTACCGTCATCATAAAAAGTATCGCTGGAAAGTATATTTCCCACATGATAAGTACAATTATGATTTTCAGCAACATTTACCGCACTTTTTAACAGTTCATAAGACGCTGTAGGAGCATAAGTTCCGGGAAGTCCATATTGATCGGCATAACTTGAATTAGTACATGCTCCCATTGCTATTACAATGTCACGCAAGTTTACATTGTCAGCAATTCCTCCGGCAGTGCCCACTCTGATAATATTATCCACATCATATTCATTAAAAAGTTCATAGGAATAAATCCCAATGGACGGAATACCCATTCCGCTTCCCTGTACAGATACTTCAATGCCTTTATATTTACCTGTAAATCCCAGCATTCCCCTTACTTTATTGTAGCAAATCGGATTTTCAAGATAAGTTTTCGCAATAAACTCTGCTCTGAGAGGGTCTCCCGGCATTAATACTGTCTTTGCAATTTCACCTTTTTCAGCGCTGTTATGCGGTGTAGACATAATATATTCCTCCTTAATTTTATTAAAATTAAACCGTACCGATTCACGGTACGGTTTTTATTGAATTGGCAAACAAACAACCCAATACTTACATTTCACTTCTGTTTTCCAAAGCCTTAAAAAGAGTTACTTCATCAGCATACTCCAAATGTCCCCCTACAGGAATACCAAAAGCAAGTCTTGTAACCACAACACCCAACGGTTTTAAAAGCCTTGCGATATACATTGCGGTAGCTTCCCCCTCAACCGTAGGATTTGTCGCCATAATTATTTCCTGAACACTGCCGTTATTTACACGTTCAAGAAGCTCTTTTATTCTGATATCGTCCGGACCAACTCCGTTAATAGGTGAAATAAGTCCGTGAAGGACATGATATCTGCCTCTGTATTCATTAGTACGTTCAAATGCTGAAACGTCCTTAGGAGTTTCAACAACACATATGATCGAACCGTCACGATTCGCATCGGAGCAGATAGGACATACTTCAAATTCTGTAAGATTCTGACAAACAGAACAATAACCCACGTCATTTTTTACGGAAATAATAGCGTCTGCAAATTCCTTTGCGTCATTATCGCTCATGGACATAACAGCATAAGCAAGTCTCTGAGCTGTTTTCATACCGATTCCCGGGAGCTTTGCAAACTGCTCTGCCAGTATTACAAGGGGAAGAGCGTTATTATCTGCCATTTTATCAGAATAATCCCGGCAGCGCTACTCCGCCTGTGATCTTATTCATTTCTTCTTCAGTTGTCTTTTCAACATCAGCCATAGCTTCGTTGATTGCACTGATGATCAAGTCCTGAAGCATTTCAACGTCATCCTTGTCAACAACCTCCGGCTTGATTGTCAAAGCCTTGATATTTTTTGCACCTGTAACAACAACTTCAACAGCGCCGCCGCCTGATGTTGCTGAAAAATCTCTTGCTTCAATATCATTTTGCAGTTCTGTGATTTCATCCTGCATTTTCTGAGCCTGTTTTATCATTGAATTCATATTCTGAGCTCCGCCGATATTTTTAGGTACTCTTGACTTCATAATTTTATTCTCCTTTGACTTTATAAATAGTCTGTTATTTTTATTTATTCAACAACGGTTTCAATTCCGCTGCTTACAGCTTTTTCAATAAGTTTTCCGGCTTTTTGCTCGGATTCTGCCGCTGCCGAACACCTTGCCTTGATGACATAAGACTTTCCCATGACTCTTCGTATCGTTTCGGTCAGCAGCGCAAAATTTTCCTTTACTTTAAAAAGCTTAAGGAAAAACTGATTTTTAGTATCTATCAGCATAATATTTGAATACACAAACGCTCTTGAACCAGCCAGCGTTCCCGAAACAGACGGAGAAACCTTTGTAAATTCCGCAAGTATCTCAGACCATTCCGCAAGAGGTTTGAAATCCGAAGCTTTCAGCTGCGACATATTCACTGCCGGCTTAGGACTTGCAGTTTCTTCAGTTTCTGCCGGACGTTCTGTTTTTTCCGGTACTGAAACATTATCCACTTGTTTTATTTTATCATAAATTTCAGTATTGTCAATAGTTTTCTGTTGAATTTGCACTGAACAAAGCTTAATAAGGCACATTTCAAACTCAATACGCTTGTTTAAAGCCTTACCCATACGCTCGCTGCACTCCTGCAAAACAGTAAGCTTAGCAAGAATTTCCGAAAGTTCAAGTTTTGCGGAAATATTTTTAAGTCTGTCAAGCTCGTCCGGCATACACACTATCAAATCTGTTTTTTCAGGGCATACTTTCAACAGCATCAAATTTCTGAACTGATCTGTAAGCTCACTGCAAAGCTTCGTCATGTCCTTTGACATAGAATAAAGATTGTCGGCAACTGCAAGAGCGTTTCCGGGCTGTTTTGAAACTGCCGCCTCAATAATATCAAATAAATGTCCCCTTCCGGCAATACCGGCAGCTGCGGAAACAGTATCCATTGAAATATTTTCCGAATATGCCGCACATTGATCTAAAAGCGAAAGAGCGTCTCTCATTCCGCCGTCGGAAAGTCTCGCAATAAGAGCCGCAGCGTTTTCTTCAATAGAAATATTTTCTTTACTTGCAATATAGCATAACCTTTTAGTTATATCTTCTGTCAGAATACGCCTGAAATCAAACCGCTGACAGCGTGACGTTATAGTTGCAGGCACCTTATGAACCTCCGTTGTTGCAAGTATAAACTTCACATAATCCGGCGGTTCTTCCATAATCTTAAGAAGCGCATTAAACGCATTAGGCGTCAGCATATGTACTTCATCTATGATATAAACCTTATATTTACAGCGTTCAGGAGTATATACCGCACCGTCTCTCAAATCTCTTATATCATCAACACCATTATTTGAAGCGGCGTCAATTTCAATTATATCAGACAAAGCGGCATTGTCCGCATCTCTGCAAACATCGCATTCAAGGCATGGATTACCGTCCTTTTCATTAGGGCAGTTTACCGCCTTTGCAAAAATTCTGGCGCAGGTAGTTTTTCCAGTACCCCTTGAACCGGTAAAAAGATATGCATGAGCCGTCCTGCCGTTTTTTATCTGATTCTGCAAGGTCGTTGTAATATGCGGCTGCGAAATTACGTCGTCAAAGGACAGCGGCCGCCATTTTCTGTATAAAGCTGTATAAATAACGGTCACCTCCATTAAAACACTGAATTATGCTTGTAACAAAAAAATTCCGGAGCATAAGTGTGCAGGCTGACTGCGGCACACAAAACGATCCGCTTAATGCTGCTCGGTTCCCCGCCTGACATGGTTCACGGTGCTTCGTTGCACAGGGCCCGCACACTTATATTCCGGAATATAACCAACTGAAATTTACAGTCACAAATACTTTAATTATTATATCACAATTTTTTTTTTATTTCAAGTACTTATTTTAATTTTTTTTAATTTTTTTAATTCCGGTAAAAAATCGACTATTTTCTTGTTAATATGCAAAAAAAGAATATTAAAATATCTTTATTTTTTTGCTAAAACGCTATAGCCAAGAAAAAAAATATATGATATAATAAAGAAAAGTACATATTAAAAAATAAAGGAGTTGCATTCATATGAAAAAAGTAGTCAAAATCCTTGGAATAGTGCTTATTGCCGTCACTGCTGCTTCAGCAGTCGTCACAATGTTAACAGTATACAATAAAAAATACAAAAAAAATTATATAACGGTCTGTGAATAAATGCAGACTTAAAAAGGGAGTCTTATAAATGGAAATCAAATATGAATTGGCAAAAACTTTAAAGGAAAAGCCTGCTGACGAATCAAAGCTCGGATTCGGTCATATATTTACGGACCATATGTTTATTATGAATTATGATATCGGCGAAGGCTGGCATGACGCTAGGATCGTTCCTTACGGAGATATTTCCCTGTCCCCTGCGGCTATGTGCCTGCATTACGGTCAGGAAATCTTTGAAGGACTTAAAGCTTACCGTACTGCCGAAGGTAAAATTCAGCTTTTCCGTCCTGATGAAAATTTTAAGAGAATGAACGTTTCCAATGAGAGAATGGTCATTCCTAAAATCAACGAACAGGACGCTATGGAAGCTCTTATGGCCTTGCTGAACGTTGAAAAGGACTGGGTTCCTTATTCAGAAGGAGCCTCTTTATACATACGTCCTTTTATTATCGCAACTGATCCTTATGTAGGGGTTCGTCCGGCTGATCATTATATGTTTATGATCATTCTATCACCATCAGGCGCTTACTACTCTACAGGTCTCAATCCTGTTAAAATTTACGTAGAAAGCAACTATGTAAGAGCTGTAAGAGGCGGGACTGGATTTGCTAAAACAGCCGCAAACTACGCTATTTCCCTTGCGGGTCAGGACGAGGCTCATAAGCAGGATTATGAACAGGTTCTATGGCTGGACGGCGTTGAAAGAAAGTATGTTGAAGAAGTAGGCTCAATGAATATCTTCTTTGTTATTGACGGTGAAATTATAACTCCTGCACTCACAGGCTCTGTTCTGTCGGGTATTACCAGAAAATCCGCAATTGAGATATGCCGCAGCAAAGGCTATACAGTTACTGAAAGAAAGATTACAATTCAGGAAGTAGCAGAAGCCTATGACGCTGGTAAGCTTGACGAGGTTTTCGGAACAGGTACTGCCGCTGTTATTTCTCCTGTAGGACACCTTAAATGGGAAGATAAGATCATGGAGATCAACGACAATAAAATCGGACAAATTTCACAGATGCTTTATGATACAATGACAGGTATTCAATGGGGTAAAATTCCTGATGAATTCGGCTGGACTGTTGAAGTAAAATAAATTAAATAGTAATTTGACCGGGGTGCTTGTAATACAGGCTGAGAGTAAGCGTAAACGCTTTAACCCGTTAACCTGAATTGGATAATACCAGCGTAGGGAGTTTTAGAAAAAACAATGACTTTCGGCGTATCCTTTTTTGGGTACGCCGTTTTTTAAGAAAGGAAAAAGATGAAAATTTCATCAAAAGCTTTAAGACTTTATGCCGTTACCGACAGATCATGGCTCAAGGAAAATCAAACGCTTACCGATTCTGTGGAAAAAGCAATACTTGGAGGAGTCACTATTGTTCAGCTAAGAGAAAAGAATACGGATTTTGAAGAACAGCTTTCCCTTGCTCAGGAACTGAAAACGGTCTGCAAAAAATATAATGTACCGCTTATTATCAATGATTCTGTAGAACTTGCCCTAAAAAGCGGTGCAGACGGCATTCATCTTGGACAAAGTGACGGCAACATAAAAAAAGCCAGGGGAATTCTGGGAGACAACGCCATAATCGGCGCTACAGCTCATAATGTCAACGAGGCAGTATCTGCATTTAAGTCCGGTGCTGACTACTTAGGCTGCGGAGCTGTATTCGGTTCGTCCACCAAAAATAATACTGTTCCTCTATCCTTTGACGAACTGAAAAAAATCTGTGAAAACGTTTCTATTCCCGTTGCGGCAATCGGAGGAATAAATCAGGAAAATATATCTTTGCTTAAAAATACCGGAATCAGCGGTGTAGCTGTTGTTTCAGCAATATTTGCGAAAAATGACATTCAATGTGCGACGGCGGCTTTGAAAAAATCTATTCTGGAGATCATAGGAGATTAGTTTTATGAAAACTGTACTTACAATAGCGGGCAGCGACAGTATCGGCGGTGCAGGAATACAAGCCGACATCAAAACAATTTCCGCAAACGGCTGCTATGCAATGAGCGTTATTACAGCTGTTACAGCACAGAATACCACAGGAGTTACCGGTATTCATGACATTCCGCCGGAATTTGTTTTAAAGCAGCTTGAAGCGGTCTTTGACGATATAACTCCTGATGCAGTTAAAATAGGTATGCTGTCTAACGCAGAAATCATATATGTAATCGCTGATTTTCTTAGAAAAAGAAAAGCGGTAAATGTTGTTGCAGATACTGTAATGGTTTCAACAAGCGGTCACAGACTTCTGGCAGAAAACGCTGTTTCTGCTCTTACAGAAAGTATTTTTCCCATTGCCTGCATTATAACGCCAAATATTTCGGAAGCTGAAATTCTTTCAGACATGGAAATAAAAAATCCCGACCAAATGGTAAAGTCGGCTGAAGTAATTTCCGAAAAGTTTGGCGGAAACGTTCTTATAAAAGGCGGTCATCTGGAAAATACTGCGGCTGATTTACTTTACGCCGACGGTGTTAACACATGGTTTGAAACTAAAAAAATAGATAATCCCAATACTCATGGAACAGGCTGTACTCTTTCTTCGGCAATAGCGTCTAATCTGGCTAAGGGAATGGACGTAAAGGAAAGTGTTAAGCTTGCTAAGGACTACGTAACCGGAGCAATTATGGACGGTCTTGATCTTGGAAGAGGACGAGGTCCATTGAATCATATGTATAAAAACATTATATAAAATAAAAATACGGAGGTCATAATGAATTACAAAACTCAAATGGAAGCTGCCAAAAAAGGCATTATTACTAAGGAAATGCAGATCGTTGCCGAAAAGGAATACATGGAACCTGAAATTTTAAGACAAAAAGTCGCAGAGGGAAGTGTGTGTATTCCTGCAAATATAAACCACAAGTCACTTAGTCCGGAGGGAATCGGCTCGGGACTGAAAACAAAAATCAATGTAAATTTAGGTATTTCGGGTGACTGCAAAAACTATGACATGGAAATGTCTAAAGTAAAAATGGCTATCGACTTCGGCTGTGAAGCTATTATGGATCTGAGCAACTACGGTAAAACCAATACATTCCGTAAGGAACTTGTTGAAATGTCTCCCGCCATGATAGGAACTGTACCTATGTATGACGCTATTGGTTATCTGGAAAAGGATCTTCTTGAAATTACTGCTAAAGACTTCCTTAAAGTAGTCGAAGCACACGCCAAGGAAGGCGTTGATTTTCAGACTATTCATGCCGGTATTAATAAAAGAGCTGTTGAAGCGTTTAAACGTCAGGGCAGACTTACCAACATAGTTTCCCGAGGCGGTTCACTGCTTTTTGCATGGATGGAAATGACAGGAAATGAAAACCCATTCTATGAGTATTATGATGAAGTACTGGAAATTCTTCGTGAATATGACGTAACGATCAGTCTGGGAGACGCTTTAAGACCAGGTTCAATCAATGACAGTACCGATGCAGGACAAATTTCAGAGCTTATTGAGTTGGGTGATCTCACAAAAAGAGCTTGGGAAAAGGACGTTCAAGTAATGGTTGAAGGTCCGGGACATATGGCTATGAACGAAATTGCCGCAAATATGACATTGCAGAAGCGTATCTGTCACAACGCTCCTTTCTACGTTTTAGGTCCTTTAGTTACCGATATTGCTCCAGGATACGACCACATTACGTCCGCTATCGGCGGTGCTATTGCAGCTGCCAACGGTGCCGACTTCCTTTGTTACGTTACTCCTGCCGAGCATCTCAGACTTCCTGATGCAGACGATGTAAGAGAGGGTATTGTAGCTTCAAAAATCGCCGCTCATGCCGCTGACATTGCAAAGGGTATTCCTCATGCAAGAGATATTGACAATAAAATGAGCGATGCCAGAAGACGTGTTGAATGGGACGAAATGTTCAAATACGCAATTGATCCTGAAAAAGCAAAAAGATACTTTGAAAGCGTACCGCCAAAGGACAGACATACATGCTCTATGTGCGGAAAAATGTGCGCTATGAGAACTACTAATATGATTTTAGCAGGTGAAAAGGTTGAATTCTGCACAGAAAAATAAAATTTATGCCGGAGATTTTATAAAGAATCTCCGGCAATTTTAATTATAAACTTTATTACCATAATACAGTAAAAAACAGCTTAAATTATTAGCAATATTATATAAATAATTTTTAAAATTTTTGTTACTCCCAATAATTGACTTAATTTCTTTTTACTGATATAATATCAATATAGTATTTTATATAATAAAAATAATATTTAAAAGAAATTTTAAAGAACAACAGCAGTAAGTTTAATCATACATGAAAAGTAAGGAGAATATTAACATGAAAAAATTAATACCAATTCTTTTTATATCTTCAATTATTCTCTCCGGCTGCGGTAGTAAAAAAAATAACACAGAAATATCACAAACAGAAACTGATATTTCATCATCAGAATTAACAACAAAAATAGACGATAATCTGTGCGCCCTCGAATATGATACAGTCTCTTTTGAAACCATGACAGCTTTTTTAAACAGCAATAAAACACGTTCCTCATATGCTGTACCGGAATATGATGAAGAAAAATATGAATTTTATCGGGGGCAAACATATCAAGGCGGATATTCAGTTGCTTTTAAAGAAATCGCTTCCGGTAATACTATAGTCTATTCCGCAACCTGCTGTACTTATTATCATGATTTTGAATCAATGGTAAAAAGCTGTAAATCTAATGTTGAAGAAGAATTTATGCTTGATTATATTGAAGTAAACGCATTTGGTAGACAGGCTCTTTATTCAACCGATGGTATGACTACTGCTTTAGAATTTATGTATGATGAAGATACAAAAATATATTTTCAAGTACCCGGAAACTTATCTGAGGAAGAAATTTTAGAATATGCGGAGGATTTTGTGTTTTAAAACAAAAAGACGGCTTTAAGCCGTCTTTTATTTTTATTCAAGTCCATTCATAGCCGCATCCACTATATCCTTAAAGTACCATGAACCGTCTTTTCTATTTAGAAGAGCAAACGCACCTTCGCCGTCCTTTACGCCGTTATCCCAGATAAAACAAGTAATACCTCTTGCCTTTGCCGCACTTACATAATATTCCATGTGCTTAACACGGTCGCTAGTATTATCTTTATTTAAAGAACCAAATTCTCCGATTATAACAGGTATTCCCTTATCAATAAATGTGGACTTTAAAAAGTCAAAATTCTTATCAAGCTCCGACTTATCCGAGTCAGAAAAAGTTGAAGTACCGTTCTGATCAAGTGCAAAGCTATAAGGAGCATAAGCATGAATAGAAACTATAATGTGATCATCATCAGGTACTTTTATACCCTTAACAGCCTTTTCATCAATTGCTGCCGCATGACCTGTGATAATAAGCGAACGTGTCGCATTATTTCCGCCTGATTTTCTTACAGTTTCCACAAATGCAGCAAACAAATTGTTAATAACTTCACGCTCTTCTTCAGTACCGCCTGTCCATTCATCCTGACCGCCTACAATTCTCGGTTCATTCATACCTTCAAAAAGAAGATGTTCATCATAGTCCTTAAAACGTGACGCAATCTGTTCCCAGATTTTTGTCAATCGTGCCTTTACCTTTGATTCGTCAGCCTTAGAAGGATTCAGCCATGTATAATCATCGTGGTGAACATTTAAAATAACATACATACCGTTATCAATAGCATAGTCCACAACTTCATTTACTCTATCCATCCAGGCACTGTCGATCGTATCGCCGTTCATATGATCATTCCAAGATACAGGAATTCTCACCGCATTAAAACCTGCCGCCTTGACTGTATCGATCATGGATTTAGTAGTCTTAGGATTGCCCCACGCAGTTTCGCCGTCGGTGGCATAGTCGGAATAATCATAACAATCCAGAGTATTTCCCAGATTCCAGCCGATCTTCATATCTTTTACTATTTCTGCTGAGGATTTTCCGTCTGAACTGCTGTTGTCACTTTTCTTAGGCTTATCATTAGTATCCGCATTTGTCTGTACTGCCGGAACAGAACCGTTATTGCTGTACTTAACCGTAACAGATTTCAGGTTTACAGTATCTTGCTGACTCCACCAGTAACCTAACATAACGTCTCCGCCTGACGAAATATACTCCTTAATTTCATCAGGTACAAGCCAGTAAAGTGTAGCGTTGTTTGAATTAGTCATTACAGCAATATTTCCGCTCTGATACCAGCTTTTATCTGTCTTGTCAGGACAGGAATCGTCAACTGAGATACCAAAAGCGCCGGCATATTTCTGGAGTTCTCCATCGGCTTCAACATTAAATTCAAAGTACTGAGGAATATCTCCATCTGAGATCATATCGGAAAGCGGGATTCTTGCAGTTTTTTCCGCTTCTCTGCCGTAATTCAGCGTCTTATTAGGTTCAATTGTTTTCGTACCGTCTACCGGTATATCTGCACTAGTAGTATAATTGCAGATAATGCTTGACAGTCTGAGCTTTTGCAGACCGCCCCACCAGTAGCCTACTTCGATACTTCCCTTATCTCCGGTATTTATGTAATCTCTGATTTCTGAGGGAACATCCCATTTAACCTCAAGATATGCACTGTTAACGTCCATTTCAAAATCGTCAGACTGATACCAGCCGTCGTCAGTAGCAGCCGGACAGGAATTGTCAACTGAAATTCCGCATGCACCCTTATAGCTGCTTATATTTGAAGAGCCGTCCTCGGCATAGAAAACAAAAATAAATGAATCTATCTTGTCGCCCTCTCTGACAAACTCATTTAGTTTTGCCTTATAGGTTTTATTACTGTCATAGTCCATTATTTCGTTTATGTCGCTTTTTTCACTGCCCATTGAAAAGTTCACGTTTTCTATTGGACTTACATGCTCAGTAGTGGTTGTAGCTTCTGTAGTAGGTTCTGTAGGAGCTTCCGTAGTTTCCTCAACAGTTTCCGATTCCGATGCTGAAGTCTCAGAAACCGACGGTTCATCTGATTTTTCCTTACAGCCTGTAAACGATACGCCGGTTGTAAGTATCAATGCAGATACAACAGCGGCAATTATCAAGCGTCTGCTTTTCTTTTTGTTTTTCATTTTCTTATCCTTTCTTAATGCCGATTCTTTCACCTATTTTTACAACGGTTTCAAACCCGTCGTTTGTATTATTTAGTATATCACTGTCGGGAATAACTGTATCGGGAGGAAAAATCAGTACGACAGTCGAACCGCCGTATTCAAACATTCCCTTTTCCTCACCTCTTGAAAATTTATATTTTTCATGATGATTTTTTATTCTTCCCACCAGCATTGCGCCTACCTCGGCATGAATCACGTTCCCGAAATTTTTAGTATGCAAAACGGTAAATTCCCTCGTATTTTCCTTGTAAATATCGGCTTTTTCAAGGGCTATGGGGTTTACTGTATGATAAATACCCTGAATATGAATATTTTTTGATTTGCAGCCGTCGTCTATATAAATGTATCTATGATAATCAGAAACGCCAAGACGAAATATCATAAACCAACCGTCCTTATACTTTTCCGCAAGTTTTGCACATCTTAAAAACGACGATACTCCGTATGCAGCGCCTTTTATCATAAAACGGCTGTTTTCGCCGATTTTATACACTGTAAGCTTTGAATCGCATGGACTTATCAAGACGTTTGGATTCATATTTACAGGTCTTGCATCTGTTTTAATTTTTCTTGTAAAGAAATCATTGAAAGAACGATAATAACCGGACTCATATTCAGTTAAATCTATACCCGCTTTTTCAATAAATGAAGGTATCAGTTTCGCAGACAGAATTGAATCGCAGAAACGACCTGCCGCTTTGGAAACTAACGGCGCAGTCAGTCCCTTTAAAGCTATACTTCCGCCGACAGTACGGTAGAGCCGTTCAAGCATATTATCCTGTCCTTTGTCCGACAAAATTATATTTCCTTGCCTGTCCTTTATTTCCATAAAAATCTCCGTTATTTTATCTTGTATTTAAATAGCAGCCATAAAAATTCAAGTCCTCCAACACCGACAAAAATCAGCATGGTTTTCATTTTCGGCTTTTTAAGCTTAATGCGCGTTACAAACGCTATCGCAATAATTAAAAGCAAAAAAGCATATAGATCCGGAAAAATACGGCCTATATCCCTGCGAAAGCTGTAAAACAAAGGCAAGATCAAGGATACGCTTGTAACAGGAAGTCCCTCATAGGTTTTACGGTTTTCTTCAGTTTTACTTTGACGTTCTTCTTCCATTACATTAAAATACGCAAGGCGTATAACTGCCGCAAGAGTAAATAAAATCAGAATTGCAATGTGATAAACTTCTCTCATGCCTATTGCGTACCCGATAGCTCCCGGAAGCAGTCCGAAACATATAAGGTCGCAGAGCGAATCTATCTGTATTCCAAAGCGTTTCTCCGGTTCAGTTCTTTTGCGGGTTCTGGCTATCTTACCGTCAAACATATCGCACAGTCCTGCAATCATCAGAGCAATAACTGAGAAAAGTATATGCCTGCCGTCCATAGCAATGTAAATTCCCGTAATTGCAGAAGCAAGACCTATGTATGTCAAAATTACTGTATAATTATAAAAACCAATCATTTAAATTCCCCTTAAAAATAAAAACATATAATATATATTATAGCAGGTTTTATTTAATTTTTCAACCTTAATCTTATTTAGCTTGGAAAAAGCTGTAGATAAATTTTCAGCTTACTACTTATGGTATTTACCATTATTGTTAATCTGAAAAGCACGATAGATTTGTTCTAACAGCATAACTCTTGCAAGCTGATGAGGAAAAGTCATATCAGACATTGAAAGCTTAAAATCCACTTTTTTCTTTACATTTTCTGCAATACCAAAGGAACTGCCGATAATAAATGAAATATTACTTTGTCCATCAACGGAGATCTGTGAAATTTTCTCCGCAAGCTTAACGCTGGACAGCTGTTTCCCTTCAATACACATAGCTATCAGATAACCTTTAGCCTCTTTTAGTATGTTGTTTCCCTCTATTTCCAAAGCCTTTTCAATTTCCCTATCCGACGGATTATCCGAAAGACGGTATTCGTCCAATTCAATTACCTGAACATTCCCGAATCTTTTAAGCCGTTTCAGATATTCACTGCAAGCGTCCCTGAGATATTTTTCTTTAAGCCTTCCAACAGTTATTATTTTTATATTAAGCATTAGAATACCACCATTTTTCCGTTTGTTTCAACAGGTGCGACCTCTAATATGTAATCTCTGTTACGGCTGAACTCTTTAAGTCCGGTCTCAACTATCTTATCAGCCATATAAGGCGTATTGTTTTCCTGACTCAAATGACCTAAAATAATATGAGTTGTCCCCTGTCTTATTAATTCAGCCGACTGCATAGAGCAATCTGTATTTGAAAGATGTCCACGCTTTGAACGTATTCTTTCTTTTAAGTAATATGGGTATGGTCCTGAAGCCAGCATTTTTTCGTCATAATTTGATTCCAGCAAGACAAGATTACAACCGTTAAGGTTCTCTCTGACAGTATCGGTAACATATCCCAAATCGGTACATACAGCGCATACACGTCCGTCAGAGGTTTTTACACGATAACCGCAGCTTCGGACCGTATCATGAGGAGTATCAAAACAGCTTATTTCCATATCTGCCGCCGCTGCGGGACTGTCTAGCTCATATACCTCACAAGCCGGAGCTATCATCTCGCCGGATATCAATTCCTCAAGAGTTTCTCTTTGCCCGAAAACCGGCAGACCGGTTTTTTTAGTCAGCATTTTAAGTCCTTTTACATGGTCGGAATGACTGTGAGTTATAAAAATACCTTTTATTGATGCAAGAGAAAGACCGCTGTCCGCAAGCGCTGCGGTCAGCTTCTTAAATGAAACGCCGGCGTCAATAAGTATGCCGCCGCCGGGTTCTCCGATAAATGTGGAATTACCTTTACTGGAACTGAAAAGAGGATATATCCTAGCCATTTTATTCACCTTTTTCTTCTAAATTAAAAAAGGCGGAAAAATCCGCCCATCAGAACTTGTTTTCATAGGATTTGTGCATAATTTTGTTGAGTACAAGGCGCAAAATTACAAACTTACCTAACAAAAATTTTGCAGCGCTGTAATCAGCAAAATCTGACGCACAGCAGCCTATGCGAACAAATTCTTAACTATAAAGCTTTTTTAACCGACGCTCCCGGAAAATGCTTTTTAACAATATCTGCACCTAACATTTGAAGCTTTTTGTCAAGATTATCATATCCACGTTCAATATGATGAATATCTTCCACTTCAGTAACACCGGTAGCTGCAAGTCCTGCAATAATCAGTGCCGCACCGGCTCTCAAATCACATGCTTTAACAGGTGCGCCTTGTAAACAGCCTGTGCCCTCAATTACTGCAACCTTTCCATCTACTGAAATATCGGCGCCCATTCTTCTGAGTTCGTCAACATAACGGAAACGCTGTTCCCAGACACCTTCTGTAATAATACTAGTACCCTCTGCAAGAGTAAGCAATGTAGCCATCTGCGGCTGCATATCTGTAGGAAATCCAGGGTGAGGCATGGTTTTAATATTAGTTTTAACCAAAGGTCCATCGACCCATACTCTTACACTGTCATCAAATTCTTCGATATTAACACCGATTTTTTCAAGCTTGTTTGTTATTGATTCAAGATGCTTTGGAATAACGTTTTTTACAAGAACGTCTCCGCCAGTAGCTGCTGCTGCAACCATAAATGTACCCGCTTCGATCTGATCCGGAATTACTGAATAAGTAGTACCTCTCAAATAGTCAACGCCCCTGATTTTAATTACATCAGTTCCGGCACCCATGATGTCCGCTCCCATTGAGTTCAGGAAATTAGCAAGATCGACAATATGCGGTTCTTTTGCTGCGTTTTCAATGACGCTCAGTCCCTTTGCTTTTACAGCGGCAAGCATTGCGTTCATTGTTGCGCCTACAGAAACAACGTCCAGATAGATCTGATTTCCTCTAAGACTGTCGGCAGTTACGTCGATCATACCGTGATCAAGATTGCAATTCGCACCCAATGCGGAAAACGCTTTCAGATGCTGATCGATAGGACGATCTCCCAAAGGACATCCTCCCGGCATTGAAACTCTCGCCTTATTGAATTTTCCCAGCAACGCTCCGAGAAAATAATAAGAAGCTCTCATCTGTCTTGCGCTTTCATAAGGCACACAAAAATTATTGATCCTGCTTGCGTCGATTCTGAATGTGTTTCTGCTGATAGTCTGTACCTGTGCGCCCATTTCATAAAGAATTCTCAGACTTATTGAAACGTCGCTTATATCCGGTACATTTTCAAGAATACAAGGTTCATCGGACAGTATTACAGCCGGTATAATTCCAACGGCAGCGTTTTTAGCTCCGCTGATTTCGACTTCGCCATGCAGACAGCGACCGCCCTTAACAACAAATTTTTCCAAGATTTTCTCTCCTTAAGATATCCGTGCAGACGAATACCCTCTTCTTTTTCTTCACCTTTTTTATTATAAGCCCGAATCGGAAAAATATCCTTTTATTTATAAAAAAGTACAGATTTTCTTGCAGGCGAAAATTCTGATTTTTTCCGGACGGAAAAATGTTTGTGCACATTTTTAAAATAATAAAAATATTTATTTAATAATTAAATATAAATAACTTACTTATAATCGCTCATATGAAATTTAACGTCCTCGCCGTCATACTTTTCAATGGAGATTTTTTCTATAACAATGTCAGTTTCCGGTTTATCGGAACTGTCTGTAGCAGCTTTCTGAAGCTCAAAAACAATATCAAGACCGTCAAACACCTGACCGAAAACAGTATATCCTCCGTCAAGCCACGGCGTTCCTCCGTCTTCCGTATAAATTTTCTTTGCTTCGTCACTCAGAGTCAAGCCATAATACTCCGCCATCTGAGTAAGATCAGCCTCCTCATACTTAGTACCGGTCACTATATAAAACTGACTGCCGTTTGTTGAAGTACTTCCGCTGTTTGCATAAGCCACAGCCCCTGCGGTATGGATAAGATTTTCGGAAGTTCCTCCGTCAAACTTATCGCCCCAGATTGATTCTCCGCCAGTACCGTTTCCCAACGGATCGCCGCCCTGAATCATAAAATCATTTATAACTCTGTGGAATATCAGATTATCGTAATAACCGTCCTTTGCAAGACCTGTAAAGTTCTCAACACCTTTTTCAGCTTCTTCAGGAAAAAGCTTGATCTTGATATCTCCGTAATCCTTGATAGTCAATACGGCAATTTCCTCGCCTTTTTCCGGAGCGGTAAAATTTAAGACCTTACCGGCTTCAGTCTGAGTAGACGAAGCTGATGAAGCTTCACTGCCGCTTCCTTTTTCTGAACTTCCTGACGTATCATCGCCGCAGCCTGACGCAAAAGCTGTAAAAAGCACACAGCACACTGCTGCCGCAGTTATCTTTTTAAAATTCAACATATATTTACACCTCTGATAATTTCATATTAACTTTACCATTATAACCTCTTTAACCGAATTTGTAAAGTATTCAAGACATATTGTAATGATTATTGGTAAATTTTAAACCAATTTCACGCTTGATTTTTAATTTATAACTGTCAAATTTAACAAAACATACTTTCTGGAGTTGGGTAATTGCTTTTACATATTTATTTTAAATCGCTCTTGGAACTGTAAGTTCCGATTTCAATTGTTTCGATCATTATATCCTCCACAGGGATTTTAGTACCGTCCTCACTGTCAGTTATTTCCAGAGAAGTAAGCTTATCAATAACATCAAAGCCTTCATATGTCTGCCCGAATACGGTTATTTTCTGGGACAGACTGGGACAGCCTCCGTATTCTATAAAAGCCTCGGCAAGAGTAGTATTTTTATCCGATTCAAGAAGCTCTTTTTTGAGATCCTCGGTAAATTCAACGCTATTTAACACCGCAAATCTGCTGCCGTTAAGAATCTTTGATTCACCCTTGAATTTTTTCCAGAATCCGCCCTCCTCGCTTGTTGTAAGACTGCAAAGCGCACCCTTAAAGGGCCAAAGATTCTGATGAAGCTCCTGCTCATATTCCAAAGCCGCCTGTTCATTATCCTTATTCAGATCGCCGTTTTTATTAGGACTTCCCGCGCCAAAATACACTCCCGGCTCGGAATTAAAAACATAAGTATTGTCATAATATCCGCTTTCTGCAAGATCTGTAAAATTTTTCACAGCATTCGGAGCGTATTCCGGATACAAAACAACCTTTATATCTCCCAGACTGGTTTTTATTGTAGCTATAGGATCACCGTTTTCAGGTTCCTGAGTCTGAACCAGTTCAAGCGTACTCATGTCTATATAACTTCCCGTACTGCTTGATATATACTGCATACATGATACCCCTGCAAAACTTATCGCTGCACTAGCCACTAATCCCATTAAAATAAATCTGAATTTTCTAGTCATTTACCTTACCTCAGTTGCTCTTAGTAATTTCCGTACCCTGTCTTGTTTCCTTTACCGTATATCCCATAGCGGTAATTTCGTCTCTTATTTTATCCGCCAAAGCAAAATCCTTCGCCTTTCTTGCTTCTTTTCTCTTTTGAACAAGTTCCAGAATTTCCCCGGGAATTTCTTCCTTCTCATTTCTGTTGTAAAGTATTCCCAGAACCCCTGTAAGACAGTCAAATAGCTCTGCGCCTTTCACAAGCTGTTCCTTTGATGTTTCTGGATCGGAGATCATTTTGTTAAGGTCACGAACCAGCTCGAATATTGCCGTCAGACCGTCTGCTGTGTTAAGATCATCGTCCATGGCAGTAATAAACTGACTTTTTCTCTTTTCAAATATTTCCTCCGCTTCAGCCGTAATACTGCCGTTTACTGCCTTTTCTATTGCCTTGTCAAGATTTTCACGGCAGTTATACAAACGTTCCAGAGAAGCCTTACACGAATCCAAAAGCTCAGCGGTATAGTTCATAGGCATTCTGTAATGAGCCTGAATCATTAAGTATCTGATAGTCTCATAGCCGTACTTTTCAGCGGCGTCTCTTGTAAGAAAGAAATTTCCCGCAGACTTAGACATCTTTTTGTTGTCTATATTAATGTGTCCGTTATGCATCCAGTAATTCGCAAAGTTTTTACCTGTCGCCGCCTCCGACTGTGCAATTTCATTTTCATGATGAGGAAATACTAAATCCTTGCCGCCGCAATGAATATCAATAGTATCTCCTAAACAGTCCTTAGCCATCGCCGAGCATTCAATATGCCAACCGGGCCTGCCCTTGCCCCACGGAGAATCCCAGTGCTGCTCGTCTTCCCCTGCCGACTTCCAAAGTGCAAAATCAAGAGGATCTTCCTTGATATCGCTTACCTCGACTCTTGCACCCGCTATAAGGTCGTCTAGGGACTGCTTTGAAAGCTTTCCATAGCCCTCAAATTTTCTTGTTCTGTAGTATACGTCGCCGTTTGATTCATAAGCATACCCGTTATCTACAAGAGTTTGGATCATATCAATGATTTTATCCATATAAAGTGAAACTTTCGGGTGAACATCGGCTGGTCTTACATTCAGACCCTTAGCGTCGGTTTCATATTCATGAATGTATTTCAATGCAGTTTCTTCCGGAGTTGAATTTTCAAGCTTTGCCTGTTTAATAATTTTATCATTTACATCAGTATAATTCTGAATAAACGTCACATCATAGCCCTTGAATTCCAGATATCTTCTGAACACGTCAAACACGCATATAGGACGTGCATTACCGATATGGATAAAATTATAAACAGTAGGGCCGCAAACGTAAATACCCGCTTTTCCTTCTTCAATAGGTTTGAAATCCTCTTTCTGACCGGTTAACGTATTGTATATCTTCATAGTTCAAGATTCCTTTCTTTCCTGTTTATTATCTTGATTTCTTATAATTTTGTTAACAGCTACAGCCGTAAATATACCTGCCACAGTTTCCAGCATACGCTGAAGAGCAAAAAGATAATGATTCTCAGAGTCAAAATGAGATAGAACGATACTTAAAAATACCACACAGGATATATATGCACTGGACTCACGGTTTAATAAAACCGTGAGATAAATGACAGGTGCAATGCAAAGCGATATTAAAATATAATATAAAAAAGAAAACGGCACAAGCGGAGTAAAGTCGATTATTAGCAGTACCAATACCGCCGCCATTCCTCCGATAAAAGTACCCACGCATCTTACCACGCCTTTTTTAATACTTTCGCTGGTATTTGCCTGCATACATAAAATTGCCGCAATCATGCTGTAAAATGGATGGATATTAAAGATCATTCCCAAAACAGCACATATAAATACAGCTATTACCGTTTTCCAGATACGCATTCCTATATGAATCTTCGGAAACTTCCAATCAGCCTTCAGCTTCAAGCTTTTCCACTTCCTTTTGCAGCTTTTCGATCTTCATATACATAGAACACATTTCCTGCGCTACAGGGTCGGGAATATGGATCTGATCAAGCTCCTTGCATACCTTAGCGCCATTGTTTCTTACAACTCTTGCCGGAACTCCCGCTGCGGTACAGTTATCGGGAATTGCTTCAAGCACTACGGCTCCAGCGGCAATTTTAACATTGTTTCCTATTTTAAACGGTCCTAAAACTTTTGCACCTGCCCCTACCATTACATTGTCTCCCAAGGTAGGATGTCTTTTGCCCTTTTCCTTGCCCGTACCTCCAAGGGTCACTCCCTGATATATAAGGCAGTTGTCGCCGATCTCGGCAGTTTCCCCTATTACAACTCCCATACCGTGATCTATAAAAAGTCCTTTTCCGATTTTAGCTCCCGGATGAATTTCTATTCCTGTCCGGAATCTTGCAAACTGCGAAATGATTCTGGCTATTGTAAACATCTTTTTCTTATAGAACCAGTGAGCCCGTCTGTAACTGTGAACAGCATGAAGTCCCGAATAGGTCAGCCATATTTCAAACGAACTTCTTGCCGCAGGATCACGTTCTTTTACGAGAGCAATGTCTTCTCTCAACTGTTTAAACAATATTTGATCGCCCCTTCTGTATTTTATCGTATAAAAAAAGCCTCCTGCCCGCAAAGGTCAAGAGGCGGATAGTCCGCGGTTCCACTCTTAATTTATAGCTTGATTTCCGTAACGAGGAAAAACGCAGAGCAATACTCAGAAAGAATTCCGTTCCTGCTCCGAACTGACAGCCGCACTTCACATTTTCTCGCATATTCTGCTCACACCCATACAGAACTCTCTGCAATGCGTCCGAAAAGGCTACTCTGACTGCTACGTCTTTAATTATATAACTATACTATATTATACTCAGATTCTTCCTCTTTGTCAACCAGCCTTTTGAAAAAGGCTGGGCGAAAACTTTCATGCCGAATTTCATTAACTTGAAACGCTTTGCAAAAACTCGCAAAGTTACTTTACAGAGAAATGAAGAAAAAATTGAAAAAGGCTGGGCGAAAACTTTTATGCCGGATTTCATTTACTTGAAACGCTTTGCAAAGACTCGCAAAGTTACTTTACAGAGAAATGAAGAAAAAATTTTGAAAAAAAGTAAGCAAAAAACTTTAATTTCGTCTTTAGTATGATGAAATATTTTAAATAAGGCTCGACAGGTAATTAAACAAAAGATTAAAGAAAAAATTGAAAAAGACTGGGCGAAAACTTTTATACCGAATTTCATTAACTTGAAACGCTTTGCAAAGACTCGCAAAGTCTTTTTAATAAAATTATCATTTTTCATTAAATATCGGATTGTTAGTACGATTCAAAAGATAATCGACAGAAACATTAAAGTAATCTGCCAGAAGAACTAAGGTAGAGTAATCTGCCTGACGTTCTCCGCTTTCATATCTGCTTATACTGTTCTGACTTAAATTCAAGTCTAACGCAAGCTTAATTTGTGTAATACCCCGCTGCTCCCTGAGCTGTTTTAATCTCAGAAAAGGAGACTTAATTTCATTTTTAAAAAAAGTCTGGGGAGTAACATTAAAAAAATCACACAATTTAAAAAAATTTCTCATTGTTGGTAATGTCACTCCGCTTTCAATATTCTTTATATGATTTTCATTACGGTATATCGCTTTCGCCGTTTCAATCTGCGAAGCGCCGCTTTGCATTCTTATTTGTTTAAATCGTCTGGCAAATTCTCTGTTTGTCAACATTTTTCATTCTCCGATCTTATAAAATTAAGCTATTGACGGACTAATCCAATTAATGTTATAATTAAAATCAGGTAAAAAATAGAAATATAATTTAGGTTTTCTTGTCCGTATCAATGACTAACTATAATTATATGCTACATTTTTGTAGATGTCAACGCTTTTGTCTACAAATTATTATGTTTTGTACAATTTCACAAATTCCGAACTAAATTTATGTAGAATTTTGCTAATAAATGGAGGTTTTAATGTTCTGGAATATCTTTTATGCATTATGTGAATCACATGGTACTACACCAAATGCAGTATGTAAAAAGTTAAAATTATCAAATGCAACAGCTACACATTGGAAAAACGGAACAATCCCCAGGGGAGATATACTGTTAAATATAGCAGATTATTTTAACTGCTCCGTAGATTATTTACTCGGCAGAACCAATCAGTCTCATGTTATAAATGAAAATAATTATATTAATGAAATAGAGCAGCATGACGAACTATTAGCGGAATTTGCAATAGCTTTTAAATCACTGAACCTTTCAGACAAAATAGATATCATGAACATCATACATGAAAAGCTAAAAAATAAATCCTGATTCAGCTATTGACGGTCTGAATCAAATGATGGTATAATTAAAATTAATTGTACATGTTTATGGGATTTTATATTCTTGTAAATATCACTTTATTATATCATACCATAAATTTATCGAATTGTAAAAAGAGGTGATTGATTATAGAAAACGCATATAAATCGAACGATGTTGCCATAAGAATAAAAGAAATTTTAAAAAATAGAAATATAAAACAAAAAGAAATGTATAATACCCTTGGTATATCAGACAGAACTCTTGATAATTATAAAACTTCAATGCCAAAGGCGGATAATTTAGCAAAAATCGCCGATTATCTCGACTGCTCTGTAGATTATTTGCTTGGCAGGACAGACATTCATCATGTAGCACATGAAGCGAAAGACGAAATGGAAATAGAAATGCTCAAAGCATTCAAATCCTTAAATTTTTCAGATAGAATCGAAATCGTGAATACAATAATTGAAAAGACTAAGAAATAATTGCCGCCATTTTACTTGGGTGTGAATTTTAGATGAGAAGTCTTGCCTTTTACGGGGAGACCAATTAGTTCAGTATCAAAATGACGGACAAAGTTTTTCTTTGCTTTACTTTCTTTCACATGAAAGAAAGTAAAGGACGCATTTCTTTGGTTCGTTTCTTGTTGCGAGACAAGAAATGAACATGAAAAGTTTATAAGCTTTTTTCAAATTTTTTCCTTCAATCCTCTTTTTACTTACCTGTCGAGCCTTATACAACATTATATCATCATACTAAAAACGATATTAAAGTTTTTTGCCTACTTTTTTTCAAATTTTTTCCTTCAATCCTCTGTTTACTTACCTATCGAGCCTTATACAACATTATATCATCATACTAAAAACGATATTAAAGTTTTTTGCCTACTTTTTTTCAAA
>OLQO01000008.1_pt1 | contig 220432 bp, 232 predicted proteins | sample 1672281 | NCBI WGS metagenome assembly OLQO01 (sample SAMEA3136667, study PRJEB25190) | human gut metagenome | biome: human gut; feature: human-associated habitat; material: faeces | place: Austria | collected 2013
ATCGCTGTTGGCTTTCAAAAGAATTGGCTTGGTCTTCATTGTCCGTGGAAACACGACAGTAGGCAGCAACTTTCTTTTTCATTTTCTGTATTTTTCTCTCTTGATTGAGAGTTTCGTATTTGTTTGTTGACATAAGAAAATCTCCTTTTCCGATTAAGCTTTGCCTATTGTAAGTAAGTCTCAATTTGCGAATTTTGAAATTGTACTTTATTATGCTTTATTGAGCATCAGTGCTTCAATAGGCATATGTAAAGAGCCAAGCGTTTAGGCTTGGCTGTGGTTGTTTTTACTGAATTGTTTTTCAATTTCCTCGATGCAGCGGTCATACTGCGAATGTGTCAAAAGCTCTCTTTTTTTCAGAGAAGCAAGTATTGACTTTTGAAATTGCAGATAAAACGCTGCGTGTTCATGTTCGGTAATTTGCGGAGCAGGCTCTCCGACATAGACAAACTCACGATACTTCAATCATCAACACCACCTTGCTATAATGTATTCATAAGGGTTTGTACGATATAACATCTTGTCAAGACACGGATAGTATTTTCTGACGAAAATCTCCATCCTTAAAGTCTTGACAAGGTGTTGAAACCATGCGAAAACTATTTTCGCATGGCTATAACGAGGGGTTGATCCTTTTTGAAATTCGGTATTAAATTATTTAAGTTTGCAATGTCTGCAATGATTTAATGTTTGTACAATATTTAATAACATTTATAAATAAATTTATCAAAATATATACAAAAAGCTAATAATTTATTAATATTTTATGAACATTTTATGGAAATTATTGACATTTAATATATTTTATTGTATAATAAAATATATTATTTTTATATTAGACAATAATATATAATTGTTATCAGGTGGTGAGCAGATTGAATGTATTTAAAATAATTGAAGAACACAATAATTTTGATACAGCATTATTATATCGTGGTAAAAAAACTACATATAAAGAATTACTGGAAAAATCCAAAAAATTATCTGATGTAATTAATAAGCATACGGAAAATATACCTGAGCCTGTAGGAGTATTTATTTCAGGTTCATTGGATTTTTCTGTTTCATTCTTTTCAATAGCGCATGCAGATAAAGTAATTATGCCATTAAATGTAAACTTAAAGAAAGCCGAATTCGTACGAATAATTAAATACTTGGATATAAGGATTATTATTACTAATGATTTGTTTTATGATAGACTTATTAAGTTAATTGATAATGATATTACAGTAATATGTCTAAATGCTGACGGCGATGTGAAATTTGTTAATGACGTTACTGATATGAGGCATATTGAATATAATAATGAATTAAAAGATGTAGCATTGATACTACATACCTCTGGATCGCTTGATTCTCCTAAAAGTGTGATGCTGACACATGAAAATTTGTTAAGCTGTATCCATTCGATATCGGAAGATTTGAATATAACACAAAAGAATAATACATTAATAATTTTGCCAATGTATTATGCATCTGCAACCATATCACAGTTTCTGACTCATTTGTATGCAGGCGGAACAGTAACATTTATGGATACAATTTTTACGTCGGAAAATCTGTTTTATAATATTGCAAATTATAAAATAACTAATTTTTCATGTATACCATCAATGCTTTCAGAAGTATTAAATAATTTAAGCAAAATAGAAAAATATGATTTATCTTCATTAAAATATGTATGTTTTGGCGGTGCGTTTGCAGCCGGTAATAAAGTCAATGAATTAGTTAAATATTTTTCGAATGTAAAATTTATCAGAACGTACGGTTTGACTGAAGCTTCGACAAGAATTTCACATTATGTTGAACAGCCTGATGTTATAAATGATACTTGCGTTGGAAAGTGTATTCCGAATGTTAAAGTTAGAATAGTCGATAAAAATGAAAATGATTGCAGGATTGGAGAAATAGGGGAAATTACAGTAAAAGGTCCTAATGTTATGAAAGGTTACTATATGCGGACTGATGAAACTGAAAAGGTTATGATTAATGGTTGGCTGCATACTGGTGACTTGGGCAGGATAGATGAGGAGAATAATTTATATATTGTCGGAAGAAGAAAAAATATTATAATACGCAATGCTGAGAACATATATCCTGAGGAAATAGAAGGAGTTCTTAATAGTTGTCCGCAAATAAAGGAATCTTTTGTTTATGGAGAACCTCATGAGCTTTTGGGCGAAGTTCCGGCAGCAATAATAGTAATTAACGATAGCTTTGAGTTTAAAAAACAAGAGTTGATTAATTATTGTTACAATAAATTGTCGAGTTCAAAAATTCCTGTAAAATTTATAGTTGCGGATAAAATTGAAAAGACAAGTAATGGAAAAATTGACAGAGGGTTCAGAAAAGAGGAGTTTGTATGATTGAAAAAAATGATTTTGAAGTAGATTTAAAAAAGATAATCAAAGAAAATACTTATATTTCACTTGATGATGAAGATTTTAAAGACAATACGGATTTAATTGTAGACTTGGGATTTGATTCACTGTCTATTGTAAATTTGATAGCAGATATTGAAAAGTATTTTAAAATAGAATTTGAAATAAATGAATTGGTATCTGAGGTAATCGCAAATTATGGGAATCTTAAGAAATGTGTCAGCAGTAAAATTAATAAGGAAGTGTAACGTTTTATGAAAAATCAGAATTTGTCGGCTTTAATAGAATATGCTTATAGGCATGTAAAATATTATCATGAATTATTTAATAAAATAGGTATAGACGCTTCTTTAATACAAAGCTCAGAAGATCTGATTAAGATTCCTATTTTAAAAAAAGATACGATACAAGAACAAATGACTGATTTTATTTCAGATGAATATCAGAAGTTCCCGAAAAATGAAAATGTAGTAATAAAAAGAACATCAGGGTCTACCGGAAAATATCTGAAAATATACTGGGATTATAAGGATGATATTAAGTCTTTAATGCCTTTATGGACTCTGAGAAGCAGATTATATGGTATTGATCCGAAAATGAAGTGGTGCAGCTTTTATTCTACCAGATATGAGGGAAATAAAATAAAGCCTCTTCTTCCCAAGGAAGTTGCTCTTAACGGCAGATATATGGGATTTTCAAAAATCGGTTTAACATATAAAAAAATTGAGGATAACTACCGTGATATACTGGAATTTAATCCGGACTGGCTGCTCCTTCAACCCAGTATTGCTTATTTAATGTCGCAAATTGTCAAAGAACATAATTTACCTGTACCATCAAATTTAAAGTACATAGAAATGAGCGGGGAATATTTATTCGATAATTATAAAAAGCAAATTGAAGAAACCTTTGATGTTTATACGGCTAATCAGTATGGCTGCAACGAGGCGAATGAAATAGCATATGAATTCAAATGCCGCAATATGCATGTTATTGAAAATAATGTTATTGTTGAAGTACTCAAAGACGGAAAACCTGTGATAAATGAAGAGGGCGATATATATGTTACTTCTTTAAAGAATTTTGCTATGCCTTTTATTCGTTATCAGACGGGAGACAGAGGTATATTGATAACTGATCATAACTGTTCATGTAAAAATAAAGCACCGATATTGAAGGTTAATTCCGGTAGATCCAGTGATTTTTTGATTTTGGAAAACGGTGAAAAAATGAATAGCTATGTGTTGGCTAATATTGTTGAGTATACTAATGAAAATATGTCCTCAGCGATCAAGCAGTTTCAGATAACACAGACTGATATTAATAAATTTAATGTTAATTTGGTAGTTAAGTCATCATATTCAGGCTGGAAAAATGCGATCAGTGAATGTTTTCTTGATAATATACAAGAGGAAGAACTTAAAAATGCGAAATGGAATTTTATTTTTTCTGATGAAATTTGTCCGGATAAAAATACAGGTAAATTTAAGTATTTTATTAATGAATTGATATAAAGGATTTAAGGATAGGTATAAAATGTTAAAAATATGGAGCAAGGTAAAGGACTTTTGGTCAATAATCTTTTTTTGTCTGAAATTAACTGTTGAAGCTTCGCCGAAATTTTTTATTTTATATGTATTGCTTGATGTTTTAATTGTGGTCGTACCTTTTGCGGTTATTTATGTTACCAGTATTTTGATCAATTTATTGGTTGAGTATGCGGGAAGCAATGACTTTAACGGTGTAATACGCTCTTTGATAATTATAAGTTTATTAATGCTTGCACTAAATATATTAAATAAAACCATTGAATCGGTAAAGCTTTATTTGGAAGGCTTATATAATGAAATTATAAGTATAAAAACCAGACATCAGATCATGAAAAAGGCGGCTGAAATCGATCTGTACTGCTTTGATTCACCTGAGTTTTATGATGAAATGAATGATGCAAGTAATAACAGCGCTTATATAATTCAAACAGCTTTTCAGGTTCTGTCCTTTATTCGTTATTTTTTTCAGTTTTGTATAGCTTTTGTAAATCTATTAATGTGGAACGGTATTCTTCCAATATTATTAACACTGTCTGTTATTCCAAGCGTTATATTTAAAAATAAACAATTGGAATCTGTATACAGCTTTCAAAGAGAGCATATGAAAGACGAGCGAAAAATATTTTACTCTTTTAATATGGCATTGAGTAAGGAATATGCTAAGGATATCAGAATATATGGATTGTTTCCGTTTTTAAGTTCAAAGGTTTTGAATGCATGGAATCATTTGTTTAAGTCAAAAAAGCGAATAACTAAAAGGTATACTAAAATATTAATTGTTTTTGATATGCTGCCCGAAATAATAATGGTGGTATGTATATTTTTGCTTGGCGTATCCGTTATAAGAGGTAATTGTACAATAGGAGATTTTAATTATTATCAGGGAATTATCGGACAAGTTACAGCAGGTATATTTATGGTGATATATAATTATACTCAAATATATGATGGCAAAATACGTATAAATAATTATGTAAAGTTTATGAACTTTAAAAATAATGTTAAAGATGAAGGTAAATTAGTACTTGAAAAATCATTATTTACTATAGAATTTAAAAATGTTGGTTTTAGATATAATAATAAAGCAAAATATGTACTGAAAAATTTAAGCTTTAAAATAAGAAGCGATCAGAAAATTGCTTTGGTTGGTGTTAACGGAAGCGGAAAATCTTCAATAATAAAATTACTTCTTAGATTTTATGATCCTGAAGAAGGAGTAATTTTAATTAACGATAAAGATATTCGGGAATATACCATTGAAAGCGTAAGAAAATGTTTTAGTCCGATGTTTCAGGATTACTGTAATTATGCTTTTACTGTAAGTGAAGATGTTTCAATATCAAATTATAATGAGTCGCATAATGAGGAAAAAGTTCAGCATGCATTATATAAAAGCGGAGCATATGAATTTGTTGAAAAATTTCCTGATAAGCTGAATACTTATTTATCCCGTCAGTATGAAGAAGGGGAAGAATTGTCTGGCGGACAGTGGCAAAAAATAGCGCTTTCCAGAATGTTTTTTCAAAATGCGGAAATGTATATTCTTGATGAGCCTTCGTCAGCGTTGGATGCTGAATCGGAAGATGAATTATTTCGTAAGTTTGAAGAGCTTTATAAGGATTGCGGTGCGATATTGATTTCTCATAGACTGTCTAATGTTAAAACGGCAGATAATATTCTTGTCATAGGTGAGGGAAGAATCATTGAGCGGGGTGATCATAAGGAATTAATGAAATTAAATGGAAAATATGCACGAATGTATAATTTGCAGGCAAAAAAGTACAGCGAGATAACTGTATAATAAATGAATTAAGTGGGATGAAGAGAATGAGCCGAATAAAAGCTGCTATTATCGACGATGGCGTCGACGTTTCTCAGTTCAGTAATATACAATCTTTTACAGTAAAAAAAGATTTAAGTATTAAAAAGGATTTTACTGCTGCAAAACAATATAATCATGCAACAACTTGTATGAAAATCATACAGAAATTTACAGATATCAGTAATGTAGATTGGTACAGTATAAAAATATTAGACGATGACAGTAAACTTGCAAATATAAATCAGTTTTTAAAGGCTCTTGAGTTATGTGCAGAATTAGGTGTAAAGATAATACACTTAAGTATAGGTACTTCTATATATGATGATTTTGAGTATGTTGAAAAATATGTAAATCGTTTATGTGACATGGGTGTTATAATAGTTGCAGCATCCAGCAACAAAGGAACAGTGACATATCCTGCATATATGAATAATGTAATAGGTGTAAAAAACAATTATTTGTTAAAGGACGATAAATACATATTTAATGAAAACCCAATGGATCATATAGATTTCAGCGCCGCATCCGCACATATTTTACGCAGCGGTAAGGAACTGAATGTAACCATGAGGTCTAACAGCTATGCAGCTCCGATAATTACTGCAAAAGTAATTACGATATTGAATAATAATGAATCGGCATCATTTGAAAAAGTTTACAATTTATTAATGAAGAATTCGGTTAATAAAAATTGCAAGGTAAATACTGTATATTTTGATCCTTTATCCTGCGCAGACAGAGTTTTACTAAATATTGTTTCTGATAAAGATGAAGAGGATTTTTTGCCCTTTTTACAAATAAATTATCCTCAGTATATACTGCATTCGGAAACTTATAAAAGTGAACTGAACGAAATTGATTTAAGCAGATATGATCAAATAATTTTAAATTTCTTGTCATTACAATATCAGAAATCGGAGATTATTTCTTATTTTTTGAATAATTATAATGGAAAAATAGCAGTTTATCATAACGATTCGTTTTTTGAATACAGTTCAAAAAATAGAAGTGAAGCGGAGCGTTTATGGTTATATAAAAATAAAATGTTTGAATCTTTAAAGGCGGATAATAAAGAAAATAAGATAAATATACCTGTTGTAGGCATTCATTGTGAATCAATTCAGAAACTGGTTAACATAATTTATAAACTGAATTATAATTTTAAATCAGACGGGTACTATTGTGAATCATTTTTGGAAATGTCTCAGGCAGAATTACTTGGTTTTAATGTTATTCCCAATTTGAATATTAAGCAATTTTTATGTAAAAGCAGTAATTTTTTTAACTGTAATATAATTATAATAGGTTTTAGTAATTTGAACCTGATTGAAAAATTTAACGACTTTGACGTTATTATATGTCAGGATAAATACAAGAAAGAATTATCTTTAATAAATAATGATACTGTATATATTGATTGTAAAGATGATATGTATAAAAAGCTAATATCAATTTTAGAATGATTAAAAAGGGAGAAGTAGAATTATGGAAAATAAACCGTTTGTTCATATGTTGAAAACACCGCTTGCAAAATATGCTTTTGATGTAAATACAAATCAACTTATCCAGGTGAATGAAGAGTTATATGATTATTTAAAAAAATCAAGCGACGCTTCGATAAGCAGTGCAGCTAAAAAGCAGCTGGACTTTTTAACGTCTCACGGATATCTCTCTAGTAAACACCCCAAAAAAATGAAACATTATCAGAGCGATTTGCTTGAATATCAGTTGAATGAAAATGTTGCACAAGTCACGCTTCAGGTAACTCAGCAATGTAATTTCAGGTGTTCTTACTGTCCTTATACTACTGCTGAATTTGATGTTCAAAGAAAACATAATTCTAATACAATGTCTTATGAGACGGCAAAAGCCGCCGTAGATTTCTTTGCGGAGCATTCTGCTAATCAGAACGACGTTTGTGTTGGGTTTTACGGCGGAGAACCTCTTTTAGAGTATGATTTGATAAAAGCAATGGTTGAATATTCAGAGAAAATATTCAAGGGAAAAAATCTGACATTTACTGTGACTACAAATGGTTCTCTTTTTACACCTGAAAATGTGAAGTTTTTTAACGAGCATAATTTCAATGTAATGATTAGTCTGGACGGTCCTCCGGAAGTACATGACAGATCAAGAAAATTTGCTGCAACTGGTATGGGTACATTTTCAGTAATAGCTAAAAATATACAAATGATAAAGGAAGATTTTCCGGAATTTTTTAATAAAATTTCATTTAATATTGTTATTGATCCGAGGTATTCATGTAACGATCTGCATGAAATGTTTAATAACAGTGAACTGTTTTCAGATTCCAATATTCGTTCAACCTTAATTGAGGATTTCTTTTCATATGAAAAAGTTATTTCTGATGAGGTTTACGATATTGAGCAAAATATACATGAATTCAAAGCATATTTATCCGAATTAGGCAAATACCCTAAGGAAAAGGTTTCTAAGATAGCTTACAATAATCTGCATCAAAATATAGCAAGACTTAATATGTCAATGCAGCCTCAGAAAACTCTATTGGATACTATGTCCCATAGCGGACCTTGTATTCCGGGGCAAAGAAGATTGTTTATCGATGTAAACGGTAATTTTTTCCCCTGCGAAAGAGTAAGCGAAACTTCCGATGCGATGAAAATAGGCGATTTAAAAAATGGATTTGACTTTGAAAATGCAAGAAAAATTCTTAATGTTGCAGATTTAACAGAAAAGCAGTGCTGTAATTGCTTTGCAATACGTCATTGCACCACATGTGCAAAATATTGCGATAATAACGGTGAATTGTCTGCGGAACTGAAGTTGTCAAATTGTAAAAACGTTCGTTTCAATGCAGAGGAGACATTTAAAAATTATTTGATATTAAAAGAATTAAAAAGTGTGTGAGGAAAGTATAAAATGAAATGCGAAAAAATTGGTATATATCCGTTTAATAATGACTGTAATGTATTTTTACAATATAGTGATTTAATATCTTCTGATTATAGAATTTGTGAATTAGCTTCATTAATCGGTTGGGGATTAACCGATAAAAAAGTACAATTGTATTCTAAAGATTATCAAATCAAATCGTCATTGCAGGAATTTGAGCAAACTGTGGATTCACTGTTTGTACCTGAATTTGACGTTTCTGAACAAGTTGAAAATATTATTGTAAATGAAATAGTAAATTATATTCCTAAAATAAGTAAAATAATGTGTTTTGCAAAGCTTACCGATAATAATTTACATAGGTTGAAATCAGAATGTAACGAATCGGGTAAATGTGTGTTGTATTACGCTTATGAAAATAATAAAATTGATGATAATAAACCATATTTAAAAAATGATGAGGTATATCTTGAACAGATCGATATACCTATAATAGCAGTAGCGGGAATGTGGGAAAATACCGATAAATTTACAACATCAATGGTTTTAAGAGATAAGTTTTTAAAGGAAGGTTATAAGGTTACACAGATAGGTTCAAGAAAATATTGTGAATTATTTGGATTTCATTCATTTCCGGATTTTATGCTGAATCCAGAAATTTCGGAAAATAAAAAACCGCTGTTGTTTAATCGGTACATTAAAAACTTAGCTGAAAATGAAAAGCCTGATGTTATAATTATCGGAGTTCCCGGCTCAATACAATCTTTCAATGAAAAGCATACGAATCATTTCGGGATTTTGCCGTATTTGGTATTTCAGTCAGTATTGGTAGACTTTCTGGTAATGTGTACTTTCTATGAAAGTTCTTCTCCGGAATTTCTTGAGGAAGTATTTAATTTGTGTAAATACAGATTGTCATGTGAGGTTGATGTGTATCATATGTCCAATTTATTCTTTGATATGGACGAAATATTAGAAAAAGGTTTGATATTTACCAATAAATTGCCGCTTGAAATGGTTGAAAGAACTATAGAAGAAAAATACAGTGAAAGCAGATTGCCTGTTATTAATATACATCAAAAGGATTCTGCGGATAAGTTATATAATATGATACTTGATAAGCTTTCAAATGATGTAAAAATTATGATATGAGGTGAAAAAATGCCGGTACAGGAAAAAAATTTGTTGAAAACGGAACAGATCAGCCAGTCGATCTTTGAAATTTTGGAAAATAATTTTGATTTGAAACTTGATAAAAATAATAAAAACATTAAGGATCAGAATTTTTTTGGTAAAATTATAAAGTTTAAAGCAAGAGATTTGGTGTATTTGATTTATTTACTTGAAAAGAAATATGATATTGTTTTTAGTGAAGATGACATAGATAATGTGTCTATGTATACAATTAACGGTTTATCTGAGATAGTTTCAGAACATTTAAATTAAATTGCTGCTCAAATGAGTACATATTCTCATTTTTGCATATATGGGCCCAAAAAATAATACTTTTAGAAAGGAGGGAAAATGTTATGAAAAAGCTAGTTAAGGCTAATACCGGCAGAAAAGACAGTGTAGAAGCTTATGCTTGCAGTTGTACTTGCAGTTGTCCATGTTCCGGAGGTGCAAACAAGGTTACTCAAGCAGTATCCAATAGTTCTACAAGAGCACAGAGACCTAATAATAAGTAATTGCGTTATTAAAGTATGTCATTAGGAGGAAAATACAATGAAAAAGCTAGTTAAGGCTAATACCAACAGAAAAGACAGTATTGAAGCTTATGGTTGCACTTGTACTTGTCCATGCTATGGCAGTACAAACAAAGTTACTCAAGCAGTAGGCAATAGCGCTTCAAAGGCAATTAAGTAATTATTTTATTCAAAAATGTTATTAGGAGGAAAATGCTATGAGAAAGCTGATTAAGGCTAATAACAGCAGAAAAGACAGCATAGAAGCTTATGCTTATGGTTGCACTTGTAGTTGTTTAACATGTTCTACAAGTTCGAATAAAGTTTCTAGATCAGCAAGTAACGCCGTTACAAATGCACAAAAGTAATTATTTAGGCGTCTATTAAAGTATAAGAAGCAATCTGTAAAAAGATTGCTTCTTATAATCAATTAATAAATAATTAACAAAAAGTTCTTATTTTATTTACAAAAATAATGCAATAATTATCGATTTGGAATCGTTATATATATAGTAAGTGAAAATATAAAGAGATAGATATATGTATTATAATGCTTTTGGTAGGTTTTTCCAAGGTTAAATACTTAATTTATCTGAATATTATCTGACATATGAAAGGAGTCAGCTTATATGAAAAATAAGTTTAATACTATGTTCAGACGATTTGCAGCTTTGGCGTCAGCAGCCGTTATGTTAACAGCAGCCGGAACAGGCTGTTCCGGTAAAGATAAGGTCACTATTCAGGAACCGACAGATAAATTGGTGATTTATTCAGGACCTGATGTTGACAAGGCTTTAAAAGCGGCATTAAGCAGTTTTAAGAATTTATATCCAAATGTGGAAGTAGAATACAAAGAATTCGGTACTTTTGCTGATCCGGAAGCTGAATCAAATTATTTGGAAACAATAAAAAATGAATTATCTTCCGGTAAGGGACCTGATTTGATTCTCATGCACAGTTCAGAATATGATGATATTTATCGTATGATGAAAAGTGAAAGTTTTCAGGATTTAAATCCTTTGCTGGAAAATGATGAGTCTTTTGATAAAGGATTATACAATGAAACAGTTTTTGATTCCGGAGTTTTTGAAGGCAAACGCTATTTTATTCCTATATCATATAGTATGCGTGTTCTGTTAACCTCACAGGAAGCGCTGGAGGCAGAAAATGTTTCTGTTAATAATGATTTAAGTTTTGATGAGTTCTCTGAGATTATGACAAATTATGTAGATAAATATGAAAGCAATATGGATAAAACTTTTTTTACTTTGGAAGGTATGAAGCTGGAAACATTTTTTCCATGGAATGGCATGAATCTTTTAGATTATGAAAAAAAGAAAGTTTTGATCGATAATGATGACTTCAAGAAAACCATGGAGTTATATAAAAAATATTATAATATGGATAACAGGGAGCAGGAATCAGTACTTTCAACATATCAAGGTGACGGTGCTGTTATGATCAACAGCGGCAGCTGCTTATTTGAATCCGGTATATTAGGTGGGGTGTCAAAGGCTTTAGAAGTTTATTCAGCCTTGTTGACTGATAAAACGCCGGTGCTTAGCCGTTTTCCGTCAATAAACGATAAAAATGTGGCTACGCCTAAGTATATGGCTGCTATCAGAAGCGGCAGTCCTAATCAGGCAAATGCTTATTCATTTATAAAGATTCTTTTATCTGAAGATTATCAGAATAAAAATGCTGTTTTTAGCGAAGCATGTTTAGAGATTCCCGTACTGAAATCAGCTTTGGAAAATGGTATTGACAGTTGGAATAAAAAATTCGGAGGGCAAAAAGATACTGAACACGGAGTAACATTAACAGCCCTTTCTGATGCTGATAAGGATAAGTTTATTGATATTTACAGTAATGTAGACGCATGTGAATTGTATAACAATAATTTGATAAATTTCGTATGGGAAGCAATGGAACCTTATTTTAAAGGCGAAAGATCATACGATGAATGTCAGAAAAATTTATATAATAAATTAGAGCTTTATATAAATGAATAAAATTACAGCTGAAAAAACAGTATATTTGTTTGTGTTTTATATAAAGTATTCCGGCTTTGAAGGATTGGAGTTGTATATGAATGAATAAATTAATGTCAGCTCGTAATAAAAAAACTAAATTAGCAAAAAAAGATGCAGTTACCGGATTTATATTTTCTTTACCGTCTGTTTCCGGAATGCTTGTATTCTTTTTAATACCGTTTATAATATGTATAGTATTATCATTGACTGATAATATAAACAGCATGAATTTTGTGGGTATAGATAATTATGTTGATATAATATCCAGCCAGACCTTTAGATTAGCTGCGTGGAATACGTTGAAATTTATTTTGGTATCCGTACCTTTGATCATGGTTTTTTCATTTTTAATCGCATCACTGCTGTATCAGAAATTAAAAGGATTTGAATTTTTCAGATCAGTATTTGTATTTCCGTTGGTACTTCCGGTTTCTTCAGTCATATTATTTTTTCAGATGATCTTTGCTGAAAAGGGATTAGCTAACGATGTTCTTTCTTTAATGGGATTACCTGTTAAGGATTGGCTTAATTCTTCAGCTTCTTTTATAGTTCTTGTAATCTTATATGTCTGGAAAAACTGCGGATATAATATTATTCTTTTTCTGGCTGCCTTAAATTCTATACCTAAAGCGTATTATGAGGTTGCAGATTTGGATTCTACCAGCAGATTCAAAAAGCTTATAAACATAACGTTACCAATGATTTCTCCGCACTTGTTTTTTATTTTGATAATATCAATTATAAATACTTTTAAATCTTTTAAAGAGGCATATATTTTGTGCGGTGATTATCCTCATAAAAGTATCTATATGATCCAGCATTTTATGAATAATAATTTTCAAAATCTGAATTATACCCGATTATCTGTAGGATCTATTCTTGTTTTTATAATTATATTTATTATTATATTATTATTGTTTAAGTTCAAAAAAAGATTGGGAGATATTGAATATGGTTAAAAAATTCAGGTTTTCATATGGCAAAATTATTTCTTATATAATTTTGAGCTTGTTATCGGTTGTAGTACTGATGCCGGTCGTTTTTATGATTTGCGGTTCTTTAATGGGGAAGTCGGAAATATTAAATAGTTTCGGAAATTTGATCACTAATGATAATACGGACAGCAACTTTCATATTATTCCGAATCAAATAACTTTAATGGGGTATGCAGATGTTTTTTTACTTGACCCATCTTATTTGATGAAATTCTGGATCTCAATTTTTATATCTGTTACAATCGTAGTCGGTCAGGTTATAATATCGTGTTTCAGTGCGTACGGTTTAGCCAAGTTTAATTTTCCGTTTAAAAATGTAATATTTTATCTTGTAGTTATTTTGATGATGCTGCCTGTTCAGGTAACGTTAGTTCCGAATTACATATTGTTTGATAAGATAGGACTGATAGGATCTTATCTTTCTTTGATACTTCCCGGCATTTTCAGTACCTTTGGCGTATTTCTTCTGACGCAGGTGTTTTCTGCTATTCCTAATGATATGATTGAGGCAGCGAAAATTGATGGAGCAAATCATTTTCAGATATTAATTAGGATAATTATACCATGTTCCAAAACCGGAATAGCGTCTTTAATTATATTATGTTTTATAGATTCATGGAATATGATTGAACAGCCGTTGGCCTTTTTGAAAAATTACTTGAAATATCCGCTTTCAATATTCCTTTCACGTATAAATGATACTAAATTAGATATAGCTTTTGTGTGCGGAGTATTGGCAATTATTCCTGTTTTCATATTGTTTTTATTTTTTAAAGACGCTTTAATAAAAGGTGTTGAATATTCTAATATGAAATAATTGAATTATACTGTAGAGGTGAATGTTAATGGAACAAAAAAATAATAAAAAGTTTTTGATTCAAATATCTGTTATTGTATTGATTATATTGCTCTTGTGTACTTTTCTTTCAAAATCAATTTATAATATGTCTCTTCCATATGTAGAGGTAATAAATCCTGCTGCGGAAAAGCTTTCGGTGTCTTCAAGTGCAACCGGCGAGGTAATGGTTGATAGTCAGAAAATATGTTACAATGTTCCATTAAAAATAACGAAAGTTTATGTAAAGGAAAATGATGAAGTTAAATCCGGAGACGTCCTCTTTGAAGTAGACAGCAAAGAATTCTCTATAAATATACAAAAGAAAGAACTTGAGATTCAAAAAATTGAAGATCAGCTTGACCAATGGTTATCATATAAGGATCGTGCTAAACTTGAAGATGAATTGGAAATTGCCGAAGGAGAGCTTGAACTGTATAAAGAGCAGGTTCCCTATGAAGGAAAGGTTTGTGCTGGTAACAATGGTTTGATATCCACAGTAAAGGTAAACTCCGGAGATTTGACTAAGGAAGGCGATACCTTGGCGGAAATTACAGATGAAGCTCAAAGTATGTCTGTAAAATTTTCATTTGGTCAAACAGACGACGTACTGTGCAGAGTCGGAGATGAGGTACAGTTGACTTATATGGAAACTGCGTGGTATGAAGGTAAGCCGTCAACTGAAGAAAAAACTGTTAATACTACGGTTATTAAAAGAGAATATGATACTGAAAAAAAGCAGTATTTCTTTTATGCCGAGATAGATAACAGTAATAAAAAATTTTATGAGGGACAGAAAATAAAAGTCAATTATATTATTTCCTCGGATTTATATGAAAATGTTGTTCCTTTAAATGCAATTTCTAAAGATGAAAATAGAGATACTGTAGTTTATGTTTTACAGTCTAGAGACGGTTTGTTTGGTGAAGAATACTATGTAAAAAAAGTTAAAGTAGATCAGTTGGAAAAAAATAATGTGAAGTCGGCTATTAACGGCGATGATATAAGTGCTTATATTGAAGTCGTAGTATCATCGTCAAGAGCGCTTACCTCTGGGGAGACTGTGAGGGTAGTACGGTGATTATAACTAAGTATTCAAAGCTTAAATTATTTTTATACACAATAATTTTTGCACTTTTTATGTTTATGAGTATTTCAGTACGGCAGCAAGTAATATCAGCGCTGCCTGAGGCTGTAGAATATGTATCAAAAAATAATACGGACTATATAACGCTTTCTGAGATTAAACAAGCCGTTAATAATTCAGATGATATTATGACAGTAAATGTACAGAACCGTAAAAACGGAACAGCTGAGGCATACCATACTTCTCTTTTATCTGATAATGTCAATATTATACTTACTGATGAAAATTATCCTGAAATACATAATATAAATATGATAAAGGGCAATTTTTTTTCAGCAGTTATTTCAGAATCTGATGCAATAGTAATAAGCGACAGTCTGGCAAATTTGCTTTTTAAAAGTATAGATATTATTGGATGTCAAATGATATTGAATGGTGAAACCAAGACTATTTCCGGAGTCTATGAGAATAACGAAAGCTTTGTAAGTGATTTATCTTCTAATGGACTTGAAACAGTGTTTGTACCGGTATATTATCAAACTGATATTAATGATTCGACTAGAATTGAAAGCTTTTATGTCAAAGGAAATAACGGCTCAATCGGCAATAAGGAAATCCAAGAATTAGATGCACTCCTGAATAATAAGCTTGAATTATATAAACAAAATGATTTAAATTCTTCAAAAAAGTTATTGATGCAGCTTTTTAATATCATAATATTCGTTATAGGACTGATTGTGGTTGTAAAACTTTTTTCTGTAATTTTTAAAAATATAAAAAAAATAGTAAATTATATTATAGCTGTCAAGGGTTTTGACAATGCAGTTCCGTCAGTAAATGTAAAATTATGCATACTCGGTACCATATTATGTATTGCTTTTATAATTCCTATAATAGTTTTGTGTACGTTTAAAATATACATACCCGAAGGTTTTATACCTGAACATGACCGTATATGCGATATTTCTTATTATTATGAGTATATGATGAATTCTGTCCAGGGAATAAGATTAGAGGATAGATGGAATTATTATCAGGAATTAATATTGAGTTTTTATGTGATTTTATTTGTTTTGGGAATTGGTACAGTTATAATGTTTATAAAAACGTTTTTTATGTATATTAAATTTTTCCGTATATATGCGGAAGGCTTTAATGATTCGGTGCAAAAAACTTTAGTAAAGGATGAAAGGAATGAAAAATAAACCGGTTGTAGGAATTCTTTTGGATACAAGGGGCGATCCGCCATACATAAGCGTAGGGAAACTTTGGAAACAGTCTATTAACATACTACAGGAAAAATATTTAATAGAAGTTTTAGAAATTGATTCTTATAAAGTAGAAAACGATAGCAGATACAGAGAATTTGTTCAAAAAATTGATTTATTAATGGTCTTATCTCCCTATTATACTATAGACAGAACTGTGAAAAAGTTTCCGGTTGTTGCTTACGGTTTAGGATCAATGCAGAAAGGCGGTCATTGGCTTTATGACAACAAAGACAGTTTTAAAAGCTATGATTCGATTATATTAAATTCTACTGCTTGTCAGAGTATATTTGAAGAATTAGTTATGGATAATAGTTTGAAGTCATGTTTTATACCTTTTGGTGTGGATACGTCGATCTTTTATCCTAGACCAAATAAGTCGGAACTGCGAAAAAAGTATAATGTTCCGGAAAACGCTTTTATTATGCTGTACTGCGGTAGGATCAATTTACAGAAAAATCCCATGCTGCTTCTCAGTATACTTAGAGATATGGCAGATAAATATAAAAATTTATATTTAATGTTTATGGGTTCTTTTGATAATTTTTATATACCGGAATTTTCTGATAAACCGTCGCCAGATACTAAAAATGAATTTTATAAAATGGTTGAAGAGTTTAATCTGAATTCCAGAATTATAATGTTTGATACTCAGAATATTTCCCAAACTTATGCGGAAATGATTTGTTTGGCCGATATAGGTATTAATCTGACTACTTTAATAAGTGAAAATTTTGGTTATACTCCTGTTGAAATGCAAGCATGCGGTTTGCCTGTGATAGGTACTGATTGGGGCGGACTAAAGGATACTATTGTAGATAATGTAACCGGATTCAGTATTCAAACCGTTTTATCGAAAAACGGTGTGAGGATCAATTTAGAGCAAATTAAAAATAGGATAGAATTATTAATTAATAATCCTGAACTATTAAAACAAATGGGAGTTAATGCAAGGGAAAACGTTATAAATAATTATTCTTATACATTATTTGCTGACAGAATCCAAAATCTGATATCTGAAACATATAATGAATTTATATCCGGAAGCATGAATGAGTCGGAAATAAAACTGAATCCGATCATGAAAAAAATGTCTCATGATATAAAAAATAATTATGGAACTTCACGGTGTGTAAGCTGGGAGTATCTTCATCCCGAAATAGATTTTGACCATTATGATTTGATCGTTTCAAAATGTGCAACAGGAAAATCAGATGATATCCAATGGAATAAGGAGGATATTGTTTCTAAGGGATTTGACTGGTCGGTAATAAACGGCAAATTTAAATCATACGATCCGCGTTGGAATCAGTCGTTTGAATTAGTTGATTGGAGTTTAAGCGATGCTGAATTGAAATTTCTTGAATCAGTTGACAAGGGTCATACTATTGATGAGCTGATAAGTACATATAATCGTGAAAATACTTTTGAACTGTTGAATACTCTGACTTATAAAGGCTTGCTTATGCCGTTTAAAAAGGAAATGATGTATGTCACGGAATGAAACCGGTGCGTTTATAGTACCGCATTATAACGACGGAAACGAAATAGAACTTAAGTGGTTTGGAGAAGCTTTAAATAGTATAAAATTACAAACTGATAATGACTGGAAGATAATTGTAATTGACGACGCTTCAACATCTGAAAAAGCAATAAGCTTTTTGAAACAAATGAAAAAGGACTTTTCTGAAAAGATGGAGGTTATTTTTTTATCAGAAAATTTGGGTCCCGGCAATGCTCGTAATATCGGTATTAAGAGAGCTTTTGAATTGGGCTGCCCATTTGTTCTATACCTTGATCAAGATGATATTTCCCATCCTGAAAGACTTGAGGTTACAAGAAAAATATTTAACCGTCAACAGGAAGCCGGAGTCGTTTACAGTACATTTCAGGTAATTGATGATAATAGTGATATTGTACCAAAAAATAAAATTATACCGTCCATTCAGGAAATACTTGACAGTCATGTGAAAAATCCTCCTCAGGGGAAAAATGTATGGATAAGAATTGCAACCGAAACCGGATATGTTAATCTAACGTCGTCTACAAGCGTGCGTACTGATGCGGCATTAAGGTGTCCGTTTCCTATAGAAAGAGTTTCTGAGGACTATTATACATGGCTGACTTATTCTGCGTCAGGTTATCAATTTGTTTACACTCCTTTGATTCCCAGCGGGTATAGAATACCGCAAATTGTCAACGGTTCCAGATCAAGAAGTTCCTCGGGAGGAACGCATACGTTTAATATGATCAAGAGTATTATTGATATGAGAAGTATTCAGGCTGCTGCTGATATAGCTTATAAAAACGGAAGTTTTACAGATAAACAAATAAAAGAGATAAAGGTGAGATTCTGTTTAAAAAAATCAGAATCAATGGCAATAGACGGCGAAAAGGAAATCTCAGAAGATTATATTTACAGAGCAAGGGATATTGACAATGAATTGACTGAAAAATTATTAAAGGAAAAGGAAAGTATGTTTTATGGCGGTATTATTGACTAATTCAGTGGCAACAAATGGAATTAATAAGACTGTTCAGATGCTCAATCAGAATGTCTCTTCATTGGACGCTATTGAATCCGGAATCAGATTAGTGGAATCAGATCCTGAAGCGGGGTGGGTTGGATATGGAGGCCATCCCAATCTGCTTGGGACAGTAGAATTGGATGCAGGTATCATGGACGGTTTAACTCTTAATGCAGGAGCAGTTGGAGCGTTGTCCGGATATTTGCACCCTATTTCTGTTGCCAGAAATGTAATGGAAAAATTGCCTCATGTTTTTCTTGCCGGAAACGGCGCTGCTAAATTCGCAAAGGATTGCAATGCAGAATCCGGAGATAATCTTACTGTGCGTACTTGTAAGGACTGGAATGACTGGCTGAATAATAACCGTAATTTAAGTGAATCAAATAATTGGCCGGACGTAAGCCTGATCAGATTGTCAATGTTGACTGCGAATAATAAAACAGCAAAAGGTACTACAATTTTTCTTGCGCAGGATAATGACGGAAATTTTAGTGCCGGTTCAAGTTCAAGCGGTTGGAGCTTCAAATATCCCGGCAGACTTGGAGATTCGCCTGTTATTGGTTCCGGTATATATGCTGACAATAGATACGGAGCAGCTGCTTGTACCGGAATGGGGGAATTGACTTTAAGGTCTAATACTGCAAGGTCTGTTATTCTTTATCTAAAAATGAATATGACGTTAAAAGAAGCTTGTTATGAGGCATTAAATGATTTGAGAGCTATAAAAACCGATTTCAGAGGCGGAGTTACGATTTATGCTTTAGACGCAAAGGGAAATCGTTTTGTATTGTCTGTCAGGGCTTTGGATAAAGGATTGCCTGAATGCGATACTTATTATTGGTACTGGGATAATCAGTATGATGAGCCTGTCAAAATGAATGCGGTTATGGAAAATTGGTAGAAAGGGAGGATTGCTTTGAAAGATTATTTGAGTATGCATTATTATTATAATGATGATGGTACGGCAGATGAGATTGTGGATTCTCTTGGGGATTGTCTTGTTCAAAGCGCATATGTAATATTGAAAAATAAATATAATATGCGAAATGATTATTATAAGGCATTTTTAAATGAAACTACTGTTAGATTAAGTTTATATAATGATAACAGCATCGCTTGTTTTGCAACGATTGAAAATAATTTTAATAAAATGTTGTTTTCAATGAAAGAATATGAAGAAAATGAAAATACCGTTAATAAAGTCAGTGAAATTTTAAATTCAGGTGAAATACCGGTTATTAAAACCATTGTCGAAAGACTGCCCTATTCATCATTTTATAATGAAGCTTATAAGCTGAATCAGATCAGAACGCATCATGTATTTTTAATTGTTGGCGAAGATACAGATAATTTTTTCTTTATAGATAATCCCAGCGTAATATCGTATGGCAGATTTGAAGCATTTTCCGGTAATAAAGAAGTGGGCGTTTTGCCTAAAAATATTTTGTATAATGCTACAAAGGATGTTAGTAGTATTTTTGTTTTTAATTTTAATATGGATACGATTGATAAATATATTAACAATCCGTTATTCGCTTTTGCAAATTCAAGAAATAATTATTTGAAGGAAAGTGAAACGGAAGATAATTTATTGCATTTTTTTGGAAAGCAGGCGTTGTTAAAGCTAAAAGAATTATTTGAAATGGAGTGTATTGATCTAGAGTCTGTAGCCCCTTCAAAAGACAGAAGTATGATTATATATTTAAATTGGAAAATCTGGAATATAAAAGGACGCAGAAAATTGTTACGGCATTATTTAAATGAAAATAAGAGTAATATTGGAGAAAAAGGTATAAAAATGATAAGTGTTCTGGACAATTCTATTACTCATTGGTTGTTATTGTACAGAGTTATATACAGAGATTATCTTAAGGGAAATTTAATTTTGGGAAATCAATATGTCAAATTGTTAAATGAAATTATTATATGTGAAGATGAAATATATGGGTTATTAGGTTCTTAAACCATTTAAGATATTAACATCAGTCCAATTAAAAAGCCAAGCGTTTAGCTTGGCTTAAATTCGTGTTGCTATATTGCTTTTTTCAATGCAGCGGTCATATTTTGAGGGGTATGTATATACAAAACGCTGTGTATTTCTGTTCTGTAATTTGCGGAGCAGGCTCTCTTATATAGGTAAATTTACGGCATTGTAATCATCAACAGATATACTAAATTTTTTTAGTGGCTTGAGAAATGAGACGAATTATGTTAAAATATAGTTTATATGATACTATTATGTTTTAATGGTAACTATTAATTTTATCTAAGGAGAGCGAACATATGAGTATAATAGGAAATTTATTATGGTTTATTTTGGGCGGAATTATAAGCGGGTTAAGTTGGATTTTGTCTGGGTGTCTATGGTGTATTACTATAATAGGTATTCCGATAGGTATACAGTGTTTTAAATTTGCTTCTATAGCATTTTTTCCGTTTGGAAAAGAAGTTGTCTATGGCGGAGGAGCAGTGTCGTTGATTGCAAATATATTCTGGCTGATATTAAGTGGAATTCCAATGGCTATCGGATATTTACTTTTAGGTATTTTATTGTCTATAACGATTATTGGCATTCCATTTGGAAAACAGATGTTTAAATTAGCAAAACTTTCTTTAATGCCATTTGGGGCTACTATACAACATATTTAAAATAGAGTAAAAATAATGGAGATTTATTATGCTCCATTATTTTTTTATTATAATTTTTCTTTATTTTACCAATATATATTAAGAATATATAGATGTATTATTGTAAATTAAATCTAAACAAGATGCTATTATGTGCAATGTGCCAAACGAAAACCTTTAATTATGAATCAAAGTACTTGAAAATTCGTGATTATGCACTAATTTGATTAAGGCGGAAGGTTTTTTCTTGACATTTTTAATATAACAGTTTATAATATAGATAAATTGATTTTTATTATTTGCTTTGTAGCAAAAATTAAACTTTAATTCCAGAAAGGAGAAAAAATGACTGACAAGGAATTGCGTAAGCTTAAACGTGCTGAATTGCTGGAAATTATGTTTTATCTCCAGGAGGAATTAAGCAATGTGAAGCAGGAAAATGAAAGCTTGAGGGTACGTGTTGATGAATTGACAAAGGCTGCTCTTAACTCAAAAACAGAATTATCTGAAGATTGTATGCAGGAAATAATTCACGCTGTGAAGAATGCTGCAGAAAGCTGCTTTGTAAACGGACAGCAGCACAATGCGTCCGGCAGCAGTGAATGTAAAAAGGTCGGAACGGAGCAGTGAGACAGGCATGAACAGTGAGAAAATAAGGGATCTTCCTACGGCTGAACAGCTTGAATCTGAAATGAAGCGTATCAGATATAAAAGAGGATACTTAAAAACTTTGTATAATACAGTTGCTTCATTGCTTGTAGTAGCGGCGGTTGCAGTTTTGATATCAATGCTTTTTCTTCCGGTTCTTCGTGTTACAGGTGAAAGTATGTCTCCAACCCTGAATAATGACGAGCTTATAATATGCAATAAGCGAAGTAACTTTAAAAGCGGAGATATTGTGGCGTTTTATTTTAATAATAAAATTCTGCTTAAAAGAGTAATCGGAACTGCCGGTGACGTTATTGATATCAGCGAGGACGGTACGGTTTATGTCAACGGTGTGATCCTTGATGAACCGTATCTTAGTGAAAAAGCTTTTGGTGAGTGTGACATTGAATTGCCGTATCAGGTGCCTGATAACAGGGTTTTTGTTATGGGAGATCATCGTTCGGTTTCGATTGACAGTAGATCGTCTTCAGTTGGATGTATTGCAGATGAATATATTATTGGAAAGGTTATTTTGAGACTTTGGCCATGGGAATGTATCGGTATTGTTTAAAAGAATATCTATTTTTTGATGATATACAATGTATAGATAAAAAAGCATTTAAGGGGGGAGTAATTCGTGAAGGAATTTCAGTCGATAATTCTTAAGTTTGTGAAGAATCATGAAAGACATAAGAAATATCTAGCTTTTCTTATGGCTCTTTCAATTATGGTTTCTTTTGCAGTACCGTTCAGCTTAATAATGCCGGCGATCAGTATGACGGCGGAAGATGCTCAGTATGCAGATGACATGCCTACGATGTATTCTGCCAGCGGAAAAGAAAGTCATACTACTCGTCAGCATCCGCATGGTCCGGCGAGACCAAATATTGATAATCCTTATTTCACTGGTGTGGCAAATGAGATTCCTGGTGCGGATGCGGATGGTAATCCGTCAAAGGATTTTACAAATAATATTACATCAACATCAGTTTGGGTGGTAGATGCTGATAAAGATAAATATCAAATTGAGCAATCGGGTAATTCGGCAACTATAAAGGTACCTGAGGGATCAGATTATACGAGCGTAAACTTGAGATTTGAGTTGCAGTATACGATTTCAAGTACGGAAAACGGTGTAAATACCGTTACAAAAGAACGCCCTTGTATCTACTATCAGCTGCCGGACGGCGTTACGGTTCCTAGTGAATATTATGGAAATGATAAGATTGTTATTGATGATGGAGTTACAGCCGGTTATTTTTCTATCAATGAACAAGGATTGATAGTTATTCAGTTTTTGGATTCTTATATTGATGATAAAATTGCTCACAGTCCAAACTTCACCGGTACAATAACTTTTAATGGTACAGTATCTAGAGATAACGATGCGGACGGTGACCGTGTTATAACAATAGGTGATCTTACACTTGATGTTCAGTTTCCGGACAAGAACTATTCTATTATAAAGTCCGGTTCTGTTAAGGCAGTTGATGAAACCGGAAAACCATATATTGAATGGACCGTTTCTCTCTCTAGTTATTATAACCAATCATTGAACGGTTATAAACTTGTTGATGAAAAATTTAAGGATAGCGCTAATATTACAATTAACCCTTCAGGGCTGGGCAGCTTTGATGAAAGCGGAAACTTTGTATTTGATGCTGATCCGCCTCGTGACGAAAACGGAGACGCAACCGTAACATTTACTTATAAAGAATACATTGATGATATAAATGAAGATTATCAAAGCGGTAATCTGACAAAAGAAAATGAAGCTAAACTTCTGAGTCCTGATTCCAGTACGGAAGTGGCTAAGGATAAAAAGCCGGTTACTCTTTTAAAACCGAATATATATAAAAGTGGTAAACCGGACTATGATGTTACCGGAGCACATGATAAGACAGTTTATTGGAATATAGATGTATCGAGTCCATACGGAACTTCGCTTGAGGGTTATCAGGTTTCTGATGCTAAGTTTACCGATGCTCATAATTTAAAAGTGACCTCCGGCGGAAAAGATGTAGCCTTTGAATTACAAGGAAACACAATTGTATTCGGAGATGCGGCTCCTAGCTCGGTCGTTATTACATATGAACAGGACATTTCGGATATTATCAGCGGCGGAAATAATTATACAAATGTTGAGAATGCCGCAACGCTTCTTTATCCTAACGGAAATGAAGCTAATAAGGGTTCTACAAGTGTGAATTACAATTCTACTAATCCTTATAAACTTAATAAAAACGGTAGTCACAGTTATGATACAGGTTTAATTACTTGGACTGTGAATGCAACGCTTAATGACAGAAATAATAAAAAAATTACTCTAAACGGTTATGAACTGACAGACCCGTCTTTTGAGAACATTGATTTGAGTAATATTAATATTTCTTCAGCAAACTTTGGATATTCCGGACTGACGGCTGAGTATGACGCTCAAAATGATAAAATTGTTTTGACTGGTTGGAGCAGCAGTGCAAATGCTTATGTGGAATATGCTTCAATAACCAAAAACGGTGATACGCTTACAATTACTGAAGCTGCTCCTTTCTCGGAAGTTCAAGATGAAAGTAAAGTACTCGGAATACATGATATTACATTTACTTATACTACTGAGGTAAAAAATGCCGGTGATGACGGTACTGAAGTATCAACTAATGGCAGCGGTGAAAAGGTTATTAAAAACAGTGTCAGTGATAATCATGACAACAATGAAAACGGAGAAGTAACTATATCAACCAGAGAACAGCTTGTAAAAACACTTAAAAGCAATGCCAATGATATGGAATACGTCAGTGACATGACCGAGAATGAAGCAAAAATTTTGAAATGGGAATTGAATCTCATTCAGGATACGGGCTTTTCTTCCATTGATAACGATAAGGTTCTGGTAGATGTAATGAACGCTACAAACGGCGGTGATCATTACCTTAATATTGAAACGCAGAAAAACAATATTAAACTTTACGTTAAAAAAAGTGAGTCAGGTGAAGAAAAACTACTTACAGAAGGTTCTGATTATACTATTGAGTTTTATGATTCCTCCGGACAAAATGCCGATGCGATCACTGAAGGTCATGCAAAGCAGTTTAGAATTGAATTCAACAGCAATATAGATGACGAAGGCTATAAGTACATGCGTGTTGAATATGAAACTACTGCTGATGTTTCCGGAGTAAATAAGCCTACCGAGGGTGAGTCCACTGAAAGCAAGTTCTCTAACAATGCAAGCTTTGGTAACAGTTCATCTGGAGATACTAATTATACATTTGAACTTCGTGATGACAGCATGGTCGAAAATGTAAGCATTTCAGTTAAAAAGAACTGGGTTAATGACAATAACGATTCCGAAAGACCTCAAAGTATAAAATATATGCTTCAGCGTAAGCTTGGAACGAACGGAGAATGGGAAACTATTTATAAGAATTCCGACGGTAAGTGGGTAGTCATTGATGATTCTGTTGATGAAAGCTCTTATATTCAGACGTTAACTCATGATGGTTACGGAAATTGGCACAATGCTTATACATGGAATGATTTACCTAAGGAGACGGCAGAGCATAATGAGCTTTACTATTATCGTGCTGTAGAAGTTGATGTTCCCGATGGATATAATGTATCATATTCTAATGAGAATGGTATCAATTCCGGTGAGTTTACAATTACGAATACTAAGAAAGCCTCCATTGAAAAAATTGCTTTAGATAAAAATGGAAATCCGTTGCAATCCAATGAGTTAGTATATAAGGATCTGCAAAAAACTACATACAACGGTACAGAATATTATGTATTTGGCTGGCAGATTAATTTGCCGAAGCGAGATGCCACAATAACGGATACTATTTCTGAAGATTCTGTTTTGTTGGAGGGATATGATTTAGGTGAAACAAATACTTGGGGGCACTCAGTAAAATACCCCCGTATTTATACTGCCGACGGCTCTTCTTGGACTTTAGAAAAGAATAAACAGAGCGGTGAAACTTATACATATTCAGGTAATACGGTCGAATTCAAAGTTCTTGCTAATAACTCAAAAGTTGTTTACTATACCGGTATTCCGGTAAGTACATTTGATAGTTCATATAATGAGTCTAAGAGTTATCGTGTTGATAATACCGTTATCTATGACGGCGACAGTCAAACAGTTAGTGTTAATGTTGTTGAAAAAACAATTGGTGGTCCGGATATTTCTGATGCAGGTCTTTTAGGTAAGTCTGTAAATGACGAAGCCGGCACTAATAAAGATAACAACATATACGTAAACGGCGGTGTAGTAAAATATGTTGTCTATGTAAATCCGGAGGGCAAAAAACTTTCAAATACTGATGAATACGATTTGACAGACTCATTTATGTTTGATAGTTATGCCGGTCTTTCGGCAGAGGAGATCATGGAAAAACTCTCCGCAAGACTTGATAATATTACTGTAGAAGAAGTAAATGCCGATTGGGATGAGAATGGAAATGTAACAGGCGCAACTGTCATACGTCCTCTTAACAATGGTGAATACAGATATACAGTAGATTATAATAATGCGTCAACAGAGTTAGTTCCGCTAAATCTTGCCTGCAATTATTGGGACACAACTTTGCAGATAGCTGATGCTGATAATGGTTGGCAGACTATTAATGATGATGTGTCTATAGAACTGTTAATCAGTGGTACGGCAAATAAAACAGGATATTATTTAATTGATGGAAATAAAGTAACCCTTGATTTTGATTCAAGCGGACATGCAACATATGTTTGGAAAGGTAAGGTTGAATCAAACTATGCTAAACAACTTACCATAAAAGAACAGAAAATAAACGATTCCGGTGAATGGGTTGATTTGGCATGGAATGATGAGAAAACTTTACAGGGCATTTCGATTCAGAGTGCAAGTTATGAAAAAATAACAAGTTTCTCTGCTGCACAAATTAATCTTACTGTTCCTGATGAAACGGCTCTTAAAATTACTTATTCATATAAGCTTTCAAAAGATGGTATAGACCTTGGTACCAGAATTGATGGTGTTGCATGGGGCGGAAACGATGTATTTACTGCTTCAAATTCAATTTCATTGAATACTGGTAATGCTCAGGCAACTGATTCGACTGATGATCAGTCATTTATTGTAAACAGTACTGCTGCAACAGTTACAACAGGTAATTTACCGCAGATTGTTAAATATGATGTAAATGATTATAGTTTACAGTTGAATGCCGGCTTCTTGATTGCAAAATATGAAGGAGATAATAATTGGAATTATGCTGTTAAAGATCAATGGCAGAAATATGACAGTGGAGAATGGATCGATATTGACGAAAAGGATGCGCAATCCACTGATAATATCATGCACTCTCTTACATTTGATGCATTGGCTGAAGGAAATCAAGTTCCTGATGGAGCTGTAACAATCAACATTAAGGGAGAACCTTATAAGGTGGATTTAAATGACGGTGATTTTTATAAGATTATAGAAATAGTTCCGCCTGATGGATATGAGGGTTCTAATCTTACTTTTACTGATGAATATCCTGATTTGAAATCATTATTGATCGCGTATGCCAAAAATCCGGACAGTTTTAAGGACAGTGATTATTATAATTTCTTAAAGAACTTCGTTTCCACTCACTATATTGAATATGGAACGAAAAAACTTTCACAATATCCGGATGGTGTTACATCGGGAAATCTGATTAAAGTAAGTACGGGTGGTTCTGTTAATATTTACGATAATCAATTAATTAATGTTAAATCCGAGAAAACGTGGGATAGAGAAGATCACTATAGGTCTAAGGTAAAAGTAGAACTTTTATGGTCTTACACAAAATCTCCTACGGGCATACCGATTGATGCAAAGCAAGCAAATGCTGAATCATTGGGACTTCTTGACAGCAGCTTTAGCTATGAAAAAGAAATATTATCCAATGAATCCGCTATATGGGAGGATTTGCCCAGTGGTATAAACGGCAGACCAATTTACTACTATGTGAAGGAAGTCGGTTATACGCTTGATTATACTACAGGAAATGCAGGTTGGTATAATCTTCAGTCTGACGGTACTTATAAGAATGAATCCGGAGAGATCGGATCATATAAACCGATCTACATCGGAAATGCTTTGAATAAGGGCGATAAAGACAGTGATGACTCTACCAGAACAGTTTCTATTAACAATACAGAAGGTCTGACTGTTAAGAAACTATGGGTTTATTCAAACGGTACTCCAATGGAAGCGGAAAGTATTCCTTTAGACAAGATAACTTATAAGCTTTATGGAATAACCCAAAATTCACAGCAAGTTGAGTTATACACCGGTACTTTGACATCTGATGGAAATTGGAAAGAGGTTGTTCCGTCTGAATATCTCAAGGATGAGTATGTTTCATATAGAGTGGAGGAATATCTTGAAGATCTGACAGCTGAAGAAAAATTACAACTGTATGGATATAAAATCAGTTGTACGGGTGTATCAAACGGAAACACTGGTGAGTTTACCATTACCAATAAAAACAATACGCCTTCAGAAATTGAAGTTAATGTTGAAAAGGAATGGGGAGACGGAAACGAACTGCATCAATTGGATAGTATTAAGATAAAGCTTTATAAATCGTCCAGAAGTTTGTCTGATAAGGAAATTGAAGCGTTATCAAAGGGAACATTGCCGTCTGATAATACAGTTTCTGCTGTGGAAAATGGTGAAGTAACACTGTATGCAGGAAATCAGTGGAAACATACATGGAGCGATTTAGCTTACAAAGATGAAAATGTCAGCAGGTATTTTTACTATCCTGTTGAAATTGATATGACGGTTTCGGATACTTCAAAACAATATACACCGTCATATGCTAGGGCTGATAAAGCTGCAACACAAAGTGTTAAAATCCGTAATACAGTTCCCGGCGGTCTTACTGTAAATAAGAGTTGGGTCAATGACAAAGGTGAAGAAATTACCAATGGACTGCCTGAAGAAATCGTTGTAGAGTTATATAAACGTCTGCAAGGCAGTGCAAGTTCCGGTGGTGACGATACATCTTCAAAGAATTTACCATCAAGTTTGAAAGTCATATCAGTAGGCGATTCAATTACCGATGGATTTTGGACATCGTCAGATGACTATCCTCATAGATTAGAAAGCTTATTGAAGAATGATGGTGTAATTCAAGAGGTAGGTAATTACGGTATTAGCGGTCAGGTTGTTTCGGAGATTTCATCTCGTATAAGTAAACAAGGCTCAGGTAAATGGAGCCAAGGCGTTGACTATATTGATACCAATGTAATGTGTATAATTGCAGGTACTAACGATATAAATAAAGGCAACTGGGAACTTTATGGAGAAGATAATACAGAAAGAAAAGCAAAAATGAAAGCGGCTGTAAAGCAAATGATTCAGACTGCTTATCAAAATGCTAATACATCTGATTTTGTTGTACTCTTAGGTTGTGTTCCATATGAAGATTTTGTTAATTCTGACGGTTCGGTAGAAACAAATATCAACTATTGCAGTGCTCATACTGCATTGGCTAAATCAGTTGGCGTTAGTTGGGTAGATGCTTCTATGGGTGCAGAAAAAGCACAGGAATTTGAAAATGGAATCAACAAAATGATTGATTCTTATAATGACATGCTGAAAGAAGTCGTAAGTGAACTGCAACAAGACGAAGCTACAAAAACAATAAAATTTGTTGATGCTTATGCTAAAAAAATTAAGGATAATGAGTTATTATATGATGGAGTACATCCGGATTCTAATGGTTATGTTGAGATAGCAAACGCTTTTTATGATGCAATAAATGTTTATTATGGTGTTACAAGTTCTACAACGTCAACCAATGCTCCGGTAAACATCGATGATTGTCCGACTGATTTGACAGAATCAGAAAAGGTTGGAGAATATACAATTACCCCTGATGAAAATGGTAATTGGTCTCTGACTATCAGCGATCTGGAAAAATCAGACGGAAAAAATGATTACGTTTACTACATTAAGGAAAAGCCTGTCAACGGATGGGATACAAGCTATAAGGCGAATGGTCAGATAATCAGTGATGAGGATATGTCACCGATTACCTTAATCAACACAAAGGTTACAGAATCCTTAGACATTACGGTTAAGAAAAAATGGAATGATGGAAACGGTAATGGTCGACCGGATAGTTTGACATTGCAGCTACAGCAAAAGCTTGGTGAGAATGGTGATTGGAACAATTATGATTATCCAACTCCGTCTCCTGATCCTGAATGGACATATTCTTATGCTGATCTACCTTCTGAAAATGATTCCGGAGAAAAATATTATTACAGAGTTGTGGAAGTCGTTCCTGATGGATATGTTCTGACTTCTGAAGTTAATAATGACGGAATTTCTATTGACAGTGAGGATAAGACTATTGAGCTGACCAATACCATTACCCTTAGTATGATAATCAAAAAGGAATGGGCAGACGGTCAAAATCACGAAGCAGATTCAGTTACGGTTAATATTCATCGGTCAACAAATCCGAGTGATGCGCCAATAGTAACTACCATTTCTGCTGATACTCAAACTACCAGCACTACTAAAAATACAACTACGACAACTACTGTTAAAACTGTACCATCAACAACATCTACGTCAATGTCAACTACGACTTCTGTAATTACAACTACTATTACTACCACAACAACTAACGGCGGTGGAGGAGATGTCAAAACCGGAACTGTAAGTGCTGGAGAAACTCTTTACATTAAAGATGATATGTCAGATGTGTTAGTGGATAGTATTGTTTTAGAAATAATAAATATGAATCTTTACACTCAAAATTGGGTTAAAGTATCTAGTACTACAAATGAGTGGTTTGGTGATTTTTATATTAAAAATTATGGTTCTTTAGAAAGTACCAATCCTAATTCAAGTAACTTTGAAGTTGCTATGGAAAATTCTAAAATAATAATAAGTAATTTTAAAGGAAGTATTAATAGAATTACATTTGATAATGGCGGAGATGTGAAATTAAATTACACAATTAATTACGCTTCTTCTAACACATATTCACTTCGCAGATCTGCTTCTTTCTATAGCGGCAGAGCAAATGACGCTTTAGTCGGCGAAGCTGAATGGACTGGAAATACAACCTCAATTACGCTGAAATTCACTGATAATTGGGAAAAACTTATTACAAACCTCCCTGCCTATGATGAAGATGGAAATCCTTACTACTATTGGGTAGAGGAAGATGAAAAGAGTGCGGCTGGCTTTGAAGTCTCCTATAAATATGATGACGGCGATAATGATACAGATTTCTGCATCAACGCAATAAATCCGGGAGATAATCCAACTGCAACAATCAGAAACAAAGTTGTTAATACTTCTGTTACCATGCCTTCTACCGGCGGAAAAGGAACAACATGGTATTATATCACGGGCACAGTAATTTTGCTGAGTTCGTCCGCTGCTTACTATCTTATCAAACGGCGATGGAAATTTGCCGAAAAATAAACAAACGCTAGTGGGATCTGCGGCATGAGTACATATCGTGCTCACCGCAGTACCACAAAAAAATAAAATTATATGATCGGAGATTTATTATGAAAAAATTCAAGAAACTCAATGCTGTTATCACAGCAACTTTAATGGCAGCCGCTCTTTCTGTTCCAATGGCTTCTTCACTTTCTGTATCAGCAGCTACCGGTGATAATTCAATCACAGTTAATGCTGGTAATGACAAGATGACACATAGTGCTGTAGCAGCATATCAGGTATTTGCAGGTACATACAACGAGGCAGACTCAAACTTGACTATTACCGGTTGGGGTGATGGCATCAATGTAGCTGCTTTCATTACAGCTATTAAAGCTGATGCAACAATCGGAAGTTCATTTGCTGGTGATATAGCAAATGATGCAGCAGGTGCACAGGCAGTAGCTGACATTGTTGGCAAATGGACTGACAATTCAGATGAAGCAAATGCATTTGCTAAATTGGCAGTTGCAAACGCTGCAACAAAGTCCGGTACATATAGTAATGGTGTAATCAGCGGCATCGCTGACGGTTACTATGTAATGGCTGACGAGTCAGCAGCTACTGCTACAGATCCAACAGGCTCTGCTTTTACTCTTGGTCTTTTACAGGTAGTTGGCGGAGAGAATGTAGAAGTAACTACTAAAATTGATTATCCTACTGTTGTAAAGAAAGTTCAGGAAGATGATAAAACAGATGATGGCGGTTATGGTGCAGGCTTCAATGACGTAGCTGACTGGGACGCTAATACAGATGTTCCATTTAAAATCATTGCTACAATGCCTTCAAATATTGATGAGTATGATCACTATTACATGAACTTTACAGATACGCTGGATGATACATTTGGAAATCCTGAGAATATCGTAGTTACTGCCGGTACTAAAACTTTAGTTAAAGACACTGATTACACAATTGCAGCTAATGGTAACGATATGAATATTGTTATCATGGATCTCAAGGGTGTTGATGGTCTCACAGTTAATGATAAAACAACTGTAACTGTTACATATACAGCTAAGTTAAATGTTAGTGGAGCTAACTTAGCAATAATAGGCCGTAACGGTCAGGAAAATAAGGTAAAGCTTGAATATTCAAACAATCCTAACAAAACAGGTGACGGTTCAAGTGCACCTGATGATACAGGTGAAACTCCTGAAGATAAGGTAATTGTTTTTACTTACGAACTTGATATTACTAAGATTGATGGAGCTACAAAAGCAACAATTGAAAATGCACAATTTAAACTTGGTAATGATAAAAATCAATGGGCAACAGTTAATGAAGACGGTTACTTTACAGGCTGGGTTGATAATGAAGCATCTGCAACTGTACTGAAGTCTGATGCTAATGGTATTTTCAAGGTTATCGGTCTTGATGACGGCAGCTACAAATTAAAGGAGCTTAATTGGTCAGAAGAATATAACATTCCTGAGACAGCATTTGAGGCAGTGATTGATGCTAATACATTGTTTACACAGGATGATTATGCTAATGCTTCGGCTGCTTTAATAGAATTAACAGGTAGCGTTAATGGTAAGGACGATACTGGCGCAAATGCAGATGATGGTATAGTAGCAGGAACCATCGAAAATAACAAGGGAACAACGTTACCATCAACTGGCGGTATTGGTACAACTCTCTTCTATGTAGGCGGTGGATGCGTAGTTGCTCTTGCAGGTGTAGCTCTCATTACAAAGAAGCGTATGAACAATCGTGAAGATTAATTTTAAGAAGTAAAATTTTGTTATAGCCTTAAATTCCTGCCGGTGAAGTTTTTTGCCGGCAGGCATTAGGGAGGGTTCCATGAGAAGAAAAAAGGCAAATGTGATTTCTACAATTGTATTAATAATAATCTTACTGGTGGGGCTCTCCGTAATGCTTTATCCGATAATCAGTAATTGGTGGAATTCCAAGGTTCAGACTCGTGCAATCGCAAATTATAATCGAGTCGTTGCTGAATTGGATGACAATGAAACCGAACGTATAATTGCCGAGGCACGTGATTATAATAACCAACTGGCACAGTTACAAGCTCCATTTTCACAGTACAATAAAATTTCCGGTTATGAAAATATTCTTGATATTTCGGATTCCGGAATTATGGGGTATATTTCAATTCCGGCTATTAAGGCAGAGTTCCCGATATATCATGGTACAGATGAAGAGGTTCTTAACATCGCTGCCGGACATTTACAGGGTTCTTCATTTCCGGTAGGAGGAAGTGATACTCATGCAGTTATTTCGGCACATAGAGGATTGCCTTCTGCTAAGCTTTTCAGTGATCTGGACAAAATGGTGGTTGGAGATACATTTACTGTTACTGTATTGGATGAAGTTCTGACTTATGAAGTGGAAGAAATTTTTATTGTTAAGCCTAATGAAATGGAAAAACTTGCTATTATTCCAGGGGGAGATTATATAACGCTTATGACATGTACTCCCTATGGTATTAATACTCACAGATTACTGCTTCGTTCTCACAGAATAGATACAGTTTATAGTCAGAATTTTAAACTTACTTCCGATGCAGTTCAGGTAGATCCTATGCTTGTTGTTCCGGTTATTGCTGCACCATTGATTATCATTTTATTGATTTTCTGGATTTTCGGCGGAAAATTAAAAAAGAAAAAATCTATTATAAATAGAAATACATTATATAGGCTTCCAAGTCAAAAGGAGGAGGGTGATTAATATATGCATATGAAAATTTGCAGGAATTTTGGAGCTGCGTTATGTTTTGTTGGGGTAATATTATGGTTGATGGCAGGATTAATGCTGAGTGTTTCAGCAGATTCAGCCGCTAACAGTTTGACACTTATTTGTAAAACTGAAAAGGTAACCCTCACTGGTATGCATTGGGACTTATATCGAGTCGGTTCACGTAAGGGAGGCAATTTTGTTCTTGAGGGGGATTTTGCTAAGTATCCTGTTTCATTAGAGGATATGTCCTCGTCAGCTGTTACTGAGGCGGCGAAAACTTTGGAAAATTATGCAGTCCTTGATAAAATATCGGCTTTGGATCAGGGTGAAACCGGAAAAGACGGTTTATTAAGATTTGATAATCTGAATTCGGGATTGTATATGGTGTGCGGTAAAAATATTCAAGTTGGGGATACAATTTATATGCCGTCAGCAATTTTGATTGAAATTATGAAATCTGAAGATGGTAAAAATGTTGATTTGGACGCTTATCCAAAGTTATCAACAAAGACCGCTTCAGGAGAAAATTCAAAATATGCTGTAAAAAAGATTTGGGAAAATGATGAAAACGCTCTTGAAAATAGGACGGCTTCAATTAGTGTTGAAATTTATGGTGATGAAAAGTTATATGAAACTGTGACTCTTGATGAGTCTAATGATTGGACTTATCTGTGGATGGCAGAATCAGACATTGATTGGCGTGTAAAGGAAGTTAAAGTTCCTGAAAATTATACGGTGGTTTATAGTTCAAATGAAAAACAGTTTGCGATTGTGAATACTTACAGTGAGAAAACACCTAATCAAACTACTGTTTCAACTACAGTAGCTTCTGGTGGGTCTACAAGACCGACAGTTATAACTACAAATCCTTCAAACGGTTATTCGAATGTTACAAGTAACACTAATACAAAGCTTCCGCAAACCGGACAGCTTTGGTGGCCGGTTCCTGTTATGGCATGTGGAGGAGTGATATTCATAACTGTAGGAGCACGTTTAAAATCAGGAAACAAGAGGGATAACTAATGAAAAAAATGCATGGACGCTTGTGCATTATGATTGGGGCAGCGTTGCTTTTAGCGGCGTTGTCCCTTGTTTTGTACAATTTAAATAAAGACAGTCAAGGCGGAAAAGCATCTCAGGAGCTTCTTGCAGAGTTAAAATTAGAAATGCCGCAAATTTCTAGTGATGACGAAAACTTATCAAATAATGATTTATTCAAAGAGTATGAAGATAATGAACCTGATCAGGATAACTTTATAGAGGTAAATGGAAGGATCTATGCAGGAGTAATTTATATTCCGTCCCTTCAATTGGAGCTTCCTGTACTCAGTGAATGGAGCTATGATAATTTGGATATTTCCCCATGTCGCTACTCAGGATCAGCTGTTAAAGGAAATCTTATAATTGCAGCGCACAATTATCGTTCCCATTTTGGCAGACTACAAGAGCTTGGAAGTGGAGATACTATTATTTTTACAGATGGTAAAGGAATTGTATATGAGTATGAAACTGTTCAGACTGAAACTGTCGATGGCAGAGACGTTGAAGCAATGGAGCTTGGTTCAGAGAATAATTGGGACTTGACATTATTTACATGCACTCTTAGTGGTCAAAGCCGAGTGACAGTGAGGGCAGTGCAGACAAATAATTGAAGAGGTACATATCAAATATAAAAACTGTCAACATAAAAGGTATGTTGACAGTTTGTTTTTAATATGAATTAGCCCGCAGAAGTATTATTACTTTTGCGGTTATTTGTTTTTGTCTTTTTTTGGCATTCAAGGCGTTATTTTGGCATTCAGGGTAAAAGTATTGATTTTTATATAATTATTTTGTATAATAAAAATACAAAAATAATTTATAGGATTATGATTATAAAAATGATAAATATTTTTTAGCTAATAGGGTAATCGGCTTATTTGCTGAATATTCTAGGGATTTTATTTACGAGTTATATTTAGAATGCTGATTATTAACTACGCATTATTCCCCAAAAAGCTAGATTTATGTTCGAATTATGTAAGGTATCTTGTGTTTCAGGATATGGTTTTTGAATAGTATATATAATGATTTAGTAATAATGAATGCGATTAATGAAATCTTAAGTAGGTAGGTGTATTATGGAGAATTTTTTAACTAAACGCTATTATTTAAATTCAAATAATATGATGGATGATATTGTAGATTCTCTTGGAGATTGTTTAGTGCAAGCTGCATATCTGGTTTTAAAGAGTAAATATGGTTTGCGGCGGGATGATTATAAAGCATTTTTAAACGAAACTACAGTAAAATTGATTGTTGATTCAAATAATGATTTGATTTCTTTTGAAACAGTTGAAAACATGTTTGATAGGGAAGTTTTCTCTATTAATAGCAATTCGCAAACGAATCAAAATACAGTAGAAACGGTGTCGAGTGTTTTGAAAACAGGGGACATTCCGGCTATTGCAACGATTATAGAGAGATTTCCTTTTTCTGCTTTCTATGATATTAATTATAAATTAAATATAAGACGAACAGGACATGTTTTTATTATCGTTGGTGAGGATGAGGAGAATTTCTTTTATGTTGATAATCCTAGTGTAATATCATATAAGCAATATGTTGCTTATGAAAAAAATAGAGGGATCGGAATTATTTCAAAGAAGTTTTTTTATGAGGCAACTAAAGATTATTGCGATGTACTTACATTTAAGTTTAATAAGAATGTTATTGATTATTATACTAAGCATCCACAAGAAGCACTGATTAATTCAAAAGATAACTATTTTAAGAATGAAGTTTATTATGGTAACTTTATTGAATATTTTGGACGGAATGCTCTGATAAAATTGATTGAATTGTTTGAAACGGAAAAACTGCGCTTTGATGCCCTGGCTCCATCAGAAGACAGAGATATGATTACATATTTCAATTGGAAGTTGTGGAATATAAAAGGTCGAAGAAATTTACAAAGATATTACTTGGAGCAAAATAATAATAACAATGCGTTAAAATTAATAAAATCATTAAAAGAATCAATAAAGCATTGGGATTTACTATATAAGATTTTATATAAAGATTACTTACAAGGTGCGGTTATTATGGGAAAAAAATATATTCCGGTTATTGAAAATGTTATTGCCGTTGAAGATGAACTACATGAAGCATTGGTGAAATATTTGAGTTTGGAAAGCTAAGGAGTTTTTGATAACAATTGAGAAGGGGAAGTGTCCTTGAAAATTATTAAAATTGAATTGACAAAAAACATAGATAAAAAAGAGTTTATTAAAAATATAGGTTTTGTTTCTGAGGTAATATTAGATTTTAGTGTAAAGAACAGTACTTTAATTGTAAAAGTTTCAGATAATGCAGATGAAAACCAAGTTGAGCATGATTTGAAATTATATGCAGAAAAGTTTATATTGCCGGATAAAGATAAAATAATTTATCATTATAATGATAGTACCAGGCATTATAATGATGTTTTTAATAAATACAAACAGTGTTTTCATGACTTTGGTTGCGGTAATATCGCATTAAGTGGAGCAGCAGAATTTTTATTTAGATTTTTTGACGAAAAATTTGAACGTATTGCAATGGAGCATAATGCACACTGTAAGGTATATCCAACGTTGCTTCCGGTAGATGCATATAAGAAAACGGGATATTTAAAGCTTTCTCCGCAATATGCAATGTTTTGTTGCAGCACGTTTGAAGATATGAGTAATCTTGAAAATTTGGATAAAAATATTGATGCTTATAACTGGTCATCAGTGTTGAAAGATCCTATACATGCGTTATCGCCGTCAGCTTGTTTTCATACATATTTAGAATATGAAAATATGACTTTAGATACAAATTCAGTAGTTACTTTTAATCAGAATGTATTTCGAAATGAAGGAAGATTCAATTATTCAGAGATTGGTAGATTAATGGGTTATCATGTAAGAGAAATTGTTATGATTGGTTCTGCTGATTTTGTTTCGAATATAAGAAAAAGAATTTTAGATACAGTGATTATTTTGCTGAAACAATGGAAAATGTGTGCGAAAGTTTGTGTTGCATTTGATCCATTTATAATACCTAAAATGCAAAAATTTAAAAAGATTCAGAAATCAGAAGAATTGAAGTATGAAATTAGATTGAATTGTTCTAATGAACATGAAATCTCTGTGGCTTCGTTTAATTTACATGGATCAGCTTTTACGTCACCTTTTAATATCAAAATTGCAAATATAGATAATACAGTTACAGGTTGTATTGGATTTGGATTAGAAAGATGGGTAATAGCGTTTATAAGTCAATTTGGTATAGATATAAATAATTGGCCTGATGAGATTAAAAATGCTTATAAAAAGGAGCAAAAAGATGAATAATAGTATATATGATATAGTTGCAAAAAATGTAAAACAAATTTTTGATGAAGAAAACATATCTGTTATTGTTACGTATGAAACCAAATTGGATAGAACTTCAGGTATAGATTCACTAAATTTATTAAAATTAACTTTGCGTATAGAGGAAGATTTAGGTATAAATCTAGATGATTATTTAAATCTTATTCATTCTGCCGGTACTGTAAGTGAATTGGTTTCCGTTATTGAAAAAGCAATAGAAGATTGATGTGCTCCTATTGCAGCAGCTATTAAAAGTGTTTTAACTCTAATTATAACGCCGCAAAGTTCGCTTTGATTTGGAACATTTCCGATGCTTCTCTGGGTACTGAAGAATTAGCACATATGGAAATTGTTTCAGCAATATTATATCAATTAACAAGAAATCTAACACCTGAAGAAATTAAAGCAAGCGGCTTTGACACTTATTTTGTTGATCATACCACAGGCATATATCCTATTGCCGCTTCCGGAACACCGTTTACAGCAGCGTATTTTCAATCTAAAGGTGACCCTATAACTGATCTTGTAGAGGATATGGCGGCAGAGCAAAAAGCACGTTCCACCTATGATAATATACTTCGTCTTGCAGATGATCCGGACGTACGTGATCCTATTAAGTTTTTACGTGAAAGAGAAATTGTTCATTTTCAGAGATTCGGCGAAGGTTTGCGTATTACACAGGATAATCTTAATTCAAAGAATTTTTATGCTTGTAATCCGGCGTTTGATAAACAATGCGGAAAAAATTGCAGACGATAAATTATGTTTTTATTTAAATAAGGCAGATACGGAGGTATCTGCCTTATTTTTATTAATTACTATAAATAACTGTCTGCTTGTTCAAGGCAGATGTTTTATATATAATGATATCGTTTTCTCATTTTTATAATAAATATTATTGTTATAATCATTGACATTATTTCCGCTGCAACAATAGATATCCATATACCGTCAATTCCAAGAAAAGCAGGTAGTATCAACACTGCTGCTATCTGAAATACCAAAGTACGCAAAAATGAAATAAGAGCTGAGATAAGTCCGTTGTTAAGCGCAGTAAAGAAAGAGGATCCATAGATAGAAGTTCCCGCAAATAAGAAAGAGAAAGAAAAAATACGAAATCCTCGAATTGTTAAATTTATTAATTCGGCATCATAACCTACAAACAAATTTGCCAGCGGATAAGCCAGAATTTCTGCAAGAACAAGCATGCATAATGAGAAAATACCGATAATAGAAAAACTTTTCTTTAAGAGACCTTTAAGCTCGTCATAATTATCGGCGCCGAAATGATATCCTGTAATAGGCGCTGTACCCACGGAATATCCAATAAATGCTGCAAGAAAAATCATATTGACATACATCAGAACACCATATGCTGCAACACCGTTTTCTCCGGCATATTTCATCAGCTGTGCGTTATAGAGCATGTTTACAATTGACATTGAAATATTAGTCATTAATTCGGATGAACCGTTTGTACACGCTTTAATAAGCGCTTTTTTATCAAATTTAGTCTTTGTCAGACGAAGAAGACTTTTATTCGGACGGCTGAAGTAAATCAGAGGAATAATACCGCCGACAGTCTGACTTATTGCAGTTGCAGCAGCGGCGCCGGCTAATCCCCATTTAAATACTGCAATAAAAAGAGCGTCCAGTATAATGTTAGTTAAGCCTGCCGCAACCGTTACTCCAAGACCAAGCTGAGGTTTTTCAGCAGTAGCAAAAAAGCTTTGGAATTCATACTGAAGCATATAAAATGGGAGTGCAATAAGAATAATTCTGCCGTATATAATGCAGTCTTCAAGCATTTTACCTTCTGCGCCCAGGAACGATGCGATTGGACGAATGAAAATCATTCCTATAACAGCTATTGCAATACCGCTGATTGCAGTTACATAAACGAACAGTGAAAACAGCCGTTTGGCTTTATCACGGTTGCCTTCTCCCATAGTTTTGGAAATCAGCGCACTGCCGCCTGTACCGAACATAAATCCGACGGCGCCCAGGATCATAAGAAACGGCATAATAAAATTTACTGCTGCAAACGGTGTTTTTCCTACAAAGTTTGATACGAAAAAGCCGTCAATAACACCGTAAATAGATGTAAAAACCATCATTATGATTGACGGTAATGTAAAACGAAGCAGCTTTTTATAAGTGAAATGTTCTGAAATTTGTATATTCATTCAAAATTCCTCCGTAGATAATACTTTGCATATTCTGCAATAAGGGGCGTTAAATCCTTGATATTCATACCTGACGTATTTACGCACAGATGATAGCCGGATTTGTCTCCCCAGTTAATATCAGATACAAGCGCATGACTTTCCGCTCTTCCGCGGTCTATGCGCCGAATTTGTTTTTCAAGTTCGCAGTCGGAAACGTCTGAGGAATTGTTGTCACGTTCACGGCAGCGCTTGATTTTTTCTTTCATATTTGCATAAACAAAAATATTAAACGGTTTATATTCCTTTAATATTTCATTTGAGCTTCTGCCGACAATAACAAAATCTTTGTTTCTGGCTGCAATTTCTTTAATAATTTTATGCTGCTGCGCAAGAAGTACGGCTTTATTATTTATATCTGAGGAATAGGAAAAGGTACGTCCGAATGTCAGCGGAAAGCTGTGTATACTTCCGTTATTTATGATTGATTCAATATACCGTTCGTCCATTTCGGTGTTTTTTGCAATGGCAGTTAGTATTTCACGGTCGTAATAGTTCATATTTAAAATATCTGATATTCTTTTTCCGATTTCCCGTCCGCCGCTTCCGAATTCACGGCTTATTGTAATAATTTTCATAAGTAACCTCCATTATGAATTTTTGTCTTTACAGATAAGGCAATTTTTTTATTTGCTGTAAAAAGTTTTCATTTCTGTTTCAAGTAAATCGGCATACTGATTCATAGTATCAATCAGCATTTCAACCCGTTGTGTACCCATTTTTTTAAGAACTCTTATTTCACAGTCTAAAAGCGGGGTGACGATTTTGTTTGCATAATTTATTCCCTCTTGAGTCAGCTTTATTATTTTACTGCGTTTGTCGTTTTCATCGGGTATAAGTATAATATATCCTTTTTTCTGAAGCTCAGTAATAACGGTATTGACGGTTTGCTTCGGCATACCGTAATTTTCTACCATTTCCTTTTGTCTGTTGACTTCGGATAAATATAACATATACATAATTCTGGAAACATAATTGTTTACTCCCAGTTTTTTAGCCCATTTTTCGTATAAATAATCGGTTCTGTCAACAGCGGAAGTAATGGCTTTAATGGATTTATCCCAATTGTTCATAATATCACTCCAAGTAATTTTGTCCGTGTAAAGACTATTATAGTACTTGCACGGACTTTTGTCAAGGGGAAATTTTATTCAATTCTTGTATTGATTTACGAAAAATAAACGTATGGAAACTATATTCAAAAAAATTTTATTATTTATTTGTGCATTATTAATAAAATTATGATGTTAAAGAGTTACAAAACAGAAATTTTTTTTCAAATCTCTTGTTTATTATCTGAATATCGGTTATAATATTTGTATAAGAAAAAAAGGGGGCTGAAGTTTCCATGTGTGATAAAACTATGACCTTTTCTGTAAATGATGAAAAGGAACTGGAATTAAAGAAAAATCTTACTATTATTTATGATGCGCTGATTCAAAAAGGCTACAACCCCATCAATCAAATTGTTGGTTATATTCTTTCGGAAGATCCGACGTACATAACCACATACAATAATGCAAGAAGTCTGATACGCCATATTGACAGAGACGAGCTTTTGCAGGTGTTGGTTAAGTCTTACCTTGATGAATAAAATTTCATAAATTTTCTTTATAGTGTTTTTGTCTTTAAATCTTTATAATCTGATATGTATCCGTGCACATACGTTTACATGGTCGGACTTTATACAGCGTAAAAAATCCCCGAATGCATTTATTTTGCATTCGGGGATTTAATTGTTATGGAAATAATTTTTATCCCTTATATTTTTCTGACTGAGCTTCGATCAGTTCCTTATCATCGAAATAATTGATTTTCATGGCATTTTTTACATCATTTAAGGTTTCAGCAGCTTTTTCTCTTGCTTTTACACAACCTTTTCTGAGAATTTCATAGATATACGGAATATTTTTTTCCAATTCTTTTCTTTTCGCTCTGATAGGTTCAAGTTCTTCTTCCAGAACGCAGTTTAAAAACTTCTTTACTTTTACATCTCCCAGACCGCCTCGCTGATAATGAGCTTTCAATTCGTCAAGATCGGTATATTCGGGTAGATACTTTTGAAAATGTTCCTGTCGGCAAAAAGCGTCCAGATATGTAAAAACGGTATTTCCTTCAATCTTGCCCGGGTCGCTGACCTTAACATGATCAGGATCGGTATACATGCTCATAATCTTCTTTTTAACAACGTCCGGTTCATCTGAAAGATAAATACAATTTCCCAGAGATTTGCTCATTTTTGCCTTGCCGTCAGTGCCGGGCAGTCTCATACATGCCTGATTGGACGGCAGAAGAATATCAGGATCTACAAGAGTTTCACCGTAAACATTATTGAATTTATGTACGATTTCTTTTGTCTGTTCAACCATAGGCATCTGGTCTTCACCGGCAGGAACAGTTGTAGCCTTAAAAGCGGTAATATCTGAAGCCTGACTAATAGGATATGTAAAAAATCCCACAGGGATACTGGTTTCAAAATTACGCATTTTAATTTCTGTTTTAACTGTAGGATTTCTTTGAAGTCTTGAAACCGTTACAAGATTCATGTAATAACAGGTAAGCTCGCACAGCTCCGGTATCTGGGACTGAATAAACAGCGTTGATTTTTCCGGATCAAGTCCGCAGGACATATAATCAAGAGCTACTTCAATAATATTCTGACGAACCTTTTCCGGATTATCGGCATTATCTGTAAGCGCCTGAGCGTCGGCGATCATTATATAAATCTCATCATATTCGCCGGAATTCTGAAGCTCTACTCTTCTTTTAAGAGAACCGACATAATGTCCTAAATGAAGTTTTCCGGTTGGTCTGTCACCTGTTAAAATTATTTTTTTCACTTTTTAATCCTCCGACATAATAAACTATACAACATCTATTAAAGTATAACTCAATTTATAAAATTTGTCAACGATTTGCATACATTTATCCGCATATTTCTATAACTGCATTTGCAGTCATTTCAGCATTCAGGATCATTTCTTCAGGAATCGTATATTCGTCAGCGCAGTGGATATTATATTCCTTTCCGGGCATTTCCGCACCAAATGCAACTCCTCCGGGAGTATTGTGAACATAAGTACCGCCGCCTATGGCAATGCATTTTCCTTTTTCGCCTGTGAGATTTTCGTAAACTTTTAGCAAGGACTGTACAAAATCGCTGTTCTCATCAACATAGTGAGGTTCAGAGGCTAGAATGCATTCGTAGTCAAATCCATGACTTTGGAGTGTTTTCTGAATTTTACTGTTTATTTCATCTGATTTGAAGCTTACCGGAAAACGAATATCAAATATTCCTTCAAAATTAGTTCCGTCGAATTCAAGTACGCTTAAAACCAGCGTCAGCGCTCCGGATTTGTCATCACTGCATTTAACTCCTGCGTGTTCTCCATTTGTTTCACCGTATGGAAATATTTCGAAAAGCGACTTTAAAGTATCTGAAATTTGATTGTCAAAATCCAAATGGCTTAAGAATTTAATAAGTTTGGTAAGTGCATTTTTTCCGTTTTCAGGAGTAGAAGCGTGTGCCGAAACGCCTTTGGAAATTATTTTTATGGAGTCTTTTAAATCTTCATATAAAAAATCGTTTCCGATATTTATTTCGTCCTCAGAAAAACCGCATATTTCGGCAAAAGCCTCTGACGGTACTGCGTTTACTGTATCTCCGCCGTGAATTTTTAAAATATATTTTTTGGGACTATTTTCAGCAAGCTTTTTGCTGAACTTACCTCTTATCATACCTTTTTCAATATTTATTACAGGATACTGACCGTCAGGAGTATAAAGCTTTTCCGGTAAAGCTTCTTTTTTACAGTAATATTCTAAATCATCAGAACCGTTTTCCTCGTTGCATCCCACAATAAATCTTACCGGTTTTTTAATCAGTCCTGTTTCTTCCGCCGCCTTTAAGCCGTAAAGTACTGATACTGCCGGACCTTTATCATCGGTAGTTCCTCTGCCGTAAAGTTTGCCGTCTGATTTTGTAAGCTCGAAAGGAGGGTGGTTCCAGCCGATACCGGCATCCACTACGTCTAAATGACATAATATACCAAGCTCAGGTTTACCCTCTCCAATATCTATTGTTCCGGCATAATTATCAATGTTTTTGGTTTTAAAGCCAAGTTCTGCTGCCTTTTTTAAAAAAACGTCAAGTACTTTTGCAGAATTTTCTCCGTAAGGCATATTTATTTTCGATTTTCCCATAACGCTGGGAATGGCTATAAGTTCTTTGAGAAACTGTTCCATATCGAAATAATAGTCCGTACATTTTCTATGTAAAATTTCCATTATATTTTTATTTAATTTCATAACAATCTCCATTCTGACGTACAGTAAAATAATGAATTTATAAATATAATATTATTTTAACACATTCTTTATGATTGTACAATACAAAAATGAAAATCTCACATTTCTAAATTTATTTTTCTTTTCCGCAGCTTGAACAGAATTTTTCTGAACCATTAAACTCTGCACCGCAGCCGCTGCAGAATCTACTGTTATTCTGTGACACAGAAACTGATTCCGCCGGTAAAGAACCATTTCCGGCTGCGCTAAATGCAGGCTGATTATTAACCGTTCCACCGCCTTTATCAAAAAGTTCTTTGAATTTCTTTGAAATACCGCAAAGCTTTCCATAAAGATCAACAGAAATTTTACCTGTCTGAGCTTCCTTATTAAAATTCTCCATGGTATAGATCATCATAAAAGAACTGATAAAAGCGTCACGCAGGCTGAAAATAATACAAATTGCAGCCACAAGAGCAATAAGCCAGCCTAAACTTGCGTCAAAAAGCCCTACTATTGCCATTATAATAAGATACACAATTATTCCAACAGCTAATTCGGCAACAATAGTGATTCCGGTACCTTTCGCTGAAGATTTAAGCAGCGATTTCCAGTTCTGAAAATATATTACAACACCGTCAGCAGCAGATTTAAATGCCGACTGTTCGTCTTTCATAAAAGTATAGCATAAACAGCATTCATCTACATAAGTGAGAGTAAGCGTAGTAAATTTCTGTACTATGTTCGTTATAAACGATGCCTGTGGTACAAGCTTTTCAATCCATCCAACCGTTGAATTAACAACCTTGTTTATTTGCCTTACGGAGCCGCTTACCAGCTTATCAAGAAGTATGTAAACATTTGCTTGGGCAAATTTGCTTTTGACACGTTCCTTACCAAATTCAACCATATTATTAGGGATTCTGCCGGTCTGAAATATTTCAGCTATAACTGCAATCTGAGCAGACTTAATCATATAGCCGATATACTGCATAATAATACTTACTATTTTTCCTGAAAGTGCAATAGCTATTACTGCAAGAATAATCATGAAACCGTTTTCAGAAGCTGACGCAATAGCGATCCACATAATGGTCCATAAAATAACTCCTGCTGAAACTGCAAGATTTATACCGAGTCTCATCCACACAAAAATCATGGTCTTTTTAAAAATGTCAAATGCTTTCATAATATTTCCCCCTAATTTTTAAAAATCTTCAGAATTAAAACTATATGTCAGATCTATAGCTTTTCTGATCTTTTCGATATTATCTGAAATCTTATCCATTGTACAGATAATGTCTTCCATCTGAACTCTCTCAGCATCATCAATAATTCCATCTTCCATTATATCTACAAGCTGACGGGAAATATCAGCCATTTCATAAGATGATCCTAAAAACTTAATGACCATTCTGTCCAGATCCTCTGAAAAGTTTGTATTGATCTGCTTATCTCTCAGCAGATAGTCGATTGAAACCTGAAAAAAATCACTCAGGAATATAAGCTTTTCAATTTCCGGCAAAGAACTGCCTGCTTCCCATTTTGATACAGTCTGACGGCTCACATCAAGCTTTTCGGCAAGTTCTTCCTGAGAAAGTCCTTTTCTGATACGCAGTTTACGTACTTTTTCTGAAAATTTCATAATTCAACTCCTTTCATAGTTATATAAAAACATGTCATATAAAGTACAACATGCCATAACAACATAGGATTTTAACCCCATATCATAAATTATATATGAAAGCATTTAACAAAGCAACCAATTGCAGCTTGCATTTACGCAACCTTCAGTTGCATAATTCCATTATTATAAAGTTCATTTATTCAAAAATTATTCTATATTGCATAAAAAAACAGGAGGAAATACCTCCTGTAAACTTATTATTCATCATCTGCATGATTAAGTCCGTAAGCCAATGTCATAAGACTATCTGTAAGATGTACATTTTCTACTATTATGCCTTTGTGGACGGTCAGGTCGTAATGACTGAAATTCCAAAAACCTTTTATGCCGGCGTTGATAAGTCTGGTTACAATTTCTTCAGCGGCGCTTTTAGGAATACATAAAACGGCGCAGACCGGATTGTTTTTCTTACAGAATTTTTCCAGTTCAACAATATTCATAACTGTATTTTTAGCAATAATCTGTCCGTTTTTTTCTGGATTGCTGTCAAAAATACCTATCAGCCGGAATCCTTTTTTGTTGAAATCAATATGAGAAGCTATGGCGCTTCCCAAATTTCCGGCGCCTATCAAAATAGTTTTGTTGCCTGCATTAATACCTAGTATTTCTGCAATTGCGGCATGAAGTTCTTTAACATTATAACCGTAGCCCTGCTGACCGAAACCGCCGAAGCAGTTTAGATCCTGACGTATCTGAGATGCCGTAACCCCCATTCGTTCTGAAAGCTCCCTGCTGGAAATACGTATAATTCCCTGCCTATCAAGTTCCCCTAAAAATCTGTAATATCTGGGTAAACGCTTTATTACCGGTGATGAAACCAAGGACTTTGACATATTTATCTCCACCGCCGCATACAGTATTCCGAATATTTCTTCATGACGAATGCATATTTCATTTTTATTCGGAATACGCTGCGGTTTCCGCTTTTTACGGCTGCGGACGCCGAAATTTGTTAATTATATCTTTATTTTTTATTTATTTCATAAGTACAGAAAGTCTGTTGTTGATTTCTTCAAGGAATGTTTTTGAATCAACTTTCTTTTTGTTTTCAAGACTTGAAAGCAGATACAGATCGCCTGTCATAACTCCGTCTTCAATTGTCTGAATCGTAGCCTTTTCAAGCTTGTCGGCAAAATCCATAAGCTCGTTGTTACCGTCAAGCTCGCCTCTTTTTCTCAGAGCACCGCTCCATGCAAAGATTGTTGCAACGGAGTTTGTAGATGTTTCTTCACCCTTTAAGTATTTGTAATAATGTCTCTGAACTGTTCCGTGAGCAGCTTCATATTCATATACACCGTCAGGAGAAACCAGAACAGAGGTCATCATTGCAAGACTTCCGAATGCGGTTGATACCATATCTGACATAACGTCGCCGTCATAATTTTTGCATGCCCAGATGTAGCCGCCGTTTGAACGGATAACTCTTGCAACTGCGTCGTCAATAAGAGTATAGAAATATTCAATACCTGCTGCTTCAAATTTTTCCTTATATTCTGCGTCAAAGATTTCCTGGAATATATCCTTGAATCTGTGGTCATATTTTTTGGAAATAGTATCCTTTGTAGCAAACCATACGTCCTGCTTTGTATCAAGAGCGTAGTTAAAGCATGACTTTGCAAAGCCTTCGATACTTTTATCAATATTGTGAAGACCCTGAATGATACCGTCGCCGTCAAATTCATGGATAGTCTGTCTTGTTTCATTTCCGTTTTTATCTGTGAATACAAGCTCAGCCTTACCGCCGCCTTTAATCTGCATTTCTGTATTTTTATATACATCGCCGTATGCATGACGAGCAATAGTAATAGGATTAGTCCATGTAGGGATATACGGTGTAATGCCCTTTACAAGAATAGGAGTTCTGAAAACAGTACCGTCCAGAATTGCTCTGATCGTACCGTTAGGGGACTTCCACATTTCTGTCAGGTTATATTCAGGCATTCTTGCGGCATTCGGAGTAATTGTAGCGCACTTAACGGCAACTCCGTATTTTTTAGTTGCTTCGGCACTGTCGAAAGTAACCTTATCCTTTGTTTTTTCCCTGTACTCAAGACCAAGGTCATAGTACTCTGTGTTCAGGTCGATATAAGGTTCGAGAAGAATTTCTTTGATCCATTTCCAAAGGATTCTTGTCATTTCGTCGCCGTCCATTTCGACCAGCGGTGTTTTCATTTGAATTTTTGCCATTGTTTTTTCCTCCCTGATAAATTATAAATCGTCGATTGTATGCCCATTGCTTTCCGCAATATGTGAAATTTTTTCATATACATCAGCGTTAACTATAATCAGTTCATAACTGTCACTGTCAATATCAATCATACAAATATATGCTCTGCCGCCTAAAGCGGTATTAATTTCTTCACCCCATGATTCAACATCTTCATTTTCGTTAAGATTTAGCGAAGAAAGGTTTATGTCGATAAGACTGTAAGTTTTTAACTGTTTCAATGCCCATAAAAAATCTTCAAGCTCACATTTATAATCAATACCAAACGCATAACCTTCTTCGTCCAGTAAATCAACCATGCTCAGCCAACAATCATCGTCGGAATCACTTTTCATAATATTTTCTTTTAATGCATTTATTATGCCGGAATTATTATTAGTTATTAGCTCCGTAATTTTGTAAATGTACGAAAGATCCTTTTTTTCATTTTTGTCAGTTTTAAACAATCTTTCAAAAAGCCCCATAAAATTCTCCTTTTATAATATTGCATATCTGATTACGGCAAGCAGTAGAAGGTGTGCCGGATAGAAAATATAGAAAAACCACTTATAGGATTTTCCGCTTCGTCTGACGCCGTTATATTGCATGAGCAGAGGGACTGCAAGAAATATTCCAAGTTGAAACAGATTATTGTACCAGCAGCCGTAAACTGCGTTGAATATTATATTTAAAACGATCATAATTGCTGTAGAAACACAAAAATACTGCATTTGAGTTTTTCTGGAATAGTGTCTGCTTCCGAAAATCAAAATCCATACAACGGCAATCCCACCCCAGTCGCCGAACATAGAGACTAGACAGATAAGAAGAATTATCATGTTTTTTACAGAAGTTTCGTATTTAGGATTGTCCCGAACAATTAATGCGATTAGTCCCATAAAAAGAGGAAAGATCACGCTTGTAGTACTGATAATTTCAAATTTTCCCGTATGAAAATAAGTGTATGGAATGTGAGATATCAGAGTGAATAGTCCAAGTCTCTGAGCGTATTTTTTTACATTATTGGTTTTGTAATAGCCCTCCGCAATCATAAAACACATTATCGGAGCGGTGAGCCGTCCGATAACATGCATGATCTGTCCTGCAATGCTGTTAAAAGGTATGAACGCCCATGCAATATGGTCGATAACCATTGCAATTACGGCAATAAGTTTTAGAATGTCTGAAGTCAAGCCTTTTTTTCTTTGTGAAGGGATGGCTATACGCCGTATAGGACCGTTTCGTCTGTTTGATATATCAATAGCCATATTTTACCCCATTGTGAAAATAATTATAAATGCAGCTATTGCAGCAGGTATTAAGGAAATGATATTAATTTTTTTCTGACTCATATTCGGACAGAATTTCTGCAAAAGCAGATTCAGGGCAAAGTATAATACTATACAAACTACAAGTGCAACAAGTTCGCTTTTTGATTCTATATGGAAACTGCGTATTCTCACTCGTGCAGGATAAATATTTAGCCATTCCATTATTTCATGGACTCCCTTGTATAGTCAAGAAGACCGCCTGCAAGAATTATGTCTTTAGTACGTCCGCTGAGTTCGCAAAGTACGGGGATTTCCTTACCTGTTGTTTTGTTTACAACAGTAAGCTCGGATTTTCCTGCTTCAATTTCTGCTCTTATATTGTCAAGTACCAACTCGTCGCCTTGTGAAATTGCGTCATAGTCTGCTTCGTTTACGAATGTAAGCGGTAAAATACCGGCATTTATAAGATTGGCTCTGTGGATTCTTGCAAATGATTTAACAAGTACAGCCTTGATGCCCAGGTAAAGAGGAGCTAAAGCGGCATGTTCTCTTGAAGAACCCTGACCGTAGTTTGATCCGCCTACGATAATGCTTTTGCCCATTTCCTTGGCTCTTGACGGGAACTGTTCGTCACAGATTGTAAAGCAGTGCTGTGAAATAGCAGGAATATTTGAACGCAGAGGAAGAATCTTAGCTCCGGCAGGCATAATATGGTCTGTTGTAATGTTGTCGCCGACTTTCAGTGAAACTCCTGCGTCAATTGAAGCGTCAAGAGGAGATGTTTCAGGGAAAGGCTTGATGTTAGGTCCTCTTAATATTTCAACGCTGTCCATTTCTGCTTCGGCAATTGGAGGAACGACCATGTTGTCATTAATTTTAAATACTTCCGGGAGCTTGAATTCAGGCATATCTCCCAGTTCTCTTGGATCTGTGAAAACACCTGCAATTGCGGAAGCGGCAGCAACTTCAGGAGATACCAGATAAATCTGACCGTCCTTTGTACCGGAGCGTCCTTCAAAGTTTCTGTTGAATGTTCTTAAAGAAATACCCTTTGAATTAGGAGACTGTCCCATACCGATGCAAGGTCCGCATGCACTTTCAAGAATTCTTGCGCCTGCGTCGATCATAACGGAAAGAGCGCCGTTTTCGGCAAGCATATTAAGAACCTGCTTTGAACCCGGAGCAATTGAAAGAGAAACATCAGGGTGAACAGTTCTTCCCTTTAAGATGTGTGCCACCTTGAGCATGTCCATAAGAGATGAATTTGTACATGAACCGATACAAACCTGATCGATTTTGATCTTGCCGATTTCCTTTACTGATTTTACATTGTCAGGAGAATGCGGACATGCAGCAAGCGGTTCAAGTTCGCTTAAATTGATTGTAAGTTCTTCGTCATATACTGCGTCAGCGTCAGCTGAAAGCTCTGTCCATACGTCTTCCCTTTGCTGAGCCTTTAAGAATTCCCTTGTAATTTCATCAGACGGGAAAATAGAAGTTGTAGCGCCAAGTTCAGCACCCATATTTGTAATTGTAGCTCTTTCAGGTACTGAAAGTGTTTTAACGCCTTCACCGCAGTACTCAATTACCTTGCCTACGCCGCCTTTAACGGAAAGACGTCTTAAAACTTCGAGAATAACGTCCTTAGCAGCTACCCAAGGAGAAAGCTTGCCTGTAAGTTCTACCTTCACTACCTTAGGACATGTAATGTAATAAGCGCCGCCGCCCATTGCAACCGCAACATCAAGACCGCCTGCGCCGATTGCAATCATACCGATACCGCCGCCGGTAGGAGTATGGCTGTCAGAACCGATAAGAGTTTTGCCCGGAATACCAAAACGTTCCAGATGAACCTGATGGCAGATACCGTTGCCCGGACGTGAAAAATAAATACCGTGTTTTTTTGCAACACTGCCGATAAATCTGTGATCATCGGCATTTTCAAAGCCGTTCTGAAGAGTATTGTGGTCTATGTACGCAACGCTTCTTTCGGTTTTTACTCTTGGGACTCCCATAGCTTCAAATTCAAGATATGCCATTGTACCTGTAGCGTCCTGAGTAAGAGTCTGGTCGATTTTTATTCCTATTTCTTTTCCTTTTACCATTTCACCGTCGACAAGGTGAGCTTTTAATATTTTTTCAGTTAATGTTAAACCCATTGCAATCAGTCCTTTCAAGTTTATCTATTATATTTTACATCAAATACATGGTGTTTGTCAAGAAAATCACAATTTATGTGTTTTGCATAATAATATTTAAATTTTAACCGTTAAAAATTAACATACATAGTGAAAAAACAGTGAAAATTAATTTTTTCTATTGAATTAAATAATTTTTGTGCTATAATGAAAATTAAGAACAGTTGCTGTTTCGACAGAATAACTGTTCATAGGAGAGCTATAATAAAAATATGAAAAAGATTAATATTATAACCGGTCATTACGGCAGCGGAAAAACTACAATTGCACTTAATACCGCTCTTAGACTGGCACAGAACAATAAAAAAGTATCCATTGTGGATCTTGACATCGTAAATCCGTATTTCAGAACCTCGGATTTTCCGGAGCTTTTGAAAAAAAACAGTATAGAAATGATTGCCCCTATGTACGCCGGAAGCAATCTTGATATCCCTGCGGTAAACTTTGATATGGAAAGAATAATTTCCGAAAGCAGTCATGTTGTTATAGACGTAGGCGGTGATGACGCCGGAGCTTACGCCCTTGGCAGATATGCTCCCTTGATCGATTCAATGAAAGAGCAGACGGACATGCTGTATGTCATAAACTGCTATCGGTATCTTACCAAAACTCCGGCAGAGGCAGTTCAGCTTATGTATGAAATTGAACAGGCGGCAAGGATAAAGCATACGGGAATTATTAATAATTCCTCACTTGGTTATGAAACTTCTGCCGAAGAAATAGAAAAATCCCATGAGTTTGCAGTGAAAATTTCAGAGGAAACCGGACTTCCTCTTGTATTTACCGCTTATAGAAAAGGTATTGATATAAATATTTCTCCTAAAACAGAAGTGGAACTGTTTGTAAAGCCTTTGTGGGATAAATAAGAAAGGAGATTTTTTATCTATGATAAAAATGGAAGTACTTTTCGATAAATGTAAAGGATGCGGACTGTGTACGACGGCCTGTCCTAAAAAAATTGTGGTTATTCAGAAAGATGCAAGAAATAGTAAAGGTTATTTTACTGCCGCATGTATAGATCAGGAAGCATGTGTAAGCTGTGCGATGTGCGCTTTGATATGTCCGGACTGCGCTATTAAAGTCAGCAAATATAAAGAATAAAGGAAGTTTTTTGATTGGAAAGAAATTTAATGAAGGGCAATGAAGCCCTTGCCGAAGCCGCAATCAGAGCGGGCTGCCGCTGTTACTTCGGCTATCCTATAACACCTCAAACGGAAATTGCTGCATATATGGCAAAGAGAATGCCAAAGGAGGGAAGAGTATTTTTACAGGCAGAATCTGAAATTGCCGCAATAAATATGGTTTTGGGAGCGGCGTCAGCCGGAGTCAGAGCTATGACCTCATCATCTTCACCGGGTATAAGCCTTAAGTCTGAGGGAGTTTCTTATATTGCGGGAAGCGATTTGCCGTGCGTTATTATAAATGTTCAGAGAGGCGGTCCGGGTCTTGGAGGTATCCAGCCTTCACAGTCGGACTACTGGCAGGCTACAAAGGCTTTAGGACACGGAGATTTTCAGCTGCTGGTGTATGCACCGTCATCTGTTCAGGAAATGGTCGACATGGTTATTAAAGCGTTTGATAATGCTGATAAATACCGTATGCCGGCAATGATTCTTGCGGACGGTCTTTTAGGTCAGATGATGGAACCTGTTTCCTTTCCGGAAATCCAAAATATCCGGACTGACAAGCCGTGGGCGACAAACGGTCACGGAAATAAACGTCCTCATAATATTATAAATTCACTGTTTTTACAGGCAGATGAACTGGAAAAATTGAATTTTGAAAGATACAAGCGTTATGAAATTGTAAAAAGAGAATGCCCGGAGGCGGAAACATATATGACAGAGGACGCAGATATCGTAGTTGCCGCATACGGCGCTGCAGCAAGAATTGCAAAATCTGCCGTTCATAGTGCAAGAGAGCTTGGAATAAAGGCAGGACTTGTACGTCCGATCACGCTTTGGCCGTTCCCGTCCGATATTATAAAAAGGTCTGCCGAAAACGCAAAAAGTATTCTTGTCACTGAAATGAGTATGGGACAAATGGTAGACGATATTAAGCTTGCCGTTGAATGCAGAATACCTGTACATTTTTACGGAAGAACCGGCGGTGTTGTTCCGACTCCTGACGAAGTACTTAATGAAATTAAAAAATTGGGAGGTGTTCAGTAATGGCAGTGGTATTTGAAAAACCGAAGTCTCTCCTTGACACAACAATGCATTACTGTCCCGGCTGCACTCACGGAATAATTCACAGACTTATCTGCGAGGTAATTGACGAAATGGGCATTGAGGGGGATACTATTGGCGTGTGTCCGGTAGGCTGTTCGGTAATGGCTTATGATTACTTCGCCTGCGATATGATAGAAGCTCCTCACGGACGTGCTCCGGCTGTTGCAACAGGAGTAAAAAGAGCTTTGCCTGATAAATATGTCTTTACCTATCAGGGAGACGGCGACCTTGCGGCTATCGGTACTGCCGAAACTGTACACAGCGCTACACGAGGCGAAAACATTGTGGTCATCTTTGTAAACAATACTATTTACGGAATGACAGGGGGGCAGATGGCGCCTACCACTATACCGGGTCAGGTGACACAGACTACTCCTTACGGACGTGACACTAAAACTGCCGGATTTCCTGTGAAAATATGTGAGATGCTTTCCGCTCTGGACGGCGTTGCGCTGGCGCAGAGAACTTCCGTTGACAGCGTCCCCCATATAAGAGAAACAAAAAATGCTATCAGAAAGGCATTTGATAATCAGAAAAATAACAGAGGTTTTTCTATAGTTGAAATTCTTTCGACCTGCCCTACTAACTGGGGACTTACGCCTATTGAATCAATGGAAAGGCTCAGAACTGAATGTATTCCCTATTTTCCTCTTGGAGTATATAAGGATATAACGGAAACGGAGGATAAAAAATGAATAAGGAAATTTTACTGGCAGGATTCGGCGGTCAGGGTATTTTGTTTGCTGGAAAGGTTCTTGCTTACTGCGGTCTTATGGATAAAAAGGAACTTTCATGGCTGCCGTCATACGGTCCTGAAATGAGGGGAGGAACGGCAAACTGTTCCGTATGCATTTCAGACGAACCTATTGCTTCTCCGCTTGTAACTGAACCGGATTTGATGATGGCAATGAATCAGCCGTCATTTGAAAAATTTATTAATAAAGTAAAAGCCGGCGGTAAGGCGTTTATTGACAGTACTCTTGTTTCTCTCAAAAGTGAAAGAAAAGATGTGGAGTGTCATTATATTCCGGCTACACAGCTTGCAACGGACAATAATATCAATGGGACTGCAAACATTATTTTAATTGGAAAGATGATTAAGGAAAGCGGTCTGTTTTCCTTTGAGACCATAAAAAAGGCACTGGAAAAATGCATACCTCCTAAAAGAAGTAATCTTTTGGGCATTAATCTCAGAGCAATAGAAATCGGTATGAGTGTTTGAATATCAAGCCTGCGTTTGCCGCAGGCTTTTTTGTGAAATATTGTCCTTTTTTCTTTACACAAGGCCGGTAAAATGTTATAATTATAATTGATATATTTCAATTTTGCTGAGTATGGATAGTAAGATAAATCGGAATTTATAAAGGGAGAATGACACAATATGTTTGAACAGGATTATATAATCAGACAGATTAAAGAATGTGTTGCTGCGGCAATGAAGCTGATATTCGGACTGGATACCGAAACACCTGCTTCTATGGAATTTCAGAACAAAGAAAAACAAGCTTTATCTGATGAACTTATCATGGAAATAGACAATGGCAATATAAAAAATGCTATTTCAAATATGTATTTAAATACACTTGACAAAACTAAAGATGATCTTCTTATAGGTCTGATTGTTTATTCTCATCTTTGCGAAAAAGATGATGATTTTCTGGATTCAAATTCAATCAGTTTTTCTGAAATAAAAGAAAGTGCAAAGGAATATTTTTCTGAATTTGGTTTATCATCAGTTGTCGACCTGATTATTGTTTGACTAACTTAACCGCAAATTCTGATTTATTATAATTTTGTTGAATGTGGAATTACATAATATAAAATGATTAGGAGAAGAAAGATGTCAGTTATCAAAGATTTGCAAACTGATGAAAATGGTTGGTTTGCTGATGGAAAATTCAATTCAACCTCGCTATTTAAGGGAGAAATGGCTGTTTCAATATTTATTGATGACGGTGCAACAGTTGAGTATGCTGAAAAATGTATCGCACACTACAATAGCTTAAATAATAATATTGATATGCTCCTTAAATTGCAAGAATATCTCGTAAGATTTTTTCTGTATATGTATTCCGAGTGGAAAGAAATGGGGATATACGATGAAATCGTTAATGAGATTGAACCTGTTATGGAAGGCTATAAATCAGGCAGGAATCTTATTGAATATCTTTCCGAACCAACACTGTATGTTTATCCGCCGAAAGGTGACGGAATAGGATATGGAATAGAATGTGATTGTCCCTGGGAACCTGAACATCAATGCTTAATCATCATTCGTAATGATGAATTATTGTATGTTGGTCAATCTGATGGGTTGGACGCATGGGGAGACGAAGATGACTATTATTGTATTTGGCACGATGAAGATACAAAATAATAACGATTAAATTTAAAGTCCGAGTTGAATTGATTAATCACAGAATCATCAAAATCTATGGAAACGGAGAATATAATGAATACATCTGCAATAATCGTATGTGCCGGCAATTCAAGCCGTATGCAGGGAGTAAATAAAATACTTTTGCCTTTGGGAAAAACCAACGTTATAGGCTGTACTCTTACTGCTTTTCAAAAATGCGAAAGTATTACCGATATAGTTGTAGTCTGCCGCAGTCAGGACGAAGAAGAAATACGCAAAACGGCTGATAGTCTTGGTATTACAAAACTTCACGGCTTTGCACAGGGCGGCAGTACCCGCCAGCAGAGCGTTATAAACGGACTTAGAAAAATCAGTCCCGATACTGAAATGATCGCCGTTCATGACGGTGCAAGACCCCTTGTAAATCCTGCACATATTGAAAAAACAATAAAGGACGCTTCCGTTTTCGGCGGAGCGGTATTGGGAGTTCCTGTTAAGGATACTATAAAGATCGTTCATGACGGTCTTATTGAAGATACTCCGCACCGTCCTTCTCTTTACATAACACAAACTCCTCAAGTGTTTAAGCGTAGGCTTTACTTTGAAGGCGTAGATTTTGCCCTTGAGCATGAGCTGGATTTTACCGATGACTGTCAGCTTATGGAGGCAATAGGAGTTAAGGTCTGCATGACCACAGGAGATTACAAAAATATTAAAATCACAACTCCCGAAGATATAAAAATAGCCCAACTTCTTTTACAGGAGGATTAAATATAATGAGAATAGGACACGGATATGATGTACATAGGCTGACAGAAAACAGAAAGCTTATTTTAGGAGGAGTAGAGATTCCTTACGAAAAAGGACTTTTAGGACATTCAGACGCTGACGTTCTTACACATGCTGTAATGGACGCTTTTTTAGGAGCACTTGCATTGGGAGATATTGGAAAACATTTTCCCGATAACGATCCGGAGTATAAGGGCGCAGACAGTATAAAACTCTTAGAGCATGTATACAGACTCATTATTAATAGAGGATATAAGCTCGGCAATTTGGACGCCGTGGTTTTAGCGCAGGCGCCGAAGCTTTCTCCTTACATAGAACAAATGAGAGAAAATATAGCTAAAGCCTGCGGGTGCGAAATCTCACAAGTCAGCGTTAAAGCTACTACAGAAGAAAAAATGGGTTTTACAGGAGACGGTTCAGGTATGGCGGCTCACTGTGTACTGCTTCTTGTCGAAAATAAGAACAGTATATAATTTCCGGCATATAATAGTATCATCAGGAAGAATAGCATTAAGGCAATACTGTAAATGGCTGCCTTAGAAGATTGCGTTCAGAATTTGTGCTTGCAGGAGTAAATGCCTGTGAACACAAATTCTCAAAGAAGGGGTGATACTATGAATACGACAGCAGTCTCTATGCCCTCTGTTACACTTGCCATTAAAGCAAAGCGTATGTTCAATGAGCAGGGCTTTACATGCACGGTCAAAAGAGCCGCAAACGTTTCAGAAAACGGTTGCACTCATATGATCGTTGTTAACGGAGCTCCTGAAATAGTGATTGCATTTTTAGATAAATATAATATCGCATACGGAAAGCTATTGGGAGGCGCGATGCCGCAATGACAATTAATTTTGACAATGCAGCAACGACTTTTCCAAAGCCCGTTTCTGTTGCAAATGCGATTTTTAAAGCGGTAAAGCAATATGGTGGAAACGCAGGCAGGGGAGGTCATACGCTTACCTTATTAACTTCCGAAAAGGTTTTTGATACAAGGCAGACTGCCGCTGACTTTTTCGGCGCTCAGACAGAAAATGTAATTTTTACAGCTAACTGTACTCATGCGCTGAACTTTGCGATTCAGGGAATAATGTCGTCAGGCGGTCATATAATAATAAGCGGAATAGAACACAATTCTTCCGCAAGACCGGTTTATGCATTGGCTAAAAAAAGAAAATGTACCTTCAGTATAGCCGAAGTTTCAGACGATCCTGCTGAGACGGTCAATAATTTCCGTTCGCTTATAAATCATAATACCAAAGCAATTGTGTGTACAATTGCCGGTAATGTTACCGGACAGATAATGCCGTATAAGGAAATCGGGAAATTATGTCAGGAAAAAAATATCTGCTTTATTGCGGACGGAGCACAGGCGTGCGGAACTCTTGATATAAAAATGTCCGATGGAATAAATTTTTTGTGTACTGCCGGTCATAAGGGTCTTTACGGTCCTACGGGAACAGGACTTCTTATAAGCGATGGAAAATATAATTTAACTCCGTTGATTCAGGGCGGTACCGGAAGCTCGGCGCTGAATCTTGAGCATCCGGATATGCTTCCCGATGGATTTGAAAGCGGTACAGTTAATACTGTAGGAATAATTGCCTTGAAGTATGGAATAGAATTTGTAAGGGACATGAGACCGAATAAAATTTTTCAGCATGAAGATAAACTATGCCGAAAATTTATAAAGGGTCTTGCAGATACAAAAACCGTGATTTACCGTAATCCGGGAGTTGAATATGTTCCTATTGTTTCATTTAATATTCCGGATATGAAACCGGAGGATGCAGCAGATAAGCTGAATCAGTACGGTTTTTGCCTGAGAGCAGGTCTTCATTGTTCTCCGCTTGCTCATTATTCTCTTGGTACGCCGGACGGGACTGTAAGATTTGCTCCGTCTGTTTTTAATAACGAACAGCAAGTTGAAAGTCTTGTGAAAACTATAAAAAAAATACAGAAAATATAATAAAAACTATTGAAATTATCTGTATTTATGGTAAAATTATATTAGGATAATACGGAGGGGCAAAGCCCCTCTGTACATAGTAAATGGTAGAAAAGGAAGGGGAGTGAGTTATGTACGCAATAAAAAATGGAATAAATATGGTATGGAATGTTTTGCAGTCGATAACTTTTATGGACATAATTGACATGCTTCTTATGTCGTATCTGATATACATACTTATAAAATTTATAAAAGAAACTCGTGCAGGACAACTGGTTAAAGGAATTTTATTTATTGCTGCCGCATATCTTGTAAGCACTTTTATCGGATTGAAATCAATTTCATATATAGTAAAAAGTATTTTGAACGTAGGTATTCTTGCCATACTTATTATGTTTCAGCCTGAGATCAGGCGAGCACTTGAAAAAGCGGGGCGTACAAAGCTGGGAGTAAATTTATTTAATTTTTCAGGTTCTTCAGATGAATTAACGTCTCAGTGGAATAATGCCATAGAAGCCATATGTGATTCGTGTATGGACTTATCCTCTACCAAAACAGGTGCATTGATTGTAATTGAGAGACAAACTAAACTGGGAGAGCAGATAGCAAACGGAACAATAATAAACGCCAAACCCAGTAAGGAGCTTTTTGGAAATATATTTTATCCTAATACGCCCCTTCATGACGGAGCAGTAATTATCAGAGACGGAATTATTCTTGCAGCGGCATGTTTTTTGCCTAAGCCTCAAAAGGAAGAACTTATAAATAAAAAGCTTGGCTCAAGGCACAGAGCGGCAATTGGAATGAGTGAAAATTCCGATGCGGTTATTGTTGTGGTTTCTGAGGAAACCGGACAAATTTCTGTTGCGGAAAATGGTGTGCTCGTCCGTGACTTTACACGGTTCAGATTAAATGAATATCTTCATGAGGCAGTTATTCCAAAGCCTGTGGACTCTAAGAAAAAACTTCCGGTAAGGAAAGGTTTTCGTTCAAAAGGAGATGGTAAAAAGTGAAGTATGTTAAAAATATTATGAATAATCTCCGGAGCGCACTTACCACTAATCCAGCAATGATTATATACTCAGTTCTTATTGCTATTATCGCTTGGTTTATTATTTCAATAACGGTGTATCCTACAACGCCTAAAACATTAAGCAACATACCGGTTGAAGTGGATATTACAGGGACGTCTGCCGAGGAAAACGGATTGAGCGTTATAAGCTATGAAACTAAAAAAGTTACTGTAACAATTCAGGGTAACCGTTCAAGCATTGGAAGTCTTTCGGCTGACGATCTTGTCGCTTCGGCTGTTGTGGAAAATGTAACTTCCGCCGGAGAAAAGTATTTGAAGATTAATGTTATAAGTAAAAAGTCAGATGTAAAATTTGACGTTACCAGCGTTAGTCCATCTACTATGGCGGTAATGTTCGATAAAATTGACACAAGAGAATTTGAACTTTCTGTTGAAGCTCCTAACATAAAAGCCGTTGAAGGTCTTTATATGGATAACGGTGATTTTAAATGTACTCCTAATGTAATAGAAGTTTCAGGTCCTTCAACTCAATTGGATAAAATTGATAAGGCTGCGGTAATTGTAAACAATGAACAGGAGCTTGACACTGCATATACATTTCACAGCTCGGAAGTTGTTTTGTATGACAAAAATGAATCAAAGATAGATACTAAAAATATTACATTTAATACAAATGATTTTACTATTGATATACCGGTTTATATGCAGAAAAAATTGGATCTGAGTTATGATCTGAGATATGCTCCCGCAAATTTTGACGCTGACTCATTAAGTCTGGAAATGAATGTTAATACAATAAACGTTGCGTCTCCGAATACTGAGCTTGAAAAAATCAATACATGGAATATTGGTTCTATTCCTCTGTATGATATTGATTGGGATTTCAATAAGTCGTTTGAACTGGAAATTCCTGAAAATTATAAGAATCTTTCAAATATCTCGACGGTAACGGTCAAGCTTAATACTGACGGACTTGCCAAAAAGACAGTAACAGTAAACGATATATCTATTTTAAATGCACCAACCAATTATAATTGTACTGTAAATTCCTACGGACTTGTCTTTGACATTATCGGACCTGAGGAGGATATCGCTGAAATAACGGAAAAGGATATTCTGGTTTCTGTTGATCTGCTGAAATATACGGTTCAGAGCAGTAATTTTACAGCGGATGCAACTATCAGTTTCCCCAATTATGATAAGGTATGGGCAGTGGGACTTCAAAAGGTGTCCATTGAAGCTGAACCAATTACTACAGAAAACAATAATGATTAAAAATAAATGCGCTTTTCAATTGAAGAGCGCATTTTTATTAATTTTTAATATTCAATAAACGGCATACGGGTTTATTTATAGTTTTCATTAGGAATTTTACAATTATTCCTGTAAAACATGCAGCTATAAATGTTCCTTCACGAACTCCTTGAATTTTATGTGATAGTATTAATGAGATGACCGCTGCCATGATTACACATGATATATCGAAAGCGACTTTCACGTTACCAAATTTTAAGTGCAGCTTATCGGATATTGCTTTGACAAAGCCTTCACCTGAATTAAGTACCACATTTGCAATGACTGAAAGAGTAACGCCCAATGCCACTGTTATCATTCCGACTACAGTTAATATTAATCTTACAGTGTAGTGGTTCGGAACGGAATCAGCTGATATTATGTATTTTGAAAAATCTGTAAACCAACCGAAAATAAGTGATAAGGGAATTTGCATAAGCTGTATTTTTTGGAAGTCCTTTCGCAGAATAATTATTTGAAGTAAAAGAAGCGTCATATTCCAGATAAACAGCAGATATCCAAGGGATATGGGAGTATTTAAACTGAGAGCATAGGCAACAGACGATATAGGAGATGTGCCAAGACCTCCTTTTACAGCCAGACTTACTCCCATAGCCGTACAAAACAGACTGATAATAAAAAGCAAATATCTTTTAAACAGCTCTGTGTTCGACATTTTTATTGACATATTTCATCACCATATAATATTATATCACTTTATTTTTTTAATGGCAACAATAAAACTGCAAAAACCAGTAAGATTTTTGCAGTTTTTATATTTCATTTATTCTTGAATACTTTCTGTAATAACTTCTGCTACAAGATTTGCAGGCAGTTGTTCATATCTCAGAAAATCGAATGTGAAACTTCCCATACCTCTTGTGACTTGTTTTAGGTACATAGTAAAGCTATGCATTTCTCTCATGGGAACTTCAGCAGAAATTTCAGTCATACCTTCTTCGTATGGTTCCATTCCCAGAACTCTTCCTCTGCGTTTGTTAAGTTCACCCATAACATCTCCGGTATTTTCGTCCGGTACGACTGCTTTAAGATTTCCGATCGGTTCAAGCATTACCGGTTCCGCCTGTTTCAGACCTTCCTTATACGCAAGGGAAGCGGCTGTTTTAAATGCCATTTCCGATGAATCGACAGGGTGATATGAGCCGTCTACAAGTATTGCTTTGAGTCCTACAACGGGGCAGCCGGCAAGTACGCCTTTTTTTACGGATTCCTGCAATCCTTTTTCAACCGCAGGGAAGTAGTTTTTAGGCACTGCTCCGCCGAATACTTTTTCTTCGAATATAAGCGAATCGCTTACACAAGGTTCAAATTCGATCCATACATGACCGTATTGACCGTGTCCGCCTGTTTGTTTCTTGTACTTTCCTTCAGCTTTGACCTTGCGACGGATAGTTTCTTTGTATGCGATTTTAGGTTCTTTCAGTTCAATATCAACACCGAACTTGTTTTTCAGCTTGGATACGGTAACCTCAAGGTGCTGTTCGCCCAGACCGCTTAAAATCTGTTCTTTAGTACTTTCATTCTGTTCGTATTTTAAGGTTTTGTCTTCGTCAAGTATTCTTTGAATGCCGGTTGAAATTTTGCTTTCATCACCCTGTGCGCTGCATACTGCCATTGAATAGCATGGAACAGGAAGAGATAATTTTTCAAATAAAACCTTACGTTCCGGAGAGCAAAGAGTATCAAAAGTAGACGCATTAATTTTAACTGCGGTTACAATATCGCCGGCGGTTGCTTCTGATGTTTCAGTTTGTTGTTTGCCTTTCATAAAATAAAGCTTACCGATTTTTTCATTTTCTCCTGTTGAAGAATTGAAAACTGTTGAATCTGCTTTCAGTATGCCCGACATGACTTTAATATACGACACTTTTCCGATAAACGGGTCAGCTACGGTTTTAAATACGAATGCAGACAGAGGTTCTTCTGTAGTGCATTTAATTTGTATCAAATCATCTCCTAATGCTGCTTCAACCGGTTCAGACTCATCTGCGGACGGAATAAGAAGTGCAATTTCTTTTAAAAGCATATCAATACCGGATAAATTAACGGCTGATGTGCATACGACAGGAGTAATTATGCCATTGTTCATACCGTTGTGTATACCGTCGATCAGTTCTTTTTGAGTAAACGGTTCACCTTCAAAGAATTTCTCCATTAATGCTTCGTCAGTTTCGGCAACAGCCTCGCTTACAGCCTCCAACAGACCATCGATACGATAAGTCATTTTTTCAATTTCAGGCATTTCAGTTTCAATTGTATTGCCCTTATCATCGTATTTATACGCTTTCATTTCTATAAGATTTACGTAAGAAGCAATTTTTTCATTTTCAATAACAGGTACTACAACAGGGCAAACTGTAGGACCGAATACGGTTTTAAGTTCTGTAAGCACGTTATAGAAATTAGCGTTTTCATCGTCGATCTTTGTTACCACAAACATTTTAGATTTATTCTGTTTTACAGCTTCTTTATACGCTTTTTTTGTACCGACCTTAACGCCTGATTTTGCTGAAACAGTTATCATAACCGTATCGGCGGCGGATATTCCCTGAATCATTTCTCCTGCAAAATCAAAAAGTCCGGGAGTATCAATGAGATTTACCTTTATATCTTCATAGTCAAAGGCTGCCGCAGAGCTGCCTATTGAAATTTTTCTTTTTACTTCTTCCGGATCAAAATCCATTATTGTTGTTCCGTCGGTTGTTTTGCCAAGTCTGTCGGAAGCTCCGGCTTTATAAAGCAGCGCTTCTGCAAGTGAGGTCTTTCCTGAACCGTTATGTCCTGCCAGAGTTATATTTTTTATACGTTTCATTGTGGTTTCGCTCCTTTTATCAAATTGTACAATAACACACTTAATATTATACTGGATTTTATTTATTATTTCAACTATTTGCAAAATATTCTACATATTTTATTAAAATTGAGCTTGTATTTTGTCTATTTTGCACATAATTTTTATTTGGTTTGTGTGGACGATTTGATTTTTTTCAATGTATTTTCTAGTTAATTGTTAAATACAGTATATAAATTCCGCAGCCGGCGCTTGGAGTAAATAAAATCATTTCACGAAATAAATCTCCGCCTTCTGTGATTATCGGATATGCAAGAAGAAATGCTGAAATAAAACATAATATAATACATAATCCAATACCGATTACTAATAATACAATATAAGCAGCGCATGAAAGAAGCATGGTAACTTTAACAGATATAATAAATATTTTTAAATCCTTAAATTTTTTTCTGTTTACTTTCATCATTATAATAAAAATTATAATAGCAACAATAATTAAAAAAGCTATTATTACACTGCTGGATATTAACGTAAACAATTTTATTTCACTTATTTTTTTGTGTAGGTAAAAAAATGTCCCCAAATACCCGTAACCAATGTGTAATATTATTGCGGCTATTGAAACTTTAAATAATTCATTTGATTGTTTTTTTAATTTCAAATAATAATCTTCCATATAACTCCTTTTACTAATTACCTTCGTCAGGAAAAAAATTGAATTACTTATACTGTTCATAAAATCTGATATTTTTAATTGTATGTTTTATATTTAAAGTTTCTATAAACCATATAATGCCGCCGATACATACGGGAAAAAATATCAACGAGTTACCGATAAATAGATCCCATAACGTAGGTACGGCAAGCATTATGGTTACAATGCAAAGCGTGATAAAGCTCAGGACACAGACCAACAAAAGCGTAAGCAGAATTCCAAAAGAACAGGCACATATAATTTCACCTGTAAACAGCAGACTGGAAATTTTATTAAAATTCTCTTTTTTGGCTAAAATTACTGCAATCAGACTTATAATATTTATAATCATAGTTGAGATAAAAATTATTATTTCTATTGTTATATATTTTAATAATTTGATATCCCATACTGTAAAATAAGAATACATATTCGATGCGCTTGTAAAATTCATGGTGACGAAATGAATATTTATGATAAGAATTATTATTGAAATTATCAATAAAGATTGTGTTTGCTTTTTTAACTTTTGCTTGTAAAAACTATATTTTTCTTTATTTTCCATTTTATATTCCTTTTGTAAAATGCCGAATCGTTAAACGATCCGGCATATCATTAAAGTTTTCTTATTTTAATAGCAAAAACGGTTATAACAGTACATATCAGATGGTAAGCGAGAAGCATTGCAGGTGATAGATCCGAAAACGCATTCAAAACGCAGTTGACAGCCACGACGCCCAGTCCTAACAATGCTGATGCAGACTGTATTGCAACGCCTGCGGCTACAGTTTTTCTTATGGATTTAGCGCCCATAATAAGCTGTATAAAGGAAGTAAATTTTCCGGAACAAGCCATAGAAGCGCTTATTTTTTTAACCTTTTTAGTTTCTTCGTCAAAATCTTTTACCATTCTTTGAGGAATGATCTTGAGCAGTTCGTCTGAATAATTAAAAAGGGAGGAAATACGTCTGATCGTAATAAACGGATCCACACTTTTTATAATAACGGCAATATCATTTTTTTCCAATTGTTTCATACACTTTTTTACAGCAGGGCTTGCCGTTACTTCAATTATAAACATTGCCGCCAGATTACCCGAAACGGAAAGATAAAGTGCGTCCCGATTTCCCTCGGTAAATTCATTTTCCTTTGTTTTAGTAGGGATTCCTTCAATATTATGACTGTTCATAAGCTCACGGTTTCCAAGAAGAATTCTTCTGTTATTGATCCAGCCGCACAGACCCATTGAGTCCTCATAAACAAAATTTTCAACATGACTGAGCATTTTTTGCTTTCCCGAAATAACATCATTAAAAAGATCTTTTAAAATACTGTTTCCGTGAGACGCCAGACTGGCTGCTTCTATCAGGGCTTCATCAATTTTAGTACCTGAAAAAAGCTTTATGGAGCATAAATTTATAGTACCTTCGGGGAATAATGTGCTGGCGTCAATCATAACTGAATTGATATCATAATAATCTTCAACGCTTTGATATCCAAGCATAACGCCATGGTTTCTGACATATTTTTTCGCCGCTTTTTCAAGAGGAATATTAGCAATAAGCGGTATTGCCATACATGCGCATGCGCTGACGCATGCTGAAAAAACGAACAATGCAAAGCATACGGCTTCTTTATTGAAAGTTCCTATTTTCCAGAATGTCAGACCAGCGGAAAACAGCAAAGAAAAAATCATAACAATGGGAGCGATTATACGGCTGTATTTATCTCCGGTATCGGAAGAATATGTATACTTGGCAAAATCCTTTATAAAATTGGTGCGCTTCATTGTCGCAAGAATAGGAAAGTCTCCGATAGTACCTCTTGTAAGGCTTTCCGCTCTGTCTACGTCCTCAACGCACACTATTGCATGACGGTTGAAATCCTTGGAAATAAAATCAAAATTCAAAGACGCTCTGCTGAGTATGAGACGTTTTCCGAAGGCATTGATCAGGAGACTTAATATTGCGACAGGAGTGTAAATAAAAAACTTTTCGTTATGGAGCATTTGCGGGTCGAGTATTGCAGGAACCGCCGAAACGGCAGAAGCTATGCAGGTAAGCGCTGTGAGGCTGTCGCTGTCTGCACGGAATTTAATCAAGCTTATCAGGCCGTTTTTTATTGTTCCGAATGAAACTATCATTGAAAGCAGAAGCAGCAGTATCTGAACCCAAGAGTATATTTCGGGTGAACGGCTGATACTTAGCATTTCAGGTACCGGAAGTTTTAAGGTTTCTCCTACAGCTATGTAGACGCTGAAAACAGTCATTATCAGCAGTACCATAATTCTGAATGAAATATTTCCCCTGATATCTGCAATATCGTTTTTTATTTTACGGGCGTCCTCAAAGCTGTCGTAATCTTTTATCGACTGTTTTTTGCTGTAGGATTTGCCTTTATTTTTTTTCTTTTTTCCTTTGATATTATCTTCTTCAAAAATTCCTTCGCTGAAAGGCTGATTAATTTCGGGAATCTGAACGTCCAGTGCTTCAGGAGCTGCCGATTCAATCAGTTCTACCATCCCGTTTTGAGGTTCTGGTTCTTTTTTATTTTCTTCTTCACGTTTTACTATGAATTTTCTTTTTTTCTTTTCGGGGTTAGTATATATACCGTCCGGAGATTCAACGGAATAGGTAAATTCCGGCTGCTTTTTTTTCTTTTTCCGCCGTTTTGCACGCATTTCCTTGGCACGTGTAGAATTACTCATTTTTCGTACTTTAGGAACATATACTTCATCAGAGGTATTTTGAGTGACCACAGCTCCGTCGTAACCTTCAATGGAATCGGTAGCTCTCGGAGGAAGATCGGCTTTATTTATTTGAATATCCTTTACAGAATTTATGTAAGAGACGTTTGGTCTGTTAATATCCGAAACCGCAAATTTTCCTGATTTATGACTTGGTGACGGTTTTTTGACAATGTCTTTTTCTGCGCTTTGCAGTTCGTTAATATTAAATGCAGCGGTTATATCTGCATTTTTTGCGTATTCCGGTATTTTAATATATCCGGTATTCTGATAAGGTTTGTCAGCGTTAATTTTCGTTTGCGTCTGAACTTCTGCTGATTTATGTTTAACGGAGGCTTTAGATGATCCTCCGGAATATTCATTTAATATATCGTCAAGATTATAATCTTTAGGCATTTATATCAATCTCCAATTATTTCTTTGTTCTTTGTCTTACAGCTTCATACATAAAGATACCTGCGGCTACTGAGGCATTTAAAGATGTAATTTTTCCGTTCATGGGCAGCTTAAGTAAAAAATCGCACTTTTCTTTAATAAGCCTTCCCATGCCAAACCCTTCCGAGCCTATTACAAGAGCAATACTGCCCTTCAGGTCAACACCGTCATAATCTTCACCGGAAGCGTCAGTACCATAGATCCACACGCCGTTTTCCTTAAGCTTATCAATTGCTCCGGCAAGATTAGAAACCCTTGCCACTGGAACCCAGCTTGCAGCTCCGGCAGAGGTTTTATGAACGGTAGCGTTAAGTGAAGCGCTTCGTCTTTTAGGAATAATAATTCCGTCTGCACCGGCAGCTTCGGCTGTTCTGATAATAGCGCCCAGATTATGCGGGTCTTCGATTTCATCGCAAATAATTATAAATGGCTCGGTACCCTTTTTGGCAGAAATCTCAAGTATGTCTTCGACAGATACATATTCCGCACATGCTGTTACGGCAGCTACGCCCTGATGAGCTGCTCCCTGCGTCAGCTGTTCCAGCTTCTGGAAATTTACGTCCTTTACTACAGCTCCGTTTTTCTTTGCCATTGAACGGATTCTGCCTAAAATTCCGCCTTCGCCGTTTATATATACAGTATCTATATTAGCTTCTGATTTTAATGCTTCCAGAACAGGATTCCTTCCGCAGATTATATTTTTTTCATTCATATATAATTTACTTCCAATATTTAAATTTACAACAAAATTATCTTTATTTTTTTACAAATCGTTTACAAGATTAATTATAACATTATTACAGAAAAATTACAAGAGAATTTTACAGAATATTTTGTTACATAAAGACGAAATCAAAATAATATTGCAGAAAGTAAATAAATACCAGAACCCAACGCCAGAAATCCGGCTGTTATTATAAGCAGTAATTTAAGCCAGAATACGTATTTAGGCGGTTTAGGACTCATACTCCGTATAAGCTCGTTTGCCTCACGGCTTATAAGTTTTTCCGGTGCGTTGCTCATATTAGGCTTTAAATACAGTACCGCTTTTTCAAAATATATACTTTGAGGATTATTGATCTCCAAAACTTTTTTGTTAACTCCTTTAATCATTGTAACCTCCGAAAGCTGATTTCAGGAATAATTATTCCCAGGATTCGGATAAATATACATTCTGTAATAGCAAACTGTTTAAACCACTGTGGAAAACTGTGTGGAAAGGGTGGAAAACTACTGTAAAAGCTGTGGAAAACTGTGTGGAAAAGGTGGAAAACTTCGCAAATCCACAATTTCAAGTCTGTTGAAAACAAATATTACTATCTGTAATACCAAAATGTAACTCGTTTTTAACCTTTATGTAACATTTTAACAATTAAATAATATTTAATATGAAAAAGGACGGCATATCCGTCCTTTTTTTATTTTTTTGCATTTGCAAGCATAAGCTTGATTCTGTTTTCCTGATTAACTTTGGTAGCGCCGGGATCGTAATCGATAGCTACTATATTAGCGTTTGGATACGCCTGTTTTATAACTCTTGACATACCCTTAGCTACAATATGATTAGGCAGACAGCCGAAAGGCTGAGTACAGATAATATTTTCCGTACCGGTTTCTGCGAGAGCCGCCATTTCGGCAGGAATAAGCCAGCCTTCGCCCATATTTACTCCCTGACTGATATATTTGTCGGCAAGCTTTCTTATGTGATCAAAGTCATGAGGAGCTTCGAAAACGCCGTGTTCGTTTATAGTTTTTATAACTGTTTTCTGTACCTTGAGAATAAAGCTATAGCCAATTTTACTGAAAAGAGTTTTCTGAGATTTAAACTGATACAGCTTACCGTCTGCAACGGAACCGGCAAGGCAATACATTACAAATTCCATAAGCGCCGGTACTATAGGCTCGCAGCCTTCAGACAGCAGAAATTCTTCCAGATGATTGTTTGCAAGAGGAGAATATTTTACGTAAATTTCTCCAACTATTCCCACACGGATTTTCTTTTCTTTGGTACGCTTTATTGTATCGAAATCTTCACACATCATACGGCAGTATTTTTTACATTTAAGAAACTCTCTTTTATCAAAAATCGGTATGAGCTTTTGCTGCCATAGATCTCTCATTTTATCGGTATCACCCTTGTTTATTTCGTAAGGCTTGCACTGATTATATAAGGACATGAGTAAATCACCGTAAAATACAGCATAAACAACTTTTATAAGCAGCGGTAAGGTAAGATCAAGTCCGTTGCCTTTTTCCAATCCGCTTAAGTTCAGGGAAATAACAGGCACTTGAGGAAATTCCTTTTTAAGTGCCTTTCTGAGCAGATGAATATAGTTTGACGCACGGCAGCCGCCTCCGGTCTGGGTGAGCATTAAGGCGGTTTTGTTAACGTCATACTTACCGCTTTTGAGAGCATTAATAAACTGTCCGATTACAAGCAGCGCCGGATAGCATGTATCGTTGTGGACATTTTTCAGTCCCTCGTCCACGACCTCTCTTGTAGAGGTCTGAAGCAGTTCCACATTATAACCGTATTTTTTTAAAATGTTTATTATAAGCTTGAAATGTACAGGCAACATATCGGGAACAAGAATAGTATAGCTGTCTTTCATTTCCGGCTTGAATACAGGGTATTGCATAAGTATTTCTCCAATCCTATTTCTCTTCCATTGCCGCTACAAGACTTCTGAGTCTTATTTTAGCCGCACCAAGATTGTTGATCTCATCAATTTTAAGCTGAGTGTAGAGCTTGCCTTTTGATTCAAGGATTTCTCTTACCTCGTCTGTGGTAATAGCGTCGATTCCGCAGCCGAATGAAACAAGCTGTACAAGCTGCATATCAGGCTGTGTGGTTACGTACTGTGCCGCACGGTAAAGACGTGCATGATAGCTCCACTGGTTTAAAACTCCCGGATTTGGATAATGACCGTACTGGAAAACAGCATCTTCTGAAACTACAGCCATACCCAGACTGGTAATCAGCTTTTGGATTCCGTGATTTATTTCCTTATCAATATGGTAAGGGCGTCCGGAAAGTACGATTATCTTCTGACCGTTTTCACGTGCCTTACTGATAATCTGATTTCCTCTGTTAAAAATTTCATTTCTGTAGTCTGCAAGCTTTTCATATGATTTTTTTACCGCCTGCTTGACCTGAGGCTTTTTGATGCCGTATTTTTTCAGTATCTCATACATTACGGAAGTCACGTTCTTTTCTCTGTTAAGATCCATATACGGATAAATAAAGTTATTGCTGTTAAGTCTGGGGTTATTAGCAATCAGAAGCTCCGGATAGTATGCAACAACAGGACAGTTAAAGTGATTATCGCTTTCACCCTCGTCAATATTGTAACTCATGCAAGGATAGAAAATAAAATCAACATTTTTGTTCAGCAGGCTTTCAATATGACCGTGGGTAAGCTTTGCCGGATAACAGACGGTGTCCGACGGAATGGTATGCTGTCCCAGATAATAAATATCCCTTGAGCTTTCATCGGAAATAATTGTTTCAAATCCCAATTCGTTAAACAATGTTTTCCAGAATGGGATCAGTTCATAGAAATTAAGCGCAAGAGGAAGTCCGACCTTAGCTTTTGGATTTTCCACATGCTGTTCAAACATGGAAAGCAGCAGATTATATTTAAAGTCGTAAAGACTTTCGTTTTCGCTGCTGACTGCTTTTCCGGCGCCTCTTTCACATCTGTTTCCGGAAATAAATTTTCTGCCGTCGGCAAACGTAATAATATTAAGACCGCATTTTGCTGTGCAGCCGCCGCACTGTGCAGATTTTGAAGTATATGAAAAGTTTTCAAGGAGTTCTTTGGAAATTGTGGAAGAACTGCCGTTTGTTTTTTCTTTAGCGTAAAGAGCGGCGCCAAATGCGCCCATAAGTCCTGAAATTGCCGGACGGATCACATTTCTTCCCATTTCCATTTCAAAAGCTCGTAGTACGGCATCATTTAAGAACGTACCGCCCTGAACTACGATATTTTTACCGAGTTCTTCGGGAGATTTTGCTCTGATAACCTTATAAACGGCATTTTTAATAATTGAAGAAGATAGTCCGGCGGAGATGTCCTCGACAGTTGCACCGTCCTTTTGAGCTTGCTTAACACTGCTGTTCATAAATACAGTACAGCGTGAGCCTAAATCAACGGGATTTTCCGCAAATAAACCAAGAGACGCAAAGTCGGCTATATCATATCCCAGAGCAAGTGCAAATGTCTGGATAAACGAACCGCAGCCTGAAGAACATGCTTCATTTAGCATAATACTGTCTATGCTATGATTTTTGATTTTAAAGCATTTAATATCCTGTCCGCCGATATCTATAATAAAGTCTACCTCCGGACAGAAATACGACGCCGCTTTAAAATGAGCAACCGTTTCAACGATACCGAAATCTATAGAAAGTCCTGCTTTTATAAGATCCTCGCCGTAGCCTGTGACTGCGCTTCCGGCAATTTTAATTTCCGGATTCATTTCACTGTAAATCTTTTTCAGTTTATCTGCAACTCTGTCAAGAGGCTGACCCTTATTTGAGGAATAGTGCTGATACAAAATACGGCAGTCCTCAGTGATAAGAATAAGCTTAGTAGTGGTCGAACCTGCGTCAATGCCAAGGTAAGCGTTGCCTTTATATGTATGCAGATCGGCATATTCGAGGTCGCATTTTTTATGTCTTAAAATAAATTCTTCATATTCTGCCTTAGAATTGAAAAGCGGCTGTCCGGTTACAATACCGTTTCCTGTTTTAGCGTTTTCGATCTTTTTTATAACTGATTCAATTGTAAAGTCGTCATGACTGTTAAATGCAAACAAAGCACAGCCTAAGGCGACAAATACCGGCGCTTCTTTCGGAAATACCGCCGTTTCGCCTTCTTTAAGTCCTAAGGTATCAACAAATGCTTTTCTCAGCCCCTTAAGGAATGAAAGCGGACCGCCAAGGAAAAGAACTTTACCTTCAATAATTCTTCCCTGTGCCAGACCCGATACTGTCTGATCGACAACAGCCTGAAAAATACTTGCACATATGTCTTCTCTTTTAGCGCCTTGATTTAAGAGGGGCTGAATATCGGATTTTGCAAATACACCGCATCTTGAAGCGATTGGATAAACTTTTTGAGCACAAAGCGACATATTGTCCATTTCTGTAACAGTAACTCCAAGGAGAGTAGCCATCTGATCTATAAATGCGCCTGTTCCTCCTGCGCATGAACCGTTCATACGCTGTTCAACTCCGCCGGTTAAGAAGATAATTTTAGCGTCTTCTCCTCCAAGCTCTATAACAGCGTCAGCGTCAGGAATTCTTTCCTTTACTGCTATAAAAGCAGAGTTGACTTCCTGTACAAAAGGTATTTCTGCACCTGTGGCAAGCCCCAGTCCCGCAGAACCGGTCATACAGATTTTAAAAGTATCGTTTGGGTATTTTTCCTGTACAGCTTCAAGCTGTGTTTTTACAGTTTCGCGTACCTTTGAAAAGTGACGCTGATATTCCGAATAAATTATATTTTTCTTTTCATCAATAATAACAGTTTTTACTGTTGTTGATCCGACGTCAATGCCGAGAGAATAAATAGCCATATCTGAATTCCTTTCTGAAATCCAATAGAAATTACATTTGTATATTATTATAACACCTTTCCATTAAAAAAGCAAAGATTTTTTACAGTAATTTAATATGCAATGTTTACCGCTGTTGAATACCGTAAAAAAGTCAATATTGTATAATACAGTTGTCAAAATCTGCTCTTGAAAAAGAAAATACGGACTGCTATACTATATTTGTCAGATAATCATAAAAAATATAAAACAGATACTAATTTTTTATAAAAGGAGAAACTTATGGATTTCGGAAAAAATTTTGTTTGGGGAGCGGCAACGGCTTCCTATCAGGTCGAAGGCGGAGCCTACGAGGACGGCAAAGGACTTAATATTTTTGATACGTTCTGTCAGATACCGGGCAGAATTGACAATAACGATAACGGGGATATAGCCTGCGATCATTATCATCGGTGGAAAGACGATATTGCAGTAATGAAGGAAATAGGACTGAAGGCTTACAGATTTTCTTTAAACTGGGCAAGAATTCTTCCGGAGGGTATCGGAAAAGTCAATCCAAAAGGAATTGAATTTTATAATAATATAATAGACGAACTGCTGAAAAACGGAATAGAACCGTACATTACTCTTTATCACTGGGATCTTCCTCTTGCACTGGATAAGCTGGGCGGCTGGAGAAATCCTGAAATTGTAAGATGGTTCAGCGAATATGCAAAAGTGGTTGCTGAAAACTTTTCTGACAGAGTAAAATATTTCATGACCATAAATGAACCTCAGGTAATATTTGGTCTCGGATATCAGCAGGGAAGAATTGCTCCGGGTTTAAAGCTTACAGTACCTGAGCTGCTTGAGGCTGCACACAATCTGCTTAAAGCACATGGCGCAGCAGCTGTGACCTTGAGAACCTATGCGAAGCAGCCGCTTAAAATCGGATATGCTCCTTGCGGGAATATGAATATGCCTGCTTCAGACGCTAAGGAAGATATTGAAGCGGCTCGTGATTCAATGTTCAGCTTTGACACTCCTGATATGGCGATAGGAAGTCTTGTATGGTATAATGATGCAATTTTCTTTGGTAAATACCCTGAACGTGAATTTAAGATATGTGAAAAATATATGCCTGAAATTACCGATTCAGATATGAAATTGATAAGTCAGCCGCTGGATTTTGTCGGACATAATGTTTACTGGGGACACAAAGTTTCTGCCGGTGACGGTACTCATAAAATAGTCAGCGATCCGGGCGGATTTAAAAATGCACCCTACAGGTGGCCTGTAACACCCGATTGCCTTTACTGGGGGACTAAGTTCCTTTATGACAGATATAAAAAACCTATATATATTACAGAAAACGGAAAGTCATGTCATGATGAAATCTCAGCCGACGGTCATGTTCATGATACTGAAAGAATCAATTATATTAACGGTTATCTCAAAGGACTTAAAAAATCTGTTCTTGAGGGTACTGACGTTGCAGGATACTTTCATTGGTCGCTTATGGACAACTTTGAATGGGCATACGGCTATACCGAACGTTTTGGATTGACTTATGTGGATTATAAAACTCAGAAAAGAATCTTAAAGGATTCCGCATACAGATACAGTGAGATTATAAGAACAAACGGTGCGGATCTTTAATGTATATTTAACACTTTTGCGTAGAATATAATTATGAGGTGATAAAAGTGGAAAAAGGCGAAATCCCTATTGGATTTGGTATGGCTCTCGCTATGAATCCGGAAGCTATGAAAAAATTTTCGGATTTGCCAGAAGCAAGGCAGAAGGCTATTATCGACGGTACTCATAATGTAAATTCCAAAAGTGAAATGCAGCAGTATGTGAGAAATATTTTAGCGGAATAAAAACAAAAAATCCCGATTCATTTTGAATCGGGATTTATAATTATAGTCCTGTCTTTTATAGATTATTGAAACAGCCTATTGCTTTTCCAATAATTTTTATATTATTTATTTCATCACCGATAAAAATCATCGGTTCAAAGTCCGGATTATCAGCATATAAAATCAGTTTTTGATTTTCCGTATAATAGTAATATTTTCTTATGAATATTTTTCCGTTGAGTGAAATCATGACTATATCTTTATTTTTAATGGTGTCTGTTTTTTTTATAAAGACAATAGCTCCGGCGTATATTTGAGAATTGCTCATACTGTTATCAGCAGCCTTAAAACAAAAGTCTCCATGCAAATCAGAAAGGCATAAATGTTCATTAAAGATCATCTTGCCGTTTTCTGTATAATTAAGTATCGGTATCGTGTCGCTGCACTGTAAAACATCTTCTATTTTTATATTTTTATCTTTTTCAATATCTCTGACAAGTCTGTCAAGACCGTTTTTTTCGTCCTCTTCACTCCAGCCCATGAGATATTCCGGAGAAACCTGAAGTATTTCTGAAAGGGGTTTTAGAACTTCTGCCGGAATTCTTTCAATGTCGCTGCTTTCATAGCGGTATACAGTGGCACGGTTTTTATTGAGTTTTTCTGCCAGTTCATCTGCACTTAAACCCAGTTCTTTTCGCCTTTGTTTTATTCTTTCACCAACAGTCATATAATCACGTTCCTTTTTGTGGTTTTTATTATTTTAACATATAATTTGCTTAAATGCAATTTTTTTGCATATCTGCGAAAAAACTATTGACAGCCGGAAAAAATTGTGTTATCATATAATCATAAAAGTCGCATATATGCAAATTTAACTTATGGTAAAGAAAGGAGGATTAGTTTGCTTATCGCATATAAGCAACTTGAAAATGCAGAAAGGAGGGTAAAATGACAGATATAATAGTAGCCTTGATTGCATTGATCGGTACTCTCTGCGGTTCTCTTGGAGGCGTATTGGTATCGTCAAAAATGACAAATTATCGGCTTTTACAGTTGGAAAACAAAGTTGCCGAGCATAATAATTTTGCCAGAAGAATGCCGGTCATAGAGGAGCAGATCAAGGTTATAAATCACAGAATTGACGATTTGGAAAGGGGAGTGTAGTGAAAAATTATTTTGCAAAGCTTTTGAGTGTGAAAAGTATTGTGACTATAATACTCACATTTAATTTTGCTGTTTTAACCGTAATGGGGAAAATAAATTCAGAGCAGTTTATTATGATCTTCACAACGGTTATAGCGTTTTATTTTGGTACTCAGCACGAAAAAAATAATACAGAAGAATGAAAGGAAATGATGTATATGAATAGTCCGTATATGGGAGATTTTAAGGTAACTCAGGAATATAAGGGGAATGATCATGACGGTCTTGATTTGATTGGAATTGCTTCAAAAGAAATACATAGCACAGTAAATGGTATAGTGGAATTTGCCGGATGGGAAAACAGTTCAGATCAAAGTCAGGGATTTGGACAGTATGTAAAAATTATTGATGATGTCAGCGGATATGGTTATTATTTTGGTCATATGTCAAGTATTAAGGTTAAGGTCGGCGATAGGGTCAAAATTACTGATATTATAGGAATTGAAGGCAGTACAGGTAACAGTACAGGCAGTCATTGTCATTATTGTATTCGCAAAAACGGTAAGGGGACGCATATTGACGTATCAGAGATCTCCGGTATTCCTAATAAGCTTGGTACATACAATGACGGATATGTATCAGGTTCAGGGAACAAAAGTGAAAACAAATCAGTAACTCTGATTATTGACGGGATTACTTATTCAGGAACTCTCACTAAAAAATAATCAAAAAAAGCACAGCTTATGCTGTGCTTTTTATTATAAAATTTCTTCCAGTTTTTTTCTTATTCCCGCATTTCTTTTTATATAATCGATGTTCATAGGTTTGATTTTACCGTCTGCAAAATCATACATACCCTGTAAAATTCCCTCTGTACTGTCTTCTACAAGATAGCCTCCAAATTCACGAAAATAACCACCTGGACCGTGTATGTCTGTAGAAAATGACGGTATACCCAAAGAATCAGCTTCATGAAGAACCATTGGAAGTCCTTCATAAAATGATGAAATTATAAATAAATCGCATCTTTTTAAAATTGGCATAGGATTTTGCATAGATTTAATTAAAACAATGCTGTCCCAGCAATTTGTTTGTCGGGCATGTTCAATAGTTTTATTATAAAGAACGCCGAGTCCTCCGATTATTATTAGGCTTGAATCTGGATAAGATTTATGAAATTCTTCAAAAGCGTCAATAAGTCTGAAGTGACCTTTTTCTGGCGAGAATCTTCCGATAGTAATGAATTTCATTCCCGGAGAATTTAAAATATGGTTTACTCCGTTCGGGTGCGGACAGAAAATTTCAGTATCCTTTTGAAATTCGATTGGCATATCGCCCTTTAGAACCACAGCGTCATGATTATGGAAATTATTCATAACCATAATATTATCCTTTCTGCCACTAATCTGATAGGTAGGTTCTGCTATATCAATGGATACCGGAAGAACATGGTCACAAACATTATAAGCCCATTTTAGCAAATGTATATTTTGATTATTTCTTGTTTCTATTTCCTGAAGCATATCATTATGAACGAACACGGTTTTAATAGAGTCAAATTGAGTCAGCATTCCAAGAATGGTGTTTTCATAACCGCCGTAATGTATAACATGTTTAAATTTAATATTATAAAAATGTTTTTTTATTTCTCTTGAGTATGCTTCAGCCATTATTTTTTTATATTTATTTTTTTCTTTTCCTTTTTTCAAGTAATTTTTATGTGCATAATCAGTTTTAAAGTCAAAAGTTATTTCACTGCTTATGGGGATTACTCCGACTTCATCAGGAATTACTTCTGTTCTTGAAGGATCTTCTTTAAGAAGCCGTTCACGGAATGAAAGGTAATAATTGTTTTTGGATAAATCAATATTGTCAAGTACGGAAAGAAGAGCAGTTGTAATACCATTTTTAGCAAGATTTCCGGCAAATATCAGAACGTTTTCTTTACCGTTAGGTATAAGTTTTTCTTCGTTTGTGACCGACTTTCCGAGAAATACTCTTTGACAGATTCTCTTAACTGCGTCCGGACTGTCGTAAGTACAGTATTTTTTTATAAATTCCGAGTCGTCGTAATCCTTAGGAGTGTTTATTGCTTCAATGAGTTCATCGACGGTAGCTGCCTGAGGAAATGGAAATTCATCTAAAGATACGTAAATGCCTCTGTTTTGGAAGTATTCTTCCTTATCGTAGGTATAGAGAATTATTTTTTTTCGGGAATTTGCAAAATCATAAAATACGCTGGAATAGTCTGTAATAAGGGTATCAGCCATATTCAATATCTCATAATATTCATATCCTGCCGGAAAAGCCTTGATATGCTTATATGCGTTATCTTCAAATTCCAGCTTCATAAGAGGGTGATATTTTACATACATCAGCTGATTGTCTTTAAGACGGCTGTCCATTTCTTCAAGAAAATGTGTAGTATCGTCTATCACGCCTTCCTGATCGTATTTATTTACTTGACCTCTCCATGTAGGCATATAAACAATTATTTCCTTATTGTCAACCTCAAATTGTTTTCTCAGTTCAGCGCGTCTTTCAGTGTTAAAAAATACGGAATTTCTGGGGTATCCTTCATTTAAAATAGTTGCTTTGCATAGATTTTTCAACATGTACGCACTGACCATTTTTTCTTTCATATATTCATTAGGAAATACCAGATAATCACTGAAAATGAGATTTCTCATAACATTGCCCATATTATAAACTTCGTTTTTAACATCTCGTCCCATATTTTTCAGCGGTGTTCCATGCCATGTATTTAAAATTATCTGTCCGTCTTTTTTTATAAAACGTCTGGGAAATGAAGTATCATTAACAAGATATTTTGATTTTGAAAGAAATTTATAATATTTTAAGGATTCTTCTCTTATAAATTTAACTTTTTTGATTCCGTATTTTTGAAGTAAATTTTTCACATTTTCAGCCATATAAGGCTTGGCAGGTACATATAATTTAAAATGTTTATAGTCTGGATTAGTTGAAAGTTCCCTAGCAATATATAATATATTTCCAGCCATATCCGACCCGTTTCTGGATTCAAGAAATACCATATTTTTATTTAATTTGGATTTCTGATATATAGTATAATAAATACTAAACCACAATCGGGATTTTAATTTGTTGACTATTCTTTTTACCGTACTGTTTTTTGCCATTTAATAATTCCTCCGAAATAGAAATTGAAAGTATTTAATATAGTTTATTTTAAATCATTTTTTATTTGAGTAGTAGAAATTTCCGGCGTTCTGGAAAGATATACTACCTCGCAGTAATCTTTCAGAAAATCGAATTTTCCGGTCCAGTCGTCTCCCATTACGAAAGTATTGATTTTAAATTCCTTTACATCACTGATTTTCTGTTCCCAGTTTTCTTCAGGTATAACAAGGTCTACATATCTTACGGATTCAAGAAGACGTTTTCTTTGTTCATAGGTAAAGTAGCATTTTTTCTGTTTGGAATTCCAGTTAAATTCATCGGTAGATAAAGCTACTATAAGATAATCTCCCAAAGCCTTGGCTCTTTGCAGCAGATTAATATGACCGTAATGAAGAAGATCATAAGTACCGTAAGTAATAACTTTTTTCATTGTTTTAATACTCCTGATATTATTTATTTTATTTCAAAAATTTACCTAATTAACAATTTTCCACTATAATTTTTAGTATATATTAAAATTATGTTTTTGTCAAGAAAAATCAAGAGTGTATTACTTTTTGAAACATAATTTTAAGAATAATGTAAAAGAAATGTTTTTTCTTTATTAATATGTTTTACTTTTTGTTTTATATTAAACGACAAATTTTTTGGTATTAAATGTGAAAAAAATAAGAGACTCATATTATGAGTCTCTTTATATTAATTAAAATGTTTATTTGCAAGATAATGTGCAATTGCAGCGGCGTCGCCGGCAGTTATCTTACCGTCTTGGTTATAATCTGCCCATGCCGGAAGTTCTTCCTTTTTCTGATGAGCCAGCATTTTGGCAATATATGCAGCATCGCCGGCAGTTAGATTGTTATCGCCGTTTGCATCGCCTCTCAGACCCGCCTGAACGGGGATGTAGGCAATTTTGAATCCGTTTATTATAAGGATAGATTCATCATATCCGTTTTCATAGACTTGAGCAGGGGAGTAAGAAAAGCTGCATGGAATGCTGATTTTACGTCCGGTCTCATCAAAGAAACTAATTTTATCAGCAAATGATTCTTCGTCGGACGCACATGCTATTACATCTTCTGAATAATAATAAATTTGTTTTGTAATATTATTCGGATCAATTGTTTCATAGTTTCCTGCCATATCATAAACTTCCACAAAGCTTTCGGTTGAATATTCCGGCAGCTTTATTAAAATGTTATTTTTATACGATGTATTTGCCGGAGCAAAGTACACAGGATATGATTCATCGTTTACCTCATAGCTTACGGCTCCCTGTAATGAGCCGTTATCTGCGGCTTCAATCATAAGATATTCCGTATCTCCGATAATTAGTTTGGAGCAATTGTTTATAACAGGTTTTTCAGTGTCAATAGTAAAGCTTTGAGTTACAACTTTACTGCTGTATTTATCTGACAGAGGCGTTTTTGCCGTTACCCATATCGTATAAGCGGCATTGTTATGAATTTTTCCGTCAGTGTCTCGGAAATCCCAGTTTATTTCAAATGAATTAGACGTTCTTTCGTTAGTTGCATGATCGATATATATATTTCCGCTTCCCAGAATCTCGCTGTAAACCTCTTCCTTATCGGAATTATATATTGATACCTTAACATCATAGCATCTCCGTTTAAAGCAGGTATTTAAAAACAGATTATTAAATGCATTGTCATCATCGTTTGGATTCAGCAGCGGAGAAAAGTAAGGGTGTGACAGCGTTATGTCCAAATCGTCTGTGTCAGACGGTTCATTGTCAAATTCATCTGTGAAAAGACTGTAAAGTTCAATAAGATTCAATCCCGCTGTATTTACACCGTCTGACAAAAAGGAAGCATATTCATTATCGGGATCCTTATAGGCGAACTGTTCAATCAGCTCTGCTGTGTTGTTTTCGTTCCAGTTTCCGCAGAATGTCATAAATGAAAGAGTAAGTGCAGGGGAAGTTTCGTTTTTCAGGTTAATAAAACCGTCTATAAATGTACCGTTTTCAAAAACCTCAAAAATATTATTGTAAGCTTCTTTAGTAAGTATTATTTTAGCCGTTACATGCTTTACACTTGATGGTTCTACCGTTATTTCCTGTAATTCGGCTCCTGTATCGGCATCTTCAAAGACAAGATAATAATCAGCGTCTTTTACAAGTCTCTGAGTATTCCAGCTTAATTCATCATTTTCGTTTACTGCGTCATTGAAAACATCGGCGCTTAGCTGATATGTCTGGGCAGTATCGCTTATATTATGTATATTAAACTGAAGCAAGTATTCTCCGGAAGCGTTTTCTCCCAGTGAAATTTTAGGACGGTAATTATCAGCTTCACTGTTGGAGGATATATAACACGGAGTGTTTATAGCATCAGAAACATTTGCCAGTCCGTTTCCCTGAACCCTTGGAGACGCTACCTCAAGACCGTCGCTGGTGCTTATAGGCGTTGCAGTTGACATCAGGAGCTTTGCCATAAGTTCAGTATAATCAGAATTTTTAACAATTCCGTATTTTGAAGCATTTTCCTTTAAATATTGTTTAAGCAGTGCGTTTAAGCCGGCAATCTGCGGAGACGACATTGAGGTTCCGCTCATTGTTGAATAAAGGTTATGCAGCTTTTTATTTGAGTCGGGAACAGAAGAAATAATATTTCCGCCGAATCCTGTTATATCAGGTTTTAAAAGCAGAGTTTCAGTAAAATCCCATGATGAAAAGCTGCTCATGATTTCTTTGTCATATTTAAGAACAAGCTGAGGAGTCAGACTGAAGCTTACATTTTTATTTTCCTGTTCTATCATCTGCATTCCTGCGTTGAAGGAAATAAATCCGCTGGGCAGTCCTTGACAATCCATTGTGAGAAGTTCTCCGTTTTCGTCGTTGTCATATACGATAAGACCTACTGCTCCCGCTTCGGCGGCATTGTAAGCTTTTTCTGAAAAAGAAATTTTTCCTCTGGAAACAAGCGCTATTTTATCTTTAACATTGAGTCCTTTATAATCGTCGGCTTCTCCGTTTCCGGGTATTGGAACGTATGCTAATGTTTTTTCATTAAACGCTGACAAAATGCTTTCCTCTGAATCAACTATTTCAAAATTGTTTTCATTAACAGTTATTGCATAAGTCTCCTGAAAATAGTTTTGGGCGGAACCAACAGACAATACGCTTTTCAGGTTATTTGAAAACCCTCCGGTGCTGTAGTCCAGGAAGTTATTTTCAATTACTTCAAGCTTACCGTCATTGCCGGCAGAAGAACAGAACATAATACCGGTACTTACTATATTATTGATAGCTTCATATTCAGGAGCAAATTGCCTTTCCTCAAGAGTTATGCCGCTTGCGCCATAGCTTGTGTTTATAACGTCTGCGCCAAGATAAAGGCAATCGTCATAAGCTGCAATTAGATTTTCATCGCTAAGACTGAAATCTGACATAAGAAGGAGCTGTGCGTCCGGAGCAACGCCCTTCGGATCATATTTGCCGCTGGTTTCAGCTTCACCGTTGCCTGCTGCAATTCCTGCGACATGAGTGCCGTGAGTGTGAAAATCTTTCAGAGTATCAGTTGTTTGCGAGCAGTAATTAAATGCATATGGAATCTTATTATTAACATAATAGTCAACGCCGTTTTTTAAAGAAGCTGATAGGTAAGGCGAGATATTTATGACGTCTTCTTTTGTCAGCCTTCCTTCAGTTCCTTCCGAAAGAGACAGGAATTCATGGTATCGGTCAAAAGAATTGTCTATCACGGCAATTACCGTTCCGTCTCCTTTATAGTTCGTTTCTGAAACGCCTACAGTTTCAAGCACTTTATCTGTCAGTTCGGAATAGGAAAACAGAGAATCTCTGTTTTCAGTTTGGGGATTCAGCGTAATTTCTTCTTCCAGATCATCTTCTACGGAACCAAGCTCATAAATATCGGATATTACCATAGAACCCATATCGTTTTTTATGATCTTGTATTCACTATGGGAAAGTATAACGGAAAAGCCGTTATATGCCGCTGTGTATTCATATTTTGGCGTAAGCGAGTTTTTTCCCAAAAGTCCTGCGAGATATTCTTTAGCAAATTCATGTTCTTCCGCAATTGTCTCATAGGCAGACTGTCCTTCATCGGTAAAAATAAACTTGTCCACTCCAAGGGACTGTGCCTCGGGATACTTTGCCAGCGGCTCTCCGGGAAGCTTTATAATGTAATTAAATAAAGTGTCATTATAGTCTTTTTCATAAATAGACGCAATAACATGAAAGCTTGCAGACATAAACAGTGATATGGTCATTACTGCAGAGGTCAGAAGTGAGATTATTTTTTTCATGTGGTTTACTTTCTTTTTAATTTATAAAATATTTATCATAATTATATTATAGCTTATTTTCCCTCATTAGTCAATTAAATGAAAATATAAAAAAATCTTCCTATATAAATTATAGGAAGATTTTTTTATTAATTATGCCTTGACAAACATCCACTGTTCATTATATGTATTATTATAAGGATACCAGATTGTTTTTGCCAGATTTGATGTAGAAGCATTCTGAACAACCAGACAATATGATAAGTTAGGCATGTGCAGTTTATTACCGTCCTGTTTTAAAATGCAGTAAGTACCATCTGTATTTACTGATAAAGAAATCTTTAGTGATGATCCAACTACGGCTCTTGGAAAATCAGCTGCGTAATTTGCGCCAGTTGTTACATAGCTTCCTGTGTGAACGGATTTCAGAGTATTGTTTTGATAAACAAAACGTTGATTATTACCGCCCATAAAAGAATGTTGTATTAACTCTTTGTAACTTGGAGCTGCAACGTCAAGATATAAATTGCTTTTGTAATTTCTTATATAATATGTATTATTTGCAGAAATTGTCATAGCTTCTGCCGATACAATTCTTGTATTGATTTCGTCTGCATAAACATTAGTTATAGGACAGCAAAACAGCATGCATATTAATAAATAAGAAAATACGCTTTTAAAAATCTTTTTCATAATTTAAACCTCTTTTTTTATAATATATAATCCAGATTATATTTTCATTATACATATTTTGACATTTTTTCAATATATTTTTTTATAATTAATATAATATTTGCTTTTATTTAATAATTTGTTCATAAATTATTAGTTCGGTATTATTTATCTGTAAAAAATTAAGGGACGCTTAAAATTCGTCCCTTATAAGATAACTTTATTTTTTTTCAATATCTTCTTTTACACTTGAAGGCAGGCAGAAATCGTATAAAGCTTCATACGAATCATATTCAGATTCCGTCAACACGGCGGAGGGTATCAAGCCGGTACACTCGTTTGAAGAGCCTGCTTCATTAAACATTATATCCTCGTAGGCAGGGGTCACAGGATAATCTTTTTTTGATTTTTTCATTTGCTTTTCCTCCTTTTTTATAGTGTGAGAGAAAAAGCTTGTAATATTCATAAATTATTTTTAAAAAAAATATTGTATAGATGAAGTCAGATATTATTGCGGCAATACAACAGTGCCGCAGTATTTATTGTTTTAATCATTATTTTTTCATAAGACTTTTAAGTCTGTTCATTGCTTCAATAGTGTTTTCTCTGTCTCCGAATGAAGTGAGTCTGAACCAGCCTGCACCATTTTTACCGAATCCCTCGCCCGGAGTTCCTACTACATAAATATTGTTCAAAAGATAATCAAAAAATTCCCAGCTTCCCATATTATTCGGACACTTCAGCCAGATGTAAGGAGAATTTACGCCGCCTGTGTACTTGATACCCAGTTCGTCCATTGTATCGGCAATGATTTTTGCATTTTCCTTGTAATAAGCGATATTTTCACGAGTCTGTTTCTGTCCTTCTTCAGAAAATACAGCCGCAGCCGCACACTGTACAGGATAAGATACGCCGTTAAATTTTGTGGAAAGTCTTCTGTACCAGAGTTTGTAGATATTTGTACCGTCAAGCTCAAGCTCTTTAGGAATTACAGTATAACCGCATCTTGTACCTGTAAATCCGGCAGTTTTTGAAAGTGAGCACATTTCAATTGCGCATGTTCTTGCACCTTCAATTTCCATAATACTTCTCGGAATATCGTCCTCGGTAATAAACGCTTCATATGCTGCGTCATATATAATTAGAGAATTATTTGCATTTGCATAGTCGACCCAAGCTTTAAGCTGTTCTTTGTTCAAGCATGCGCCTGTAGGATTGTTAGGGGAGCAGAGATATATGATATCTGCTTTTACGTCAGGATCGGGCATTGCACAGAAATTATTTTCTTCTGTACCGTCCGCATAGAGTATTTTTCTGCCTGCCATAATGTTTGAATCAACATACACCGGATAAACAGGGTCTGTTACCAGAATTACGTTGTCTTCTGCAAAAATGTCGCCGATATTACCAGCGTCGCTTTTAGCTCCGTCATTTACAAGAATTTCATCGGCTGATACGTTAACTCCGAAGCTTTTGTAGTAATCTGAAATGGCAGTTCTTAAAAATTCGTATCCTTCGTAATCAGGGTAGCCTTTGAAAGTTTCCTTTACACCTAATTCGTCACATCCCTTTTTCATCGCTTCAACAACTACGGGTGCCAGAGGAAGAGTAACGTCGCCGATACCCAGTCGGATAAGTTTTTTATCAGGATTTGCTTTTATAAATTCGTTAGTCTTTTTTGCGATGTCTGCAAAAAGATAGTTTGGAACAAGGTTTTCAAAATTCTTGTTTACTTTTGTCATTGTATTACTCCTTAAAATTTATTTTATATGACTTACATCAACGTCTCCGTCACAGATAAGTGCGGCAGGACCTTTCATAATAACAGTACCGTCAGAGTTCCATGTTATTTTCAGGTCGCCTCCTCTGAGATGAACGGTGACTTCCTCGTCATGATTACAGTAGCCGTTGAGTACTGACGCTACAACCGAGGCGCATGCGCCTGTTCCGCAGGCGAAAGTTTCACCGCTTCCTCTTTCCCAAACTCTCATATTAAGAGTATGGGAATCAATAACTTCTATGAATTCAGTATTGATTCTGTCGGGGAAGAGCTTGTGATTTTCAAAAGACGGACCGATTTTCTCCAGTTCAAGATCTTTAATATCGTCCATATATACAATAGCGTGAGGATTGCCCATTGATACGCAGGTGATTTTATATTCCTTTCCATCAACCTCTACAGGTTCGGAAATAAATCTTTCCTTATCGGAATTTACCGGAATATCTTTCGGTGTAAGTATAGCTTTGCCCATATCTACCTCAACAAATTCTACTTTGCCGTTTTCCGGAAACAGTGTGAGGTACTTTATGCCTGAATTGGTTTCAAGAGTAATTTCAGTTTTATCCGTCAGACCTTTATCATAAACATATTTTCCGATGCAGCGTGTAGCGTTTCCGCACATCATTGCCTCAGAACCGTCCGCATTGAAAATTCTCATTCTGAAATCAGCCTTATCGGAAGGCATAATCAGAACCAGTCCGTCAGAGCCTATGCCCTTACGGCGGTCGCTTACATATATGGAAACTTTTTCGGGGTTGTCAACTTTTTCTTCAAAGCAGTTTACATATATGTAATCGTTGCCGATACCGTGCATTTTTGTAAATTTCATTTTTATCGCCCCTTTGATTTAAATTAACAATATAAGTATATATTATTTTCTGTAAAAAATCAACAAGCTTTTAGAAAAAATGCAATATTATAGAAATAAAACGATATAAAATTATTAGTTTTGCAAGTAATAATAAAAAAAATCTTGCAATGATTGCTAAAATGTAGTATAATTTAATAAGTTTATTCTAATGAAATAATGCAGAAACGAGGGATTTGATTTGGATCTTGAAATGGTGTCGTATCTTTCCAAACTTGGAAAGCTTTCATTTACTGATGAAGAACTGAAAAAAACAGCTGAAGAAATGACCAGTATCATCGAAATTATGGATACAATCAAGGAAATTGACGTTGAATACAATGCGCTTGCAGATAATAAGAATGTATATCTGAACAATCTGCGTGAGGACGAATCGGAAGCCAGTATGCCTACGGAAAAAATACTCCAGAATGCAGTTAACAGTCAAAACTGCTTTGTTGTTCCTAAGGTTGTTGAATAATTCGGATAAGAGGTTAGGATATGGATATTACAAAACTTAAAATAAGAGACATGAGAAAGATGCTGGACAGCGGTGAAATTTCTGCTTCCGAGCTTACTCAGGGTTATATTGAGAGAATAAAAAAATATGACGGTAATGTAAAAAGCTATATTACTGTTACGGAAGAAAATGCACTTGAAAGCGCTAATGCGGCTCAGGAAAAAATCAAAGCCGGAAATGCTGCGCCTCTTTGCGGTATTCCTATGGCGATAAAGGACAATATCTGTACGGACGGTGTTAAAACGACCTGTGCTTCAAAAATGCTTGAAAATTTTATTCCGCCTTATAACGCTACAGTTATGGAAAAGCTTGATGCACAGAATATTGTTATGCTGGGAAAAGTTAGTATGGACGAATTTGCTATGGGCGGTTCAACTCAAACCTCCGCTTTTGCAAAGACAAAAAATCCTTATGATCTGAACAGAGTTCCCGGAGGTTCTTCGGGCGGTTCGGCGGCAAGTGTTTCCGCCTCCCTTTGTGCGGGAGCATTAGGCTCCGATACGGGCGGTTCGATCAGACAGCCTGCGGCATTCTGCGGTGTTACCGGTCTGAAACCGACTTACGGCAGAGTTTCACGTTACGGTCTTGTAGCTTTCGCTTCATCTCTTGACCAGATCGGCCCTCTTGCAAAAGACGCTCACGACTGTGCAGTGATTTTAAACGCTATTGCCGGTTATGACAGACATGACGGTACTTCTTCAAAAAATCCTACTGAGGATTTTACCGCTAAAATCGGAATGGATATGAAGGGCGTTAAAATTGCCATTCCAAAAGAATTTTACGGAGAAGGCATTGATAAAGAAGTTGCAGACGAAGTACTGAAAGCTGCTGAAACATATAAGCAAATGGGTGCGGAACTTATAGAATGCAGTATGCCGAGTCTTAAATATGCCGTTCCTGCATACTATCTGATTTCTTCTGCAGAGGCTTCCTCAAATCTCTCAAGATATGACGGTATCAAGTACGGTCACCGCAGTGAGATCGGTGAAAACTTTAACGAGCTTATCTGCAATTCAAGAGCGGAGGGATTTGGCAGTGAAGTTAAGAGAAGAATACTTCTCGGAAACTACGCTCTCTCCAGCGGCTACTATGACGCATACTACGGTAAGGCTCTTGCACTGAGACAGAAAATATCAGCGGAATATGACAGTATTTTTGAAAAGTGCGATATGATATTGACTCCTACTACGCCTTCCGTTGCTTATAATGCAGACGAAAATGTATCAGATCCTGTAAAAATGTACAAGGCTGATATCTGTACCGTAACAGTAAACATTGCCTCTCTTCCGGCTATATCTACAACATGCGGATATAACAAGGACGGTATGCCTGTTGGTATGTCAATTATCGGAAAGAAGTTTGACGAGGCTTCTATTATCGGCGCTGCGGACGCTTTTGAAAAGACTTTCGCTTATAAAGCGCCGGAATTGGTTTAAAGGAGGAGAAGAATAATGTCATCATATATTCCGGTTATCGGTCTTGAAGTTCATGCCGAGCTTTTAACTAAATCAAAGGTTTTCTGTACCTGTAATGCAGAATTCGGCGGAGACCCTAATTCACGCTGCTGCCCTGTCTGCACAGGTATGCCCGGAACTTTGCCGGTAATTAACCAGACTGCTGTTGAATATGCGGTAAAAGCAGGCTTTGCTCTTGGATGTGATATTAATAAATTTTCAGTATTTGACCGTAAAAACTATTTCTATCCCGATCTTCCGAAGGCTTATCAGATCTCGCAGCTGAATCTTCCGCTTTGTATAAACGGTGTTGTTACGATTGAAGTTGACGGAAAGAAAAAGGATATCCGTGTAAACCGTATCCATCTTGAAGAGGACGCAGGTAAGCTTGTTCATGACGACTTCAACGCTGTTTCTCTTGCCGACTACAACAGATGCGGCGTACCGCTTATAGAAATCGTTACCGAACCTGATATTTCTTCCGCAGAAGAAGCAAAGGCTTTTGTGGAAAAAGTAAGTCTGCTTTTGCAGTACGCAGGAGTTTGCGACTGTAAAATGGAACAGGGTTCTCTCAGAGCAGATGTAAACGTTTCCATTATGAGACCGGAGGACAAGGAATTCGGTACGAGAACAGAGTGTAAAAATTTAAACTCCTTGAAATCGATCGGACGTGCTATAGATTTTGAGATCAAGCGTCAGTCAAGACTTCTTGATATGGGCAAAAAGGTCATTCAGGAAACAAGACGTTTTAACGATAACAGAGGCGAAACCACTTCCATGAGAACCAAGGAAGACGCTCATGATTACCGTTACTTCCCTGAACCTGATATTTTACAGGTTAATTTTACTGATGAAATGCTTGATGAAATAAAAGCAAAGCTTCCGGAAATGCCTCATAAGCGTCTGGCAAGATATACGGGTGAGTATGGTCTTTCAGAGGTTGACGCTAAAATTCTTGTTAATCAGAAGCGTGTTTCAGACTTCTTTGACGAATCGCTTAAAGTATATAACAATCCTAAGAGCGTTGCTAACTTTATTATTGTAGAACTGCTCCGTCGTGTGAATTTAGGAGAGGTCTCAATGGATAGTCTGCCTTTTGAAGCAGACGCATTTGCAAAGCTGGTTGAAATGGCTGATACAGATAAGGTTTCTAAAAACGATGCTAAGAAAATCCTTCGTGAAATGATCTCAAGCGGCAAGTCTCCAGAGGAAATTGCCAAGGAAAAAGGAATGCTTATCGTTAATGATATGGCAAAGGTTGCAGAAGTAATTGATTCTATATTAAAGGCAAATGAGACAGCAGCTCAGCAGTACCGAAACGGCGAAACAAAGGTTTTCGGTTTCCTTATGGGACAGTGTTCAAAACAGCTTAAAGGCGCTTGTACTCCAAAGATAATTAAAGAAGAACTTGAAAAGAAGCTTTCAGAGAGTACCGCTGCGTCTGACATAAGCGAGGACAGTAAATCCGAAGAAATTGTTTCTGCTGAAACTCAGCTTAATATGACGGCTTATAACGATGTAAACAAATACAAGCCCGGTACTAAGAAAAATATAATGCAGATAGGTACTGATACACTTAAAAAAGAATTTGTATTGTCTGACGCTGTTGACAATATCGGCAAGGATATTACACTTAGCTGCTGTGTTTATAAAATCAGAAATATGAGTGAGTTCTCATTTATCGTTGTACGTACGGGAAGATATCTGATTCAGACCATTTATTCTCCGGAAAACTGCAAGGACAGTATTGATGGTCTTAAAGAGGGATATTTTGTTAATATTACAGGTACTGTAACAGAAAATGAAAAGGGTTACAACGGAATTGAGCTTATTCTGAAAAATATCAGTCTTATTTCAAGTCCGGCTGAGGAATATCCTCTGCATGTTCCTAACAAGCGTCTGGGCTGTACTCTTGACATTAATCTCAACAATCGTTCAGTAGCTTTGAGAAATGCTTATGAAAGAGCTATTTTTAAACTACAGGAGGGCGTATGCAACGGATTCAGAGAATTTATGCTGAAAGAAAACTTTACTGAAATCCATACTCCGAAAATTGTTGCACAGGGTGCTGAGGGCGGTTCAAATATTTTCCATTTGGAATACTTTGACAAACCGGCATTCTTGAATCAGTCGCCGCAGTTCTATAAACAAACTGCCGTTGCGTTCTTTGACAGAGTTTTTGAAATCGGACCTGTTTACCGTGCGGAAAAACATGCAACTTCAAGACACATTAACGAGTATATCGGTCTTGACTTTGAAATGGGTTATATTGACAGTATGTATGACGTTATGGCAATGGAAACTGCTATGCTGAAATACGTTATGGATTACATCAGGGAAAATTATGCAAATGAAATTGAAATTTTGGAAGCAGAAGTACCTGTGATCAATGAAATACCATGTGTTACACTACTTGAAGCTAAAGAAATTCTTGGCAATAAGGGCTCGGGAAATAAGCTTGATCTTGAACCTGAGGACGAAGTTTCAATTTGTGAGTATGCTAAGGAAGAATTTGACAGCGATTTTATTTTCGTAACTCATTTTCCATCATCTAAACCACCGTTTTATGCTATGGATTCTAAAGAAGACCCAAGACTTGCGTATAAGTTTGACCTTCTTTTCAGAGGTCTTGAAATAACAAGCGGCGGACAGAGAATTCATGATTATGACGAGCAGGTAGCTAAGATGAAAGCTCAGGGACTTAATCCTGACGATTTCAAATATTATCTTGAAGCCCATAAATACGGTCTGCCTCCTCACGGCGGTCTGGGTATCGGTCTTGAAAGACTGGTAATGAAAATTATTAATGCTCAGAATATCAGAACATGCAGTATGTTCCCGAGAGATATTAATAGACTTTTACCGTAAAATAAAAATCCCTGCTTCAGCAGGGATTTTTTTAATATTCATAATCAATGCATGCTCTGGATTCTCTGACTTGAGTTATGAACTTTCCGAACTTCAAATGCTCCGGATGGTTCTGATATGCATTTAAATCGTCAATACTTGCAAAATCACATATTAAAGCAAGGTCATAGTTGCTGTCGGGAGCGTCGGGTGAATTTGTAACAGCCTTGAAGTCCTTCATTACCGGAATCAACTCTTTGAAATTTTTAAGCATTTCCAGTGCGGTATCAAGATTTTCTTTTTTAGTCTTACCGTCTGCATTTTCTGACAGCTTGAACATTACGATATGTTTTATCATAATTTATTCTCCTTTGATTTTTATAACCTTATTATACCACTGACTTTATTATTTAACAAGTTTATTCGCTTTCTTTTGTGCGTTGTTTTAAATTTTCTTCTTTGAGGATACGACCGTCTTTAAGAAGCTGTTCAAGAGTATCGCTGTCATTATCGGCAATAGCGTCCCGATATTCTGTCAGATGCTTTATAAGCTCGTCAATTTCAAACACAAGGCAGTCACGGTTCGACATAAAAAGAGTTGTCCACATTGTTTCGTTCAGTGTTGCCACTCTTGTCATATCCTTAAAGCTTCCGGCACTGAAACCAAGTTCTTTCTGCATTGTGGGACTTTTAACGTATGCACTGGAAACTACATGGGCAAGCTGGGAAGTATAAGCGATTATGCTGTCGTGGTCAAACGGAGACGTCTCTACGATTTTACCGAATCCCATGTCTCTTGCCAGAGTTTCAACAGTCAGGACAGAGTTTTTGTCAGTTTCCGGCAGAGGCGTTACGATAAAATTAGCACCGATAAACAGTGAGCCGTCTGAAAAATCAAAACCGAAACGCTCTTTGCCTGCCATAGGGTGAGTGCCGACATAATTTACGCCGTGTTCAGCGGCAAGTTTTGTCATATTGATCGTCATCTGACCTTTTATTCCGCATACATCAGTAAGTATACAGCCCTTTTTGAACTTACTCATATTGTCTCTCATGAACTGTTCGGTAGGCTGCGGATGCAGGCATACTATTACCATATCGAATAAATCAAGCTCAGATGTATCCGCACCTCTTATAATACAGCCGCATTTTACCGCATCTTCTATTACTTTTTGGTTTCTGTTAAGACCATATACTTCATGATTTGTATAGCTGGTAATTGCTTTGCAGTAAGAACCTCCGATAAGACCCAGACCTACAATAAGTATTTTCATTTTTACCATTCCTTATAAAGTTTTATTTTCAAATTCACACAGTTTTTTTACATCTGTCATCACATCGTCAAATGCGTCAGGAGTGAGAGACTGTGCACCGTCGCACAATGCCTTTGACGGTTCCGGATGAACTTCGATCATAAGTCCGTCTGCACCGGCTGCAACTGCTGATTTTGCAAGTGGTTTTATAAGAGAAGATTTGCCTGAAGCATGACTTGGATCCGCAATAACAGGCAAATGAGTTAGATTATGAAGTACCGGAATTGCTGAAACATCAAAAGTATTTCTTGTAGCAGTTTCAAATGTACGGATTCCTCTTTCGCAGAGAATTACATTTTCATTTCCGCCTGACATAATGTATTCAGCACTCATCAGCCATTCTTCAATAGTATTTGCAAGACCTCTTTTTAAAAGAATAGGTTTGCGGCATTTTCCGATTTCTGCAAGCATTTCAAAATTCTGCATGTTTCTTGCGCCGATTTGAATAATATCAACATCGTTGAACAGATCCAGATGTTCAAGGCTCATTAGTTCTGTTACAATAGGAAGTCCGGTTTCTTTTTTTGCAGTCAGAAGAAGCTCCAGTCCTTTTGCTTTAAGACCTCTGAATGCGTAAGGTGAAGTACGGGGTTTAAAAGCTCCGCCTCTTAAAAAGTTTGCGCCGGAAGCTTTTACTGCTTTTGCACAGTTTACGATTTGTTCTTCGCTTTCAATGGAGCAAGGTCCTGCCATTACTGCAAAATGTCCTCCGCCGATTTTAACTCCGTTTACGTCTATCACAGTATCTTCATTGTGAAATTTTCTGTTGACCAGTTTGTATGGCTCTGATACTCTCTGAACTTTTTCAACAATGTCAAGTGCGGCAACGTCTTCAACATCAATCTTTGAGGTGTCGCCAATGAGTCCGATAATAGTTGTTTCAGTACCTGTGCTGAGATGTGTTCTGAATCCTAAATCTTCAAATTTATCTGTCAAATTTTTTATTTCTGTTTCCGTTGAATTTTTGCATACTATAATCATTTGAATTTCTCCTTTAATATTTTGTATTTAATAGTATACCACTTTAAAGTCCAAAAGTCAATAGCAAAAAAAAATAATATAATAAAAATTATGAAAAAATAACTTGTTTTGCCGTTATACAGTGCCGAAGCTTCGGTTTGTTTGCGGAATCGTTTTTAATAAATCTGCAAATCGCCCCTGCATAAATATTATATTCACTTTTGGGGAAGGTGAGATGTATATTATTAAACTGCTAGGGACGATTTGCAGATTTACTGATTGTATGATTATAAAAAAGGAGAAAGATGTTCGGATAAATTATATTCATTCGGACATCATATTACATATTATACCTCCATTGAGTCTATTTTGTCAATATATTCAAACGGATATATTATAATATCTCTATTAGGCACAAAACAGAAGAGGAATTTTTATGTATTATTATCAAAGATTACGTGATTTACGTGAAGATGCGGATAAAACACAAAAGGAAATTGCAGAATTATTAAATACCAATCAGTCACAATATCAGAAATATGAAAGCGGAAAAAGAGAATTACCGCTTCATCATGCTATAACGCTTTCAAATTTTTATAATGTTTCCATAGACTATATAACAGGCATAACGAATATAAAATACGGTAAAAACAATATGAACACTGAAGAAAAGAACTTGCTTGAACGCTGGAATTGTCTTACTGAAAAGAATAAAGGGAAAGCTGAATACTTTTTTGAACAGCTGCTTAAAAAGCAGCTGCGCAGTGAAAAGGAACAGAAAAAATCCATGTAATTAAAATTTTTATGTCCATGCCTGTTCAAGGCACTTTATACCTTGGGTGATTTCTTTTTCGTCAAGTCCCGAATAACCTGCAACAATACAGCTTTTCGGTACTTTTTCTTTTCCGAAGGAATAATATTCCGATAGTCCGTAGACCTTTACATTTTCCTTAGCAGCTGATTCTACCAGTTGTTTTTCATTCATGCCATTGTTGAGCTTCATAAGTACGTGAAGCCCGGAATCAAGCCCTTTAAGACTAACATAATTTTTCAGTTTGCATGATTCTATAGATTCTGTCAGTGTATCCCGTCTCTGACGGTAAAGCTTTTTCATACGGCGTATATGCCTTTCAAAGTGTCCTCTTCCCATAAACTTAGAAAGGGTCAGCTGTTCGAATACGGGGACTGTACACGCATAAAATCCAAGTTCTTTCATAAATTTTTCAAGAAGCTTTGGAGGAAGTATCATGTAACTGATTCTCATCGAGGGAGCAAGACTTTTGGTAAAAGTATTAATATATATAACTCTGTCTCTGCTGTCAAGACTTTTCATTGCAGGTACCGGTTTTCCGGAGAATCTGAATTCACTGTCATAATCATCTTCTATAATATATCTGTTTGGAGAAGAATATGCCCAGTTTAAAATTTCCGTTCTTCTGCTGACGGGCATAGCGGTTCCCAAAGGAAAATGATGAGAGGGCGTAATGTGTACGGCGTCTGCTTGGGAATTTTTTATGAATCCACATTCCGCACCCAATTCGTCCATAGGTATAGGCAGAATTTTTAAACAATGTGAATTAAAAATTTTAAAAATTTTGGTATATCCCGGGTTTTCAATTCCGTAAACCAGATTTCTTCCCAGAAGCTGTATTATCAGTCCTGTCAAATATTCCGAACCTGCGCCGATTATAACCTGATCCGGATGCACCTCAATGCCTCTGAAGCTTTTGAGATAATCTGAAATTTCAAGACGCAGCTCATAAATACCTCTGGAATCGCATGCGCTTAATAGTTCCGGACTTTGCTCACTTAAAGTTTCTCTTGAAAGCTTTGCCCATGTGGAAAATGGAAACAAACCGGTATCAACCATATTTGTTTTAAAATTATATTTATAATTTCTGCAGCAGGACTTTTCCGGAATATATATGCTGCTGTTTTCCGGCTGCGTACGGTATTGAACCGCTTCTGCGTAGAAGCCGCTTCCGGGTCTCGAAGTTATGTATCCCTCTGCCGCAAGCTGTGAATAGGCTGTTTCTACAGTTACCACACTTACTTTCAGGTGTGACGCCAGTTCACGTTTTGAGGGCAGTTTTTCTCCGGATTTTATGCCGCCTGTTTCAAGTTCGTTTCTTATGCGGTAATAAAGCTGTTCGTAAAGAGGGGTTTTACTATTTGAATCAAGATTAAATGTTAACATTCCAACCGACCTTATTAAATATTCTAAAACCGACTATTGAAGCAATGTCAATTTAGTAGTATTATTATATCGTATTATAAAAAAACAGTCAAGATGTTTAATTTTAAAATTGGCTGACAGAAAGGTATGAAATTTATGGCAAACGAACGTTATAAACTTAATAAAGAATTGGCTCAGATGCTCAAAGGCGGAGTTATTATGGACGTTACGACTCCGGAACAGGCAAAAATCGCTGAAGCAGCAGGAGCATGCGCAGTAATGGCGCTTGAAAGAATACCGGCTGATATCCGTGCGGCAGGCGGCGTTTCAAGAATGAGCGATCCTAAAATGATCAAGGGTATTCAGGAGGCTGTATCAATTCCCGTTATGGCAAAATGCAGGATAGGTCACTTTGCAGAAGCGCAGATTCTTCAGGCTATTGAAATTGATTATATTGATGAGAGCGAAGTATTGTCTCCGGCTGATGACAAGTATCATATTGATAAAACAAAATTTGACGTACCGTTTGTATGCGGCGCTAAGGATTTAGGAGAAGCTCTAAGAAGAATCAGCGAAGGTGCATCAATGATAAGAACTAAGGGCGAACCTGGCACCGGAGACGTTGTTCAGGCAGTAAGACATATGAGAATGATGCAGGGTGAGATACGCAGACTCACTTCAATGTCAAAAGACGAGCTTTATCAGGCTGCCAAAGATTTACAGGTTGACTACACTTTAGTAGAATATGTTGCCGAAAACGGCAAGCTTCCAGTTGTAAACTTTGCCGCAGGCGGTGTTGCAACTCCTGCTGACGCTGCGCTTATGATGCAGCTTGGTGCAGAGGGTGTATTTGTCGGTTCAGGTATTTTTAAATCCGGAAATCCTGAAAAACGTGCCTCATCAATTGTAAAAGCAGTTACAAATTACAATGATTATAAAATGCTGGCTGAACTTTCCGAGGATTTGGGCGAAGCTATGGTAGGAATTAACGAACAGGAGATTCAGCTGCTTATGGCTGAAAGAGGCAAGTAATGAAAATTGGTGTTCTTGCTCTTCAAGGAGCATTTATCGAGCATGAAAGAATGCTGGAAAGTCTTGGTGCTGAAACATTTGAAATAAGACAGAAAAAGGACATTGAAGCTCATATGGACGCAATCGTCCTTCCGGGTGGTGAAAGCACTGTCATGGGCAAGCTTTTAAATGACCTTGAGCTTATGGATCCTATTCGTGATATGATCAAAAACGGACTTCCGGCATTCGGAACATGCGCCGGACTGATTCTTCTTGCTGAAAAAATTTATAATGACGATATTGTTCACATAGGAACAATGAATATCATTGCCAGAAGAAACGCATACGGCAGACAGCTTGGCAGTTTTGAGACTAACGCTGAATTCAGCGGCATAGGCGAAATACCGATGACTTTTATAAGAGCTCCCTATATTGAATTCGTTGGCGAAAAGGCTGAAGTACTGTCAACGGTTAACGATAAAATAATTGCTGCTAAACAAGACAGACAATTAGTTACTGCTTTCCATCCGGAGCTTACAGGCAGTACTGCGGTGCATAAATATTTTATTGATAATATGGTTAAACAATAAAAAGACGTAAAATAAAGCAGACACGAATGAAGTGTCTGCTTTATTTTTTGATATTAATCCAGAGGAATTTCAAAAGAACATACAACGTCAAGATTTTCAGAATTTTTATCTACAAACTGAACGGTTATAGCTTTAGAATCTGTTGAACTGAAATTGTGTGTCTGGTAATTTCCATCGTATTCTCCTTGATTTGCCAGATTAAGTTCAAGCTGATTTCCGTTTTCATCATAAACGAGCATTGCCAGCGACATTTCCGAAGAATTTTTATATTTTATTGACAGGCAATAGGGAGTTGATTTTACCTGACAGATTTCAATACCGATTTCTTCATCTTTATAAATGGTGTCGTTTATTTTGTTTGCGGACATATCCGGAGTGACCTTTAAAAGAAAATCTCCGCCTGCGTTAAACTGACTGTAATACTTTTCAGCACCTTGTGGATCTTGTCTATAATCTATATTGTTTTCCCTACAGTATTCGTAATAATCTAATATATTGCCGTTTTCCCAGACATCGGCAGATTCATATACGCCAATATGAATTTTAATGTCGGTTGTGTCTGTAAAGCGTAAATTTTCAGGAATATGCATCTGGAACGTACCTGTATAAGCAGACGCTCCCTCGTAGTCTCTGATAAGGTCGATCCACGGCAGACACATATTATCTATGTCGCTGAAGGATTTTCCGCCGATGTCAACTCTTACTCCTTTTGCAAAGATATGATATTTGTTTTCTATATCTGGATTATTGTTTTCGGCTGTAAAAATAACAGTTAAATTTTCACCGTCACAAAAAATACTTTCAGCTTTTACTTTCAGTCCGTTAGTATCGCATTCTTCACTTAATGATTCTGCATGATCTTCCAGTATATCATAATTAAGTTGGTTGCCTTTGTTAACCTTATACTCTGTTCCGTCAGCGACTTTGGCGGTAATTTCCTGCTTTGCTTTTTCCTTCGAAAATACAGATATTACATCATCTGCGAAAGCGGCGGTAATAGCAGTGCAGCCTACTATGGCGGCAGCGATTACAGGAATAAAAGTCTTTTTTGACCATTTGTGTTTTGATTTATTCTTTTCAATACTCATATTAATTATCTCCTTACGGCATTCTTCTCTGATTTCTATTCTGTCCGTTACATTTTTATAATCTTCAATTTTCATATATGAAACTCCTTTCCAAGTGATTTTTTAAGCATATCCCGTCCTCTGCATAATTGAGTACGTACTGCTGAATCAGATTTTTTTAATATTTCAGCAATTTCTTTTGTTGAATATCCTTCGTAATAAAAAAGGTGTATAACTATTCTGTATTTTTCGGGCAGGTTCATAACTTCATGAAATACTGTACTTTCTTCCGGAGATTCATAGACAATTTCTGCGTCATCGAGAGCTACGACATGTTTAAATCTGAATGACTTGAATATGTCCTTGCATCGGTTAATAGTACAGCGGATCAGCCATGCTTTTAAATGCTCGTCGCTGTCATAGGCGTATTTTCCGGTAAAACACTTTATGAATACGTCCGAGGTTATGTCCTCTGCGTCGGCATGGTTTTTACAGTATGAAAAAGCGGTTCGGTAAATTGTATTACTGAATTTATCGTATATTAATTCCATGTCGTTTTGCTCCATTCTGGATCACTCCTTTGCAGTTCTTTTGAAGTACTTCACCAATAATACGATTGAAGGCTTTAAAATGTTACATTAATTTTTTAATATTAAATATACTTGACAAATCTTAAAAATTGTTGTATACTAACTGTATTAGTTTGAACGGTACACTGTGCTGAAATAGGGGGAGAATTATTATGAACTTTAAAAAAATTTTTACAATGTTTACTGTAATATTGGTCGGTATTATATTAACAGGTTGTGGAATAATTCAGGCAAAAGTTGAAGAGAACTTGAGTGATAAAGAGGAATGTGTTTTAAACACGGATAATGTTACGCAATTTATTTATAAATCCAACAGCTATACGATCTTAGAAAACACTTATTCTAATGAAAGTTTAGGAGATTGGGTTGGTTATATCCGTAAAGTTGTGGCAGTAAATGACGATGGAAAAATACTGGAGCAAAACTCTATGGATAAATCAATATTTAATTTCAGGTCAGATTTAGACGATAGCGCCATCGTTATTAGTTTTTTAAATGTGTATACAGATTCGGATGATACTGATTACCTGATAGTAGATGTTAATGAAGGTCATCACAAAGCAATTCTTACTGAAAAAATTACAACTCAAGATACAATATTTGATTTTACATCATTAAAGCACGAATCATTAAGTAATCAATTTAAAATCAATCCTGAAAATGCAACTCAATTAATCTGTAATGATACCGTTTATCAAGTTACTTCGGAAACTGTATCGGATAGTGAACTGGGAAATTATATTACTGCTGTTGCAGAACAAATCACTTTTGATTCAGATACGAAAAAGCCATTGTCTAAGGACGAATTAAATAGTATTGATTGGTTTGGCAAAGATAGTAAGAAACGAGATTTTTGGGTTTATAGTGATATTTACGAAATATCCGGCATTGCCGTGACAGAAGCTGTAGCGGTAAAGATAAACAATCAATATTATAAAGCAGAAGTAAAGTAAAAATTGGAATAGGGTATAATCTAAGAATACCTGTTATCTTTTTTATATTAAATAATACAAAACGTTACTGGAACGGTGAGCGTAGTGAAAGGAATGGTCATATATATGTTTGATCTTGACCTGCAAAGCAGAACTCCGATTTATGAACAGCTTTATAAAAAGACAATTGAATTAATCATTAAAGGAGTGTTAAAAGAAAATGAACAGCTTCCAAGTGTAAGGAGTCTGGCTAAGGAAATCGGAGTTAATCCGAATACTGTCGCCAAAGCTTATCAGGAACTGGAAAGAAATAAGATTATATATTCTGTTTCAGGAAGAGGCAGTTTTATTGCAAAAATCTGTGATTCTTCTGTTAAGGATTATATTTTAGAGGATTTTGATCATTCAGTGTATGAAGCGGTTAAAATCGGTATTACAAAGGATGAACTTAAAGAAAGAATAGACGGGGTGGAATTATGATAGAATTAAAAGGAGTTGTCAAGAAATTTGATGATTTTCAGGTTCTTGACAGTATTGACCTTACCATACCGCAGGGAACGGCATTTGGATTGCTGGGCTCTAACGGAGCCGGTAAGTCTACGATACTGAGACTGCTTTCAGGTATTTACAAGCAGGAAAAAGGGGAAATCTATATTGACGGAGAAGCAGTGTTTGACAATCCGAAAGTTAAGAAAAGAATATTTTTTATAAATGACGAAACAATCCAGTTTACATCTTTTACTCTGGAGGAACTGAAAAATTATTACAAAAGCTTTTATCCGAAATTTTCAGAGGAACTTTTTGAAAAGCTCAGAAGTACTATAAACCTGCCGCTAAAGAAAAAGCTTAACGCTTTTTCAAAGGGAATGAAGCGTCAGGCGGTTGTAATTACAGCTCTGGCGTGTCAGACGGACTACTTGCTTCTTGACGAAGCATTTGACGGTCTTGACCCTACAATGAGAATTATTGTTAAAAGAATGCTTGTGGACGCAATGATCGACAGAAATCTGACAACTATTATTTCTTCGCACAATTTAAAAGAAATTAATGAAGTCTGCGAAAGCGTTGCGCTGCTGCATCAGGGTAAAATTATTTTTTCCAGGGATCTGGACAGCGTCAAGGGAAATATACATAAAATTCAGGCAGTATTTAAATCTGCCGATCCGGAGATGCCTCAGTACTATTCAAAGGAAGAGCTTGCCGGAACGGGAGTTGAAATACTGCATTATGAAAAAAATCAGAGTGTTTATCATTTAATTGCAAGGGGAGAGGTAGATGAAATCAAGAAAAAGCTTGAACCTAAAAAACCTATTGTTCTTGATATAATACCGCTGTCTTTGGAAGAAATATTTATTTATGAAATGGAGGTGCTGGGCTATGACTATAATGCCATTGAAACAGAGAACAAATAACATGTTCTGGATAAATTTTAAGCTGAGTCTTAAACAGAATAAAAAAATGCTGATTGTAATAAGTATTTTACAGATGCTGGGACTGCCTATGCTGTCTGTACTTCTGACGGCTGTCGCAATAGATGAAGAAAGTATGAGTGAAATAAGTATAGGATTTTTTGCAATGATCTCATTATTCTGCATAGCTGTCTCCATATTTTGCGGTATAATTATAGCTGTAAATAATTTCAGCTATCTTCATAAGAAATCACAGGTTGATATGATCTATTCTCTGCCTATAAAAAGAAAATATAAATTTATCAGCGACTTTTTTTCAGGTCTTGCAGTTTACTTAATTCCGTATATTGCGGCATGTATTCTTTCATGGGCAATATTATTAGCGTCGGGAGTATGTGTAAAAAATATATCTGGTGTTCTTGAGAACGGTTCCTTTGTATCTCTGATAATACAGGGCGAATTTGCCGGACTGCTTATCATGGCCTTATTGTATACTCTTACCGTATTAGTATTAAACTGCTGCGGTACATTATTTGAAAGTATAATAAATATTCTTATTATCAATATCCTGATACCGGGACTGATTGCAGTTATTGCAACAATGTTTTTTGCACAATTATACGGTGTATCAATATTTGATACAATTTTGCCTGTTTTAGGTTATACAAGTCCTATAGGCGCCGGAATTTATCTTATATATCTTTTGGCTTCAAATGAATATACTTATTCTGACTTTATAGGCTGTATTTCTGCAGGAGCTTATGGTAAATGGGTTGTGTTCTTTTTATTGTTCACAGCTGCGGTTTTTGCGCTTTCCATGTTTTTGTATTTGAAAAGAAAAGCGGAGGACGTTTCAAAACCTTATGTTTACAAGCTGCTTTACTATCTTGTTATAACATCTGTACTTATGGCGATTTCTCTTATTGCAAGATATGATATAACAACGATTATTCCTGTTATTATATTCTCGCTTATTGTTTATCTTATATTTGAGGTTATTACTAACAGAGGCTTTAAGAAAATTTACAAATCGTTCATAAGATATGCAGTTACTATGGTTTCAATTCTGATAGTATGTATTATTGCCGTTGGTACTAAAGGATTTGGTGTAGAAAGCAAGATTCCGTCGGTAAATTCCGTAAAAAATGTTAGAGTAAGTTATCAGGGATTCGACCAGAATGTTATTTCGGGATATCATATAGATTATCTGGATAAAAAATTTGACCGGGTTTATACTGAGAAACAAATTATTGAAAAAGTGATAGAAGTTCATAAGGATGCTCTGGATTTATATAACAGCGGAGAGTTTGAAGAATCATTTTTCAGTGACGATTATTATTATTCAGATAGCTATGATTCTGAAATCTATTATGACGGTAATCCGAAAGCGGATTATCCTCGTTATAAAGTGAATTTTACATATAAGCTTAAAACCGGTTCTTCAATAACAAGGCGTTATACTCTTACTTACGAGCAGATAAGTCAGCTGTTTATTCTTGATTCAACTCCGCAAATGGGCGAATTTCTAGAGAAATGTATTTTTAATAATATGAAATATATTGAGTATATAAATAACAAAAGAACAGAAACGTTTAGAGTTTATCTTGCTGACATGTTGAATGAAAACTCTTATGAGTATAAAATCAGTAAAGCACAGGCAAAGGAAATTTGTGAAGCATACGGCAAGGATTACGTTAATATGTCTGAAAAACAGATGCTGACTGACAGCATATACTGTTATATAAACGGTGATTATCCTGTAAGGGAATCATTCAAAAATACTATTGCGTTATTGGAAAAATACATGCTTGAAGTACCCGAAATAACAGTATTTGATTATCTGTCTGCTGTATTGTATCCTCCGGAGGCTTTAAAATGTTGGGGTTCGGACGAATCTTCAGCTTCATTCGGTTCGATGTATTTGAATCAATCTGAAGGACGTATTCTAAACTTTGAGCAGTTTGAAAGTATGCTGGAGCTTGGAATGATAAGAGCTCCTTATTATGAAGAAGCGGATTGCTGGTGTGTAAATTACAACGGTAGTATTTATATTATCCCATCGCAATTTTCTGACAATGCGGAGATTCTGTATAACCGTCTTAGTGAAACGGGTGTAGTAGTTACTAAAGAAATTCTTATTGAAGATCTTCGGAATAGTGACGAGGATATATCTTATATTATCAAAAGATATGGGATTGATGATGATGTCGAGCTTTACGATGAATTTTCCTTATTGCAGGAGCTTTCGTACAAATATTATGATGAATATTCAAGTTTTGATGAATATTTTGAAAGTATGTTCGGAACAATAGACGAAAACGGCAAAGATGAATATAATTATGAAAAGCTTCACTGGAATTACTGGAAAAGCTTTAATAAATTTTATGGTTATGCAACACTTGAGGATTATATAGAGTTTAATTCCATTGATGAAAAAGATGAAGTTTCATTAGAATGGACAGAATATACCTCAGCTTTTCCCAATCTTAATGCAAAGCTTTTTACGAGCTTGGATAAACAACAGTAATATAAAAACGCTTTACCAATATTGGTAAAGCGTTTTTTGTGTCAGCATAAGCATTTACTGGTTCATATACTGATCCAGATAATCCTCATAATTAAAATCAGAGCTTGTATATGCAGAGGTAAGCTTGTCAACGTAATCCTGGAATATTTCTTCTATATCCTCAGGACGCTGTCCGTTTTCTCCTTTTTCGTCAGGTGAATCCGGAGTACCGTATTTTACGGATATTACATAGATTTCATCATTGTAATCGTACTGACAATTTAGTGAAATATCCTTATAATTTTTACCGTTTTCATCAGACAGAAATTTTATGCTGAGACTGCCGAAGTTTCCTCCGTTTTGAAAAAGAGATCTTGTATCAACAGTTTCCAAATCATATTGAACGGAATATTTGTCTGGAAACTCTTTATTGTCCGAATCGGAAACGTTTATGTCTTTTACGGTATTTTTGCTGCTGTCGTCCTTATTACTGCAAAGCTGTGCAATAATTTCTCGGTAGCTGGCAGCCATGCTTTCATATTCAAAATCTTCCCATTTAGCGTCCTTTTCCTCGGGGATATATAGGTTTGAAATTGAAAGAGCAGTGTATTTTCCGTCACGGTAAAATTTCAGATTACCGTTAACGTCGTAATGCATAAAAGCGCAGTCATCATTCAGTTTTGACGCCTCTGTTAAAATGTGGGATTCTGATGCTGTTTTGGAAATCTGAATATAATAGTTTTCGTCAAGGGTATTTTCGGCAATATATTCCCTGAAATTTTCAAAAACTTCACTTTTATTTTCGTTCCTTTTATCAGAACAGGAACAGAGCGAAATGCAGAATACAGTGCATAATATCACTGAAAAAATTTTTCTCATTTTATCAGTCCTCGCAGTTAGTTATTGCGCCTGTGGGACAGGCTTCATAGCATGTTCCGCAGCCGGTACATTTATTATAATCAATAACGGCATGGAAGTCAACAACCTTGATGGCGTCTGAAAGGCATTTTTTCTCGCATATCTTACAGCCTATACAGCCGTTTGAACAGGATTGCTTTGTAATTTTTCCGTTGTCCTTTGAGGAGCATTTAACGTCGATGTGATTGATTATCGGTTTGATTGAAATCAGACTGTTAGGGCATATCTTTACACATTTTCCGCATGCAACGCATGCACCTGTTACTTCTGCCACGCCGTTTACTATTTCAATGGCGCTTTCATCACAGACATTAACGCAGTCGCCGTAGCCAAGACAACCGTATGTACAGCTTTTAGAGCCGCCGTAAAGTCTTTTTGCGGCAGAACAGCTTGCAACCCCGTCAAAAGTAAATCTTGTTTTGACTGCATCGCAGTTTCCCTGACAGTGAACTACAGCCGTTTCAGGTGTTACCGACATAGCCTCTGTACCGAGTATTTCGCTTATTTTAGCGCTTACTTCAGTACCGCCCGGTTTGCACAGATTTGTTGCGGCGCCTTTTTCAACGATTGCATTTGCATAGTCCGAGCAGCCTGCAAAGCCGCATGCTCCGCAGTTTGCCTGAGGAAGAGCGTCTGAAATCTGTTCGATTCTTTCATCGGTTTTTACATAAAATATTTTTGAAGCGGCAGTAAGCAAAACTCCTGCAAGAAGTCCCAGTACCGCAAAAATGAGTATGGGAACAAAGTATGTTTCAAACATTTATTATCTTCCTCCTTTTTAACTTATAAATCCTGAAAATGCCATAAAGCTTAAAGATACGATTGATGCGGCAATAAGAGTTGCGGGGATTCCCTTGAATGTTTTCGGAATGTCGGCGTCTTCGAGTTTTGAGCGTACTCCCGAGAACAGAATAAGCGCAAGTGAGAAACCGATTCCGGCGCATACTGCGTTTATAATTGATTCAAGGAATGTGTAGCCGTTGTCAATATTAAGGAGTGTAACGCCCAGTACTGCACAGTTAGTTGTTATCAGCGGAAGATAAACGCCAAGTGAGTTGTAAAGAGGCGGCATCACCTTTTTGAGAATTATTTCAACAAGCTGTACAAACAGTGCAATGATCAGAATGAATGCCACTGTATTGAGATATTCAAGACCGTTCGGTTCTAAAATCAACGAGTATACAGGATATGTAACGGCAGTAGCGCAGGTCATAACAAATATTACAGCTGCACCCATTCCCAGACTTGAGGAAAGCTTTTTTGAAACGCCTAAGAACGGACAGATACCCATGAATTTGGAGAGTACGAAGTTGTCAACAAGTATTGCCGACAGCATTATAATAAAAATACTTTTCATTATTCTCCTCCTTTTCTGCCTGCACAGCTTGCGGCGTTAGGGCATCCTGCACAGCCGATTTTCTGCGGAGGCTTTTTGCCGGCAATTTTGTTTACCAATGCTATAATACATCCCAGAACGAAAAATCCTCCGGCAGACATTACAAATACGGACATTGGCTGTAATCCCGGGATTTTCATTCCCATCCATGAGCCTGAACCCATGATTTCTCTTACCGAACCCATTAGGAACAGGGCAAGAGTGAAACCAAGACCCATTCCCAGACCGTCAAGAGCGGAAGGAATGACCTTGTTTTTACATGCGAACATTTCCGCACGTCCTAAAATGATACAGTTAACGGTAATAAGATTAAGAAATGTACCCAGAGCGTCATAAAGGCTTGGTATAAAGCCGTGAAGCAGAAAGCTTATAAGCGTTACAAAGCCTGCGATTATGACGATATAGCAGGGAAGCTTTACAGCCTTTGGAATTACCTTTTTTAACAGTGAAATTACTATATTTGAACCCAGCAGAACAAATGTAGTTGCAAGTCCCATACCTATCCCGTTTACCGCCTGAGTGGTGACTGCAAGCGTCGGACACATACCCAGAAGTCCCACAAGAGTCGGATTTTCTTTTATTATTCCTTTGGTAAGTTCTTTTATATTACCCATTTAAAATTTCCTCCTTGTGTTCATTGTAGGTTTTTAAGGCAAGGTCTACGGCTGATTTCATTCCCTTTGAGGAGTATGTAGCGCCTGTTATTACGTCAAATTCGTAATTTTCATCGCTTGCACCCATAAATTGGTCAAGGAAGCTTTGATCTTCCTGTACTTTTGTACCCAATCCCGGAGTTTCTCCTATAGCAAGGAAGCTTATGCCGCATACGCCGCCGTTTTCATCAATACCGATCAATAAATCAAGACCGCCTTTTGAATAACCATCGGCTACGATTTCAAAAATCACTCTGCCTTTTTCATCGGAGGTTACTGAGGTAATTCCTTCGTATGTAAGATCGGACATTTTATAATCAGCTTCTCCGAAGGTTTCTGTAAGTGCATTGCTGAATTTTTCCTCCTGAGCCTTTACAATTTTGTCTTTGGTAGCTGAATTTGCAAGTACCAGCAGTCCGCAGACTATTGCTGAAATAAGCATCAGTACAAGAGGGGGCATTATTTTTTCTTTCATTTTTCTTTAGCCTCCTTTACTGCTCCTATAGGTTTTGTCATTGTAAATCTGTCAATATAAGGTGTTACTATATTCATAAGAAGAATTGAGAACGAAACGCCTTCCGGATAGCTGCCGAACTGTCTTATAAGGAATGTTATTATACCGCAGCCTATTCCGAAAATAAGCTTTCCTGTTGGAGTAACAGGAGTTGTAACGTAGTCGGTGGCCATGAAGAATGCACCCAGAATAAGACCGCCTGCAAGTACCTGATACAGTACGTCGTTTCCTGCGATAAGGTTCAGCAGAGCAACAGTACCGATAAATGCAATTGGTGTTACAGGAGAAATGATTTTTCTGACAATTAAGTAAATACCGCCTATTAAAAGCGCCAGCGCACAGGTTTCGCCTAAACAGCCGCCTGTGTTACCGAGGAATAGATCCTTGTATGATGCTGTTTCAGTCACAAGGGGAGTTGCGCTTGTTACAATTTCTTTACCGTTTTCTTTCCAGTATTGAGGAACAGCCCATGTGGTCATATTTGAAGTGAATGAAAGCATAAGTACGATTCTTCCCACAATTGCCGGATTGGCAAAATTCTGTCCCAATCCGCCGAAAAGCTGCTTTACTATAACAATTGCCACGAAACAGCCTATCACAGCCTGCCAGAACGGAAGTGTTACAGGAAGATTAAGTGCGAGAAGAAGTCCTGTAAGAACGGCGCTTAGGTCGCCTATAGTCTGTTCTTTTTTCATTATAATTCTTGTAACGGCTTCAAATATAATACATGAAAGTATACAGACTGCAATGAGCATTAAAGCTCTGAGTCCGAAAATAATTCCTGAAGCTATTACAGCCGGAAGAAGTGAAGCTATTACGCACAGCATTATGCGCTGTGTACTCATGTTATCTTTAACATGAGGTGAAGGTGAAACAGTTAATATATTCAAATTTTTACCGCCTTTCTTATTTCCTTGGTATCAGAGCTTTGGCAAGCTGATTTGTTTCTGCAAGCTTTCTTCCTGCCGGACAGGCATAAGTACAGCAGCCGCAGTTCATGCATAAATTTACTTTCAGCTTTTTCAGTGCTTCAACGTCTCTGCGTTTATATGCCTTTTCCATTTCGGTAGGCATAAGATCAAAAGGACAAGCCTTTATACAGCGTCCGCATCTGATGCAGTTTGTAACTACAGGCTCTGAATATTTTTCAAATGCTAACACTGCATTGTTACCCTTACCCACAGGAGTATCAAGGTCAAATGCGCTCATTCCCATCATAGGACCGCCCAAGATAAGCTTGTTCATTTTTTCGGTATCGCACTGTGCATATTCCAGAATCTTTGACACGGGAGTTCCGATTTTGACTGTTAGATTACTTGGATTTTTTACTATATCGCCATCGACGGTTAAACGTCTTTCAACAAGAGGCATGCCTGTCTGACAGTAGTTATAAATCTGTGCGGCTGTGGAAACGTTGAGAACAATAACTTTTTGGTCTGAGGGCAGCTGACCTTCCTTAACGATTCTGCCGACAGTATTGTAAATAAGAACCTTTTCTGCGCCCTGAGGATATGAAGCGGGAAGAGTTTTTACTGTAATTGATGAGTCTGAAGCTGTTTTTTCAGAAAGAAGGGAAATAGCGTCAGGCTTATTGCTTTCAATACCGATCACTGCATTGGGTATTGAAAGAAATTTCATGACAGTTTTTATTCCGCCGATAACAGCGTCAGGATCTTCAAGCATCTGACGATGGTCTGAGGTTATGTATGGTTCGCATTCTGCGGCGTTTATTATCAGAGTATCAATTTCCCCTTTGGGGTTAAGCTTGATGTGAGTAGGGAAGCCTGCGCCGCCCAAGCCTGTAATGCCGCTTTCACGGATTGCCTTTATAAATTCTTCCTTGCTGTTGATCACAGGGGACTGAACTTCTTCGGAAACAGTCTGTTCACCGTCGGTTTCTATGGTTACAGCTTTGCAGGTATTTCCGTTGGCAAGTTTAATTTCGGTTACCGCTTTGACAGTTCCCGATACGCTTGAATGAACGGGAACGGACATAAATGCGTCGGTATCTCCGATTTTCTGTCCGACTTTTACAGCGTCTCCGACCTTTACAAGGGGTGTGCATGGAGCGCCCATATTCATAAGCATAGGGATAGTTACTAAGTCAGGCACAGGAAGAGCGGCAGTTTGACATTGCGCTGTGCCCTTATGGTGTTTTAAACGGACTCCGTTTAGTTTTTTCATCATTTCCTCCTCATTTTTGTTTGATTTTTGTAAGAACCGGTATTAATAATCCCAGACACAGACCTGTTACAGTTCCGGCGATGCATCCTGAAATTATCAGTACCGGCATATATGCAAGGACAGCAGAGCTGCCCAGTATAAAACATGCGGCTGAAAGCTGACCGACGTTGTGCATCAGACTTCCTGCAACGCTTGTTAAAACTATTGAAGCTTTGGTTTTTTTACTTAGCAAAAGCATTGTAAAAAAGGCGGCGAGTCCGCCTGAAATGGACATTATAAAAGCTGTTGTTCCCCGTGTGAGAAAAACAAAAAATGATTTAAGTATGCAGATTGCCAATGCACAGCCTGTATTTATTTCATACATAGCAAACATAACCGGTATGTTTGAAAATCCCGGCTTTACTCCCAACGGCAGCGGAATAAGACTTTCAGCTGCCGACAGTCCGGCAGAAAGAGCAAGAAGCATACCTGAAAGAGCTGTTTTATATGATTTTTTCATGTTTGTCAGTCCTCGATTTCTACTATAAGTTTTTTGGGCAGACATACGATTTTTTCACTCTTTGAATCAATAAAATCTGTTTTTACACAAATTTTATCAGGACAATCTGATTCTATTATTCTTATTTTTCCGTTATTTACCTCAAAGACAACGCCTTTTACATTTTTAAGTGAAAACGTATTGTTTTTGTGAGTTTCAAGGTCAATTTTTTCTATAATTTCAGAATCTACTGAAATTACCGCTGTTTTGCCGGGATTTATTTTCTTATTGATAAAAGTGACGGAAATTACAATAATACCTGTCAGAAGAATGGCAAGTATTATAAAAATATCTTTTTTGCTGATTATTTTTTTACTGTTTGTATTTATATGAACCATCCTTTAATTTAAAATCAAGACCATCGCTTACATACAAATTTTTATCCTTGTCTGCCGCAACTATTTTATAGCTGTCTGAATGGAGGTGCTTTTCAATTTCCTTTGTACCTCCTGTGAAGATCAGTGTTGAAAGAAAATCCGATTCAAGACCGCTGTCACAGAATACTGTTACCGTTGTAAGATCGGTTTCGGTAGGATATCCGGTTTTGGTGTCTATAATATGACAGTATTTTTTACCGTCGATTTCCGCATAGCGTTCATATCCCCCCGATGTGGAAATAAAACAGCCGCCCCTGAGAGTTACCGACCCTATAGAACCTTGTTTATCCGGAGATGCTATATCAATATTCTGTTCACCGTATTGGTTACCGTAAACTAATATTGAAGAACCTGTAGTGATAAGAGAATAATGTGAATCTTCTTTGTCAAGAAGTTCTTTTACTTTATCAAGGGCGATACCCTTTGCGACGCAGCCGAAGTCCAGTATGGCATTATTTTCAAGGGTGATGTTATTTCCGTTTATTGTAATATTTTTAAATCCTGTAGCGGCAAGAGCCTTGTCAATTTCACTCTGAGCAGGAATTTCAGGATTTTTACCGGTTATATCCCAAAGCTTTGTAAGACTTCCGGCAGTTACGTCAGCGCCGTTTCCGTACTTATTGTTAAGTTCCAGAATATGCCGCAGTGCGGCTGTCAGTTCGTCTGAGGAATTTATTGTCTTGGAAGAATTAAGCCTTGAAACTTCGCTCATACTGTCATGGAAATTAAATATATTTTCTGTATCGGTAAATATTTGTTTAATTTCTTTTTCTATATTTTTATCAGACGATACCACAATAAAAGTATCCATACCGAAAAAATTAAAATTAGCATAATCATGCTTAAAAAAAATTGATATTAATATCAGAATAATCGAAAATACAACTATAAGCGGCAAGAAAATACAAATTTTACGAACCTTTTTACGGCTTTTTTCAGAAATCATAAAAAACCCTCTTTAAATTTAAATAAAAAAATGCTATAATAAAAATATTGTGGTTTTTATCCATAAAGTTCGGATATTTTATCTTCGCTTGTTTTGATAAGTTTCATAAGCGACGGCGTTTGGGAATATTCTTCTGAAAGGCTGTCTGTCGTTATGCTTTTGTTTAAATTTTCTTTGCTTTTTAATTTTATGGATGCACACATCTTCATTATTACTGAATCAGTGAGATCCTCGGCGGGTATTTCCGGTATTTTAAAAAACAGAGAGTTATTTTCTTCATTTGAATGATAAAGCATGCGGAAAAGCTTATATAAATTCAGTATTATATAAGAAACAGCGTCCTTTTCCAGAGACTTATCCTCGGCTGAGCCGCAGATGGACAGCAGTACATTTGCGGAATCGGAGATCATTTTTATGTCGTCACAGATATTTTCATCGCTGTCTGACTGTGAAAACTTCTCGTCCGGCGATGCAGTGCGCCCAAGAAGATAGTCGCAGGATACATTGTAATAATCAGCGGCTTTAACAAGAAAGTCCAGACCGCATTCTCTTATCCCTTTTTCATAATGGGACAGCAGAGCCTGTGAGATACCCAGATCGGCTGCCGCCTGTTTCTGACTTATCTTGCGCTCTTTTCTTCGGAGAGTCATGATTCTCGGAAATTCAGTATTCATTCTGACACCTCTTTTCTTTTTGGATTGACAGGATCTGATTAATACTGTATTAAAATTATATAACAATCCGTATAAAAAAGTAAAGAGCATATTTACAGAAATTTTTGTGAGTAAATATACTGTATTTTGTAAAATATATGTATATGGCGAATTTACAGTGTGATTTTAGTGCATAATAACCATGAAATTGGTTTGGAATTGTTAAAATAAATTTATACATTTTGTATTTAAAGGAGTATTTTAATGAAAGGATACAGACTAAGTATTATAAGGCACGGTCTTACAGACGCCAATGACAAGGCAATTTATCTTGGAAGCCGTACCGATTATTCGCTTTCTAAAAAAGGAATAAGTCAGATCGTCAATAAAATGGACGAGTATGAATATCCCAAAGTGCAGAGGGTTTATTCAAGTCCTATGAAAAGGTGCATTGAAACTGCCGAAATTATTTATCCTTACCGTGAGCTTCAGATAGTTGAAAATATGACGGAGCTTGATTTCGGTGAATTCGACGGAAAAAGCGTTCAGGAGCTTATAGACAGAGATGACTATAAAGAATGGCTTAAGGGCGGAACTCCGGACAAGCGTGCGCCCGGAGGAGAAAGTATGGAGGAGCTTCTGCTGAGACTTTTTAAAGGACTTCATGAAATTATAACCGATATGATGGACGAGGAACTTACTCACTGCGCTTTGATTACTCATTCCGGATTGGTAACGAATATTCTTTCAGCGTTCGGACTGCCTAAAATCGACCCTAAGGAGCTTACATGCGCTCCGGGAGAGGGTTTTGAAATCCTTATGACCGCTAAAATGTGGCAGCAGTCTCAGGCGTTTGAAATATTGGGACGTATTCCTTATTACAGAGAATAATACATAAAAATGCCTTTGCTTTTACATATTCTTTTAAATATAGACAGGGAGCTGAATTATGAACACATCATCTTACAGGCATAAGGCAAAAGAAATTTTAAAGGGCAGATACGGCGAAGGCTTTTTTGTGGTTTCGGTATGCATAGTTGCGTACCTTATATTCAAAGCTTTTGATATTGCAGGTGCGGGTATTATTTTATACAATAATAATGCAGATGTTTCCGGACTTTTCCGAAGCGGAAGCATTGCTGAAATATTATTAAAAATAATCAGATATATTATATGCTTTATTGTAATGTCTCCGTTGATTACCGGAGGATTATGGTGGTTTTATCAGACCGTTTCAGGCGGCGACAACAGAAGTATTCTTAAGCTTTACACAGGGTTTAAGCTGAACATGAGAGCCGCATTTTTATATGGAATTATGTGGATACTGAGCATGATATCTCTTTTGCCGTCAGGCTTCTGCTGGCTGTTTGCATATAAGCTTTTTCATGCTGTTCCGGATTTCAGCAATCAGGCTATTATATTGTTTGCAGTTTTACAATTGTTTATGGCAGGCGTTTTTCTTCTGGGACTTTATCTGAAATGTCTGCTGACATTTATTCTTTCGCCCTTTATTTTTATAAAGCGTCCTGATACCGGAGCCTTTAAGGTCATGAACATGTCCCGTAAAAAAATGTATGGTGTAAAGCTTGATTTTCTTAAAATGATAATTGCGTATATACCGGCAATGCTGCCGCTTATAACAATTCCGTTTATACTTCCGAAAGCCGTTATGGCGGCATCGGTTTTTGCAGAAGAACGTCTTAAGGAGGAATAGATTGGGAAGGATAGTACTTCAAGTTTCAAAACAGGCAAAGCTTGAGGATTTTCTTATAAAAGACGCAGGAGTATCAAAAAGGCTTATTTCCCGTCTTAAACGTACTGAAAACGGCATCACAAGAAACGGCAGTCTTATCCGTACTATAGATACTGTAAATACAGGAGATATTGTTATTCTTCAATTTCAGGATACTAAAATACTTGAACCGAATTTTAGGCTTTGTGTACCTATAGCGTTTGAAAATGAAAATCTGGTAGTATTTGATAAACCGGTAGGAATGCCGGTGCATCCGTCAATAAAACATCAGGGAGATACTCTGGGAAATTTTTTTGCGGCAAAATATCCTGATATTACATTTCGTCCTGTAAACCGCCTTGACAGGGATACCTCCGGACTTTGTATAATAGCCAAAAATGCTTTTGCAGCAGCGGCACTGCAAAACAGCGTGAAAAAAGTTTATTATGCCGTTGTTACCGGCTATATTGACGGTGAGGGAATTATTGATGTTCCCATTGCAAGAGAAAAAGATTCTATAATAAAAAGAACAGTAAGGCAGGACGGTCAAAGAGCAGTTACTCATTATAAAGCAATAAAATCGGGTAAAAAATATTCTCTGATTGAGATTAAACTTGAAACCGGCAGGACTCATCAGATAAGAGTACATTTTGCTTATATAGGTCATCCCCTCGCAGGCGATGACCTATATGGAGGCAGTACCGAAGATATATGCTGTCAGGCTCTGCATTGCGGACTCCTTTGTTTCAGAGAACCGCTGACCGGAAAGGAAATAACCGTAACTTCTCCGCTCAGAGATGATATTCAAAAATTAATTTAGAAAAGGAAGGTTAAATATGGAAAGAATAGCAAGCTTTCAGGTTGATCACAGAAAAATTGACGTGGGTATGTATATTTCACGGGTTGACGGGGATATTGTTACATACGACATTAGAATGGTAAAGCCTAACGGCGGAGTGTATCTTGAAACGCCGTCAATGCATACCATTGAACACCTTTTTGCCACTTTCGCAAGAAATTCCGAATTCGGCAAGGGTATAGTCTATGTCGGACCTATGGGCTGTCGGACAGGTTTTTATCTGCTGACAAGGGGAATGAGTCATGAAGCCGCTATTAAGCTGGTTCGTGACGCTTATAAGTTTATATCGGAGTTTGACGACAGAATTCCTGGCTGCTCGGAGGAAGAATGCGGAAACTATAAAGAGCATAATCTTCAAAAGGCTAGAAAGGACGTACTTCCTTTGTTGAAAGTTCTGGAAAATTATACTGTCGAAATGCTGAGTTATTCTTGGCATATGCAACAAAAAAGCGAACTGTAATTTGTGCAGTCTTACAAATAATTGTCGCTATTTGGAAGATGTATACAAAACGACTTGCGTTTTTTTGTGAACTTGTTATAATAAACTCCATGATGTAACTGATTTGTAACAATTGTAATCATTTGTTACAATGTCCCCTGAAAGCTCAGGGGCAGGAATGAAAGGAGTTTTTACAATGAGTCAGAAACATCTTTGCATTGACAGAAGAAAGCGTATATATTCACTGATTATGAACTGTGCGGCGCCGGTTCTCACAATGATTTTTCTTGCGGGTTCGGTTTGCTGGGCGGCAGAGCTTCAGTACGGCAAACCGGTTGTGTATGATAAAGATCCCGAAGCAGTAATGGTTTTTTCTTCTAAGGGACTGATAAACGGTATAAACGGTTATGCGGAAATCAATCTTCCGGTTTTGGAAGATGCTCCGTTAGGTACCGTTAATTCCGGAGCTGAACTGGTTGAAGCGTGCGGAATTTATATTGACGATGAATTTATCGGGGCTGTGGCTGATAAGGACAGTATTGAAACTCAGTTGGAAACTATTCTTAACGAGTATCTGGAAGATGAAACTGTTATTAAGGCAGATTATGCAGTTGAGCCTGATCTTAAACAGGGTGTTTACCGTTCAGAAGCTCTTGTTGATGAATCGGATATGAAGGATTTTCTGACAGGTGAAAAGAAAGTAGTTTCTGAATATACTGCCGAAGAAGAGGATACAGCCGAAAAAATTGCTCAAGACTTTGATATGAGTATTGACGAAGTTAAGGAACTTAATCCGGAAATTGAAAAAATTGAAGACGGCGAATCCATTAAAATAAAAGAAACTGTTCCGGTGCTTCCTGTAAAGTATATATGCGAGGAACAGGAAGAGGAAATAATTGAGCTTGATACCTATGAGTACAATGAAAATTCAGAGTTGGTATCTGAAGGTATAAAGGGCAAAAGGCTCAGCACCTATGAGGTGACTTATGTTGACGGTACTGAAGTTTCAAGAAAACTGAAAGAATCTGAAACAGTGGAGCTTCCTGTTGCGGAGAATTATGACAGTGAAGATACAAATGCCTCAGAAGGGGAACTTTATTCTGAAAGCGTACCGGAAACTGAGAATATTTTCTCAGGGGATTTTATCTGGCCTGTAAACGGCGGGTATGTAAGCGATCCGTTTATGAGTGATAGAAACCACAAGGGAATGGATATTGCCGCTCCGGCAGGAACCGAGATTTATGCAGCCGATGGAGGAACGGTTATTGAAGCCGGCTGGAATGACGGCGGGTACGGAAACTTTGTTATGATAGACCATGGAAACGGTTATATAACACTTTACGGTCATGCAAGCGAGGTTTTTGTAAATCCGGGAGATACGGTTGCTAAGGGAGATTTGATTGCCGCTGTAGGAACTACCGGAGATTCTACCGGAAACCACTGTCATTTTGAAGTGAGGTTTGACGGAGGATTTTTAAATCCTGATGATTTTATATAAAAAATATAACTAATTAATAAAAAATTTACAAAATATTTTTGCTCAAAATGTTGCTAAAAACTTGTATCTGTGCTATAATTATCAAGCGTGATTGCAACAGATATGCGATGAAGCGGAAGGTTGCCGGCGGTATGTCGGGTAATTTCCGTGGAGTATGTCCGATTTTAAACCGGGCGACTGAAATACCGAGCACAGTTAGTGACATTTTGAGCTTAATATAAGCTTGAAGTCTGTAATTGTGTCCTGATGACAGTAACCCGAATTCTTGAGCAGAGAAATTCGGGATTTTTTATTGTTATAGAACAGGAAACACACGGGAACGTGTAGTATTTCAAATCCGGCCCCCAAAAATAATACCTTAAGGAGGCGAAAAAAGTGGCAGTCAACGAAAAGATCAGAATCAAGATCAAGGGTTATGAACACGCAACAGTAGACGCAGCGGCTGCAAAGATTGTTGAAGCTGCAAAGAGAAGCGGTGCCAGAGTTTCCGGACCGATTCCGCTGCCTACAAACAAAGAGGTTATAACTATCCTCAGAGCCGTTCATAAGTATAAGGACAGCCGTGAGCAGTTTGAAATGAGAACTCACAAGAGACTCATCGATGTAATCAGACCAACTGCTAAGACCACGGACGCTCTTCAGAAGCTGGAAGTTCCGGCAGGCGTGGACATCGTAATGGAGCTTAAGTAATTAAAGCTTTAAAGCCCCTGATTCCGCAGAAAATCCGCTGCGGAATATTGACGGAAGTTAAATCCGTCGGTCATGTTGGCTAAAGGCCAACCAATAACCTAACAGGAGGAAATATACATGAAAAAAGGTATAATCGGCAAGAAAATCGGTATGACACAGATTTTCGACGAATCAGGAAAAGTTATTCCTGTAACAGTAATTGAAGCCGGTCCGTGCGTTGTTGTTCAGAAGAAAACTGCTGAAAACGACGGCTATGAGGCTGTTCAGCTGGGTTACGGCGACGTTAAGGTTACAAGAGTTAACAAGCCGATGAAGGGTCACTTCGATAAGGCAGACGTTGCCTGCAAGAAGGAACTTAAGGAATTCAGACTTGAAGACTGCGCTTCAGTTAACGTAGGCGACATTCTTAAGGCTGACACATTTGCTGTAGGCGACATGGTAGATGTCAGCGGTACAAGCAAGGGTAAAGGTTTCCAGGGTACTATCAAGCGTCACAACAATTCAAGACTCAAGGAAACTCACGGTTCAGGTCCTGTACACAGACACGCAGGTTCAATGGGTGCTTGTTCTTCACCTTCAAGAATCTTCAAGGGTAAGGGAATGCCTGGTCAGATGGGTAACGAAAAGGTTACTGTACAGAATCTGGAAGTAGTTAAAATCGACGCTGAAAATAATCTTATCGCACTCAAGGGTGCAATTCCGGGTCCTAAGGGCGGAATCGTATCCATCGTAGACAGTGTTAAGGCTTAAGGAAGGAGGAAGCATATATGTCAAAGGTTTCAGTTTATGATATGGCAGGAAATCAGGTTTCAGAAACAGAAATTTCCGACGCTGTATTCGGTATAGAACCAAACGAAGCTGTAATGCATGCAATGGTTGTGAATTATCTTGCAAATCAGCGTCAGGGCACACAGTCCACACTGACACGTACAGAAGTTCGCGGCGGCGGCAGAAAGCCATGGAGACAGAAGGGAACAGGTCATGCAAGACAGGGTTCAATCCGTGCTCCTCAGTGGACACACGGCGGTGTTGCTTTAGGTCCTAAGCCAAGAGATTACAGTTATACACTTAACAAGAAGGTAAGAAGACTTGCTATGAAGTCAGCTTTATCTTCAAAGGTTCAGAATGAAAATCTGATCGTTATAGACGCTCTCAATATGGATGGTTTCAAAACAAAGACTATTGTAAATATGCTTAAGGCTCTTAATGTTGACGGTAAGGCTCTTATCGTTACTGCTGAAGCAGATCAGAAGGTAGTAAAGAGCGCTGCAAACATCCCGGGAGTTAAGACAGCAGCAGTTAATACATTGAATGTATATGACATTCTCAACCATGACAAGTTCATCGTTGTTAAGAATGCTGTCGGAAAAATCGAGGAGGTGTACGCATAATGAAAGCACCACAGGATATCATCCTCAAGCCGGTAATTAGTGAAAGAAGTATCGACCTGCTTCCTTCAGGAAAGTATACTTTCAAGGTTGCTAAGGATGCTAACAAGGTTGAGATAGCAAAGGCAGTTGAGCAGCTTTTCAGCGTTGAGGTAACTAAAGTTAACACAATGAACTGCAAGGGACGTACAAGACGTGTCGGCAGATTTGAAGGCAAGAAGGCTGACTGGAAAAAGGCTATCGTTACTATAAATCAGGAACCGGATGACAAGAAGACAAAGTCATCGATCGAGTTCTTTGACGGTCTGTATTAATAGCTGATACAGAATCGCACGGTATGGGAGTGATGCTCCCGCAAACAACGCATTTAAGGAGTGAAAACAATGGCTATAAAAACCTATAAACCGACAACTCCTTCACGTCGTCAGATGACCTGTACAGACTATTCGGAATTGTCAAAGGTTGCTCCGGAGAAAAGTCTGCTTGAACCTCTTAAGAAGAAGTCCGGCAGAAACAGCTACGGAAGAATTACTGTTCGCCACAGAGGCGGCGGCTCAAGAAGAAAGTATCGTGTAATCGATTTCAAGCGTGACAAGGATAACATGAACGCTACTGTTATGACACTGGAATATGATCCAAACCGTTCAGCTTTTATCGCTCTCGTTCAGTATGAGGACGGCGAAAAGAGATATATTCTTGCACCAAACGGTCTTAAGGTAGGAGATACAGTTTGCTCCGGTCCTGAAGCTGATATCAAGGCTGGTAACGCACTTGAAATGGCTAACATCCCTGTTGGTACATTTATCCACGCTATCGAGCTTTATCCAGGTAAGGGTGCTCAGATGGTTCGTTCAGCAGGAAACATGGCTCAGCTTATGGCTAAGGAAGGCAAGTATGCTCTTGTAAGACTTCCCTCAGGCGAGCTTAGAAACGTACCGATCAACTGCAAGGCTACTATCGGTCAGGTAAGCAATATAGATCACGAAAATGTTAATCTGGGTAAAGCCGGAAGAACACGTCATATGGGTATAAGACCTACAGTAAGAGGTTCTGTAATGAATCCATGCGATCACCCTCACGGCGGTGGTGAAGGTAAATCACCAATCGGACGTCCGGGACCTGTAACTCCTTGGGGCAAGCCTGCACTTGGCTATAAAACCCGTAAGAAGCATAACCGTTCTGATAAGTTCATCGTAAAACGCAGAAACGGCAAGTAAGCTGAAAGGAGGAACTGATTAATGAGCAGAAGCATTAAAAAGGGCCCTTACGTTCAGGAGGCTCTTTACAAAAGAGTTGTGGCAATGAATGAAGCAGGTGAAAAGAAGGTTCTCAAGACATGGAGCAGAACTTCAACAATTTTCCCTGATTTTGTCGGTCACACATTTGCAGTTCATGACGGACGCAAGCACGTTCCGGTTTATGTTACAGAAGATATGGTAGGTCACAAGCTGGGTGAGTTTGCACCTACAAGAACATATAAGGGACACGCTGGTTCCAAGACTACAAATAACGGCAAGAAATAGCGGAAGGAGGAGTTCAAATGGAAGCTAGAGCATATCTGAGAAACGCTCGAATCGCACCTAGAAAGGTTCAGGTTGTTCTTGATCTTATCAGAAACAAGCCTGTAGACGTTGCACTTGCTACTCTCAATTATACACCAAAGGCTGCATGTGAAATACTGGAAAAGCTTTTGAAATCCGCTATTGCAAACGCTGAAAACAATCACAACATGAATAAGGATGACCTTTACGTTGCTGAGTGTTTTGTTTGCCCGGGTCCTATAATGAAGAGAATCATGCCAAGAGCACAGGGCAGAGCATACAGAATTTTAAAGAGAACATCACACGTTACAATCGTTCTTAAAGAAAAAGAATAATCCCAGGGAGGTTTAATAATGGGCCAGAAAGTTAATCCGCACGGTCTGCGTGTCGGCGTTATAAAAGATTGGGATTCCCGCTGGTTTGCTAACAAGGCAACATTCGGCGATACTCTTGTTGAAGATTACAACGTTCGTAACTACATTAAGAAGAACCTGTATGCAGCAGGTGTTCCAAGAGTGGAAATCGAAAGATTCGCTGAAGATAAGGTAAGAATCCACATTCACTGTGCAAAGCCTGGTATCGTAATCGGTAGAGGCGGCACAGAGATCGAAAAGCTCCGTCAGAAGCTTGAAAAGATGATGGGCAAACAGGTTGCTGTTAACATCGTTGAAGTTAAGAATCCTGACATTAATTCACAGCTTGTTGCTGAAAAGATTGCACTTGATCTGGAAAACAGAATTTCATTCAGACGTACAATGAAGCAGGCAATCGGCAGAGCAATGCGTTTGGGCGCTAAGGGTATCAAGGTTATGGTTTCCGGACGTCTGGGCGGCGCTGAAATTGCAAGAAGCGAAACATACCATGAAGGTACAATTCCGCTTCAGACAATCAGAGCTGACATTGATTACGGCACAGCAGAAGCGCACACAACTTACGGACGTCTTGGCATCAAGGTTTGGATCTACAAGGGCGAAGTTTTAAAGGGTGAAGTTTCAAAAACTGAAGACTCCAGAAACAGAGGCGGCAGAGACAACAGAAGACGCAATAATCAGAGACGTGATAATAAAGTAAGAGAAGCAAAAAATGAAGGAGGTAACCAGTAATGCTACTTCCAAAGAGAGTAAAATACCGTCGTGTGCACAGAGGCCGCATGACAGGTAAAGCCACAAGAGGCAATAAGGTAAGCTACGGCGATTTTGGTCTTCAGGCACTTGAGCCTGCATGGATCACATCAAATCAGATCGAATCAGCCCGTATCGCAATGACACGTTATATCAAGCGTGGCGGTCAGGTTTGGATCAAGATCTTCCCTGACAAGCCGGTTACAAAGAAACCTGCCGGCACAAGAATGGGTTCCGGTAAAGGTGCTCCGGAATATTGGGTAGCAGTTGTAAAACCAGGCAGAGTAATGTTTGAAATTGCAGGCGTTCCTGAAGAAACAGCAAGAGAAGCTATGCGTCTGGCTATGCACAAGCTCCCTATCAAGTGTAAGTTTGTTGCGAAAGAAGAGCAAGGAGGGGAGCAGTAATGAAGGCATCTGAAATCAGAGATATGTCGGTTGAAGAAATGAACGAAAAGCTGGCCGGTTTAAAGGAAGAGCTTTTTGCGCTCCGCTTTCAGCTTGCTGTAAACCAGCTTGATAATACAGCACGCTTAAAGGCTGTTAAGAAGGACATCGCAAGAATCAAGACTGTTCTTCGTGAAAACGAAATCAAGTCGGGCGTTAGACAGTAAGAAAGGGAGGATTTAGCTATGTCTGAGAGAAACCTTAGAAAAACAAGGGTTGGTAAAGTTGTAAGCGACAAGATGGACAAAACTATCGTTGTTGCTATCGCTGACAATGTTAAACACCCGCTTTATAAGAAGATCATCAAGCGTACAGTAAAGCTTAAGGCGCACGATGAGAATAACGAATGCCGTATAGGCGATCGTGTTGAAGTTATGGAAACACGTCCTTTGTCAAAGGATAAGAGATGGCGTGTTACAAACATCATTGAAAGAGCTAAGTAATTTAATATATAGACGAGGAAGCAGTTTTAAGCGGAACGCTTCTGAAAGGAGGAACTCGCTGTGATACAAATGCAATCTTATATGAAGGTCGCTGACAACACCGGAGCCAAAGAGCTTATGTGTATCAGAGTTCTGGGCGGCACACGCAGAAGATATGCTAATATCGGTGATGTGGTAGTGGCATCCGTTAAGAAAGCAACACCCGGCGGCGTTGTTAAGAAGGGCGATGTTGTTAAGGCGGTTATCGTTCGTTCAGCAAAGGGCCTTAGAAGAGAAGACGGCACATATATTCGTTTTGACGAAAACGCAGCCGTTATAATCAAGGAAGATAAGAACCCAAAGGGTACACGTATATTTGGACCTGTAGCAAGAGAGCTTCGTGATAAGGAATACATGAAGATTTTAAGCCTTGCTCCGGAAGTATTATAATGGAGGTGTCATAATGAGCAAATTACATGTTAAAACAGGTGACACAGTCGTTTTACTGACAGGTGACTACAAGGACAAATATGAAGAGGGCGGAAAGAGAAAGACCGGTAAGGTTCTGGAAGTAAGCCCGAAGGAAGGCAAAGTTATCGTTGAAGGAATCAACATGATAACAAAGCATATGAAGCCTACAAGAATGGGACAGTCCGGCGGAATCATCAAGGCTGAATCTCCTATTTACGCTTCAAAGGTACAGCTTGTTTGCCCTAAATGCGGAAAGCCTACAAGAGTTGGTCACGGTTTTGAAACTAAGACAAACGCAGCAGGCAAGGAGAAGAACATTCCTGTAAGGATCTGCAAGAAGTGCGGACACAATTTCTAATAGAAGGAGAAACGACATGGCAAGATTAAAAGATTATTATGTTGATACCGTAGCTCCTGCTTTGATGAAGAAATTCAATTACAAGAGCGTTATGGAAATTCCGAAGCTCGATAAAGTTATTGTCAACGTAGGCGCCGGCGAGGCTATTTCAAACTCAAAGGTTATCGACGCTATTGTCAATGACATTACTCAGATTACCGGTCAGAAGCCTGTAATATGCAGAGCTAAGAAATCAGTTGCTAACTTTAAGCTTCGTGAAGGAATGCCGATCGGCGTTAAGGTTACACTGAGAAGAGAAAATATGTATGAATTCGTTGATAAGCTATTTAATGTAGCATTTCCTCGTGTAAGAGACTTCAGAGGAATTAATCCTAATTCTTTTGACGGCAGAGGAAATTACTCAACAGGTATCAAGGAACAGCTTATTTTCCCTGAGATCGAGTATGATAAGATTGACAAAGTCAGAGGTATGGATATAAATTTCATCACAACAGCTAAGACTGATGAAGAAGCAAAAGAGCTGCTCTCATTACTGGGCGCTCCGTTTGCTAAGTAATTAGGGAGGATTTTTTCAAATGGCAAAAAAAGCGATGATTAATAAGCAGCAGAGAACTCCCAAGTATTCCACCAGAGCTTACAACAGATGCAAGATCTGCGGCAGACCGCACGCTTATTTAAGAAAGTTCGGAATATGCCGTATCTGCTTCAGAGAATTGGCTCATAAGGGTCAGATTCCTGGTGTAAAGAAGTCAAGCTGGTAAAAATACAAAGGAGGTCATTGGCATGCAGATTACTGATACTATAGCAGATTTACTGACAAGAATTCGTAATGCGAATTCTGCAAAGCACGCCACGGTTGACGTTCCTGCTTCAAATGTTAAGAAGGCTATTGCACAGATTCTTGTTGACGAAGGATATGTAAAGAGCTTTCAGCTCATTGAGGACGGCAAGCAGGGTGTTATAAGAATCACTCTGAAATACAGTGACTCAAAGTCACCTGTAATAACAGGTCTTCGCAGGGTTTCAAAACCGGGTTTACGTATTTATTCAAGTTGTGAAGATATGCCTAAGGTTAGAAAGGGTCTGGGAATTGCGATCGTTTCTACATCAAAGGGAATCATGACAGATAAGAAAGCTCGTGAGCTTAATGTAGGCGGCGAGTTATTAGCATTCGTTTGGTAAGGAGGACAGGGAAATGTCACGTATAGGAAAAATGCCGATTAGTATCCCTGCCGGAGTTGATGTTACTATCAATGATAACGTTGTTACTGTTAAGGGTCCTAAGGGCACACTCACAAGAGAATTTTCAAGCTCAATGATTATTGAGAAAGGGGACGGAGTTATAACAGTTTCCCGTCCTAATGATTTAAAGGTAAACAAGAGTCTTCACGGTCTTACAAGAACGCTTATCTTCAACATGGTTGAAGGGGTTACAAACGGCTATGCGAAAACTCTTGAAATCGAAGGCGTTGGATACCGTGCTGCAAAGCAGGGCAAGAACCTTGTAATGAATCTTGGTTATTCACACCAGGTTATTATGCCTGAGATCGACGGAATTACAATTGATGTTCCGCAGCCTAACAAAATCGTAATTAACGGAATTGATAAGCAGGCTGTAGGTCAGTTTGCTGCTGAAGTTCGTGAAAAGCGTCCGCCTGAGCCGTATAAGGGCAAGGGAATCAGATATGCCGGCGAGAGAATCATCCGTAAGGAAGGTAAGGCCGGTAAGGGCAAGAAGTAATAAAGGAGTGAATTTGCAATGATTAAAAAGGCTGATACAAAAAAAGCCAGAGCAAAAAGACATGCCAGAGTTCGCGCTAAGATTTCCGGTACTCCTGAACGTCCTCGCCTGAATGTATTCCGTTCAGCAAAGCATATATATGCACAGGTTATAGACGACGTAAACGGAGTAACACTCTGTTCCGCTTCAAGTATGGATAAGGAATTTGAAGGAAACGGCGGAAACGTTGAAGGCGCACGTAAGGTCGGAGCAATGGTTGCTAAGCGCGCTGTTGAAAAGGGAATAGCTGAAGTTGTATTTGACAGAGGCGGCTACCTTTATCACGGAAGAGTAAAAGAGCTTGCTGAAGGAGCTCGTGAAAACGGACTGAAGTTCTAAGAAGGAGGTTATACTTTTGGCTAATATAGATGCAAAAGCATTGGAGCTTTCCGAAAAGGTTGTTTCTATAAACAGAGTTTCCAAGACAGTTAAGGGCGGACGTATCCTGAAGTTTGCAGCTCTTGTTGTAGTAGGAGACGGAAACGGCACAGTAGGCTTTGGTCTGGGTAAATCAGGCGAAGTTCCTGACGCAATCCGCAAGGGTATTGAAGACGCTAAGAAGAATCTTGTTAAGATTCCAATGTACGGCACAACAATTCCTCACGAAATTATCGGTGCATTCGGCGCCGGCAGAGTTCTTATGAAGCCTGCTGCTCCCGGTACCGGTGTTATTGCCGGCGGTCCGGTTCGTGCGGTTATTGAAATGGCTGGTATCAAGGACATCAGAACAAAGTCTCTTAGATCAAACAATCCATGCAATGTTGTAAGAGCTACTATCAACGGACTTATGTCATGCTCAACAGCAAAGGAAGTTGCTGCAAAGAGAGGCAAGTCTATAAAAGAAATTTTAGGTTAAGGAGTGGGCTGAAATGGCAAAGCAGATTAAGCTTGTTAAAAGTCTTATAGGAAGAAAAAGCGACCAGATTGCTACTGCTCATTCTCTTGGTCTTAAGAAAATCGGTCAGGTTGTAGTTCAGCCTGATAATGAGCAGACAAACGGTAAAATAAAGAAAATTTCTCATCTTGTAGAGGTTTCAGAAGCATAAGCTAAGGAGGTGCAATGTAATGAAGTTACACGAATTATCACCGGCACCAGGCTCTGTTGCTGAACGTAAGCGTATCGGCAGAGGTCACGGTTCAGGTAACGGCAAAACAGCCGGCAAGGGTCATAAGGGACAGAATGCACGTTCCGGCGGCGGCGTAAGAATCGGATTTGAAGGCGGACAGATGCCGCTGACAAGAAGAATCCCTAAGAGAGGATTCAACAATATTTTTGCTAAGAAATATTCAATTGTAAATGTTTCTGACCTTAGTAAATTTGTTGACGGAACAGTTGTTGACACAGAAATGCTGATCGCTTCCGGTCTTATCAAGAAGGAAAACGACGGTGTTAAGGTTCTCGGAAACGGTGAGCTTACAGCAAAAATAACAGTTAAGGCTGCTAAATTCTCTCAGAGCGCAATCGAAAAAATTGAAAAGGCTGGCGGGAAAGCAGAGGTGATTTAATGTGTTCGAAACAATAAGAAACGCATGGAAAGTTGCGGAAATTCGTAAAAAGCTTTTGTACACATTATTCATCATTATAGTATTCAGATTCGGAAGTGCATTGACGGTTCCGTTTTTGACATTATCAAAGGTTCAGGAATGGATGAGTACCAATGCTACAGACGGTAACTTTCTTGAATACTTGAATATTTTGACGGGCGGTGCGTTGTCGAAAGCGACAATTTTTTCCCTGTCAATCACACCGTATATTAATGCGTCCATCATTATACAACTTCTGACATATGCTCTTCCTCCTTTAGAACGGCTTCAGAGCGAGGGTGAGACCGGAAGAAAAAAATTGAATCAGATAACTGCATTTGTAGCGTTAGGTCTGTCAATATTTATGTCAGTAGCATATTATTTTACGTTAAAAAACATGGGTGCTGTTAAATATACAACAGGATTTGAAGGTGTGTTTGCAGCTGTTGTAATTACAAGCTGCTTTGTTGCCGGAGCAATGCTGGTAGTATGGATGGGTAACAGAATTAATGATAAGGGTATCGGAAACGGTATTTCTATGATACTTTTTGCCGGTATCGTTGCGAGATTCCCGACTGATGTAGGTACGCTTATTACACTTACTAAGGATAATCCGTCCAAATATTTATTTGTTTCAATCGCAATTGCCGTAATATATATTGTTATGATAGGATTTGTTGTATTTATGAACGAATCTGAAAGAAGAATTCCTATTCAGTATGCTAAGCGTGTAGTGGGAAGAAAACAATACGGCGGACAAAGCACACATATTCCTGTTAAGGTTTGTATGAGCGGCGTTATGCCAATCATCTTTGCAATGTCATTTATGTCATTGCCGAGTACTATTGGAATGTTTAAAGGTCCATATGCAGATCCTAATGGTTTCTGGCAGCATTTCTATAACGGATTCCTGAATTTCTTCAGTACTACTTCAGGCTGGTATGCATTGATTTATTTTGTTTTGATTATCGCATTTAATTACTTCTATGTTTCAATGCAGTATAATCCAATAGAAATTGCAAATCAGCTGAGACAAAACAACGGCGGCATACCCGGTATCAGACCCGGTAAGCCTACATCTGATTATATTCAAAGAGTTCTTTCAAAAATCACATTGGTCGGCGCTTTCTTCCTGGGTATTATTGCAATCTTCCCGATCATACTGGGTATGTTTGACAATAATCTTAGAAGTCTGTCAATGGGCGGTACTACAGTGCTTATCGTTGTAAGCGTTGCTTTGGAAACAGTTCGTACACTGGAATCACAGATGATGATGCGTCATCATAAGGGATTCCTTGAATAAGGAGGTCCGGTATGAATTTAATTTTATTAGGTGCTCCTGGTGCCGGTAAGGGTACTCAGGCGGAGGTTATTTCTGACGCATTGAAAATCCCGCAGATTTCTACAGGAAATATACTGCGTGAAGCTGTTAAAAACGGTACGGAATACGGTCTTAAGGCAAAGGCTGCAATGGACAGCGGTTCTTTGGTATCCGATGACGTTGTAATCGGAATATTAAAAGACAGAATTGCTGAGGATGATTGTAAAAACGGTTTTATTCTTGACGGATTCCCGAGAACAGTTCCTCAGGCGGAAGCCCTGGACAGCATGGGCGTTAACATCGATAAAGTAATCGAAATTTATGTTCCGGATGAAACTATTCAGCAGAGACTGTCTGGCAGAAGAGTATGCGAAAGCTGCGGCGCTTCATATCATACAGAATTCAAGCCGTCAAAAGCTGAAGGAAAATGTGATAAGTGCGGCGGAAATACTGTTCAGCGTAAGGACGATCACCCGGATACAGTAATTGAGCGTTTAAAGGTTTATCATGAACAGACTGCTCCTCTCAAGGATTTTTATGCAAAGCAGGGAAAACTTGAAACAGTAGTCGGTCAAGAGGATGTTGCTGAAACATCAAAGCTGACTTTGAAAGCAGTAGGGGCGTAAAATGGTAAGCATAAAATCTTCTACGGATTTGGCTAAAATGCGTGAAGCCGGTCTTATTGCCGGCAGAGCATTGAAGCTTGCAGGTGAATCTATAAGACCCGGTATGACTACAAAAGCGCTTGACAAAATAATTCATGATTATATTATAGGCTGCGGAGCTAAGCCGTCGTTTTTGAATTACGGCGGATTTCCGGCAAGCGCCTGCATTTCAATTAACAATGAAGTAATTCATGGTATTCCGGTTCACAAAAGAAGAATTGCTGAGGGTGATATAGTAAGCGTTGACGTAGGCGCTTATTATAACGGTTTCCACGGCGATACATGTGCAACGTTTCCGGTAGGGAAAGTTTCCGACGAAGCCAAGGCTCTTCTTGAGGTCACAGAACAAAGCCTTTATGAAGGCATTGCAGCTGCTCAGGTCGGCGCAAGACTAGGCGATGTATGCCATGCGGTTGAAGAATACTGCGCTTCCAGAGGATACGGTATTGTCAGAAACTACTGCGGTCACGGAATAGGCCGTGAACTTCATGAATCTCCGGAGGTTCCGAATTACGGAAAGCCCGGACACGGTCCAAGATTAGTTTCAGGAATGACATTTTGTATTGAACCTATGATCAATGCTAAGGGCGATGATGTAAGGGTTCTCAGGGATGGCTGGACTGTAGTAACGGCAAACGGATCATTGTCTGCTCATTTTGAGCATGCAATTGCAATTACTCCCGACGGACCGGTAATACTTACTAAGCCGTAACGGAGATAGCAGTGAAAATTGAAAAGGGCAGAGTTGTTAAAGCAGCCGCCGGACGAGACAAGGGTAGTTATTTTGTAATAACGGAAATGGAAGAAAATTATGTTTTTATTGCGGACGGCAAGAGACGTAAACTTTCATTACCCAAACGAAAGAATCTGAAACATCTTAGATTCACCGATAATGTTATCGAATTGAATGATATGACTGATAAGAAGCTTAGAAATGTGCTTAGCAGATATGCTGCTGCGCACACCGTAACCGATATGGGGAGGTATTAATTTTGTCTAAGGAAGATGTAATTGAATTAGAGGGCGTTGTTGAAGAAGCTTTGCCGAACGCAATGTTCAGAGTAAAGCTGCCCAACGACCACATAATTCTTGCACATGTATCAGGTAAGCTGAGAATGAACTATATTCGTATAGTTCCCGGCGATAAGGTAACGGTTGAAATGTCGCCTTACGACCTGACTAAGGGCAGAATCACTTGGAGAGCTAAATAATAGTTCTAAGAAACCTGAGGCGTTGTGAAAATAATGCTTCTGTAATATATCAAGGAGGTATTTTCAATGAAAGTCAGACCTTCAGTTAAACCTATTTGCGAAAAATGCAAGGTTATAAAACGCAAGGGCAAAGTAATGGTAATTTGCGAAAATCCAAAGCATAAACAACGTCAGGGCTGATACGCCTGACATCTTAATTAACGGAGGTGCTATTAATTAATGGCAAGAATTGCTGGTATTGACCTGCCAAAGGATAAGAGAGTTGAAATCGGCTTAACTTATATTTACGGCATCGGTCGTCAGACTGCTACAACGATCCTTAAGGAAACCGGCGTTAATCCGGATACAAGGGTAAAGGATCTTACAGAAGAAGACGTAGCAAAACTGCGTGATTATATTGACAAAAACTGCAATGTTGAAGGCGATCTGAGAAGAGAAATCGCATTAAACATTAAGAGACTTGTGGAAATCGGCTGCTACAGAGGCGTTCGTCACCGTAAGGGTCTTCCTGTTAGAGGACAGAGAACTAAGACAAACGCAAGAACCCGTAAGGGACCTGTAAAGACGATTGCTAACAAGAAGAAGTAAGGAGGGCATGAGCATTGGCACAGCAGAAAGCTAAAAAAGTTGCTATCAGAAGACGCAGAGAGCGTAAAAATATTGAAAGCGGCGCTGTTCATATCCAGTCCACTTTTAATAATACGATCGTAACAATTACAGATACACAGGGTAATGCTATTTCATGGGCAAGTGCAGGCGGACTTGGTTTCAGAGGTTCAAGAAAGTCTACACCGTTTGCAGCGCAGACAGCAGCTGAAACAGCAGCTAAGGCAGCTATGGAACATGGCCTTAAGAGCGTAGAGGTTTACGTTAAGGGACCTGGTTCAGGACGTGAAGCAGCAATCAGAGCATTGCAGACAGTTGGTCTTGAAGTTAAGATGATCAAAGACGTAACCCCAATCCCACACAATGGATGCCGTCCTCCAAAGAGAAGACGTGTCTAATTTACAGGAGGTGCAAAAAAGTTGGCTATTAATAGAGAACCTATTCTCAAAAGATGCAGATACCTGGGAATCAGCCCGGCAGTAATGGGCATTTCCAAGGAGAGCAACCGTAATCCTAATGCAAATAAGAGAAAGAAAGTTTCAGAATACGGCATGCAGCTGAAGGAAAAGCAGAAGCTTAAATTCATCTACGGCGTTCTGGAAAAGCCTTTCTATCACTATTTTGAAATCGCTGAAAAAATGGAAGGCAAGGCCGGTGAAAACCTGATCACTATTCTTGAATCACGTCTTGATAACGTAGTATTCAGAATGGGCATGGCTCTTACAAGAAGAGAATCAAGACAGCTTGTTTCTCACGGTCATTTCATGGTAAATGGTCAGAAGGTCGATATTCCTTCTTATAGAGTAAAAGTCGGCGATGTTATTGAGCTTTGCGAAAAAAGCAAGAAGAGCGACAAATTCAAGGATGTTGCAGAAGCAACTAAGGGCAGAGTAGTTCCGCTTTGGCTTGAGGCTAACAGAGATGCGGCAACAGCTAAAATTGTTCGTATGCCTGTTAAGGATGACCTTGACTATGAGGTTGAAGAAACATTCATCGTCGAGTTGTACTCAAAATAATAATTATATTATTGGCCTGTTGATTTATATAGAGATAAAAAGTGATTGCGAAATAGGAGGGTTCTTATGCTTGAAAAAATCGTAAAGCCGGAAATTGATACTGTTGAACTCAGAAGTGACGGAAAATACGGTAAATTCGTTTTAGCCCCACTGGAACGTGGTTATGGTATCACATTAGGTAACAGTCTAAGACGAGTATTGCTCTCCTCGCTGCCCGGTGTAGCAGTCAATTCGGTGAAAATAGACGGTGTTCATCATGAGTTGTCAACAATTCCGGGTGTAAAAGAGGATGTTACTGAGATTATCCTTGCAATTAAAGGTCTTACAGCAAAGCTTTACGGCGAAGGCCCTAAAACCGTTTATATTGAAGCCGAAGGTGAATGTGAAGTTACTGCCGGTGACATCAAAACAGATTCTGAGGTCAATATACTTGATCCGGGAATGCATATTGCAACTCTCGGCAAGGACGCTAAGCTTTATATGGAGATAACAATTGACCGCGGAAGAGGTTATGTTTCTGCTGAACGTAATAAGCAGCAGATGGGAAATATGCCTATAGATGTTATTGCAGTTGACAGTATTTATACTCCTGTTTTGAAGGTTAATTATAAGGTCGAAGACACTCGTCTCGGTCAGGTAACTGATTTTGATAAGCTTACAATAGAGGTATGGACAGATGGTACAATCTCTGCAAAGGAAGCTTTGTCACAGGCAGCCAATCTCCTCAACGAGCATCTGAAGCTGTTTATTGATTTGTCAGAAGAATCAGTAATAGCAGAAGTATTAGTCGAACAGACAGATAAAGGTAAGGAAAAGATCCTTGAGATGACCATTGAGGAACTTGACTTATCAGTACGTTCATTCAATTGTCTGAAGCGTGCTGGAATTAATACCGTTGACGACTTGATTAATAAGTCTGAAGAAGAAATGATGAAGGTTAGAAACCTTGGTAAGAAATCCTTTGATGAGGTCAAAGAAAAGCTTCAATCACTTGGTTTTGATCTGAGTTCAGAAGAGGAATAAAACTGCGGAAAATATTATTAAAGAAATGTTTTCTGTAATTTGTAAAGGAGTGAATAACGATGCCAGGTACAAGAAAGCTTGGAAGAACAACTGACCATAGAAAGGCCATGCTCAGAGCAATGGTTACTTATCTGTTGGAGAACGGACAGATTGAAACAACTGTAACAAGAGCTAAGGAAGTCAGAGCAGTTGCTGAAAAGATGATCACAATCGGAAAGAACAATGATCTGCACTCCAAACGTCAAGTATTTGCTTACGTTACTAAGGAAGACGTTGCTAAGAAGTTATTTGATGAAATTTCACCAAAATATGCTGAGAGAAACGGCGGATATACAAGAATTATCAAGATCGGTCCTCGCAGAGGCGACGCAGCAGAAATGGCAATTATTCAGTTAGTTTAATTCCGGAAATAAAAAAGCCGACTCATTAGAGTCGGCTTTTGTGTATTAATTATAAACTAAAATAAGCAGATACTTTAAAAGTATCTGCTTATATTTTTATTTTAGAATTTCACTGTTTAAACCAAGTTGATCTAAGCTTATTTTATTAAGTGTATAATTAATTATAAATATAGAATCCTTTGTTGTTATGATCTGATCGTTATCACAGTCTGCATTTACATAACATGTTGCATTTTCAAGAGGATACTGTACTGAACTTAATAATAATTTATTAATAACAACTATATCAGTCGAATCAACTATACCGTCAAAGCTAACGTCTCCGTACAACGTAGCGTCTACGTCTGTAGGAACGGTTATATCTCCGCCTTCAGCAGCTTTTACAGTTACTTCAACGTAAAGAGGAGATAAGATTATTGATCCATTATTGAAGTCATGGCATTCAAGCTTTATTCGTGTTGAGCCCTCACTTATAGCAGTCATAATACCATTTTCGTCAACTACTACGATATCAGTATCTTCTGAAGTGAATGTTGCATAGCCAATGCCAGAATAATATTTAATTTGTTGGGTATCTCCTATATTTAAAGTATAATTGTCTTCAATAACACTCCAAACAGGTCCGGGTGTTGTTACAGATGTCGTAACAGTCACTGGTGTAGTTTCAACTGGAGTTGTTTCAGCGGGTGTAGTTTCAATTGGGGTTGTTTCAACAGGAGTCGTAGTTGCTTCTGTTGTAGGCTGAGTGGTTTCTTCGTCAAATCCTTCTAAAGAATAGGTATTATATAAATCTGCCGGAATTTCGTCAAGGCTTATACAGTAGTCGCTCTGGTACATTTCTATCAGATCTTCTGCCTTATTAAACTGCGGATTTGACAGGAAGTTATTATTATCTGAGCCTCCGTCATACCAAGGACAGAAATACAGCCAGCCGGCTTTTTCAGAAGTTAAGTTTTCAAGTGTTGGTATGCTGTCATTTTCAGCCATGGCAACCATTTTTTTGCCGTTATACATATTTACGAGATTGTAGAACGTACCGCTTATAGCGCTGTCGTTATGTTTTATTACCGCTTGACCTGTAGACCAATCAGTGCAGTTATATTTATCATATGCCACGATGTCCACATATTCGTCGCCCGGATACCAGTTTGCAGATGTTGAATAAGCGTAGCTGTTCCATTCCCAGATAATATTGTGAAGACCGTAATCTTCAGTTAAGGTTTTATATGTAAGCTTCCACAGTTCCTTATAAACAGCAGAACCCGACTTGCCCCACCAGAACCATGATCCTTCTTCACCGCCGCCGCCTTCGGCTTCATGGAGCGGTCTTAGAATAATAGGAATATTTTCATCCTGTAATCTTTTTATTGACGCTGCAAGGGTTTCCAGACACGCCATATAGTACTCATATTCTTTTTCTCCTTCAATTATAGCTTTTGAAGTGTCAAAATCCGAAACATAATTACCGTTGTCATCTTTAACGGAATATGTAGCCTGTGAATAATCAACCTTGTCTCCTACATTGTAGCTGGCGAAATTTTTCGGTACAGTAACGTGCCATGAAGCTGTAATGATGCCGTTTTTGTTTTTTGCCCAATCAATCATTCTGTCTGTGGTACCGTCTTCGCTTCCATATAGAATATTGCATTCGTTTAAATAGTCAAATCCACGGATTGCAGGATAAACGCCTGTTAAATTTTTAATATATTCAAATTCATATTCAAAATCATGAGGACCGTACTTATATATTTCCTGCTGACCTGAAATTATGTGTTCACCATAATTATCAACGAGATAGCTCATCAAACGTTTTGTCTGATCAGTTGCTTTTTTATCGGACAAAGTTTTCGCTACATTAAGATCAGGCATATCGGCACTTTTAACAGTTAGATAATCAAAATAAGTCCAGCCCCAAAAGCTTTCAAGCTGTATTTCGTTCTGACCGGCATTAAGCTTATACATACCGATATCAAGCTCTTCAAATCCATCGTTCATAACGAATCCTATTTGACCCTGATTAACGCCGTTAACGTTTAATTTCTGAACCTTATCTGAACCCATGGTTTGAGGAAGATGATAACATATAGCAAGGTCATACATTCCGGTTTCTTCGACATCGACAGTAACTGTAACAGTATCGCCTGCGTCTTTCATATAAACGTATTGTCCGCCGCTGGCAGAACTGTCCTCTGTAATTTCCATTGAAGTACCGTTAATTACTCCGTCCTCAAATTCGTATTTGGTACTTGTATCTGCTGTAACCAGATTTGAAATAAGTGAAACATTTGCGGTACATGCAGCGGCAACGGCAGCCGCCATAATTTTTCTTAGAAATTTGTTTTTCAAAATAGTCCCTCCTAAAAAATAATGATTATAAATGCCATAACATTTATAATCATTATACCGTACTTTTACAAAAAGTTCAATAAATTTTGTGCAAATTAATCAACAAAAAAGTATAAAAAAATTTGTATAGTTTTACTATTTAAACTCTTTTAAATCTTTTATAGTACTAGTCAGTTCCTGAATATGATCATTTATATTATCGTCTTCAGTAAGTTCCCAGACAATTTCGTAATAATATTTTGCATTTTTAAATTCAAGCTGTTCTTCCGAACGTTTTGCAAGGAAATATGCTGCCTGAATAACGTTTACGGAAGGGCCTGGCTGTATTTTTTCTTCGTTCATTAGGGACATTAATTCAGAACTTGTATGTTTAGGCGGAAGAGAACCCATTCCCAGACAATTAGATATATACTGTAATTCACTTTCATAGAGATCGGGTTTATAGAAAATTCCGCACATTTCCAGTAATGCAGCTGCTTTTATAGGGTCGTTGATTTCTGAAAAATAGTAACTGTAGTTAAAGTAAGCTCTGCCGATCTGTTCTTTAGTTACGGCACATTGCAGCAGTTTGTCACAGGCAAATTTAATACCTTCAGGATTTTTTCGCAGTTTCATAAGTTCAGCATATTGGAGATAAACGTCAGGGTCTACAGGATTAAGCTCAGCCGCACGTTCTATTGCCGCTAAAGCTTCATCATAGCGTCCTTTTTTCATAAGCCCATGACAATACATCCAGTATACTCCGGCAAGGTTGCAGTTAACGGACTTGACTTCCTTTTCAGGTTCATAAAGTTTTGTATAAAGAAGATATTCCAGAGGAGTACCAAAGCTTTTGTATGTAAATTCTGATGTATCATTCCATGCCGGCAGGTTGTTTCTGATTATCTCCTCAAGAATTTTAATTCCGCCGCTGTAGTTTCTGTTATCAAATCTTTTCCTTGCGTTTTCTATTTGTTCGTTTACTTTTTGATTTTCGCTGTCCAGATAATTGTAAAGACTGCTTTCATAGTCTTTTTTGGAAATTTCATAGAGCAGTCTTGCGAGTTCCCGGTTTATTTCCGTACTGTTTTCACTATTCTTGTATTTTTCAGCCTGGTCTTTCAAAAAAGGACCGTCTTTTCTGGGATCGCCGGTAAGCGACTTTTCAATTTCTGCAATTATTTCACTTGTATTCATATTGTAAGATTCTCCGTTTCATATTCAGTATAGATTTTATTATAAATGAATCTGCATAATTTGTCAAGTTAGATAAATATTAAATTTGTGCATCTTTAACACCTTTTATTTTATCTCTTGTTCTAAATTTCTGAATGTTGAAGTATCGAAAAAGTCGCTGAGTGTTATTCCAAAACCGTCGCAAAGCATTTTTAGCGTTACAATACCTGGGTTATGACTTTTTCCGTACAAAATATTTTTTATAGTAGATGGTGCGACAGCGGAAGCTGTAGCTAATTTATTAATTGTCATATGTTTCTGATCACACAAAAATAAAATTCTGTTTTTAACAGCTGTATAAGTATCCATTTTTTTGCTCCCTTAAAAAAATTATGAGCTAATTATAGTCTATTATTCTTGACAAAATAGGCTATATATGATACAATATAGTCATAAATTGTTAAATTAGGGGTGAAAAAAATGAATAAACAGAATAACAAAGCGATTGCAGGATTAGTTCTTGGGATAACAAGTTTACTTGCATGGCTTCTTCCGCTATTGGGATATCCTGTTTCTATTGTTGGAATCATTATGGGAGCTTTAGGTAAAAAAAGCGAGAAGAAAAACATTGCAATTGTGGGATTGGTTTTATCTATTATAGGACTGGTACTTACTCTTGGTAATTCAGCATACGGCGTGTATTTAGCGCTTAATGAATTAATGTAAATATTATGGTTGCATCAGTGACGACTATTAAAAATGCCGAAGATATAAATCTTCGGCATTTTTTAGTATGTTTATTTGATTACACATTAAACAGGCGCAAACTGACTGCTGTAAAGATTTGCATAAAAACCGTTTTGCTCAAGAAGCTGTTCATGACTACCCTGTTCTATAACATTTCCGTCTTTCATAACAAGAATAACGTCGGCGTTTTTTATAGTTGAAAGACGGTGGGCGATAATAAAGCTTGTTTTGCCTTTCATTATTTTTTCAAACGCACGCTGTATTCTCTGTTCAGTTCTTATGTCAATACTTGACGTAGCTTCGTCCAGTATGAGCATCGGAGGATCCTTAAGCATAATTCTTGCAATTGAAATAAGCTGTTTTTGTCCTTGGGAAAGTCCGCTGCCCTCTTCGTTGATTACCGTATCATATCCGTCAGGCAGACGTTTGATAAAGCTGTGGGCATGTACTGCTTTTGCGGCTTCAATAATTTCTTCTCTGGACGCATTCGGTTTTCCATAGGATATGTTTTCCGCTACAGTACCGGTAAACAGCCATGTATCCTGCAATACCATTCCAAACTGTGAGCGCAGACTGGAACGTGTAATATCCTTTGTATCTTTTCCGGATATTTTTATTTTGCCTGAATTTATGTCATAAAATCTCAGAAGAAGATTTATAATAGTAGTTTTTCCGCAGCCTGTAGGTCCGACTATTGCTATTTTTTGTCCGGACTGAACATGAAGATTGAAATTCTGAATAAGCTTTTTTTCAGGAACATATGAAAAATTTACATTTTCCATTGTAAGTGTACCATCACATGATGCAAGTACTTCTTTATTGTTGTCAGGCTTTTCTGAAGGTTCGTCGATTACTGCAAAAACTCTTTCGGCAGACGCAACGGCATTCTGAAGCTCTGTAATAACACCGGATATTTCATTAAAAGGTTTTGTATACTGATTGGAGTATGAAAGAAACGATGAAAGCTGTCCGACTGTAATAACTCCAAGAAAATTCAATGCTCCAATAGCACTTAACGCTCCGGCAGTACCCACAGCCGCATAAATCAGACCGTTTACAAAACGTGTTGTAGGATTAGTCATTGAGGAGAAAAATACGGCTTTAACTCCGCTTTTTCCCATTTGTGCATTTATTTCAGAGAAGGTTTTTTCAGCTCTTTTTTCATATGAAAATCCCTTTACTATTTTTTGATTTCCCACCATTTCTTCAGTGAAACTGCTCATTTTTCCTCTGAGATTAGACTGCTCTGTAAATGAATCATGACTGAGTTTAGTAATGATTGCGGCGGTAAAGAGGGATATCGGAGTCAAAATAACAACCAGCAAAGCTATTTTAACGTTGATAGAAAGCATAAAAATCAGCGTTCCGAGAATAGTTACAACGCCGCTGAAAAGCTGAGTAAAGCCTTGCAGTAAACCGTCTGAAATTGTTTCAATGTCGTTTACTGCTCTGCCGATAAGCTCGCCCTTTGAACTGTTGTCTATAAATTTCAGAGGTACGGAATTGAGTTTTTCAAAATAATCTGCTCTTATGTCACGAATAGTATTGTACGATAATTTATTTGTAGAAAGAGATGTTATCCATTGGAATAGTGCGCTTATCAGTACTGTGACTGCAATAACAATACATATTTTCAGCAGCGCCGGAAAATCAACATTTCCTTTACCGACTATAACATCAACACCCTTACCGATCAGAATCGGTACAAAAAGCGATAGAACAACTCCTATAAATGCGCAGAATATTGCAGAGAAAAGGTGTATTTTATAGGGTTTGGTATATTTAAGTATTCGTTTAAGTGTTTTTATCATTTTAAAAGTACCTCCGTCAGCTCATTTGTGATTTATAGATTTCTGCATACTCTTCACAGTTTTTCAGAAGTGTTTCATGAATTCCGTATCCTGCTGCTTCTCCGTTGTCAAGAACCAATATATGATTGGCGTTTTGCAGTGTAGTGGCTCTTTGAGAAATCATTATAACAGCCGTATCCTTAAGTTCTGATTCAATTGCTTTTCTAAGAGCAAGGTCTGTAGCGTAGTCAAGGGCGCTCATACTGTCATCTAAAATAACAACAGGCGGATTGCCTACTAATGCTCTTGCAATAGTAAGACGCTGCCGCTGACCTCCTGAAAGGTTTTTACCGCCCTGAGAAATATTTGTTTTTATTCCGTCGGTTAACTTTGAAACAAATTCCCATGCCTGAGCAATTTTCAGCGCCGAAATAATTTCTTGATCTGTGGCGTCAGGTTTTCCCCAGCGCATGTTGTCAGCTATTGTACCTGAAAATAATGCAGCACGCTGAGGGACTATTCCTATGAGTTTTCTCAGTTCTTCCATTGAGTATTTTTTTATATCCTTGCCGAAAATTTTAATGTTTCCTGAAGTTATATCATAAAATCTGGGGACTAGATTTGCAAGAGTCGATTTGCCTGAACCGGTACCTCCTATTATACCCAGTATTTCACCTTTTTTCAGAGTAAATGAAATATTATTCAGGGATAAGTCTCCGGCGTCCGGATAGGAAAAACTTACATTTTCAAATTCAACAGCCGGACTGCTGAAATCAAATTTTGTATCAGATCCGTCTGTCATAGACGGCTGTGTATCAAAAACCTCGTTTATTCTTGAAGCAGAGGACGCAGCTTTAGTAAATATTATTACCAGATTTGCAAGCACCACAAGGGCTAAAAGAATCTGAGTCATGTAATTTACAAAAGCTGTAATTTCTCCCTGCGTAAGATGTCCTGTATCAACTCGTATACCGCCGAACCAAAGTATGGCAACTATACCGAGGTTCATTATCATAAAAGTGACCGGATTTAAAATTGCCGAAATTTTTCCTGCGATCACCGCATTATCTGAAAGCCTGCCGCTTTCGTTAATAAGTTCTTTTTTTTCTTCCTCTTGTTTTGAAAAAGCGCGTATTACTCGTACACCGTCAAGATTTTCTCTTGTCAGCAGAGAAATTTTATCAAGACCTTTTTGTATTTTTTTATACATAGGCACGGTTTTTTTCATTACCCATACTATAATAAGCGTAATTATCGGTGCGGCAATCAGAAAAATAATTGATAGCTTTAAGTCAAGAGTCATTGACATGACCGCAGCGCCGACTATCAGAAACGGAGCGCGTACTGCAAGACGAATAAACATATTTACACCGTTCTGGGCGAGCACGGTATCGTTTGTGATTCGTGTAATAAGAGATGAAGTACCAAATCTGTCGATTTCAGCGTGAGAAAATTTATTTATGTGCTTGTAAAGAGCGTCTCTCAGCTCTGTTCCGAAACCGTATGCGCACTTAGCGGCAAAAAACTGGCATGTAAGTGCAAATCCAAGTCCGCATATACCAAGAACAACAATGAGTCCGCTCATTTTCCAGACATAATCAGAATCATTGTTTCCTATGCCCTTATCAATAATCTGAGCCATGACTAATGGTACGGCAAGTTCAAAAATTGCCTCCAGAAGTTTGAAAAACGGACCAAGAATAAGTTCCTTTTTATAATGTTTTAAAAAGCGCCTGAGTTTAAACATAGATATAACTCCTTTTATAAATATCATCTTTACTATTTTACACTATATTCTGATTTAATGCAACGTCGCTTTAAAATAATTTGGAAAAAAAGGAATATGTGCGAATAAACGGCTGTTTATGGTCCAAAATAAAATCGGAGGTGTTAAACGTGAAAAAAAATTCCAAATCTATTTTAAGCGGCAAAGGTTTTTATATTGCTCTGGCATTAAGCGTTGCTATGGTTGGTGCAGCATGTTATTTTGCATATACTCAGACGGCAAACGATATAGCAGGTCAGCTTGATTCAACTCTTTCCAAAAGCGACAGCAGAGAGGCGGCGGAAGTTAAAACAGACGTGCCAAAGCTTACTACGGCGGAAACCATAGCGGAAGCTATTGTTAAACATACTGAAACAGCGGTAACTGCTGTAAAGGAAACTCAGCCGGAGGAGGACGAAGAAGCGGAAGAAACTGCAAAGCCCGAAGTCAGAAAGCTTGTTATGCCCATTGAAGGAGAAGTTATGAACGAGTTCAGCAACGGAGAGCTTGTTAAGTCTAATACAACCGGAGCATGGCAGACTCATAACGGTGTGGATATTCAAGCTACTCTTGGAGATCCGGTAATTGCGTCAGATTCAGGAACGGTTTCCGCAATTGAGGAAGATCCTCTGTGGGGCGTTACTGTTACAATTGATCATGGCAATGGTATTATTACCAGATACTGCAATTTAAATTCAGGCGTTACCGTTCAGGCGGGACAGCAGATAAGCAGCGGTGAGGAAATAGGAGCAGTAGGCGAGACGGCAGATATTGAAACGTCTGACGAATCGCATCTTCATTTTGAAGTACTGAAAAACGGTTCTTATGTTGATCCTCTTTCAATGATGTAGTAAAATAAAAAATACCCTGTATTAAATAATACAGGGTAAAATTTTATTTTTCTGAAGATTCGACTGCCTGAACAAGCTCTTCATAGGTTGATGAAATATTGGCTATTATCTTTTTGCGTACTACAAAGCCTGTATACTCGCCGTTCTTGACTGCCCAGTAAGTATTGGAATCTTCTCCGGGAACAGGAATATATTCAATTCTGTTAACGGTATTGTTTGAAAGAGTATAGGTTATTGTTATTTCAGGCTCGCCGTCAGGATTCTGATCGTTTTCAATGGATTCAAAGTATGCGTTGTTAAAGGAATTGAAAAATGAAATGAAAAGTGATTTTGTATCGTCATCTGTAAGTTGAGTATCGTTAAGAATGTATTCTTCTTCGTAATTATTTATTTTCATTTCTGCCGTAACGCCGGGCATTTCAACCTTTACCTCCGTAACGTCGTTTATGTCAGCAGAGTAAACGGTAGTGTTCATCATATCCATTGTGTCATATCCTAAAGCGGAGATTTCATTTGATATAAACGTTACGACCTGACCGCTGTCTGTAAATAGACCATACATTTCATTTTCATTATTTGTATAATCTCCGAAGATTACTTTAGTATGTTTGCTTCCTGCCGTTACTTCAAGAACATATTTTGGATTGTCAAATCCGTACTTTGCATAATCAGATTCTGTACAGTTTTCTGCTACGAAGCTGAAAATTTCATCTCTGGTAGCGTCCGTCAGGAAGTTGGTGATCTGTGTATTGTATACGGACGTATCTTGGTAGGGTTTGAGCATGCTCCAGGTGCCGTTTTCATCTTTTTTCATAGAGAAGCGTATGTTTTCATCTTTTTCGGAGCCTTCCCACAAACAGAAGGAATCTATTTCAGCAGTGAAGTAATTGAAAATATATGTTTGTTTAAGATTATTTTTGGTAGCACAGAGAACGGCGCCGGTTGTATAATCTATAAGATATATATTGTCATCGTTTTCCTTCATTACATAGAAGTTTTCGTATGTAGGCGTGGCATCTCCTATAAAAAGCTTATACGGCGTATCGTCTGCGTATACTGTCAATGTGATAGGATCGTCAAAGCCATATTTAGAAGAATCGTTGTCGTCAAGAATTTTGATTGCGGTAAGATTACAGAAGTTTGAGCATATTGCTGTTATTGCGGTTGAATTTAAATCAAATTCATCAGTATTTGTCAGCTGCCAGTTGGAATCAATATATTCTGCTGTGTAATTTCCGGATTCGTTATGAATATCTACCTTATCAATAGAATTTTCATCAATATTAAAAAGTATGAGCTTATTGGCCTCTTCAGTTTCTTTTTTTGTTTTATTTGAATTAAGATGATCAGCCAGAAAATAAATGCCCAGTGATGCAATTAATACTACAGCCATTATTGCTATGGCTATTTTTATGCGTTTCATTACGAATTTCTCCTTTTAATCCAGATGATTACGCCTGCCGCTGCAACAACAATAGGCGACGCACACAATATAACCAGAATTACGTTTGTATCGGATTCGCTTTCAAGAGTCATATAGTCGTAAGTTTTTTCTCTTGCGGGAATGCCCATGTTTACGTCGCTGTTGTACATCCATGTAATTGTACTGAGGTAAAGGTAAACGGGAACAATAGCGTAATCTTCCTGAAGATGTTCATCGTCAATAAATTCCGCATTACCCATAACGACCATTTTTGAATTGTTTCTTGTTGGGTCTTCAGAATATGCGGCAAGGTAAAGAATACCGCTTATATCCTCAGGATCTACTTCAGGACCTCCGTATGATTCGCCGTATGCCGAATCATATGTTTCAATAAGAGGACAGATATTCAGATTGCTGTAATTGTCGCCCTGATACTCAAAAAATGAACGTGATTCCGGCATATAAGGAATAAGCGAGTTTTCTTCAATAAGTGCGGAAGTAAGATCCGTCAGATTTTCATTTTCTTTCTTCATGTCTGTAATATCTACCAGATTTACCATTATTTCATACTTGTCACCTGAAACATGTTTTGAAGAATCTGTTTCATAAACACGATTATAATCCATACCGAGACAGTATTCATGCATAAGCTCCAGAATGTTCTTATATTCGGTATCGTCTCCGTTAGGGGAGAGAAGCAGCGATAAATTTCCGCCTTTGTCCATGTAATCGTCAATTTTCTGTTTTTCATCGTCAGTTATATCTTTTTTCGGAGCCGGCACAATAATTATAGCCGCATCGTCCGGTACTGCTTCTTCAGTTGTAAGATTTAATTCTTTTGCTTCGTAGTTATAATTTTTAAGATTTTTTCTAAAACTTGTATAGTTGTCGTCGATGGATTTTTCTCCGTGTCCGGTAAGGAAATAGACAGAAGGGACTTCGCCTTCAACTACGGACTTAATAGCGCCAGTTATATAATTTTCACCTTGAAAATAAGCGTTTTCAGCAATAAAGTTTCCTGACGAATCATAGTCGCCCTCATATACGTACATGGAAGTGCCGGGAATACGCTTTATTATATCTCCGCATTTTACGACGATATCACCCGATTTTATATTGAGATAGCCGCTGGGGTTAAGCTCGTTTACAATATCCGGATTTGTATCGGGATCAATATCTATAAAGTTGATATTTTCATATTCGGCATACTGATCCATCATAGTGGTAAATGCGATCATTTCATCGTCTTCTCTTACCTTATCCATTTCCATAAGCAGATATAAGTCAACCTTTTTATCCAGCTTTTCAAGATAATTTTTTGTTGTACTGCTCAGACTGTAAAGTTTATTAGGCGTCATATCCATTTTAACGTCAAGAAAAGAAGCTGCTACATTTATTAATATAACTGCTATCAGGAGCATTACAGCAAATATCCACGCTATAGTGGTAAATTTTGCATTCTTTTTTGATTTTTTTGTACTCATTTATATTACCCCCTGCTCCAGCGTCTTTTTTCAACGGAAATAATGGTGAATCCGACAAAAAGCACTGTTGATGTTATAAAGAATATCAGATCAGCTATGCTGAAAAGTCCCTGAGAGAATGAAACAAATCTTTCCTGAGTTGAAAAGCTTCCGATAATTTGTGCAGCCTTAGGAAGATTTGTAAATAATCCGCTGTCTTTGAAATTATCAATAAATATAAGTATAATCATAGCGCCTTCTCCAAGAATACCGGCAATAATAGGACTTTCAGTAAACGACGACATAAGCATTCCTACTGCAATGCAGACAAGTCCCCAAAGGAAAAATCCCAGATAACCGCAGATCAGACTAGACCAGATTACTTCGCCTGTAAGAACAGTAATGAGGGGATAGAACAGTGTAAGCACAAGCATCATAAGAAATACGGTTGAAACAGCTAAAAATTTGGCAATTACAATCTGGAAAACATTTAAAGGACTGGTCATCAGCAGAACTTCTGTTCCGCTTTTTCTTTCGTCGGCAAAGGTTCTCATTGTCAGCATAGGAATCAGCAGGATAAAGTAAAAGAAATTATTGTAGAAAACGTTGGGAAAAGAAAATTTAAACTGATGTCCGGAAAGATTTGAAATACCGTTTATAAAGCTGAGTGAAAATACCAGCAGGAAAAGTGCGGCAATAATGTACGCAAACGGCGAACAGTAATAGGAACGAAGCTCCTTTTTATATAGTGAAAACATATTATTCATCCTCCTTTTCGGAAAAATCCTCGCTGTAATAAGGATTGTCCGAATCCATTTCATTAAGAAGATCCTTAAGACCTTTCTTCTTCGGAGCCTGTGCGGTTAATTTTACAAAAACTTCCTCAAGATCCGGTTTTTCGCTCTTTACTTCGTCAATGACAAAGTCTTTTTTTATCAGAGCCGTCATAATATTTTTTCTGACTTCGTCTTTTTCAATTTCTATTTTATATGTATAAATTCCCGGTTCTTCAAAAGTAATATCGTTGATATCGGATACTCCAGGTACTTTTTTTATACATTCTGAAACAGCGTCCTTGCCGCCTTCGATTTTCATAATAAGTACGGTAGAAGTTCCCAGACTGTTTTCAAGGTTTTTAATACTGTCCACTGCTCTGATTTCACCGTGACTGATAATAACTACTCTTTCACATACAGCCTGAATTTCGGCAAGGATATGAGAACTTAATATAATAGTATGGTCTTTTTTCAGGGACTTGATAAGATTTCTGACTTCAATTACCTGATTGGGGTCCAGACCTACCGTAGGTTCGTCGAGAATAAGATATTTCGGATCTCCCAGAAGAGCCTGAGCAAAGCCGACACGCTGCCTGTAGCCTTTAGAAAGGTTGCGGATAAGCCTTTTTTCGACATCCTTAATTTTCAGTTTTTCCATAGCGGATTCTACCTGCTGGTTTCGTTCGTTTCTTTTAACTCCTTTAATGCCTGCGACGAATTTCAGGTATTCCTTTACTTTCATATCAAGGTATACAGGCGGAATCTCTGGAAGATAACCTATCATTTTTTTTGCTTCCGAGGGATTTTCGGAAATATCCAGACCGTTTATAGTCACTGTACCGCTTGTAGACGGCAAAAACCCCGTAATAATGTTCATTGTAGTTGATTTTCCGGCGCCGTTAGGTCCGAGGAATCCCAGAATTTCGTTGTCGTTGACCGTAAAACTAAGGTTTTTGACAGCGGCATTGCGACCGTAAAACTTCGTAAGATTTTTTATTTCGATCATTTATATACCATGCCTTTCATAATTTATCGGATAAGCTCCGTTGGATTTTTTAGAAATTAAAACCCTTTATTAAATGTGGTTATACACCTAAACATTATCCCAGAAAAATGTTAATAAAGTATTAACAAATTGTAACTATATTATTAACGTTTGTGTATTTTCCCCAAAAATTTCAAGTCTGATAAGAATATTCTAAAATAAAATTGTGAAATGCCTGTGAAGAATTATTGTAAATGGAATGAAGAGTATAAAAACAATATTAAAAATTATATTATATTAACAAAAAAATAAAGCGAATATCGGCAGTGTTGGCAAAATTAACAAAAGAAAATCTTTCAGTCTGTGCAAGTATACAATTTTTCTTTTTTGTCTTTTGAGATTTTAGTTAAAGTGTTGACATTTGAAAACTGTTGATTTATAATATGATTATGAAATTTTATAGCGCAATTCGTGACGTTTTGTGACAAAGCTGTAAAATTTAAGCTGATAAAATGTGGCGAATCGGCTTAAAATTACGAAACGATATTTTTATATTGTAAAACCATTTCAAAATGAGAGGGGAAATAGTGATGATTCTTAAAAAGAAGAAAGCTGTTATTGCAGCGATTCTTTCAGCAGCACTTACAGCTAGTGCTGTTATGCCGACAGTTTCAGCCGGCACTAGAACCAAAGAAGAAGCGTACGGCGATTCAACTTACGCTCAGAGATTCCTGTCGTTGTATGATGACGTTATTACAAACGGTGAAGAAAACGGCTATCTGAGTTCTAAAAATAAGGCTTCAGGCGGTTTCGGCGTTCCTTACCATGCAGTTGAAGAACTTATTATTGAAGCTCCTGACTACGGTCATGAAACAACTTCAGAAGCTATGTCATACATCGTTTGGATGGCAGCTATGAGAGACTACATTTCTCGTAAGGACGGCGTTACTAAAGAAGACGGCAGCGCTGTTGACCAGACAAACGATCTTGCTAAAGCTTGGAAAACAATGGAAATCATGATTCCGACCATCGGCGGTTACGGCACTCAGTCTACTTCAGACGGAATCAGTATTATGGATAAGACAGAGCTTTCTGCAACATATTGTGAGGAATGGGATACTCCTGAAACTTATCCTACGGCTCAGCATCAGGGAAATAACGGTATAAACCCAATTCATTCTCAGTATGCAAGTATTTACAGAAGTGATAAGGGTCTTTATCTGATGCACTGGCTGGCTGACGTTGACGACTGGTACGGCTACGGCGGCGGCAATGGTAAATTTACATTTATCAATACATTCCAGCGTGGCGCGCAGGAATCCTGTTGGGAAACAGTTCCGCACCCTTGCGTAGAAGATCTTCAGTACGGTATGAAGGGTACAAGAGGTCTTAAGGGTATCTTTAATACAGATGAAAAGGTTTCAGAACAGTATGCATATACAAATGCGCCTGACGCTGAAGACCGTGCTATTCAGGCTGTTTACGCTGCTAACAGATGGGGCGTAGGCGACAGTTCAATTTCAGCTCTTGCCGGTAAAATGGGTGACCAGCTGAGAAATAACATGTTCGATAAATACTATAAGAAGATCGGTGCTTGTAACGAATGGGACATGGCTAACAGCTATGAAGGTGCTCACTACTTGATGTCATGGTATACTTCATGGGGCGGTACAACTAGAAGTGATCAGGGTGCTTGGGCATGGCAGATCGGTGCCAGCCACTGTCACGAATTCTATCAGAACCCGCTTGCTGCTTATGCTCTTCTTGAAGATGATGATTTGAGAAACGGTATGAAGACGGGTAACCAGGCAATTAAGGATTACACAACATCACTTCAGAGACAGCTTGAATTCTATCTCTGGCTGCAGTCAGCTAATGGACCTATTGCCGGCGGTGCTACAAGTTCATGGCACGGCAGATATCTGAAATATGAATATCTTGCAGATGTAGATAAAGAATATATTGAAAAGTATGGTACAAATATTCCTACAACTTTCTATAATATGGCTTATCAGGAACACCCTGTATATGCTGACCCAGGTTCAAACCACTGGATTGGTAACCAGGTATGGGCAATTCAGCGTCTTGCAGAGCTTCGTTATGTAATTAAAACAGGTAATACAAATTCTTATGTTGAAGCAGTTAAGCTCCAGCAAGTGAAAAATGGTACTCCTACAGAAATGACAATAGAAGAAGCTCTTGATGCTATTCTTGACAGATGGGTTGAATGGTTCGTTAACGAAGTTGAACTTTATGATGACGGTTCATATACAATTCCTGCTACATTAGACTGGTACGGTCAGCCTAAGACATGGACCGGAACATATGATCCGGAGGCTAACAGTGATTTGACATGTGAAGTAACAGCACGTGGAACTTCTGACCTCGGCTGTGTATCCTCACTTGCTAATACACTTATTTACTATGCTAAGAGCAATGATGTTGACTCTGAAGCAGCTTATAAGGACAGCGACAAGGTTGCAGAAAAGGCTCTTTATCTTGCTCATGAACTTCTTGATCGTGAATGGAATCTTGGACGTGATGATATCGGTCTGTCTATTGCAGAAACAAATGGAAGCATGGTAAGACTGTTTGAACAGGATGTATGGGTACCTACAAATTATAATGGTACAATGCCTAATGGTGATACAATTGCTAATGGTGCTACTTTCTTAAGTATCCGTTCACAGTACCTCGGCGATAATAAGGACGGTACAAACAACAGCGCAAATGTTAAGTATGGTACAAGTACAGAAATTGACGGTAAATACTACACTGACAACAGAGGCTATGTTGCTAAATTCAAGGAAGCTTATGATTCTGTCGGAGGTGCAAATGCATCAGCAGCAGATAAAGAAGAAGCTATGAAGACTGTTGAACTTAATTATCATAGATTCTGGCATGCAGGCGATATTCTTATTGCTCTTGGTACAATGGCTGATCTTTATCCGGATGTTGTTCCAGATAAGTCTAATGATGATGAACTTTCAGTTGAAAAGGATGTTATTGAAGTTGAAGTTGGTGAAACTGATACTATTAAGCCTAACAAGGATGGCTGTACTTTTGAATCAGCAGATCCTTCAATCGCAACTGTAGATGAAAATGGTGTTGTAACAGGTGTTGCTAAAGGTGAAACTACTATTACTGTAACATTGGGTGATGAAACAGTTGAAGTTAAGGTTATTGTAACTGATGAATCTACAAATCCTACAGAAAGCTTTAATCCAGATGATCTTATGTATGGAGATGCCAATGTTGACGAGACTGTTGACTCAGCAGATATAGTTGTTCTTAACAAATATCTCCTTAGTGAAGCACAATTCCCGCTTAAAAATGCAAAGGCTTATGAACAGGCACAGACTGTTTATGATGATGAAATTGACACAAAGGATGCAGTAGCTATTATTAATTATGTTCTTGGACTTATTGATATGGATGATTTAGGTCCTGCAAGATAATAAGGTTTTTCATTTTAATTCCTTTTTTATAATTCCTATTTAATCCCTGAAAACCGGTCTTTAATAAAAGACCGGTTTTTTTCTTTTTTTACTTGATTTCTTTATTCAGGAATGCTATAATAAAATAATAGTATATTGTGAACAAATGTATGGGAGGGTAATTTTGTGATTCGAAGTATGACAGGTTATGGACGCGAACAGAGAATTATTGATCAGCGTGAAATAACAGTTGAAATAAAATCGGTAAATCATAGATATTATGAATTTACTGCCCGTGTACCAAGAATATACGGCTTTATTGAGGAAAAACTTAAATCGTATATAAAAGATAGTATTTCAAGAGGTAAGGTTGAAGTAAATGTAACTATAAATAATTTAAATGGAAAGGAAGCAAATATTAATGTGGACAAATTAATGGCGGCTGGGTATATAAATGCATTAAAAATCGCTAATAGTGAACTTAATTTGACCGACGACATAACACTTTCTACATTAATAAAGTTTTCGGATATTTTCAATGTACAGAAAGTTGCTGAAGATGAAGAAAAGATTTGGGGTGATGTTTGCAGTGTTGCAAAAGACGCATTGGCAAAATTTATTGAAATGCGTCAGAAAGAAGGAGAACATCTGAAGGAAGATCTGATAGAAAAAATTAGAAATAATGAAAAAATACTTGAAATAATTGAACAAACGGCTCCTCTTACAGCGGAAAATTACCGGAGTAAATTATATGCAAAATTAAAAGAAGTGTTGGACGATACAAATATTGACGAGCAGCGAATCTTGACAGAAGCTGCGGTCTTTGCCGAAAAAATTGCTATAGATGAAGAAATTGTAAGACTGAAAAGTCATATGAAACAATTCAGAGAACTTCTTGAAACAGATGAACCTGTTGGAAGAAAACTTGATTTTCTTGTTCAGGAAATTAACAGAGAAATTAATACTATCGGTTCTAAGGCACAGAATCTCGAAATTACAAAGTGTGTTGTAAATATGAAATCTGAGTCGGAAAAAATAAGGGAACAGATTCAGAATATAGAATAGAGAGGTTATCATGCAGCTGATAAATATAGGGTTTGGAAATATGATATCTTCTTCAAAGCTGGTGGCAATTGTAAGTCCGGAATCAGCTCCGATAAAGCGTATTGTCCAGGAGGCAAGGGATACCGGACATCTGGTTGACGCTACTTACGGACGAAGAACAAGAGCTGTAATTATTATGGACAGCGACCATATAATTTTATCTGCAATTCAGCCGGAAACGGTCGCAGCAAGACTTGACGAGGAGGAACAGCCTGAAGATGAATAAGGGATTAATGATTGTGGTATCAGCTCCTTCCGGTTGCGGAAAGGGAACTGTTTTAAATGAAATTTTAAAGGATAAAAATTTTTATTATTCAGTTTCTGCAACGACAAGAGCGCCAAGGGAAGGCGAAGCGGACGGAGTGAATTATCATTTTATCACCAAAGCTGAATTTGAAAAGCTAATTGCTGAAAACGGCATGCTCGAATATGCAAAATACTGTGATAATTATTACGGTACACCAAAGGAAATACTTGAGAAAAAAATGAATGAAGGTATAGACGTTATACTTGAAATAGAAGTGCAGGGGGCAATGCAGGTCAAGAGACTTTGTCCTGAAGCAGTATTTATTTTTATAGCTCCGCCGTCGATCGCCGAGCTTGAACGTCGTTTGAAAAAACGAGGTACAGAATCAGATGAGATTATTGCAAAAAGAGTTTCGGAAGCTGCCGGAGAGATCAGGCAGGCTGTAAATTATGATTATGTTATTGTAAATGCAGCGCTTGAAGACGCTGTTGAAGATTTTAAAACAATTGTTAAAGCAGAAAAATTAAAAACTGCTTATGCTGAAAATTTAATTAATGAGGTGCTTGAAAATGCTTAGACCAGCTATTACACAGTTAATTTCTAAAAATGACAGTTACTATTCCTTAGTAATAGGAGTAGCCAAAAGAGCAAGAGAAATTGCGGACGAACTTGCAGAGGAAAAGAAAACTCTTGAAGAAAAACCGGTCAAGACAGCTGTTGAAGAATTCGCAGCAGGAAAGTATAAAATTCTGGAATATAAGCCGTCAGATAACGATGAAAATTGATTTTAATGGAGGCGCTTGAGGTTTGTATACTAAACTGAAAGCACTTGTTGCCGTAAGTGCAGCGTCAATTTCCTTTGATAAAGCTTTTTCGTATCTTATTCCGGAATCTCTTGCTGAAAAAGCAGTTCCGGGAGTAAGAGTTCTTATACCTTTTGGTAAGGGAAACAGAAAAAGAGTCGGATTAATTCTTAGAGTTGAAAAACTTGAAGAGCATGAAAAAAAGCTTAAACCGATTATTTCCGCTGCGGATAACTTTCCTGTTCTCAATGATGAAATGCTTGATATGGTAGATTGGCTTCGGGAAAATACTTTCTGTACCTATTTTGACGCAGTCAGGACTATACTTCCTTCCGGAATGAATATTAATATCAAGGAGAATTATACTTTGAATCAAAATTGTATTGACATTAGTCTTACGGATAAGGAAAATAAAGTTCTTGATTTTCTTCGTGAAAATATTGATACCAATAATGCGGCAGAGGAAGTAAAAGCTCAGGGAAACGGTTTGATTCTGGAATCATTGATATCGAAAGGTATTTTGCAATATGAACTGACCGGAAAGCAGAATGTGGGAGACAGCAGTATAAAAATGCTGGAGCTTACTGAAAGCTATAAAAAATCTCCGGAAAGCTTTAAACTTACTGTAAAGCAGAAAATGCTTGCGGATATTTTAACGGATCATGATGAAATTTCCGTAAAAGAGGCTTGTTACCTATGCGGTGTGGGGACGTCTGTTGAAAAAAAACTGGTTGAAAAAGGCGCTGCAAGAGAATATGATTATGAAGTATTCCGTACTGTAAATATCGGAATGAATGACAGTCGTTCTATCAATGCGATCGTACTGACCGATGAACAGCAAAAAGTGTTTGAAAGAGTCAGCCAACAGATGCATACAAGTAATCCTCATTGTTTTCTGCTTCACGGAGTTACAGGCAGCGGAAAAACGTCAGTATTTGAAAAGCTTATCGGAGAGTGTATTTCTTTGGGGAAACAAGCTGTTTTGCTTATTCCTGAAATTTCTCTTACTCCTCAGACTGTACGCAGGTTTCGGGAGCTGTTCGGAGAAACGGTTGCAGTTATTCACAGCAGTTTGTCTTTGGGACAGCGTATGGACGAGTATAAAAGAATAAAACGTGGTCTGGCAAAAATTGCAGTCGGAACACGCAGTGCAGTTTTTGCTCCCTTTGAAAATATAGGCCTGATTATTGTCGATGAAGAAGGGGAACGCTCCTATAAATCTGACAGTGCGCCAAGGTATAATGCTATAGATGTGGCAAAAAAAAGATGCCGTACTCATAATGCGGTTTTGCTGCTGGCATCGGCTACGCCTTCTATTGAAAGTTATTATTATGCGCAGAAAGGTATTTATGAGCTTCTTGAAATGAAAAAGCGCTATTCGGGGACTGTTCTTCCTCATGTCGGTATCGTTGATATGAACGAGGAAAGATATGACGGTAACGCTTCGGAATTTAGCAATATCCTGATAGATGAAATAAATGAAAATTTAAATAATCACGAGCAGACAATACTTCTTCTTAACAGAAGAGGATATCATACAATTATTAGCTGCTGTGACTGTCATAAGCCTGTTTACTGTCCGAATTGCAGTATTCCTATGACATATCATAAGATAAACAATACGCTTATGTGTCATTACTGCGGTCATAGTCAGCCGCCGGTTGAAAGCTGTCCGGAGTGCGGAAGTACAAGGCTGAAACAGATGGGATTTGGTACTCAGAAGCTTGAGGAGCAGTTAAGTAAACTTTTTCCTCAGGCTCGTATACTGCGAATGGACGCTGATACCACTATGTCAAAATATTCTTATGAAAGGAATTTTAAGGATTTCGGGCAGGGAAAATATGATATAATGATAGGTACGCAAATGATAGGCAAGGGACTGGATTTTCCAAATGTTACTCTTGTTGGTATTTTATCTGTGGATAAAGCTCTTTATGCCGGAGATTTCCGAAGCTACGAAAGAACCTTTTCCCTGGCGGCTCAGGTTGTGGGCAGATGCGGAAGAGGAGAAAAGTCCGGCAGAGCGTATCTCCAGACATTTATGCCAGACCATTATGTACTGAATCTTGCGGCAAAGCAGGATTATGAGGCATTTTACAAAGAGGAAATTTTAATAAGAAAAGCATTGCTTTTTCCGCCAGTATGCGATATCTGCGTACTGGGGATAAACAGTGAAGACGATGAAAAGGCAAAAAAAGCGTCTGAAAAAATTCTTGAAATTATAAAAAAGTTGGTGAAAAACGGCGTTAATTTCCCTTTGAGAGTTTTAGGACCTGTAAAATGCTCCTACGGAAAAATAAACGGTAAGTTTCGGTACAGACTGATTTTAAAATGTAAAAATACATATGATTTCAGAAATTTTATTAGGGATATATTGTCTGAAACAGGACATGCAAAGGAATTTAATAATGTTAATGTTTTCGCTGATATTAACGGTGATATCGGCATATAGTATATAGCGGAGGAAATTATGGCACTTAGAAAAATTGTAACAAAAGAAGATCCGATTTTAAGAAAAGTCTGCAAGCCTGTTGATGTTTTTGACGAAAAGCTGGCTCGGCTTATTGACGATATGATGCAGACTTTAAAAAAAGCGCAGGGAGTGGGTTTAGCTGCACCACAGGTTGGATTTCTCAAAAGAATTTTTATTATGGATCTTGGAGACGAAATGATTGAATGCGTTAATCCAGAAATTATTAAAACAGGAGGAAAGCAGAGAGTAGTGGAGGGCTGTCTTTCTTGTCCGAACGATTGGGGATATGTTACCAGACCTAATAAGTGTAAGCTTAGGGCGCAAAATCGATACGGTGAATATTTTGAAATGAATCTTAAAGAACTTGGTGCGCAGTGTGCATGTCATGAAAACGACCATCTTGACGGCAAGCTGTTTGTTGATATAATAGAAGAAAGGGTACAACCGGAGGAGGACAAGTAGATGAAAATTGTTTTTATGGGAACTCCGGATTTTGCAGTACCGTGTCTGAAAGCGCTTGTGGAAAACGGTCATGAAATACCGGCAGTTTTCACTCAGCCGGACAGACCTAAAGGCAGGGGATATAAAATGATACCGCCTCCGGTAAAAAAGTGTGCGGAGGAATATAGTATACCGGTATTTCAGCCTCTTTCATTACGTAAAGGCGAGGACGCTGAAAAGTCAATGACAGCTCTAAGAGAAATTTCTCCTGAACTTATTATAGTTGTGGCATACGGTCAGATTCTTCCCAAGGAAGTACTTGAGCTTCCGAAATACGGCTGTATAAATATTCATGCCTCACTTCTTCCTGAATACAGAGGAGCGGCTCCTATTCAGAGATGTATTCTTGACGGTAAAACCAGAACGGGAGTTACTTCAATGATGATGGAGGAAGGTCTGGATACAGGCGATATGCTCATAAAGAAAGAACTTGAGATAGGAAAGAACGAAACGGCGTCTGAGCTTCATGACAGATTGTCAGAAATGGGTGCAGAGGTGCTTCTGGAAACTGTAAAAGCAGTGGAAAACGGAAGTCTTTCACCTGTAAAACAGGACGATTCACTTTCTACCTATGCTAAAATGATAACAAAGGATATGAGCGCTCTTGATTTTTCAAAGCCTGCTGAAGAGATCCATAACATAATCAGAGGAATTACGGGGTTTACCATTTTGGACGGAAAACGTCTTAAGGTTTACAGAAGCCGAGTTATGGGAGAAAGCGTAAACGAGTACGGAACTGTTGAAGATCCCAATAACTTTACTGTGGTATGCGGAGACGGAAAATGTGTTGAGTTTACCGAAGTTCAGTATGAGGGCAGCAAACGAATGAGTACAGAAAACTTCCTGAGAGGAAGAAAACTTGTTAAGGGACAAAAGCTGGGGTAAGGAAAGGAATTATTATGTTTTTTTATAATTATTACTGGCTTGCACTGATACCGCTTGTTATTGCAATGATAGCATCGGCGAATGTAAAATCTACCTACTCTAAATACGAAAAAATCAAAAACGGAAGAGGTCTGACGGGAGCTATGGCGGCTAGGCAGATACTTGACGCAAACGGTCTTTATAATATTAGGATCGAGTACGTGGCAGGTCAGCTTTCCGATCATTTTGACCCACGATCAAATGTTGTTAGACTTTCTGATTCAACTTATAACAGTACTTCCGTTGCGGCAGTAGGAGTTGCGGCTCATGAAGTGGGACATGCAATTCAGTATGCAAAGGGATATGCTCCCATGAAGTTGAGAAGCGCCATAATCCCACTTACAAATATAGGTTCTTCTCTTTCTTATCCTCTGGTTTTTATTGGACTGATTATGGGAAATTCATATATGTCCGACTTTTTTGTAAATGCCGGAATAATACTTTTTCTTACAGTTGTTGTTTTCCAGTTTGCGACTTTGTTTGTGGAATTTAATGCAAGCTCAAGAGCTATGAAAACTCTTGAAACCGATCATATACTTGAAGGCGATGAGCTTTCTATGTCAAGAAAGGTTCTGACTGCCGCTGCCCTTACTTATGTTGCGGCATTGTTTACAGCGATCATGAATCTTATTAGACTTTTAATGATAGCGTCAAATAGAAACAGGCGGAATTAATGGATAATGCAAGATTACAGGCAGTAAAACTGCTGGGAAAAACATTTTCTAAGGGAGGATATTCAAATATTCTCCTTGATAAAACTTTGTCTGAAACTTCAATGGGTGAAAAGGATAAAAACTTTTGTGCCGCTTTATACTATGGAGTTTTAGAACGAAGAATTACTCTTGATCATATTATTACGGGATATAGCCGTATGAAGCTTTCAAAGCTTCGTCCGGAAATACTTAACATTCTCAGAATCGGAATTTATCAGCTTAAGTTTATGGATAATATTCCTGACAGTGCGGCGGTGAATGAGAGCGTAAATATTGCTAGAAAGTTAAAGCTGGGCAGTCTTTCGGGATTTGTTAATGCGGTTTTGAGAAATTTTTTAAGGGACGGCAAACAGATTAAGTATCCGGAGAATAAGACGGAAAAACTGTCGGTGGAATATTCGTCTCCTGAATGGCTGGTCAATTTGCTTTTGCAAAATTACTCTGAAAATCAGGCAGTTTCACTTCTTAAAAGTTCAGTTGAAAAACCGCCTGTAACCGTCAGGCTCAATAATCTGAAAGGTGAAACATCACAAATACTTGAAAGGCTTACGGACTTTTCTCCTGAAAGTACGGTAATTGATGGGTGTTATAAAATCAGCTACGGTGATGTTACTAAAACACAGGCTTTTAAGTATGGTCTTTTCCATGTACAGGATATTGCTTCTCAGCTTTGCTGTATGGCTTTGAATCCTAAAGAGGGAGAAACTGTACTGGATCTGTGTTCTGCTCCCGGTGGGAAGGCGTTTACTCTTGCAGAGCTTATGAATGATAAAGGCAGAATATTAGCTTTTGATATTCATGATAACAGAGTAAAGCTTATTAAAAATGGTGCTGAAAGACTTGGAATAAGCTGTATTGAAGCTAAAACAGGTAATGCTTCGGTTTTTGATGAGAGAATTCCAATGGCAGACAAAATTTTGTGCGACGTACCATGTTCCGGTCTTGGAGTTATAAGACGCAAGCCGGAAATTAAATATAAAAACTTTGAGGAATTTGAAAGACTTCCGGAAATTCAGTATAAAATATTGGAAAATGCAGTAAAATATTTAAAACCGGGCGGAGAACTTGTTTATTCAACATGTACTGTTAATCCTGTTGAAAATGTTCGGGTTATTGATAGATTTTTAAAGGAATATAAAAATTTTAAGGGAGTAAAATTTCTTGAGGAGCTGGGCATACCATTTGGTGATTATAAAGTAACACTTTTTCCGGAAAACCTTAACAGTGATGGATTTTTTATTTCTAAAATAAAAAGGACGGAATAAATTTGGAAAAAACAGATATTTTATCCCTGACTCTTCCGGAGCTTGAATTGGAAATGATTAAGTTGGGAGAGAAAAAATTCAGGGCAAAACAGATTTTTCAGTGGCTGCATGTTAAGCAGATAAGGGATTTTAGTGAAATGAGTAATATTTCATTGGAATTACGCACAAAAATCAGTGGGCATTTTTATTTAAAATCACTAAATATGGTAAGAAGGCTTGAATCTTGTATAGATAATACTGTAAAATATCTATATGGACTTTCAGATGGTACATTTGTTGAAACAGTTCTTATGGAATATAACCATGGACTAAGTATTTGCGTGTCCACTCAAGTGGGTTGCAGAATGGGTTGTAAGTTCTGCGCATCAACAATAGCAGGATTTGAAAGAAACCTTGAACCGTCGGAGATACTTTTGCAGATTTATGAAACTCAGAGAGATTGTGGGAAACGTATATCAGGAATTGTTCTTATGGGTATAGGTGAGCCGCTTGATAACTATAAAAACGTTATTAAGTTTCTGGAGCTTGTTTCTGCTCCTGAGGGATTCGGACTGAGTCTGAGACACGTTACTCTTTCAACATGCGGAATAGTTCCGAAAATTAGGGAGCTTGCGGATTTAAAGCTTGGACTTACCTTGTCTGTTTCGCTTCACTGTCCCGATAATGACGGCAGAAGTGAAATAATGCCTGTAAATAAAGCCTATAATTTAACAGAACTTATAGAGGCTGCAAAGGAATATGTCCGAAAGACCGGACGACGTGTTACTTATGAATATGCGGTTATTGACAATGTAAATTCTCTTAAAAAGGACGCTGAAAAGCTTGCGCATCTGATAAATGGAACGAATTGTCATGTTAATCTAATACCGGTCAATTCTGTAAAGGAAAGAGATTACAGGTCAAGCCGTGAATCGGCATTGAAGTTTCAGAAATATCTGACTGATCTGGGCATTAATGCAACTGTCCGCAGAACTTTAGGCAGTGATATTGATGCGGCATGCGGTCAGTTAAGACGTGAAGCAGCAGGAACAGAATAAAGAATAAGAGGTGAAAAATATTGAAGTATGTCAGCGCTACTGATATAGGACTTGTCAGGGAAGAAAATCAGGATATGGTAAAGGTAGAGGAGTTTTACGGTAATTTGCTTGCCGTTGTCTGTGACGGAATGGGCGGAGAACGCTCCGGACAGGACGCCAGCCGTATTGCCATAAAGGAATTTTTTGACCGTTTTGATTCGGGATATTCGCCCTATCTTGAAACTATAGGAGTAAGACAGCTTATGACAGCCTCAGTATCTGCTGCCAACTCGGTAATATATACAACAGCAAGAATGAATTACAGAAGCTACGGAATGGGGACTACTTGCGTAGCGGCTTATATAGACAGTAAATATATTTATATATTGAATGTGGGCGACAGCCGGGCGTATTATATGGACGAAAGCGGTCTGCATCAGATAACCTCGGATCATACATTGGTAAATATGCTTCTTATGCAGGGAAAAATAGAGCCTGACGAGGTGCATACTCATCCTAAAAGAAATATGCTGACTAAAGCTGTCGGTGTTGAAAAGGTAATAAAACCGGATTTTTTCCGAATGAAACGTGAGGATAAATTTACGCTGCTTTTATGTTCTGACGGATTGTCAGGCTATTGCAGCGACAGTGAGATTTTTGAAATAATGAAATCGACTCCTTTAGAGGAAGTCAATAGTGCGCTTATTGACCTTGCACTCAGCAAGGGCGGACGTGATAACATAACCCTTGCAGTAATAACAGACTGATATAAACAGGAGTGTGGAGAATTTAATGGATAAGAACATTGGAAAGAAACTTGACGGACGCTATGAGATTATTGAGCTTATCGGCGAAGGCGGAATGGCGGACGTTTATAAGGCAGTTGATATTGTAGATAACAAAACTATAGCGGTTAAGATTTTGAAAAAGGAATTTGCTGAAAATGAAGAATTTTTAAGAAGATTCCGTAATGAATCCAAGGCTATAGCAGTTTTGTCTCACCCTAATATTGTAAAAATTTACGATGTGGGATTCTCAGAAAAAATACAGTTTATTGTTATGGAGTATATTGACGGTATTACTCTTAAAGAATATATGGAAAATGAGCGTGTATTAAGCTGGAAGGACGCTGTGCATTTTGTAACACAGATTCTCAGGGCGCTTCAGCATGCTCATGAACGAGGTATTGTACACAGGGATATCAAGCCTCAGAATATAATGATGTTTACAGACGGTACTATTAAGGTCATGGATTTCGGTATTGCAAAATTTGCCCGTGAAGAGGGAAAAACTGCGACCGACCAGGCTATAGGTACTGTTCACTATATAAGTCCGGAACAGGCAAGGGGAGATGTTACTGACGCTAAAAGCGATCTTTACTCCGTAGGAGTTATGCTTTATGAGATGCTGACAGGTCAGAAACCTTTTGATACTGATAATCCTGTTTCGATTGCAGTTATGCATATGCATAATATTGCAGAGCTGCCAAGACGTATTAATCCGGATATTCCTACTCCGTTGGAGGAAATTATCGTTCATGCTATGGAAAAAAATCCCGATGACAGATATCAGACGGCTGTTGAAATGATGAGGGATATTGACCGTTTCAAGGCGGATCCTGATGTAAAATTCGGTTATATTACACGCAGTCAGGATACTGACGCACAGACCAGATATTTTGCAGCTGTAAACGACACTCCTGAAGAAACGTATAACGATAATGATTACATGCAGCCGCCTGATGATACTTATGATCAGAATGATATTTATGAAGATACTTATGATGAGGATTATACCGATTTTGAAGAAGATGAGAAGCCTGCTAAGAAATCTCTTTTTGTTCCGATACTTTCAGCCGTTACAGTTGTTGTAATAATGGTGGCGGTATTCTTTATAGCAACACTTGTAAAGGGAGTATTTTCAGGAGACGGTCAGAAAAGTTCTTCGGAATTTGCTATGCCTAATCTTGTGGGAATGGATTTTAACCAGGCTCATGAGGCATATCCTAATCTTGATATACAAGTGGAAGCTACAGAATGGTCTGATTTGGAAAAGGATAAGATCTTTTCTCAGAGCATACCTGAGGGAGACGGCGTTAAAAAAGGTGAAATTGTTAAAGTAAAGGTTAGCTTGGGTTCTAAAACCGTTAAGGTTCCTAATGTTAAAAATTATCATTACACTACTGCCGGTGACCTTCTGAGAGCACAGGGACTTGAAGTAGAATATCAGTATCAGCCTAACGATGAGGTTGAGGAAGAACTGGTTTTCGATACAGAGCCTTCCGCAATGGAGGAAGTACAGCCGGGTTCAACAATACTTGTTTATGTAAGCAAGGGTTCAGAAGTTGAAGACATTGAAATGCTGGACTTTGTTGGACAAAATATTCAGGACGCAAAGGTACAGTGCGGAGTATGGGGTCTTACTGTAAAGACTAAAAAACAGGATTCCGGCGAAGAAGAAGGAACAATTCTTAAGCAGAGCATCAAGGAGGGTGAGAAGGTTCCTTCGGATTCTACAATTACGTTTACTGTAAGTACCGGCAAAGAACCGGAAGGCGATGTTGAAATGAAGTTTTACTTCCCCAGCAACGCAACAGGAAGATTTACCATTACCGCTTATCAGAATGGAGTTGCAATTTATGAAAGTTTTACCCTCTCGGCTGACTACTCAAAGGAAAATCTTGTAACTGTAAGAGGAAAAGGTACTGATGAGACGATTACTATGGTTCTTACAAACCTGAGTAATAACCTGACCTGCGAACTGGGACGCTACAGTATGAATTTTGAAGAGGGAACATTCTCGGTAATTGATGAAGATATCGACAGAGCATTCCAGACGGTTGACGGATTGTACGTAGAACCTACAGATCCTCCTGTTGAACCTACAGATCCTCCGGCTGTACAGCCGGCAACCGATGAGCCGGACGATTCGTCGTCGGAAGAGACTGAGGAATAATATGCAGCAGGGTATTATAGTAAAATCAATCGGAGGGCTCTATTTTACAGAGTCCTCCGACACCGTATATGAATGTAAGGCAAGGGGAGTTTTCAGAAATAAGGGAATCGTTCCATGTGTGGGGGACATTGCTGAATTTGAAAACGGAGTAATAACTCGAATACTTCCCAGAAAAAATCATATTATAAGACCGCCTCTTGCTAATCTTGATCAGCTTATTTTTGTTACTTCTGTAACGCAGCCAGCGCCGAATCTGCTGATACTGGATAAATTTATTGCAGTTGCTGAGTATCAGAATATTGAACCTGTTATAGTACTGACAAAGATTGATCTTGAAAGCTGTGATAATATATTCGATATATATCAAAGAGCGGGAATACAGGTTTATGTAATCGATTATGAAAACGATGATCCGGCAGAACAGATAAGACAGCTTTTAAGGGACAAAATCAGCGCCTTTACAGGAAACAGCGGCGCAGGAAAATCAACGCTGCTCAATGAAGTGTGCGGAGATTTTAATATTCCTACGGGAGAAATAAGTCAGAAACTAGGAAGAGGAAAACATACTACCCGTCATGCGGAGCTTTATAAGCTGCCATGGGGCGGATATATTGCAGACACTCCGGGATTTTCAACCTTTGAAACAAATAAGTATAACATTATTAAAAAGGAAGAGCTTGCCGGATGCTTCAGAGAATTTGCAGAATATGACGGAAAGTGTAAATTTCGAGACTGTTCTCATACAAAAGAAAATGGTTGTCGTATAATCGAAGCAGTAAGTAGGGGAGAGATACCCGAGAGCCGCCATGAAAGTTATTGCCGTATGTTTGAGGAGGCTAAACAAATTAAGGAATGGGAGCTGTAGTAATTGGGACAATATAAGAAATGCTATATTTTTGCAGGTTCGCCTGAAGCAAAATGTTCCGGAGTTGAATTTGACAGCAGCAGATATGTGATTTGTGCTGACGGAGGATATATACTGGCTAAGAAAATGGGGATTGAACCGGACGTAATAATCGGTGATTTTGACACCTATAAATCCAGACTTCCTGAAAATTGTGAAATCATAAGGCATCCGGAGGAAAAAGACGATACCGATACAATGCTTGCGGTAAAGCTTGCGTTGAACAGAGGATTTAAGCATATTGTGATCTGCGGTGCAATCGGAGGCAGACTTGACCATACCATGGCAAATATTCAGTCCCTCCGATATATTTTAAAACACGGCGCATACGGCGAGCTTGCCGGAGATGGCAGTTATGTTACAATGCAGGGACCGGGTGTAAAAGTATACAGTCGTATGAGCGGATATTATTTTTCTATGTTTTCATACACTGAAGAGTGCACTGGAATAACAGCTACAGGATTTAAATACCCTTTGAAAAATGCGGTACTCAAAAGCAGTTTTCCACTTGGTATAAGCAATAAGGTTACGGGTAAATCCGGTATTGTTTCACTGGAAAAAGGAGTTTTACTGATAATTTTTTCAAAAGATATGAACCAAAACTGAAATTAAGAATATAATGGAATATAAACTTGATTTGGAGGGAACGCAATGAAAATAGTAGTTATTAAAAGTCCGAAAATTTTATCAGGTATACTTAGAGTTATTTTTAAAATTAAAAAAGAAGAACCAACAGAGTAGTTTAAAAAAAATTTAAAGGGCTTTTTCAATTTTGAAAAAGTCCTTTAGTCTGCGTTTAAACCAAGTTTGAAAGCTTCTGGTTTCTCAAATACATATACGAAATTTGAATAAATAAAACAAAAATAATTGCATAATCTCCATATAAATACAAATACTAGTTTTACCAAATTAAAAATTAAGGAGATTTTAAATATGAAAGCAACAGGTATTGTAAGACGCATTGACGATCTTGGAAGAGTAGTTATTCCTAAAGAAATCAGACGTACTATGAGAATACGCGAGGGCGATCCTCTAGAAATATACACAAGCAATGACGGTGAAGTTATATTTAAAAAATATTCTGCTATTAGTGAAATGAGTGAAAATGCAGCTCAGGTTGCAGATATTATGTGTAAGCTGGCAGCATGTCCGGTTGTAATTTTTGACAGGGATCATGTTGTAGCCGTTTCGGGCGTATCCAAGAAGGAATTTAATGAGCGACGTGTTTCGGCGGAACTGGAGGATCTTATGGAGTATCGCAGAAGTCATTTTGCTGACAGTACTGGAAGCTCAAAATTTGCACCTGCTGAAGGCGTTGACAAGTATGCTATGGCATGTATGCCTATTTTGAGCTCCGGCGATGTGACTGGTGCGGTAGCTTTTATGGAATCTGAAAAGTCGACTGTAGTTTCTGAATTACAGAAAAGCCTGATCAGTGCTGCATCACAATTTCTTGGAAAGCAAATTGAATAATAATTTTACGTGTTATATTATTAAAAATAGCCTTGGGTTAAATTTTATCCGAGGCTGTTTTTGTTGATTATTAATAAAAAATATAAGATTTTATTGTGGGACTTGACAATCAAAATATAAATTGCTATAATAGTTAGTAAGCTTACTATTAGCAAGCTAACAAAAATACAGGAGGTCGGCGGCGATGATGTTTTGAGTAGAAATCAAGAAATGTTTATGGAATTAATATCGCTGAATAATTTACTAAAACGTCATATGGATTCTTCTACCAGTAAGAAATATGTTGATAATCTAACCGGAACAAACGGATGGGTTATCGGGTATATCTGGCGTAATAGAGATCATGACGTATTTCAGCGTGATATTGAGAAGGAATTTTCAATCAGACGCTCGACAGCTTCAAAGGTTCTGAAGCTGATGGAAGGAAAAAAATTTATAAAGAGAGAAAGCGTTGAATATGACGCAAGATTAAAAAAACTTGTTTTGACGTCAAAAAGTCTGGAAATTCAAAAAATGATAGACGAGGATTTTAAAAATATGTGCGACAAAGCGTTTGCTAATCTCACAGATGAGGAAATTGAAAGTTTTTTAGGGGTTATATTGAAAATCAAACATAACTTTGATTAATAAGAAATTGTTCACTAAAATTCAGTTAAGTATGCATTGTAATTTAAAACTTATATGAACAAATTCTAAAAAAGAAAAGGAGAATGATATAATGCTTAAAGTATTCAAGTATTTGCAAAAGAAAGAATGGCTTATGATTTTGGGCAGTCTTATTTTTGTAATCGGTCAGGTTTGGCTAGATCTCAGACTTCCGGATTATATGTCAGATATTACAACTTTTGTAATTACAGACGGCAGCAAAATGTCCGATATACTGAAATCGGGAGCTAAAATGCTTGCATGTGCACTGGGAAGTGTAGCTCTTTCATTTGCCGTAGGATTTTTTGCAGCTAAAATTGCTGCCGGAGTTTCAAAAAGACTGCGCTCAATGATGTTTTCAAAGGTAGCGTCGTTTTCAATGGAGGAAATAAACAGCTTTTCAACATCAAGTCTAATTACAAGATCAACAAATGATATAACGCAGGTTCAGATGGCAATAGCCATGGGATTGCAGGTTATTATTAAGGCTCCGATTCTGGCAGTATGGGCGATATTAAAAATATTAGGAAAAAGCTGGCAATGGACTGTTGTCACAGGCGGAGCTGTTGTTGTTTTAATGTGTATAGTTTTGGTGGCTGTTATCTTTGCATTGCCGAAATTTAAGATAATTCAGTCGCTTACTGATGATTTGAACCGTGTGACACGTGAAAATCTTACAGGTATAAGAGTTGTAAGAGCGTATAATGCTGAAGAATATCAGTCGGCAAAGTTTGAAAAGGAAAATAACAAGCTGACTTCAACACATCTTTTTACATCAAGAATTATGGCTATTATGATGCCTGGAATAAATATGATTATGAGCGGACTTTCTCTGGCGATTTACTGGGTTGGAGCTTATCTTATAAACGATGCTATGAATCCGGAGGATAAGGTTGGACTGTTTGCTGATATGACAGTATTTACTTCTTACGCAATGCAGGTTGTATCGGCTTTTATGATGCTTGTTATGATATTTATTATACTGCCAAGAGCTATTGTGTCGGCAAGAAGAATCAATGAAGTACTTAGTACAAATCCAAAAATTTTAAACGGAACAGTAACAGAAACAGCTGAATCTGATAAGGGAACAATTGAATTTAAAAATGTCAGCTTTAAATATCCGGACGCTTCCGATTACGTACTCAGAGATATAAGTTTCAAGGCTGAAAAAGGTAAAACAATTGCATTTATAGGTGCTACAGGCAGCGGTAAAAGTACTCTTATTAATCTGATACCACGTTTTTATGACGCAACAGATGGCGATGTGTTGGTTGACGGAGTAAATGTTAAAGAATATGATATTGAATCACTTAACAACAAGCTGGGATATGTGCCTCAGAAGGCTGTAATGTTCAGCGGAACGGTCAGCAGCAATGTAGCTTACGGTAATAACGGAAGAGATAATTACAGCGCAGACGATATAAAACAGGCGATAAAGATAGCGCAGGGTACAGAATTTGTTGAAAAGATGGAAAATCAGTATGAAGGAGCAATTGCTCAGGGAGGCAGCAATATTTCAGGCGGACAGAAACAAAGACTTGCTATTGCCCGTGCAGTATGCAGAAAGCCGGAGATATATATTTTTGACGACTCTTTTTCTGCTCTTGATTACAAAACAGACCGTGTTCTAAGATCTGAACTGAAGAAAGAAACTGCCGGTACAACAACGCTTATAGTTGCTCAGAGAATTGGTACGATTAAGGATGCAGATTGTATAATCGTACTGGATAAAGGAAACATGGTCGGCAAAGGTACGCACAGTGAGCTTATGAAAAACTGTGAAGTATATCAGCAGATTGCCTTATCACAGCTTTCAAAGGAGGAACTGGGAAATGATGAATAAAAGCAGGGGACCTGCCGGCGCAGGTGAAATGCCGAAAAATTTAAAAAAGTCGCTGGGACAGCTTGCATCTTACTGTAAGTCATATTTTCCGGCAATTATAGTTGCAGTTTTACTTGCAATTACAGCGTCTGTTTTTTCACTTATAGGACCTAATAAACTTCAGGATATAACAGATCTTATAAAAGACGGATTAGTTACCGGAATTGATATTAAGGCAGTTGAAGATATAGCGTTTTTCTTAGTAGTACTTTATGCTCTCGGTTTTATATTTAATTATATCCAGGGATTTATCATGGCGACGGTAACTCAAAAGGTAAGCAAAAGCCTTAGAACCAAAATATCAAATAAAATCAACAGCGTTCCGCTTAACTATTACAATAAAACAAGTATAGGCGATGTACTTAGCCGTGTTACCAACGATGTTGATATGATAGGTCAGACAATGAATCAAAGCGTAGGAATGCTTGTTTCTGCCGTTACAATGTTTATCGGTTCTCTTATTATGATGCTGGTAACAAACTGGATAATGGCAATTACTGCTGTTCTTGCAACAGCTATAGGTTTTGTTCTGATGATGTTGATAATGTCAAGATCTCAGAAGTATTTTATTAGACAGCAGTCGGAACTGGGTAAGATTAACGGTCATATTGAAGAAATCTATTCCGGTCACAATGTAGTAAAAGTATATAACGGAGTTGAAAAGGCTGAAGAAAAATTTGAAAGTATAAATGACCGTCTTTATGACAGCGCTTGGAAATCTCAGTTTATGTCTGGACTGATGATGCCTTTGATGAACTTTATAGGTAATTTCGGTTATGTTTGCGTATGTATTGTAGGTGCGGCGCTTTTTATGCACGATCATATTACTTTCGGCGTAATAGTTGCATTTATGATTTATATCAGACTTTTCACTAATCCTCTTTCACAGATCGCTCAGGCTGCAACTTCTTTACAGTCAACTGCCGCAGCCGCAGAAAGAGTGTTTGAATTTCTTAATGAAGAAGAAATGGAAGATGAAAGTCATAAGTCTGCAAAACTGGAAACAGCTAAGGGTGATGTTGAATTTAAAAACGTTAAATTTGGTTATGATCCTGATAAAATAATTATTCATAATTTTTCTGCTCATGCAAAGGCGGGACAAAAAATTGCAATTGTCGGTCCTACAGGCGCAGGCAAAACAACAATGGTAAACCTGCTTATGAGATTCTATGAACTGAATTCAGGAGAGATTTTAATTGACGGAGTACCGATAAATAAGATGACACGTCAGAATGTTCATGATTTGTTCTGCATGGTTTTACAGGATACATGGCTGTTTGAGGGTACTATAAAAGAAAATATTGTATACAGCAAAGAAGGAGTAACCGACGAGGAAATAGTACGCGCATGCGAAGCGGTAGGAATAGATCATTTTATAAGAACATTGCCTCAGGGATATGATACAATATTAAATGATAAGGCAAATCTTTCTGCAGGACAGAAACAGCTTATAACCATTGCCAGAGCAATGATTGAAAATGCTCCTCTGCTGATACTTGACGAAGCAACAAGCTCGGTTGATACAAGAACGGAAATACAAATTCAGGAAGCTATGGATAAGCTTACAGAAGGCAAAACATCATTTGTAATTGCGCACAGACTTTCCACGATTAAAAATGCCGATCTTATTCTTGTAATGAAAGACGGCGATATAATTGAGAGCGGCAATCACAATGAGCTTCTTGAAAAGGGCGGTTTTTATGCAGAGCTTTATAACAGTCAGTTTGAAAAGGCTTCGTAGGGAGGAATGCAGACATGAGGTTTAATTATATTGTTATTGAACGGGAATTTGCCAGCGGCGGAAGAGATATAGGAAAACTTGTTGCGAATAAGCTTAATATTCCCTGTTATGGACGTGAAATCCTTGAAAAGGCTGCTGAAAGGGAAAATTTATCAGTTGAATATGTAGAAGAATTAGAAGAAGGCTCTACGGGCAGTTTTTTGTACTCGCTTTATAAAATATCCAGTATGGCAGACGGTACAATGGGAGGAGCAACAGCTGCGGAAAAACTTAATTCAGATGAGATAAATATTATCAGAGAGCTTGCATTATGCGGTCCTACAGTATTTGTGGGAAGAAGCGCAGCCTATGCTTTAAATGATAGAAATGATGTTTTAAAAGTATTTGTGCATGCGGATCGTGAGTTTAGAATTAAAAGAGCTTGTGAAGTTTACGGACTGGAAGAAGGTTCAGTAAAAAGCATTTTGAAAAAATATGATAAGAGAAGAAGTAATTATTTTAAAATGAATTGCGGAAAAGACTGGAATGAAATAAGAAATTATGATCTGATTCTGGACAGCAGTGTTTTAGGCATTGAAAAAGCGGCGGAAATAATAGCTGAATGCTGCAAATAAAACAAAAGCGGACTTTTAAGTCCGCTTTTGTTCATTTAATCAGTATACTGATCTATATCTATTTCCGGTAGATCCAGAGAGGAAGTTGTAATTATATCTTCCGATTCAAACAGGATAATTTCCATTTCCGGAGTTTCATATTTTTTCTTTTCTGTCATAATCTTTAATGTCTTTTAATAAAAAATAACCTGTTAAATTTTGGTAATTTAACAGGTTATTATTATTTTATTTATCCGATTTTTTTTCTTTTTTCTTTTGACGTGCTTCCATGATTTCATTGGCTTTTGCCGCTTTTGCTGCATTGGCTTTTTCAGTAAGGGTAATGTTTTCCTGAACAGCCCAATTTTTTATACGAAGCTTGCTCTTATCGCCGCCAGTTTCAATTACGACTGTATCTTCGCTTTTTCTCACTACAAGACCGACGATTCCTCCGATTGTCATGATTTCATCGCCTATCTGGATGTTTTCACGCATCGCTTTGGCTTCCTTATCCTTTTTCTTTTGGGGTCTGATAAGAATAAAATAAAAGACAACGATAATCAGAACCATAGGAATGACCATTGTAGTAATAAACGAACCGGTTGACTGGTTATTTGACATTAGCTGAACCGCACTAAGAATTTCCTGCATTTGTTACCTCCGTTATTTAGATTTAATATATTCGTCAATGGATTTTGCAGCAGTTTTTCCGGCACCCATTGCCAGAATAACAGTTGCAGCACCAGTAACAGCATCACCGCCGGCGTAAACGCCTTCTTTGGTAGTAAGCATGTCTTCATTTACAACGAGACAGCCTCTTTTGTTTGCTTCAAGACCGTTTGTAGTTGTACGGATAAGAGGGTTAGGGGAAGTACCGATCGACATAATAACAGTATCGACCTCAAGGTTATAATTTGAACCTTCAACAGGAACAGGACTTCTTCTGCCGCTTTCGTCAGGCTCGCCCAGTTCCATTTTAATGCATTCCATTGCGCATACTCTTCCGTTTTCATCACCTAAAATCTTTACAGGATTGTTGAGGTTTAAGAATTCAACGCCTTCTTCCTTAGCGTGGTGTACTTCTTCCTTTCTTGCAGGCATTTCCTCTTCGGAACGTCTGTAGACAATATAAACGTGTTCCGCACCCATTCTCAAAGCACTTCTTGCAGCGTCCATAGCAACGTTTCCGCCGCCTACTACTGCTACAGCTTTTGATTTTATAACTGGAGTGTCATATTCGTCAAGATAACCTTTCATAAGGTTTATTCTTGTAAGGTACTCATTTGCCGAGCATACGCCGATGAGAGATTCGCCTTCAATACCCATAAATCTGGGAAGTCCTGCACCTGAGCCGATGAATACTGCTTCATAGCCCATGTCCATTATTTCGTCTACGGACAGTACTTTGCCGATGACCATATCCTGCATTATTTCAACGCCTAATTCTTTAAGCTTCTGGATTTCCTTCTGGACGATATTTTTTGGAAGTCTGAATTCCGGAATACCGTACATAAGAACGCCTCCGGCTGTGTGGAACGCTTCAAAAATAGTCACCTGATAACCAAGCTTTGCAAGATCGCCTGCACATGTCAGTCCGGCAGGACCTGCGCCTACGACAGCTACCTTATGACCGTTTGATTCAGGTTTTGCTGAAGTACTGTTTCCTTTTTTCATCATATAATCGGCAACAAATCTTTCCAGACGTCCGATGGCAACCGGTTCGCCCTTGATGCCTCTTACGCATTTGCCTTCGCATTGATTTTCCTGAGGGCATACTCGTCCGCATACGGCAGGAAGGGAATTTGTAGATGTGATAACTTCGTATGCTTTTTCAAAATCTCCTTTTGCAACTTCAGCTATAAATTCAGGAATTCTAACTCCAACGGGGCATCCTGAAACGCATGGCTTATGCTTGCAGTTTAAGCAGCGTGAAGCCTCTTCCATTGCCATTTCTTTAGTATATCCAAGTGTTACTTCTTCAAAGTTTCTTGCTCTGACTTTCGGATCCTGTTCAGGCATAGTAACTTTTTCTAATGCCATATTTGCCATTGTAACTTTTTCCTCCTGTTTATTTTATGTTGTTCATCATGCGGCAGTCATGTTCCTGCTCTCTGTATGTAGAATTTCTTTTCATAAGTTCATCGAAGTCGACTTGGTGACCGTCAAAGTCAGGACCGTCAACGCATGCATATTTGATCTGTCCGCCGACAGTTACACGGCAGCCGCCGCACATTCCCGTACCGTCTATCATGATAGGATTTAAAGAAACGATAGTCTTTATATCATAAGGCTTAGTAACAGCGCAAACGAATTTCATCATCGGTACAGGACCTATTGCGATAACAGCGTCATATTTTTTTCCTGCTTCAATTTGTTCTTTCAAAGCGTCTGTTACGAAGCCTTTTTTTCCGTAGCTGCCGTCATCTGTACATATTATGAGTTCCTTGCACTTTTTACTGAATTCTTCTTCAAGAATTACAATGTCACGGCTTCTGAATCCGGCAATAACGTCAACTTCAACGCCTTTTTCAAAAAGCTCCTTTGCCTGAGGATAAGCAATGGCACAGCCTACGCCTCCGCCGATTACGCAGACTTTCTTTGCATTTTCATCAATATGAGTAGGTATTCCCAGAGGACCTGCAACGTCAAGGAGATAGTCACCTTCGTTTAGTGCTGCAAGACGTTCGGTAGATTTTCCGACAATCTGAAAAATTATCGTAATTGTGCCGTTTTCACGGTCATAATCAGCAATTGTAAGAGGGACTCTTTCTCCTTGTTCGTCGATTCTGAATATAATAAACTGTCCGGCTTTAGCCTTCTTTGCTATAAAAGGAGCCTGAATGTCCATTAAAACAACAGAGGGATTAAGCACACGCTTGTTAACTATTTTAAACATTATTATCTCTCCCATAAATAATTTTGTAAATTTCATTATAACATAATTAAAAAAGATTTTCAAGTATCAGTATAAATTATAAAAAATATAATTGAATTTTATTTTTCAGTCATAAATTCCCGTTTTATCCATTCTACAGCAAGTTTAGTCCATTGTGCGCATTCTGTATTTATATGTCCTTCGTGCTTGGCCGTTGATTCGTCTGCCAGAGCCAGTCCGTGACCTCCGTATGGGAAGATGTGACACTCAAATGGTACTTTATATTGACTGAGCGCTTTAGTAAAGTTTATAGTATTTTCAACCGATACGGTTTGATCATCAGAACAGTGCCATATAAATGTTTTAGGAGTTTTGCCGCTGACCTGTTTTTCCAACGAAACCAATTCCAGCATTTCATCAGATGGATTTTTTCCCAGAATACTTTCAATTGAACCTTTATGACGGTATTTACCGCTTGTAATGACGGGATAGCATAATATCATACCGTTTGGTTTGAACATTTCAGTACTGCCGATTATACTATGAAGATATTCGCTGTTCCATAAAGTTCCGAGACTGGCTGTAAGATGTCCTCCGGCAGAGAAGCCGCATAACAGTATTTTGTCAGGATCAATATCATATTTTTCGGCATTTTCTCTTACATATTTTACGGCGTAAGCAAGTTCAAGCAGAGATGCAGGAAACGGACTGTTTATACTGTATCTGAGAATAAAGGCATTGATACCGTGGGAAGCGAATCTCATGGCAACAGGCAGTGTTTCTCTGTCCGAAAGATATTCATAACCGCCGCCCGGACAGATAATAACAGCCGGACGTTTTCTTATTCCGATTTCCGGCGAAAATTTTAATGTGACTGTTTCCATTACTGGATTATATTTTTCCGGAGTCAAACCAGAGTTTTCATAAGGTATTTTTAAAGAAATTTTTTCCAAGCTATTCATTCCTTTGTGTTTTTATTTATATTATAACATTGCTTTTTGATATGTCAATATAAATTTAGTGAAAAAACAGAGTGATATTTTTAAAAATTTATGTTATAATAAAAAAGAATTTATTGTAAAATGAAAGAATATTAATAGAATGGAGATAAAAATGAGAATAAGATGTAAACCATGGGCAAAGCCCGAACTGGAAGCCTGCGGATTTTGTATAAATGAACCGGAAACATTAAAGGGTAAATGGCGCTGTGAATTTAAAAATGACGCTCCCTTATATCTGGAGCTTGGCTGCGGCAAAGGCGGATTTATTTCACAGGCGGCGCCGTCAAATCCGGATATAAATTATATAGCGGTCGATATAAAAAATGAAATGCTCGTCCTTGCAAAGAGAAAGCTTGAAGACGCTTATAAAGAAAAAAATATACAAATGGATAATGTAAGGATTTTTATAAAGAATATAGAACAAATTGATAATGTGTTTGACGAAGCGGATTGTGTTGACAGGATATATATAAATTTCTGCAATCCTTGGCCTAAGACTAAGCATAAAAAAAGACGTCTAACTCATTTCAGACAGCTTGAGAAATACAAGACATTTTTAAACGGTGAAATCTGGTTTAAAACTGATGACGACGGGCTTTTTAATGAATCGTTTGACTATTTTGAACAAGCTGGATTTGAAATAAAATTTAAAACCTGCGACCTGCATAACAGTGAATATGCTGATAGGAATTACATAACAGAACATGAAAAAATGTTTACAGATGAGGGTAAAAAAATAAAATTTCTTATAGCTAATCCGAAGAAAATATAAATTAAATTGGAGAAAAATATGAATAATTTATATAAAGAAATAGTTATAGACGGCGGCATGATAAGTCATTCGTTTGGACGCTTTCGGGGTCTGGGCGCTGTTTTGGACGGTAAATCTTCTCGTATTCTGGAAGATTACAAGTTTAAAAATCAAAAGTCGTATCAGGAAATAATAGAACTTCTTTTCAGAAAAAAATACGGTGCGGCGCTGTCACATATAAAAATTGAATGTGATTTAAGCGATATTTCATCAGATAGTAACTGTTACCGACACTTTGGTTTTGAAATTGCTTCAGACGCTCTGAATATAAATTCAGATATTTCAATAGAACTGTTTTTTACTGATAACGGTATAATTGATTATACAGAAAAATACAGTATTTATAAAAATATTCTTAATACGGTATATCAAAACTATAGTATAAAAGCGGACTATGTCAGCGTCGGCAATGGTTCAGATTCCGGATGGATAGAATATCTCAGCAGCAGATTAAAAAATGACAAAACATCAAAATATGATTTCAGCAGTATAAAAATTGCCGTATCCGACAGCTTTTCGGACGAAATGGCTGTAAACGAAAATCTTAGAAAATCTGCTGATATAATATTCGGCGGAAATGTGTTGAGCGACAGTACAATCATGCTTAATAAAAAATTTCAGAAAGAAATTTGGAACTCAAAAGGAGCTGCTCCATGTTGCATTTCGAAATATGCGGTTAATGCTGACGGCAGCGGTATTAGCGGTGAAAATTCATTGATTGAAGTAACGGGCAGAATTAACGGAATTTTTAATGCAGGCAGTACAATATATGAATATAAATCTGTTTTATCTGTGTGTGAAGGTGAAAATCCGTGGGGAAGGATTATCAGCGCTGACAAACCGTGGTCGGGATATTTCAGTATCAGCTGCGGCTTGTGGGGTGCGGCACACTTTACTCATTTTGCAGAGAAAAACTGGAAGGTTATATCTTCCGGAAACGGAGAAGAAGCAGGAGATTATTCGGTCTTTGTTTCAGAAAAGGGAGATTATTCCGCAGTATTTGCAAATAATTCGGATAAACCGAAGAAATACAGTATTTGCGTCAGAAACATTGAAAAAGCGGACGCTTTTATTCACTGTGTTGAGACAAAAGGACCGGAAAGCTGTGACAATTATTCTGTAAATTGGTTCAGATTAGTGGATAAGATTATTCCGGTGAAAAAGAATTACGGCTTTGTTTACACTCTTGAAGTAAAGCCTTTTTCAATTATGACTTGTACAACGCTTTCAGTGGAGCATGTAAACGGAATTTATACAGTCAGAAAGCCTGAATGTGAAAATACAGTTTTGAATCTGCCTTATTTCGACAGTTTTAATTATGGAGATGAATTACTGAAATCAAGGAAAAATATACCTCTTTATACTTTGGATTTATGCGGTAGGTTTGAAATATTGTCTGACGGGGAAGAAAATACTCTTATTCAGATCGCTGAGCCTGATGATAACAGAGATAAAATATTTCCTGTTACGGTACTTGGCGACGATTCATGGTCTGATTATTCGGTAAAAATTGAGGTTAAGCTCTCAGACGAAGATATTTTAAACTATGCGGGAGCAGGCTTGAGGTATCAAATGTCAGGCGATACTGCGGAATGCGGATATCAGCTCAGAATTTATTCCGACAGCCGCTGGCAGCTCAGATACATGGATAATATCCTTGAAGAAGGTATGGCGGATAATATTATCCCAAATGAGTGGAACAGTATAAAGATATCTGCCTGCGGAAGAAGAATAAAGTGTTGTATTAACAAAGTACTTGTCTGCGAGCATGTTGTTTCAGCTCCTTTTGTACTTTCCGGAAAAGTAAGTATATGCAGCGGATACAGCCGTAATATGTTCAGAAACCTTGTTATAAATCCTGTTTTGGGAGCGTTTGAATACAGTATTATGCATGATTGCTTAAACGGTGAATTCGTGTATTCCGGCAGCTGGGTGAAGAACAGTATGGACAGTTGTGAATTTAACAACAGAACCAGCGTCAGTACCGAAACGCCGAATTCATATTTTGAATTTGATTTTATTGGTGAAAGTGTAGCATTCGCAGGCAAAGCAGAAAATCTTAGACTTAAAATAGAAATAGACGATAAAATTATGGCGGCGGGTATTTTTATAGGCAACTGCGGAGAAAAGGAGATTTTTTACAGTAGGAGCAATATGGAAAATACCAGTCATAAACTAAAGCTTATCGTGCTTTCCGGCAGGCTAGAATTTAACAATGCGCAGACCTTTATATCCGGTCATCATATATTGCCTAAAACTTTAATTAACGGTTCAAGCATAAAAAAAGCTGAGAACGGAAAAACATTAAAAAAGAGTACTCTTTTGATGGGGGCCGGTCTGGCTGCGGCAGGAACGGGTCTGATTCTGTTAAGAAAAGCGCTGAAAAAAGGAAAAAACAAAAAATAAGACATATTTCTTTAAAAAACTGGACAAACGACTCGATATATGTTATAATAATATCCGGTAATCCTTTAAGTTGATCCCGTGAGGTTGACAAGGTGTGCGTAATTAGGTAAAGTATATTTGTATAAGTATATTGTCACGCTTATCTGTCATGGGACGGATAAGCGTTTTTTATATGTGAGGTGGTCGTTTGAAAAGAAAAACCGTTATTATGGATGAAAACAATATGAAGCGTGCTGTAGCGAGAATTACTTATGAAATTTTGGAACGTAATAAGGGTACGGACGATTTGTGCGTTGTGGGTATATTTTCAAGAGGAGTTGCACTTGCTCAGCGGATTGCGTCTAAAATATATGAATTGGAACATGAAAAGATACCATGCGGCGCTTTGGATATTACAGCGTATAGAGACGACAGAAAACCGGCTGATACTTTTGACAGAACCAAAATTGACTTTGATGTAAAAAACAAAAATGTTGTAATAGTAGATGACGTTTTTTATACCGGAAGGAGCACCCGTGCCGCAATAGATGCACTGATAGAAAGGGGCAGACCTAAATCAATTCAGCTTGCCGTTCTCGTGGACAGAGGACACAGAGAGCTGCCGATCAGACCGGATTATGTAGGAAAAAATCTGCCTACCTCACGGGAAGAAAGCGTAAAGGTATCGGTAAATGAAATCGACGGTTCTGACTGTGTCGTGATATTTTCCGTACAGGAAGGAGATATAAAATGAGTTCGCTGCTTCTTAAAAATGTACATGCTGTTGATATAGGAACAGATAAAGTCTGCGATATTTTTATCTCAGATGGAATCATACGTAAAATTGGTGAAAGTATTTTCTGTGATTGTGATAAGGAAATTGATTGCAGCGGTCTGACAGCAATGCCGGCGCTTTTTGATATGCATGTTCACTTCAGAGATCCGGGACTGACTTATAAAGAGGATATTGTAACAGGCTGTAATGCTGCTCTTGCCGGAGGTTTTACAGGAGTGGCTTGTATGCCTAATACAAAGCCTGTTGTTGACAGTGCGCAGACGGTAGACTATATTATTAATAAATCGAAAAATTCCGGAGTGAACGTTTATCCGGTGGGATGTATCACTGCCGGACTTAAAGGCGAAGAGCTTTGCGATTATAAAATGCTGAAAGCGGCGGGAGCAGTTGCAGTTTCTGATGACGGTCGTCCGGTTGAAAGTCAGACAATGCTTCGAAACGGCATGATAGCCGCAGAAGATGCCGGATTGCTTACAATATCCCATTGTGAAGATCTGAAGATTATAGGTAAGGGAATTATCAATAAAGGTAAAATTTCCGAGTCACTGGGAGTCGAAGGAATGGATAGAAGTTCTGAAGATTCAATTACCGCAAGGGAAATCATGACGGCAGCAAGTACAGGGTGCAGAATTCACATTGCTCATGTAAGTACCAAAGGCAGTGTTGATATTATCAGAAATGCTAAGAAACAGGGAATTAAGGTTACATGTGAAACCTGTCCTCATTATGTTATGCTGACCGATGAAAAACTTCTTTCAAGGGACGCTGATTACAGAATGAATCCTCCGCTTCGTGAGGAAGAGGACAGACTGGCGGTTATAGAGGGTATATGTGACGGTACGATCGACTGTATTGTAACGGACCACGCTCCTCATTCTCCGGAAGAAAAATCTGATTTTCTTAAAGCTCCAAATGGTATTGTGGGACTTGAAACTTCTCTTGCGGCAACACTTACGGGTCTTTATCATACGGGAAAAATCAATCTTGAAAAGCTGATCGGTTTAATGTCGGTAAAACCTCGTAAAATTCTTGGACTGCCCATTGAAACAATAACAGTCGGAGCAAAGGCAAATATTGTCCTTGCTGATCTGGACAAGGAATGGACTGTTGATCCCGAAAAATTTAAATCAAAGGGAAGGAATACTGCATTTAAAGGTATGACGCTAAAAGGTAAGCCGGTTGGTACTATTTCAAACGGAGAAATTAAATATTTTGAAAAATAAAATATAAAGGAGTACTGCAAATGTCATTTGACAGACTGATAGCAAAAATAATTGAGACAAAAAATCCTACTGTTGTAGGACTTGATCCTAAGCTTGACTATGTTCCTGAATATATTAAAAATAAGTATTTTGAAGAGGACGGGTTTACCCTTAAAGCTGCGGCCAAGGCTATATTTAAATTTAATCAGAAAATCATTGATGAGATATGTGATATTGTTCCGGCAATTAAGCCGCAGGCGGCTTACTATGAAATGTACGGTCACTATGGAATAAAAACACTTGAAAAAACAATCCGCTATGCAAAGCTGAAGGGTATGTTTGTTATAACAGACGGCAAGCGAAATGATATCGGTGCTACTATGGAGGCTTATACTGCCGCTCATCTGGGCAGTGTGAAAATAAGTGACACAGAATGTGAACCTTTCGGTGCGGATGCACTGACAGTTAACGGATATCTTGGTTCAGACGGTATTGATCCTTTGCTGGAGGTCTGTAAAGAAAAAGATAAGGGTATATTTGTTCTTGTAAAGACTTCTAATAAGTCCAGCGGTGAGCTTCAGGACAAGCTTATTGACGGTACGCCCGTTTATGCCGTTATGGGCGATATGTGCGAGAAATGGGGAAATGAACAGATAGGTGAATACGGCTATTCCTCAGTCGGTGCAGTTGTGGGTGCTACTTATCCGGAACAGCTTTCCGAACTGCGAAAAAGGCTTCCTCATACAATGTTTCTTGTACCTGGTTACGGCGCTCAGGGCGGCGGTGCAAAGGGTATTGCCGGGGCGTTTGATGAAAACGGTCTGGGAGCAATTGTAAATTCCTCAAGAGCAGTTATGTGTGCATATAAAAATGAAGAAAACTGTCCTGAACAGGATTTTGCGAAGGCCGCCAGAAGAGAAGCTGTCAGAATGAGAGAGGATATTACTTCTTATATAAATTTGAAATAATGGATATAAATAAATTTTATCGGTGAAAGGAATGATTAGATGTCCATATTTAATCAAAGTCAAAAGGCTTATCTGCTTTTAGCGGACGGTACTGTTTTTGAAGGCCGCAGCTTCGGTGCAGAGGGTACTGTTATCGGTGAGGTCGTTTTTACGACCAGTCTTACCGGATATCAGGAAACTCTTACCGATCCCAGCTATTACGGTCAGATCGTTACACAGACATTTCCGCTTATAGGAAATTACGGTGTTAACGACGGAGATTATGAGTCGGCAAGATCTTATGTCAGCGGCTATATTGTAAGGGAATGGTGTAATACTCCGTCTAACTTCCGCTGTCAGGGTAATATAGATACATTTCTTAAGGAACAGAACATTATTGGTATTCATTCTATTGATACACGCTGTCTTACAAGAATTATTCGTGAAGCAGGCGTTATGAACGGTGTTATTACAACTGAAAATGTATATGAGAAAAAAGACGAGCTTTTAAAACAGATAAATGAATATAAAATTACTGATGCTGTAAAAAGCGTTACAAATCCTGAAACAAGAACTTACGGAAGTGAAGATCATAAATACAAAGTGGCACTTTTTGATTTCGGTTACAAGAGAAACATAAGAAATGAACTTGTAAACCGTGGCTGTGAGGTTATTGTTGTACCGGCTGATACTACCGCAGAGCAAATCAAGGAAATTGCTCCGGATGGTATAATGTTTTCAAATGGTCCCGGAGATCCGTCTGAAAACACTGAGGTAATAAAAAACATCAGAGAAATCGCTCAGCTAGGTATTCCGATTTTTGGAATTTGTCTGGGACATCAGCTTATGGCTTTGGCTCACGGAGCAACAACACAAAAGCTGAAATATGGTCACAGAGGCGCAAACCAGCCGGTTATCGACAAGGCTCTGGGAAAAACTTTTGTAACCAGTCAAAACCATGGTTATGCTGTAGTAGGTGAAAGCATGGATCCTGAAATCGGAGAAGTTTCACATATTAATGCAAACGACGGGACATGCGAGGGCATGAGGTATAAAAACATCAATGCCTTTACAGTTCAGTTCCATCCGGAAGCTCACGGCGGTCCGCAGGACACGGCTTACTTATTTGATGAATTTATTGAAATGATTAAAAAGGAGATGCACTGATATGCCTTTAAGACAGGATATTAAAAAAGTACTTGTAATAGGTTCCGGCCCGATTGTTATCGGACAGGCTGCCGAATTTGACTATGCAGGCACTCAGGCATGCCGTGCATTGAAACAGGAAGGACTTGAGGTTGTACTTATAAACTCAAATCCTGCTACAATTATGACAGACAAGGCTATGGCGGATAAGATATATATTGAACCGCTGACTCTTGACGTAGTAAAAAGAATTATTGAAATTGAAAAACCTGACAGCGTTTTATCTACATTGGGCGGACAGACCGGTCTTACTCTTTCCATGCAGCTTGCAGAAGAAGGATTTCTTGATGCTCACAATGTTAAGCTTTTGGGTGCTGATCCTCTGACAATTCACAAGGCTGAGGATAGACAGGCTTTTAAGGATACAATGGAAAAAATCGGCGAACCATGTATTCCTTCAAAGGTTGTTGAAACTATTGAAGATGCCGTTGACTTTGCAAAAGTTATCGGTTATCCTGTAATAGTCCGTCCTGCGTTTACACTTGGCGGTACAGGGGGCGGTATTGCCGAAAATGAAGAACAGCTGAGAGATATTTCCAAAAACGGTCTGAGACTTTCTCCAATTACTCAGGTACTTATTGAAAAATGTATCAGCGGCTGGAAAGAAATTGAGTTTGAGGTAATCAGAGACAGTAAGGGAAATGTTATTACAGTATGCTCTATGGAAAACTTTGACCCTGTAGGCGTGCATACGGGTGACAGTATCGTTATTGCGCCTGCCGTTACTCTTTCCGACAGAGAATATCAGATGCTTAGAACAGCGTCTCTGAATATTATTTCCGAACTTAAAGTTGAGGGCGGTTGTAACTGCCAGTTTGCACTGCATCCTGAATCAATGGAATATGCGGTTATAGAAGTAAATCCGAGAGTTTCACGTTCTTCTGCACTTGCTTCAAAGGCTACAGGCTATCCGATCGCAAAGGTTGCTACAAGAATTGCTATCGGCTATACTCTTGATGAAATAATCAATCAGGTTACCGGAAAAACATACGCATGCTTTGAACCGGCGCTTGACTATGTTGTAGTAAAATTCCCTAAATGGGCATTTGACAAGTTTGTTTATGCAAAGCGTACTTTGGGTACTCAGATGAAAGCAACAGGCGAGGTTATGGCGATCGGTACAAGCTTTGAACAGGCAATGATGAAAGCAGTACGTTCAACTGAGCTTGGTGTTGATTCAATGAATATGAAGAAGTTTGCCGACTATTCAACTGAAGAACTTCTTGAGAAAATCCCTCATGCTGATGATGAAAGAGCATTTCAGGTCTACGAGCTTTTAAAACGTAATATTTCTATTGAAAAGCTGCATGAAATCACTCTTATTGACGAATGGTTTCTGGACAAACTTAAAAATCTGGTTGAACTGGAAAGATGGCTTGCAGATGGTGAGCTCACTGAAGAAAAGTATCTTTTTGCTAAGAAGTTCGGATATCTTGACAGTACTATTGAACGTATGTCGGGGCAGAAATGTCCTCTCAGAAAGAGAGCCGTTTATAAAATGGTTGACACATGTGCAGGTGAATTTAAGGCTGAAACACCTTACTTCTATTCGACCTTTGATGAAGAAAATGAAGCAAAGCAGTTCATTCAAAGAACCGATACAGGTAAGAAAAAGGTTATTGTTTTCGGTTCAGGTCCTATCAGAATCGGTCAGGGTATCGAATTTGACTACTGTTCAGTTCATTGCGTATGGTCCTTGAAAGAAGAGGGATATGAAGCGGTAATCTGCAACAACAATCCGGAAACAGTTTCCACTGACTTCGATACAGGAGACAGACTTTATTTTGATCCGCTTACAAAAGAAGACGTTGAATCCATTATTGAAACTGAACAGCCTTACGGCGTTGTTGTACAGTTCGGCGGTCAGACAGCTATCAAGCTTACCCGTCATCTTGCAGATATGGGTGTAAATATACTCGGTACTTCTGCTGATAGTATTGACGCAGCTGAGGACAGAGAAAGATTTGACGAATTGCTTGAAAAGTGCGGAATTCCTCGTCCGGCAGGATTTACTGTCATGACGACAGAGGAAGCTGTTGAAGCTGCAGAAAAGCTGGGATATCCTGTATTGCTCCGTCCTTCATACGTTCTCGGCGGACAGAATATGATCATTGCTCATTCTGAAAAAGATGTAGTAGAGTATATGGGAATTATCACAAGAACAATGATTGAAAATCCTGTTCTTATTGATAAATATATGATGGGCAAGGAAGTTGAGGTTGACGCTATCTGTGACGGTACGGATTTCCTGATTCCGGGAATTATGGAGCATATTGAACGTGCCGGAGTTCATTCGGGTGACTCAATTTCAGTATACCCTGCACAGACATTATCTCCGGAAATTGTAGATACCATAATTGACTATACAAAGAAGCTTGCTTTTGAACTGAAAGTAATCGGTCTTGTAAATATTCAGTATGTTGTTTATAATAATGAAGTATATGTAATTGAAGTGAATCCGCGTTCCTCAAGAACAGTACCGTATATCAGTAAGGTTACAGGTATTCCTATGGTTGATATCGCAACTAAAATTATGCTGGGATCAAGTCTTAAGGAACAAGGTTACGAAAGCGGACTTTACAAAAAGAGCAAGTATGTTGCTGTTAAGGTTCCGGTATTCTCATTTGAAAAGCTACAGGACGTTGATACTATGCTTGGTCCTGAAATGAAATCTACTGGCGAATGTTTGGGCATTGCGGAAACCTTTGAGGACGCATTGCTGAAAGGTCTTGTTGCAGCCGGATATGACCTCAAGAAAGAGGGAGGCGTGCTGATTTCAGTAAGAGACACGGACAAACAGGAAATTATTGCCGTTGCGGACAAGTTTGCTCAGATGGGTTTTGAACTTTACGGTACAAGCGGTACTGCAAGCACACTTAATAAGAATATGATCGCTACAAATCTTGTAAATAAGATCTCTGAAGATACAGAACCTAACGTACTTTCACTTCTTGAAAGCGGAAAGATTCACTATGTAATTTCTACATCTGAAAAGGGAAGACTTCCGGCTAGAGACAGTGTTAAAATGCGCCGTAAATCAGTAGAACGTTCGATTTGCAGTCTTACTGCAATTGATACTGCCAAGGCTCTTGCAAACGTACTTATGACTAACAGATCTATCGACGATGTTGAAATGATTGATATTACAAAAATATAAACTAAGGGCGGAATTTTATTCCGCCTGAAAGTTTAATTAGAACATGTAAAAGTATACTTTAAAGGTGCAAATTATGGGAGTTGTATAATGATATTGGAAACTGAAAGAACTTATTTGAGGAAAATTGAGCAATCCGATTTCTCTGCACTTTGTAAAATTCTACAGGATAAAGAAGTTATGTATGCATATGAACATGCGTTTAGTTGTGAAGAAGTGCAGGAATGGCTTGATAAACAGCTCAAAAGATATAATGAAGACGGATTTGGACTGTGGGCTGTGATTTTAAAGGATACTAATGAAATGATCGGTCAGTGTGGAATTACAATGCAGGAATATAAAAATAAAAAAGTTCCTGAAATAGGTTATCTTTTTCAAAAGGCTTTTTGGCATCAAGGGTATGCAGTGGAAACAGCAGCCGCATGTAAAGAATATGCATTTAATATTTTGAATATTGACGAAGTTTATTCGATTATACGTGATAATAATATTGCTTCTCAAAATGTAGCTAAGAAAAATGGTATGACAATTAAAGATGAATTTGTCAAGCATTATTATGGTATGGACATGCTGCATTATGTTTTTTCGGTGAAGAAGTAATAAATTGTTTAAGGAGGTTTATATGTCTACAAGCAAGGAATACTTAAATTTTGTATTGGAACAGTTATCTGAATTAGAAGAAATTTCACACCGTGCCATGATGGGTGAATATATAATCTATTATCGTGGAAAAATTGCAGGCGGAATTTATGATAACAGATTATTGATCAAGCCTACGGAATCTGCAAAATCAGTTATGCCTTCAGTAACCTATGAAATACCGTATAAGGGTGCAAAGGAAATGCTGTTGGTTGACAATCTGGATGACAAGGAATTTTTAAAGGAATTATTTGAAGCTATGTATGATGAACTGCCTGTACCGAAGCCTAAAAAGAAGAAAGTCAAAAAGAAAGAAGATGAATTAACATGAAAAGAGAACTTGGTATAGCAAGATGCGGACTTGCTTGCTGTTTGTGTGCTGAGAATACTCATTGTACAGGCTGTAATTCGGGAGAATGTCCTGACAAAGAATGGTGTGAAAACAAGAAATGTTCAATTGAAAAGGAAATAAGTCATTGTTATGAATGCAATGAGGACTGTAAAAGAGGATTGTTGAAAAAAATTAAACCATACGCATTTACACTGTTCATTAAAAGATATGGTGAAGAATATTTGCTGGATTGTCTTGAAGCTAATGAGAAAATGGGGATAGTGTATCATCGTGAAGGGATTACAGGAGATTATGATAATTTTACAGATTTGGAAGAACTAATAGAATTTATTAAAACAGGAAAGCGTTGAATTTAATTTTGCAGAAAATAAACACCAAAAAAGATATACAAAATACATATTGTTTAAATTTGTTAAAGGAGCAAAGTTTCATGAAAAAAATTATGTTTGTTATACTGGAGCAATATGCCGATTGGGAAGCGGCTTATCTGTCATCGGCGATATATATGCTAGGACAAGATAAATTTGAAGTTAAAACAGTGTCATTGACAAAGGACATTGTTACGTCAATAGGCGGTTTTCGTACTGTACCTGACTATGATATTCATTCTGTACCCGAGGATTATGAAGCTGTAATTCTGATAGGCGGAATGACATGGAGAAATGAAAATGCACAGCAAGTTAAAATGTTAGTAGAAAAATGCGTTGAAAACGGAAAAGTTTTAGGAGGTATTTGTGACGCTTCTGCGTTTTTAGGAACTGTCGGAGTGTTGAACAATGTCAATCATACCAGTAATGATTTGAATGACTTGAAACAATGGGCAGGCAGTGCATATACAGGAGAAGAAAAGTATATTAAAAAGCAGACGGTATGCGATAAGAATATTGTTACTGCAAACGGTACGGCAGCGCTGGAATTTGCAAGAGAAGTAATGCTGACTTTAAAAATCGCAGAAGAAAATAAAATTATTGAATGGTATAATTTTCATAAGCTGGGTTGTTATAATGCGCCTATGCCGAAGATGTAAATTTATTATGAAAGGAAAGATATATGAAGTACACACAGGGGAAATATCAGGTTTTAGAAAAAAAAGCGTTGGCAAAGGATATTTTCAGTATTGTTATCCTTTGTCCTGAAGTTGCACAGGCTGCTGTTCCCGGACAGTTTGTTCACATTCTTCCGGAGGGTTTTACTTTAAGACGTCCCATTTCGATTTGTGATATTGATAAAGAAAAGGGAACACTGAGAATAGTATTTATTGTAAAAGGGGACGGTACTAAGCTGATTGCTGCAATAAAAGAGGGCAGTCTTATTGATATGCTTGCACCTCTTGGTCACGGTTTTACAGTAGACGAGTCTTTTAAAAAGGTTGTGCTTGTGGGCGGAGGAATCGGCACTCCTCCTATGATGCCCTTGGCGAAAATTTACGGAAAAAAAGCTACAGTAATTTCAGGTTTCAGAAGTGCGGAAGCTGTAATTTTGCAGGAAGATTTCAAAAAGACAGGTGCTGAAACTATTTTATGCACTGATGACGGAACTACAGGCAGAAAAGGTTTTGTTACAGAACCTCTTAAAGAACTTCTTGAACAGGGAAGTATTGACGCAGTTTATGCATGCGGTCCTATGCCTATGCTGAAAAATATTGCCTCACTTGCAGATGAAGCAAATGTTTACTGTGAAGTTTCCCTTGAAGAAAGAATGGGCTGCGGAATCGGCGCATGTCTGGTATGCGCATGTAAAACCAAAAAAGACGGTGAGGAGCATTTTGCACATGTATGTAAAAATGGTCCTGTATTCAATGCAAAGGAGGTAATCTGGTAATGGCTGATTTATCTGTTAAAATCGCTGGAGTGGAATTTAAAAATCCGGTAATTCCTGCATCGGGAGTTTTTGGCTATGGTCGTGAATATGAGGAGCTTTTTCCGCTCTCAAAACTGGGCGGCATTGCAACAAAGGGCACTACTATAACAAAGCGTAACGGTAATCTTTCTCCGAGAATTGCTGAAACTCCATCGGGTATGCTAAATTCTGTGGGCTTGCAGAATCCCGGCATTGATAAATTTATTTCGGAAGAACTTCCTAATCTTATGACAAAAGATACAGTTATACTTGCAAATATTGCGGGTTCTACAGCGGAGGAGTGCGTAGAAATTGCAAGAAAACTTGATGAAACTGACGTTCACATGATAGAGCTTAATATTTCTTGTCCTAACGTTAAGCAGGGAGGAATGGCTTTTGGAGCGACATGCGATGGAGCTGCCGGTATTACTAAGCGAGTAAGACAGGCAACTAAAAAGCCTCTTGTTGTCAAGCTGTCACCAAATGTTACAAGTATTGCAGAAATTGCAAAATCTGTTGAAGCCGAGGGTGCAGACGCTCTTTCACTGATAAATACAGTTCTGGGAATGAGAATTGATATCAATACAAAAAGACCGATACTAAAAAACAATATGGGAGGAATGTCCGGTCCGGCAGTATTGCCAATTGCTGTAAGAATGGTATGGCAGACAGCCAATGCTGTTAATATTCCGATTATTGGCATGGGCGGTATTTCAAGCGGCGATGACGCTGTTGAAATGATGATGGCAGGTGCCAGCGCAGTACAGGTAGGAGCTGCCATTTTCACTGATCCTTATGCTCCTATTAAGATTATAGACGGTATAAACGATTATCTTGACAGTAATAATATTAAATCTGTCAGGGAGATAATCGGTTCGGTTCAGCCGTGGTAGGAGATATAAGATGAAAATTATGGCTGTTGATTTTGGCGATTCCCGCACAGGTCTTGCAAGCTGTGATAAATCAGAAATGCTTGCATCTCCTGTTTGTGTTATAAATGAAAGAGACTTTGAAGAATGCATAAAAAAAACCGCCCGGACGGCGGTTGAAAATAAAGCTGATATTATAGTGGTGGGATATCCTAAAAATATGAATAATACGCTTGGCGACCGTGCCGAAAAATGTCAGCTTTTTGCTGAGAAGCTTAAGGAGCTAACCGGAAAACCCGTTGAACTTTGGGATGAAAGAAATACTACCGTTTCGGCACACAATTACCTGAACGTAACAAATACAAGAGGGAAAAAACGCAAGGCTGTGGTTGACGCTGTTGCGGCGACAATTATTCTTGAAAGCTATATGGGATACCGTAAAAACAGCGGTAAAAGTATTAATGAACTTTAGTTTTATTTTTCTGACTTTTCAGTTTTAGAGAATAATTCTTTAACGCCTGTTATCAGCACAAAAACTGCAAATATTTTAGTTAGATAATCATTGCCGATGCTTTTGGCAATGTAGGTTCCGGCAACTGCGCTCAAAACGCCGCAGATAATTGCCGGAACTATTTTTTTCCATTTTACCAGCTTATTTTTAGTATGAATAATAAGTGCCGCTGTCGCTATGGGAATGAAAAAAAGCAAATTTACTCCCTGAGCAGTCAGTTGTTCCATACCCGCAATGAGCGTCATGTAAAGGATAAGTATCATTCCGCCGCCTAGTCCCATAGACGCAAGAATTCCTGTTAAAAAAGCCGAAATATAAAATAATATATTCATTTGCAAAGTAATCTTACTCCCGAAATTATTAATATTACTCCGAAAGCCTTTTTTAGATATTTAGACGGTATTTTTTTCATAAAAAATCCGCCGAGCAACGATCCTGCAAGACCGACAGCAATAACTATCAGAGTATTTGTAAATATATCTTTGATGATATTGTAATAAAAGATACTGCTGACAATACTCAGCGGAAGTGTAAGCGCAATAGAAGTGGCGTGGGCTTCCTTTGTACTGAGTCCGGATTTTTTCAGCATAGGAACTGCAATAATTCCTCCTCCTGATCCGAACAGACCGTTAGCCAGACCGGTAATGATACCTAGAATGTAAAAATAAAATTTACCCACGCCGTCCTCCTGAAATTTATAAACTGATTTTTATCCGATCATTGACGAAAAGCAGTCTACTGCACTACCAAAAGCTTTTATAGCTTTACCTGTACTTTTTTTTAGCATTTTCTTTTTTCTGTCAGGCGATTTAGCAACCATATAAAATGCCGTACCTGCCATCATTCCAACAGCAGCGCCCTTTATCATTGGTTTGATTTCCATTTTTATTTTCACTCCTTAGATTAATTTGCAAAATTATTATTTGCTTGTATTACAGTAAAATTCAATATATATTTAACCAATTTTTTCCAAATACTTTACGAAACAATATATGGATTGACATAAAATAAATAATATAGTATAATATTACTGTAATAAAAAAATATGGAGGATTTTGGTGTATATTGAAAAAAGATTTTTAAATGTCTTTTTGTCTGTTGTACTGATTCTGTGCAGCTTGTTTTCGGTTCAGCTGATAAGCGTGTCGGCAGAAGAAAAATCAAATGCTAAGGAAAGCAATCTGACTGAAGCTGTTTTGCCGGAATTGATTACATCAATTTCGAAAAGAGTTTCGAATACTTATATACTGTTGGGATCTAAAGCTATTTATAAAGAAGCAAAGGTAGGTAATGTTACTGTAAAGTGCGGAGAAAAAGTTGTCGTTCCGCTGGAACTGGATTCAATTAATAACAGCGCAACGGTAGTCGTGTCGTTACCAGAGGGGGTTACTTGTGAAAAGGTTGTTGACAATTTGGGAAATACGCTTAAAACAGTAAACAATAATTCAACCTCAGAATTTACCATGACTGATACAAAAGCTTTTATAACTTATTCAGTTGATAAAAATCTTACTGACGGAGAATATAATATAAAATATAATATAATTGGGAATTATTATAGCGAGATTTATGAAGTGTTCGGAGGAGGTTTTACAGTAACAGGTAATTTTGCGGAAACGACTCCGACAGTTACAACATATACAGAAACAAAAACGACAACTACTGTTACGTCAGTAAACGAACTGCCTGTAGTTCCTATAAAACCGGTAAAAGGGGACGCCAACGGAGACGGTAAACTGCGTGCAAGCGATGCGGCATTTATTGCCAAAACATTGGCTGAAGCATCAATTGCAGGTAAAAAAATAAATCTTGAAGATTACCCCAATGCCGATTTTAATGAGGACGGGAAAATAACGGCTGCTGATGCAGCAGCAATTGCAAAATATCTTGCAGAACAAAGCATTAAAAAATAAAAATAGCGGACGTTAAAAGCGTCCGTTTTTTCATAAAAAATATATTTATAAATATTGAAATTAATGTGCTTTTTTGGTATAATAAAATTTATAGGCTATTTATAAATGAACGGAGCATAAAATGAAAAATCTAAATATTGTACTTGTGGAACCGCAGATTCCTCAGAATACCGGTAACATTTCGAGAACCTGTGCCGTAACAGGCGCAAAGCTTCATCTTATAAAACCTTTTGGATTTGAAATTACTGATAAACATCTTAAAAGAGCCGGTCTGGACTACTGGGATAAACTGGATATATATTACTATGAAAATTTAAATGACTTTTTTGAACATAATGAAGGAGAGTATTATTACTTTACCACAAAAGGAAAGCATGTATACAGTGATGTTGATTATCCTGACGATGCGTATCTGATTTTTGGACGTGAAGATAAAGGACTGAATGAAGACCTGCTTTATGAGAATCCGGAAAGATGCGTAAGAATACCAATGCGCAGCGATTTAAGGAGTCTGAACCTTTCAAATTCGGCTGCAATTGCAGTTTATGAAGTTTTAAGGCAATGGGATTTTCCGGATTTATCAAGAGAAGGTCAGCTGACAAAATATAGATGGCAGAAAGAAGGCTGAATAATGCAGAAAATTAAAATTTTGACTGATTCTACCTGCGATATTCCAAAGGAAGAAGAAAAAAGACTGGGGATAAAAATTATGTGTTTTCCGGTCACAGTGGACGGCGTATCTTATAGGGAGAGACAAGATTTTTCCAATGCGGAATTTTATAAAATGATGGATAATGCAAAGGAAATGCCTACAACCTCACAGCTTACGGCGTATGAGATCCTTGAAGTGTATAAAGAACTTTACAGCGAGGGTTGGACCGATGTAATACATGTTACAATTTCATCAACCGGTTCTGCAACATATAATAATGCACTTTCTGCAGCTCAGACATTCAAGGAAGAGGTACTGAGCAAAGATGGTCCGAAAATGAGGATACATGTTGTAGACTCTAAGAATTATACGGGCGTGTACGGTTATCCTGTAATGCAGGCAGCGCTTAAAGCGCAGAAAGGCGCTACGTCGGATGAGATTATTGATTATCTTCATGAGTGGCTGGATAGGGCAGAGGTTCATTTTGTACCTATGACGCTGAAATATGTAAAAAGATCCGGACGTGTAACAGCGGCGGCGGCTTTTGCAGGAGAACTTCTGGGACTGCGTCCTCTTATAAAAATTGTTGGGGGAGTATCAACTGTTGTTGAAAAAATCAGAGGTGAAAAAAATATTATACCGAAGCTTCTGGCAGACGCAGAACAGTATATGACCCCTCAAACGCCTTATCTTATAGTGAGCGGAAGCGATAAAACTCTTCCTAAGATTCTGGAACAGGCAATGACGGAAAAGTTCGGCTATCCTCCGGAATATATGGTTGAAATCGGTGCTGCTATAGCATGTAATGCAGGACATAATGTGGTAGGATTTGTAATCAAGGGCGGTCACAAGTAAAAAAATATATGTTTTCAAAAAAACTATTGCAAATTACCGGAAAATAGTGTAAAATAAAAATAATGGTTGTTAAAATAATAACAGCATTATTTTGTATTAAATGAAAGGATGTTTATTTAACATGGCAGGTTTAAACAAGGTTTCAGTTGACGACATTAACGTAAAAGGTAAAAAGGTTCTCGTAAGAGTTGATTTTAACGTTCCTCTCAAGGACGGTGTTATCACAAACGATAACAGAATTCAGGCAGCTCTGCCTACAATTAAAAAGCTTATTGCCGACGGCGGAAAGGTTGTTCTTTGTTCACATCTGGGCAAGCCTAAGAACGGTCCGGAAGATAAATTCTCATTGGCTCCGGCTGCAAAGCGTCTTGCAGAACTTGTTGATACAAATGTAATTTTCGCTAAGGACGATACAGTTGTAGGCGATAATGCTAAGAAGGCTGTTGCTGAAATGAAGGACGGCGAGATCGTTGTTCTTGAAAATACAAGATTCAGAGGCGCAGACGAAACTAAGAACGGCGAAAACCTTGCTAAGGAACTTGCTGACTTAGTTGACGGCGAAGTATTTGTAATGGACGCTTTTGGTTCAGCTCACAGAGCTCACGCTTCAACAGCAGGCGTTACAAAGTTTGTTAAGGAAACAGCTGTTGGTTACCTTATGCAGAAGGAAATCAAATACCTAGGCAATGCGGTTGAAGTTCCTGAAAGACCATTCGTTGCAATTCTCGGCGGTGCTAAGGTTGCTGATAAGCTCAATGTAATTTCAAATCTGCTTGAAAAGTGCGATACACTTATTATCGGCGGCGGTATGGCTTACACATTTTTAAAGGCTAAGGGCTACGAAGTAGGCAGCTCACTGGTTGATATGGAAAAGGTTGACTACTGTAAGGAAATGATGGCAAAGGCTGATAGTTTAGGCAAGAAGCTTCTTCTTCCTGTTGATACAGCTGTTACAGCTTCATTCCCTGATCCGATTGACGCTGAAATTTCAGTAGAATATGTAGATTCTGACAAGATTCCTGCTGACAAAATGGGACTTGATATTGGTCCTAAAACTCAGGAACTGTTCGCAGAAGCTGCAAAGACAGCTAAAACAGTTGTATGGAACGGTCCTATGGGCGTATTTGAAAACCCTGTACTTGCTAAGGGTACAATCGCTGTAGCTAAGGCTCTTGCTGAAACAGACGCTACAACAATTATCGGCGGCGGTGACTCCGCAGCGGCAGTTATGCAGCTTGGTTTTGCAGACAAGATGAGCCATATTTCAACAGGCGGTGGCGCTTCACTTGAATACCTCGAAGGTAAGGTACTTCCAGGCGTTGACGTTATTGCTGATAAATAAGATTTAAATTGGAGAACAAGGCTTTCCTTGTTCTCTTTACTGTAAAAATAAACTTTTAAATAATAAGGAGTTAAGTAATGAACAAGTCACTAAGAAAGGCAATTATTGCCGGTAACTGGAAAATGAATAAAACAAGACCTGAGGCTAAGGAGCTTCTTGAAGCTATCAAGCCGCTGGTTGCAAATGCTGACGGTAAGGTTGAAGTAATTGCATGCGTACCTTTCACAAACCTTGAAACAGCTATCAATACAACTGCAGGTTCAAATGTTAAAATCGGCGCAGAAAATGTCCACTTTGAAAAAAGCGGTGCATTTACTGGCGAAATTTCAGCTGATATGCTGGTTGAACTTGGCGTTGAATACGTTGTAATAGGTCACTCTGAAAGAAGACAGTATTTCGGCGAAACAGATGAAACAGTAAACAAGAGAACAAAGGCAGCTCTTGCAGCAGGTCTTAAGCCGATCGTTTGCGTAGGCGAGCTTCTCTGGGAACGTGAATGCAATATTACAGAAGAAGTTATTGCACGTCAGATCAAGCTTGATCTTTATGACGTTTCTGCTGAGGACGTTAAGAAAACTGTTATCGCTTACGAACCGGTATGGGCTATCGGTACAGGCAAGACTGCTACAGCTGATCAGGCTGAAGAAGTTTGCGGTTTTATCCGTGACACTCTTGCAAAGATATATGATCAGGCAACTGCTGATGCAGTTACAATTCAGTACGGCGGTTCAATGAACGCAGGCAATGCCGCTGAACTTCTTTCTAAGCCTAACGTTGACGGCGGTCTTATCGGAGGAGCTTCACTTAAGGCAGCTGATTTCAATACTATTATTCAGGCTGCTGTTGAAGGCTGATAATAAAAACACAAAAATAGGAATCCTGAAGACAATTGGACTAATTGGTCTGATTGTCTGGATTTCATTTTTCATTATTGATTTTTCTCTCATGAAGCATGAAAATGAACCGATTTTCTGTATGGAAACTGGTGTTGACGATGGAGGTTCGGTTATTTATACAGGACTTGGATATGTTATTGAAAAAGTTGTAGATCATGATGAATACTTTAATAATGGCAATCAGGTTTTCATTTGGAACATACGTCCATGGTTTATGTGAATACTTTCTAATATATAAGGAGAGAAGTATGCCCTGTACTCATGAATTTGGAATAATTGAACATTTTTCCAGTCGGATTAAAAAATATTCAAAATACCAACCTGAAAAATATAATTGTATTTCAATTGATGATGATTATATTTTGCCTCTTGGAGAAAAACTTTATGGTATAAAAATGATTAATCCGTGTTTGAATGAAAAGTGTAAAACTCTTTGTTATTACGGAGTGACAATTATACCAGTTGAATCACTTAGCCAGTTCAGAACTGTATTTATTGAAGAGAATAATCATGTATATAATCAGATGATTTCGCTTATTGACAGAGCAATCGCTGAACAGAAAAATATTATACACTATGGTGTATAAATTTGAAAGGAATTGATTTTACATGACTAAAAAGCCTGTTGCATTAATTATTATGGACGGTTTTGGTTACAATGCCAGTGATTACGGCAATGCCATTACTGCTGCAAATACACCGAATCTTGACAAGTATATGCAAGGACCCCATACTCTTATCGGCGCCAGTGGACTAGATGTTGGTCTGCCGGACGGTCAGATGGGCAACTCTGAAGTAGGTCATACAAACATCGGTGCCGGAAGAATAGTTTATCAGATGTTGGTTAAGATTTCTAAATCAATTCAAGACGGGGATTTCTTTGAAAATCCTGCATTGAAGTCAGCTATGGAAAACTGTAAGGAAAAAAATTCTTCTCTCCATCTTATGGGACTTCTTTCACCGGGTGGTGTTCATAGTCATATGGAGCATCTTTACGGTCTGCTTGAAATGGCAAAGAAAAACGGTATTGAAAAAGTTTATGTTCATGCGTTTCTTGACGGACGTGACGTTCCGCCGTCATCTGCTGCTGAATATATGCAGCAGGCTTGCGATAAGATGAAGGAAATCGGGGTTGGCTCGGTTGCTACTGTTATGGGTCGTTTCTATGCTATGGACAGAGACAATGCTTGGGACAGAGTTGAAAAGGCTTATAATGCAATGGTATTGGGCGAAGGTGTTGAAGGCTGTTGTCCAGTACAGGCAATAAAAGATTCATATACAAATGGTGTTACTGATGAATTTATGCTGCCGACTGTATGCGATAAAAACGGTATGGTAGAGAAGAACGACAGCGTTATTTTCTTTAATTTCCGTCCTGATCGTGCAAGACAAATCACAAGAGCTTTTGTTGAAGAAGGTTTCAGCGGATTTGAACGTAAAAAGGGATTTTTCCCGTTAAACTTTGTATGTATGGCTCAGTATGACGCTACAATGCCTAATGTTTCAGTTGCATTCCCTCCGGAAGCGCTTGAAATGACATTCGGCGAATATGTAAGCAAAATGGGTAAGACGCAGCTTAGAATTGCTGAAACTCAGAAATATGCTCATGTAACATTTTTCTTTAACGGCGGCGAAGAAAAAACATTTGAAGGCGAGGACAGAATTCTTATTAAGTCACCAGATGTAGAAACATTTGATATGAAGCCGGAAATGAGTGCTTACGAGGTTACTGATTCCGTAGTTGAAGCCATTAACAGCGATAAATATGACGCTATTATTTTAAATTATGCAAATTGCGACATGGTTGGTCATACCGGTGTATTTGACGCCGCTAAAGCTGCTGTTGAAGCAGTTGACGAATGTGTCGGCAGAACAGTTGAAGCTGTTCTTGCTAAGGGCGGTGCAGCATTTATTACAGCTGACCACGGCAATGCTGATAAAATGTATGAAGCTGACGGTTCACCGTTTACTGCTCATACAACTAATCCTGTTCCGTTTATTGTTGTGGGTTACGACTGTGAACTCCGTGAAGGCGGAGTATTGGCAGATATTGCACCTACAATGCTTAAAGTCATGGGATTGGCACAGCCTGCTGAAATGACCGGAACTTCTATAATTAAATAATATTTTTATAATAGTAAACTTCCATACGGATTCTTTTAATTCGTATGGAATTTTTTTATATTTTTAGGAGAAAAAATGGAAATAATTTGAAATTTGTCGTATTATCTGATATAATGTATACAAGGCAGGTGATAGAAATGGTAAGAAATTATCTGAATATTAATGTATATGAAGCATTTCAAAACAGAATGGAGTATATATTTCAGGAATTTGAAAATATATATGTATCTTTTAGCGGCGGAAAAGACAGCGGACTCCTCTTAAATCTTGTTCTTGATTATATGAAATCTCATAATATTAAAAAAAAGCTCGGTGTATTTCATCAGGATTTTGAAGCACAGTATGCAGTTACAACAAGTTATGTTCAGGAAACATTTGAAAAAAATCTTGATTTTATTGAACCATATTGGGTCTGTTTGCCTATGGCGACAAGAACTGCGCTTAGCAGCTATGAAATGTACTGGTATCCATGGGACGATACCAAAGAAAATATTTGGATTAGACCTATGCCTGACAAACCGTATGTGATTCATTTAAATAATAACCCTTTTTATTATTACAAATATAGAATGCATCAGGAAAGTTTGGCTAAGCAATTTGGCAGATGGTACAAAGAAATTCATGGAGGGGGAAAGACAATTTGTCTTTTAGGAATCAGAGCTTCTGAATCAATTCGGCGATACAGTGCATTTTTAAATAAAAAATATGGTTATAACGGTACCTGTTGGATCTCTAAAATGTTTAAGGACGTCTGGAACGCTTCGCCATTGTACGATTGGAGCGTAAATGATATCTGGACAGCTAATTATAAATTCGGGTATTCATATAATCCTCTTTATGATTTGTATTACAAGGCAGGTCTTAAACCTGAACAGATGCGTGTTGCATCACCGTTTAATGATTATGCAAAGGACAGTCTGCATTTATACCGTACTTTGGAACCGGATACTTGGGTTAAGCTTTTGGGACGAGTTCAGGGAGTAAATTTTACTTCAATTTATGGCAGAACTACCGCTATGGCATATAGAAACATTAAGCTTCCGGAAGGACACACATGGAGATCATATGCCGAATTTCTTTTAAATACTCTTCCGAAGCGTCTTAGAAAGAATTATGTTGAAAAATTTAAAACATCTATAAAATTCTGGCACGAAACCGGCGGCGGATTATCTGAAGAAACTATTCGTGAGCTGACAGAAAAAGGGTATAAAATTAAAAGAAACGGAGTATCAAATTATACTCATGACAAAAAATCTAGAATAGTATTTATTGGAAAGATTCCTGATCATACTGATGATATTCTTTCAACAAAGGAAATTCCCAGCTGGAAACGAATGTGTGTATGCATTCTTAAAAACGATCATGCCTGTAAATCTATGGGATTTGCAGAAACTAAAAAACAGAGAGAACGTATTGATAGAATCAAAAGAAAATATAAAAGCTTGGAGGCGTTATAATTGGAATTTATTAGTCCTGTTTATGATGTAAAACCTGTACCCATTGAAAAAATCGTACCGAATACGTATAATCCGAATGCTGTTGCACCCCCTGAACTAGAACTTCTGTATGACAGTATTAAAGAGGACGGCTATACTATGCCGGTAGTTTGTTATTACTCTTCTAAAGATGATTTGTATGTTATTGTGGACGGTTTTCATCGTTATCGGGTCATGTTGGATCACAAAGATATTTATGATCGGGAAAAAGGATTGCTTCCGGTTTCTGTAATTAATAAACCTTTGGCACAAAGAATGGCAAGTACTGTACGTCATAACAGGGCAAGAGGAACTCATGATGTTGATCTTATGGGAAATATTGTAAGGGAGCTTCATGATTTAGGTCGGTCTGACGCATGGATTTCCAAGCATCTTGGAATGGATAAAGACGAAATTTTGCGTCTGAAGCAGATAACAGGACTGGCAGCTTTATTTAAGGATATAAATTTCGGTCAAGCTTGGGTACCGGAAGAAAATACGGAGTATGAAAAAGAGAAGGAGTTACAGATAATTGGTTAAAAATTTAGACGCTGTTATTACAACAGTGCGCCTATATAAGTTAAAATACAAATTATTTCAGGGGAATTATATTTTATTCCATTTTTGCCAAACAAAATTGCAAATGCGAAATTTTCGGCAAGGCATTCTTCAGCGGCAGTCACATATTCCGTATTTTTACCAATAACTTCCCAGAAATCCGAAGCGTCATCTTTATAGTAAATTTCTGAAAGGTTGTCTGTTGGTATAAGAACTGTTGAACTATAACTTAATAAATGATCGCCTTCTTTTTCAAAGGGCTTTGTCAAATACCATACCATATAACAATTACGTTTTTTACCGTTTATGGTAAATATTGCGTAGGAATCATATTTAACGTCAGGATTTGAAATTATATTTTCTTTTATATTTTGAGGAAAATCTGGTTCTTCATCTGCAACTGAAAATCCAATAATTCTATATATATCCTTTTTAAATTGCGGATTTGAGAGAGTAAGGCAATGGAAAATTTCATGAGTAATAATCTTTTTTAGAAGATTTGAATTTGCAGCTGATACTAATGTGTTTGAAAGATAAATTTGGTTTTGCAGCGTATATCCGTAGGAACCTAATTCGTCTTCAGCAGTTGTATTAACATTATTGATGTTTTACAAAAGCTTCAGCGTGTTGAAAAATAGGACATTTATCGCTTTCTGAACAAACTTGGTTGTAGAATTCCTGATATACGCATTCCATTGAATCCTTTTTATATGTATTTATGTCGCATAACTTATACTTGACATTTACAAAATAATTTGTATTTTGAATTGGACAAAAATCAAAATATGGTTTTATTATATACATCCCAATATACCCCTTATTATTTAATAAACTGATTAATTTATTAAATTATATCATTGATTCCAGTTTTTGTCAATGTTATTTTACCCTAAATATTATTTAAAAAATTAATATATAAAAAAGTCCGGTGTAAACCGGACTTTTTTTGTTCTGCCAGTGGGACTGTTTATCATCTGTTCGCTAGTTACTGCTTGATCTGATTTTAGTTTTTGCAACAAGAAGAACAACTGAAAAAATTGCAACTGCAAATAATAATTCTATGCCAAGATATGAGAAATACTTTGAACTGCTGAATAATTCATCTGAAATACCTGCAAGCATGTTGTTTGCTCTGATAAACCAGTATGCGGGGAGGAAATGAGCCACATTAATGACAGCCTCTCCCAAGAATTTCTGAGGAACAAATACGCCGCAGAGGAAACTCATTCCAAGACCAATAGTATTTGCAATCATATCAGTAGCTTTAGGACTGGGAGTTAATACCGATATCAACAGTGTCATTGAAAGAACAACAAGCATGAATACTAAGCTGTTGAGAACTGCAAGCAGACCTTCTTTGCATAAAAGCATTTTACCGCAGAGTATCAAGGCGGCAATCATGAAAATAAGCCAGATGATAACTGCATAGATGATAGCTCCCAAGGTAATCTGAAAGGTTTGTTTTGTAGTAGATACAGGTGAACAGTTTGTTCTGCTTCTGATTTCCTTTTTATTTATTGTCAGAAGAGCAGGGCAGAGGCATGAGATCAGTATAGCTATAAATATAAATGGTAAATACTGAAAATAATAGTATATATATTCACTGTTGAAGCTTCCGGAATCAGAAAAATTTTCGGTTTTAACTTTAATTTCACTGTTGCTTGTCTGTGCTGTTTTTGATATAGCGTCGTCAATACTGAATCCGCCTGCGATATAACATGATAGATTTGTAACATACTGATCCAACTGAGATTCAAATAGTGCAGTTGAATATGTTCCGGATACCTTATAATTAGAAAACAGATCGTCAACTTCTCCGGCAGAAATTTTGTCTGAATATCCCTCTTTTATAGTAAGAACGTAGTCTGTACTCTGATAGTAAAGAGAATCCAGAATAGTGTCTTTGTCAGTATCAATATCTTGAATATTGTGATTGGAGCTTATGTAATCAACAAGTTTTTGGCTTGCAGCGGTATTATCCATATCTATTATGCATATGCTTAATTTAGTTTCTTTGAAATTATTATCTTTGGCAGATTGATTTGCCATTAAAATTGAAATTATCATAAAGATGCCAATATATAACAGAGCTGAAAATTTCTTTTTTCCGGCAATTTTTGCAAATGCCTTAAAGACTTGCATATTTCTTCCTCCTTGTCAATAAAAATCCTCCGATTGTAAAAACTACAGATAAAATCAGAAGGGTTACAAATTTTTCTGTATATCTTCTGTAGTCATTATAAATATTCAGGCAGTAGAATAGGTCTGAAATTAGCGCTGCCGGATTAATTCTGTTAACAATTGGTACATACATTTCTATAACCGATTTCATATTTCCTAACATAAGACCGCTTAAAAAGCATGACAGCATTGTTACCGACATTGAAATTGCCATTTTCATATTTTGATTTAGTCTTCCGAATGAACCTATAAAGAATCCCATTGTAACTCCGGTAAGACTGCCTACAGCACCTGATAAATATACCATAGGTATTTTATCACCCATATCTACTTTAAGTATAAATAATATATAAGTAATTCCTATGCTGACACATATTACCTGAGCGACAAAACTTGCAAGTAAGCTGGCTGTTATGGAGGTAAGCTTGTTGGTTGGTGAAATACATTTTCTGGCAGCAATTGCAGATAGATTTCCCTGATTATTTATAGCAATATATAATCCGCTAATAGAACCGAAAAATGCAGCCATTGCTATAAGATTGTAAAAGTATTGAATGTATGTATCCATATTTCCATTTGATAGGGAAAGACTTTCGTTGCAGTTTATTTCCTGTGACATAGCGTCGATTACGGATTGAAGATTCTGCGGATTGTTATTTACAGTTTCCATTATAATTGATTCACGTATTTGATATTGATCAAGAAATGATTTAATAATAGTTTGCTTTATGCCGTCATTTGAAACGGTAAGGGAAAGCTCGCTGTCCACGTTTATTATTCCGCTGATATCATTTGTTTTCAGCATATCAAGTGCGGTTTGGCTATCAGTAAATTTAGAATCAAACATAGCATCTTCTCCGGAAGACAGTTCTTTTATTACTTCTTTAAAGGCAGTATTTTCAGTATTTTCAACGATTGCCACCGGTATTTTATTGAACATAGATTCCTTTTCATACATACTGTTAAAGGCAACATAAAAAAATGTTCCAAGAATAATGGGAAATGCAAGGATCCAGAATAAAAATTCCTTTTGTCTGAATGCATTTTTTAAGGAATACTTAAAATTATGAAAAAACATTTTAATCCTCCTTGTCTCTAAGTTCCTTACCTGTTATTTCAAGAAATACATCATTAAGAGTAGGAAGCTCTGAAAATACTCTTCCGAAAGGAACATTATTTTGAGTCAGTACATCAAGGATACGCACGAGGTTATGCTTTCCGCCGCTGCAATATACCATCAATTTATTATCGTTATAACTGACTTCGTAAACATGAGGAAGATCATTTATCTTAGATATAATTCTGTCTTCAAGATCTAGGACTTCAATTGTGACAGTTTCAGTATTTTTGATCATTTTTTTCAGTTCGTCTTTTGTACCTATTGCAAGATTTTTTCCTTTGTCCATAATTGCAATTCGAGTACAAAGCTGTTCTACCTCTTCCATGTAATGAGAGGTATATATAATAGTAGCTCCGTTTCGGTTAAGCTCAGCGATACCTTCAAGTATTTTGTTTCTGCTTTGCGGGTCGACCGCAACGGTCGGTTCATCAAGTATAATTAGCTTGGGTTTGTGGGCAATACCACAGGCTATATTCAGTCGTCTGAGCAGACCGCCCGATAGTTTTTTCGGATAGAATTTTATAAAGTCCTGCAAACCTGCAAATTCGATTGCTTCCTGTACATATTGCTTTCTCAGACTTTTATCTGTTATGTAAAGACCGCAGAAGTAATCAATATTTTCGTAAACATTCAGTTCATTGAAAACTGCCACGTTCTGCATTATAATACCGATTTGTTTTTTTATTTTATAATTGGAAGGAGTCATTTTTTCTCCGAAAATTTCTATTGTACCCTTATCAAATGAAAGCAGGGATAACAGACAATTGATAGTTGTTGTTTTTCCGGAACCGTTTGGTCCCAGCAGACCGAAAATTTCGCCCTCTTTGATTTCCAGATTAAAATGGTCAAGGGCTATAAGTTCTTTGTATCTTTTAACCAAGTTTTCTATTTTGACTACTGTTTTTGCCAATTTTATTTCCTCCTCATAAAGTTATACTAACATTATAAAATAAAATTGATATTATGTGAAGTGAAAAAAGTCACTTTTTTATATGACATTTGTCATATAGAATTTTTTTGAAATATAGACATATGGAAAATTTTATGTTAAAATAAAATTATAGAGGGGAGGACAGTGTGAATAAAATTACGAATAAGCTTGCAGTACTTGTATTATGCATTATCTTAATAACTGATTATGGCGAAAGCGCTATACTGTCTATTGCTGCATTTTTAATATCAGTATCATTATCTTCGATGAGTCAATGCTTTATCGGAAGCAGAATTTCTGCTGCGGTCCAGTTTGTATATATCGTACTTTGCTTTTATAATCCTGTGTTTTGCTGTATGCTCCCTTTGATGTTTTATGATATAATGTCTGAAAGAAAAATATTTTTTGAAATTCTTACCGGAACAGTATTACTTTTTAATATAAAAAGGTTTGGATATGTTCAGATAGTATTGATTTTTGCTATTATTGCTGTTAGCTTTCTTTTGGAAAAGCGTACCTCTGAGCTTGAAACGGCACAAAATAAATTGATTGAAACGAGAGACCAGTCGGAGGAAGTAAATATTCTGCTGACTGAAAAAAATAGGTATTTATGTGAAAGAAGAGATCATGAAATAAGAATTGCGGTCTTAACTGAAAGAAACAGAATAGCAAGAGAAATTCATGATAATGTAGGACATATGCTATCTAGAACGCTTCTTCAGATGGGTGCACTTCTTGTGACAAATAAGGATGATAAACTCAGACCGGAACTTGAAAAAGTTAAGGATACTCTTAATGAAGCAATGACAAGTATAAGAGAAAGTGTTCACAATCTTCATGATGATTCTGTAGACTTGAAAAATACTGTTATTGAGTTGACAAAGCCTTTGAAAGATAGTTTTAAAGTTAAGCTTGATATGGATTTTTCTGAGGATATTCCCAAAAATATAAAGTTCTGCTTTATAGGAGTTATAAAAGAGGGAATATCAAATATAATTAAATATAGCAACGGTGATTCAGTTATTATTACTATACGTGAACAACCGGCTTTTTATCAGCTTGTGATCGAGGATAACGGTACAAATAACAATGGTATTATTTACAGTGATGGAATTGGTCTTGAAAACATGAAAATCCGTACGGAAAGCTTGGGCGGTATATTTAAGTACTATTCTGAAAAAAATAAATTTAAAATATTTATTTCAATACAAAAGCAAGGAAGAATGTTATGAATATAGTAGTTGTAGATGATGATAACTTGGTTGCACTTTCACTTAAAACTATTTTGGAGGCTTCTGAAGACTTAAAGGTTGCTGCAATTGGCAGCAGCGGTGAGGAGGCAATTAAACTGTATGACGAGTTTGATCCTGATGTCCTTCTTATGGATATACGTATGTCTGGAATGACGGGAATTGAAGCAGGAGAAAAAATACTTGAAAAGCATAGTGATGCAAAAATACTGTATCTAACTACATTTTCAGATGACGAATATATTGTTAAAGCATTAAAAATCGGTACTAAAGGATATATTTTAAAGCAGAATTTTGAATGTATTGTCCCTGCATTGAAAACTGTTATGAAAGGACAAACCGTTTTCGGAGACGAGGTAATAAACAAACTGCCTGTTCTTATGAAAAAAACATCGGATTTTGATTATGAAAAATACGGGATCAATGATAAGGAAAAAGATATAATCAGTCTTGTTGCTCAAGGATTAAGCAATAAGGAAATTGCAACTGAATTGTTTTTGAGTGAAGGGACAGTCAGAAATTATTTAAGCAGTATCCTTGAAAAACTTGAACTCAGAGACCGTACTCAGCTTGCGATTTTTTATTATAACAATAATAAATGAATAATATTGACATAAACGGAGGAATACTAATAATGAGTAAATCAGAAAAAGCTAAAGAATTATTTACAAAAGGCTATAATTGTTCACAGGCTGTATTGGGGGCATTTGCTGAAGACCTTGGAATGGATTTTGAAACTGCTATGAAATTGTCTTCGTCGTTCGGCGGAGGTATGGGAAGAATGCGTGAGGTGTGTGGTACGGTAAGCGGAATGTTTATGGCAGCAGGACTTAAATATGGATATTTTCTTCCTGATGACAGAATCGGTAAAACTGAACATTACAAAAGAATTCAGGAGCTTGCAGAAAAATTCAAGGAAAAAAATAAGTATATTGTATGCCGTCAGCTTCTGGGACTTGAGGGTAATGACAGCAGTTATGTTCCTTCGGAAAGAACGGGAGAATACTATAAAAAGCGTCCGTGCGTTGAACTGGTAGGGGATGCAGCGGAAATTCTTGAAGAATATTTTCAGGAAAACCCAATATAAACTAAATTGGTTTTTTTATAAAACAATTTGGCATATTGCAATAAAGGCTGTCAAAATATGCCTTAGTTTTCGGCATAAAAAATATCTTTAAAAGGTTGACAAAAAAATAACAATATGATATAATAACATTGTTAAGAAATTAACAATGCAAATAAGAAAGTACAAATAAAATTTTTATATTTTCAGGAGGATGCATTATGGCTAAGAAAGAAGAACCAAAGATTACTGCTGAACAGCCACAGGTTGATCCTAAGGTAATGATTGACGGTCTGGTTCAGAAGGCAAAGGTTGCTCTGGATGAGTACATGAAGCTTGATCAGGAACAAATCGACAATATTACAAAGGCTGCTGCTCTTGCAGGTCTTTCAGCACAGATGGAACTTGCTAAGATGGCTGTTGAAGAAACAGGCAGAGGTATTTTTGAAGATAAGGTAACAAAAAATATTTTCTCTACAGAATATATCTGGCACTCAATCAAGTACGAGAAGACAGTAGGCGTTATTGAAGACAATGTAGACGAAAGCTACCTTGAAATCGGCGAACCTGTAGGTATCGTTGCAGGTGTTACACCGGTTACAAACCCAACATCTACAACAATGTTCAAGGCGATCAGCTGTCTTAAGACAAGAAATCCGATCATCTTCGGTTTCCACCCAAATGCTCAGAAATGTTCAGTAAGAGCTGCTGAGATTATCAGAGATGCTGCTATTGCAGCAGGCGCTCCTGAAAATTGCGTACAGTGGATTGAAACACCTTCAATTGAAGCTACAGGTTTCCTGATGAATCACGCTGACGTTTCTACAATTCTTGCTACAGGCGGTCCGGGAATGGTTAAGGCTGCTTATTCAGCAGGTAAACCGGCATTGGGCGTTGGTCCTGGTAATACACCATGCTATATTGAAAAATCAGCAAAAATCAAGCAGGCTGTTAATGACCTTATTCTTTCTAAGTCATTTGACAATGGTATGATCTGTGCTTCAGAACAGGCTGCTATTATCGATACAGAAGTTTATGATGAAGCAGTTGCTTTCATGAAGGAACATGGCTGCTACTTTGCAAAGCCTGATGAGATCCAGAAGATTCAGGACGTTGTTATCAATGTCGAAAAGATGGCAGTTCAGCCTTGGGTTGTTGGACAGTATCCATGGCAGATCGCTGAAAAGGCTGGTATCACAATTCCTAAGGAAACTAAAGTTCTCTGTGTAGAAATAGGCGGTACAAACGCTGAAAAGTATCCTTTGGCACTTGAAAAGCTTTCACCTGTTCTGGCAGTTGTTAAGGCTGATACAACTGATCATGCATTTGAAATGTGTGAAGAAATGTTAAAGCACGGTGCAGGTCATACAGCTGTTATTCATTCTTCAAATGAAGAGCTTATTGAAAAGTACGGCGAAACAATGAAGGCAAGCCGTATCGTTGTTAACTCACCGGCTTCATTCGGTGCTATCGGTGATGTTTACAATTCAATGGCTCCGTCACTGACACTTGGCTGCGGTTCTTACGGTAAAAACTCTGTATCAGAAAACGTTACAGTTAAGAACCTTATTAACAGAAAGAAAGTTGCTAAGAGGAGATTGAATATGCAGTGGTTTAAGGTTCCTGAAAAGATTTATTTTGAACCGGGTTCAGTTCAGTATCTTGCAAAGATGCCTGATATGCACAGAGTCATGATCGTTGCTGACCCTGGTATGGTTCAGTTTGGTTATGTTGAAAGAGTAACATATCAGCTCAATAAGAACGCTAACAAGCCTACAGTTGAAATCTTCAGCGAAGTTGAACCGGATCCTGATCTCACAACAGTACGTAAGGGCGTTGAAGTGATGAATTCATTCCAGCCTGACGTTATCGTTGCTCTCGGCGGTGGTTCTGCAATGGACGCAGCTAAGGCTATGTGGCTGTTCTACGAGAATCCGGATGCTGACTTTATCGGTATGGCTCAGAAGTTTATGGATATTCGTAAGAGAGTTTACAAGTTCCCTAAGATGGGTAAAAAGGCAAAGATGGTTTCAATTCCTACAACTTCCGGTACAGGTTCAGAAGTTACTTCATTTGCCGTTATTTCAGATAAGAGCAAGAATATGAAGTATCCTCTTGCTGACTATGAGTTGACTCCTGATGTTGCTATCATTGATCCGGAATTTGTTTATACAGTTCCTAAGGCATCTACAGCGTTTACAGGTCTTGACGTTTTAACACATGCTATTGAAGCATATGTTTCAGTTCTTGCAAATGATTATACAGACGCTCTTGCACTTCATGCAATCAAGCTTGTATTTAAGTATCTGCCTACATCATATGCTACGGCTGATCCTGAAGCAAGAGAGAAAATGCATAATGCTTCCTGTATCGCAGGTATGGCATTTACAAACGCATTCCTCGGTGTTAACCACTCATTGGCTCATAAGCTTGGTGGTGAATTCCATATTCCTCATGGTCTTGCAAATGCTTATCTGCTGCCGCACGTTATTGAGTATAATGGTGAACCGACTCCTACAAAGTTCGCAGCATGGCCAAAATATGATCACTATATTGCTCCTGAACGTTATGCTGAAATTGCAAAGATGATGGGATTTGTTCCGCAGAATGCAACAGCTCAGGAAGGTGTTAAGGCTTTGGCAGACGCTGTAAGAAAGCTTATGACAGACGTTGGTATTCCACTTTCAATTAAAGAAGCCGGTGAAATTGACAAGAGATCATATATTGAACCTAAGGTATTTGAGGATGCTCTTGATGACTTGGCATACAAGGCATTTGATGACCAGTGCACAACTGCTAACCCTCGTCTTCCAAGAATCGATGAACTTAAGAAGCTTTATATGCTCGCTTACTACGGTAAATAATTTACTATATATAATTAAGTACGCTTTGAGTTTCAAAGCGTACTTTTTATTATATTATAATTTCATTTACAGTGATTCTGTACAAATTATTTTAATTATATTAAAATTAATATACAATATTAACAAAATTTAAAAAAGATAAAAAAACTGTTGACATATATCAAAAACTGTGATATAATTAATACTGTTGATTGAGGAATAATTTATTATAAAAAATAATATTATGCAGGTGTAGTTCAATGGTAGAATTCCAGCCTTCCAAGCTGGCTACGTGGGTTCGATTCCCATCACCTGCTCCAAAATACGCCGTTTGCAAGAAATTGTAAGCGGCATTTTTTGTATATAAAAATAAGCAGTGAGACATCTATACTAAAATAATAAACTTATATGAAAGGAAAAGTTATGTTGGAAAATTGGCTTCAAGACTTTACGAAAAAAATAAACGAAAGTTTTCCGAAACGTATAATTTTCATTGGCATTCAAGGTAGTTACGCAAGAGGTGAAGCAACTGAAAACAGTGATATTGATGTTGTTGTGATTTTCGATAAATTAATTTATTCCGATATAAAGCGTTACGATGAAATCATAAGCAAAATGCCTATGCGTGAAAAGATATGCGGTTTTATTTCAGGTAAAAAAGAACTTGAAAATTGGGACAGATCTGATCTTTTTCAATTTTATCATGATACCATAGCGCTGTACGGCAGTTTGAATTTTATAAAAAATCTGATAACCAACAAAGATATTTCCCGTGCGGTCAGGCTAGGCGCTTGTAATATTTATCATATGTGCGTTCATAATGCAATTCATGAAAAAAGCGACGATATTTTAAAATCTTTGCTTAAATCGGCTTTCTTTGTAATTCAAGCAAAGTATTATCTTGAATGCGAAGAATATATAAATAAAAGAAAAATATTGCTTGAAAATATCAATTCACAGGATAAAGAAATATTATTGTTGAACCCCACAGATGATCTTGATTTTGTATCGCAAAAATTAATTGCCTGGTCGGCAAATTTAATAGCAAAAGATTAATAAAGCAAAACATAATTTTATATAAAATTATAAAACGGCTGTAAGCTACCAATTGCTTACAGCCGTTTAAATTTACGCAGTTTATCTGGGTCTAATTACTTTTATCAACAGTAAAATTCAATTGGATAGGCTAAATACGAAATTTCATTTAATTCATCAACTGTTACCAAACCTGACGGCGCATTTAAAACGCTTGGAATACGGTTCACAATAGTTGCGCATGTATGCTCAACTGTAGCAGGTTTGACTACATGAAATTCTGTATCCGGTTCTCCTATTATTTTCCAATCGCACATATCACCATCATCAGGACCGTATACCTTGCCTATACATCTGGTTTCAATTATTGGACCTTGAAATGTTTCGGTTTTTACAACAGCTGCCATTCCAATACACTCTCCCTTAGGAATTATTCGCTGCATTGTAGAGGAGTAAACATCTTCTTCCTTAAAATAAGGAACACATTTTTGCGTCTGACTTTTAATTGTAAGTCCAAGCTTTGCAGCAAGGCTTTCGTTTGAATTCCATACATAGCACGGTTCTATAGTTTCAGGATGTGCAATTTGATTTTCAAATTCTTCTGCGTTTAATCCTACTCCATGAGCCTTTGCTAAAGCCAGTCCGTAATCCTCAACATTATAGCTTACTGCGCCTTCGATTTTTTTGATGCTATTACAACTCCCGGCAATCATACCAACCATGTTTATCCAGAAAGTATCCTCCATGCCGCTTCCGACAAATGTACAGCCATGTTCTTTGGCAATTACGTCAAGAGTGTTAGCACGTACAGGATCTGTTGTCCAACAATAGGTAGCTTCCTCGCAGGTTGAAATGACATTGATTCCACGGCTTAGACATTTAACATAATGTTCGTAGCAGTCACTAACCAGACTGAAAAGTGTAACAACTGCGATATCAGCATCAGTATTGTCCAAAACTTCATCGGCATTGCTGTTGATAATCACACCAGTTTTTACACCAAGCTCTGCAAAATCACCAATATCCATACCAACCACTTCAGGATCTATATCAATTGCACCTACAATCTGAACTCCATGTTCATACATATATCGCAATGTATATTTACTCATTTTTCCACATCCATACTGAATAGCTTTAATTTTTTCCATAATTAATAATCCTCTTTCCTTAAACAATTCCACACAGCCAACGGCTAAGTGTTTTACTGAAAAATCTGTACCTTGCTATTATTATATACCAAATACTGCGTATCATTCGCTTACAATATGGTAAACCTTGTACTTGTTCAGTGTGCTTTTTGCACTGCCCATGACAAATATAAAACGACCTTTTTATAAAAGGTCGTTTGTATACATTTATTAAATTATTCTTGACTACTTATCAAAATCTTCTAAATTCAGAATATATTTTCTCAACAGTTCATAGTCATCTTCATCTACATTCAAATCTCCGTTTGCATCTGCTGCTTTCAAAGCGTTTCCTGATAATGTATTTGAACTTAAATGCTCTTTTAATTTAAGTAAATCATTACTTTTTATTTCTCCATCTTGATTAATATCTCCAACCAAAACTATATCCGTAGATACTGTTGATATAGGAAGGCTTGCTCCAGCAGTATTTTTCACACTGGTTACTTTATATGATTGAACATAATCAGATAGATTGCTTACGCTTGTTGGCGCATCAAATGAAACATACATCAACGTTCCTTGCGTATTAATATTAGGCGTATTATTGTAGCTGACATCCATTACTCCATATGTATCCTGAGAAAACCCATGAGATCCTCCTAAATTTCCCTTGATAACTTTTTTAACCTCCACTATATTGTAATTATATTTCAGCTGTGATGTCATTTTTGACACTCCAGAATTATTAGTCTTTAAGCTATAATAAATTCTGAAAGTCTTATTATATGATGCTGCATTAGCTGTCATCATACTGCCAAACGACATAGTTGCTATTGCGGCTGTTAAAAGTGATGCAATTGTTTTTTTCATTTTTGATTTCATTTTAATTACTTCAATACTTTAATATTATAAATATAAAAAATTATATTTATACTTATAACCAAATAATACCATATAATTTATTTTTTTCTATTGATTTTTTTAACAAAAATTTTAAATATATATTGTATATTTTTATTTATTTTTGGGGAAAAAATGTACCTCTGTAAACAGGGTGTATTTTTTATATCTAAATTTAGAAATGAGGTAAATAATTATGAGTAAAAAAGTATTTATAGGAGTAGTGCACGTAGGAACAGACAGCTATGCATCAAAATATCTAACTGTTCCATTTAAGTAATTATTTAAGTGTGTGAGATCGTCTTTGGTTACTCCAAAATCTGCGGTAGTATCAGCTGCTCTCAATGCATTTCCACTTAAAGAAGCTTTTCCATTTAAATAATTATTGAGAAGGGTCGCATCAGCGGAATTTACTTTTCCATCCTGATTTACATCTCCCACCATTACATCATTTATTCTTATTCTGCTTGTCGGTAAATCTATTCCGGCTGAATTACATATATATTCAAAGTTAAGGTCTACTAAATCAAAAATACTGTCAATATTGTTCGGTGCTGTCATTGCGATTACCCCAAGTGTTCCCGCAGCATTAAGATTACTGGTAGCGCTATAGTACGCATCGATACCACAATACTTTCCACTATTCATTATTATATTAAATGAATATGAATTATTAAGCATACCTTTATAAAATCTGCAAACATCTGTTACATCAGGATCGTAACGCAGATTCAAACAAACATCACTGACTCCGGAGTTGATTGGTACATCTACATAAATACGAAACGTTTCCCTACCTGCATTAGCACTTGCTGTAAACATACTGCAAAATGAAACTGCCGAAACAGCAACTGTTGTAATTGCTGCTAAAAATCTTTTAAATTTTTTCATAATGATTTCTCCTTAAATAAACTTTATTAAATATACTTATAAGCACATTATATACCAAAAATTTACAAAAATCAATATATAAATATAAAATTAATCAAATATTTACATTATTTCTATATTTTGTTTAAATATAAAGTGTAAAATATAAATGTAGTTTATGACTATTTACTATCTTCTCATTATAAGTCCCCACTTGCTTTATTAAGTTCAAGTGGGGATTTTAATTTTTAAGACTTTCTGTTGCGTATCTGACAGAACGATAAAGGTCACATTTGAAATGTTACCTTGCCGGAACACAGTTGATAATGCTTTATTGCGGTAACAGATGAGATTTTCTCATATTTTACCATCCTTTCAACTTAGTCAAAACACCCTTATCCATTTCGCATACCGTATCGCAAAGAATTTCTATATCTTCTGCCGAATGCGAGGCAATAAGCATTGTTTTTCCTTGTTCTTTCAGCTTGAGCAGATAGTCTCTCATATCCTTTACGCCGTCTTTGTCAAGACCGTTCATCGGCTCGTCAAGGATAAGTAGATCGGGATCTTCCATAATAGCCTGCGCAAGTCCCAATCTCTGACGCATACCAAGAGAGTATTTTCCTACGTGCTTTTTGCTGTGTGGATCAAGTCCCACGCTTTCAATAGAGCGTATTATTGCATTTTTGTTCGCCTTTCCGCTTATATCTGCAAGAAATTTCAGATTTCTGTATCCGCTGTAATTAGGAAGAAATCCGGGAGTTTCAATAATCAAGCCTATGTTTTCAGGCATATTTTTTTTGCTTATAACCTTATTTCTGACGGTGATACTTCCGCTTGTAACAGGAATAAATCCGCATATGCATTTCATAAGCACTGTTTTTCCGCTGCCGTTTCTGCCGATCAGACCATGTATCTTTCCTTTTTCAAAGTTAATGCTTACGTTATTAAGTACCGTATTTTCCTTAAATTTTTTTGTTACATTTTCTATTTTAATCATCATGTCCTCCTATTTCATTGCATCAACCGTTTGCTTACGTCCGAACACAAGTATTAACGCAGTAAGTATCACTATCGTTACAAGATATACTGTAAGACAATAGGTGAACGTCGGATTGCTTGTAAGTCCGCCTACGTCAAGCTTATCAAGAGTTATCCAAGAAGCAGGGGAATACGGCAAAAACTTTTTGTTACCCCATACTTCGCCAAAAGAGCTGAATACAATTATCAGGCTGCTTATTAAACAGCCGATATATTTAGTTTTGGTTATTATATTTGCAGCATATATAATAAGTCCGATAACCACAGCAAACAGTACTGACATAAGAATAGTAAATAATACGGCTTGAAACGGTTTAAAGTAGGTTATTACCATGCCAGATGAATCAAGAAAGTTAAAGCCTTCTATTAATGATACATCGGTATACGCAATAATATTTAATATTTTACCCCATTCATTGCTTATATCGGCATAAGGCAAAGAAAGAATAATCGATACTGCAAATATGAATATGTAATAAAAGAGTGCTGAAATTACAATGTAGAATATCTGACTTATTGTATATTTCAGTTTTCCACACCGACTTATGATAAATAAGGAATTTTGCTCAATGAAAGGAGCGTTACAGTAAAGGAGTACCAAAGGGAGTGTAAATATCAGCTTTAAGTGAAACTGTGAATACAGAAATGGAAATATCCATACGGTTGAATTTTCGCCGAGCTTCTCACTAAGACTTGCAAGACTTCTGACATTTTCATTTATCATAATAAAAATAAGTATAAAGATAGTCCATATTCTGTAATCGGTTGTCCATTTACGGAAACTCTGCCGAAGAACTGCAAATACCTGTTTAACTAAACTCATTTCTTAGCCTCCTCTTTGCCAGAAATATAAATACCAACGAGAAAATCACGGCTAATATTAAAAACACAAGTATTATATAACCGCAGGATACGATCCAGCTTTCAGATACGTTTGTATAGCCCTGCGAAAGCCTGTACAGATCAGGAATAACCCGTTTGCCTGATTTTGTATTTACTGTAAAAAGCTCTATTATATACGAAAATATCAACGGTGATATAACAGCAACGAACGGATTAACAAATGCCGCCGATATTGCGAGTCCTGATATACTCCATGCGGCAAGACTTATAGAGCGAAGCAATACTTTAATAAACAGGTAAAGATACTCATGCCCATTAATGCATAAAGATTCAATTGCCCACCCATCAAAGGACATGTCATAAACAAAGAAAGGATACTTTAAAGACATTGTCGCAATACAAAGCATTATTCCCAAAAATGCTGTTATAACCGATAGAATAAAAGTCATTACAATATGGGTCATAAGATATTTGTTTTCCGTTGTTCTTATAAGTATAGAATTGGTAACGCGGTAATTATATTCATTGCAGAAAGTCGCAGTAAATGGAATACTGACAAAAATCATCATTATTTTATTGTAAACGCTCAACTCTATCATAATATCAAATGCGTGTATGACACCGAATTCAAGGTCAATTTTGGGCATACCCATATACGACAACAAAGCAATTCCAATTATACTAATATATATAAGAGGTGACGTAAATATTTTTTTCTGGTAAGAAATAAAAAGTTTCATTATCCTTCACCTCATTATTTACTCATATTTGTTTCCGGTCAACGCATCGATAATAATACTGTCATAGAACGGTTTCCTGTCATTAAACAAAGACTCTTTTATAAAAATCCACACAGGTTTTATATTTACAACATGATCAATATAATCATATTCCGTAATGTAATTAAGCTCTCCGCCTGAAACATTTACAATTTCGCTGTTATAAAGTTTTGTATTTTCAACATAGCTTTTTGCGGCAGAAATGGCAGTTTCATATGAGCAGATGTTCTTGTTTTCGGTTTTATCCACTATTTCTATGGGGCAATAACTAAATAGCTCTATGCCGTTTTTTGAATATATAAATGAAACCCACGGATCAATACTGGAATAATCTTTAGCGGGAGAGAAGGTATTAAATGCCGGCAGATTTAAACCATTTATAGATTTTCTGTATTGTATAAGGTAAGCCTCGTCCTCTTCTTTAAAAATTTCCAATTGATCTTTTTTAAATATTGAAATACTTTCAAGCGCTTTTTTATTAATGACATATATCTCCGGTTCAGATGTTATATCAAATCCCAATGACTTTAAAATATCCTCAGACTCTGTTTTAACAGTTTCAAGATCAACAGCATTGGTTTTATCATCGGCGTAATGTTTACGAACATTTTCTGGAGTTTTATAGTCATCAATCGCTGATTTAGAAGTCTCATATCCCTTTCTAATGCCGCCCCTGTCAAAGTATATATATCCGTTGTCTAATGCGAAAGCGCCGTTGTAATCATTAAAAATATCTTTGTAAAGATTGAATTTGTACAGTGTAAAAGTATTTTCTTTATCATTCCAGTTGCTTGTCAAGTTATCCTGAATCGTATAGTCATTAATATTTTGATCCTCTAAGAAGATTTGGCTGGCTTGTTCCTGAAATTTCTCCTTTTCCACAAATTTTGCTGTAAAGCAGGGATAACTTTTTTCGTACTTGGGAGATTCGTTAAAATCAAAGGTTATATTTTCATTATCAGATTTGTTCATTTCAAACAAATCAATTTCTTCAATGCTATTCACCATTTCCTCTCCGGTAGGATAGCAGGCGGTACACAATAGCATCAACAATGCAAGTGTCACGCAAATTATTTTTTTCATAGTTGTCTCCCTTAAATAAAATATATGCCCTGATGAGCGACAACCCGTCTTACAGTTTGCACCCTGTCTGACATAATTTCATCTCGAAATTTATTAATCATTTTGCAATAGAGTTGAGAACCTGTACACATAGGAAATATATACGGATCTCTGAGCAGAATTTTTCTGAAAACAAGGTGATTTTTTGCAGGTATACTGTCGTATGGCAAGGAAAATTAACGCAGTTTATCAGGAAAATTCGCCAAAAAAGACGTGTGCAGATGCCTATGTGGACAGGTTCTGAAGTATATACAGCGTAAAGACCGACGCATATCAAATAATGAATCAGCCTTTACAAACTTTTATTATTGATTTTGGCTTGTTAGTACAATTATGCTATAACACCACCATTTGCATACACTAATATATATTTCAGATTCGTTTTCGTTTTTCACCTTTTTTGATACTAAAAAATTGGTTATTATCTCGCTTAGATTGTGGATCATTACGATCACTTCCTTCTAAGAAAATAATAACCAATTTAAAATTAAAAGTCAACAGATTTTCCTAAATTACAAGAAATTTTCCTATTTGACAAGTTTTATTCGATTTTTTCACTCGGAATCCATACATCGACTGCAAACAAATCGTTATTTTCATAAAAATCTATCATGCCGCCATATCTGCTTACCGTTTCTTTTGCGGACTTCAATCCGATACCATGCCATACGGCGTTCGATTTATTTGTTTTAAGATTCGGATTACTTTTTAATACAGATTTCTTAATAGAATTCTTTATTATAAAATTTACATACCCCTTTTTTTGTGAAATTTCAAAATATATCATTTTATCTTCATCAATTTTTTTGCAGGCTTCTATAGCGTTGTCAAAAAGATTCCCCAAAATAACGCAGATATCAGAGTCGTCCATTTCCAGCCTGAACGAGCTAATATTAATGACAGTTTTTATTTTTTCATTTCTGCATAACGTCAACTTTGCGTTAGATATAACATTTATTATGTTATTGTTCGTATCTATAAATTGATATACAAAATCCAATTTATTTTCCAACATATCTTCAACATATTCCTGAGATTCATCATATTTGGTCTTTTTTATAAGAGATAAAATACATTGAAGATGATTCTTCATATCATGACGTATCGACTTGATTTCATTATATTGCTTTTGCGTTTCGGTTAGGCGATCTTTGTATACGTCAAGCTGCATTTTATCTATCAACAACTGTGTTCTCTCCAAATTTTTTCTGCTTATTCTGCTCATCAATATATAAACTAAAATATCGATTAAAAATAGTCCGGAACCAACTGCAAGAATCGAAGGATCGCTTTCGGATAGCTTAAACTCAACAGCGATATCAAAGATTTTCATTTCCGCAAAAACTGTAATGAGGAATATTGTAACCAATACTATCCATTCCGTTAAATTCAGCGTATATGCTTCTTTCTTTTTTATGGCTATAATAATTCTTGTGAACATAAAAAATACAAATTTTGTTACAAATAAATTTATAATTCTTATTAGTCCATTCATTTCTATCAATTCCGGTACAGTAAAACCAAATATACCAGATAGTATATTTAATGAGAGAAAGCTTATTATAAGCAACGTTATATCGGATAATGTGCAAACTACTATCTTTTCAAATACTGAACTTTTCATAAAAATCAAGGCTATTATTACGTTACCTATAATTCTTACAAAACCTAATGCGCCTTCAAATAAAACATATTGATTCAAAAGATTTGTAATAAAAAAATCAAAAATCACAATTGACGCAAAACCAGCCAAGCCATACTTTTTATTTTTATAATTTAAAAATCGGCTTATAAAATCTGCGCTTATCAGACATTCTATGAGCGTAGCTGTATATTCTATAATATTCCAAATCATAGTTCAAGCTCCCTTGAAAATCTCATTAGTTCCATTTTTACATTCTCATATTTTCCTCTGCCAAGAGGCAACAATTCTCCGTTGTCCAAATTCACTCCTTTGTGATTTATGACAGTTATAAATCTGAAATTTACTAAATAACTCTGATGTATTCTAATAAATCCATAGTCTCTGCCTTGCAGTTCAATATCCTTAAGCGTTCCATTTGCTTCAAGCATACCACTTTTCATATGGATAGTTAATTTGTGACTGTCTACCTCGATAAATATAACATTTGAAACAGGAAGAGTTTTTTTGCCATTTTCAGTTGAAAATATTAAAACTTCTTTTTTTCGAGCGTTCTTCTCTAAAAAGCTTTCAATTGCTTCATGTATTTCAGCTTCAAATTTAGTTTTTCGTATAAACCTATAAGGTACAAACTTAATTGCTTCGTAAACCATCTCGTCTTTGTTAGTCACAAAAATAATGGTAGTTGATTCACTATAACTCCTGATTTTTTTCGCAACATCTATACCTGTAATATCGTGCATATCAATATCTAATATAATTAAATTAAATCTGTGCCATTCAAAGCTTTTTATCAGACTTTTGCCATCCGTGAAGGTAAGAACTTCATAGTTGATTTTATGCTTATTCAATATATCGGATACTTTTTCGGATATCATGTCTATTATTAAAGGTTCATCGTCAACAACCGCAATCCGAATCATACAGAACACCTCCCGTATTTTCCATAATACCACACCTTTACATATATTTCAATAATTTTTCGTAAAAAATGTTATATAATAGAACTTGAGAGATTCGTTTTGACTTTCGTCAATTCCGCCAATTAGTAAAATTCAAACTGCAAACCACGTAAAATAGGCGGTTTTTATAAACTTAATTACGAAACTTCGACGGCTGAAAACTTAAGCTGTAAGTTTTAATCTGCTAACATAATTCTTCTTCATCAGCATAGAAGAATGAACATATCGGTTGAGGGTAATGCTTGCGTCCGCATGACCGAGCAGCTCGCTGAGAGTCTTTGGGTCGAATCCATTTTCAATACAAACGGTTGCGTAAGTATGACGCAGAAGATGAAAATTCACATTTCTTATATTACATGAGTTTAAAATAGCATTAAAACGATTCTGCATAGTTCTAGGTTCGGTAGGTTTGCAAGTTCCGGTGATGATGTAAAAATCATCACTTTTTCTTTGTGCTTTCAAAATTGTAAGCACAAAGTCGGGAACAGGAACAATGCGAACAGAACTTTTACTTTTTGGAGAGCCAATAACAACTTCCGATTTGCCGTGCTTATATATTCCCTGGACAGTTCTCTGCACAGAAATAGTACCATTCTCAAAATCAATATCGCCTCACTTCAGACCGCAAAGTTCTCCGATACGAAGTCCGGTAAAAAGACACAGTAGAACAGAAATATTTGTATTATTTTGGTTGTGCAAAAGATAAGACTCAAGCCTTTTTCTTTCAAAAGTTTTACGAATAACGTATTCCCTCACCGCAAAAGCTTAAATACTTCGATAAACTGTCATAATGTCACGAACCGATTTTGCAGAAAGTCCGCCATTTCTGTTCAAGCGACCGTGATTTAATTTGTAGTGAATAAAATCATTAAGCTTCTGTGTGGTCAGATTGGACATAAATTCTTTACCTAAAATTGACAGAATATGCTTTGAAATAATGTTTTCATAGGCTGAATACGGTATTTGCAAGTATTTCATTTTCAAAATTTTCATTGATGTTCTGCTACGCTTCTTTCAACTCTTGCAACTAATCCTAACGGAGGCACAAGAACAGTTTCCGAAGTAATTTTAATTGTCAATCCCGTTGACTATTTCACAAAGGTTATGCCCGCTACAACAGTTCTTGCCCCTGACGGTACATACAGAAATGACGTATTCCCGTTTCCTACAAAGGTTATTCAGTCGGTAGGCGTTCCTGCAAATCATGCGGTTATCGGACTTGCAAAACGCTATTTTATGGGTATAGGTCCTGCTAAGGGCGGCAAATTGGAGTATGACGATTCTTACAAGTATTTTGAAGAAGATAGGATTGAAATGTCCGGTAGCGGCGCAGATTACGGGTTATGATTCTGCAACAGGTGCGCCGACTTACGGAAACGGTTTTATTATCGGTAAAGCTGTAACAGCGGAAAAAACAATTGAAAGCAACAGCAATGAACACCATAGCTAATTTGTGCGGCGGAGACGTAAGCAAATTGGGAGAAAAATTTGCAGAACTAGAAGAATTACAGGTATGTAATTTACTTTGTAATGTTTTATGTGCACTGGCAAACGGTGCGGTTGCCAAAAAGAACTGTGACATATCCCTTGGACTTAGTAACGGAGAAAAAATGCAGGAATTTACTCCGGAATTTTTTGAAGTTAATCTTGATTTTTCAAAAGGAGCAGAACTAGTTGATACGCTGTTTACAGTAATAAACGGCGGTTCACAGTATACGATTCCTGACAATGTGCAAACTGTTGAAAAGGATATTGACCTTGAAGAAATTGAAGCCGAAAAAGAAGCAAGCGAGGGAAATTCCTAGGGCGCAGGCGTGAAAATCGCTTGCGCCTATTCTATAAAGGACTGTCAATAGGCTTAAGCTATCAGGAAATTATGA